>Ga0307379_10000119_pt1 | contig 134797 bp, 125 predicted proteins | sample UN2MG_FD_202237 | JGI IMG/M metagenome (GOLD analysis project Ga0307379, IMG submission 202237) | Soil microbial communities from Risofladan, Vaasa, Finland - UN-2 | ecosystem: Environmental > Terrestrial > Soil > Coastal area > Acid sulfate soil | place: Finland: Risofladan, Vaasa... | reverse complement strand
AGCAAAAAAAACGTGCACTAGAACTTTTAGAATCAGTTGGTTTAGGACATAGGATCAATCACAAACCAACACAGCTTTCTGGTGGAGAGATCCAAAGATTGGGTATTGCTACTGCACTAGCTAATGATCCTAAGATTCTGCTCATGGATGAACCTACAGGTGAGCTTGACTCTGAAACAACAGCTGAAATTTTCACTCTATTAAAAGAATTAAACAAATATTTTGGTAAAACAATCGTTATTGTTTCCCATGACCACTATTTAGAACAAAAAGCTGATGTTGTCTATCGTATTTCTGATGGTCTTCTACTTAGTATCGATCTTGCTCGAACAATTACAACCAAAGAAGAAAAAGAGCAGGTTAGCTATATAGACGAATTTGGCCTTCTCCGTATTCCTTTGACTTTCATTAAGGAGATTGGAATTCAAAATTATGTTAAGATCAAAAGTGATTCTGATCATTTGGAGATTTACCCACACATACAAGAAGAAGCTGTTAAGGATATAGCTTCTGAAGAATTAACTGAAAAGAAATCTAAAAGTAAAAACAAAGCAAAGGAGTAATAAAGAATGAATAATAATCCTTCTAAAAATAATTCACCTCTCTTACGCTGCATGAATTTATCAAAGGTTTACCCCTTTGGTTCTGAGAAAATCCACGCATTACATAATATCTCCTTGGAGATTCATGAAGGAGAATTTGTCGTCATCATGGGTAAAAGCGGCAGTGGAAAAACCACCTTGATAAATATCCTAGCAGGTTTACTTCCTCCTACCTCTGGTGATGTGATAATTGCAGGACAATCCCTCATTGGCTTATCAGTTGACCAGTTAAGCCTTTTACGAAGAGAAACTATTGGCATTATCTTTCAATTGTTCAATCTTCATCCTGGTCTTACCGCTCTTGAGAATGTCGAATTACCATTATTGTTTAGTGGTGTTGAGAAAGGTAAGAGAAGAATTGGTGCTCAAGAAATCTTATCTACACTTGGATTAGAGGATTTAATAAACAATTACCCATACGAGCTAAGTGGCGGAGAACAACAACGAGTAGCCATTGCTCGTGCGTTAATAAATGAACCTAAAATCCTTCTAGCAGACGAACCTACTGGTAATCTTAACTCTTTGTTAGCACAAGATATTGTTAAGCTCCTCAAGAAAATCAATCTTGATAAAAGCATCACAGTTATTTTTGTGACTCATGATGAGTCATTAATTGATACCAGCATGCGCTTGATTGAACTAAAAGATGGACAAATCATTAGTTAAACATTAATTAAATATACTTCTGTTATGACTTATCTTTGCAATAAATAAGATGAAGTACCTAAATCCATTGACTTCTGCTACCGTATCGGTTTAGATTATGTTAGTTGTTCTCCTCTTCGTGTTCCTGTTGCCCGTTTAGCTGCTGCTCATGCAGTTATTAAGAATGGACCAAGAAAGTAAATTTTAGTAAAAGGCTCATTAGAGCTCTTTTTTTTCTTTTTTAAGAATTATTTTTTCTTAGTTGATGATTAAAGAGAGAACTTTTTCACAACAAAGTGATTTGATTATTTAACTAAATGACAATTTTCTTAAGTATAGAGGATAATATTCCTTTGGGGATTTACTTTGAGGAAAAATTTACGACTAGTTATGACCTCTTTCAACCTTGTTCTTCTTCTAATGTTGCTCTTGTTATCAGTTCCTAAACGGGATCAGTCTTCAAATAATTGTGTTATTTCAAATGCTGTAGCTGTTATTGTTAGTTATCCTGTATTGAATTTTAGCACCTATCTTGGTGGAAGTGAGAGTGGTGAACATGGTTGTGGAATTGCTATTGCTAGTGATAGGAGTTATTATGTTATGGGGCATACTGATTCTAGTGATTTTCCCACTCAAAATGCCTATGACAATACTTCCAATGGCAGCAGAGATGTTTTTATTGCCAAATTTGCTGCTAACAATTCACTTCTTTGGAGTACTTATTTTGGTGGGAGTTTACAGGATTGGAGCATGGATATAGCTAATGCTGCTGATGGCAGTTGCTATATTACTGGTACTACTTTATCAGATAATTTTCCAACCCTAAATGCTTACAATGACACTTATAGTGGTGATAATAGAGGTGATGTTTTTCTAGTTAAATTTGCAGCTAATGGTTCCCTTCTCTGGAGCACCTATTTTGGTGGAAAAGATTGGGATTTCGGGCACGGGATAGCTGTTGCTACTGATGGCAGCTGCTACATCACAGGTGAAACGGGTTCCACCAATTTTCCCGTTCAAGGTGCATATGATAATACGTACAACGGCTGGTATTTTGATGCTTTTGTTGCCAAGTTTTCCAACAATGGTTCCCTTCTTTGGAGCACCTACCTTGGTGGGTTTGATAATGATGGGGGCTATGATATTGCTATCACTAGTGATGGTAGTTGCTTTGTTACAGGTTTAACCTATTCCAGTGATTTTCCGACGACTAAAGATGCCTACGACACAAGTCAAAATGGTCATTGGGATGTTTTTGTTACTAAATTAAGCACTAATGGTGAGCTCCTCTGGAGCACCTTTCTTGGTGGGGCTTGGTGGGATGAAGCGTTGGGGATAGCTGTTGCTACTGATGGTAGCTGCTATTTGACGGGTTACACTGTTTCTACTGACTTTCCCACTCTAAATGCTTATAATGACACCTATGGTATTTGGGGGGATGCCTTTGTTACCAAGTTTTCCAGTAATGGTTCTCTCCTCTGGAGTACTTTTCTTGGTGGGAATGGGCAGGATCGGGGGTATGATATTGCAGTAGCTGCAGATGGGAGCTGCTGCTATGTGACAGGTGAGACTTCTTCCAGCAATTTTCCCACACACTACGCATATGATAGCAGTTGGGATGGCAACTATTTTGATGCTTTTATTTCCAAGTTCTCCTCTGGAGGGGACTTCCTCTGGAGCACCTATCTTGGTGGTAGTAATCTTGATTATGGATATAATATTGCTGTTACTAATGATGACACCTGTTTTGTTGTTGGTTCCACTTTTTCAGCTGATTTCCCTACCAAAAATGCTTTTGATAGAACTTTTGGTGGTATGCTTGATGCCTTTATAACCAGGTTTGATAATACCCCTACACTAATTCCATCTCAATATTCAGCTGAAAGCTTTATAGTCTTTCTAGTTGTTCTACCAGCTTGTGCATTTATGATGGTCATCATACTCATAATGTCCAAGAAAAGAAAATTACACTGATTTTCTTTCTTTTTAAAACAGCAAGCTATATATCAGTCAAGGTTCCATATAGAATAAGTGAATCTTTTTAAGCCATACCTATAAAGTAAAAATCCTAAATCGATTAATATCATAAAATTAATTTTTAATTTAAAGTTGTTGTTGTAAAATTGTTTTATTTTATTAATTCTAGGTCTACAAATGTCTTGATTAAAGTTATATTCTCTTTTTTACACGGATTTATAAAATCTTCATCGAATGATAGTAAATGCGTGATTCCGTTTAATTTACATGTAGCTAAAATTAATGCATCGTTTGGTAACAATCCATTCTTTATTATTAAATTAAGAGCAAGTTGGTTTATTTCATTCGTTATATCTAATATCTCAAATGCTTCAAAGAATAGGAATAGTTCTTGTAACTCTTTTTTTCTCTTTAAAATCTCGTCTACTTTTTTTTTCAATTGATAGCTTTTTAGACCAGTTATCGCTTTTAGATAGACATATAATACTTCACTAATCACTATGCTATTTATATGGAGATTATGGGTTGCTCTTAATGTTGCTAAATCTACTGACCCTTTTAAGTGTTCAAGAATGACATTTGAATCAATGAAGACTGTTATATCCCCCATTCTTCTTCCACTTCTTGTAATAGTTTAGTTGTATCCTTATCTTTTAATGTCCCATGGAGCTTAGACAAGCTGTATTCAATCATAATCTCCCTTTCTAATCTTTTCTTGATTTTTGCTATGTCTACTTTTTCAAGTATTTCTTTGGAGAGATTCAATTTGATAGTTATTTCACTCATGCTTATCACAAATATTAGTATCCACTAAAATAATTAAACATAATGTTTCTAACTTATTTTAAAGTTAGTATAATTTTAATCATTTTATTATAGAAGATATTCTTTCTTCTTCTTTAGCAATTTGTTTACACTTGTAAACATTTTTCCTATCATTTATTACACAGCTTTTAAAATTGTTTAAGTAAATAAGTAACTCCAGTGTATATTATAATGATTCTTAACTCATTGGTTTCTTTTACAAAATTAGTTTGGACAATGTCAGTTCTTATCTCTTACGTGTTTCCGTTACCCGTTTAGCAGCTGCTCATGCTGTTATCAAGAACGGTCCAAGAAAGTAATAAGAATAAGACCAAATTCTGGTCTTTTCTTTTTTATTTAAAATTAGTTGATTTTTATCTGTTGTATTATCTCTTGCATTAGCTTGATAGTTGTCATTTCTTCTGATTCGAGAATGATTGATGAGGTGTGTTTATGATGTGGATGAGTTTTTATTTGAGGATGATGTGGAGCGTTATCCCATCTTGCTATTAGTTGTTTTTCTTCATCTTGCCAATGAAAACGATAGGTTAATCGTTGTAGCTTTTTATTATCAATTGATATGTATTCTCGAATATGCAGTTCACTTTTATCTATTAATACAATTTTCCCTGTAATCGTTCCTTCTGTTATGGTTCTACTATCATAGGTTATTTGTGAGGAAAGAACAAATGCTTGCACCTTTGCTAGTGCTTGTTTTACTTCGAGGAAATACTCTTCTATACTTCCATATGTTTTAAGCATTCTTTAATCAAATCCTCGAGTTGTTGGTGCTTTTCTTCAAATTTCTGTAAAAACTGATATTCACCTGCCCATTCCATGATTTCTTCTTCATCACCCATCTTTCCTTTGAGATATTTTTCCAAGAATTGTTTATTTGTCATGGAATGTTTCTTTTCAAATGTTTCTAATTTTGTTTTTGTTTTTATAATCTCCCATTCAAGGAGCTCTTTCTCTCTCTTTAATGCAGATGCTATGAGTGACAACTCTTTTTGATCTTTTACTTCTAACGCTATTTCAGCCATGGATTTTCAACTACAGTCACTATTCTCATATTATTATTATTATAACTATATTTATTTAAATCTCTTGAGATGGTTTGTTTAAACCTTTCTTTTTAATCTAACAATCTCCATCAGATCGGCTTAGGCTTTAGTCGTGATGATGCTGGCAAATTCATTCCTCTCTACATTAAGCTTGGTATTCTCGACGAAGATCCTTTCGTTTCCATTGAACAGCATGGTATCGGTCAATTGATGAAAATGACCGTTGAAGGTGGCCACAAGGGTTACAAGGATATCGAAATTGGTATCTGCGGTGAGCAAGGTGGTGAACCCAAATCCATTGATTTCTGTTATCGTATTGGTTTAGACTATGTTTCGTGTTCCCCCTTACGTGTTCCCGTTGCCCGTTTAGCAGCTGCTCATGCAGTCATTAAGAACTTTGCAAGAAAGTAATAAGAAAAAGACCAAATCCGAGTCTTTTCTTTTTTTCCTTTCTTTTGAATTTCTTTATCATATATCATGCCATATCTAAATCAATTACAAAGTTAATAAAATTAGATTAGCTCATAGAGGAATATTTTTCAATTCAATTTTAAATTAATAAAGTACATTTCAAAAACTAATCATGGAAAAGGTCGATTTTTACGATGGTATTAATTAATCAAAAAAAACATAGTATGTTTTACTGTTTAATATTTTTAACACTTTTTCTATCAGTTTTTATCGTTCAAAATAATCATTTCCTTAAGGGATCGATTCTCGAACAAAATGATATGAAAGTGAATAGTGTTGACACAGTTGAGACAACTGAATTAGCCATTTGGGATGACAATTATGGTTATGTTAATGACATAATTGTCTCAGGAGATTATATGTATCTCGCAATTGATTATAATGGTTTACTAATTGTTAATCAATCTGATATCAATAATCCCCAAGTAATTTATCATTGGGATGTGTATCGATGTACACATTTAGCTTTGTCTGGTAATTATTTATACGCAGCTAATGCTACAGGATTTAATATCTTGAATATAAATAATAAATTGAATCCAGTTTTAGTTGGCCAATATGGTACTACAACAAATGTTAAGGATATTGCGATCAATGGTAAATTCGTATATTTTACAGATAATTCTGGTTTTAGTGTCATTAACGTTACTGATGTAGCGAATCCTACATATGTTACAGCATACTCAAATACAGGTTTATCTCAAATTTGTGTATTAGGGAATTTAACAGCCGTTTTGGATACTGATAGAATAAGAATTCTTAATGTAGCAGATCCTGAGTCACCTACATCAGCTAATAGTATTATTCCTAGTGCTACAATACAAGATATTGCTTTAAATTCAGTAGCATTAGTTGCTGCTGGAACAGTTGATGCTTTTATCTATAATGCCTCTGAGTTAACTACAATAGCATCTGAGTCATCTATATATGAATTCAATAATACTGGAAACAATGACGTTTATATTAAAGGCGATTATCTTTTTATTGAAGAAACCTTTGCTTCTAAGGGAATAGTAGTAGTTGATATTTCTAATGTCTCTGCTCCAATGTATTATAGCCGGTTTGTTCATCGATTCTTTGCGAACAATCTCTATATGAAAGGTGATTATGCATACATGATAAATGCAGAAGCAATTGAAACTCTTGATATATCAAATCTAATGGATATTTCAATAGTCTCTGTTAAAACTTATTGGGGCGAATCTCATAATATCTTTCTAATGGATGATTATGCTTATGTGGCAGATGCTGCTAGTTTAGAGATTTACAATATCAAAACACCAAGTAATCCACAAAAGGTTGGTAGTTTCTACGATGGTGGGACTTATATTTACTATTCCTTTGCAAGAGATGATTACATTTACATTCTAGAAAATAATTTTGGTATGAAAATTATAGATGCAACACAAAAGCAATCACTAATTGATGTTGGCAATATATCACTAAGTGGTACCTTTAGTGGTTTGTATGTTACAGAAGAATATGCCTATATTGCTCAAGACAACGATGGTATTGCTATTGTAGATATTTATTACCCAGATTATCCTCAAAAATCACTACAATTTACAGAAGCTGGTAATGTAAAACATTTAACAATGGTTGAAAACTATCTTTTCACTGCTTCAGAAGAATACATGTTTATTATTGATGTTACTAATCCATATGAGCCAACACAAGTCAGTAATTACACTCGAACAGATGCACAATATACCTATATAAGTGTAAAAGGTGATTATGCCTATTTGATCTGTGATGAGGGATTTGATATTATAGACATCTCAGATATTGAAAATCCCGTCAAGGTAGGTCAATTCTTCAATTGGAATTCTCCTTCTCAATTATATGTTAATGGACGATATGTCTATTTGATGAATCCTTCAAATGGTATAGAAATCTATGATGTCGATAATATCGCTCATCCAAAATTCCTCTCTGGTTTCGATGCAGACTATAGTTTCTATGGATTAGCCGCAAAAAGTGGTTATATCTATCTTGGAACTGGCATGAACGGTTTTCAAGTATTAATTACAGAACCACGTCTATCTGTCAGAGGCCCACTATCTTATAGCTCTATCATACTTGGATTAATTACCGTCTCACTTGTAGGATTGATATATAGAAAGAAGAAACAAAGATAATTGTTCCTTTTTTATATTAAAATGAATAGGACTTTTCCTATTCATTCTTTATTATTTCCTTTTCTTACTTCAACTACATCTGAATTTTTCTGTCACTATTAAAGAAAAAAAAAAGAAAAATACAGTAATGTTCTATTGGACATTATGATTATTTTTTACACTGTCTTTTCTTCTGATACAGTAATACTTTTTCTCTGATCAAGGAAATCATTTATTGCAAAACTAGCTGTAATTATTAAAGCAAATAATGCAATTGCTGAGCTTATTAAACCAATCATCATAAAACCATAATAATGGCTCATTATTGGAATCATCCAGTTCGTTACGGGTCCATAGCTTATTATGTAGAAAATAGCAAATATTACACCTAGTATTGTTACAAAGAACATTGATCCAATTGACGATTTTAGGAAATCTTGTCGCCATTGTTTAAATTTAACTCGCTCTTTCCTTCGTTTGCTATCTATCAAAAATAACACTAACCAAGGAAGAAATATTACTACTATACTACCAAAGATAATTGTGTAAAGATTAGGCATGATTAAATCCATAACAGAATGGACATAAATCGGTGCATAATGAAATCTTGTGAAAATTGTTTGAACAATAACAAATGCACTTACACCTACAAGTTGTGGAATTATCAACTTCTTATTTAATATTCTATCTTCAATTTTAGCATATAATATCGCTATAGCTATACTAATTGCTGCAAATATACCGATAATTATACTTGCTCTTACCAATATTATGTTTCTATCGAAGATATCATATAAATCACTAAAATCTTTTCTTATTGTAGCTTCTAACTCTGAACTTTCTGAATATGATCCTGCATAATTAGCAGTGTTGTAAAGTGATTTTGCAGAAGTTAATCCTGTTTCATAATCTAGTAGCTTATCAGTATAATATGATCTGATTTTTCCTCCTAATAGACCCATTTTTTCTAATGAGGTTTCCATTTGTTGAGCCATAATTTCACTTTGTAAAATTGAATATAATGCTTGTTTCTCTGGGAAGGAGGTGAATGCTTCATAAACTATCTTACCATTCATTTGTGGTCCTAAAGTTAAACCAAACAAATACAATAGGTTTGCTGCTAAACTATTAGTTCTGATTTTTTGAGCAATTGTTAGGTTGGTATCTTTAACACCTTTTCCTGAAAGTATTAACGAAGCATGTGTTTCTTGATCAGTTTCTCCACCATGATCACCTAAATCATGCATGCCATGATCACTCATAACACAAATTGTTGTTTCATCAAGAACCCCTAGGGAATCATATAGATCAATTAATTCACCGATATAGATATCAAGATTTTCAATTGTGGTCAAATATTCATCAGATTGAGGACCATACATATGACCTGCAGTATCGACATCATCAAAAACAATGTATTGTATTTCTGAAAAATTAGCTGTTATATAAGGTATTGCAGCATCCTTAACTAACACATTTTTATCTGGTAAATCATGACTATGATTAAGAATTAATTTATTATCAATGTATTCACCAAAGAGATCATCCCAACTTTGGCTCCCTGAAACGATACCAGTAGATATACCAGCATCTTGTGCTATGCTGAAAAGATTAGGTAATGTAACAAGCTGGCTATAGCTATTAGAAAATGCTTGAGTTATATTTGGTGTCGAACCAGTCATCATCGAAACATAATTCACATGACTATAACTTGGTAGACAAGCTCGATAATTTGATAAGGTTACTCCGTTAGCTCGAAGTATATCAATATTAGGAGTGTCTGCTTCTACTAATTTATCAAAACGCATAGCATCAGAAAAAATCAATAAAAGATAACTGGTACTATTTTCAGTACTATCAATTAAGTTAATTTGATTTACATCTTCACTGATATTCTTTGGGTTATTAAGTAATTGTTGACTTGAATAGTTTAACAAACTAAATGTAAGTAAAGTTGAAATAACACCAATAAACCATAACGAGAAGAATATTTTGTTTAATCCTCTTATTTTCAAGATAAATTATCTCCTGTTTTAAGTAATGGATAAATGTCCAATTCTTTTAATACTTTAGCTAATAAAAATTTCGCGTCTATAATTTATAAAATTAAACAATAAATGTAAGTTTATTTGAAAAATCAAGAAAATTCTCAATCATTATGAATTACCTAATTACTTTATACAAGGTTTATCAGTTTGGGGAATTAATTCACAATCAGATTTAATAGGCTAAATAATTTAACTAAAGGATTTTAAGAATCACTAAAAACAAAGAAGTAAAATAAAAAGAAGATTTTACTATTAATTTTCTTCCTTTACAAATCTAATAAATCCTTATTGAATTCACCAATCCAAGCAATAAACAATCCACCAGGACCTAAATGTGTTCCTACACCAGGTCCAATTTCTATTATTTCAATTTTCTTGGGTGAGTTTGGTAATTTTTGAATCTCTTTCGCTAATCTTTCAGCTGTTTCAAGATTTGCTGAATGACCAACGATAATCGAATTGAGTGTTTGCTCTTGTAGTGTTTTTTCTGCAAAATTAAGCAATAGTTTGTATATGTTCTTAATTCCTCGAACTTTTCCGATATTAGCTATTTCACCATTTTCAATACTAATAATTGGTTTCACGTGCATCAGATTTCCTATTACAGAAGTTAATTTCCCAATACGTCCACCTTTTTGTAAATAAGTAAGTGTGGGAATTCCTCCGAAAGCATGGGTCTTTTGCATAAGATAATCATTAACGTATTTTACCAACTCATCACGAGATATGCCTTCTGCTGCTTTTTTAGCTATTTCTAAAACTATTATCCCCATTGGCAACGTAGCATATTTTGTATCAATAACAAGAACCTTCTCATCAAAGTATTCCTTGGCAACCATTACAGCGGTATTGTACATATTACTTAACTTTGAGCTTGTACAAAAAACAATTATCTCATCATATTTTTTTAGTGCCTCTTTGTATGCTTCCATATAATCCTTTGGTGAGGGAACAGAAGTAGTTGGCATTTCTTTATCATGGACTATTCTATGATAAAATTCCTCGTATGTTAAATCAACATATTGTCTTCTAACCTCTTCATCACCAAAAATGATTTTTGCAGATACAGTAGTAATATCATATTTTTTTATTACCTCTACTGGTAAATCACAATTTGAATCTGAAACAATTCCAACTTTAGCCATTAATATATCTCCTAGTTCAAATTATACTCAATTGAGATTAAATACCTTTTTAGAAATTGGTAATCTGAGTAAGATGGTAATACAAAAGAGATAGAAATAATTTTTCCTTCTTTTTTCCTTTTTTAAAAGGATAATAAAAACAAGAACTGAAAAATTATTTGAAAAGTTCAAGAAATTTCTCATTCTTCTTAAAGGGTGTGAAACAAGCTAAATCTTTGAGATACTTGAAGCCAGGATGCTTTCGCTTTTTAGCTTCTTTTAGAAAACGAAGCGTTTCATCAAGCAACCCATACATCGCATAAAAACAAGCTATATTTTCGAACATTACTGGCCCAAAATAGCTATTGTTATCTCTAAAAATCTCTAATGATTCATCAATTATCTCTTCAAAAACTGGATCCATTTGATTGGCAACAATGAACGTATCGGAGAGATTAACATAAAGACTCTCGAGCATTTCTTTTTCAGGTTTTGCCCAATAGGCTTTGGTTAGTTTGATTGCTACTTCGCACTTTTCTTTTCGGTTTAAAGCATAGATGATATTTGAGAGAGAATAAGGATTAGCTAATAATTCAGGGTTTCTAAGAAAATCGTCAAGATAGCTTTCAATGATATCAATACGCTCTTTCTTGAAAGCTGCAAATATGAGCCCAGTAACAAACATTGCTCGAGCATCTTCCATTTCAGTAGATTCAATAGCCTTAATGCTAATATTAATAATCTTCTCCCATTCTCCTTGTTCCATATATATTTGGGTTAAAAATGAAATAAGTTCATTTGGGTAAATTTCGAGTGTAAGTGCTAGTTCTAAAATTTGTGATCCTAGAGGTAAATTTGCATCTTTTGCAATATGGAAGATTGTTTTATCTTTCGTTTCTTCAATACCAACATTAACCACTTTTTTACCAATTTCATAAATCAATCCACTTAATGTTTCTTGATTGCCGATGGGAAACTCGTCTATCAAGTATTTAAGATGAGCAATTGGATCACTAAAAGCTAATAATAATTGAGAGTTTTTGTAATTGGAAGCAAAGAGTTCAAGTTGTTCTTCTGGTGATAATTTCTCTATCTCATTTAATGAAAGATTCTCAGAATTCATTCAACTATCTCCACAATAATTAACATTAATTATTCAAGATGATTATATTATAAAAGATTCTCTCAAAGAAATTCTAATTTTTTTATGCGTTGCATCGATACAAATTACACAAATTTGGTAGGTAGAATATAAATAAATAATAGACTGTACAAGCTATCATTTGCTTCTTTAAATAATTTAGAATTAGCTTGTTTTGGAGATAATTTATGTCTGATAAACTGAATCAACAATTGACTGGTGGAGAAAAACAAGTTATTACTGATTTGAAGAAAATATACTCTGATTCTCCTAATTTATATAACATAGCGGAAGAAGATGGGCATATTGTTCGAATTGATCTTGATTATGGAGGTTATATGGAACCAGAAGTAGATTTTTATAAACTTCCAGAATCTTTCAGACATCTCAAGTGGTTAAAAATATTAAATATACCTGACAATGAATTATGGGATCTTCCTGATTGGTTAGGTGAGCTTACGTCCCTACAAGTCCTGGTGTTATATGATAATCCAATAAATAAATTTCCACAATCAATAGGTAGTTTAACATCTCTTAAAGAATTGAGCAAATTTCATCAACGAGTTTTAAAATCGATAGATAGACGATTGACTCAGCTTCCCGTATCATTCTGTAATCTTATCTCCCTTGAAAAACTTGATTTAGGTGAAAATAAGATATGTAGCCTTCCTAAAGCATTTGGTAATTTGAAATCTCTTCAAGTACTTGACTTAGGTTTTAATAAAATAGTTAGTCTTCCTGAATCTTTTGGTGAGTTAGAATCTCTTCGTGTATTACATCTTAGAGGTAATGCATTAACAACTCTTCCTGAATCGTTTTGTAATTTAAGCTCCCTTCGAGTTCTAGATTTAAGTTCCAATCAATTAGAAACTCTTCCAGAGTCTTTTGGAAATTTACAGTTGTTAGAAGATTTAGACTTGCAAAACAATAATATAACATACCTTCCTGCCTCTATGGAAAATTTAGCTAGTTTAGAAAATTTAAGAACCCATGGAAATCACTTCAACGAAGCTGCAAAAGACCTCCTAGAATATTTAAGAAAAAGAGCTTATGTAGATGGTTCAAAAAGAGGATAAAATCCAAACTTGGGATTAATTCACTCTGCCTTGTTTTCTATTCTTTATTAATGTAGGGAAAAGGATAACTCAAATAAATTAAGAAAAGATAATTGAATATTGATAAAAATGATTATCATTTTTAGTATCAGGAAGTACTCCAATATAAAAAAAATAATGACTAAATTCATATTAGTTTATAGGTATCTTTTATTATTATCCTTGTAGGTTTAATATTCTATGGCTATAATTAAAATCGTGGCTCAAAATTTTGACCTAGTTGATGATTCCAATCCTACCCAAACTGGAAAAATCTCCTGTCTTCATCTTTTTAAAGCGCATGTTTCAGGTGTATTCATTGGCCATCCGGAAATAGACAATGATTTATCAATCATCAATCAGAAACTCAAAAATATTATCTCTTTGCGCCATAACCATCCAACTGCTTTACCTTTTAATGTTATTTTTATAGGAGAAACTCTTGAAGAATTTTCTAATAATTCATTACTAGAAATAGCGCAAATTGTAAGAGACAATTGTCAGAAAATCTTCCTAGATATTCCAAATGATTTTATTAAACAATCTTTACTTATTTATGAACCTCGTTGGATTACATATCAAACTGATAATCAAAATACTCTCCCACAGAGCCAAAAATTGATCACTAGAGTGACTACTAAACTAAGGGATTTTCTAACTGAAAAGCTTGGACCAGCGGGATTGAATATTTCTTTAATGTATGGTGAGGTTTCTTCTCCAGAACGAGCTATAGAAATTCTTTCAGATGAGAATTTACAAGGAATAATATTAGGTCCAGCATGTAGTTCAGCTGAGTATGTCCTTGACTTTGTTAAGGCTCTCCAACATGCTTTTAACAAGAGGAAATTCATCATTATTTGCAATCTCAAAACAGCTGAACCATCAGAAGGATATCAAGCATATTTATCTTCATTGGCTATTATACCAGATAATTTCACAATTTATATTGCTCCTCCTCTAACGGAAATAAAAGCATTAAATGAACTAGCAAGGAAATAATTATTGAATCAAAAATTTGTTTTCTAATTTCACTTAATAAGTTATTTTAGTCTTTTCTTATACTACTATCTAATGAAGAAATTGTTTAAATTAGTCATTTTAGTTTATAATTTAGGGTGTTTTAGGAATGAAGAAAAAAAGCAACGAAGTATTTCAAGTGTTTCCTTTCCCTAAAGATCGAAAATTAACTTCGGATTTATATACAATTTCTTTGAAACAACACAATATTTTTGGTATTACTGAATTTGACGTTTCTCTCCCTCTCGAAAAAATCCGTGAAATGAAAGAGAAAAATCTGGATATTTCTTTTTTAGCTTTTATTATCAATTGTTTAACCAAAGCAGTTGAAGAAAATAAGCTAGTTCAAGGTATGAAAAAAGGCAAAAAGAAAATAGTTGTTTTTGACGATGTTGATGTTTGTGCTATAATCGCTTCTGATGAAACTTGGCAAAAAGTTCCTCTCGCTCATATTCTCCGTAAAGCAAATGAAAAAACCTTACTCCATATAAACTCTGAAATTCAAGAGGTTAAATTAAATCGTCAGCAATTATATAAGGAAATGGAAAAAACAATTGATTCTTTATTAAAAGTCCCGGGTTGGTTGCGAAGAAAAGTTATCGAAATGAAGTATCGAAATGATCCTCTTTTCAGAAAGAAAAATGCTGGAACTGTTTGTTTAACGTCCATTGGTGCTTATTTTGCTGGCAGATCTGGTTGGGGTATACCACTTTCATCTAATCCCTTGTATGTTATATTAGGAGGGATTGAAGAAAAGCCTGTTTCTCGAAACAAGGAAATTGTCAGTAGAGAAATGATGAATGTTACTATTGTTTTTGATCACGATGTTACTGATGGTGCTCCTGCTGTTCAATTTGTCAAAAAGTTTGGTCAGCTAATCGAAGAAGGCTTTGGGTTTGATACCATAAAATAAAGAATTTATTGTGTTGCTTTGGTAAATTTAAGAGCATTTTACTTTTTTTTCTCTTGCTAAAGGTAAAAAGAATACTTTATAATCATTTATTTGTAATGGTTATTCATGACAGAAAAATTATCAAATGAGCAACTTATAGCTCAAACAAAGGAAGTAACAAAAAAACTACTTTCATTACCGGAAACTTTTACCTTAAAGAATGGTTGGAAACTAAGAGAGCTCTATCTACACCTTTGGTCTTGGGATGATGAAATGATCAAAGCATGTGAAGCAAAAATAAACGATGATTTAGAAGGTTTCCAATTTGACCATCAGATGTTAGGTATGAAATATACAGAATGGAATGATACTATAATAGAACAAAAAAGTAATTTATCTTTAAAGGACGCAAAAACATTATTTTCCAACACTCGAAAAAAACTCATTTCTCTCTATGAAAAAATTAGTAATATGCCTGAAACAGTTGATGATGAAAAATCCTTCTTTAGAACAGAAAACTTACTTACAATCTCTGAACATGATAAACATCATCTTGATCAAGCTAGCGAAATAAAAGACTAATAACACAATTAATTTCCTTACTTTTTCAAAATATGTTTACAAACAGGGCATTCATCTTTATTTACTAACCATTCTTGTATATGTTCGGAATGGAAAAGTGCTGAACAATTAGGGCATTGCAGAGCAGATTGGTTTTCATGGATATCAAGCTTACAGATTCGACATAAACTATTCGATGGTATTTTCTTTACCGATCTCACTAGAATTTTCTTTTTTGTTATTGCTTTAACTTCATTTCTAGATATTTCCTGTTCTCCCTCTTTCTTCTTTGTTTCTAATAAACTCGTATTTTTTGTTCGTTTGAATCGAGAAAAAATATAGATTAGAAGGGCTATTGCTGCGATGAAAATCCCTAATACCAACCAGATTATGTAAGATGATTCCCATTGCCAATCATTTAGGGATGTATTCGATTGATAATTTACTACTTGTGCTTTGGTATAGTAGGTTACAGTAAGAATTTTACAGGTGATAATCATTATCTGATTAAAGACAGCAAATGTAATAAGTAGTATCCTATCAATCTTTTTCATTCAAAATCAACATTCTGTGTAAATAATTATTTCGAATATCTTGTTCTTTAATATAGATTAATATATTTGGTTTTAGTTTGATTCTAATTGTCCAATTTTTGGAGTTGAAGAAAATCAAGGAATCAGAACCAAAAACTAAACTGGATGATAATTATCTTACAGAGCTAGGTATTCAAAGTTATGATGAAGACAATCTTGAACAAGCAGAATCTCATCTTTTGAAAGCTTTAGAAAAAAATCCCCAAGATGACCTAGCAATGTGGTTTTTAGGTGCTATATATTTTAAAAAGAAAAATTGGCCCATTGCCTTGGATTATTATGAAAAAGCGGTCAAAATAAAACCTGATAAAAAACAGCTTTGGTTTCAAATAGGTTATATTAACTTTAAGCTTCAAAATTATGAAATTTCAAAAGAGTCATATGAGAAAGCATTAGCTCTTGATCAAGATTTCTTTGAGGTTTGGATAAGACTAGGTTTAACCAATTATATGTTACAAGATATTCCTTCAATGATTAATTGTTATCTCGAAGCATATCGTATTAACCCCCAAGATTATGAGGCAGTTAAATTATTGGGATCTGCTTATGACATTAATCGTGAATATGAACTAGCAATAAAATATTTAGAGGAAGCTCTTCTTCTTTCAGAAGGTGACCCAATGGCAAAGTATGTACTTGGATGCTCTTATTTCAAACATGGTGATGAAGATACTGGCATTCAATTATTAAAAGAAGTTCTTGAAACCAATCCAGATCATAAAGTAACCTTAGATTCTCTAAGTAAATTTCTGGAATTTATAGGCAAGGATGATGAAGCGAAAATATATGAAGAACGTTTGAAGCTGCTAGAAAAAGAAGACTAGTTAATCATTTGAAAGTTTTCCTCAATTGTTTTTGAAATAGCTCTCGCTTACTTTTTTTGTCTTAAATTTTTTGTTCAAGTATGCCACAAAATCAAGCTTCTTATAGGTAATTTTCCAATTAATAATTACTTCATGTAAGAACAAAAAATGTCTTCCAAGGTCTGATGGGATTATGAGCGATGAGTTAAAAGAAATAGACAATAAAATAAAATATTTAATTAATAATTTGAAAACCAATTCTGATGAAGCAATTCGTTTCGAATCTATCCAAGAATTGATCTCTCTCCAGGAATTTGCTGAACGAATTCTCCCTGATTTGATTGAAGCTCTCCTTAATGAGACTAATTATGATGTTCTCTACCTTGTTATTGAGATGATAGGTAATTTTGGTAACAAGGCTGAAAAGGCTGTTTCTGATTTACTAATTTTAATAGACAAATTTTATGATGATGAAGAAATTTTACAATTAATTATTGAAACATTTGGAAAGATAGGAAAAGGTGCTCGAAAAGCTGAGATTAAACTAAAGGAAATTATTAGTGAGTATGGTGAAACAAATATTAGAATTTTCGCCATTCAAGCTCTCGAGAGAGTAATTGGTTCTGAAATTGCTGATTTTCTTGATAGGATTATCTGCAATGAGGAGGAAGATGATCTTGTTCGTGTAGAATCAATAAAAACAATTACTAAAATTGGCACAGAAGATGTTATCTCAAAACTTAGAAAAATCCTTCTTTCAATTAAAAACGATGATATTATAGTAAACATAGAAGCAGCACTTGGGGAATTAGGTATAACTAAAGTTATACCTAAATTAATGACTCGTTTAATGGATGGTTCACAATCATATGAACGCGCTGTCGCTGCTGAAGCTTTAGGAAAGATTCATGCAAAGGAAGCTATTCCTATTCTCTTGGAAACAGCCTTGCGCGATCAGGATGTTTTAGTTAGGGAGAAAGCTGTAAAAGCTCTTGGAAATATCAAATCCAAAGAAGCAACTGATATTTTGATTCAAATTTTAGAAGAGGAGGATAATAAAGATCTTCGATTAGAAGTTCTCGATGCTTTTGGTAAGATTGGTGGTATAGATGTCATTAAAGCACTAGAAAAAGCCATTGAAAATGACCTCGATGACGAAATTCGTGTTAACGCAATTAATGCATTGATTGAAATCAATTCGGAAAATTCCGGGACGATCTTAGTAGCAGTTTTATATGAAGATTCCAATTTTAATGTTCGAAAAACTGCTTGTAAGGCACTAGGTATTATTGGCAAAGAGGAAGTTATTCAACCACTTGTTGACCTCCTCCAAAATGAAGAAGATGATGAAGTTATTATCGCAATTGTTAAAAATACTTTATTGAAATTAGGACAAAAAGGCTTTGCTTCAGCTTTGATAGGTATCATAAAGAATTGTGAAGATATGGATATCAAAGATGAAGCTACAAGAATGGTCATTAATATCGAACCTATGAAATCTATTCCTGTTCTATTAGAAATGCTTAATGATGAAGATTCTCTAATTCGTTCTCTTACTGCTTTTATGTTAAGTGAGATAGGTAAGAAACTAGGATTCGAAGATTACGAACAATTAATCCTAGCTTACAAATCCGGTGCTGTTGAAAGAAATCTCACCCAGAAAAATATACTCTACGAATTAGAACAAAAAAAGAAAGACATTTTAGAAAAAATTCATTCTGATGAAGCTGAAATTGAATTACAAAAAGAGCGGGAAATGAATCTTCGTAAAATTATAAAACGTTATAGTGAGATTTCACTTGATAGAATGGCTAGCTTGTTGAAATTCAAAGAAAATTTGGAGCTTGAAAAATGGCTACTTGATTTACCAGATGAATTAGCTTTTCAAGTGCACAAAGATGTAGTTACAATACCTCAACTATTGCAGAACGAATCTCTAGAAGCTGAAGAAGCTATTGATAAAATAATTAATAGTTTCAAAGAAGTTAGCTATACAACTTGTTATCATTGTGGTTATCCTATAGATAAAAGTTACAAGTTATGTCCTGATTGTGGAAAACCAGTATTAAAATGTGAAGTTTGTAAACTACCCATTTCATTTGGTGATGATATTGGCTTCTGTCCATTATGCGAATCAAAAGGACACCTAGTTCATTTACAAGAATGGGTAAAAACCAATGGGAATTGCCCTCATTGTATGCAAAAAATACCAATAGAGGGAATTGTTCCAAAAGAAAATAACTTACGTAAGAGATAATTCTCTCCCACACTTTTTTAGAAAAGACGAGTATTGTTTATCATTTGTGTTCAAGTAAGTCTTTTAGGAATGGATTTCGTTTTATTGCTAAATTCCATATTTTATTGAATTTATTTTCATCTTTAATGGATGATTGAATTACTTTTAATTTGATTTTAGCTTCACTTCTTTCTAGAATTGATAAATTATTAATTTTCATAGCATACGTTACGAGATTTTCTAATTCATTACCAATAATAGCAAATGCTACTACAGGTGATTTTTTCTTCACTTCATCATAAATTTTGTTTAGATAAACACTTGAGTAGGGCCCTTGAACCTTTTTCTCAATGAGATTAACCACTGTGACATTTTCACCAATACTATTATTTCTTAGGAGTTCTTCATACATTCCTTTTGACATACTAGTTATGTTTAGTCCTATTTGGTCTTCTCCAGTCAACCATTCTACTACTTCTGTTGTTATGTGTTGAGTAAAAATCAAGAGAGTGTTAGAAAGCATTTTAGTTGAAGGTTTATCACCAACAAGAATTACAGGTTCACCTATGGCTAAGGGATAAATTACTTTTTCAATATTTTTTATATTTTTATCAAGAAAAGCTAGCGAGAAATATTCTGGATCAAATGTTTTTTCTTTAAGTTTTGTATCATATATTCTCGTTAACAATAAAATTATTTCAGATAAAGTAACTTCAGTTTTATCTTCCAAATATATTTTTATTTGATGTTCTAAAAGTGGAAATAGTCTAAAAAGTGTTTTACTATTTTCTTCTGGTACTTTCATTACGCCTATATGTGTTATTTCATCCTGATAATTTACCAATAGATAATATGAAACCTTTTTTTCAAAACAGGGAATAAGCATTGAGACCATGTTATATGGCACTTGATAATCTCGTAATTTTAATCCCCTATCAACAAACCCCCCTAATTCAGTAATACAATCATCACAGTTTTTTGCAGATATAATATTGTAAGTATCTTTAGTATGATGAATAGTAAATTCACAAATTTCCATATTAAGAAACGGTTGATCGAGTCCTAAATTTACCTTGTCAAGAGCGCTGGTAACAATTTCCTCTAAAATAAGTTCTCCTTCACCAATGGTTAAATTATCCTCATCTCTCGAGGACAATAAGTCTTTTGCTTTAGTTTGTATCGTTGAAAGAATTTTTTCTTTTAGTTCAGGTTCACACGCTGCAGAGATTTCTACTACAACAAAAATATCTGATATTTCAATGAAAGAGGTTGATCGGTCATGATAATTTATGGACTGTATGTCCTCATTTTCAATCGTTTTGGAAAATTCTAAGATTGCACTAATAAGACCACTTGCTAAAAGTTGTTGTTTAATGTTCATAGTCTTGGGTTTAGTAGCAATTAATTTACCCGATTTCCCTATCAACGAAGCTTTCATTATTGGCAAATATACCACATCTATGAATTATTTGTTCACTTAAAATACTTTTAGTTTTTTATACCTACAAATATTCTCGACAAAATTATTTCTGAAAAAGAAAAAAGATTAGTCTATTGCACATAAAAAGAAGTAATAATTGATGGAAGAAACTAGTTAATTAAATTAATAATTGCTCTAATTCTTTCATAGTTTCAATTAAACGAATCCCTTTATTTGTTAAGACATATTTCTTTTGACGATCAGATGTATCTATTTCAATTATGAGTTCTTTTGATAGAAGTTCTTTTAGATGTTGATAGACAGCTTGTAGAGAAATTGCTTGATCAAGAGCTTTCCAAATACTATAACCAAAATTAGCTTCATCTGAGCTAATTATTCTAAGTATTTCTATTTTAGTTCCCATGCTTCTAAAAGACTCAACCTTCTTTGTACTAGTTGTACTTCTATGAAATGCTCCCGAAGTTTTCATACCACTTGCAGTAATAAGGGTTAAAACTGTTTCATCCTTTTTCAAATATCCACTATCATAGAGCTTTTCAATAGCTGCTATAACAGTTGCACTACTTAATTCAGCAAAAATTCCTTCTTTTGTTCCTAGGAGTTTGCTTGCTGTAATCATTTCCTTTTCTGAAACTGATAAAGCAAAACCATTGCTCTCCTTTATGCTTTCAAGTGCTCTATCACCAAAAGCTGGTTTCTTTACATTTATTGATTCAGCTAATGAATTTTTAGAAGAACTTTTTTTATTTGATTTTTCAACACCTGTATTAGAATCAAAAGATTTTGATATCATATCATAACCTTCGATTTGCACTCCTACAATTTTAGGTAATTTTGCTGTTTCGGGTAGGAGATTGAATTTTTTTGCTTGTTTCAAGCCTTTCCAAAGAGAATATAGTAAACTACCGCTACCCATTGGAACAAATAAATAATCTATTTCTTTAAATTGACCATTTTCAGTGAGTTGTTCAACTAATTCAAAAGCTATTGTCTTAGCTCCTTCAATGGATAGTATATTAAATTCGGGTGTTGCTTGATATCTTCCTTTTTCAATCATTTTTTTAGCTAATTCAATACTATCATCTATTGTGTCACCAAAATCAACAACTTCTGCTCCTACTGCAAGCATTTGTGTTCTTTTTTCAGAAGAAATACTCTTAGGGACAACACAAAAGCATTTTACTTGAGCTGCAGCGCAATATGCTCCAAGCGATGCTCCAAGATTACCATCTGAAGCACAAACTAATGAATCCAATTCTCTACTAATAGCATCAGAAACCATTAATGGTGATATGCGATCAAGATAGGACCCAGTGGGATTTTTTCCTTCAAATTTCAGTAACAATTTAATTTTTCCTTTAAAGAGTTGGTTTGCCTCTCTAATTGGTGTGTTCCCTTCACTTAGAGTGATTGTTTTAGAGAAGCTAGGTAAAAATTGTTTATATCGCCATATCCCTCTTTCTTCGTTTAATATTCCTATTTTTTCTCCTTCTTCTTTTTCATAAAGAAAATCAACTGCATTAGCACTACATTGAGGGCATGTTAATGATCTTTGCAAAGGGTATAGTTCTGCTTGACAATTTAAACAGATGATCTTCTCTTTCATATGAAACCTCTTTTTTCACTAATTCTTCTTACTGTTACTCATAATCCCATATTTCGCATAAGTTTTATAAAGTTAATGTTACAACTTTAATATACAAGTTATAACTTGTATATTCCCAGGAGGATAATTTTACATTGAAAGAGATGTTTTCTGAAAGACCCTATATGAAAGCGGGTGAAAGAAAGCGATTGACTTCCTCAAACCTTGAATTAGTTCGAGCAACCAATCGTGTTAAAAGAGGATTTGCCCGTATGACCAAAGGTGGGGTTATTATGGATGTTACTACAGTAGAGCAAGCACACATAGCTGAAGATGCTGGTGCTGTTGCTGTAATGGTTCTTGATAAACTACCAATTGATGTTCGACGTGCTGGTGGTGTTGCAAGGCCAGCTTCAATTCCAATTATAACTGCTATTCTTGATGCAATTACAATTCCCGTTATGGCTAAATGTCGAATTGGCCATACTTATGAAGCTTTAGTATTGCAAGAGACCGGTGCTGATTGTATTGATGAATCTGAAGTCCTAACTCCAGCTGATGAATGGCGTCATATCTGGAAATGGGATTTTGTTACTCCATTTGTTTGTGGTGCTCTTGATTTAGGTAGTGCTCTTCGTCGTATTGAAGAAGGTTGTGCAATGATTAGAACAAAAGGTGAGCCTGGTACAGGTAATGTTGCTGAAGCGATTCGTCACATGAGATTAGTCAATGATGAAATAGCAACCATTAAGGGACTATTAGATGTTGATAATCATCAACAACTCATGGCAAAAGCACGTGAAATGAAGGTCTCATATGATACTGTTCTTGAAGTGGCAACACTTGGACGATTACCGGTAGTTAATTTTGCTGCAGGTGGAATCAGCACTCCTGCTGATGCTGCGGAAATGATGCTACTTGGTGCAGATGGAATCTTTGTCGGTTCCGGTATTTTCAAGAGTGAAGATCCTTTACAAAGAGCTTCTGCTACTGTTTTAGCAACTTCTTATTGGAATAAACCTGAAGTTGTTTATGAAGCACAACAGATGGTTAATGAAGAGAAAGCCATGCTTGGATTAACTGGTCCAGAAATGAAATTTAGCATGCAAGAACGTGGAGCTGATTCGTAATGTCTGTAAATAAAGAAATACAAATAGGTGTTCTAGCAGTTCAAGGTGATGTTCTTGAGCATGTCTTAATGATGAATGAAGTGCTTGAGAAGAACAAAATAAAATCCAAAACTATCTTGGTTAAAACTCCTGAACAAATCGAAGAACTTGATGGATTGATCATACCAGGAGGCGAAAGCACAGTTATGAGTCGTCTTGTTACTGAGAAACGTTTTGGTGATGTTTTAGTAAAAAAAATCCAAGAAAAAGTAAAGAAAGGTATGGCAATCTTTGGTACCTGTGCTGGAGCAATTATGCTATCGAAAAAATCTACTGATTATGTTGTTGAAGGATTTTCTCAAGCTCTATTAGAATTAATGGATATAGATGTAATCCGAAATAAATATGGTAGACAAATGGAATCTTTTGAACGACCTATAACTATTGATACACTTGGTAAGAAAGAATTTCCAGCTGTGTTCATTCGTGCACCAATTATTCGTTCTGTAGGTAAAAATGTTGAAATCTTAGCTCGAGATGATAATGAAATCTATATTGCCAAGCAAGGTAAATTACTAGCAGTAACATTTCATCCAGAATTAACTGATGATACTCGTATCCATGAATTTTTCCTAAAAATAATTAAAAGTTAATTTCTTGATAAGGCGTTCATTCCAACGCCTTTTCTTCTTCTTTTATATAGGGAAATCTTTCTCCTTTCATATATCTTTGATGGTTATTCTTTATGAATAATAATATGATAAAACCGATGAAGAATGTACCCAACAAAGAAATAATTGCTATTTGATAAGCAATTGTTTTTCCTAGGTGAAGAGAAGCTGATAATATTAACGAAAAGATTATTGGTCCCATAGCTGCACTCGCTTTTCCAGATATTTTTTTAAGGCCCATATATTGCCCAATTTTTTCAGGTGGTGCTAATTCTAGAATAAATTGTCTAGCAATAATCCAAATAGCTCCCATAGCAAATGATAACACTATCGATGCAAAATAAGCTAGTATTTTCATTTTATGTATAATTATTATGGATCCATCACTAAAATCATAAGTTGTTTTATAAGTTGTTCCAGCAAGCACAGCTAAGATAATTCCAACAGTCCAAGCTACGGTTGTGATAATTATACCAAATTTTGGTCCTCTTTTATCGATAATAGGACCCATAATATATAGAAACCCTATACCAATTATTATCCCAATAAAAAGTATTATTCCAGCCTTCATTTCACCAAAACCAACACCCTCACGAAGGTAATCAACAAGAATAGCAATACATGTACCTACAGCATCATTGATTAACAACCACCCTAACAAAAATAACAGCATACCTTTATTTTCGGTAAATATTTCTTTGATTGTTCTCCCAAGTTGCACAAAGGTGCTTTTTATCTGTCGACTAACAGCTAATTTTTCTTTTGATTCATTATATTTTTCTTTCACCCATAAAAATGGTATCAGTAAAAGAAAATAGAATAATGCTGCAAAAAAGAACATCCAATAAACAAAACCTAATTGGATATTTTCTGGAGCAACTATATTATTAATTACATCATCAGCTTTTGTTGCTTGGCCAAAAATAATTGGTAAAATAAAAATTAATAGAATAGAAAAAATCGTTCCCACATAACCAAAAGCTACTCCAAAAGCAGAAACCTTTGCTCGTGATTCAGTAGCACAGATATATGGTAGCATTGATTCATAATAGAGATTTCCCGCTTGATAACAAACATTAGCAAATAGAAGGAAAAATAATCCTAAAAGAAATCGCGATGATAGAGCAATAAGTGGTGTTAATAGAATTGCTGTTCCACCAAAAATTAGTACCATTAGTTTCCTTTTACCAGCAATATCTGAATGAGCTCCAAGTATTGGAAGCAATATAGCTACAATAATGTTTGAAATCATGAGAAAAGTACTGACCATTACATGAGCATCCTCAAAGGAATACCCTTGTTTCATCCCCATTAATTCGCCCCATTGATAGAGAGTTATTGAGATAATTGCCATTGCAAAGACAGTGTCTGCAGCATCATAGAATGCCCAAAAAAGAATATTCTTTTTACTAGTAGTAACAGCTTCCTCAACTTTTGCTAGTTCGATTATAGTAGTAATCGGTGTGATAGTTTTCTGCTCTGTATTGATGTCAGGTTCAGTCATAATTAACCTCCATATGCACTTATAGGTTAATTAATATCTATAACAGATAAATGAAGATACTATAAATACATTCTTCTAAAAAGATAAGGTCAATGAAATAAACTATTAGAACGAAAAAAAAAAATTCCTGAAATTTTTTGGTGAGATAAAATGCAAGGTTATCAAATAAAGAAATGTTCAAGAAAAGATATTCCTTCATTTTCGGAAATAATTTGTAAAACCTTTAATGATAAATATAGCTGTTTTTTTATCGGTTTATCAGAACAGGATTACATAGAACTTGTTACCAATCTGAATCTACTTTCATATGATAAATACGGTAATTCTTGCAAGTATTTACTTCAATGTGATGATATAAATGTAGGTGCTTTAGAAATCTATATTGAGCGTAGGAAAAATATCCCCATTGGTTCATCACTAAAAATTCTTAGTAAGAAATATAATCTTCTCAAAGGATTAAAAACAAGTTTAATGTTGTTAGGTTTTGGACCCCCCTATTTTATGCCAAAAAATACTCTGTTTATAGATAAAGTAGGTATTTTAAAGGAACATCAAAGAAGAGGATTTGGTAAGGTTTTACTAGATTTTACTTTTAATAAAGCAAAAGAAGAACATATGCAATTTATCCAACTTGATGTTATCACAAAAAATTCCAAAGCTATATCATTATATGAGAAATTGGGTTTTAAAATTATTAATACATCAAGTATTCCTTTAAGCGAGATATTCATGGGAATTTCTAGTCATCATCGTATGCAGAAAGTTCTAAAATGAAATTTATTGTCTTTTAGTATCAAGCTAGCTTTATTAGAACAAAAAGACTTTCTATATTAAGGGATAATCAAACAAAAAGCGAGGTTAAAATGAAAAATATCTCTTTTGAGAATATTTCCAAAGTAGCATTATTTGGTTATATTGTTTTATTTCTAGTATAAGAAGGAGCAGGAATAGGGCTTTTAGTTAACGCCCATGATTCCATTATTGTACTTGAAATAATAGGTTTTGCTTTGATAATTGTTGGACTATTTCCATTATTCAAGATTTTAGATATGATAATTCTAACTAAGTCAAGTGAAGAAAGAGTCTTATCAGGAAAACTCAAAGATGATACTCCGTCTATTTTTCCGACTGAAAAAATCGATGATGCTGATATTACCGCACGCCAACAATTATCAAACAGAAATCGTTACTAAAATCTTTCAAAAAATATATACCTTCCTTTTCTTTTCGTTATTCATGAAAGACAAAACGGTAGAAATTGCTGGTTTCATTAATTTTGGAATGTTTTTGAATCGTCCAAATAGGTTTCTTGTTAATCTCATTCCTGAAGGTACTACAATATCAGAAAAGGCTTTTTTACATGATCCCGGTAGAATGAAGGAATTGCTTGCGCCAAATGCTAGATTAATTATACGTAAACCATTGAATCAAGAAAATCGTAAAACCAGTTGGGATATACTTGCAGTTGAATATAATAAAATGCTTGTAATAATTAAATCCAGCTTACCAAATGTCGTAGCAAAAGAAGCTCTGACTTATGGGTGGATAAAGGAGTTATCAGATTACAATCTTGTTAAACCAGAAATAACTGTAGGGAATAGTCGTCTAGATTTTTTGTTAGAAAAGGATGATAAAAAGTGTTTTGTTGAGGTGAAAGGTGTTACTTTGGTAAAAGGAAACAGAGCCATCTTTCCAGATGCTCCTACAGAACGAGGAGCTAGGCACCTTCAAGAATTAATTGATCTAAAATTGAAAGGACACCGTGCAGTTATATTATTTATTTGTATGCGAGAGGATCCATTAATTTTTTCACCAAACTATGAAACAGATCCTAAATTTAGTCAACAGCTAAAATTAGCTTATGAATCTGGGGTAGAAATTTTAGTTTATAAAGTACTTCCTAGAATTATAGAAAATCGATTAAATATTACCCTTAATCAGAAACTTAATGTAGAATTATAGGCTCTATACAAGTAAGAAACAGATAGTTGAGATAAATGGCAAATCAAGAACTAGTTGGTAAAATAGCTGCCGATAAGCACAGTAGAAAATTAGGTAAGATAATTAAGATTGAACAGATACCTGATAAGAAAACAAAAATAAACAAAACACATGTGCTAATTTTAGTAAAGAATTTCCTACGAAAAGATGTTGTCATCTTAATTGAAATTGAAAAGCTACAAAAAACCGATGATTTTTACGCTTGGTTTGATATTTTAAAAGAAGACTTCGATCAAGAAGTTAGGGAAACAAGAGCCTTAATACGTTTATATGGCGGACATGAGTAAAATAATTAGCTTATTTTATTCAAGCTTATACTAAATAAGGTAAATTTAAATAATTATTAGCTAAATAAAAATTGGCATTCAAAGGACGGAATTAAGATGAGCTTTATAGCTGATTTTGTACCTATCATGATACTCATTTCGGTAGTTGCACTCATTTTTGAATTTATGGATGCTTCACTTGGAATGGGTTTTGGTACAACTTTAACTCCTGTCCTGCTTATTATTGGCTTTCCTTCAAACATTATCGTTCCAGCTGTTTTATTATCAGAACTCTGTGCAGGTATTGTTGCTGCTATATCTCATAGTTTATTAAAAAATATCAAGTTTGGTCAAAAGAAAATCTTCAAAAAACGACGTAGAATTAGACGTAAATCCCACCCTTATACTTTACCGGGAACAGTAAAAGCCACACCGATAGGTGTTTCTAAAATAAAAGAAAGATCTATATCAGAATTTTCTGAAGAAAATTTCGATTATGGTGAAGAAGAAATAGTTATTGAGGATGAAAATGAAATGGCCCTTCATGAAGATGATGAAGTAATTGAGATAAAAGCTGAGAATGGTAGTTTTAGAGATAAAATAAGAAATTTAACAACAGATACAAAAGTAGTTTTTATATTAGGATCTTTTGGTATAATTGGCTCAATTATTGCTGCAGTAATTTCTGTTCTACTCCAACCAATAGCTGGATTTGTTTTAGGTGTCAAAATCTATATTGGGGTTATGGTTTTCTTTATGGGCGTTATTATTTTATCTCTTCGCAATAAAAAGATCAAGCTTTCAATGAAACGAATAGTTGCTTTAGGCGCTGTAGCAGGATTTAATAAAGGTCTTTCTGGTGGAGGTTATGGTCCAATAACAGTATCTGGGCAACTTCTAGCAGGTCGTGAAGGGAGAAATGCTATAGCTTCTACAACCTTTTCTGAAACAGCAACATGTTTTGTTGGTGCATCAGCTTATATTATAACAAATGTTGTTAACAGCTATTTAGGCGGGGGACCTATATCGGTTGGAGATCTCAGTCTTGCTCCTTATTTGATTTTTGGTGCGATTTTAGCTGCTCCATGTGCAGCACTTGTTACTAAAAAAGTAGAAGCTAAATGGTTAAAGATAGCTGTAGGGTGGGCTACAATATTTCTTGGTTTATTCAGCTTAACAAGATTAACTTTATCAGAATTAGGTATTTGGGAATCTATACCAAATTTTGTTGAAAATTATCTATTACCCTCAGCATTCAAATAATCGCTATAGCTTAGTAAAATGAATGATTTTGCTTATAATTTTCAATTACTTTATTTGTATAATCATCATCTAATATAGAAATATCTTTGAAAACAATAGTTATTAATGGTTTAATGTAATCTAATATGAAATTAGCAATTATTTTTCTTTGAATATCTTCATTTAAATTCATAACTACTTCAATCATAGTAATTAAATCAGATTTTTTTACATCGATTTTTTTTAAAATACTATCAATATCAGCTATCTTTTCAGTGAAAATTTCTCTAAAAGCTTCATCTCCCACTAAATTTGATAATACTCCAATGTCTAACCATTTATTATTTAAGTTTAATTCTTGAATGAGTGAATTTATAGCATGATAACCAGCTAAATTTAAAGCATATTGAATTTCAGCTTCTAACACTAGAAAAGTAGTTCTTGGCTCGAGAATTTCATCTAATCTACTCATAGCTTTTACTGATCGTCTGATTTCTCGATAACGTTTTTTATATAGTAAAACTCGTTCGTTCATCACATTAGCAATGTGTTCTAAATGTTCCTGTACAGAATCAATCTTTTTCTCTATCAATTTACCCAACAATTTATTTAATTCTTTAAGATAAAAAATGTTAACGTTCTGTCGGATAATTTATTTCTTGTTTTTTAGGGCATTCAAATTATTTATTTACTATTAAATCAATAAACTTTGAGTAGTTAAAAAGTTAAAAGGTGTTAAATCTTTGTCATGTGAAAGAGAATTCACAATATCTGAGATGATTGGTAAAGGTGCTTTCTCATCAGATGAGATTGTTATTGGAAAAATAACAAAAATAATAGATCAATCAGATAGTGAGCAAGATAATCCTGAGAAACTTTGTGATATTGAGAAAGATCTATTTCAAGTGGTTGTTATGCTGGATCACACTGTTTTTTCATCGCTAAATGAATCAGCTGAAATCCTGTTCTCAAGTCAAACATTAGAAAAAGTGATTGATGGCGGTATACAATTAAAATTATCAAAAGACGCTATTGATTCTACTATCAAAGCTTCACTAGGTTAATCTTTAATTCGAATTACATTCAGATATTTATACAGCAAGAGGTCTTTCTATCTTAGTTATCGTTCCATCATTTAGAAAATGAAAAATAACTTCAGTGGAACTGCTATAATTGATTGATCCTATAGTAATACGTTTTTCTGCTTCACGAATAGGCGCAAACCAATGAATTCTCCATTCATTTATTGCTAATTGTTCAATTTCTGCACAAACTATTTGGTTCTTTTGTTTTAAACGATAAAAATGTGGATTTTCCCGTGAAAGATTTAGCAATTCCAGCGCATGTGTGTATTCTGATTTATTAGCTAAAATTCTGATTTCAGGTATAAAATCTTCTCGAACAAATTTTTGCTGCATTCCATTTATTGTAGTAATAATATATGTTTTATTTTGTGGGTCTGTTGAATTAAAGACTCGATAATTTATATTCTGAGTATAAACTAATTCATTGCTTGAATACAATCCTTTACCATATTTATCTTCAAAGAGATTTGTTGAGCGAATATTTACTGCTACTCTTACTGAACTATAGAAAGTGAAAATGATGATAAAGAATGCTAACATAGCATTTTTCTTTTGTTTGTTCCATTTTAAAGGCCAAAATGCTGTAACAGCCATTAGAGCTGCTATAGTATGAATATTATTTGTAGATAATAATTTCAAGCCATACCATTTGAAAGAAAAGGGAAATAAAATCATCATCCCTGTTGGAACAAAGAAATCTGGGAGAAAATGAGCTAAAGATCCAAGATAAAGTCCAAGTAATCCTGTCCAGGATAAGAATGTTAATTCTGAATACTTCTCATCCTTGAAAATCTTCTTTTTAAGTTTAGGAATACCCAGTATTAGAGCAACAATTACGACTAAAGGGATTACTCCAACAAAACTATGACCCATCGCTCTATGTTCTATCCAGTAAAATTTTGGTGCTAAATAAGCGATGAAATTAAAAACAATATCAATATCCGGTAAAATTGATCCTATCAAATATGGTATAAGAAATGTTATAGGTATTCTCTTAAATTTCTGAATCCAAAAAATCAAACAATATGCAATAAGAATGTGTGTTAATGGATCCATTTTTTACACCTATATTTTAAGAATATTAAACCATTTTATTAGGATCAAGTATTTCATCTAAATTGGCATTAAATTGTATTTTCATTTCTGCTATTATTTCTTTAATTGTTTTACCTGTCTCATAAGCTCTTTTTGCTATTTCACCAGCTTTTTCATACCCAATAAATGGTGTTAATCTAGTGACAACCATTAAAGAATTTTCAAGATTTTTCTTAATAGTTACTAAATTGGGTTTTATACCCTTTAAACAGTTATTTGAAAACGAAACCATACCTGCAGATAAGAGAGATATTGATTCCAGTAAATTAACAATTATTATTGGTTTTGTTACATTCAAATCCAATATGCTTCCATATCCCTCAGCAAATGATATCGTTGTATCATTTCCAATAACTTGTAAACAAACTTGGATTAATGCTTCTGATTGTGTAGGGTTTATTTTACCAGGCATTATAGAGGAACCTGGTTCATTTTCAGGTAGAATTAATTCCCCTAAACCTGCTCTTGGACCACTACCCATCCATCTTATATCATTAACCATTTTCATTAAAGCTAATGCTAATAGCTTTAAAACACTACTGAGATTAACAAGAGAATTGTGAGATGAAATCCCTTCAGCTTTCACAGAATTTACTTTGAAAGGAAATCCTGTAAAAGCAGTTAATAATTCAACAACCAATTGATCAAATCCTTCAGGTGCATTTAATCCAGTTCCTAAAATTGTTCACCCAATAGGTATTTCATACAATTCATCAAGAGCTTGTTCCAAACGCTGGTTAGCAACTTCTATTTGTTTTTTATAAACTGAAAATTCTGTTGAAAGTTTTATCGGAACAGCATCCTGTAGATGTGTTCGACCGACTTTTACAATTTTATCAAATTGCTTTATTTTTTCTTTTAAAATTTCAATTAATTCTTTTAAAGAAGGTAAAAGCTCATCTTTTACTTCTACAATAGTTGATAGATGCATAGCAGTAGGTATTACATCATTACTTGATTGACTTTTATTGATATGATCATTAGGATGTATGGGTGTTTTTTTTCCTTTAGGAAATCCTAGAATTTCGTTAGCTCTATTCGATAGGACTTCATTCATATTCATATTGATTTGAGTGCCTGAGCCTGTTTGAAAAACATCTACTGGGAATTGTTCTAAGAATTTATGTTCAATTAGTAATTCATCAATTGCTTGTTCTATAGCATTTGCTTTATCATTATCAATTACTTCTAATTTTTGATTGGCATACAGACAAGCTTTCTTTACTTGAGCTAATGAAATAAGAAAGATCTTTGGAAACCTTTTCTGACTTATTTGGAAATTTTTCAAAGCTCTTTGAGTGTTTATTCCCCAATAAACATCTTCAGGTACTTCTAATTCACCCAATAGATCTTTTTCTATTCTCATTTTTGTCATTTTATTTCTTCTCTAATTTTATCGATTGCTGTTCCTGGCATAACTCCTTTTGGACACACTGCATTGCAAGCAAAAATCTTTTCACAACTTGGAACTCCATCATGAGCAATAGCTCTATCAAAAATCTCTTTTCGATGCCCCTCGGTGACTCGAGTATCATCAATGAATCTATATGCTTTTGTTAAAGCGGCTGGACCAAGATAATCCTTTTTCTTACCAGAAACTGGACATGTCCAACACAATCCACATAAAATACAATAAACCATTTGCTCTATTTTTCGAGCATCTTCAAACGATTGATTTGATTCTGGTGCTTCATCTTTTATTTGACGATCAAAATAAGGTTTAACTTCACGATAAAATTTCCAGAATGGTTCCATATCTACAACTAGATCTTTTATTACTTTCATATTTGGTAATGGTTCTATTAATATTTCATTTTCTGGATTCCAATCTGATATTTCACCAAAAATAAGATTTGGTACTCTTACGTGTTTCTTATTTTCTATTGGATAGACTTGTGTTTTGCATGCAAGTTGAGGGAACTTATTAATGGTTATACCACATGATCCACAAATTGCCCCACGGCAAGAATATCTGAAAGCTAAAGTATTATCATAATTATCTTGAATGTAAAAAAGAGCTTCTAGTATTGTCATTCCGGGAGTTAGTGGAACCTTGAATCTCTCATAAGATGATTCCACGTCTGGTTTTGCTTGTCTGAAAATCGCAAATGTTTGTTCTTTCTTAATCATTAATATACACGCTCCTTTACATCAAAAATACCTAAAGTAACAGGTTTTGTTTCCATAACCAAACCATCTTTTGTTCTAGAAACTAATGAATGAACTAGGTACTCTTTATCTATTCTTTTAGGATAATCTACTCGGTAATGTGCTCCTCTACTCTCTTTTCGCCAGAGTGCAGCAAATGCAGTTACTTCAGCAATATCAACCATATTTCGAAGTTCTAAAGCCCGAATTAATCCAAAATTAAATTGCCTCTCATCTGTTTCGATTTGCATATTTTTGAAATCTTTTTGTACTTGCTGTAAATCCTTGAGAGCTTTTTGTAAACGTGTTTCAGCCCTATAAACACCTACATTTATATCCATACTATTTTTCATTGCTGTTCTAATTTCAACAGGTTTTTTACCAGTATTATTTTTCCATTCCTTGAATAAAGATTCAACCATTTGGTAAGAAGAATTTTCAGCTTTTTCTTTCTCTTTTAGAGAAATTAATTTTTGTTTACCTCTTTTAGCAATTAATCTTCCAGTATGTCGTCCAAAAACAACTGTTTCTAGTAATGAATTTCCCCCCAGCCTATTAGCTCCATGCACAGATATACATGAAGTTTCACCAATAGCATACAAACCATTCAATGGTGTTTCACCGAATTCCCCTTTGAATTTAGAAGCAATTCCTCCCATTGAATAATGTTGACCCGGTTGAACCGGTATTGGTTTTTCTATAGGATCTACTCCTGCGAAATAAATTGAAATTTCTCTAATGCCTGGTAATCTTTCAAGAATTTTTTCTCGCCCCAAATGAGTTAAATCGAGATGAACATAACCATCTTCAAATCCACGTCCTTCAAGAATCTCAGTTTCAATAGAACGAGCGACAATATCTCGAGGTGCTAATTCCATTGCTTTTGGTGCGTATCTACTCATAAATCGTTCCCCATCTTTATTTAGGAGTAACCCTCCTTCACCTCTAGCACCTTCAGTCATTAGAATGTTAGTTCCATAAAGTGTTGTTGGATGGAATTGTACAAATTCACTATCCTGCATGGGAATACCCGTTCTAAAAGCAGCTCCAAGACCATCTCCTGTATTTATGATAGCATTTGTTGAGCGTTTGTAAATTCTTCCAAAACCCCCTGTTGCTAAAACGATAATTTCTGATCTGAAAATAACTAATTCACCAGTATTCATATCTAAAGATATTAGACCAGTGATTTGATTACCCACTTTAATAAGATCAATCAAAAAAAACTCATCAAAGAATTTCACTCTTTTACGAATACATTGCTCATATAAGGTGTGCAATAGAGCATGACCAGTTCGATCACCAGCGTAACAAGTTCTTGGAAAACCTGCACCGCCAAAAGGTCTTTGAGCAATCAATCCTGAATCCAATCTAGAAAAAGGCGCCCCCATACTCTCGAGTTCAACAACGATTTTTGGTGCTTCTTTAGCTAGAAACATAGCTGCATCTTGATCAGCCAAATAATCTGAGCCATAAACTGTATCATAAGCGTGTTTTTCTGGAGTATCATCTTTTCCTTTCTCAGTATTAGCTAAAGCAGCATTTATACCTCCTTGTGCTGCTCCCGAATGGCTTCTTAGTGGATGAACCTTACTTATAAGTGCTGCATTCCATTCATCAGCTAATTCAAAAGCGACACGCAATCCACTTAATCCTCCACCAACGATAAGCACATCGAACTCTTCTACTTTCAATGAATAAAACCATCCCAAATTATCTAAATTCTGATAAAACATACCTCCCCTTTCTTAAAGAATTATTCTCTTAATTTCTAGACCCTCTTTATTTTAAAATGATAATAGTTTATTAATCGATACAAGAATTTATAGTTCAATTGATTTCAATTATAATATGGAGATCAATTAATGACAAAAGAAATTATTTTCATTTCCTTACCATTATGTCCCAAATGTGTAAGAGTAAAACATTGGTTAAATGAATTAGAATCTTCAAATCCTGAAATAAAAATTACAAGACTTAATTATGCTACCAAAACAAAGGAAGCTAAACAATATAAAATTAAAAACATACCCACTTTAATTATAGGGGAAGTGCGATTAGATGGATGGATAAAAGAAGAAGAATTTCAAGAAGCTTTGAAGAAGCTTCTTTGAAAAATAATAGAAAAACTTCTTGATTGTCATCAATACCTATCAGCAGAACCCAAAACATTTCTATTTTTGTAAATAAGTAATTTCTTTAATTCATCTCTAGCTGGACCAAGATATTTTCGTGGATCGAATTCCCCTGGATTTTCTGCTAAAATCTTTCTAATTATTGCAGTAATAACTAAACGACCATCTGAATCTATATTAATTTTACAAACATTCATTGAAGCAGCTTTTCTTAGCTGTTCTTCTGGTACACCTACTGCTCCCGGCATTTTTCCTCCATATTTGTTTATTATATCGACATACTCTTGTGGAACTGATGAACTTCCATGTAATACAATTGGGAAATTAGGTAGAATTTTCTGAATCTCTTCTAGGATATCAAATCTTAAAGGTGGTACAGGTTGACCAGGTTTGAATTTATATGCTCCATGGGAAGTACCTATGGATATAGCTAAACTATTGCAACCTGTTCTACTAACAAAATCTTGAACTTCTTCTGGTTGAGTATAATGTGATTTCTCAGAGGAAACATGTTCTTCTATACCTGCTAACACTCCAAGTTCAGCTTCTACCATAACATCATTTGGTATTGCATATTCAACTACTTGTTTAGTAATTCTGATATTTTCTTCATATGGTAGATGAGATCCATCATACATAACAGAAGAAAATCCTGTATCAATACAAGATTTACATAATTCAAAAGAATCACCATGATCTAAATGTAAAGCTATCGGTATATTTCCTCCAAGCTCTTTCATAAATTTAACAGCTCCTTCAGCTAAATATCTCAACATGGTTTGGTTAGCGTATTTTCTAGCCCCTTTAGAGACTTGTAAAATAACAGGTGAACGAGTTTCAACACAAGCTTCAATTATCGCTTGGAGCTGCTCTAAATTATTGAAATTATAAGCAGGAACAGCATAGCCTCCTTCCATTGCTTTTCTAAACATTTCATATGTATTAACCAAATCTAATTCCATATAATGAACCATTTCTTTTTCCCTTCAATTTTTAACTAACTAATTTATCTTAATTCATCTTTTATTAGTTTAAATTATACATTAATCATACTTATTTTAGTTTTTGTCCTAATTTTTTTATTTTAAGTAGAATCTTTTCCAGTCTTGCTTCAGATTTCTTTCTTACCTGATCTACTGCAGTTACACCTTTTGGTTTTATGCCAACAAATCGCATAGTAGTTTTCAAAGCAATAATTCCTGGTCTAAGCAATAAATTGTATATCCAATAACATCCATCCATAGTTGTTATTATTCTAACAGTTTTTTTCTTGAGTAATCTTTCAGGTAAAAGTCGTCCTTTGTGATATTTATGACTAAAACCTGGGATGAATATACGATCAATGAAACCCTTCATTATTGCTGGAAAAAATCCCCACCAGGTAGGATAAATCCATACTATATGATTTGCCCATCGTATTTTCTCTTGAGCGATCAATAGATCTGGTTCTAATTCTTTCATTGAATGATATCCAGCAGCTAAATTTGGATCAAATTTCAAATCCCTAATACATAGACAATCAACTTCTGCATCGGCTTCTTTTACCCCCTTAATGTAAGCATCTGCTAAAGCATTATTGAGACTTTCCTTTGTAGGATGCCCCAAAATTACTAAGATTTTTTTAGTCATTTAATTTCCCTTGAAATTATTAATTTCAATCCACTGTCAATGTTTTTGATAAATTCCTTGGATAATCAGGATCAATTCCTCTTTCAATTGACATATATAATGCTAGTAATTGTAGTGGAATTACTGCTAATATTGGTGAGATTAATTGTGACGATTTTGGTATCTCGAAATAATCTTCTTGCTTAACATGCTTGTCTAAACCATCTATGTGTTCACCAATAACAATTGGTCTTCCATCCCGACATTCAACTTCTGAAATATGAGAAGTTACATAATATTTGTCCTCGGGAGCAACAACATAAATTACCGGATAGCCTTCTTCAACAATACTTAATGGACCGTGTTTGAATTCAGAGGAATACATTGCTTCTGCCGAAATATAATTGATCTCTCTAATTTTCAATGCTCCTTCCATAGCAACACCATTGGTTATTCCATATCCTAATAATGACATGGCTTTATTTTTCACTAATTCTTTTGCTAACTTTTTAGCTATTTCATCTGAATCATTAATTGTTTTATCTACAAGATTAGATAGATTATGGATTTCTTTCTTTAGTAATTCAAATTGCTTATCAGATAATATCCCTTTTTTATGCCCTACTCGTGCAGCAAGGATAAGAAAGAGAACCACTTGATTAGTATATGTTTTTGTTGCTGGCACACTACGCTCAATACCTGCACCAATATAAGCAAAAGCTTCTGACATGCGTTCCACTGTTGAACCTGGAACATTGATCATCCCTAAAATATGATAACCTTTTGGTTTTGCAAAATTAATAGTGTTAATAATATCTTTTGTTTCCCCACTTTGTGAAACACATAAGATAACAGTTTTATCATTTGGTTCATATTTTTTATATTCTTCAAAAAATCTTCCACCTATAACTGGTATAGATAATACACTAGCTATATTATTCAAATAATAAGATCCAACATTACAAGCATTGAAGCTAGAACCACAACCAACTAAGAAGACAATTTCAGCTTCTACTAGTTTTTCTACAATATCATCCAAAACATCACTTTCTAAACCAAAAGCTAATTTCTCAGTAGCTTCTACCTGTTCATGAATTTCTTTTGTGAGGAAATAATCGTATTTGCCTTTGACAGCATCTACCGCTGAAAGGTCAGTTGTTCGTACTTCTCTAGCTATTTCAGAACCATCCTTTGCGCTATAAATTTTATATGAATCGGCAGTTAATTCTACAATTTCTCCATCATTTAATGGAACATATTTATTTGTTAATGGTAAAATAGATGGCAAGTCAGAAGCAATATAATTTTCTCCTTCACCAATACCAATAACCAGTGATGAACCCATTTTAACTGCGTATAGAGTCTCTGGCGTATCTTTATGGAAGCAAATAAAAGCGAATGCTCCTTCCATTTCACTTATTCCCCCTATTATTCCTTTAATCATATCCTTTTCTTTATCATAGTGCTTCTCTGTAGCATGGACGCATATTTCCCCATCATTTAAACTAATGATTTTATGACCTTCTTTTTCGAGATTTTCTTTTGATTGATGAAAACTAACAATATTTCCATTATGAGCACCAACCATATCACCATCACAATCAAAATGGGGTTGAGCATTAATTTTACTAGGACGACCAAAAGTAGACCAACGTAATTGACCTAAACCTATTTTTCCTTTCATTTCATTAAGTTTTAATGATTCAATTACTCCTTCAATGGTACCAACATCTTTGCGTAAGTCAATTATACCATTTTCATATGTTGCTAGACCAGCACTGTCGTATCCTCGATAAGCTAATCGTTTTCCTATGAGTAATAATTTATTCGCTACATCGCCTTTTCTTGCTACAACACCAAAAATTCCACACATGTTTTTTTACACCAAAGATTATTTGATTTTACCATTTGTTATATTTTTCAAATTCTATTTAGCAAGAATTCTTCTCAAATATAATTTTTCCTCTAAATATGCAATCTAGAAGATAGTGAGAAAAAAAGGATTATGACCTATAGATATAGGTCTTAGTCTGGTGTAATGAACCCACCATAAAGTGTTAATTGGAAAATTACTGCGAATACTAATAATAACATTGCATTAACGAGTACTATACTGAGAATACCTCCTCTCAAAATAAAAGATTTCATTCTGAAATGTTCTCTATCATCAGCTATTTCCATATCATATTTATATTCCTCTTCTTCTATGTATTCTTCCTCATCCTCTTCTTCTAATTCTCCTTCCTCGTCCTCATATTCGTATTCATCTTCTTCCTCTTCTTCGAATTCTTGTCTCTCTTGAGCTGCTTTTTCAGCCTTTTTCTCTTTGAGGATTTGTTTGTAGATTCGTGATCGTTTGGTTTCTGTTCTAAGCATTTTATAAACGAAAATATTTCGATATACCATGTCCCCTATAACTACAACACCAAATATTGCTAATCCTCCTATAGCTAGAATAGCAGTTGGATTAACTGTAGCTGGAAATTCATGCCAAAATTGATCTGTTAAAATAATTATTGTCGTAATTATTATTGCAGGAAGAAACATAAGTAAATAACGAAGCCATTTAGGAATCTTAACTAATGGCTGTAATTTTTTATCTCCTTCCATTTCTAGTTTCACTTCACTAGTTTCCGTTTCCTCTATATTATCTTCGTCATCTAATTTTTTTTCAGCTATCTGTTTTTTAGGAGACATAGAAAATCACCAGATATTTATATTTCAAAGTATGTTTGTTAATCTAAAAGCATTATCAATACTATGTAAAAATATATTTTATAATTCAATACTTTAGGAAAGTGTTACTAAAATAATCTTTATCAATAGAAAGGAAATTATCTAGATTATTTTGGAATAAAGTTATCAATATTAACTAGTAAAGATTTAAATTGGAGATTAACTGGTTGCCAACAATAGGAATTGTAGGAATAGATAATGCTGGAAAGACCACTATCATAGATATCTTTGCTAAGCAGAAATTGACAAAAACAATTCCAACTGTTGGGGTAAATTTAGAACATTTCGAATTTACAGAAATAGGATTTGATTTTAACGTACTTGATATGGGGGGTCAAAAGAATTTCAGACTTTTATGGGTTGATTACTTAAACACTGTTGACTTGGCTATCTACGTTATTGATTCAAGTGATTATGAACGTCTCGAGGAATCCTTGAGTGAATTCCAAAAAATGTTAGTTTTAACTGAGGCAAATGATATTCCCATTTTAATTTTATTAAATAAAATTGACCTTCCAAACTCAATAAGTGCTTTAGATATCGGTCAAAAATTATCAGCTATAACTGAATTAGCCCGACGTGATTGGAATATTGTTGAAACAAGCGCTGTAACAACAAAAGGACTTGTTGAGATGTTTAAATGGGCATATACTAAGATAACTAAAAAGGAACTCATTTTAGAAGTAGATTTCAGAGAAATTGCTAATAAACGATATTATAGCCCTTGTCCCTTACTTATTGCTTTACAAGATGGTAATTATTGTATTAATCATGATAATTTCACTCCAGTCAAAGTTGTCCCTTTAGACAATCTTTTTACTGATAATTTTAGTGATGCAGAAAAAATAATCAAAGAGACCATTGAGGAATTTGAAAGTGTAGGTCGAATGGTTTGCTTTAATAATATCTTTGTGTCTGAAGAAGTGGAATATATTCATTGTGCAACTGATGCAACAAAAATTGAAGTGGAAAATACAACCGCAAGTAAAGAAGAGTATATTGATTCCTATAATATGATGCATTTAACGGGTGGAGTCATGTGTTCTGAATGTTTATATAAAATTCTCTTTTCTGCATTAAAACGTAAAATTAAAGCAGGCATGAAAACTTATACCTCAGATATTGAGGATATAAAAGCTTCTGAATCAAGAAAATCCTCTGATATAAAAGAATGTAAATAGATTATTTTCTTTTTAATTCCTTCATTGCTTGATCATATGCTGTTTTATATTCCTTAATGATATTTTTCCAAGTATACATTTCAGATATATCCCTTGCACTTCCTCTAGCTTGCAGATCATCTTCTTTTGAAAGTTTAGAATGTTTAATAATGATTTCAGCTAGGTCTTGAGCTGCTTCATTATTCGATCTTCCTTTTCGTTTTAAAACATAAATACCATTAGCATTTTCCATTGTTAGTTCATTTACTAATAAACCAAAACCTGACAAATCTGTAGTTACAGCTGGAACGCCCAATGCTAATGCTTCTAATGGTGTTAATCCATAAGGTTCATAGGTAGAAGGATAAATGCCCATATCACAACCACAAACAGCATCAAAATAATTCAAACCTAAAAGTAGATCTTCTTTTGATAGATAAATGGGATAAAATACTACTTTTACTTTATCAGTAGAATTATTGGTTAAATTTAATCTCAATAATTCTTGATAGATAGTATCTCTCTCATTAAGATTAAAAGGACATATTGGAGGATGAGATGATTTTTCTAGGTTTAAATTGCCACGTTTAAAAATAGTATCTATTGAACTAATTTCATCAGTAGAAAAGAAATCACTAAAATTCTTTGATTTAATATGCTTTTCATAATCATTAGTTCTTAATGAAAGCCATTCTTCGATTCTTAATAATGGATCTTGGATAGCTTCTCGAAGATTTTTAGTATTCTTGAAAGTTTCTAGAACATTTGGTTTAATACCTGAAACTGGTGCTGGAACCCAAATAAAGGCTAATATTTCTCTATGTTGGGGATCAGCGGAGAGATTTTCATTAACAATTTTTAAAGATTCGAGAAAAACATCGATGCCTTTATTGTGATATTCATACCTACCTGAAATGTGAATAATTAATAGATTCTCAAAATTAATATTATAATAGGGATTGAAATAAGCCTCAACAAATCTTGCTATCACTGCTCGTGCATTCTTATGTTTTATTGCTAAATCTTCCTTTTTGGATAATGTATCGAAATTTATTCCATTGGGAATGATGAAATCAGCTTTTTGACCTAAAATTCCTTCTGTTTCTCGAGCAACCGCTTCTGAAACAGTAATTAAAATATCAGCTTCTTTTGAACAAATAACCTCCATTTGATGCGTTCCTTCTACATGATATTGATAAGCTTTTTGAGGTGGTATTGTTTCATTTCTCTTTAGTAAATCATCTAATATCTCATTGATATCTTCAGGTCCCATAGCAATATTTCTTCCTAATTGAGTTGCATGGGTCATAAAAACAGTTGCAATAGGGAAGTTATTCTTTTTAAGATATAAAAGACCAGGCCCAGAAATCCATTCATGAAAATGAGCAACAATATTTTTTCCTTTAAAACGAGGTGTTTCTGAAAGATATGCAACGACTACTCCTGCTGCCCAACCAAAAGCAACCATTGGATCAAAAACTTCAGGCATCCATAATGAGTCTATATTAAACCAATCCCAAAGAATACCTTTAATCTCATCTATCCTACGCATGTCTTTACCAGTTATTAAAGGAACATCAAGAAGGTAAGATGGATCAACGAGGATAGTTTCAACGGAACCACCACCTATCCAATGGCCATATTTTATATCAATACCTTGAATTCGCAACATATTTTGTGCATCGACTAAATCTAATGGCATTTCCATTTCTTCAAAATCATTACGAGCTTTGAAAGCATTATATAATCCAATAGCAATATAATTGCCAGGTCCCATTAAGCGTTGCATTTCTGGTGCTTTGGAAGCTATTACTGAATAAATTCCACCAATTTTATTTCCTATTTCATTTGAGATTTCAAAAACAATTTGACAATTATTATGGTTTGATTGACCTTCCATCGATGTTCACCAGAATATAATTATTAACTAATCATCAAGTTACAAATTTAAATTATATTAAAAGAATTAATTATAGATTATTTAAATCAATAGTTCTACACATTTAAAAGCATCACTAGTTTATTTCTAATCTTTGAGATAAAATTTTAAGTAGATAAAAGAGAAATGTTTCCTCGTAAATAAACAAAATAATTATTTGAGGGGCAAACATTTGAAAGGTAAAGAAATTGTCCAAACTGTACAAAAGAAAATGAAAGAACACCATGAGCTTTTTGCTCGAGCAATTCCATTAATTGCTTCAGAAAATGTAACAAGTAAAGAAGTACGAGAAGCTACTTTAAGCGATTTTTCTCATCGCTATGCTGAAGGATGGCCCGGTGAAAGAGTTTATGCTGGTTGTCAATATATAGATGATGTTGAATTTATCTGTATGGATCTAGCAAAAGAGGTTTTCAAAGCTGATTTTGCTGATGTAAGACCAATCTCAGGAGTGGTTGCAAATTTAGTTCTTTATTCTGCTTTCACTAAACCTGGAGATGTGAGCATGTCCATTAGTATTCCTAATGGTGGTCACATATCCACAGGTCCATTACATACACAAAAAGGTGATTTTATGGGTGGTACTGCTGGTGCTGTTCGAGGGTTAGATGTAAAATACATACCCTTTAACAGAAGAGAATTGGTTATTGATGTCGAAAAAGCTGAAGAAGCTATTAAAGAATTAAAACCAAGTCTCTTGCATTTTGGTGCATCTGTTTTTCTATTTCCACATCCAGTAAAAGAGTTAGCTCCAGTTGCTAAAGATTTAGGAGCAACAGTTACCTATGATGCCGCACATGTTTCAGGATTAATTGCTTGTGGGCACTTCCAAGATCCATTAAATGAAGGAGCAGAAGCAATGTCATTTTCAACCCACAAAACGATGTTTGGTCCACAACATGGTTGTGTTGTTGCAACATCAGACAAGGAAGAATTCTATAACAAAATCAAACGAGCAACATTCCCAGGTATGACTAGTAATCATCATCTACATAATGTTGCAGGTTTGGCTATTGCTTTAGCTGAAATCAAAGAATTTGGTTATGAATATGGTGGGCAAGTGATCAAGAACTCGCAAGCTCTTGCTAAAGCACTTGAAACTGAAGGATTTACTATTTGCGGAAAAGAACACGGTTATACAAAATCACATACACTTCTTGTTGATGTAAGTCCATTGCAAGAAAAAGCTGGCTTAGGTAAAGATATAGAAGAAAAATTAGAACAAGCTGATATCATTCTAAATCGAAACTTACTTCCCTGGGATATGTTAGATGGTCGCAACTATCTAAATCCTGGCGGTATTAGAATGGGTACTTCAGAAGTTACTCGTTTAGGTATGAAAGAAAGTGAAATGAAACAAATAGCTCAATTCATAAGAAGAGTAGCAATTGATCTTGAAGATCCTAAGAAAGTAGCTAAGGATGTTAATGCTTTCAGAAATGATTATCAAACTCTTCATTACTGTTTCGGTTCGAATGAAGATGCTTACAAGTATATTGATATTATATGAACCCATTATGGGTTTCTTTTTTCTTTTTTTATTATTACAATAAAACTCAAATATTTTTATAATAAAAGAAATAATACCGACAAAAATCCTCTTTTACATTAAAAAACTTTAAAATAGCGTAAAATTATAAAAGGACATATTAAAACTAATATTTTATCAAAGATAAGAAGATGGTTTGATTTATATGTCAAAGAAAAGTAAAACTGAAATGCCTTTAGCACCACTTGAAAAGATAATCAAAGAGACAACGGATTTACGTGTAAGTGCTCAAGGAGCAGAAGAATTACGCCGAGTGTTAACTATAATTGCAGAAGAGTTAGCAGATGATGCTGCTGAATTTGCTAAATTTGCTGGTAGAATAACAATAAAAGCCCGTGACATTTCTTTAGCTTATAAAAATATGAGAAAACAAAGATAATTCAGTGTTAGAGATGATGTGTATCATTTGTTTTTATGATTTGAAATTTACCATTCTTTTCAATTGTTATCTCTGATATTGAAGAATTGTCAAAATGAAAGTCCCAAAAATGTTTGGTATCTAATCCCAGTAAATATAGCATTATAATATTCAAAACAACTCTATGTGAGACAATCACCAATAATTCTTCTTTTTGTTCGCGAATTTTTTTGAAGAATTTATCTACTCGCTCATATACTCTATACCAAGATTCTCCATTTGGAAATACTAATTCTTCTGGTTGATTATTCCAAAAATGTTCAGCTTGAGGGTTTTCAGCAAAAATTTCACTATGTCTTTTTCCCTCCCAATCACCAAAACTAATATCGATTAGCAATGGTTCCTCTATTAGCTGACTTTTTGGATGGAACTTTTTAATACCTTCAGCTGTTTGCCTACAACGAGACATTGGGCTAAATAAAATTTTGTCAATATTTTCATCTTTTAATACTACGCCAGTTTTATCAGCTTGCTCTAAACCTTCCTGAGAAAGTTCAATATCCATTTGCCCTCTAAATCGCTTATCTGTTAAATTCCAAGCTGTTTCTCCATGTCTTACAATCAAGATTCTCATATAATCAACCAAGAAAATTTATTCTTTCAAGTTTTTGAAGGTAGCTTTAAGCTATAAAATACTTGCTTAAAAAAGAGAACAGAAAATCAGAATAGAAAATTAGAAGTAAGTTGGAGATCCTTAATAATCCCATTTTTTTAAAAAAATGAGATTATGATTTTTTGAGAGACAGTTCGGGATTATTAAGGAATCATCACCATTACAAATCAGCTAGCGTTGGCCAGACTGAATAGGCATTTGCTAATAAAGCATTATTGTAGAATAATACTTGACCAGCGAAATGAGCGTTTGTTTCTGCTGAAATTTTCATCAAGACTATATTTAATCCTGGAGTTAAGATCATATCATCAGCAGTATACCATTTATTTTTGTTGTTTCCTTCGACAGTGAGTTCACCATTAAGATAAACTTTGTAATCACTTGCACCGTTTGCACCTAAGCTTACTGTTAAAGCTTCTGTGCCTGGAACATAGATGTAGGACCATAAGTAAACAACACCTCTATGACCCCAATTAAGATTATCTTGTTTGTCCCAATTGCCTTGTTTGTCAATTGCAACTAAACCTGGGTGATTACCACCATCTACATAAGGTAGAATCTTATAACCACTTTGGGTGCCCATTCCACCTTCAAGGAATTCATCATTATCAAGTATGTATGGTGCGTATTCTAATTCACTACCATAACCACATAAGTCAATAAAGTCTGTTGAAAGATCTGGTCTCTTATTATCGTCATCAAATTCACCTAATATGAACCACATTGTAGGTGAATAACCAGTCTCAGTTGGGAAGTTTCTATCACCATAAACATCATCTTCAGATGTTCTAGCGACTAAATAATTATAACCTGGGAATGAGGATACACCAATTCCAGAGACAATCTCATCAGGAACTTCAGAAGCAATGGTTGCTATATATCCTGGGGAATTATATACTTCGCTTTCAAAATTTATTTCTACATAGAAAGCTTGGAAAGGTTGGATTTGTTGGCTCAATGCTGAAGCATAAATGTTTATTTCAGCTAATGAACTGATTTCAATTTCATTATCAAAAGTATACCAAACATATTCTACATCATCTTGAAAAACAGAGACACTTTGGACTTTAGCATCGCTCATACCTTTGTTAATTAAAGTAAGTGTAATTGAATCAATTAATCCATCTTCATCAAAATCAGTGGCTTGGATAGCCCCACCTTCATTTATTTTGGCTTGGAAATTATTATAACCACTCATAAATCCATATACTGCAGCTACGCCAACTACTGTAATACCGATCATCATTACGGTTGCGATTGTAGCGCTTACTGCTTTTTTATTTTTAAAAATTCTATTTAATTTCAATTTGAAACCTCATATAAATTCATAATCTCAATGATTTCTATAACAAATACTCAGTTGTTTTGTTATTAAAGCGTTGTAGAAGAATATACCAATGCTTGTGAACTATAAATTCAATATATCTAGTAAACTCGTTCGGGTATTTTTGTCGATAAAATCACTTATTTTTCAAAAAAAGGGTTATGAGAAGATTTTTGACTTGAAAAAAGCAATCAAACTTGATGATTTCTAATGGAATATCAATTTAATACCACTGAACCTTTCGCTCGTGAGCTAGATAATAATGATCCCTTGGCGAAATTTCGCGAGGAATTCAATATACCTGAAAATACTATTTACGTTGATGGAAATTCTCTTGGTTTGATGGCTAAGAAATCCGAGGAATGTATCTCAAGAGTAGTGAATGAATGGAAGACAATAGCAGTTAATGGTTGGTATATTGGTAAACCCTCTTGGTTTTACTTTAGTGAGATTTTAGGTGAAAAAACAGCTCCATTAGTTGGAGCAAAACCAAATGAAATTGTTGCAACTGGAACTACAACAATTAATTTACATTCATTAGTTAGTTCATTTTACACTCCGACTAAAGAACGCTCGAAAATCCTAGCTGATGTTTTAAATTTTCCAACTGACATTTATGCTCTTAAAAGCCAAGTTATGTTAAAAGGGTATGATCCTAAAGAACATTTAATATTGGTACCATCAAATGATGGACGATTCTTGGATGAAGATATGATTATAGATTATATGAAAGAAGATATCGCATTAATAGTACTTCCATCTGTCCTTTATCGTAGCAGTCAGTTATTAGATATTCCTCGTTTAACTAAAGAAGCTCATAAAAGAGGAATAATAATTGGTTTTGACTGCAGTCATTCAGCAGGCGCGGTTCCCCATAAATTTGATGAATGGGATGTTGATTTTGCTTTTTGGTGTAGCTACAAATATATGAATGGTGGTCCTGGAGCTCCAGCGTTCCTTTATGTTAATGAGAAGCATTTTGATATTTATCCTGCTTTAAGTGGTTGGTTTGGAAATAATAAAGAAACGCAATTCAATATGTCACTTGATTTTGAACCAGCAAAAACTGCAGGTCAATGGCAAATTTCATCACCTGGTATTATTGGTGCTGCCGGTATTGAAGGAGCCTTAGAAGTTACTCTAGAAGCAGGTATCGACGCTATAAGAGAAAAAAATATTCTGATGACCTCTTATTTGATTTATTTGGTGGATGAAATATTAACAAAAGAACCTTATAACTTTATTATCGGTACACCACTTGAAGAATCGAAGAGAGGTAGTCATTTAGCTTTAGAACGTGAAGTATATTCATTAGAAATATTTGAAGCTCTAAAAGCACATGGAGTTATTGGTGATTATCGTCCGAAGAATATAATTAGAATAGCTCCTGCAGCTTTGTATAACACCTACCATGAGATATGGAAAGTTGTTCATATTTTAAAGCGTATAATAGATGAAAAGGAATACGAACAATATATAAAAAAAGAGTAAAACTTAATCCAAAATCTTTGAAATGAAAGCGTAAAATTAAAGTTGTAATTAAGAATATCAAATTTAAGAATAAAATTAGGTTGTTGTATTTATGTCAGAAAAAGAGATAGCATGGGATCTTTCGGAAGTTTTTCCCAATATAAATGATCCCTCAATAGATAAAGCAATTGAGAATATACAAAAAGCAGCAGAAAATATCGCTGAAAAGTACCCTGGAAAAATAATTAATTTTTCAGCTAGTGAATTGTTAACGCTTCTTCAAGAATATGAAGAATATCTTATCGAATCAAGAAGTCTCGGTATGTATGCACGATTATCTTATGCTGCTAATATGACCTTGTCTGAAACACAAAAATTGAACGATCAGGTAAGTAAACTTGGTGCTGAATTAAATAAAAAATTGGCTTTTCTTTCTTTAGAGATTGGTAAGCTATTAAACTCAAAACCAAGTTTAATTAATGATTCAATTTTAGCTAATTATAAGCACTATCTTGAAAGAATTATTCGAGCAGTACCTCATCAACTGTCGGAAATTGAAGAGCAATTAATTATTGAAAAAGATCAATATGGAATTAATGCCTGGCAACAATTGCAAAGTAAATGGCTAAATACTAGACTTTTTGAGGTTGAAGTAGAAGGTGTTAAACAAAAATTACCTTACGGTAAAGCAAATGGTTTGTTTCCTCATAAAGATAAGGCAACTCGTAAATCAGCTAATCAAGAGATATACTGTTTACTGAAAAATGATGGAGAAATATTTTCATCAGCTATGAGGAGCATTTTTAATGATTGGCTCAATGTAACAAAACGTCGTAAATATGATTCTGAAATACATTCTAGTTTAATTGCTAATGATACTGAAGCTAAAATCATTGAAAGTCTACTAAAAACAATTGATGAAGGTTCACATATTTATAGAAGATATTTGAAATTAAAAGCTAAACTATTAGGTCTAACAATCCTAGACAATTATGATATACCTGCCCCTCTACCAAACGCACCAGATATCAAATATGATTATGAGAAAGCTAAGGAGATAACTATTGAAGCTTACAGCAAATTTGATGCGGATTACGCTTTTGCGATAAAAGATATGTTTACTCTAAATCATGTTGATGCTTCCCCAAGATTTGGTAAAAGAAATGGCGCTTTCTGCTCTAGCTGGTATAAAGGTAAAACAGCTTTTATGCTACAGAGTTTTAATGACTCACTTGATGGTATATACACCTTAGCTCATGAAATGGGTCACGCAACTCATGACTATTATTTCGCTCGTGAACAAACCATACTCAATAGTACTATGCCAATGATTGTTGCTGAAACAGCTTCCATTTTCGGTGAATTATTAGTTACTGATTTGTTATTAAGTAAAGCACAGACTAAAGAAGAAAAGATGTCGATAATTTGTCAGGTACTCGACGGTGCAGGAATGGCCGCATTTCAAGTAACAGCTCGTGCTTGGTTTGAACAAGACCTTTATGATGCTATTAAACAAGGAGAATTTTTGGATTATCCAACAATTAGTAACTATTGGACTAAGAATCGAGATAGAATCTATGGTGACTCAATTGAGTGGCTTGATGTTATGGACGCAGAATGGACTATGAAAGGACATTATTATATGTCTAATTTTAGATTCTACAATTATCCGTATGTCTATGGTCAACTTTTTGTTTATGCGCTTTACCAAAGATACATTGATGAAGGGAAGGTTTTTGTTCCAAAATTCAAGAAAGCATTAGCTGCAGGTAACAGTATCTCACCTAAGGAGATTGGCGAGTTATTTGGTCTTGATGTAACAGATCCAGAATTTTGGAAATTAGGAATAAAACGATTCGAATATTTTGTTGATGAGTTAGAAAAACTCATGGATTAAGAATGATTTCGGTCTAGATGACCGAATATTTTTTATTTTTTTATACAATTAAATACTTAAATTTGAAATGGTAATAGGGTGAGTTATTATGCCTGATGAAATTCCATTTGATTTATCAGATGTTTATTCCGGTTTAGATGATCCAGCTATTAACAAAACCATTAATCAATTAAATTCAATGGTTGATACATTTATCAAGAAACATCAAGGTAAGATAAAAAATTATGATGCAGATAGTGTTCTTGATTTATTAATCGAATATGAAAAATATCTCGAGGTTGTAAGCAATCTACGTATTTTTGCTGGTTTCTCCTTTTATGGTGACATGACTAAAAAGGAAAGTCAAACATTGTATAATCAATTTAAAGAAATTAATGCAATTAATGCAAAGAAACTTTCGTTTTATAATCTCGAGTTAGGTACATTGCTTCTTGAAAAACCTGATTTGTTAAATAACAAAATCTTACACAATTATTATCATTATTTAGAGCAAATTCAAGAGCTTACAATTCATCGTTTGACCCCTGCTGAGGAGCAACTTGTAATAGAAAAGGATCTTTACGGAGTCAATGCTTGGTCTGATTTACAAAGTAAATGGTCAAGTACAAGAGAATTTGAGATAGAGGTTGAAGGTAAGAAAGAAATATTTCATATGGGAGAAAGAAACAAATATGCCATTAATGAAAACAGAGAAGTAAGAAAGCAAGCTTCATATGCTGTTTCAAAGGATGTAGTAAAGGATGGAGAAATCTATTCTTATGCTCTCAGAAATATTTTCAGTGATTGGGTAGCAATAAGTAAAAGAAGAAAATATAGTAAACCAATTGATGCATCGTTATTATACAATGAAATTGATCAAACAATTTTAGATAATATGTTTTCTGTTATAGAAAAAAATGTTCAAATGTATAAACGAGTACTCAAAATTAGAGCAAAATTATTAGGTTTACCAAAGTTAGCACCATACGATACAATCGCCCCTATACCTGGTATGAAAGATAAAAAGTATTCTTGGCAAGAAGCACAAGAGCTAATTTTATCTGCTTTTTCAAATTTTGATCAGGAATTTGTTAGTATAGCTAAAGATATGTTTGAAAGAAAGCATATTGATGCTACTCCACGCAAAGGAAAAACAGCTGGAGCATTTTGTTCTGCATGGTATGCTGGTAAATCTTCATTTATTTTACAAAGTTTTAATGAAAATTTAGAAAGTATTACTACCTTAGCGCACGAATTAGGTCATGCGATACATGGTTATTTAATGTATGATAAACAGACTTTGATAAATTGTGGTTATCCTTCCACTGCAGCAGAAACAGCTTCTTTCTTCGGTGAGTTATTATTAATAGATCTTCTTCTAAACAAAGTTGAAACTAAAGAAGAAAAAATAGATATCCTATTAAGATTAGTAAGCCGAATAGGTCATGTTATTTTTGGTTTAACGCCTATGTATTGGTTTGAATCAGATATTTATGGAGCTATAGAAAGGGGCGAATATCTAGATTATTCAGCAATCACAAAATATTGGGTTTCTGCTCGAGATAAGATCTATGGGGAAGAAATCGAATGGTATGAAGAGAGTAATTCGTCTTGGTGTCTCGTTCCACATTATTTTTTGGCTAATAATCGCTTCTATAATTACCCCTACATCTTTGCTCAATTATTTGTATATGCACTTTACCAACAATATCTCAAAGAAAAAGAAACTTTTCTTCCGAAATTCAAACAAATATTAAGTGCTGGTGGTTCTATACCACTAAATCAGTTAGGGGAAATTATGGGTTTAGATATAACAAAACCTGAATTTTGGGAATTAGGGATAAAGCAATTTGAGTATTTTCTAAATGAGCTTGAAAAATTAATTTAAGAAAAATAATATGCTTTTATCCTTTTTCTCTTAATTTATCGCCATAACATTTCTGTGGGAGGATTATGAGAAACAAAATACATTGTAAAGATAGCTATCAATAAACCAGCAATTAAACAAAATGCTCCAATCACTAGGAATATTTTACGTCGCCTACTAAATTTCTCTTGTGGCATTTCTTCTTCGAATTCTTCAGTCATGATCTTTTCAATCCATATATACTATCTTTTATTCTTGAATAAATATTAGTCTAATCAACATTTATTATACAGAATATACTTGAATTATCAATTTCCTCTATTTTAGCGTTTACTTTTATTGTTGATATAAGTTTCTTAAAATCATTCTTTGTAAAAGTTGTTGCTTTAAAGCCATCCTTACATACAATTTTACCATTTTTTGTTTGATTAAAATCTAATTCTCCAAGTAATCCTTCTTCAGATTGTTTAATAAACCAATCTAATCTTTCTTGCCAAATTTTATCAGAATAACTCGAAAGAATAATCCTTCCTCCAGATTTAGTTACTCGAATACTCTCTTTTACCAAATTAATAGGATCAACTTTGAAAGCAGAAATCCCATTTTGGATTGCTATTACTGAATCAAATTTCTTATCTTCAAAAGTAAGTGATTTTGCATTCATTTGTTGTAATTCAACATTCCTAAATTCTTGAAGGTATTTTTCAGCTAAAATCAGACTTTCTTTGGAGGTATCTATTCCATAGACCTTTGCTGCTTTCTTAGCCAATGGTTTTAACACTCTACCATATCCGCACCCAAGTTCTAAGATAGTTTCATGTGATTGAATCTGTAATAAAACATATTCAACCTCAGCTGTTAAATATTGTTGAATTCTTGGTGGAGCTATATCATAACACCTTTTCAATTTATTTGCTGAAAGCTTTTGAGAATAATATTCATCCATCCAACTCAACCATTAGTTCTTTTTAGATATAATTATTATACTTACTTAATCAAAGTAATGGTTTTTTAGAACTAAATTCTAATTGAACTAAATTAATATTTTAATTTTCATAATACTTTTAGTTGCCTCTAGTAATAATTAATAATATTAAAACAAATCTAGTTTGCATTTGGATAAATTTGCTTGAGAGATTGTAGATGAAAATTACCATCAAGGGTGCAAGTGAAAATAATCTCAAAAATATTGATGTAGAAATAGATGATGGTATAACAGTTGTTACTGGAATTTCTGGTTCAGGAAAGACTTCCCTAGTTTTTGACACCCTCTATAAAGAAGCTCGTAGAAGATTCATGGATATTTTTTCAATTAGAACATCTGCGCTCAGAATGCAACCTGCAAAAGTCCAAAGTTTGATAGGTGTAGGTCCTACTATTGCAGTAGGACAAAATTTACTCAATAGAAATCCTCTATCTACATTGGCTACTGCTTCGGGTCTACATCCATTTTTACGTTTGTTATATGCTAATTTTGGTGAAAGACGTTGCAACAACTGTGGTTATTTGATACGAGTATTAAATGAAGATGCCATTATAGAGAAGATAAATCTGTTAAAAAATCACAAGAAAATTACTCTCTATATTCCTTTAGTTAAAAAAAGCAAAGGAAGTCATAGAATTTTACTTGAAAAATTATCATCTGTATTTGATTCACAAAAAATTCTTGTTGATGGAGAGATTTGGAAGCAAATCAGTTTGACGCCTACAATTGAGCATGATATAGAAATAAAGTTAGCTGAGGTAACTAAAGCAACATCAACTAAACAAGTTAGAGAATTTATTCAAGAATCTGCTATGTTAGGCACACCAGCAATCATAGTTAGAGCAGAAAATTTTGAAACAATTTTTTCAAGAGATCATATTTGTGCTAATTGTAACACTTGGTTAGGGGAAATAAAATCACAGCACTTTCATTCAAAATGTCCCTATTGTGAAGGAGATGGTTGTATGCAATGCAAACAAACAGGATTACACCCACAAGCAGCAACAGTTTATTGGGGTGGTTATAATCTACTTGAACTTTTATCAAAATCTGTATCTGAAACAAGTAAGCTATTTGAACGAGAAGAATTGCCTAGTTCAGCCAAACGATTAAAATATGAAATTACCAAACGTCTAGAATCTTTGCTTCAAGTAGGATTGGGATATATATCATTAGATCGTCCTTCACCAACTTTATCTCGAGGTGAATCACAAAGAGTTCGATTAGCTGTAGCAATTTCAAGTAGATTAGAGGATATGCTCTATGTGTTAGATGAACCTACCGTAGGGCAACACATGGCTGATGTCGATCGCTTTTTACCTATATTCAAACAATTACAGGGATCAGTTGTTTTTGTAGAACATGATAGATTGGCAGCATTAGCAGCAGATGAAGCAATAGATATTGGTCCTAAAGCAGGATCAAATGGTGGAGAAATTGTTTTCAAAGGGTCATTGAATGATTTATGGAAAAGCGATACAATAACTGGACGTTATTTTAGCTTAAATGAACGTGTGCAATTGCCATCACCACGCAATGCCCCAGATGAGTTTTTAACATTTAAAGAAGTTCATTTTAGAAATCTGAAAAATATTGATATTATAATTCCATTAAGAAGACTTACCATTATAACAGGTGTTTCTGGTTCAGGTAAAAGTACTCTTATTGAAGAAGTAATTGTTCCCTCTCTGACCAAGAAAAAACCAATTGGCTGTAAAGAAATTAGCGGAGCAATGTTAAAAGCAGTAATTGTTGATCAGTCTCCAATCGGAAGGAATCCAAGATCAAATCCTGCTACATATACAAATCTCTCAGATATTATTCGAGATATTTTTTCTTCAGAAACAAGATTATCATCTTCGCATTTTTCATTTAATCGTACTGAAGGAGCGTGTTCAGAATGTAATGGTATTGGTGCACAAGAAGTAAAAATGCGATATTTACCTTCAACTTGGGTAACTTGTTCATCATGTTCAGGAGAAAGATTTACTGATGGCGTGCTAGAAGCTAAAGTATCATTTAATGGTAAAAAATATTCAATAGCCGAATTTTATAACCTTGCTGTATCACAAGCATATAACATATTTAAGAATGAAAAACGATTTTCTGAAAAGAATCAAAGTGCTGCTCTTAGAATTCTTCAAGCTATGATGGATGTCGGTTTGGGGTACTTACCTTTAGGTCAACCATCAACAACACTATCTGGTGGTGAAGCACAAAGAGTAAAATTAGCTAAATATCTAGGGAAAGCTTCTATAAAAGATCAGTTAATCATCTTGGATGAACCTTCTACAGGATTACATCCGTTTGATGTTAGTGGTTTGCTAAAAGTTTTAGATCGATTAGTACATGCCAAAGGTACAATTATTGTTGTCGAACATAATTCAGATATTATTCGTGCTGCTGATTGGATAGTTGATTTGGGACCTGGTGCAGGAGATGAAGGTGGACAGATAGTTTTTTCAGGAATTTATGCTGATTTATTACTCTGTAAAAATTCCCAAACAAGTCGATATTTATTGCAAGAGGAAAAGGTTAAACCTGAAATTGATAAAGATAAAACAAAACAATCATTTTCATCTATGATATCAATACATGGGGCAAATATTCATAATTTACAGAATATTGATGTTGAATTTCCAAAAAACCAATTAACTGTTGTTACAGGTGTCTCTGGTTCTGGAAAATCAAGCCTCGTATCTGATATCTTAGAAACAGAAGCTAGAAGAAGATTTCTTGAAACATTAACACTATATGAACGTCAAAGCACTCGAGAAGGACCTGAAGCTCCGGTTGATTCAGTAAATGGTTTGGGTGTTACTCTTACTGTAAAACCAGGAAGAGATAGCTATAATCTTCGAAATACTATTGGATTGGTATCTGAAATATCTTATCATTTTGCAATCTTATTTGCAAATATAGGTGAGAAGGCTTGTATAAAATGTGGAGAGAAAATGATTAGTGGTGATTATTGGATTTGTCCTGCTTGCATGAGCATTGAACCTTTAGCAAAAGTACGTCATTTTTCACCAATAAATTATGCTGCAGCTTGTACTACTTGTAATGGGATTGGTTCCCTTAGAAAGCCATCCCCGAAGAAATTAATTATTAATCCCGACAAACCAATCTGTGGTGGAGCTATGTATTCTCCTGGTTTTTTCCCCTTTGGTTATATCTGTAAACCTTTTAATGGTGGTTATTATATTTTACGTTCATTGGGTGAACGATTTAATTTTGATCCAGAAAAAACTCCTTGGAATGAAATGACCAATAAAGCACAAGATGCTTTTCTTTTTGGTGATTCAAAACCACTTGAAGGAGTTAGTATTGGACGAAAAGGAAATTTTAATCCATTTAAATTCGTTTTCCGAGGTTTTTATGGTTGGGTGCAAGATTGGGATGTAGGTGGTACATATACTGAAACACAAATCTGTCCCCAATGTAAAGGCGGTCGATTAAAACCTGAATATTTGTCTGTTAGAGTTGAAAATTATAACATTTACGAAATTCAAAACTTATCATTGAAAGAACTTGAAAAAATACTAAGTTCTGTGAAAATTTCTGATTCAATATCCAAGCTGATTTATTCTAGTTATGAGACCGTTATGAAACGATTACGATTTCTAATTCAAGTTGGTTTAGGATATATTAATTTAAATAGAATTTATGCAACACTTTCTGCTGGAGAAGCTCAGAGAGTAAAACTTGCTGGATTACTTGGAAGTGGATTAACACACTTAACAATATTATTGGATGAACCATCTCGAGGCATGCATCCATCTGAAATAGAGGGGTTAATAACTGCTCTTAAAGAGCTAAGAGATGAAGGAAATACTGTTATAGTTGTTGAACATGACCCCGAAATAATTCGAAAAGCTGATTATCTTATTGATATGGGTCCTGGACCTGGTATTGCAGGGGGAAAAGTATGTGCTAAGGGATCATTCCTATCTGTTTTGGAAAAACAAACTTTAACAACAGATTGGTTAAATGGTAAACGAAAAATAAGATATAATAAAATCACTCGAGAACCTAAAGATTGGTTAATAATTGAAGGTGCAAGAGCACAAAATCTGAAGGGTGAAGATGTAAGAATACCTCTTGGAATTTTAGTAGGTATTTGTGGGGTATCAGGTTCTGGTAAAAGTACATTATTAATAGATACTTTAGGAAGAACTTTGATACCTAAAAAACAAACAACTTCAGTAGCGTACGAACCTATTGATCCAGGTGAACATAAGGCAATAATTGGTGCACCAAAACGAATTATTATGGTGGATCAATCAAGACAAGGCATCTATAGTCCTCTATATTATTTGGGATTAACTAAACCATTCATTAAAATATATGCAGAAAGTGAAGATGCAGAAATATTAGAACTAGATGAAACAAAATTATCACAAAAATGCAGTGTTTGTAATGGTCGAGGAATTATACCAACTGATTTAGATTTTCTACCATCAATATTAACTCCTTGTGATACCTGTAAAGGATCAGGTCATATAGCTGAAATCTGGGATATCAATGTTAAAGGTTATACTTTACCAGATTTGTACAATTTAACTATTGAACAAGTATATGAATTATATAAAGAAGAAAGACAAATCGCTGAGAAATTGAAGTTTGCAATTGATGTAGGATTAGGATATCTGGTTATGAAACAACCTAGTTATTCTTTGTCTGGAGGAGAGATACAGAGATTAAAAATAGCATTAGAATTAAGCAAAAAAACAACAGATAATACTTTGTATATTCTAGATGAGCCAACAGTAGGGCAACATTTAGAGGATATTAATAGATTAATTTGTGTTTTAAATAAATTAGTTGATTTAGGTCATTCAATTATTGTAATAGAACATAGTGCAGAAGTATTAGCTTCTTGTGATTGGCTTGTGGAGTTAGGACCTGGTGGTGGACCAGAAGGTGGACATATAATTGCTGAAGGAACACCTGAGAACCTCGCTGAAGGGAAAACACCAACAGCAAAATATCTTCGTAAAATATTGGAGGACATAAAATGACTTGGCTGCCATTATTATTAGCTGATCCTTCCCTAAATCTTCGATATTTAGTAATGAAAAATTTCTTTCAAGAAGAAAGAAATTCTAATGAACTTGATGAATTAGAGAAACTTCGCTATGAAGATCCTTTACTAACTAATATGTTGGCTTTACAGTCAACCGAAGGCTATTGGGACAGAGGTGATTTTGTTGGAGGGAGTCATAGAACCAGAATTTTCACAACAGCGCAAGCATTATTTCGCTTGAGTTATTTTGGTCTACCAAAAGATTATCCTGCAATTAAAAACGGAGTAGAGTTTCTATTTAGTGAACAAAGGGATGATGGTTCATGGGCTCTACCTATATACAGAGAAAAGCTCATTGATAGAGACGGATATGAAACAATGTCATTGCAAACATCACTCCCATTACGAGCAATAGCACAATGTGGTTATGCAACTGACTCTCGTGCTGAAAAAGCCTATGACTGGTTACTAAATCAACGTACCCCAGATGGTGTTTGGCCTACAGGTATTGTGAAAGGTAATTTTGGTTATGTAGCGGGTTATCGTAAGATTGCTCAATCTCGCTGGGGATGTAGATCAAATACAACTGGAGCATTAATTTGTTTAGCTCATCATCCAAGATACCAAAATTCATTAGCTGCACAACGAGCTTTAGATTTATTACTTGGTCGTGATACACAAGAACAGCAGACATTAGGATTTGAGGTAGCTAGAACAATAGGTTTTGAACAAGCAACAGGATTTATCACTTATTTTGCTCGATTTGATTTATCTCTTATGCTTGATCTTTGTTGGCGTATAAAAGCTACATTAGAAGATAACCGAGTAAAAGAATTAGTGTCTTTCATTAAAAGTTTACAAGGTTCCTATGGTCTTTGGGAATATCTTGAGAAACCTCATGCTTCACGATGGATTACCTTTGATATACTTAGATCACTTACTAAAATAAATGCGGATGGTGATTGGTTTAGTAATGCTCCTAAAACACCCTTCCAAACATATCCAAAAACAAGAAGGCGATTTTAGAATGCTCGTCGAAATAGTCTTAAAAGAGAAATGTTATTGCTAATAAGATAAGAAAAAATTACTGGATGAATCTATATGAAATTTATAGTATTTTGGGAGTACCAACCTGAAACTTTGGATATAGTACTTAAAAAATTAAATAAATTCAAAAAAGAAGAAGCAAAAAACGCTGAAAAATATCCAGCTATTTTAACAGGTCCATTTTTGTTTACAGGGGAATCAAAAGGAATAACTATCTGTCTAGCAGATAATGATGAGCAAATTTTCAGTCTTTATCAATACTTGCATCCTGAATTGAAAATGAGCTTTGTTCCAGTTATGGATACCGAAGAAGCTAAAGAATTTCTCCTACTCGGTAAATAATTAATATTAATAATCTGATTTTTATTCACTTTGTAGATGGAATCATTAATGGCAATTCCTCTACTTTTTCAGTTGTTTTTGGTTCGTTAATAAATAAATAACCCATAGAAGCAATTAATCTTCCACCTGCGATGATCCAGAGCAAAACATAAATGGTTAACCATTCATCATTCATAATTCTTACATGGTCAGCAATAATTCCCATTATAAGACTAGCTATAAAGGTTACCACTCCAATAAATAGATTATGAATACCTGTATATGTTCCTTTTTCCGCTTCAGGAGCACAGTCTAAAATATAGCTATTTTGTCCTACAAAATAGAAAGCATTACATAAACCACTTATGATTGATGATAGGGACATAAACCACCAAGTTGGCACCCAGATTATAGCTATTGCTAAATTTACAGGTACAAAGAATAATCCTACTCTTCCTATAAATAAAAGCCACTTTCTACCAATCTTGTTGATAATTGGTCTTGTAACAATTAACATGATTATCTGACAAATACTAAATATTGCCCAGATCCAGGTATTCTCAAGATTTGATGCAAATTCACCTCTAACAATAGGAAATAAAGGCCATCCTAAAGCCATAAAGAAATTCATAATGCTATTTACAATTACAAATTTTCTGAATGTTGGATTTTCTTTTATAGGTTTAAATGTGAATACACTTCGTTTCTTCAATTTTTTAGTTTGAGGTTCAACTAAAAGGATGCTTATAATACCAGCAACAATAAATAGTCCTGCAGTAATTTCAAGAATAATTATAAATTCTATTCGCTCTGAGTCGCCTGTATCACCAACAAAACCTACGATCAATAGTGCTACAGTTGTAGCAATAGCCCCGATAATTGTTATGAAACCAATTAACCCTGCGCGATTTTTCTTATTGGTTAAATCCCCTTGTAATGCATTAAAGGAAGGAAAAAAGGAAGCAAAGCCGACTGATAAAACTACTACACCAATGACTAGGACCCATTGATTTTTAATGAAAGGGAATAATGCGATAGATATACCTGATATTAATAATCCAATAAACATCATAATTTTACGACCAATACGATCTGAAATACGCCCTAAGGTTGATTGAAAGGCTTGTTCTACAAGATTTCTTAGAGAGGTAATAAGTGAGAGAGCTGTAGTAGATGATTCAATAAAAACAGCATATAATCCTGTAAAAGTACGAGCTATAAAATTTGCTGCATTGGAGATAGCCGCTATCATATAAATTTGAATTTTAATTCGTAATGGTTGTTTATCAATGCCATTTTGATTTTCTTCAGTCACTAGCACAGTTTCAGTCATTTTTGTCACAGGAATATTTAACAACCATTCCAAGAATGTATTCCTTTTTAAATATCACTTTAACTAAACAGAAAGAGTTGTTGTCTAAATTCCGAAATTCTACCAACAACTGCTATTAAAAATCGATTTTGCGTAAAGCATCTCTTGCGGGAATTAATACTTCAAAAAGTAAATTCATTCCTTTCAGGGTGATTTTGTGTCTACGAATAGATACTTCTCCTTCGGGGGTTGTTCTATTCTCATCGAGAACTTTTATGAAACCTTTTTCTTCCATATCAGTTAAAATTTCAGTTAATTTATGATAATCACTTACAGCAGAACTACGTATAGCATAAAATGAAAGACCTAAATTTTGGTCATCGGAAGAACCATCCTCACATTGTGCTAATTTCGAGAGTATGGCAATCCATTTATCCAAATCGTCACTTCTGCGTTTCAAAGATCAATCAACTCGTTTCAATGATATATCATTTGTTCTCAGAATTTTTTTCAACAGATTTTTCTTCATCCATTAGACGATCAAAATTTTCTATCACTTTCTTCATTGCATTGTCATAACTCAGTGAAATAATTTGTAGTCGAATATACTTTTGAAAAGAATTTATAACTAAATATGAAATCATAAAACCCAATGCTAAGTATAATGAGAGATTTATGAGCAAGGTAGCAACATTAGTCAAATAGTATTCAATGAAAATTTGACTACTAGAACGATATTTGCCAAAAATCCAAATAAATCTTAAAAAGCTAAACAAGCCAGCCATTATTACTATTATTATCAGATAACCAAATAAATCTCTTAAAATTTTTATTGAACTTGAGATTTCATATTGAAATGTTCTGAAATTTAGACTACCATCTTGGTCGATTATTTCATTATCTTGAAGTGCAATTTTCTCTTTTCGAGTAATATACCATACCATAATAAAGTAAGCTAATAATCCCAAAAAAATCGTTAAAGAGCAAGTTAAAATAACCTTATTAGCTAATGCTAAGTTGGGTTCATAAGCTGGATTTATGGTTGGTAATAATTTTTCTTGAACTCCCGCATAAAGATAATCTACTGCTAAAAGTATTCCTGCTAGCAGTATTGTTCCCAGTGTTATTGCAATTGCAAAAACAATCCGATTTTTTTTCAAAGGTTTCATATATGTATTATTGTTACATTTGTTTTTAAAAGGTTGGAATAATTTGTTTGCAAAATAGATGAGATCTTTATGCAAAACAATTTAGATCATTTTGATAATTCTTTCAAAGAAGTTTGCCCAATAACTATTCTTCCATAAGTAGGGTATTGATAAATAATAGTAATATCTTCAGCTTCAAATCGTTCAAACAAAACGCTCTTCAAAACATCAGCTATATACCATGCTGTTTCTATTTCATTGTTTTCCTTAATAGCGAGTAAATCTGAGTTTACTTCATATTCATCGATTAAAATATCTACTATTTCTTCTGAAATCATATAGGAGGGTAATGTAATAATTGCTTTTACCAACATACCATCTCTGATTTCTTCATAAGGTTTACGAACAATTTCAGCTGTTCTTTTCAAGCGATTTCTAAATTGGATAGCATCTTTTGTTAACGAACTACAATAATGAAGAGAATAATTTAAATCAGACTCTTTTAGAATTTGTATAGCTAATTTCTCACTACCAAAAATTGCAGAAGAATCATCAGATATAAATTTGAATCCTTGTGCTTCAAGTTGTTCTAGATTAGCATCTGTAGCTTCCAATTCATTCATATTACAAAATTTTATTCCTTCTAAACTGTTAAGGTATTCAAGGAAGGAAACGATTTCCTTTTTACGATTAGGAATCACAGGTATTTCTGAACCAACTAACCAATCAAAATTTAATGCCTTTTCAATATTTTTTTCTTGTTCTTTATTTTGTGGATGAAAACGAATCTCATCTAACCCCGCTTTGTATAATTTCGAGAGATTATCTTCATCAGCAAATCTACCAGAAGTGTATAGATGGATGTGGAACTTCTCACCAAACTCCTTTTTCATGTTGGTGATATAATTAACTGTTTTATCTACACATAAAAGTGGATCTCCTCCAGTAATTGCTGCACCTAAAGCATTCATATTACTAACTTCTAGCATAACTCCTGTAAAACTGGTGATTGGTCGTTCATTAGCTAAAATAATATTTTTTCCTCTTTTCGCAGCATCCAATGAACAATAATAACAATTCTCACTACATTTCCCTGATACTAAAAAGAAAAGTTCAGCTCCTTTACGACAATTCTTGCATCCTAGAGGTAATTCACCCTTGAGATAGGATCCTCCTTCAAGCTTTCTGATTTTTGCTTTCATTTTAGCTACCTTCCACTTTATCTTATTTCTGAGCTCTTCTTCTTACTATAGGGTCATTATCTTTTACTTGTTTAAAAACTTCATCAATATTTTCTTCGGAGGCTAAATTCATATCTAGATAAACACCAGTTCTACCAACCTTATCTCGTGTTGTTAGAATACGAATTCTTTCACGAACTAATTCAACACTTACTCCTACTTTTTTTGCAACAATTGATTCATAACCAATAATTTGAGATTCTTTGTGTCCTTCCGTTATTGGTTCGATCAAAATCAATCTTTTATCTACACCCGGAACACGTTTATTTTGTAGTAAATCATTATAACCAAAACTCCCACCAAATTGTATAAACTCAAATTCTCGTTCCCTAATTGATGTCAAAGGAAAAGTAATAGTGATATCTTCACTCAACAGGATATGCGCTTTCACCAAATGTTTAGGAGTAGCTTGAACTATTTTTTTTCCATAGATGTCATATCCTTCTTGTTGCAAAGCTAATTCTAATTTAAACGAAGAAATTTGATAGGGAATAAAAAGATCAATATCGCTACTTTCTGAAACATCCCCCCGACAAACCGAACCATAAATGATTGGTTGAATATTTTGTGCTGTCAGCTTTCCCATTAATTCAGTTGACTTTTTACGTATTTTTTGTAATCTTAACCAATGGTCTTGTGTATAAATTACCAAAGTAGAATCCGATGTTGTTTTTGGTTTTATTGCACCAGATTTATTTTTCATTGCTACATCAAAATCCATAGTTTTAATATGGAAATAAAATATATAAGTCATCAGTCTTCAATATAGAAGAAAGTTATGATAGCTTTTTTAAAACTCAATATATTCAACTGCAATAGATAAAATAGAAATGTAATAAAGAAACAAGAGGATAATGATCATGCACTGGGCTTATGCTTTACTAATTATTGCTACTCTCTGGTTTCTGGTTTACATTCTTGGTCGTTATTTTAAATTGGATGAAAAATATGATTGGACATTAGGTCCCCTCTTCCTTTTAATACGAACAAAACGATTCAATAAGTTTCTAACAAAGGTAGCTATAAAACATGCACGTTTCTGGCGTGTTTTCGGCAACGTATCAATCTTTTTTGGTTTCATATCTATGCTTACTTCTTTTGGTGTTTTACTTTACAGTTTAATAAACATCTTTCTACCCTCTTCACCTATACAAGGTCCTACAGTAGGATTAATCATACCTGGAGTAACTATTTCCTTTAAAACTGCTTTATACTTGATCATTCCTATAATTTTAGCAATGCTTCCTCATGAATTTGCTCATGGTGTGGTAAGTCGTGCTGAAGAAGTTGAAATTAAATCGACTGGATTAGCATTCTTTGCTATCTTTTTTGGTGCCTTTGTAGAACCAGATGAGGAGTATATGAATAAAACATCATATGCAACACGAATGAGAACTTATGCTGCAGGTATGTTCCCAAATTTACTTCTGGGATTATTAACAATTCCAATTCTTATTTATGCTCCAAATATTATTGCTCCATTTTATCATCCCTCAGATGGTATTCTAATTCAAGACGTTGTTGCAGATGGTCCAGCTGATGCTTCAGGATTAAAGCGAGGAATGGCTATCTTTGATGCTAATTCCACCCATCTATATAATTCGAGCATCTTTTCAAACTTCATGATTAATACTAATCCTAATCAACTGGTTGTTCTGAATACTACAGATGGTATTTTTAATGTACGTTTAGGAGTTAATCCTGATAACGATACAGTAGGTTATTTAGGGATATATTCAGTTCCTTATCAAGAACCAAAAACAAAAATTTCCTGGAAATTCTTTCCGATGGTTTTCGAACAGCAATTAGTTTGGATGGTAGTTGTATTGTTCGGTTCTGTTCTATTTAATGCTTTACCAATACCATTTTTACTTGATGGTGATAAATTACTTTCAACTTTCTTGCTTAAATATATACGAAAGAGAAAGGTTGCTTTAATCATATTAGATATATTTCGTTTTTTAGCAATAACAATATTTCTAGCTGTATTAATTATACCAATAGTAAAATTTGGTTTTGTAACTTTAGGATAAAAATAATCTAATAACTGATGTATAGGAGAAATATCTTGTGAGTAAAACACTTCCATTATGTTTCAGCTGTAATAAAAGAACTGCTGATACGTATAGAAAAATTGATGGAAGATATCTTTGTAAGATATGTTTTTCAACTTGGGTTACAGAAACAGTAAATAAAACCATTCAAAAGAAGAAACTCTTTGGACGAGAAGATCGTATTATAGTTGGATTATCTGGTGGAAAAGATAGTACTGTTTTATTAGATATTTTATACAAGCTCCAAAGAAAATTCCCTACAGAATTAATTGCAGTGTGTATAGATGAAGGAATAGCTGGTTATCGTGATGATGGTTTACCTATAGCAAAAATGAATGCTGAACGTTTAGGAGTGGAATTTCATATGTTCTCTTTTAAGGACTTGTTTGGCCATAGCCTTGATGAAATTGTTCAGCAATCTCGATATTTACAGGAGAAAGAACCATCTACTCGTCAAAATAAACTCATACAACATGGACCTTGTTCATATTGTGGAGTATTTAGACGCAAAGCACTTAATATTGCTGCGAGAAAACTCGATGGTGACAAGGTTGCTACAGGTCATAATCTAAGTGATGTTTCACAAACTATAATGTTAAATCTTTTACGAGGTGACTCTGCTAAACTTCTTCAAGGAGAAATTTCCCCCGAAAAGGTATATGATTTATTTGTACCTCGAGTAAAACCTTTACAAGCTGTTCCTGAGCGTGATGTTGTCCTTTATGCTTTCTATAATGAATTAGTTTATCACTCAACTGAATGTCCTTATGCTGTTGAAGCTATGCGGTTAGATGTTCGTAACTTTTTAACTGAGCTTGAAGAAAAATACCCTGGAACACAAAAATCAATTCGAAATAGTATTGAAGATATTCAAGAAAAATTTTCTGTCTTAACTTCTGATGAATCACCTGAAAAACAATTTAATATCAACCAGTGTAAAATTTGTTCTGAACCAACAAATACGAAAATTTGCAAAGGTTGCCAAATGCTCAATTCTCTTTTCAAAAAAGCTTAAGCAAATATTATAAGAATTATCTTTTTCTCTTTTATAGTTGGAATCATTTTTTCATCAAAACATCTTCCCTATCCCTTCATCTTTTCCCTTGTTTTTGTCGGTCTTCTTCAACAGACATTAGAAACACCTTTACCAATAAAGAATAATGAGTTAATTTCTTTCTGTAATAAAATAGAAAGAATTATTATTATTTAATTCGTCGGTTAAAGAAATAATAAAATTCTCTAAAACTGTTTATTTGGATTATTTTTAGCGAACGGAATACTTTTTAAAGCTAATTGTCAAAAAAACAATTGGCGAGTCTAGGTGGGGTGCTAGGGCTACCCTACAACGGTAAACGCTCTATAACCGGCCGAAGACCCAATTGCGGTGTTAAGATTATGTTAAGCGCCCAATGGAAGCCGTCGAAGCGACGTCCTAGAAGATGTCTAATCGCAGAGACCTTCACCGGAGGGTAAGGTTAGAAAGCGCAGAGACCAAACCGGTTAGGCACGGAAGTGAGCGTCCGTCCGTCTCGTTAGGCATGCCTCTGGGGGTGCGGCGTGGAGGTAACTATTGGTAGCGGGAATATAATTGAGGCATCAATTTTGGGGACTTGCCACTTTTTACTTTGTAGAAAAAAAGGGATTGGAAATTATTAAGGTGTTAATTTAACAATTTCAACAGGATCATCATTAAATGTGGTAGCTATAACTATCATAATCTTTTGACCTGTAGCAGTTTCTGCTCCTACAACATTGATGCCTGTTTTTGTTGCTATTATAAAATTAACCATATCTTTAGTAGAAGGATATTTTTGTCCAATAAGATCATATTTTTTCTTATATTGGTCAAAGATCGTTAATTCCCACATTTGCTTAATTGTTATTTCATTATTGATTTTCATAACCTTCCGATTTTGTGGGATTTGTTTTAAAATTTCATACTCATGATTTATTTCAGTTGGTATTTTATTTACTAGATATCCACGAATTAAATTCTTTTTAGATGAAATAGCTGTTTCAATTTGTAATGAAAGGAATGGGTGATCTTCTTTCATGAAAATTACTTGATAAGCAAGATCTTGTGCTTGAGTTAATTTTCCAGCTAATATATAGCGAGCAATGCTTTTTGCAATAATCCCCGGAGCAGCTTCTCTTTCAGCACCATCTTCACGAAGGCACTTTATACCTATATCTTCAAAAATTTTAGCTGCTTCAAGATTCATTCCTTGTGAAACAAATTCATCAGCTTTAGTTAATTCATCTTGATATTTCATTTCAATCAACAACCTATTAATAATCTACTAATAATTGTCAAATATACTGAAATAATAATTTGTTGTTTCTATCATAAATTATTAAAAAAAGAAAAAAGATGAGAAGAAGAAATTTTTTAATCCTTAAATTAGGATTATTATCTTCGTCTTCTTTTTGCGCGACCGCCTGTAAGAATCTTTTGTTCGTATCTTTCTGTCCATTTGAGTTTTCTTGGGTTTCGTTTGAAGTCAATCATTGAAACTCTACATTTTCTAGAACAGAACCAAAGGATAGAACCATCATTTTTCACATACATGGAACCAGTTCCAGCTTCGATGGACGAAGCACAAAAAGCACAAGTTTGTTCTTTCATACTTTATACATCTCCTTAGAACTTAACGTCTACCCCTCATTCTACGAGCTTCACGCTCTGTTTCTCTAAGAACTAAGATATCTCCTATTCGGATAGGTCCTTTAACGTTACGAGTAATAATTCGTCCTCTATCTTGCCCTTCTAACACTCGTACTTTACATTGAAGAACTTCTCCAGTAACACCTGTTCGTGTAACAACTTGCACGATTTCTGCTGGAAAAGATCTCTCATCAGAAGATGAAGTCTCTTCTTTGGTGCTACTTTGTCTTGATTGGCTCATTTTATTTCAATCCTCAATTCTTATCTATTTACTTCTTCAATGCTGCCAATTTCTTGACAAGTGCATCAAGAGCATCTTTTGCTGCTCCAGGATTGGTTATACCTGCGCTAGCTGAAGAACGATCCAATCCAATAGCCTTACCAATATCACTCTTTGAACCACAAACAACATAGGGAATATTCTTTTCTTCACATAATAATGGTAAATGCATTACTATTTCAGGTGGTTGAACATCGGCTGCAATTAGAACTAATTTAGCTTGATTACGTTCAATTGCTTTGGTAACTTCGTTGGTACCCTTCTTGGTTTTACCTGTATCTCTGGCTTTTTCAAGAACTTTTAAGGCTTCTTGTTTCAATTCTTCTGGCACATCTACGTTAACATAGAATGGTTTGCTCATTTTAATGTAAATCCTCCTCTAGCTTCCTCATCGCTAATCAACAATGATAAATTGATTAGCTAGTCATTGCTGAGGTAATTATTATGATTGGAAGAAAAGAAATTAATTAAAAATGTTTCCGTAAGAAAGACTATTTTCCTTGTTGTTTCTTACGAATGCTAACTAATTCATCAAGAAAATCATTGAAATCAATATCGATATTCTTTGCTAATTGGTGTAAAGCATCAGATGCAAGTTTAGTGATATCTTCATCTTTTTTATTTTTCTTGCTTTCCTCAAAATCCATTATCTTAAGAAGAGATTCTCCTATACGCATAACAATTGTTTTGTTCTTAAAAGGAGTATTCTTTATAGCGCGAAGAACAACCTTTTGAAAAACTTTGTTTGATGCAACATCAAGTAATTCTAGAATTAATTGTAATCCAGCTAAATGCCCCGTTTCGACAAGTTCTTCTATCGCTCTACCACGTATTCTTCCATCAGAATTTGGGTTATTTATTACTTTAATGAGACTTTCAACACTTTTAGTATCAGCTAATTTTCCCAGCATATCTAAAGCGCTAATCCTCATTTCAAAAAATTCTTCTTCATCATCTATTGTACTGATCAATATAGATGGAAGGTCAGTTCCTTTTATCTTTAACAAAGCTTCTCTTGTATGGTAAGTAATAGTATTATCTTTATCAATAAGTGCTTGACGAAGAACAGCTATTAATGCCCAAGTTGCTCGGGGATCACCTAAACGACCGAGTAAATCAATAGCAAATCTTTTGACTTCACTATGTGGATCATTTTGAGCTGCCTTGATCAAAGGATTAACAGCTTTTTCCTTTCCCAATCTAAATAATTTGCTTGCAGCGCCAAAACGTTTATTCCAATCAGGATCACTTTCAAGTGTTTTAATTAGTGGTTCAAGGTCCTCTTTAAATGGTGAGTCGTCATCAGGTAAATATTCCATATTCTTAACCTCGTAAATTAATCAAATCTAATTCTTCAATGAATCCTCTGGCAGATAACCATTCTGCAGTTTTTCCAGTAATAGTCATTCTAGCTTTATGCAAATCATCGATTTTTGCACAACCAGTGAGGAACATGACAGTTTTTAATTCGTGAATAAATTGTTCTAACCAATCAGTTATTTGTCTTTCTGTTCCGGTAGCAGCTAAACAAGCTAAAGGTAAAGCAATTCCAACTAATTTTGCCCCAATGGCTAATGCTTTTGCTGCTTCTAAGCCATTTCTAATTCCACCTGAAGAAATAATTTCAACCTTATCTGCTAGAGTAGCTACTTCAATAGTACTCGCTGCAGTAGGAATGCCCCAATTTTTTAACAATTCACCAACCTTGGCCTGCTTTGTAAAACCTTGTTGCTTTGCACGGATTGCTTCGATTTGGGACCAACTAGTCCCACCAGCTCCAGCAATATCAATAGCTTTGACATTACACTCAGTTAATTGTCGTGCTATTTCGTAAGATATTCCTGAACCTACTTCCTTAACTATCAAAGGTTCTTTGAGTTTCTTGCCTATTTCCTTGATCTTCGAAGAAAGATTGTTAAAATTAGTGTTCCCTTCAGGTTGAATTATTTCTTGCAGTGGATTTAAATGCAAAATTAGCGCATTTGCTTTTATCATTTCTATTGCTTTTTGTGCATGCGTGATCGTAAAATTATTATTTAGCTGAATTGCTCCTAAATTTGCCGCAACAAATGCTTTAGGTGCATTTTCACGGATTATTGAAAATGAGTCAAAAGTATTTTCTTCTTCTAAAGCAGCTCTTTGACTACCAACACCTATTCCTATACCAAATTTCTCTGCAGCTTGTGCTAATAGACTATTAATTTTCTTTGCCTTTTCAGTTCCACCAGTTATAGATGAAATAAAAATAGGGTATTTAAATTGATGTTTCAAAAAAGATGTTGAAAGATCAATATCATCAAAATTAACCTCTGGTAGAGCATTATGAACAAATTCCAAATCCTCAAAACCTGTAGTTTTGCTCATTTCAATTTCTTTGGTAGAATTACAGCAAATATCTATATGATCTTGTTTTCGGGCAGCTGTCTGTTTTGCTGCATTATCTTTATCCATAAAAATATCCCTTCAGAGAGAAATTCTCGCATAGTTTTGTAATTCGATACTTATTATTAAATACTTATGTTGGAAAAACATCAGCAAAAAGAGGTCTTTCATAGAAAAAGAAGAAAAATTACATTGAATCAATCATTTCATTTTCATCTTTATAACCCAATTTATGAGCTATATTGTGCAAAGCTTCAGATGCTGCAGCTTGACTTAATTTTTGCTCATCATCATCCAATATTGTTATAAGAATCTCAACGGATTTTAAATCAGGTATTTCAGCCATAATTTCGATTATATGGCTTTTCACCTCATCCAGTTTTTCGTTCTTATATATTATAAGTAATTTATCCAGTATTTTTAAATCAGGATTTTTCACTAAGGAATCAGCTGCTTGTAAACGTACTTCCTCAGCAGGATCATTTTGTAAATATTGCAATAAGATATCTGTGAATTGTTTTGTTTTCACCATACCAAAGGTTTCTACAATAGCTTCTCTGACCCAAGCATTTTCCTCTTTCTCTAAAAGGGGAATTAATGATCTAATAGCTGAAATATTTTCAAGATAACCAATGGAATTAACAATTGCTACACGAACATAAGGTGATTCTTCTTTTTGAATTATTGAACTAAGTTCTTTAGCTACATGGGAATTATCATAGAAATTACTTAGAGATCTAGCAGCAGTTGTTCGAACATCCTCAGAGGAATCTTCCTTTAGAGCCTTCAAAAGAGGTTTAATTGCTTCATCATCTTGGGTTTCACCAAGGGCTCTAGCAGCATCATCTCGAGTAGATTCATCCCAATCTTCAAGATCATTAATTAGTTCATCAAGGTTTTTCTTTGAAGATCCCAAAGTGCATTACCTCTATATTTTCTTTTCAAACTACCTTCAAATAGCTTTCTCTTTAGACAATTAAATAGAAGAGAAAAACCAAAAAAAACGATTTTTAGAAAACATTTTCATCTAAAGTAACATACAACTAAATAAGATTAGAGTTATAGATTTTAAATAAGAATGGATTTAGATTAATTGAGGTAAGATTAATGATTTTTCCAAGATATGAAATAACCTTAGAAGTTTATGAGAGTACTTGTAGTATTAAAGGTCATAAAAAAGGTGATACTTTCAAATATCCAGAGGATAAAGGTAAAATGTGTCAATGGTTATTAGCTGCTGCTGAACCAATGATAAGAGTGTTATTATTTGATGGCATTTTACCTTGGGGTTATAAAGGAACAAACTATGAGAAAGAAATGGATAAAGAAGGAATAACAACAGAATTCGTTAGATGCCCGGATCCAACAAATCATAATCTTGTTTTAAAAATAATAAGAAAAAGAATTGATACGGTCGAATTAAGGGATTAATGCAAGGATAAATACAACAAGAGTGAAAATTAAGCTTAAACTTGTAAAACCAAGCAAAATGAACATAAGTGTACTGAGAAAACTTATTTCTTTATCTTGAGTTTTAGTGTAGGAAGCAAATTCTTCATTCGTAACTAAAGTTCTTTTTAGATCAGTTATCTCAGATTGAATGCTAGCAAGATTTTCCTTAAGAGTGGTATTTTCTTTTTCATATTGTTCTTTTAACAGAAGCTTATTTTCTGTAAGATCTTTCAATGAGTCATCAATCGAAAGTACCATATAACGAGCGGTATCTTGAGCAATCTTTTCAGCGTTTTCTTCACTTTGGACATAATCAGTTAAGATGCCTAAGAGTTCGTTAGGGTCAGTTAGCACCCCAAAACTAATTTCGTGATAACCGGAATCAGGTTTTGTTCGATAAAAATGAGCTTGAAAATCAGATTGATTGCGAGTTTTAGCGAATTTATTGCCATCATTGACCATAGCAACAGATTCGGGTAATAGCGCTTGGTAGATCTTTTGAGTAGCAACATCGGTGCCAGACATAAAACAACCAAGACCAGGGTGGGAGTGAAACCATCCAACAATTGTTTCGTTTTTTCCTTTCTTTTCCAAATCCTCTATTATATTGAATTGCATCATATTATCAAAGGAAACAAATGTTGGGTTTGATTCTGCTGTAGCAAAAATAGCCTCAGTAATAATTACCTTACTTTTTTCAATATGTCCAATTAAATAGCCACCAATTTCTCTTTCTGTATTTGATGATGTCCAATCAATGATCTTTGAAAAAGCTAAAGGTGAAATTTCAACATCTAATTTTGGCATTGTTATAATCATTCTAATTGAAATTATCATTATAAAAAAACTTTGGGATATGAATTTCTTTATACTATCAATTTCTGTTATTTTTTTTTTTCACAGGTGCCTTCTATCGCACAAGTGAAAAAGCAAGTAGCAACACTTTCATAAACAAAATCAAATACTTTTGAAATTATATCGAAATGTACATTTATATTTATTCTAAAAAAAATATTTAAGGATTTTTTTCTACAAGTCTGACGCAACTATAAAAGCTATTGCCCATATAGTATAGATAATGGTCACCAAATTGAAAATAAATCCTAAAATATTGAATATATTTTTACCTTTTCGAAAATTGATTCCTCCACATAAACCACCAATAAAACCTGTGGTCATAAAAATTGACAATATTATATAATGAATGTAAATAAGATTTGGTTTTTGGGTAGCTGTTGTGATAATTCCCCACAAAATTGCACTTGATAAGGATATAACACCAATTAGAAAAGAACTTCGAACTATTTTTGAGTTATCACTAAATTTTATTTTTCCATTACTAACCTTTTCTTTTTTTGTTTCTGTTACGTTATTCAATTATTTCATTTCCTAAATTTTAATATCCCCAATTTATATAGAACTAATAGCTAAACTCCAAGTTGATTGAATATATCTTGTATAAACAATTCAAATTTAATTAATTAACATTTCTTGAATAGGAGTTCACGTGTTCAAATCGCATCCTCCACACTGATTATCTTTTGCCTTTTGTTTTAATCTGATTATTTAAAGAAGCAACTCTATCCATTTTTTCCTTGTAGTTCCTTTAACAGGAAAAGATTTCATTCTTGGAATTTTGATTAAAAAGATTTAATCTATAATAATTTTCTTTTTTAGTTAAACATAAATCAATCCCTTAATTCATTAGATAGAAATCAACAATAATTTAACAAAAATTTTTTTAGATTTTTACCGACAAATTATCAAAAAATATTTAAAGTTTCTTTTATATATTAATCTGGTTCTTTTGAACCAAAGGAAAAAAGGAGATCTTTTTAATGATAAGTAAAGTAAATAGGAAATTTCTTTTCTTTGTTTTATTACAACTTTTTATTGGAACATTGATTCTTGTTAATGTTCAAGGCTAAACAGCTTTTACAGGTTATGTAAGAGATAAATCAAACAATGCAATATCTGGTGCAATGGTTTTGATTTCAGATAGTATGGGTAATATACTAGGCTACACAACTACAAGTAGTACTGGATACTATTCACTATCTGTAAGTTTGACTGGTTATTCACCTTATTACTTATCTGCAAGTAAAACTGGATATGAATCAGATACAAAAACAGTTACAGGAGGAGGTAGCAATGATTTTAGTTTATATGGCTATGTTAAAGGTTATGTAAAGAATTCACTAAATAATGCTATCTCGGGTGCTGCAGTCAAAATCTATCGTAATGCGGAACTTCTAGGTTCTACTTCAACCCTATCGAATGGGTATTACTATGTACAAATTGATAACACTCCTACAAAAATAGAAGCTGAAAAACACGACTTTAGAGATTACTCTCATTCACTTACAACTACTGGTAGCTTTAACTTTAACATGCAAGCCTTGAAGGCAATAATTGTCGGTATATCTGATTATGCATATGGCACCGATTTGATCTATTGTGATGAAGATGCTTCTGATTGGTATGATCAACTTTATGATTTAGGATATAATTGTAAAGTCTACGGAGATAATCACCCAGAAAATTATCCAATATATACTGGTATAGCTTCTGAGTCAAACATTAGATCAGCTGTACAATCATTAGCTACAAGTACAGGCTCTGGAGATATTGTGTGCTTTATTTTTTCGGGACGTGGTGGTACCAATTTTTGGGGAAATCAATATCTCTATACACAAGATTGTAAACAATATATGGAAGCTGAGATAAAGGCTGATTTTGATGATTATGCAGATGGGGTAAACATATTCTTCTTTTTCGACTCAGATAACTCAGGTGGAATTATCTCTTCCTTAAATGATTTGCCAAATAAAGACCATATATATGTTGCAGCATCTTGTACAGAGGATGGCTCTAGACATGAGGGTGTCCCTATTTTCCCAAATAGTGCATGGACTTTCTTTTTCTTAGAGGCTTCATGGATTGGTCATTTTGGAGGAACGAGATCTACATCGATGGAATCAGTTTTTGCTTACACACTTATTGGATATCCTTACCAAGGCGATGATTTACCACAAAAATATGATGGAAATACTGGTTTATCATTTTATTTATAAATCTAAAAATAAAATTAAAAAAAACACTGTTAATTTACATCAGTGTTTTTTTTTAATTTATTTGATTTAAAAAATTTAATATTGTTAAAAAATATCTTTAATATTAAAATATCATTAATTCAATTGGGTTGTGATTGGTATGGATGAAAAAGGAAACCAGAGGATTAAATCATTACTAGCTATTTTTCTCAAAACGAACAAGAGGAGATTAATTTTCTCTGTTATAATTAGTATTATTTTATTCACATTATTATCTACTTTTCTATTCACTTGGTTTAATTATCGGTACAAATCATTCCAGAACTATGATGAGTCTTATGATTGGTATAATGATAGTGATACTAGTATCAGATATTACGCTATCTTTGATTTAGGGGATGATGCTGAATTATATCTTGATCTAGCCATTGATGAGTTACAAACTACTTTAAATGCAGTAAAAACAGATATGTTTGATAATTATACAGTATTAATGAACTATATACTGGACTCTATTGATTATAACGATGCTAATCAAATATATACTGCGAACCTTATAACACTACATCAAGAAGCATTTGATGTTCTTACTAACAGACTAGTTGAGGGAAGATTACCTAATAATACATCTGAATTATTATACTATTCAAGCGATCTGTTATCTCCAATATACCAGCTTGGTGATCAAGTTGGTCTACAATCAACGAAAGATGAAATAACCTATAACCAAAATTATACAATTGTTGGTGTGATTGATAGTGTATCATATAATCTCTACCAAAATGGTTTTTCAAATGATGTCTTTCAATATTTTCGTATAGATCAACAAGAATTTGATCAATTTAAAATGGATTTATTTTTTACTTACCCTCAATATTTTTTAGATATAATATCAAATTATCCTTTTAATGTAACCGGGAAATTAAGTTTAATGGTTGATTTTAATTATCAAATTGATGTTAAAGATATTCGAAATCTTTTTGCAATTATAAATGAATTAAATTTCATTCAATCACATCAGAATTTTGAATATTTACCTAACGGGTCTCTTTTCTGTGATGATTTTGAATCTTTTGTCATTTTCTTTCAAGTAAATTGGATCTTTCAAACAATCAAAGTTTTTATTCTTGGGGCGCCAATTATTCTATTTTTTGGTTTGATAATTATTGAAATGTTCAATTTTGGGAATTATGAGAAAACAGCTCAATTTAAACTTTTTAAAACATATGGTTTAGATTTTGTTACTCTTCGGAAAATCTTATTCACAGAAAATCTCATTACTGCTTCAATTGGTTTATTCCCTGGAGTACTACTAGGAGCACTTATTGGTTATGCAATTTCCTCATTAGGTTTTGATATTTTAAATGTTGGATCTTACTCTAATGCTTTCCTAGAACCTACTGTATATATTACAATTCTCGCTTTGTTTCTATTTATATTTATAGGTGGTTTTATTACTGAAACACTTTTTGCAAGAAGAACGGTACGACTCACTTCTGAAATTTTTAAATCAAAACGTAAGAAATACATTCGAAGATTATTTACCTCTATTGAATCTTTATTGCTTATTACTGGTATTATTACATTAGTTATTGGTTTTCTAGGTTGGTGGTATATTCCTGATTCCTACTACATTGTCTTGGCAGTTCTAACATTGCTGAGTGCTTTTGTCTTTCTAATGATCATTGGCATTTTGTTTACGTTAGCATCACTTTTCTTAATCCTATCAAGATTGATTGTGATTTTTTGGCGCTATGTTGGTGAAAAGGTTTGGCAACGAAGGAAAAATTATTTCACTTTAGCTTTGAAGCAATTATCCATTTATGGTAAAGATTATAAAAAAGTTATTTTTGTAATGCTACTTATTTGTCTCTGTATTTCTCCTGGTTTAGTATTAATGAAATCGTCCAATAACCATTTGGAAATGGAATCTAACCTCTCTGTCGGATTTTCTGATATACTTATCCAAAGCTGGGTTGATAATAATACTATATTAATGGAAAATATTTCTGTAATCCCAGGCGTCGATTTAATTACAAAAGTTGAAGTAATTAAAATTCGTGAATTAGGTAACGTAAGGACAACAAATCCAGATGATAAAATATTTGATGTAGATGTACTAAATATCAATAATGTTTCAGAATTTATCGAAATAATTTCGCCTAATTTTCCTGATCAATGTAAATATACTTTAGCTGATATCTCTAAGCTTGATACAAATATGACTTATATGATGAGTTCGAAATTTGCTAAAAAAGAAAATTATGACAAAGACAAGATCTATTCGAGTTCCAAAATTACTTCCTCCTCCTTTGAATCATATAATATGTCTTTTATAAATAAATTTGATTATTTTCCATTATTACCTTATAAATCCTATAGCTTCCTTGAAAATTTGCTTGTAGATAAATACAATCTTGTAATGAGTAATTTGACTTATTCACAATTAATGTATAAATTCGATGAACTTACATTTGTTAAAAATAACACTTACATTCTAGCAAAAATCACTCCTACTGCTAACAAAACCTTGCTTGTAACTGAGATTGAAAATCTACCATATCATATCCGCGTTACAACTTTCGAAGATGAATTTAATGCTTTGAACTTAGAAATGAACAAATTTGTATTTGTATATCTAATAATAATCACAATTATATCCTTTAGTTTAATTTTCTTTTATGGTTTTCTAGTAGCGAGAAACGTCTATAAGCAAAGAATGAGAATCATTGAGTCCGAATATAATGTTGGTGTAAATAAACATCAAATTTGGTTAAATTTTTCAATTGAATTGCTTCTAGTAACTATAATTCCATTATTCATTTCAGCAATTATATCATCTATATTGTTGTATACTATTTATGATTATTTCTTAGATATTCCTCAAACATACAAGAATTTTGTTCCTTGGTTGCCTGTTTGGTTTATAGTATTAATTATCCTCGTTTGTTTAATTACAATTTTGTTTGGTTGGTTAGTCGAAATGTGGCAACAGTTTCATAAATACACGCCAGTGCGTCAGGAGTGAGATGAAATGATAGAATGTAAAGATTTAATCAAAATTTATTATGATGAAGAAAATGAATTGCGTGTACCTGCATTACGAGGGTGTGATCTTTCTATCAAATCTGGTGAGATATTTTCTATCGTTGGTCCCTCAGGTTCAGGGAAAACTACACTAGTTAACATCCTTGCTGGTTTGGATTCTTGCTCAAGTGGTGAGGTATTAGTTGGAGAATATCGATTAAATCAAATGAATGAAAAAGAGCTACAAGCTTTTAGATTGAAAATGATAGGAATTGTTGATCAATTTCCTGAGAGAACACTATTTCTAGATGGAACAATAAAAGACAATTTGAAATTTGTTTCGAATATTAATAAAACATCAATAGATGAAACTCAAACCAGAAATCAAGATATACTTGAGAAATTAGGAATAGCTCACTTAGAACATCGTATCGTAAGAAGTCTTTCTGGAGGAGAAATTACTAGAACTGCAATTGCTTGTGCTCTTGTGAAGGAAGCTCCTCTATTATTATGTGATGAACCTACGGGACAACTTGATACTTTCAATACTTTAAAGATAATAGATTTATTGAAACAAATCACAAACGATTTTGGAACAACAATACTAGCAGTATCCCATGATCCAAGATTTCAAGAGAGAGTTGACAGAACCTGCGAAATAAGAAATGGCCGTGTTTCTTCTGTCATTTCTTTAGATGAACAACCAATTTATGGAGCTAAAAAACAATTTCCATTAAAATTTAAAATGCAAATTGACACAACTAATAATATTCGTGTACCTGATATTATTATGAAAACACTTATTTTAGACAAAACTGCAGAATTTCAATTAACAAAAAAAGGTGAAGTTCGATTAATCCATCCTGATGGGGTTGCACCAAAAGAAATCATATTTGATAATATTAAATACACAAGAAAAGAACTAGAATTAACAGGTTTACCTACAAATTATTTTCAACAAGAAGAGATTATCATTGAATTAAATGATGTATCAAAAACCTATAGAACTAATAGTAATTTAACTCACGCTCTTTCAAATATAAATTTCCAAATGAAAAAAGGTGAATTAGCATTTATTGTTGGTCCTAGTGGTTCAGGAAAAACCACCCTTATCAAATTACTTACTGGTTTAGAAAAAGTAACTTCAGGCAAGATAGAAATTCTTAGCCAAGTTTTTAGTGATTTTTCTAGCATTCAAAAATCGTTATTTAGAAAACAAAATATTGGTCTGGTTTCTCAACAAGGTAATCTTCATCCTTTCTTAACTATTGCAGAAAGCTTCTTTCTAAAAGATTTCTTCTCAGGTAAAACAATCAAAAATTTAGAAGAGAGGAGGATTGATTTGAGTCTTGAGCAATTTGACATTGCACACAGAAAAAACTCATTTCCACTTGAAATATCTGGTGGTGAATTACAACGAGCTTCCTTAGCTATCACTACCAGTGATTCACCTCAAATTATTATTCTTGATGAACCAACAACAAACTTGGATTCTGAACTTGCAAATAAGGCTATACAAGAAATTTATAATCTACATTCTAATAGTGATATAACATTTCTAATTGCTACACATGATATTAGTTTGATCAAGGATGGGTACAGAGCAATAGTGCTTGAAGATGGAAAAATAAAAGATGATGGACGTGTTATAACTCTTAAACACAAATGAGTCTAGATATATTGGAGTTCGCGTGTTCTAATCGCACCTCCCGCACCTATTTTTATGTTCAATTTTATAAGGCTGATCAAACCTACTTTTATTTTATCATCCTATAGTTCTTTCTTGCTTTTACTTTAAAGAGAGCTAAAAAAAAGGAAAAAATAATAAAGATTTTATGTTTAGACTATTTGACCACAATGAACACAAAAGACAATATATGCATCTCCTTCTGGATTTAGCAAAACCTCTTTCTTTTCTAACAGGCTATGAATTCTTTTTGCATCATCTGAATCTCTTATTCTATTGTTTTGTTCTTTTATGGTATCTAATGAATGTACTTGTTTATAAGCAAAAATACTACTATTACATCTAGGGCAATAAAGTATATTTAGATCATTTGGATTAATTGGTTTATAACCATCCCAAGCTGTTAATTGATAACCATTAGCATCTTTAAATCGTCCAGCTGTTATAAGTACTAAATCCACAATAATACCTATTGTAAAAAAGCCTGCTGTAAATAAATACAAAATTGCAGTAACAAATTTTCTCAAATAAAATCTGTGTAAGCCAAAAATTCCACCAAATAAACATAATATTAGAGCAAATGATCGACTTTTTTGAGAAGCTAATTTTCTATTGTATAATAATGGAGTCCCAGCCATCTCCATCACTATTATAGAAGGAGAATCATGATATTTGAATTATTATTAATAATAATTCATTTATATTTCATTGTAGAATAGCTAATTTTTTCTCACTCAAAATAAAATAGCTCTAAAATGGTGAATTTTACGCAAAAATTTTGTTTTCTAATTGTTTTAAATATGGCTAAAAGAACTATTGATTACTACGAGTGAAGATAAGAACCTGCATATATGATCCTCAATCCTTTGTAAAAGAAACTCCCCTTCTTTCCTGAGCGGGTATAGACTGACCCTTTTTTTCCCGCTCAGTAATATTCCTCCTAGATTGGAAATTTTTTTTATTTTGAGTAGATTTTTAAATAAAATTAAAAATCACTTTAGTTGTGGATTAAAAATTAGTAGGTGTTTTTTTTGGATAAAAAGTCATTACAAGTTAGTTGGGATTGGTCTAAAGTAGAAGATTTTTCTTATTGGAAGATTCCTGATGGTCATGTAATGAATTTACCTTATTTTATTGGAAAACCTCCTGCAAAAATTCTCGATCTTGGTTGTGGTGTTGGTAGGCATACTATTTACTTTGCTTCCTTAGGGTATGATGTTTCTGCTATGGATTTATCTGAAGACGGAGTAAAAAGCACTATAGCTTGGTTAAAAAGTAAAGGTTTGACAGCAAAAGTGGAGGTTGGTAAAATGACTGAATTAGGTTATAGTGATAGCACCTTTGATTTTGTTCTTGCTTACAATGTTATTTATCATGCATTTAAACCTGATATAACTAAAACCATATCAGAAATTTATCGTGTTTTAAAACCTGGTAGCTATTTTTTTGGTACAATATTAACTAAAGATCCCAAGCAACCTTTTGATAATAAAACAGCAGTTATAGATGATCAAACAATAATAAAACAAGAAGAACCTGAAAAGGGTATTCCTCATTTCTTTTCATATATCGAGGATGTACTGGAATTTTTCAAAAAATTTACAATAAAAGATTTGTATTATAAAGAATGGTATCAAGAACCTATAACTCTCGAGCGAATAAATAACCGTAAAGGTGATGGTCATTATATTCTGTTGGCTCAAAAACCAAAATGAATAATGATTGCTCTCTTATAGCAAAAGAGCTAGTACAGTTATCAATCCTGCTAACCCAAGAATTATTGTTAATCCTATGGTGATAACCTTTCCAAGATTTTTGAATCGTGCATCATAACAAGCTTCTGGACAAACTTCAATACAAGTGAAACATGATATACAACCTTTGTAATTAATTACTGGTTTAGGCTTTCCCGATTTTGTTTTAATAATTTTAATTACTGATTCTGGGCAACCTCGAACACAGTTTAAACAATCAGTACATATGCCAATATATTTAGGAACTCTAAGTGTTATTGTGGTGAATTTTTGGAAAGGTATTTTAGCCATCTTAGCTGTTCTAGGAAGCTTGAATTTTTTCTTGTGTGTTTCTATCTTTTCACCCAAAATCTCTATTTGGGAGAGGTCCATTATTCCTAAATTCTGTTCAGCAGCATACTTTATAGTGGGTACTTTTTCAGGTTCATGTCCCATAAGAGTAAAAGCTACTGCATCAAGTGCTACAGCATCATCACTTGCTAAAATTAGATTCATAGGAACAGCTTTGCCGCTTGTACCTGGTCCCATGCCTTCAAGAGCAATTATAGCATCCATTACATTTAGTTTAATTTTTGGTTTCTCATAAGCATAAAGATCCACTAGACATTGTGAAAAACCTTGAATGGATGCTCCTAATGAATGGATTCTTGTTTTATCCCCACCACAAATTGTCCCATAGAGATTTTTAATACATCCAGTGTAAAGGGTCATTGCATGTGTTTTCATTTTCGGTACATTAATTATTGCTTGTCCTTCAACTATATCCCTAGAAATATTTACTGTTGTTAATTTTTTACCTTGGACATCAATTGTAATTGGTCCATTAAGCTCTAAACTACGAACATCTACTTGATCATATTTTTCCCCGAGTTCCAAATAACCGCTATTTTTCAAAACTTCCCGTGTGCCACCACTATGTCCTGAACCGCATGTATCCCCTATTACAACTGATTTTTTAAGTTCAAGAAGCATTTTTATTAGTGCTTCTAGGACTCTTGGGTCAGTTCTAATTTTATCTCTATCTTCTTTTTTATCAGGGGCACTTAATAGATTTGGTTTTAGAATAATCTCTGAAAAATCAGCAATAAATGTGTGTAAGCCGCCTAGAAGATTTACAGCATCGTTGACAGCTTTTTCTACATCATTATTTTCAACTTTGACAATAGCAACTTTACTCATTTCAATCTATCAATTCTAAAGTAATTAGTTTCCTTTCTTATATTTTTCTAATTAATTTAGTTAGACATATAATTTACATCTATAACAATACCATCGATTATATTGTTTAATGAACGATAATTTACTTCCACATTTTGGACATCGTGTTTGTGCTTTGATTTCTTTATTGGTCGTTTCTTCTGTCTCTAAAATTTCATCTTGTAAACTATCATCCTGTGATTCTTTTTCCGTTTCAGAAAGAATTTCTGTAATACTTGCTTCGTCTTCATTATCTTCTAAAACAACCATGGTGTCTAAAGAGGTTCTATCTAAAACTTCATAGCTTGAATCTTCAAGAGATTCTTCTGTTGTGGTTGGTTCTATTTCAGTAATAGATGGAACAGGTATCGTTAAATTTGCATCTATCTTTGGAAACTTTGCGGTAGTTTTTCCTTCAGCTATAGAATTATCAATTGCTATCGAATATTTATCTAATTGCTGTTCTAATCCAACAATTTTCTTTCTTATTTCATTTATATCCGCAACAGTAGCATTACTTGATGTTCTTTTGGTTTCTATTAATAACAATCTTTCTTCTAGAGCTAATGTTATTTGTGCAAGTTGATTGATTTTCTCCATTATAGTGGAAACTATTTGTTGAACTTCATCACTATCTAAACCTGAGAGATCTATTTTCTCATTATCTTTTTCGTCTGACTCTTCTGATTGAGTTCGGGCACTGGATACAGATATTAAAGGTTGAATTTCTTGATGATGGCGCAATAACATTTCATCATCTATTTCTGATCCTTGCCCTTCACGAGGGAAACCTTCTTTCTCCAGAAACATTTTTCCCATCATTTCAAAAGCTTCGCTAATATTTTCACCTGTCTTTGCTGAGGTAGTTAAATATGCTACACTAATGCCTTTTAACTCATTGAGCTTTTTGATGAGTTTATCAATATCTACCTGCTTGACTTTAATTTGATCCTTCAAATCAACTTTATTTCCAAGAACAATGAAGATTTTAACAAATCCACCTGAGTGTTCAATTGCTTCTTCTACCCAAGTTTCTACACTATCCAAAGTTTCTGGTTGAGTAAGATCAAACACCAGAAAACCACATTTGCAACCACTGTAAAATGACGATCTAACATGGCGATACATTTTTTGTCCTGCAAGGTCCCAAATCTGGAAATGAACTTTATTATCACCAACCACAATGGCTTTTGAAGCAAAGTCTGCACCAATCGTTTTTATGTACTCGCTTTTGAATCCTACACCCATAAATTTCGATCGTATGCTTGTTTTTCCAACTGATCCTTCGCCCATCAGAACTACTTTGAACACAAATTCACGCTTTATTTCTGACAAATTAATTTCTGTCTCCTATAAGACTATTTATCATTAGATATAGTATTTTTACAAAAAGAACTAACATGCTAGAATAAAGTTTTTACTATTGTGAACAAATTACTCATATATTTGTTTTTTAACTGATTTCTTCGCTAAAATAATTTTCTTCACTCTTAGAAGAATTCTTAAATCTCATCCCTTCTTATTATTATTACAAACATCTAAAAAGGCATTTGAGGTTTTCAGATTTGGTTCGTCGTCATGCGAAAAAAACGGTTAATTTATGGACAGAATACCCAAATTACACACCAATTAATGATACTAATGAATCACCTTTATATGATGAAACACGTATTTCTCAAGAACATCGTGTCCTAAGTGAAATCATTAGAAAAAATTGGTTCTTAATACATCCTCTTTCTCGTGATTATATTTTATCCTCCGCAAGAGAATGGCGACAACTTTTAGATGATATAGCTTTACTCCAATCAACATTAGAAATTAAGCAAAATAACTTGGATAACTATCAAGAAGATCATGAAATTAATACTCAAAGATTAATGTTAGAAAAAGATGCTGAAATAGCGCGACAAAAAGAAGAAATTTCAGAAAATTATCGAGAAATAATTGAACAAAAAGATCAAGAAATTGCTCAATATAAAATTCTCGCAGATTCAGTAAGGACAGGTTACGGTGAAAAACCTAAGATCGATAATTCAATACAAGCATTACCAGATGAAAAAGACCTAAAAGTATTGGAATTAGGAAGATATGTAAATGACTTGCGTGATAAGTGTAAATCTCAAGAAATTGAAGCAATGAATGTTCAAACAGGCATCAGCAAGAATTTCCAAGGTCAAATAAATGATATAACAAATGAACTCTATGAACGACAAGAACAGGTTGATAAACTGAGAGATGTTTTAGCTAAAGCAAAAGAGCAATTAATTAATCTTAAAGATAGCAATGAAGAATTAAAGAATAAAAATAAACAATTAGAACAATTGCTAGCTGAAAAGGAAGAGAAACTACAAAAATTAATCAAATCAATAGAACGTTTGTAATTTATCTTTTTTTAATTAAATAGAACAACAAAAATTATTCTCTTCAATCTCTAATTGTAATTCCTTTTTTGCATATTCTAAAGTATGTTTTTTAGGAATGGCAATTCTATTTATTCCCGCTTTTAAGGCGTTTATTTCATATTCACCCTTTCTCTCACGCATACAACCTAGAGATTGCTCAATGTTTGGTTGTATCAATCTGGTATAAAGAAGAATTTTTGCTAAAAATTCAGGATTAACTATATTAGCTTTCTCCATAGGAGTATTTTTAGTCGGTATTAATCCTAAAAAAACAAGCAAATCTGTTTTCTGTTGAAGAGCGAATTCAATTGCTTCCAGATTACCCTTCTTTTCACCAAAGTATAATCCTAAACAAATATGTGGAATAACCTTTAGCCCTGCATTTAAAAGATATTTAAATGAATTTTTGTAATCTTTACCAGTGAAGCCATTTTTTATTACTTCACTTATAACTTGATCATCAACAACTAGATCATATGATATTGCATCAATTCCTATTTCAGCAAGGATTTGTGCTTGACTTTTTGTAACTAATCCTGGATGTAAATTTAGTATCAAATCTGTTTTTGCTTTAATTTCCATTAATACTTCTACAAATGATTCAAAAGGCAACTGAGCTTGATCACTATAGCCACCACTAATTAGCATGCCTACACCTCCCTTTATTGCATGATTAAAAGCAAAGGAGCGTAATTTTTCTGGTGTCGTTAAAGCAAGCATATTTTTCAAGTAATGTTTATCACAATATAGACAATTCTGAGAGCAATTTTCCCCTGTAATACTAATTGAAGGAAAACTAGAGGTTGGATAATAAACTTTAATCTTTTTACCAAATATTTTCCAACTTTCCATTCTTGCTTTGATAAAAAACTCTTCAAGTTGATCTATTGGTGTTTCAAATAACTCTTCAATTTTCAGCTTCATTTTTCAACATTCTCGAAATATTTTTTTGTGCCTATTTACCAACGTTTTTATTATATTTTGTCGCATATAATTTGTAGATATTAATTAAGTATAATTATAAATTATGTAGTAGGAGCTAAAATATATCATGGGTTACTTTAAAGGTTTCATAACAACGCTGGCAATTACTTACCCCAGCTTTTTCTTTATACGCATCTATTTAGATGGCGTTACGATTTCGAATTATTTTGCTGATATAATGGGTGGTCAATGGCTAAAATTTATGGATGCATTTGAAACTGCTATCGTGGAACCGATAAGTGCATTCTTTGATTCACCTATTAATGGTATCAATGTTACCCTTGCACTTTTACCATGGGTGGTAGCAGCTTTTGTCTGTAGCTTCTTTTTCAGGAAAAAGAATGCAGCCCGTGGAGGTTTAGCTACTGTAGCAATTTTAATGTTTGGTGTTGAAGCATTCAATTTCATTTACTATCAGGGGAATTTGATTGGTATGCATACATTAACAGAACCTAATCCAGCTTATGGCTTACTAGTTGTTCTTGCTTTAACCGCAATTATTGGTCCTATCTCAGGTTCCTTCAGTCCATTTAAGAAGGATCGTGCTAATGTTACTCGTGTTAGACGTACACGTCCCCAAAGAGCTGCAGCAGCCCCTGCAGATCTTCCAGGTCCCTATTATATGCCAACCGAAAGTCCAAGTAGAGATAGCTATATGGCTACTAATCATCAGTCACAAAATAGCCAACAATCACGTCCAGTTAATTGTGAATATTGTGGTTCATATTTAGATGATGATAGTGATTTCTGTAGTGTTTGTGGAAATCGAGTTTATAATGATTATTAAAAAGAGTTTAGTGAGCTGACTGATTAAAACAGCTCCATACTTCTATTTTTTTTAAAAAGTAGTTCTTTCTTAACTTTCATCATCACGTATTAACATGGTCATAGTACTAGAAATATTTGGAAACTTTCTAATCTCTTCTGTAACCAGTTTATCTAAACTATTGGCAGAATCAGCTTCTATTTTCAGTATTATATCAAATAAACCCCAAACTAATGATATTTCCATTAAATTTGGTATTTTGCCTAATTCCTCATACAATTCAAATTCTGTTCCACCTTTCACATTGATAAGTATATAAGCCTTAACCATATTATCACCACTGGACTTACAGATCAAATCTTGACTTCTTTCAAAGTCGTAATTTAATACTTAATTCTATCTATATTAAATTAGATATACTTAATTCTATCTATATTAAATTAGATAGAGAACCATATAATAAATTTTTATATTGTTAATCATTGAAAGTAAATAAATGCTCTAGGAGTCCTAATAGTTTGAATGAACTACCCAATAGATCTAATATTAATATTTCAAGTGGTATATGTTTGCTTATCTATAGCACAAAGCAAGATGATCCGAAAAAATGCACCGCTATGAAATTAGCTAGATTGGGAAAAGCTACTTTAGTTTATCATGTAAGTGATTTACCTAAGAATAGCGTTTTATTGAATCCTTTCTGTGCTCAAGCATTATCAGTTGAAGATTTACCAGCTATGTTAACTAAAGGACTAGTAGGTCTAGATTGTTCATGGGTAAAAGCAAATGAAGTATTTGGAGTTGATGAACAACCAGGTCAGACTGTAAAGAAGAAAGATGGGTGGCGATTCATTAATAGAATCTTGCCTTATCTATTAGCTGCTAACTCTACCAATTATGGCAAACCATGTAAATTAAGTACAGCTGAAGCTCTTGCAGCATCTCTCTATATTGTTGGTTATAAACAAGAAGCTATGAAATTATTAGATGGTTTCAAGTGGGGTGAGATATTCTTTACATTGAATTATGAACTACTTGAAGCTTATAGTGAAGCAAAGAATAGCTCAGAAATAGTCAAAATTCAAAATGATTATTTAAACACCATCTATAATGAATAATGTGAAAAGAAAATATATTAAAGATTAAATGAGACTGACTACATAAAATAAGTAATCCTTGATGGAGTAAAATTACTTTGTTAATTGGTATTGTTGGAAAACCTTCGTGTGGAAAAAGTACTTTCCTAAATGCAGCCTGTTTGACTTCTTCGAAAACAGGTGATTATCCATTTACAACCATTGAACCTGTACCAGGTACGGGTTATGTTCGTATACCATGTGCTTGCAAAGAACTTGATGTTAAAGATAATCCTCAAAATTCTATTTGTATCGATGGTATAAGATTGGTTCCAATTCAGATGTTAGATGTTGCTGGATTAGTACCAGATGCTTGGCAAGGTCGAGGTTTGGGAAATAAATTTCTAGATGATTTAAGACGAGCAGATGTTTTAATTCATGTAATTGACTTTTCAGGATCCCTAGATGCAGAAGGGAATAATATTGAACGTGGTACCTATGATCCAGAAGAAGATGTTAAATTTCTTGAACGTGAAATTGTTAAATGGATGGAGGAAATTGTCAAAAAAGATTGGACAAAAATCAGTCGTACAGCTGAAGCGGAAAAAATTCCCATTGATAAATTATTAGCTGATAAATTAGCTGGTTTGAAAATTACTCGAACTCAGATAAAACGAGCTTTAACAAAGTTGAGCATTAATGTATCAGTTCCAACTAAATGGTCGGAGGATGAATTATATAACTTTTTAGAAATTCTAAGAGAAGAATCTAAACCAATGATTCTTGCTGCAAATAAAATTGATATAGAAGGTTCAATGGAGAATTATAACCGTTTAAAAGAAAAATTTGGAGAAAATCTAATACCTTGTTCAGCTCTAGCTGAATTTTTCTTAAGGAAATTTGCTGAAAAAGAAATCATTTCATACACTCCAGGTGATGAAGATTTCACTATTTTACAGCCGGATAAATTAACTGAAAAGGATAAAGCTACTTTGGAAAAACTCCGGGTAAATATTCTTCATAAATTCGGGTCAACAGGAGTTCAAGCATTGCTTAATCGTGCAGTTTTTGATATCCTAAACGTTATTTCTGTTTATCCAGTTGAAGATCAACAAAAGTTCACTGATCATAAAGGTCATGTGTTGCCAGATGTCTACTTGGTGCCAAGGGGAACTACTGCCAAGGAATTTGCTGGAATGATTCATCAAGATTTAGCTAAATCATTTATCAATGCCATACTAGTTAGAACAAGTAGGCGAATTGGTGAAAATTATGAATTACAGGATGGAGATATAATTAAAATAAATGCTGCAGAAGCACATTGAAGTAGGTGATAAATCATGAGCAAAAAAAAGGTTGAATATTCAGCTATTAAAGAAGAAATGGATCAAGGAGATGCCACATTACCATTAAAATTTGTATGTGAAGAAACAGCTAAAGAAATTGAAGAGGATATTGAGAAAGAAATAAAATTAAAACAACAAAAAGCAGCTCTTCATGATCCTTATCGTTTTGCTGGTTATGACCCTGATGCAATTGATTTTATTCGTCGATGTGATTCAAATGATCAAGCATTTGAAATAATTGATTACCTTAAGAAAAAGGGTGAAATATCTTCTGAAGAAGCAACAAATCTTCGACAAAGAATGGAAAATGAAGGTCTTAGAAGTTTTGGACCGAAAAAGGAACATGGTTTTTATTTTAATGTTGAAGATGACTTTGAAGAAGTATCCTCCGAAAAAGTAGAAGAAGAGGAATCTGAAGAAGACGATGAGGAATTCGATAACGAAGATGAAGAGTATCAATTACTATAATTTTATAAAATCCCAAGGATATTCTATCAATTTCTCTCTTTTTTCAGTTAAATCCTCTATTTTCAGATTATATTCATTGAGTGCTCTTCGCCAATCACCTAAACCACCACCTAGTTTAGATGCTAGTTTAAGAGGTTGGGAAATCTCTTCCCCACCAAGAGATAGCATTGTTTGAATTCTAGCCCATTTTGGATTAGATATTTCACAATCAACCTTAGGAATTTTATCAGCCAATTTCATAAGCAATTTTCCCCTTGTTTGCAGTTCAGTCAAAGGGAAAATCGATTGATCTTGATAAAAAGTTCTCGGTTTTGGAATGAAATAACCTGCTGACAATCTTATTTTTCTAATTCCCTTACTTATAGTTGAGATGTTTTTTCCTAAATCAGCTATTGCTTTAATATCATTTTCTGTTTCTTCTGGTAGTCCTAGAATGAAGTAAGTTTTTACTCGAGATAATCCCCCATTATCCGCAGTAGTTATCGCGTTGAAAATTTCTTGATCTGAAACTTCTTTACAAATTCGTTTTCGTAATTCCTCTGTACCAGCTTCCGGTGCAGTGGTTATTGTTTTTTGACCAGTTTTAACAAGTAGCTTTACCAAATTTTCGGTTATTCTATCCGCCCGTATAGCAGGGAGTGAAAAGATTAGTTCATCATCAATAATGCTTTGACATAGTTTTTCTAAATCTTTGTAATCGGAAATGCCTGAACCAATAGTAGATATTTTGTTCACTTGGCACTCCTTAACTCCTTTCCTATAAAGCTCTTGTAATTTTTCTAATGATCGAGCTCTTCTTGGTCTATTTATTTTTCCTGTTAAACAAAATGAACAACCACGATTGCAACCACGAACTACTTCAAGCATGAATGTTTTACCAAAAGCACCAAACCATGGATCATTATCCTCGAGTTGAGGAATAATTTGTTTAGTTGGATAAAAATAATCATCAATATTACCTTTAGGGGCAAATTTTACAGTTTTATCATGATTTATACTTGGAACCCATATCCAATCAAAGCTATCAAGGGCTTTTAATCGGTTTTCTCGAGATGTTTGTTCAAGTAATCCTTCGTTCATTAGTTGATCATTTACAGGTTCTAAATCACCTATCATGAAAGCATCAATGAAAGGTGCCATAGGTACTGGATTAGATTGTGCACTTGGTCCTCCGGCGATAATTAATGGATGTCTTTCATCCCTATCCTTTGATTCTAGTGGTATATGAGAACGCTCAAGGATTCGTAGTATATTTGTATAATCATCTTCATATTGCATAGTAAAAGCAATTACATCCATCTCTCTTAAAGGACGGTCAGATTCGAGTGTATATGGTTCTACAATTTCTTTGATCGGTAAAAAAGAACGTTCGCAAGCAACTCCTTCATAGGAATTCCACAATTGATAAATTAATTGTAAACCCAATGAAGCCATTCCAGCACGATAAATGTTTGGATAACAGAAAGCAATCTTTAATTTAATAGTTGAAAGGTCTTTTTTGATAGCGTTAATTTCTTCTATACTTACTTCAACTAATTTGCTCATCTGAAACCTCTAACCTTTCCTCTTTGATTTTGCTTTCCAATCCCTAATCTCAGTTTTTTGATCTAAATAAATAAATTTTCCAGATTCAATATTTCTTTGAACAATTACTCCAGTTCCTATTGCTGAATTATTCCCTACAATAATTCCTGGCATGAAGTAGGTGTTTATTGCTGTTTTAACATTATCGCCAATAATAACTCCTAATTTTCTTCTCCCAGTCGAAATGATTTCTTCATTTACTTGAGCTTTAATTGTTTGATCATCTAAACGTAAGTTACCTGTCATAGTTCCTGCGCCAAAATTACAATCTTCACCAATGATAGAATCACCTACATAGGACAAGTGAGCAACATGAGTTCCTTGATAAATAATAGTATTCTTTATTTCACAAGCATTTCCTATTCTTACTTTGTTTCCTAAGGAAACACCACTTCGAAGATAACAATTTGGTCCAATATCACAATCTAATCCTATAGCTACAGGTCCCTCAAGATAACTTCCTGCTCTTATTCTTGTGCCTTTTCCAATAGTAACTTTTCCAATTATTGTTGCTCCTTTTTCAACAATTCCTTGATTTAACTCTTCAATATAATTTATGAGAATTTGATTTGCATCTAATAAATTCCAGAGGTAATTAATTTGCCAGAATTCCATTGTTTCCTTATTAAAAGTTAAGTATTGAGTAGCACTTCTAACTTTTTCTGATATAGAGGTGAAAATATCATCAACACTCTTTGCACCTATAGAACCTAATTCTAAGAATTTCTCATCAAAAAAACCAATTCCCAAACATTTCTTATTTTCTCCATCTTTTTCAATAAGAGCATATTTCCCATGCCCTTCAGCTTTTTCTAAAAACATCTTGAAGAAATCCGAGCTAAAAACAACATTTCCATCAAGCCAAATTGATTCTTTTGGTATATTGTTTAAAATAACATTTACTAATTCTTTTGTCAAACCAATTTTTGAGTCATAATCTAAAAGAGTAAAAGGACCAATTTCATCTGGAGGTGCACTTACTTCTTGATATTGTCCAAGAGCTCTATGAAAAAGTTGATTCTGAGCTTTATCAATAAGCAAAATTACCTTTTTCACTCCAAAATTTTTTCCGACTTCATAGTTCCATTCAACAAGGGTTTTACCTGCTACCTGAAATAATATTGGTGGTCGATTCTCTGATAATGGTTGAAATTGTTCTTTTTTTGCTTGTGCTGCAAAAATTATCATTGTATAGGAATTCTTGGCGGGATTCAATTTTATCACTACTATAGTTATTTTTGAACATATTTAATTTCTTTCTCTACAAGAGAAGTGTAATGTTCTAATCTTTCTTGAGATTCTTTTTTGGTCATTGCTTGAGAGGTCACACGGAAATAAGGTTCGGTACCACTTGGTCTAATTAAAATCCAACTGTCATCCTCGAAACTAAGTCGTAATCCATCCATCTTTAGTAAATCTTTGTAATTATCTTCAGAGGATATTTTTTTGTCTAATGATTTTAGTACAATTTCTTTCATTTCATTAGGACAAGTTATTTTATTTCTATAAACAGGATAATCTTCAACAGTATCCACTAATTTGTGTAACGGTCCTCGCTCAAGTGTCCATTCAAGTATTTTTAATCCTGTTAAAGGACCATCTGGACATAAATGATATTTGGGATGAATCCATGCTCCGCAAGGTTCTCCCCCAAAAATAGCCTTTTCATTAGCTACCATATTCCCTATTGCTACATCACCAACTTTTGTTCGTTTAACTTTGCCACCTGCTTCAGTTACTAATTTATCAATAAGCATCGAAGAATCTACATGAGTTACAACTAATCCTTTACCATTATTTTGTTCCACAACATATTGGGCATATAATGCAATTTGCACGTCTTGAGGAATATATCTCCCCTTCTCATCAATAGCAATACATCTATCTGCATCACCATCATAAGCTAGTCCTATACTTGGGCCCATTTTCTTGTCAACGCTACTTTTAACAAAAGAAATCAATTCAGTAAGATTCTTTTCTACAGGTTCAGATAATCTTGAAGAAAAGTATGGATCAAACAACCCATTAATTCCGATAAGATTGATACCAATTGTTTGATATATCTTGTTAATAACATCACAACCAGCTCCCCCACCAGGATCAACGATAACTAGATTTATGTTTTCCCAATTATTATTTGAAGCGGCATCAAGAAGCATATTAGTATAAAATTCTGATCCTATTACTTCTGAATCCTTCCCATATTTATCCCAAGAAACATAGGATAATTCTGGGTCATTAAATGCTACTTCAATTTTTAATTCATCCTCAGGAGATAGTCCCATACTAGTTTTATCAAAAACTTTGATACCATTATACTCAGGAGGATTGTGTGATGCAGTAAGCATCACGCCAGCACAAGCTTTAGTTTTCATAGTATGATAAGCTAAAGCAGGTGTAGGAAGAATACCCTTTCTTTCAATATTAGAACCACCTGCTAAAAGACCAGCTGAAATTGCATGTTCCATTTGTTGACCACTTGAACGTGCATCTCGAGCAATGAGGATGTTTTCCCCTGCACCACCACAAATAGCTTTACTAATAGCTAAGCCTACCTTAGAAACAAATTGAGGGGGAAGATTTGAGACTTTCTTACGAATTCCTGAGGTACTGAAAAGTTTCATATACATGACAATCCAAGTGAAATTAATATACTACTGAACCTTATAGACAATTCAAAAATTTATCTCTAAAAACAGTAATTTGAATGAGAAAAGAAATAAAAAAAAGGATTTTATCCTCGCATTCATCATGCGAGGCATTATCCGCACACCACCTTGCTAAGTGAACATCTCTTATTTTAAGCTGTGATTTAAATTTAGCCAGTTTCAACAAAATATTTTGATGAACGCATGTCAAGTAGGTAAGGAGCCTTTTTAACAAGACCCTCTTTCGTTAAACGTTTCAATGCATATCTAACAGTTCTTGGTGCGAGATCGCATTTTAGTATCAAGTCCTTTGAAGTCAAAGGTCCCTGCTCAGATAAGAGCGTGTATATTGCCCTCGCGGAGGGGGGTAATTGTTCTGCAACAGTCAGCATTTATAATAGTCATCTCCTAGAGAAAAGAGCATATGTTATTATATAAAAGCACTCTGAGTAATTCTTACCTATTATCTAGTAAATCCATGCTGTTATCTAGTAAATTTTTCCGCCTATTTTTGTTAATTTTTTCATCAAAATTCCGTATTTTAGCGGAATCTCTGTCTTTTTTCGTATTTCTTGGTTAAAAATACTTATTTTCGCTGGATTTACAAGCAACAATTCATTTTATCGCTTATTGGATCTTTTATGTATTTTCAATAATTACGTTAGCTATTTAATATAAAAACCCTAATAATTAACTTAAAAGCGTTTGAATTTTATCAAGATTAATAGTATAATAATTAAAGAAACAGAACTATATCAGGAACGGGAAATATTATGGTTGAAGATTCATCTCATTTAAAAGATAGTTTAGCTTTTAAGGAATATGCAAAAGGAACAGAAGAAAAAATCAAACCCCCTTGGGTGACAATAATTGTTACAGGAGTAATAGTTGGTATAGCCTATGTTGGTACTGAACTGATTGCTACCTTTGTTTATGATAATCCTTATGCTTTAAATTTTATTTTAGCTTTATATGGGATACCTGCTGGATTTGTTTGTGGGTTGAAAAATAATAATTTAAGTTTACTAACATCATTAAGATATTCATCATTTAGCGCATTGTTCTCTGTAATAATATTTGGAATAATTTCAGCATTTTTTGTTGGTTTATCTGCTGAGCATACAATTGGTATTATTGTTGGTATTGTTGAATTACTAATTGCTCTTGCTATGATATTGGTATTTTCAATGCTTATTACTTTCGCCTTTGGAGCATTTTTAGGAACTCTTACTCGAGGTGTTCGTGACGCTAAAAGATAAATTTTCATCTCATCTTCAATATTCTTTTTTTATAATCTTTTAGCGATAGAATTAAGTATTAGGTTATTTACTGAATTTAGTATTGTATAGTGTAATTATCTAATTTGGATGAGTGATCATATGACAACAAAGAAGAAACAGAAACAATCACAAACAACCAGAAAGCATGGTACATGGTTTATTGTCGGTCAAGTATTGATTATTTTTGGTGCAATTCTAACTATAGTTGCAGCTATATTAGATATTATTAGTAAATTTAGCTCAGATATTTCTAATACTACATGGGCTTCCTACACATTTGGTCAGATTAAGGTATCTTATTTAGGGCCGATTTTGGCAGCTATTATGGCTCTAATTATTTTATGGTTAGCAATTGATAGAAGAGTCTATAATAAGCTCAATTTGTATCTATATGCTGTATTAATAATCGTTTTAGCTGTGATAGCTGGAAATGTGGGTGCTCTAATAGTAATTATTGGTGCTCTAATAATTATCTTTTATAGAATATCAAAATCTTAGACTCCTATTAATGATTAACTTCTGTGATGAAAATGACACCAAGGAATAGAAAACAAAAACGGAAAAAAATTTCAACTGGTACTATTCAAAATCTCAATACCATCATCACAGAATTATCAATTATTAGTGGTAGAAAAAGCTGGCCTAAAGACGAACCTACAAAAGCAATAAATGATGCTTTTAAAAATACTGATAGTCATTTAGCTGCTTTAGGGCTTGTTTTACCCGAAGTAGATATTAATTGGCGAGAATCAGGTACAAGAGATGTTTTTCTAAAGTTAAAGAAGAGACGACAGATTCTAATTCGCACTATAATTGCTGTTTTCATTGTTTTCTCTTTAGGATTATTAGCAGGAGCTATAGCTACTGTATTTCTATGGGAACACTGGGCACAATGGGTAATTCTACTTGCTGCTGCAGCAGTACTCTTCATTGGTTCTACTTTAGTTTCTAGATATGTAATGGGTCCTTTCATAGCTAAACGGGATGAAGTAATACCAACGAAATATCAAAAAGAATGCAAAATCATTGACAAATTTATTGACGATTTAGTTCAATTACGAAGAAAATCATAGTTTCTTTATTCTCTTTTTTCCAGTAATTTATGTCTCAATAGAAAGTTTTTTTCAATTGTATAACATATTTATAATGTAATTGAATATTTATTATTTCAAGACCAAAATAACGAGGTTAAATCATAGATGGTTTCTGTAGGTGTAATTAAAGTACGTTGTGATGCATGTAAAGAAATCATCAAAGGTAAGTATATTCATTTTTCAGATGGATCGATATTTTGTAGTGAATGCTTTCAATATTTACCAAAATGTCAAAGTTGTAAAAAACCTATCATCGGAGGAGAAGATAATTCAATTGATGGTTTGTGTAATCTTTGTTATCAAAGATTACCAAAATGTGATATTTGTGAAAAGGCAATAATTGGTAGTTATACTCGTTTTTCTGACAGAACCATTGCTTGTGACATTTGTATGAAAAAATATCAAAAATGTGATCGCTGTGGGAAACCAGTTGTAAAATATACTCTTATTAGAAGAAAAGTTCTATGCAAACACTGTTTAACTAATGCCTTGCGTTGTTCAGTTTGTAATAATCCTATCCTAGGCACCTATTGGATTTTTGACAAAGAAAATGTTTGTGATTATTGTTATAAAATCTATGAACGTTGTAATATGTGTGGGATTCCAAGTCAATTTTTATTTACTGTTCATGATAAAAAAATATGTTATTCATGTCAAGAGAAAGCTAAAAGATGTTCTGCTTGTGGTTTACCAATTGTTGGTAGATACTTTTCATACAAAACTCAAGAAGGTATTTTTTGTGAAAATTGTGAACATTTAGCACCACATTGTGATGCTTGTGGTCGACCTGTAGGTTTACAATATCTAGAAATTTCCGATGGGAGAAAAATTTGTAACGAGTGTCAAAGGAGTGCAATAACGACAGAAGAACAGCTTGCTGAATTAATAGCAACTGCTATTAGTGGGTTAGCTGATTTGGGATTGAAGTTAGTTCATGATATTAATTACCGTCTAATTTCTAAAAAATTACTTGATAGAAGAATAAACGAATCAGGTGCAGCTGTAACTGCTGGTAGGAATTTAGGATTGTTTCAAAGAAAAGATGATAAAATAACAATATATCTTCAATCACATTTACCAATTCAAATGGCTTTAGGAACTCTATGTCATGAACTTGCTCATGTTTGGCAATCTGAAAATTCAATCAATAAAAATCAACCCGTATATATAAGAGAAGGATTCTGTGAATGGGTTTCCTATAAGATCTTGCAAAAATGTGGTTATCATGGTCAAGCTGAATTGATTCTTTCTCGAGATGATCTTTATGGTCTTGGCTTCAAGAAATTCTTAGAGTATGAGAAGAAGAATGGTCTTAAAAATCTCATTGAATGGGCTAAAATAATCAATAATTGACTTATTCATCTTTTTTTTAGAAAAGTCCATTTGCAATTAATTCACCAAAAGGTTCTCTATTTGTTATAACATAGATAAGAACCTCGGCTTTCAATTCATCTAAGAAAATTGATTTGCGAGAGTAATGATTGGGAACCCCTTCCAAAAGATCAATTTTATGAAGTATTTTTTCATCGATTTCAAAAATCTCAATATAAATCGAATGAAGTTCTTCAGCCGGGAAAAGTAAAGGAAAACCTCCATTAGTATACATTTGAAAAGGAATTTTTACTAATCCACTAAATATTGGCTTAAGAGGATTCAAGTAATAAAAATAATTGGGGAAATTTTCCTTTAATGTACCATAGACCGCTAATAAATATCTTTCTTGAGTATCACTTGCCATTTAGATTTTTACTCCATCAACCAGTAATAATTTTCCCTTATACTTAAATACTACTGTAATAATACAAGTCATATGAATGATGAAGAATTTTTAACTAATTTATTAACTGTGCCAGATATTTATGGATTAAGCTTATCACTAAAAGGCGATAAGATTGCTTTTTCTTGGAAAAATATTCATCCAAATGTAGATGTCTTTTATGTTGACATTAAAGAACAGAATGATCCTATTGCTTTGACTGAAACTCCTGAAATGACTCGTATCCTTAAATTTTATCCAAAAAGTGATGCCCTTTTGGTAATGGAGGATAAAAGTAGGAATGAACGAATGCAAATCTTCCGAATTGATCTTAATGAACCAAAGAAAATGATTCCTTTAACAGAAGAGAATCCTCAACATTTCATGCATTTTGGCGATATTCATCCAAATGAAAAATGGTTATTCTATGGGGCTAATTATGATTTTGATAAAAAACTTGAGATAGAACCTTCATGGGTTTATCGTCATTTAATAGAAACGGGTGAAAGAGTTCTTTTGGCTCAACCACTCAAAGCAACATGGTCGGATCCTGAAATAAACAAATCTGGGAGTCATTTAATTTATTATAGAAAAGATCTTCATCCTAAAGGAGATCAAGTTTGGCTTGTAGACATTGAAGGTAAGGAAGATAGAGAGCTCCTTAATTTTGGTGCTGAATCAAGAACATATGCATCATGGTTACCTGATAGCCATCGTGTAGCTTTTATGAGTGATGGCAAAGGGAAAGAATTACAAAATTATAACTCGGTAGGAATTTATAATTTAGACAATAATGAAATAGAATGGCTTGTTGATGATCCTAAAAGTAAAATTGAAAGAATTAGGGTGCCAAAATTAGGAAATTATTTACTTGTTGATGAAGTCGATAGAGCAAGAAGAAAAACAACAATAATTGATTTAAAAACAAAAGAACAAAAAACTCTGCCGTTGATAGCAGGGAATTTAGTGCCAATTGGACCTATTTATGATAATAGCTGGATTGCCTATTATTATTCATCAACACAACCTATAGATGTAGTAAAAATAAATTTGGATTCTTTAAACCCAAACAATTTCATTACACTCACAAAAGTTTGGGAAAAATCAAAAATAACCAAAAACCAATTTACACCAGCTCTTGATTTTGATTGGATAGGATATGATAACTTACCTATCCATGGATGGCTATACAAACCCCCAAAACCAAATGGGAAAACAATTATTTTCATACATGGAGGTCCTACCTATCATTCTAGCAATGAAATTAATGTCCAGATTCAATATTATACCCATAGAGGATTTCTTGTTCTCGATCCAAATTATCGAGGTAGTACTGGGTATGGTTATGAATTTGAAGATGCTATACGAAAAAATGGTTGGGGTTCAGATGAACAAAACGATATTTTAGCTGGTGTTGAAGCACTAATTAAGAAAGGTTTAGCAACTAAAAATAAAATCGGAATAACAGGAACAAGTTATGGAGGGTATAGTAGTTATTTTGCTATTACCAAAGCACCAAAAGAACTTGTTGCTGCTTCAGCTCCTATTTGTGGTATGACTGATTTAGTGGTAGATTATAAAACTACACGTCCAGATTTACGACCTGTTTCAGAGCAAATGTTGGGAGGAAAACCCGATGAAGTACCAGAAATTTATTATGAGCGTTCACCGATAAATTTCGTTCAAAATATTCAAGGCTCATTATTAATTATACAAGGAGCACAGGATCCAAATGTTACACCTAAAAATGTTGAAGAATTAAGGAAAAGATTAGATGAAAATTCAACTAAATATGAAGTATTGATTTTTGATGATGAAGGTCATGGTATAGTTAGGAATAAAAATCAAAAAATCCTATACAAGAGGATAGCTGATTTCTTTGAGAAAGCTCTTTAAGAGCTTTCCTTTACATTCTTTTCTTCTACTTTGTAGGCAATAGTGTAAATCAATGGCATTCTTCTTTCCCGAACCTTCTTTTCGGTTACATATTTGATATCAGCTCGAATGAAAGCTAAAAGACCTATTGTAAGTGCTACCATAAATAAATAGAAGGGAACAGCCCACCGATCCATAATAAGCAACCAAAAATTGAACCATAAAAATAAAGCTGTAGCTGGAAGTAAACCCAAAGCTACGAATTTCTTATCCGTGGTATAATGTGTAATAGATCCAATTAACGCAATAGCAATGAAAGGCACAAAATATGCTACATAAAATTTGTAGATTCCTCTTGGCATAAAGATATGCGTAAGTATAACATAAATTGAAATCCATTCAAAAAATTCTATCCCATCAAGTTTGTTCCTATACGAGCGCCAAATCATAAAGAAACCAATAAGTGCTGCGCTAAGGATCATAAAAAACATGTTATAGGTACCGAGAGAAATAACTGCTAACAGAATTCCCTGCACACCTAATTTCCACAGAGATGTAGCAAATGGAACACAATCATTTCCAGCTGGATCTGTTGGGTAAAATCGCCATTCTATTCCTCTGCCTGGAAAGAGCATATGTCGCCCATATTGTAAGGGATCAATAAAGATGTAAGGAACAGATAAAAGTAAACAAACAGCAACAAAAAGAACAGCATTCATAATGCTTTCAATGATTGCTTCTCTAACACTTTTGTCTCTCGCTTTTTGCCCCAACATAACCATGAACATTGGAAAAGTAAAGAACAGAGCATTTTGTTTAGTCATAGTTGCAAAAGCAAGCCAAAAGAATGCTTGCCACCATTTATTTTTAATTGCGAAGTAAAAAGCTATTAATGATAATAAAGTAACAGGACCAGGATTAAGCCAAAAAATACCGTCATAAATAACGTTGATAGGTGCAAGTGCCATTAGAAAACCACCAATAATAGCAATGATGCGGGAAGTATCTTTTTTTATTGCTTCACGTAAAATTAGGTAAACAACTCCAGCACAAGCAGCATCAGCAAAAACCATTGGAAACGCAATCCAAAAATTACTCATACCAGGACGCCAAATTAGAACAAGGAAGTAAAGAAAGACAGGAGGATAGGAATAATAGTCATAGACATCTGCTGGTTCTGTCCATTGATAAGGATACCATCCATTTTCAAACCATCCTGTAACCCAAGAATAATAATAATATCCAAAATCAGCAAACCCCCTGAAATTAACATTATTGATATTAAATGGTAATCCTAAATTCCAGATAATTTCATCAGAACCGTATCCCCAATTAACACGAAATTCATAAGCTAATACTATTCGTATAAAAAGTGCAATTGAGATTAACATTGCGACTATACCAATTTCTAGGCTATATTCACCCCAAGATACTTTATTCAATCGATTTTTAATCCTCTCTGATGTTTTTTTAGAAAATGATGAAATTGAGCTTAATATCCTTGATTTTGCTACATCTTGATCTGTTTGTGAATCAATCATTTCATTCCTTGTCATTCTATATTCCTCTATTACACAAACTCTTAACAACATTACTACTATTAACTTTTTTTCATATTAAAGAATAATTTAGTAAAAGTAAAAATCATTGATTTTCAAAAGCAAAAGTTTAAAGAATGATTACAGACTTTTCAATTTGATAGGGTGTATAATTGGAGAACAAGTAAATGACCTTTAAGATCGCTACTGAACCTACTGATACTATTGATTCCATATTTGATGGCATCCTATTTGCGATAGGGGAAGAAACAGGTCCATCATTATCTCTAAATTTAAGCTCTTTAGATGAACGAGGAGCAATAGCTACAATAATCCATGGCATTACTGCAGTAGGTATGGGCGAAAATAATCAAAAAGGTCTCTTTGGTCCTATACCTGTGCCTTATAATGAAGCCTTTCGAGCGTTAATTTATATTTTTACTGTTAAGTCCAAAACTTTGGCAGAAGGACGTTTTTGCTCTTTATTTTTGATCTTCAAAAAAGAAATGATAAGATTCATTGCTAATGTTTATTCGATGATTGAATCTTTGTTAAATGTATATCAAGAAAATTATTTGCCTTCTGAAGATAATCTTCATGCTGAAACGATAAAGCAGATTTACAAAGAACTAGTTGCCAACTTGAAATTAAAGCCAAAAAAGAGATTATTTAGGATAAATGATGGTTTGACAGTTGAATATGAAGACTCAAAGATTAAATTGGGCAATGAATTAACTTCACTAATTGATGAAAAGGAAAAAATCATCTATACATATATTCCTAAAAATCTTGAAGATGAAATTAAAGAAAAAGTAACTAAAATCATTAAGCAGCTAAACAAGATTGAGTATCAGAATATGTTTACAATAAAACCCATACTTTCTAAGAAAAGCTTTATTTCAATATTGAATAAACATAATATTATTATTATTGAGTAATCTGAAAATCTGCAGTTAGCTATTTTTAAACTAAACATGAGGAGTTTCCATTAAATGAACTCTAAATGGTTAGGCAAATGAATTTAGAAATCCAAAAATTAACGTCGTATCAAATCCTTCAAAATGAATTAACAATTGATACTCTAAATTTACTTGTATTATCATCTATCAAAAGGAATCAACAATCAGACAAAGAAGAATTTCCCAATCTAAAAAATAGAATATCAAATGATAGGTCTAAGCGTATTTTAATAATAATCCCTGGTTATTCTGTATCAAATCCCCCAAAAATAGGCGATCATAGATATTATATTGAAGCATTAAAATATCATCCTAAAAAGAATCCTTTTGGTTATAAACAAATTTACCTTTATGATCTTTATTCAAAGAAAGACGGTAGATGCAATTTCGAGTATAATATAACAAATTTAGCTGATGAATTGTACTCTAAAATTAATTCTAACATAAATGATTGGCATCTAATAAAAAATGGCGAAATAGATTTTATTGCAGCAAGTATGGGCGGATTGATTTTAAGAAAATTCATCCATAAATATCTTTTAGGTGAGAATCAAATAAAAACAGCAAATTATGGTTATTTGAAAATTAAAACAATTGTTATGATAGGAACACCAAATTATGGTTGCTTAATTATTGATAAATTGCGTTTACCATTGATGCAATTACTATTACATCTTTTCTATGGTAGAAATAATTTTTCTAAAAGTGAACAATTTCAACAAATTGGTATTGGTAATGTGAAAATTTATGGCCGAATTTTAGGTAAAATGTTTCGAAAAAAATCACCTCCGAATGATTTTCTAGAAGGGTTAAATAGTCTTAATCCCACTCCTGGTAAAATTCGCTGGATAACTATTCGTGGCACAAAAAATCACTGGTTTTCCAATTTAATTTACAATAAAAAAGAAGAAAATGATGGTGTTGTATCAGCTTCAAATGTTTGTTTACCTGGTGCAGAAAATATCGCTGATTATGATATTAATAGAAATCAATTATGGAATCATCGAGATCTATACCAGGCTGAAAATGTTTGTAAATTGCTTAATGGATTATTGGTAATGAATTACACCCTTGATGAATACCTTCAAATTAATCAATCATTAGAAAATCAAATAATTATCAATAGGGAAATAACTAGTCAAAAGAAACATCTTGGAAAAGCCATTCCAAATACAATATAAAATGATAATAAGAAGATTATAAAATATGGTGACTTTAATAATTAAATTTCAAATATAGATTTAGCAAATAAAAGACATCTATGGATTAATTTATTACATTAAAAAATTTATAAAAGAAAAAATTTGGCGAAGAAAATTGGTTACTGATTCAAAAAAGAGATCAAAAGTAGAGGAATTACTCTTACCTTTAGATGATTCAAGTATTGGATTCTGTAGTAAATGTATGTATAGTTGGTGTTCTCTACGAAATCAAATAGTCTATTGTTCATTTAAATATAAGGGAATTAGTGGACTAAATTGTGAGGATGGCTATTGTCAATTAGAGTAATATCCATATTTATATTGTTATTTTAGTGATTATTAGGTACTACTGCCATATTCCCGACATATTAGCAACTTAAAAAGTATTGATTAAAGATTTATAATTTGGATGAATTCTTAAAGGAATGGTGAAGATTGGCAATTAAAATTCAAGAAAATAAACCCTTATCTCGTGAAAAGACAGCGCTCTCAGTAAAAACTAAAGAATCTATTTTTTGTTTAGATTGTGTAATAGATTGGTGTAAAAATAGAAACCAGGTCTCTTATTGTTCTCAAAAATATAAAGGAACAAGCTGTTACAGCTGTGAAGATAAAAGTTGTTCAGTTAAAAAAATGGCTGGACAATAATTGCTTTATTTTTCAGTTATTCTATTTTCTAGATTTTTTATCTTAAATTTAAGATGCATTTAACAATTTATTGAACATATCATTATCTATAGATTCAATTTCATCTTTTAAAACATAGTTAGACTTTAGTAATTTTTTGAGTTTTATTATTGCTTTTTCTGAACAATCCCCTTCAATGATTTTAGCATAAGTATCATTGATAACAACTTCTAAACCAGCTAATCCACTAAATTTAATCCTAATAATATCAGATGCTTCTACGTCAATTCCTTCAATGACAAAACCTGCTTCATATAGTTTCTCTGTTAAATTAATGATTTTTTCTTTCATTCAAACACCTTGTTTTTCTACTTGTACCTTATTCGTTCAATTTTGTTGTTTTTTATTAACAGGTAAATTTTTTCTATGACTGCGCTCTTTTAATGCTAATCATTTATGAATGGAAAATATTGTTTAAAAACCTCAAGTTAACATACAAATGTTACTGTTAAAATGCTTTTTGGGAAAATCTTCCGCAGATTATTTTTCCGTTCAATTATATATACTTCTTGAGGTTCTTATACATTTGCATACTAATTTTTCGCTATTAATTTTCAAATATTAGTGTTTTAACAACAACTGGAACCACTTGTTTATTAGCCATGGGTTCACCTATATCAATATAGTCCCCTTCTCTTAAACCTAATTCATCAATAGAGATGATATTTTTAGTCAAATCAGTTTCTCTTCGCATAACATTACCTACACTGTTACCAATATCATCATTGAAAACTAAGATTAACGGTAAATTCTTCTTTACCAATGTGGGAACCGCCGAAACTATTCCTTTAGCAAAAGATTTCAAACGTTCATAAGATAAACCAATAGTTTTGTGAAATGAAAGTGCAACAGGAGCTTCACCTTCTGAAAGATCAATTCGCTTATAGGCCATGGTCACAGCATGTTTGATATCTTCTTCAGTAGGATTTTCTTGAGGAATATAAGGTACAACAACTGGAATATTTCTGATTGGAAAATCATTATCCTCTGTTACAAGAGTTGTTGCTCCACTTACTTGTAAAGAGTATTGACCTGCTCCAATAACTGTCGCGCGAATTAATTCTGGTGGTTCAATAAGTTTCAATTTAGCTTTTTGACATTGCTTCTTAATTTCATTAGCGACTTGAATCCCTATATCATTATAATATTCCTTAGTTTTCCCATAAATATATTCAGCAACTCCACCCGAGAAAGAGTAATAATCAATTTTACCATCAAAAGTTAAAAGTGGAGTCAACATTAATTTCATAGCGACGTGTGAAACATTTTCTTGTTTGGTTATAACTTCAATTAAAGCTTCTACAAGACGTCTAGATACCTTTTCTTTATCTTCAATGGAAATGGATTTACCTATTTCTAAATGAACGCCAATATCTTCAGCAGCATATTTAGCAGCATCTTCTATTCGTTCAATTATATTTTCAGAACCATTTGTTACTAGTAATCTTCCACCAACATTTATACAAGCAGTATCAATAATATCTCCATCAGGAGAAATAACAGCAATGTTTGATGTACCTCCTCCTGTGTCAATATTCACAATAGTTTTCTTTAATTCTTTAGCTCGAGTAACTGCACCACTACCCATTCCAGCTATGACTGATTCAAAATTAGGCCCAGCAGTTGCTGCTACAAACTTACCCGCTTCAGCAGCTAATAAACTAACGATTTTTTCTGCATTCTTTTTCTTAGCTGTTTCACCAGTAACAATCACCGCTCCAGTATCAATGTCATCTTTTGTTATATTGGCATTTTTAAATTCCTCTTGAAAAATCACAGAAAGTTTATCAAAATCAATTGTTTCACGATCAATAAGAGGGGTTAAATAAATGTTACCTCGATAGAGTATGTCTCGACTAATAATTTCAAATTTCTTTGAAGATCGACTCATTTGTTTAACTAAATGTAATTTGGAAAAAACCATATGGGATGTTGATGTTCCAACATCAATTCCTACCGAAGTGATAAATAGCTCTTGAACAGTCATAATTCGTTTATTTCTAAAAATAGTTTTTATCTATTACTAAGAATCTGTTATTATTACATTAATAAATAAAAAATAATTATGAGCAAAGCTCATAATATGATTGTTGTTAAAGTTCCATTTTCTTTATTAATTCCATTTCACTGGAACAATCCTGTTCTTCAGCTATTTTTAAAATAATTTCTTGAATTTTCTCTTTTACTTCTGGATCAACTTCAGCTTCTTTTATTCCTAAAAGTTCTTTTATCGCTTTCTTTGATTTAGGAGGTAATTGACGAACTGACAGAGCAGCAGTTTTTCGAACGCGAGCGCTGGAATCATTTTTCAAAATTTCTAACATAGTATTTGAGGCTTTAGAATATTTCATAAAACCTAAAGATAAACAGGACCAGTATCTAACAGTTTCATCTTCATCAGATTCCAATAATTCTAAGAAGATTTCTGCAGCTTTCTTATCACCAATTTCACCTAAAGCATAAGTTGCAGCTCGTCTATTTTCTACATTTTGACCTTTTTGTATGAAATTAATTAATGATTCAACAGCTTCTGTATCTTTTAAGCGTCCTAATGCTGTTGCAGTTTTTACAGCAACTCCTAAACCACCATCTTTGGTTAGGGTGGTGATTAAATCAGGAACAGCTTTTTTATCACCAATTAATCCTAAAGCTTCTGCTGCTTGTCCTCTTACCCAATCTTCTTTATCATTTTTCAAAATTCCTAATAAACTATCTACTGCTTTTTTATCACCAATCAATCCTAAGGCTTCTGCAGCATTTTCTCGTATTTCACCATCCTTGCTTGTCTTGAGTAAGGCAACTAAAGGTTCGATAGCTTCGGTTGCTTTTAAACATCCCAATGCATTACTAATCTCAACAATCACAGCAGGATCTTTAGATGTTTTTAGTGCATCTAACAATGGTGGTATCCCTGCAGGATCGTCAATAGAACCAATTGCTTTTGCTGCAAATTTCCTTAAAACTGTTAAATGATCTTTCAACAGAATTTTTTGCAAAAGTTCAATGCTTTCATTGATTTTTGCTTTTCCAAGAATCTTAATTGCATCTCTTCTAAATTTCCAATCGGAATCGTTTTCTGCAATTCCAAGTAAAATATCTCGAATATTTTTCTTTTCTCTTTTCATCAGCTTTAAAATTTCTTCTTCCTTCTTGTCCAAAAGTAGCTGCTTAATATCATCCATCGAGGTCAAAATTAATCCTCCTAGTAACAGTCTGATTGATTCCTTAAGTATATTATCAGTTTATTTGATTTCATTTAAGATAATTATCTGACTCAAAAAGTCAGAGTGTTCGACTACAAGCTCATACGATTTGCTATCTTTGAGATACTAATTTATTAACCTTTTTCATTTTTTCTATTTCTTGGTTATTTTTCTTTCATACCAATATAAGTACTAGTGCTTAAAAAGAGGAAAAACACAAAAAATTCTGGTCACTATGTCAATTGAAGTGGTTCTTTTAGGAAATAATGAAGGATCGAAATTAGCTTCAGAAACAACAAATGGTGTAGCAATAATCGTAGATGTTTTACGAGCAAGCACAACAATACCTACTGCTATGCGGCAAGGTTTAAACACCTTCTATGTTGCAAAGGAGGTTGAAGATACACGCCAAGTAAAAGTTGAATTTGACACTCTCCTTATGGGTGAACGAGGGTGCTTGATGTTAGAAGGATTTGATTTTGGCAATAGCCCTGTTGAAGTTAGTTCTAAAATTAATTTTGCAAAACCAGCAACAGCATTTACTTCCTCTACTGGAGCAAGGAGGGTAGTGGAATCAATAGGAGCAAAATATATCCTAATTGGTTCAATAGTTAATGCTAAAGTTATCGCACAAAAAGTAATTGACATAGCTCAAGAAGATGAGAGACAACTTAAAGTAGTAATCATTCCAGCATTTTCAGAAGGTAATATTCAAAACAATACTATTACAGAAGATCAATTGGGTGGATTAATTATAGCAAATGAATTCCAGAATATAGGTGTTACTCTAGCTCAAGAAGTTACTGAAGAAATAGCTTATTTAGAGGAATTACTAAAAACTACTACGCTTTACGATCTATTGTATCAAACTGCTCATGGTAAAAAATTGATTGATTTAAATTACATTGATGATATAGAATTTTGCAGCCGATTAAATTTCATTAATATAGTGCCGATTTCTAGAAATGATATTATTACTTTAACAAATAACACTCGGGTAGTAAAATTCTCAAAAGAATAAATGAAAGAAGAAAAATAATTCTCTTCTTTATTTTAATTTTGGATCTAATGCATCTCGCAAAGCATCGCCCATGAGATTGAATCCCAACATAGTAATAAAAATCATCGTTGCAGGCCATGTGGGCATCCACCAATGGGTCATTAATTGATCTCTATAGGTTGCTAGGTCATCACCCCAAGAAACAGCTGTTGGATCACCAAATCCAAAGAAAGCTAATCCAGTAATGCTCATTATAGTACCAGCAATACCCAATGTTGTAATAATAATAATTGGTGATAATGCATTTGGTATAATGTGTTTGAAGATGATTCGGCGGGGGCTAGCACCGAGAGCTCGTTCAGCTTCTATAAATTCTCGAGCTTTCAGACTCAAAACAGTACTTCGAACAATTAGACTTGTACCACCCCAGCTAATCAGAGATAATATCGTCAGCACAACTATATAGTATCCCCCTTCAATTGTTTGGGATACTTCCCGGAAAAGGGCAACTGCAAAGATAAACAAAATAAAATCAGGCAGGCCAATAATTACCTCATTTATACGTTGGATTATATCATCAAATAAACCACCATAATAACCTGATATAGCTCCTACAGCCGTACCGATTATTGTTGTAAAGAATTGTCCTGATAATCCTAAAGCAAGAGATAAAGGAGTACCAAAAATCATTCTAGAAAAAATATCATGTCCCATAGCATCAGTACCAAAAGGATATTTCCAAGAGGGAGGAAGTGTTTCATCTCCTGCAATAATATGTCTTGGATGAGCAATTAATCTAAGATATTTTTCTGTACCAGGAATCCAAATTTCAATATAATAATTATGCATGTCCCAAGGATCATTAGTAGGATTTGCCAAACCAAACCATTTGTCATACTGTATGATTAAAAAGGCGACAATAGCAATAATTGACAGAAAGATTACAACACCAAAACCAAACATACCTAATTTATCTCTCTTCATTCTTCGAAAGGTAATATCCCAGAGATTAGAACCTTCAACTAATTTAAGTGTTTCAAGGATTTCTTCTTCCCTGGAGTTATAATCTCTAACAGTTTTATTCTCGTCAACAATGATAGCCATTTGGTAATATCCCTACTTGTAAATCTATGAAGGTCAAAGGTATAAAAGATAAAGAAAAGAGATTTATTATAAGAATATCGCTTCATATGAATATTAAAAAAAGCACCTTAAAGGAAAGAAATTTTAAAGAAAAATAATACTGAAATGTACGAGGAAAAGTAAAATGCCTGAGTATTTTAATTTCTTTTTTGTAAAAGCAGTAGGAAATGGTTCTTTATTTGTGGGAGCAAAATTCGCTGCGATTGAAGAGGAAGAGGAGAAAGAAGAATTAATGAAAATGGCTCATGAAGCATTAGAAGAAGCTTTTATAGATGTTTCAAGAATTTTACATGATGAGGATTATGGTGATATGAGTTTTTATATTAACAATAAACTTGAGAAAGCATTAGAAATCTTACATGAAATCGACGAAGAATTTTAGAAAACAATTGGCGCCGCGTACAGGATTTGAACCTGTGGCCACCCGGTTAACAGCCGAGAGCTCTACCGCTGAGCTAACGCGGCAGCGTTACGTTATATTTGCGTCATATTTTATTTTAAAATCTTTTTGGTTGTTATGTCTTTGGGGTATATTCAATAGCTTTTTACTTTTAGTATATTAATACTACCTTCATCTTAAGTAATAATAATTCTACTTTTCTCTAAAAATCTTTGATATTAAACTAATAATGGTGATTTTTACATTAGGAAATTTCATGTGAAGATTTCCCTAAAAACGATAAAAATTTAATTTCAAACTATGATTTTACTCTTTTACTGTTAAAGTGCATAATCCTTTTATTTGATAATTTGGTTTATACTTCAATCCACACAATGTGGATAATTTCCATCAATTACTAACTATAAGGAAGTTATTACAACAATGGTTAAATTAGATAAGATTGGCTTCCTCGCAACATTAGTTGGAGGAATAGTTGGCGTAGTTTTTGGAATACTCAACTTTCTTGGAAAGGCTTTTTTCCAAAGTTGGTATTTAGGCGGACCTGGTTTTCTAGGAATTTTCTTAACTGGAATCGTTGGTCCTATAGTTGCCCTCGCAGCAAGTGCGTTAGCACTTCTAATAGGTCTAAAGACTTTTTTGAAATTCTTTGATTTCGATAAAATCATTTGGGCAATTATAATCATTATACTTGGTGTACTCATGTTTGGTATTGGCGGTTATATCGTTATCCTTGGTGGTATCCTCGTATTAGTTGCCAGATTTATTGAATAATTGAAAAAATCGAAGAGATTTATCTCTTCTTCTTTTTTTTATTTTAGAAGAAATAATTTTGTATTTTACCAGTTTTTAATTTTCATTAATCGATGTCTAAGATAATATAAATCAGAAAGTTTTTAGAACAAAACTCTATCTGAGACTAAAAAGTTAAAGTAGCATTAAATCAATAGGTGTTTAATTTTGCCAGATAATGAACCTTCGGGAGCTGAAAAACAAACTATTGCTCCTATAACTGCAGTTCCTCTTCTTCCATTAACTGATGAAATAAAAAAGATACCTCCTGGCAAAGTTGATTTATCTGATGATGAATTAATAAAAATACCAGATCGAGAGAAAATTTATGGAAGATCTGCTTTAGCGACTTTTAGTTATGGAATGGTTGATCCTTTTCTAACTACCATTGCTGTTGATTTAGGAGCTACTGGTGGTCAAATGGGTTGGTTACGAGCAGTTACAAATTTATTAGGTAATTTTGTTCAACCATTGTTTGGCTTTTTATCTGATCGTGTTCAACGACGCTCAATTTTCGTTGCATTATCAAATATTCTCTATTCTAGCATTTGGGTTTTACTTTTATTTGTAAATAATGTAACCATGATCATAGTTATCGCTGGAATCATCTCTCTTGTTGTTTCAATGGGTGCTCCTGCTTGGATGGCATTACTAGGAGAGATTACTCCTGCTAAAGTTCGGGGGAAAATTATTGCTAACCTTAATTGGTTTTCACAATTACCATATATTCTCTCAACAATTCTAGGAGGAGTATTATTCAATTATATTGTCGGAGAATTCTCATTGGGTTCCAGGGTTTTTCCAAGGAGTTACTTCTTTCCGATTTTAATAGGGTTAATAGCTGGTTTAGCCTCAGCTGTTGTTATTTTCACTTTTAAAGAGAAAAAAGCTAAAGAACGAGCTCAAAAATTAAATGCTTTATTACATGAGAAAGATCAAAAGAAAGCAAATAAAAAACTGAAAACTGTGATAGAACCTTGTGTAATCAAAGGTGTGCTAGCTAGTGATAAGGACCCTCAACAAATTACTAATTCAGGAAGTAAAACAGTTTGTGTTTCTTCAGAGATTTTAGTAGATAAAAAAATTAAAACAAAATCAAAAACTACACACGAAATTCCCACTTCATCCAATAGAATCCTCTTAATGCTTAGAAATAAGAATTTCATGAAATTTACCATTGTCTTTGGAATTCAATCCTTTTTTATGTCAATGTGTTGGCCATTATTTCCTATAAGACAAAGATCAGATATTGGAGCTGATTTTTTACAGATAGCTATTTTTTCGGTAGTAATGAGCACAGCGACTTTAACTACTATACGTTATGCTGGTCGTGTATCTGACCTTATAGGTCGAAAACCACAAATGATTATGAATCGATTAATTTTAGCTGCTATGCCTTTTAGTTATATGTTTGCAACTCAAGTTTGGCACATTATAATTCTTCACGCAGTTATTTGTATACCACTTGGCTTGAATTCTGCTGTATTAGAAGCTTATTTGATTGATGTTACTCCTGAAAAAGAAAGAAGCATGTATGTTGGTTTTTACAATATGTTTTATGGAATAATATTATTCCTTGGGTCATTGTTTGGTGGTTATTTAATGGATTTCCTTATGGGAAATATTTCCTTTTTTGGATTTTCTCCAGGATATTCTCAATATCGTGCTATTACAATAGCATTAGCTGTAGGATTTATAGGTAGAGTTGCAACATCTATTCCCTTTTTCTCTTTACGGGAAGTGAGGAAATTTCCATACAAGTTTAAAGATCTTCCAAGAATAGTACTTCGAAGTAAAAGATTGCTTCCATTAGCTATGACTGTATCATTCTATTTTGGAATAATCTTTATACTAATAGCTTTTTTGATTTAATTGCCGTAAAAAAACCTTTTATTAACAGAAAAAGGAATAGTATTATATGGATAATAGAAAGTATTACATATATAATTCCAGTAAAGAAAGTAATTTAATTATCCTTTAAATGCGGATAATTTTTCCACAAATCTTTAAAGGAAATATATTTAGTACTTACTAAGAAAATCAAAAAGTATATTTGTAGCTAAATTAGTCGGAGTTGTTAAATTTTGTCCGCTAGGGTACCATTAAAAGAAGTATCTCTCACATGTAAAGGCTGTGATAAGGATATAACTATACCAATTTATGTAGATGATTTGAAGACACAAGTCGGTGGGTTATGGCAAGTATCTTTTCTACATGATGATCATGTTATTACTCTTCTTCTTGATAAAAATCTTGCATTACGACAGCATCGAGCATCAACCATTGCAAGAACAAGCAGAGAAGAAGTTGCTGCGAGATCAGCTGCTGAAACAACATATCAAGCATCAGCATCCAGTACAGCATCAGCAGCTGCTGGGACACCAAGACCAGAAGCAAGAGCTAGCATCACCTTAATGCTCAAAACATTTGGTGGGAACTTAGAATATGTTATGAAACCCATTATGACAGGTAAAACTGTTATAGTTGTAGGTGATTTAGCCCTCATGGAAATAGCTATTGCCACGCTAAAACTTTTTGTTCACAAAAAGGATTTACGAATAAGCTGGTATACTGAGACTTTTGTTGATCCTCGAGATTATGATATCATTGGTATTGCTCCAAACTTAAAGGACTATTATGAATCAGAAGTCTTTTTAGAAATCGATGAAAAAAGAGTCATTAATGGTGAAGAATGTGATTATTGTCGAAAAGTCCTCAAAGGTTTAGAGAAATTTAATGAAGCAAAAGCAGCCCAAGAGCTTAAAGATAGAATTATCGGTGTTTATAGAAGTTTGTTATGGATGCATCAAATCTAGTTTTTGATGTTTTTCTATACTTTTTTTTCTATTTTTATTTTCATTTAGTGATTTTGAAATTTAATCAAATGTGTTTTTACTTATAAAAACCCCGTGAAAAAAATAATTGATTCACAGTTTATTTTTTTCCAAGATATCAAGGAAAGATTTTTTTAGCTATCTAAAAAGTATTTGTTGTTAATATAATTATATTAGGTGAAATATATGGGCACAGAAATAATCGCTAAAAAAATCGATTTAGTAGTTATGACTGGGTCCGTTCCTTTTATTACTGCAGGGGTTTTTCAAGGTGATGATTCTGATGCAACATTACTAAGTGGCGCCCTTACAGGCATGTCAAATATGTTTCAGGAATTATTAAAACAAGGAGAACTTCGACATTCGGAGCTCTATAATGCTCATGTATACATTCGCCATTTAACACAAATGAATGATATTTTAGGTTTAATAGGTCCTGAAATTAAACATGGTGCTCAAATGCGTGTTGCTATAATTGTTCGAGAGGGTGAATTATCTAGAGAACAAGAGTTAGCTTTAAGCGAATTATGTTATTCTATTATGGTTATAATCTGTCAAAGAAGTCATTTAGCGAAGAAATTAATAAAAGGAAATATTGAAGGTTATATTCCTTCTTATCAAGAAACTATTCAAATTTTAGCTGATGCCATTAACGATTATCGCAAAAGATCAAAGAAATCTCTGTTTTACGAAAATACAAATTTCATACAAGAAAAAGATAAATTTACTATTTTAACCTTTAATGATTCTTTATTGGAATATCAAATACGTGAATTTTCTCAATGGATCGAACAACAATATTACCCGGACTATTTTCCAACATTTGATTTTATCAATTTCTTTGGGAAAAAAGAATATTGGAATTATGTCCAAGTAATTAAAGAGAAATTTACTAATGATCTAAAAACATTAGAATTTAAAAATCAAGTTTCAGCTTCTTTGTTCAATTATATTCTAAAGGCAGGTTTAATGCCTTTAATACTCTATTCTGATGATATCATAAAACGCATAGAAATTTTTTATGAAAATGAATTACCAAAAGTTTTCGAGAATTTTGTTTGCAATCTTTTACCAATTCGAGGTCCTTCTGGAATTAGTTTACGAAGTATTTCACAGAATATTTCACAATTGAAACATGGCAATGAAAAATTAATTGGTTGGCAATTTGTTAAATATTTTCTATTAGAATTAGGTGATCATCCATTTGAACAAACTTACTTGAAGCAATTTGTTAAATTATTAATTGATTTTGATTTAGCAAAAGAATTCTTATCTGCCATTATTGATATTAAATCAACAATCGTCCCAAAAAGTTATCTCAATCAATTTGTGAACATAATCAATACAGCTCTTTCTAAACCACTAAATCTTGATGATTTGAAATCTCAAAAGGAAATCCTATCACCTAAAAAATCTTCCAAAGGAAAAGCTAATACCGCTCCCAGTATACCAACATACATGAAATCTCCTATTGAAGATAAAGAGGTAATCACTACCGAAAATCAGGAAATTAAAAAAATAAATATCAATTTACCTTCAGCAACTCCAGAAAGTAATATCACAAAAAACCAGTCTTTAATACGAGCCATAAGTAGAATTTATAGCTGGATTCATGATTATCTATATGGTAACATTTCAATTGATAAGAAAAATCTTCCCGTTATATCAAATGATGGAATGTTTTTTTACAATATTTCAGAATCCTTAACAATTGAAATGGGATTAATTTTCGATATAATACAAGCATTTTCTAGTCCAAGAACATGGTTAATTGGTCAGCTCAGTAGGATTATTGATGATATTGAGGCAAAGTTGAAAATTTTCGATCCTGATTCGAATATTGAATATACCCCCGAAAGAAAATTAACGATAGATGTAGAACATGTGAATGAACAATTTAGAAAGACATCTGAACGTATAATTAATATTGTAACTCAAATTGAAACAGATGCAGTGGAAGGCAGAATTACTAGTGAAAATAAGAAAGCATACCTTGTATCAGGATTCCTTGGGAGAATACAAGATATCAGTGTACCATATACTAGAAAATTAATTGATGAATTAAAGAATGCTAACAAAAACCTCTCGGAAAAAGAATTAGATTTAATTTCAGAAGCAACATCTGTTAATTTTAAAGGATTAACAACAAACATCACTTCAATGCAACTTTTAACGGTTCCACTACCTCAAAAGGATTCAGAATATAGCAAAGAAGTTCGGGATATATTTACTAACTTTAGAAAATGGAATCTTGATTTTGATCAAGTAATTGATACAGTTTTTCGTTTGGGTTTGGAAATTACTGACATAGAAAATCTCCCGATTCATGAAAATATCATTACAAGATTTTTACGATCAGGAGTTAATGATGAAATTAATAAGAGATTAGAAAGCTTGCCCAATAGTGATATTGAGAGGTATCAATTTATGAAATCTTGTTATTATTTCAAAGACGAATTATATAATTTAATAGGTGATAGATTACTCCTAAATAAACCATTGAGACTTTTCACAACAATACATCTATCAAAACCAGACGATGAGAAAAATTATTTGTCCAGTTTCTCGCCAATTCAACCTCCTATAATTTCAGAAGAAATATCAAAGTTTTTCATTATTTCAGAAGAAGAAAAACCAGTGATAATAGGTCGAGTATATTCCTATCTGACGTTTGAAAACCAACAAATTAATAGTTTAACAGAACTAATAATTTCAGATGCCTTTAGAAGAGCATATCAAACAATTGAACCTGGTTTAATAACAATAAATAAGATGGGTAAAAAAATACATGGTGGAATATCAAACCTACAATATTTATTACTACAAACATATAATCAAATTTGTAGTCAATTATCTTTCACGAAAATAACCAATTAGAATATAAATAATAAAAGCTTTTATGCTTGATATAGAGCTATAATAGTTGGGTAAATATGTTCATTGGATTGACTATTAAGGTATTGGGAACATTTCTAGCTTTATTTGGGATAATAATATTTATCTTAATGACCCTTTTCTCTGTTATAGAGAAGGATAAGGATACAGAAAAGATGGAACCAACAAATGAAACTCAATCCCAAACATTTGAGGATACTAAAGAACCAATAACTAAAGTAAAAACTACTGGTAAACATCTAAATGATTTATATCTGTATACAGTTTATATCATTAGTTTCAGCGTGTGTGCAATTTTTCTTATGGTATCATTTTTTGGATTTAAGAATAACTTATCGTTAAGAGATATATGGCCATTTATCCTCTTCGTAGTCATTCTAATATTCTTTAGTTTGATGCTAATCGACCGAGCAAAGGTAAGATCTAAACGCACAGTTCAAAGAGATTTAAGGGAAATATAATCAAGGGTGTTTAAAATGAGTGATGAAACTAAGCGAAGAACAAATCAATGGTTTGTCCGAGGTATAGGATTAATTGTTTCAGGATTATTTGTATTAATCATTACAATATCATTACTTGATTTAGATTCGAGTTTATTCCATTCAGGAGGAGCGACACCAGAAAGTTTTAATTTTGTTATTTTAGTAAAGCAAATTGGTAAATATCTTTGGACTTTTAGAGTTTTAGATTTATTATTGATTTTTATAATTGTTCTATTGGGAGTAATTTCAGCATATTATTTTGTAGGGTATAAACATATGATTTCAAAACCAATGCAGGAACAAAGGAGGAGAAGCTATTAATGGATTGGTCTACGCTTTTTCCTTATACATTAATAGCTGTTATAACATTATTTGGTATAGGTATTTATGGGTTAATTACAAGCAAACATTTTCTTCGTGTCATATTTAGTATAGAGATATTACTGATGGCAGCAAATTTATTATTACTCTCTTTTGGATTAGGAAATGAAGGTTCTACACTCTACCCTTCACCTTTAGCACACACACTATCAATATTTATTGTAGTAATTGGATTAGTTTTTCTGATTGTAGGAACATCCATTGAAAGACAATTAAAACAGAGTGGTGATTCTACAATATTAGATTTCAACTTCGAGTTTGAGGGGTTAATTAAAAAACCTCAAGAAGAAGTAACTTCTACATCTGAAAAAGAAGAAACTCAAAAAGATGATAAAGGAGTGGAAATAGTATGAGTGGTTTATTATTAGCAGCACTGTTGATTATTATTCCTGCAGTAGGTACACTTTTAGGGATTTTCTTTGGAAGACTTGAAGATGCTGTTGCAGCAGAAGGTAAGACTCGAGATTGGTTGATATTTATATTGATCTTCCTTCCATCAATAATAGTCTCATTTATATTATTCAAGTATCTTCACGTTCCAGCCACTTATTCTGTAAGTTGGTTGCCAGGGATAGTTATTGGTTTACGTATCAATGAAGTCTCAATTGTTTTAGCATGTGCTATCATATGTCTTTCAGCTCTATTAGCATTATACTCAATATCCTATATGAGTTATGATCGAAATCGCACACGATATTGGTTCTTCTTTCAATTAACAGTTTCAGCAATGATGATGATAATCTTCTCTAATAACTTGTTTTGGATGTTTGGAGGAATCGAAGTTGCAGCTATTGGAGCATTTTTCCTTATTTCACACTGGTATAAGAAATCGGGTGAAGAAGGAGACAAAGCAGGAAAAGCAGCAATAAGATATTTGATCATGAGTGTAATTGGCGATATATTCCTTCTAATTGGATTCAGCTTTATTCTTGTAGCATTCAAAACACCAGTAATTAGTAATATTATCAATGTTTGGTCCCAACAACCGATAAGGATTATTGGTGACTCAAGTAGGACTACAAGATTGCTAATCAAGTTATTTATTGCAATAGGTGCTCTAATTAAATCAGCTCAAATACCTTTTCTTTTATGGCCTATAGGTGGTCAAAAATCGGATTATGATATTTCTAAAGCACCACTCCCAATCTCATCCAGCTTAATTTCAGTTACAGTGGGAAATATAGGCTTATTTCTTCTATGTACTTTTTATCCATTATTTTCGCGCAAGGGGTTAGAAGAAGGTACAAATATTGAGCTATATCATTCTGCTCCATTTATGTTGATTGGTTGGATAGCTATACTTTCGTTAGTTGTAGTTGTGGGCTTCATATTAGTTGCTAAAAACATTAATCGAGTAACAATTGGTGCAGGAATTGCACAACTTAGTCTAGCTTTATTGAGTTTTAGCTCCAACACTACAATTGGACTTGTTGGAACTATTTTTCAAATTATAGCAGGTGCACCGACGGTAATAGCTCTAGCTCTTGTTTTTGGATCAGTCATTGAATCCTTGCGAATTAAAGACATCTCTCGAGTTAATGGTATAAAAGACAAACACCCTCTTTTACATTTATTTGGTGTTTTCTCCATAGCAAGTTTTGCAGGAATCTTCCCATCAAGTATGTATTTTTCAAAAGATATGATATTTGAAGCATTACGTACAAGTAATATTCCTACACATTGGGGACTTTATATTTTAACAATAATTTGCTCTATGTTTGTTATTTTTGCTATAATGAAAGTTTATATGCAGATATTTTATGGAGAAATGGTTGAGGATTATTCTACCAGACCTTTGAAATCACTTTCTCTTATCTCAACGGGAGCAGCTTTAGGTTGGTCGATGTTATCTGGTCTGGTTCTCATTCTCATAGGTTATCCCAAACCATTTCTATTTTCAGGATTGCTTGGACGAATTTTCACCTTAAATTATGATTCACCCTTTACTGCTAATTTTATTTCATCCCCTATTATTTTACTGACATCTATATCAGCATTTCTTGCAGGTTATTTTATTTATCGAGATGGGGAAGGAAATATTCTATTCAAATTTAAGAACAGTAAATTTATTTTGCCCTTTAAGAAATTCTTTGTAAACGGTCTATATTTGGATAAAATTTATGAGCTATTGATCTTTAGACCAATTGACTATTTAGGACGATTCTTCTCTTGGACTCGGATTAAGGCACCTTTTGGTAGTATTATTTGGGCAGTTCTCTCAGTGGTATTATTAATATGTATATTCCTAATAATGGGAGGTTCAATTTAATGGCAGAAATTTCTGTTAACTTTCTAATCTTATCAACAATATTTCTACCATTCATAATGGCTATATTCATTATTGGATTAAAGAAATGGTTGAAAGGATTTTCAGGAGAAATAGCTGCTGGGGGTATTATCGCTAATATTATGATATTGGCTGCTTTGTATTATCGAATTAAAAATGGCTCTGGTGCTTTGTTTGGATTCTATAAAACTGTTTTAGGGGCAGAATTTAGTGCTCCTAGTGGCGTTCAATTTAAAGTGGATGGTTTTACCAGTATCTTCCTTCTAGTGCTAAACATAATTGTTGTGTTAATACTCTTCTATGAATCCGTCAAGCAAAGAGGTAAAGCTGAAGGACCTATTTATATCGGACTAATACTCTTCTTAGTTACAGGAATTAATGCCAGTGTTTTAGCAAATGATTTCTTTACAACACTACTTGGCTGGATAATAATTGGGATATCTCTTATAACATTAATTGCATTTCAGAAACGTCAAGAGGATCTTAGAGAAGGTGGAATGCGAGCTTTTATTTTGATTAGTTTGAGTGTAGTATTCATATTAACTGCAGTAATATTATGTTATGGTTTATTTGGCACACTAAATTATGATTATATTCATGATGACGTTGTTTTATTGAATTCAGAACGAATCACTACAGATGCAAAAGCAATTATCTATTTAATAATAGCACTAACTATTGTAGGATTTGGTCTACTTGCAAATATTTTCATGCTGAATCTTTGGATGCCAAATGCAATAGAAAAATCAAGTGCTAGTACACAAGTATTCTCAGTGGGAATAGTTAGTGGTTTAGCATTGTTGTCAATCTTCAAGGTATTATTTTCATTCTTTGATACAACACAAATGACGATAATTAATTATCCATTAATTTTAGCGATAATTGGACTAATGACAGCTTTAGAAGGAGTTCTTGTTCTTGTCTATCAGGTAACTCGAAAAGATAAAGAGAATATTACTTTATCAAAAATTATCATCTATACAATCTTTGTAAATATTGGTGTGATTTTAACTGGAATATCTATAGGTGGAATGGTTAACTCAGGAACCGAGGAAACACTCTTTTCAGTTAAGGAATGCTTTGGTTATAGTATTTTACAGATAATCAACATAGGTATAACATCATTTCTTGCTTTTATTGCTAAAGATAATTTGATGATTAAAAGGAATAGAAGTGAAAAACTAATCGATCTTCGTGGTGTGGGAAGAGAATATCCATTAACAACATTTAATCTAATTGTCGGATTAGCTTCAATGATTGGTTTATTACCTATGTTTGGTGGAGTTAATCTCTATATGCTACTATTTACATTGATCCAATTGAATTATATCAGTTACACAATAATAATTATCTTTATCCTAGTACTGATGCTTATCAGTTATCTCGTTGTCATCAAGTATCTTTTATTTGATAAACCAGATCAGGATTCAACTTTAATCTCGGGAGGATTAAGTCAAGATGTATCAATGACATCAATTATTGGGACGATCGTTGCATTAGGATTAATTATTTTAGGATTAATTCCTTCATTGATAGGGAAATCAATTATAGAAAATGCTTATTTGTTAATTCCTTAATTTAAAACTAAAAAAAACTAAAGTGAATCGTAGTACTAGAATTATTAAATAGAATTTTCTACTTAAGAAATAGGATAAACTAAACACGTGAAACGATAAACAAATACAAGTTGTGAAACTAAATTGGTTGAATTGGCTGCCTCTGATAACATGAAAGCTTATTTTCAAATGCTAGAAGAAGAAGTGTATAAATTATATGCTTTGGCAAGCAAGGCAAGAGAAAAAGGTTTAGATCCAGAAATTGAACCTGAAATTCATCTTGCGAAAGATGTTGCAGGTAAAGTTGAAGGATTAATGGGTATCAAGGGTATCGCTGATCGAATTAGTAGTCTAAGTAAACAAATGGATAGAGAAAATGTTGCTTTTAAGATAGCTCAAGAACTAGCTATGGGTAAATTAATAGGTGATCTTCCCGACGAACAAAAAGCTGATTTAGCAATTAGAACTGCTTTAGCGATTCTTACAGAAGGTGTAACTGCCGCTCCTTTAGAAGGGATTGCTAAAGTTAAGATCAAACGTAATGAGGATAACACAAAATATTTGGCTGTTTATTTCGCTGGTCCTATTCGTTCAGCTGGTGGTACTGAAGCAGCTCTAACAGTCTTAATATCTGATCATGTAAGAAAAGCGCTTAATCTATCACGATATAAAGCAACTAGACAAGAGATGAAGCGTTTTGTTGAAGAAGTTGATTTATATAATAGAGTAATGCATTTACAAAGTCCTACAACTCCAGAACAAATAGAATATGCTGTAATGAACTTACCCGTAGAAGTCACAGGTGAAAGTACAAATCCTGATGAAGTTTCAGCTTTTCGAGATTTACCACGAATTGAAACTAATTCATTAAGAGGTGGAGCTTGTCTTGTTTTGAATGATGGTATTGTGGGACGTGCTATGAAAATTCTCAAAACTGTTAATGCAGTAGGATTAACCGATTGGGAATGGTTAAAATCCGTTAAAGCAACTGTAGCAAAAGCTGAAGAAAATAAAGAAAAAGAAGAAGCAAAAGCAAAAACACAACCGTCTTTTGGGTATATAAAAGATGTAATTGCTGGTCGACCAATATTTTCTCACCCATCAAAACCGGGAGGATTTAGAATAAGATATGGCCACTCCAGGAATACTGGTTTAGCTGGTATAGGAATCCATCCTGCTACTATGAAAGTAGTTATGGAATTTCTTGCTCCAGGAACACATATTCGAACTGAAAGACCTGGTAAGGGGAGTGTTGTTATGCCAGTGGATTCAATTGAAGGTCCAGTTGTACTTTTGAAAGATGGTTCGGTCCTTAGAATTGATAGCTATGAGCAAGCAACAAAATATGATAAGAAAATAAAAGAGGTACTTTTCTTGGGTGACCTATTAGTTGGTTTTGGTGAATTCCTAGAAAATAACCATCCTTTAATTCCATCTGGTTTTGTAGAAGAGTGGTGGGTACTATATTTAGAATCACGAATAAAGCAAAAATTTGGTAATAATATAGATGAAGCAGCCAAACATCTTAATATGAATTCGAACCGTTTACTCGAATTTCTGACAAATCCATTGAAAACCAAACCCACTCAAGAAGAAGCGTTATCTTTTAGTTACGAATTTATGATTCCATTACATCCCTTTTTTACTTATGCTTGGCATGATATTTCTTTTGACGAGTTTTTTGAATTACGAAGTGATATGATAATCTCAAGAATTAATGATAAGGAAAAAATACAAGAATTTACCAGAAATAGAGATGCAATAGTTTTAATGAAGGAATTTAAACAGAAACGTATTTTTGAACGTATAGGTTTACCACATAAAGTAATAAAACAACATATTGTGATTGAAGAGAGTAATTTAATCCTAGATCATTGTATGCAACTAAAAAATCCTAAAATAAACTCTCAAGATATTGAACGAGAAGCTGGTCCTCCCTTCACACACATGGTTCCTTTTGAGATTAAATTAAAATCACCTATTTACACTGGTGCAAGAATGGGCAGACCAGAAAAAGCAAAAGAAAGGAAAATGAATCCACCAATCCATTCACTATTTCCGTTAGAAATGGAAGGAGGAGGAAATAATAGACTTATACTGGAAGCAGCCAAAAATGAGATTATTACTATTACTGTTGCTCAAAGAGAATGTAAAAATTGTCATCTAATTACTCATATGCCTATTTGTACTAAATGTAATAAAAGAACTGAATATATTAGAAGTTGTCCAAGTTGTGGAAGAGAAACTAATGAGGAATTTTGCAAATCATGCAATCGACTAACAGTAACATATTCAGAACGAGGCGTTAATCTTAGAGAAGATATTACGCGTGTCAAGAAAGCTCTTGGAGGATCAATTCCTTCTGACACTAAAGGTGTTAAAAAATTAATGAACAGAGGAAAAATACCTGAAATACTTGAAAAAGGATTTCTACGAGCACGCCATGGATTGAACGTTTATAAGGATGGAACAATTCGTTTTGACTCTACAGACATACCTCTAATGCATTTCAAACCAAAAGAAGTTAATGCTTCTATTGAACAATTAATAAATTTAGGTTACACTCACGATATAGAGAATGATCCATTAATTAATGATGATCAAATACTCGAATTAAAAATCCAAGATGTTGTTCTAAATCTTGATAATGGTGAATTTCTTTACCGTGTTTCCAAATATGTTGATGATATGCTAGAACTTGTTTATGGTATACCAAGATATTATAATATAACAAGAATATCAGATTTAATAGGGCATTTTGTCATAGGGTTAGCACCACATACTTCATCTGGAATAACTGGAAGGATAATTGGTTTTACCTCTGTAAAAGGAAATCTAGCTCATCCTTATTGGCAAGCAGCAAAAAGAAGAAATTGTGATGGAGATGAGGATGCTATTATATTAATGCTTGAAGGGTTTTTGGATTTCTCAAAACAATTTCTACCAATAACACGTGGAGGTTCAATGGACGCACCATTAACCTTGGGAATCATTCTTAATCCTCGAGAAGTTGATGATGAGTCACATGCAGTTGATTGTATGAAAAGATATCCTTTGGAATTTTATGAACAAACATTCAAATTTATTGATCCCAAGAAAATTTCCCGTATAATTGATCTTATATCAAATCGACTGGATACTCCTGAACAATTCGAGAATTTTCATTTTACTCATGATACAACTAATATCGCTCAAGGACCTATCTCTACAAATTATTCACGTTTAGGAAAAATGGCTGACAAATTAGAAGCTCAACTTGAAGTAGCACATATGATTCGCGCAGTTGATAAGGAAGATGTTGCTGAAAGGGTTATTAACAAACATTTCTTCCCTGACATGATTGGTTGTCTTCGAGCTTTTGGTTCACAAACATTCCGTTGTATAAAATGTAATAGAAAATATAGACGAATACCACTCTCCGGGAAATGTTCTGTCTGTTCGGATGGGGGAAAATTATTACTAACTGTTCATAAAAAAACAGTAACAAAATACTATGAGACTGCTCAAAGATTGATCAATGAATATGAACTTTCTGATTATATTAAACAAAGACTAAAATTGTTCAATGAGTCTATAAATGAGTACTTTATTCAAGAGGAAAACAACCAAATGAGCTTAACTGACTTCTTTGGAGAAGGCACCTAATATCCATATTTACCTATCAATGGAACAAATGCAACACCACCTTTGGTTTCAGATTTTAAACTACCATCCTTGCGTTTTATAATAACTTTCAGTTCTTGATAATATTGACTTGCACTAGCGACTGGAATAACTAATCTTCCACCTGGTTTCAATTGTTCAATAAGAGGAGGAGGGATACCTGGTGCTGCACAAGCCACGGTGATTTTATCAAAAGGAGCTTTATCAGGCAAACCAAGTGAACCATCCCCTTCAATAACAGTTACTCTATTATCATATTTGGTTCTCTTTAGATTTTCTTCCGCAAATTTCACCAATTTTCCAAGTCGTTCAATAGAATAAACGTGTCCCCACTTCATTTTATCTGAATTAGTTGGGGCAACCATCTCAGCAATGACTGCTGCATGATAACCTGAACCTCCACCTACTTCAAGGCAGATATCACTAATATGTAAATCTAAAATATTTTGACTGATCATCATTGCTACCATATGAGGAGCAGAAATGGTTTGATTTTCATAAATCGGTAAAGGACGGTCAACATAAGCTAGATGTTTAGGATTGGACCCTATAAATTCCTCTCGAGGAACGGTTAGAAAAGCCCTAATTGCTTCTTGAGAATCAATATATCCAGCATTTTTATAATAAGCAATTAACTGCTCTTTCCTTTCATTAAAATTTGATTCGTCAGACACTCTACATCAATAACAATAGCTACTTGGTGGAAAATCAATTTTTCTAAGAAAATAAAGAAAAAAACCGGGAAAGTACTCATTTGCTCCTAATTTTTCATTATTTTAGCTATTTTCTGGTCAAAACTATAATCACCATTCCAATCAGGATTTTTCATTTTCTTATACCATTCAAAAGTTAATCTTTCACCTTCCATCAAAGAAGTTGGTTTATATCCTAAATCTACAACAGCTTTTTCTTTACTTAGAATTAAATGTTCATACCAGCCATAAGGAAACATTTGATAGTTATTTTCCGGTTTAAGATTTTCATCTTCCAATAGCTTCTGATCATAATGTACTATCTCAACCTCATTACCGATTATTTCACTTAATAATTTTACAAAGACATTTAGAGTACATGCTTCACCAGTCGTTGCATTATAAGCTTGTCCAATAGCTTTTTTGTTTTCAAGTGGTGCTGTTAATAACCATGCTACATCTTTAGCGAATACATAATCAACTAAATAATCACCATGTCCAGGCATATAAATTGGCTTTTTATTCATTATGCGATCATAAAAATAGAATTCTCTATACATTGGATTAAATGGTCCATAAATATAAGTAGGTCTGATCATAGTTATTGGATAGCCATCTTCAGTGTATAATTTTTTCAGTAAAGATTCTATCCTTCGTTTATCCTTACTGTATTGAATAGGGCATTCTTCAGCTTCAGATCCAATAAATGCATCCTCAGAAATGGGTATAAAGTAATTTTTCTCTTCATCATAAACGCTTGCAGTACTAGTTAAGATATAATGAGCAATATTTTTTGGACTATTATCAACAATAATTTGGACATCAGCAGCAGTATACGCGCAAGTATCTATTACAGCTTCAAAATCTTTCCCGGAAAGATGATTTCTTATTTCATCCTTGTTCTTTCTATCAGCATGCAAAATTTGAACCTTTTTTGGATAAGAGTATTTTTCATTTTTATAAAATTCAGGTAAAGATAGCTCTGATTTACCTCTATTTAGAACAGTCACATCATGTCCTTTCTCATTAAGATTTTCAACTACAATCTTGCCAGAAAAACGACTTCCACCAACAACAAGTATTTTCACTAATAATCACTTCTTTCTTAGAATAGAAAAAAGAAAAATAAAAGGTTTCTATAAATTGAAAGTTAACAAATAATCTTTTTAATATCAGTCATAGCTAAGTCAATGAATTCATTTTCAATTTCAGAATTAGAGATATCCTCAGAAGAAAATAATTTCCCTAGAATTTTCTTAAAAGATTGATTAATTATTGTTCGGTAATCCTCCCGACGTTTATTATTAATTGGTATAAATGAGAGAAATGATTGTTCAAGTTCATCGATTACTTCCTGAATGGTTGGTTTATAGGAAATCGCAAAAGCGATAACTCTTTGCCAACTATAACGTAGATTTGATCGAATATTATTCTCTATTTTTTCAGCTTCTTCTTTTGGCAGATCAATTATCCTGTTGTTTAGAATTTCCTTTGTCATCGAAACCTCGTTCCAACTACAAATTGCTATATTAAAGTCTAAAATTCGATATATAAATCCAGAAATTTTTTAAAAAGAATGAATTTATCTTATTTCTTTCTTTCTTCTAGATATTTTGCTAAGGCAATTAATAGCTTCTTAGGTTTTTCTTTTAAAGGAGGTTCAGCAGTATCAAGAGCTTGAACAGCATCTATAGTAGCTTGTTTTATCAATTCTTGTGCATAATCTAACGCGCCTGTATCTTTGATTATTTTACGTGCATCTACCAGTTCATCAAAAGTTAAATCTTCTTTACCAAACAATTTTCTTAATATTTGATGTTGATCTTCAGAACTATTATTCATAGCATAAATTCTAAGAATCGTCTGTTTATTTTCACGGATATCTCCACCAACTGGTTTACCCAATTCTTTAGGGTCGCCATAAATTCCTAAAATATCATCTTGTATTTGAAAAGCAGATCCTAAATTGCTACTATATTTTGTTAATGCAATTATTTGAGCTTCAGCTCCTCCACCTAGGATAGCACCGATTTCTACAGATTTTCTAATTAAAGCGCCTGTTTTTAAATTAACCATTTTCTTATAGGTTCCCTCAGTGCTATCATTTATAACAGAGTCACCTACTTCAATAATCACTCCATCTATAACTTCACGGAATGCTTCTGCAAAAGCTTGTAAAGCTTTAATTCTTCTATCTTCAGGGAAACCACTTTGAATGATACTATCAATAGCAAAAGGAAAACATAAGTCACCTGCAAAGATAGACATTGCTTCGCCAAAATCATTTGCTTTGATTGAATTCCCTTTTTCTTTCTTATAGTATTCCGTAAAAATTATATGATAAGAAGGCTTTCCTCTACGTGTTTCATCTTTATCAATTACATCATCATGTAGAAGTGAACCATTATGTAATAACTCTATTGCTAAAGAAGCTCGCATGATATTTCCCAAAGAGTGATCTCCATCAACTGCTTCAAAAGCAGTTTTAACTAGAAATGGACGTATTCGTTTTCCACCATCTGATAAATAATGATTAAATTCTTTATAGAAAATTCCTCCAAAATTTCCTAATTCTTTCTCTTTATTGCCATTCATATGTAATAATTTGTGTAATTCTTCATGTACTGATTTGATTATTTGTAAGAGAGTTTGTTTCAAGTCCATTTAAATCACTTAGTTTTTAGTCGGAAGGTATTTTTATCTTTCTATCTAGTATACTATTACTTAATACAAAGAATTCAAATAATGATTATTATAAATAGTTTTATCCAAGAAAGGTGTTATCAATGCAACAACCTGTTATATTTGGTCATAGAGGATCATCAGCTTTTGAACCTGAGAACACAATGCGTGCTTTCGCAAGAGCTTTCCAGGATGGCGCAAAAGGAATAGAATTTGATATAAGATTAACAAAAGATGAACAGATTGTTATAATTCACGATGAGGCTATTAATCGCACATCAAATGGCTCAGGTTTAGTTAAAGATATGACCTTTGAAGAGTTGCAACAATTCGATTTTGGCAAGGGAGAAAAAATACCTTTATTGAAAGATGTTTTAAAACTATATGGTAATAGATTTTGGTTAAACATAGAAATTAAAGAAGTTAAACTTGAGAAACAACTAACAGAATTATTAATTGATATGAATATTACTAAAAAAATAGTTATTTCATCTTTTATAAAAGAAACATTGGAAAAAATAAAAGAAATAGACTTTAATTTTAATACAGCGTATCTTTATGCAATAAGAAAAATTAATTTGAATTATATAAAAAATGAATTGAAATGCGAAGGAATTCATCCATCTAAAAATAACATAACAAAAAGACTGCTAAAAAAGACAAAGGGAATGAAATTAGCTGTGAGAGTATGGACCGTTGATAACCCGAAAAAAGCTATAAAATTAGCTAAATTGGGTGTTGATGGAATAATAACCAATAATCCAAAATTAATTACAGACACTTTACAGGCAAATTCAGCTATAAAAGAGACCATTTTAAGGGAAAAATAAAAATTCATGGTGTACACAATAGACACTAACAGTAAAATAAATAACCATAAAAAACTACCAATAAGTTGAGTAAAAATGGAAGACATAGAATCTATTTTATCTGATTTTTCGCAAACAACAGGAGTAAACACTATTGTTGTAGCGTCACGTTCAGGTATACCTATTCAAACCTTTGCTCCCAATGACTCAGAGGACATAAAAGAAGCATTAAGTGCTGCGGCTTCAGGTATTATACACATCTCCGAATATGTTAGCGATCTATTGAAATATGAAGGAGTACGAGACATTCAGATTAATATCCCTGGTGACAAACATATTGTTGCTGTAAGTGCAGGGAAAAATGCTTTAGTTATGGCTGTTCTAGAAGGAGATGCTTATGTCTCCCAAGCGATAACCTTAGTTTTTATTGCTCAAAAAATTGAACGAATTCTGGCTAAACATCCTGAATATTTGCCACCTGGAGATAAATATCTACCAGATTATGATGAGGATTTTGATGAAAACCTCAGCATACCTGATTTCCCTGATGAAGAAAACTAAAACCTCAACAAAAAATCAATTTTTTTTAATTATATTGCATCAGTTTCTTCGAGTCCTTTCTTAAGTGGAAGACCAGTTTTTGGAAAGAGTTCCATAAACTCTTCGTAATCACAATGTTCACAAAAAATTAATGCTTCACATTTTACATTGCATTGTTCGGCACAAATTTCGGGATTTACAATATTACCATCACCAAATGGGCAATCTAAATAGAAATTGAGTGAACTTCCACATTCAGGACAAGGGGATAAATCTAACAAGACTTTAGCCTGAATGGTCTCAATTCTGACCTTTTGTATTAGTCTGTGTCTTGGTTGCATTTTAATAGCGCTCCTTACAAATATATAGTTCAATTAGTTATATAAAAAGATGAGACTGATTACTGAAAGTTTTATAAACCACCTACCTTCCTATTCGTTCAATAGGTAAAAAAACCCTAGGGATAACTGAAAGTAATACCATTTAGTTTAAAATAATGACATATACCCAGATTTGTTTAAATTCAAAAGGGATAATCATTTTAATGGATTGATGAAAAATGAATACAAAAGAATTCGAAGAATCTATGAATAAAATAAAACTCGTTTTAGAAGAAGATGATAAAGCTAGAGATATAGTTTTACAACAACAAAGAAAGATTATTCGAATTTGTAGTGAAGCGATTAAATCTGTTCATAGAAAAGAATTTGATATAACTGATGAGAAAATCAATGAAGCTCATAAACTCTTCAAAGAAACATATACTGCTGCCAAAGGTATAAAAACATTAGAGTGTTGGCGTGGTTTAGATGATGCCGCACAAGAATTAGGGGAAGCAATAATGATAAATTCTATCGTAAGATATGATAAAATTCCCTCTGTAGAAGAATGTCAGATTTCCTTTTCTTCTTATATGCTAGGAGTTTGTGATGTTATTGGTGAACTTCGTCGATTTATGATGGACTCATTACGAACACGAAATTTTGATGATGCACAAAGAGCTTTTAATTATATGGATTTCTTATATTCAGAACTAATGACAGTCGATTATACGAAAATGCTAGTAGGACCATTACGATCAAAATTGGATGTAGATCGTAATTTAGTGAACAAAAGCAGGTCTGATCTTATAACTGCGTTACAAGCTTATGATTTGAAAGAAACAATGAATGAATTATCTAAGAAACTAGATCAATTAAAAGAAAAATAATAGGTTAATAGTTTTTAGTTAATTTTTCTTTTTTTATATCCACTAAAAGTTTATTTTTTAGAGAATACTAATAAGGAACTTACAAGAATAAAGTACTTTAAGTAAGGTTTTCACTAAAATTATCCAAAGGTGGGGGGTAAAATATGAGTGAAAATATTGATTGTAATCTTAGTATGGGAGTATCAGAATCCGGGAAAATTGGCAAAGATATTATGATAGGAATTTTATCAGTAGAAAAAGAGAATGAACATAACTTACTGATAAATAATTTACTTCACTCAAATCATATAGTAAACCTAGTTGGCAATCCATTAAATAAGAGCAATAAAACAAATAACATTGACAATTCAATTATAAAAAAATACATTGCTAGTCTTATTAGAAACGACAAATTAAAAATAGCTATGTTCAGATTGCAACCACGAGAACAATTTAAACTTTTACAAGAAATATGCATATTAGAAGGACAAAAATTATACGAAATAGGTAAATCATTAGATACTACCAATTATCAATTTGTGAGTAAAGCTTTACAATTGCGTTATCAATACCCGAAATTATTTGTAGATACTTTTATCAAAACAATTGTTCAGTATTTAGCTTTAAATTGGATAAGCAAGGAAACTGATTGTGGGCATGCTATGCTTTTCAAGCAAAATATTGCTGAAGAAAGAAAGATGGCCTTACATATAATTGTCAATGGTGGACCTCAATTCAGTTCCTATCAAGATTTATTAAATGATAATTTGAAGAATTATTGGTCAGATATAAAAACAGCTGAAGCTTCAACCTTCTATTGGAATTTAATGGTTGCTACTCATGGTATAAGCAATGCAAAATATTTCTATCCTGTTGTTAGTAGTATTGATATTATTACTTCTGAAATGAATACAAATATGGAAGCTTATATCCATAATGGAAATATCCTTCACGATGTCACCTCAGAGGAAATTATTTCTCAAAAAGACCTTATAGGAAAATCATTATTGGAAGTTTTACACGAACATTATTTAGAAAGAACTGGATCAACTTTTCGGCCTCCAAAATTATGGCAAATAGGTAATTTCTCTGACCTAGGTGAATTTGGCTTAACACTTCCTTATCTCATGTTACAAAATTCTATTAAAGAGAAAAAAATAACTGCTCGGGAAGTAGATGAAGATATCGCTAATATAGAACGATTTTATCAATATAATAATCCTTTAGATAGAGACGCTTTCATAATCGGGCAAATTACAAATAAAGACTTTGAAAAAATAACTGCTCTAAAAGACCTAGGAATATATGGAATAACTATTCAAGATGATCAAATTGTAGAAGAATATCAAACATTACTAAACGATATTGCTAATTATATCCAATGTGATGACTGTATAATCTCAAATGAAGACCAAAAACAAACACTAGCTAAAATAGCCAATTTTGAAAAAGATGATTTTAAGAAAATAAATAAAATAAAAATACCTAATAATCTTTTAGATTAAAAAGTCGCTAAAAGAGAAAGCTAAAGAATTACTCTTTAGCGGCATTATTTTTTTCAACAAACCAATTTTCTAAAACTCTTTCACGAACATCGGAAGAGCTACTTAAATCACCACTCTCATATTTAGGCAAACGACAAATGGAAATTTTAAGATTATGTTTTTTAATAAAATCTTGAAGAGGTTTTTCATCAATTAATTGATCATATCCCAGAACTATATAGTCTGGTTCAACTTCTAAGATAACCTGGAAAGGATTTTCTCCCTCATTCCCTAATCGAGCAAAATCAACAATGCGTAAACCACTAATTAATCGAAGTCTTTGTGTTTCATGAAATATAGGTTTGCGTCCTTTAATCCGTTCAATAGAGCTATCACGAGCTAAAACAACCACTAAATCACAATCTTTACATTTTGTAGCTAAACGAGCCTCAATTAAAAATCTAAGATGAGCAGGATGAATGATATCAAAGGTACCAAATACCAATGCTCGATCCTTTATCTTTTCCGTAGGAGGTGCAGAAACAAAATGAACATTCTTCCTATTTTCTTTCGGATTCGTAATCAAAGACCTCCTTAAATTTATGAATATATTAATAATTAAATTATAAAAACTATTAGCTGCTTTCTACAATTATTCTTAAATCTTTTTGAACAAAAAAAAAAATAATTTTTTAATATATTTAAAAGTAAAAATAAAAAAACAAAGAAGATTAAGGGAATTACTTTGCTACACCAAGAATGTAACCACAACTTGTACAATAAACTACAACACAAAGATTTTGATCTTCAAATTGTGATTTAATACTTTGAATCCATTGTTCATTGCGACCGTCTGCTTTAAATTGAATTACTCGTTCTTTCCATTCCTGAGTTTTTCCCTCGGGAAAAATATATCGATATTCAAATTCGTGTTTACCACATTCGGGACATTTTGGTTCAACCATAAGATTACACCATCCTTAAGTAATTACAAGAAAACAAGGAGCTTTAGCTAGTTGAACTTTTCGAGAAAAGAACAGAAAAACCACTAACTTTTTTAGAAAAACGTACATAATATAATCAGTAAATGAGTGTAAATCATAAATACAAGAAAAAAAGTGGAATGATCTGAATTTAATCTTCTTTTAAAACATTAATTAAACATAACACTAAAATGGAGGGAAAAATTGTGCGAAAAATAGTACGCACCGGTGTTAAAATTATATTAGTGGTAACTATCTTAATTTTAGCTAATTTTTCCGGAATAGGTTGGTCTACGAAAGAAGAAACTAAAACTACTACACCAACAAGAGAAGAAATTGCTTATTATTGGGCACCTGTCTGGTACCAAGATATTGATAATTCTTGTTGTGTTGCTGATTATATAACAAATTTCGATTTTGATGGTAATTGGATTGGGAGTGATAATTGGGAGAATTTAGAAGCAAATGAAAGTTATTCCTATAAAGCTTGTATCTATTATTCAATAGTAGAAACAGCTACTCATTGGTTCATAGGTTATTACGACTATCATGCCAGAGATTGGACTGAAATTATAGTTCTACAACATGAACATGACTTTGAAGGTGTTCTAGTGGTAGTGAAAAAAGGTCCTACAGAATGGGGTGAGTTCATTTGTATGATAACTGAATCGCATGGACATTTGTATCAATATATAGACAAAGATAGTACCCCATCAATGTTTGTTAGAAATAACTATGACGATATTGACGGAGATGTGGAATTTTCTTTTGTAGATACTTACAACATTCCATTTCCTTTTGTAGGACATAATCATCCAATGGCATATGTGGATTGTTGGGGACATGGAGTACATGGTGATAAAAGATGGGCGGTAGAAGGTTTCCCGGGAGGAGATGGAGTGATCTATAAACCAAAGGGGACAAGTGAAGAGCCAAACAAAACCAATTACCATGAAGTAAGTTATTCATTAGTAAATGTAGATATTTTTTGGGCGATGCGAAGTGGTCCATATGGAGAAAACTGTACCATGGGAAGTTTTTCAGCTTTTGATGGGGACACTTTTGGAGAGGATAGTGCACTGTTACCATGGGGATGGGATGATCCAGACGATGGACCAACATTTGCAGGTGAAATATTCTATGACCCAGCCAATTTAGTAAGTACCCAATTGAAAGGATTAGGAGAATTTAGCTATAATTATACATACAATCCCTATGCATTAGAAATAACCATTGATAGATACAGAGTAAATTGGGATTTAGATTCAGGTGAAGATAATTCTGATGGTTATCTGAATTTGTATCTAATAAGTGGTGTGGGTGAAAAAACAGAAGATGATGGTGTGTTAGATGGAGATAGTGGGATACAATATAGCTGGATAGGTTGGGATATGGAACCAAATAAATGGGTGGATATGCATAAAGAAATAACAAGACCATTTTATGGATTACATT
>Ga0307379_10000118_pt1 | contig 134928 bp, 89 predicted proteins | sample UN2MG_FD_202237 | JGI IMG/M metagenome (GOLD analysis project Ga0307379, IMG submission 202237) | Soil microbial communities from Risofladan, Vaasa, Finland - UN-2 | ecosystem: Environmental > Terrestrial > Soil > Coastal area > Acid sulfate soil | place: Finland: Risofladan, Vaasa | collected... | reverse complement strand
CGGCGGCCCTCGCGTCCACGTACTGCCCGACACGGTCGCGGTAGGTCGCCTGGAGCTGGCGGGTCGCCTCGCCGGGCACGCCCCGGCCGATCGGGCGGCCCTCGATGCTTCGCAACGGGACGATTTGCGCCACGGAATTGGTCAGGAACGCTTCGTCCGCCGCGAGCAGCTCGTCGGGGCGAACGGTTCGCTCTTCGGTCGGCATGCCGGCCTCGCCCGCGAGGCGGAGGACCTCGGCGCGGGTGATGCCTGGCAGGATGTTGGCTTCGATGGACGGGGTGACGAGGGAGCCGTCGAGGACGAGGAAGAGGTTGCTGGAGGCGGCCTCGGCGACCTCGCCGCGGGTGTTGAGCAGGAGCGCCTCGTCGGCGCCGCGGTCGTGGGCCTCGGTGCGGGCCAGCAGGTTGTTCAGGTAGTTGAGGGTCTTGTGCCGCGGCAGCGGCGAGTCGGCATTCTGACGGATGGAGGCGACGACGGCGGTGGAGCCTGGGTCGTAGCGGCTCGGCGGCAAGGGGCGGAGCGGCTGGGCCACGACGACGAGGGTGGGCTCCCTGGCCGGCTCGAGCTCCAGGCGGCCCGCGTGGGGGCCGCGGGTGAGGGTGATGCGCACGTAGGCGTCGCTCAGCTCGTTGAGGCCCAGCAGCCCAGCGATGGCGTCGCCGAGCACGGCGCTGTCCAGTTCCGCGCCCATTCGCAGCGCCGCCGCCGAGGCGTTGAGGCGAGCCGCGTGCTCGTCGAGGAGGAAGGGCACGCCGCCGTAGGCCCGCAGGGTCTCGAACAGGCCGTCGCCGTAGAGCAGGCCACGGTCGCGGGCGCTCAGGGCGGGAGCGTCGGCCCTGAGGACCTCCCCGTTGACCCAGACGAAGGAGGGCCTATGGCTCATGGCAATGCCCCAGGGCCGCGAAGAGGCGACGGCCCTTGTCCAGGGTCTCCTGGTACTCGGCGGCGGGATCGGAGTCGGCCACGACGCCGCCGCCGACCTGGAAGTACGCCCAGTCGTCCCGCACCAGGATCGTGCGGATGGCGATATTGAGGTCCATCGTGCCGTCGAGGCCGACGTAGCCGATGCTGCCCGTGTAGACGCTGCGCTGCGTGGGCTCCAGCTCGTCAATGATCTCCATGGCGCGGATCTTGGGCGCGCCGGTGATCGAGCCGCCCGGGAACGTGGCCTTCAAGAGGTCCACCAGGTCGCGGCCCTCGTGCAGCCTGCCCTCGACGGTCGAGACCAGATGGAAGACGCTGGCATATGCCTCGACCGCCTTGTGCTCGGTGACGGCCACCGAGCCGTAGTCGCACACCCGCCCGAGGTCGTTGCGCTCGAGGTCCACGATCATCGTCAGCTCCGCCGAGTCCTTCGCGCTGGCGAGGAGCTCGGCGGCCAGGCGCCCGTCGTCGGCCGGGGTCTGCCCGCGGGGCCGGGTGCCCTTGATGGGGCGGGTCTCGACCCCTCGCCCCACGACCTTCAGGAAGCGCTCGGGCGAGCTCGACAGCACCGCGGACCCCTCGGCATCCAGCCCCAGGTAGGCGGCGAAGGGGGCGGGATTGGCCCGGCGCAGCCGGCGATACAGCTCGGCCGGCGGCACCGCGAGGCCGGTCTCGAAGCGCTGCGACAGGTTCACCTGGAAGATGTCGCCCGCCGCGATATACTCCTTGGCGCGGCGCACCGCTGCCAGGTACGCGTCGCGGGTGAAGTTCGAGCGCAGGGGGCCCGCCGAAGCAGGGAATTCCGCGCCCGACTCGGTGTCCTCGACAGAGGACAGAAGCGCGTCGAGGCGGGCGATCGGCTCCTCGCCGGCCAGCGACACGCCGTGCCAGCGACCCGTCGCATGGTCGTAGGCGACGAGGTGGTCGTACAGCGCGAAGTGCATGTCGGGCAGGCCGATGTCGTCGCGGGCCGTGCGCGGCAGGCGCTCGACGAAGTGGCACAGGTCGTAGCCCAGGTAGCCCACGAAGCCGCCGAGAAACGGCACGGGCCCCCGGCGCGCCGGCAGCCGATGCCGGTCGAGGAGCGAGCGCAGGACGTGGAAGGGGTTCCCCGCCAGGCGCCGCTCCAAGCCGTCCGCCCACAGGCGGATGGCGCGGCCCTTGGCGGACACGACCAGGGCCGGCTCGGCGCCCAGGAACGAGAACCTGCCCAGGCGCGGCCCGGGCAGCCCGCTGTCGAGGAAGAACGGGTAGGACAGGGTGCAGAAGGCGTCGAACGCCTGGCCTGGCGTCACGGCATGGTCCAGCGCCTCCACGAGCGCTGATCCCATGACAACCCCGCCGGTTGTGCCCATGCCGCACCCACCGCGTGACGCAGTTCCCTGGTACACCAAACCAGGGCAATACTATACCCGCGCAGCTCATCTGTCAAGCGAAAACGAGGCATTTGCGTTGTGTGCGGTTGGGTGTTCTTGGGCTGGGGGGATGAGGTGGCGGGAACCCGTGGATAGGCCGTCACCGGGGGCGGAACGGGTCCTGGAAGCTCCGGAGGGCCGCGTGCGGGCGTCGGGGGCCATAGGCTCTCGCCGCCCTCCGGTTCCGCCCCGCGTCGCCCGGAGCTCAGGCGGCGCGCACAAGGCATCGGAGTGCCTCCTGCTGTTTCTGCTTGATGCGGCCCAACGCCATCGCCAGCATCACGACCAGTGCGAGCCCCCCCGGCAAGGCACAGCTTGACAAAAGGGGACATTGGGCGATAATGGAGCGGGGAGGAGGCCCGGCTTCTCAGACGGGTCTTCCCCTGGCACCCGGAGGCCACAGACACGGAGGCGCGGCATGGGTCAGGCCTCACCAACGAGGTCGCGTCCGGTTGATCCGGGCGGGCCCGCAGCCGCCCCGGGCCGGGGCAGCGTGGGGCCGCGTCTCAAAGCGCTCTGTGCGCCCGCGATCGCGGCCCTGCTGGTCTGCGCCTGTGCCCTTGTGGTGCGCTCGTCCTACCGAGGCACCCCCCCTCTCCACGCCGCCATCGAAGTGGTGGGAGCACTGATCGCGCTGGTCGCCGGGGTGGCTCTCGTGTTCTGCCACCGAGCCTTGGTTCGCCAATTGGCCCACACGCGCGAGACGCTGCTGCTGGAGCGCGACAGGGCGCAGCGCCTGGAACGAGCGCGGCGCCTCGATGAGGAACGCCTGGAGACCCTCCGCAGGGCGCGCGAGGAACTCGAAGCCAGGGTCCAGGAACGTACGGCGGAGCTGGCGCGGTCCAACGAGGAGCTCGAGCAGTTCGCCTACGTCGCCTCCCACGACCTCCAGGAGCCTCTGCGCATGGTCAGCAGCTTCGTCCAGCTCCTCGCGGACCGCTACGGGAAGGTCCTCGATCAGGATGCGCGTGAGTTTATCGGCTACGCTGCGGACGGAGCGACGCGCATGCAGGCGCTCATTCGCGGCCTGTTGGCCTACTCGCGCGTGGGACGGCGCGGGACGCCGCTCTCCCCGGTTCCCGCCGAGACCTGTCTCCGCAACGCCCTCCAGCAGCTCCAGGCCGCCGTCGCCGAGGGCAACGCCCAGGTCACCCACGACCCTCTTCCCACCGTCCTGGCAGACGAGACCCAACTGACGCAACTGCTCCAGCACCTCATCGGCAACGCCGTCAAGTTCCGCAGCCAGGCCCCCCCGCGCGTGCACGTCAAGGCCGAGCGCAAGGGCGAGGAATGGACATTCTCCGTGAGTGACAACGGGATCGGGATCGGTCCTGCCCACACCGAGCGCATCTTCCGCATCTTTCAGCGCCTCCACACACGCGAGGAGTACCCCGGCACGGGCATCGGCCTCGCCATCTGCAAGAGGATCGTCGAGCGCCACGGCGGGCGCATGTGGGTCGAGTCGCAGCCCGGCACAGGTAGCACCTTCTTCTTCACCCTGCCGTCAACACCAGGAGTGTGATGCGATGCCCCCGATCGCAGGGCGGCCCGTTGAGATTCTGCTCGTGGAAGACAACCCCGGCGACGTGCGCCTGACCCGGGAGGCGTTCCGCACCGCCAAGGTGAGCAACCGTCTCCACGTGGCCTCGGATGGCGAGGAGGCTATGGCCTTCCTGCGCCGCCAAGGGCGCTTCGCTGCGGCGCCGCGTCCCGACCTCATCCTGCTCGACCTGAATCTCCCCCGGAAGGACGGCAAGGAGGTCCTCGCCGAGATCAAGGCCGATCCCGCGCTGCGGTCGATCCCGGTCGTCGTCCTCACCGTCTCCGCAGAGGAGGAGGACGTGTTGCGGGCCTACCATCTGAACGCCAACTGCTACATTGCGAAGCCCGTAGAGTTCGCCCAATTCCTGCGCGTGGTGCGGAGCATCGAGAGCTTCTGGCTGACCGTCGTCAAGCTGCCGTCGGAGGTGGGAGCATGAGCCCGCCGCGGAGCTTGGGCTCCCACAGGCAGTCGCCGTGAACCCTGTTGTAGAGGCGCCGCCAATGGAGGCAGCACACATCAACATTCTGCTCCTGGAAGACGACCCTGGCGACGCCGCGCTCATCCGCCACATGCTCGGCGGCGTGAGAGGCATTCCTGTGCACCTGGAGCGCGCCCAAAGGCTCGCAGACGGGCTGGAACTCCTTCACGGCAACAACTTCGACCTGATCCTGCTCGACCTTTCGCTGCCCGACAGCTCGGGCATCGACACGGTGGCCAGGATGCACGCACGCGCGCCCGACATGCCGATCATCGTCCTGACTGGCCACGACGACGAAGCCATCGGGGCCAGCGCCATCTGGGCAGGCGCGCAGGACTACTTGGTCAAAGGGCAGGTCAACGGCCCCCTCCTCATCCGCTCGATCCGCTACGCCATCAGCCGCCAGAGATGTCAGACGGCCATCCGACAACAGTCCCTCGTGGACGAAGCGACCGGCCTCTACAACCGCCACGCCTTCCTCACACTGGCCCAGCGGGACCTGAAGCTGGCCCGCCGCAGGAACGAGAGGGTGGTACTCGTGCTCATCCGCAGGGGCGGGCTCGGCCGCGTCGCCGCAACCCTGGGGCATGAGCACGGGCAACGCATCTTCGCGGACTTCGCCCAGATTCTTCGCGCCGCATTCCGCGAAACCGACCTCATCGCCAGGGTCGGCCCCGATGAATTCGCGATCCTGGCGCTCGACGTGTCGGCCGAGGGCGCTGAGGTCCTCGCCTCAAGCGTGCAGAAGAGCCTCCCTATGCTCACGAGCCACCAGGACTGGCTGTCCTTCAGGGTGGCGGCCGTGACACAGGAAGCCGGAGTCGACATCTCGGCGCGCGAGCTCCTGGCGAAGGCCGACGCGGCCTGCCACGTCACCCAGCCCGCCAATGCCTAGGACCCTGTCCCAGAATCCACGCGGCGCTGCGACGCATCCCCGTCATCGTGCTGACCAGTGCAGATGCCGAGGACGACATCCAGAGGGCCTGCGACCTCCACGCCAACTGCTACATCACCAAGCCCCTGGATCTCAAGGGGTTCACCCGCGCCGTCCAGAGCGTCGCGCGATTCTGGTTCACTACCGTAAAGCTGCCTGCGGCGGGAGGCTGATGCAGCGCGCCTCGCCTCAGCGGGGGGCCGTCGTGATCATGTGGATGAGCTGCTGCTTCACCTGCACGGCCAGATCCCGGATGTCGCCGCCGGTGAAGCTCTGAAGCTTCTGCATGGCCGCGTGCGGGTCGGTGGCGCCTTCCTTGGCGATGGTGAGGGCTTTCTCGAAGTAGGCTTTGTCGGAGCTGCCGTCGGGCAGGTCCTTGATGATCTTGGTCTCAAGCTCCTTCCTGGTCGAGTGGAAGGCTTCCGCCTGGCCCTCGCGGGTGCCCTTGGCCATGGCGTGCCTCACCTTCGTGACGGTCGGGGACTGGAAGCCCATCTTGGCGGTGTAGCTGAACTCGACCTGGGCCATGGCGTCGGTGAGGGCGCGGCCCTCGCGGGTCTTGGCCAGGGTCTCAGCGTGGGCGGCCAGGTACTTGTCCATCGTCTGGTTCGCCGGCTTCCGCTGGGAGGCCATCTCGATGAAGGCGTTGTTGGCCTGCTGGTAGTTGCGGATGAGGTTCTCGCCGTGCTGCTGGTCCTGCTTGAAGTTCGCGTCCTTCACGAATTCGTTCCAGGCCTTGATCTTGCCCGGCCTCGCCGCGGCCGCGGTCCGCCAGCGCCCAGGCGTTCCTGGACGATGCGGTTCGCGGACAACTCGCAGCCCTTGCGAAGCATGAGCGGGAGCATCGCGTGCTTGGCCGCGCAGCGGAACACGCAGAGCCTGCTCGCCACGCCCGGCCTCCTCGCCTCCCGGACACACGTGGCCACCGCGGACGCGTCAGAACCGTCAGGCCGCCATTCTACACCTTCTGTTAGCGGCTGCAAGGGCGCGGAGTGCCCGAGTATGGCCCCCAGTCCTGGTGATGCCTTCGTTCTCTTCCAATCGTCCTCGTCCTCGTCCTCGTCCGTCGTCCTCGTTCTCGACTCTCCTCCTCGCAAGCCAAGGGAATCGAGGACGAAGGACGAGGACGATGGGAGGACTGGTTGGTTGCCAGGACTGGGGGCCATACTCAGCAGGTGCACCGGCCGAGGTGGCGGGCCGGGTCGAGGCGGGACGCTTACAGGAGGCTCCAGATCATCTCGGCGAGTTTCTCGGGGTCGTGGCGCAGGAGGTTCTGCTTCTCCCAGAGGATGCGGCGGTGGTCGAGGTTCTCGACCAGGTCGTCGAGGATGATCTGGACGCGGTGGGAGCCGAGCTGGTCGTCTATGCGGACCAGCTCGGAGCTTTCGCTGCGGTAGCGCTCGAGGATGCCTGGGGGCGGGACGTTGGAGTTGACGAGGACGGCGTCGAGGACGCGTTCGCCCAGATGGCGCTCGATGGCCTCGATGTGCTGGGCACACGAATAGCCGTCGGTCTGCCCGGCTTGGGTGACGATGTTGCAGACGTAGACCTTCTTCGCCTTCGAGGCGCGGATGGCCTCGGGGATGGCGGGGACGAGGAGGTTGGCGATGACGCTGGTGTAGAGGCTGCCCGGGCCGATGACGATGAGGTCGGCCCGAAGGATCTCGTTGATCGCCTCCTCGTTGGCCTTGACGTCGGGCGGGGTGAGAAAGACGTCGGTGATGGGGGCCTTGCCGGGCTGGCGGACGTTGACCTCGCTCTCGACGAGCGAGCCGTCGGCGAGCTTGGCGCACAGGTGCACGTCGTCGTAGGACGAGGGGAGCACTTTGCCACGGATGGCCAGGACGCGGCTGGTCTCGCGCACGGCGGCCTCGAAGGAGCCTGTGACCTTGGCCATTGCGGCGATGAAGAGGTTGCCGAAGTTCATCCCCTCGAGCGTGCCCTCGGCGAAGCGGTACTGGAAGAGATCGTTGAGGAGCTTGCTGGAGTCGGACAGGGCGACGAGGCAGTTGCGCATGTCGCCGGGGGGCAGGACGCCGAAGTCGTTGCGGATGCGGCCGGAGGAGCGGCCCGTGTCGGTGACGGTGACGATGGCCGCGAGGTTGGACGTGAGGTCCTTGAGGCCCTGGAGGACGACGGGGAGCCCCGTGCCGCCGCCGACGGCGACGACGCGCGGCTCGGCGCCCTTGTTGCGGCGGTTGACGACCCGCAGGATGTAGTGCAGCTCGCTGATGCGGCTGATCTTGTAGTCGGGCTCCTCCAACTCGGTCTTGGGCACGAGGTCCTTGAAGCGTCCGTGGAGCATCTGCACGGTGATCATGCCGAGGGCGTTGCCGGACTTGATTTCGGACTGGACGCGGTCGCCGACGCAGAGCACCTCGTCGGGCTTGAGGTGGTGGCGGGTGAGGAGGTCCTGGAAGCAGTCGTCGCGGTGGTCGCCCATCTCGATGTCGTTGATGAGGATGTCGTCGAAGCAGCCCTTGATGCCCAGGGCCTCGATCTTCTTCTGCTGGCGGGCGTAGACGCCGGTGGTGAGGAGGAGGAGCCTGTAGCCCTGGGAGCGCAGCTCGGCCAGGGTCTCGGGGACATCGGGGAAGGGCTGGATGTCGCCGACCTCTTCGCTGTTGTAGGCGGCGAGGGCGGCCTGGGCGAGGCTGGGCGGCATGCCGTGCATCTGGGCCATGGCGTCGAACACGTCGAAGCGCGGGCCGTGCTCCTCGAGGACCTCGAGCTGCTTCTGGTATGCCTCTTCCTCGGTGCAGGGGAGCCCGGCCTGGACCATGGCCCTGGCGGCGCGGCGCCGCGCGGCCCCGACCAGAAGGCCGTAGCAGTCGAACAGCGTGTCGTCGAGGTCGAACAGGATGGCCTTGATCTTCTGCATGAGGTCATTTCTCTTTGGGCGGTTCCGCCGGGGCGCCGAGGGCGTCGAGGAGCGCCTTCGCCTCGGCGGCGGCCGGGCTGTCGGGGAAGCGGGCGAGCAGTTCGCGGCAGTGGAGGCGGGCGAGGTTGGGCTCCCGGCTCCCGTTGTAGCGTCTGGCGGCGGCGAGGAGGGCCTCGGCCGAGGCGTCGCGGCGGCGGTCCGCGGCGGCCTGGCGAGCCGCGGGCAAGCCGTCGAGGGCCTTCGCGGCGGCGCGCTCGAGCCCCGTCCCCTTGAGGCCGGGACGCAGGACCTCCAGCATACGCTGAGCCGCATCGAAGTCGGCGGCCTCGCCCGTGAGCCCGGCGCGGCGCAGGGCATCGAGCGCCGCGTCGAGGTCGGCCTTCTGGCGCTTCTCGCGGGCCGCCGCGTCCACGGCGGGGTCCGTCTTCTGGGGTGCCGCCGCCGTCGTGGCTCGCGTGGCCGTGGTGGCGCGGGGAAGCGACTGGGTGGTGGCCTTGGCGGGGGCCGTGCCCGCGTCGGGCTGCTTCGGCGCGGGGGCAGGGGCCGGCGTGCCACGCCGCAGGGCGCGGACGATGTGGACGCCGCCGAAGAAGCACGCGCCCAGAGCGATGGCGCCGACGAGGAGCAGCACCCGCCGCCGCGAGCGCGCGGCGGCCGCCACCTGCGGCTCGGCCGCCTCCGCGGCGGGCGCGCCCGCGGGAGGCTGCAACGGGGGCGGAACGGCGGCGGGGGCCGCGGCGGGCGCCGCCGGAGCGAGGTCCGCCGGCGAAGGCTTCGGCATCGCGCTGGTCGGGGCCGTGGTGGCGTCGGGGGCCTGGACGTGGATGATGCTGCGGCCGATCTGAATGGAGTCGCCCGGCTTCACGGGGCTGTGCTGCACGCGCTCGCCGTTGAGGATCGTGCCGTTCCTGCTCCCGACGTCCACGAGCACATAGCCTTCAGGGGCCTGGCGGATCTCGGCGTGGCGGTTCGAGATGCCGGTGTCGAACAGGGCGATATCGTTGTCGCGGCGGCGCCGCCCGATCCGCGTGATCCGCTCGCGCACGAGAAACGTCTTGCCCTTGCTGGGGCCGGCGGCAAAGACGAGTCGCAGGCCGGGCGCGGCCGCGGCAGCGGGGGCGGCCGGCTTGGGCTCGACGGCGGGCGCGGTGGGGGCCGGGACGGGCGCGGGCGCCGCGTCGGCCGATAGGGCCTCGACGGCGATATTCGTGGCGCCGATGTGAATGACGTCGCCCGCCTTCAGCGCCTTCTCGTTGACCCGCTCACCATTGACCAGGGTGCCGTTGCGGCTCGCGAGGTCGGAGAGCCTGACGGAGCCGTCGGCGAGTCGCTCGATGGCGCAGTGCTTGCGCGAGGCCCCCTCGTCGTGGATCGGCACCGTGCTTTCGTGCCCCCGGCCGATGGTGACCACGCGCTCCGCCGTCTCGACCACACGGCTCTCGCCTTTCGCGGTGACGACCAGCCGGATCATCGGCAGCCTCCTGGCGCCTCCCCCACTGCTGCGGCTTCCGCCTAGATTATAGCAAAGACCCGCCAGGATGCAACGAGGCAGGGACCTTTGACTCCGGCATCCGTCCGCGATATGCTGGCCCGACCACCCACGCGAGACCCATCCTGCCTGGAGGAGAGACGCGATGACAAGGGATGAAGCGCTTGCCCTGCTCCACGAGCACGTGAAGGCCGGGAACCTTCGCAAGCACTGCCTGGCCGCCGAGGCCATCCTCCGAGCCCTGGCCCGACGCCTGGGCGACGACGAGGAGCTGTGGGGCATCGTGGGCCTCGTCCACGACCTGGACTTCGAGACGACGGCTGCGACGCCTGCCGAGCATACAAAGGCCACGTGCGAGATCCTGCGGGGCAAGGGCCTGTCCGAGGCCGCGCTCCAGGCCGTCCGCGAGCACAACGCCGAGGCCCTCGGCATCCCGCGCGAGTCGCGGCTCGGCATCGCCCTGGCCTGCGGCGAGACCATCACGGGTCTCATCGTGGCCACGGCCCTCGTGATGCCCGACAGGAAGCTGGCAAGCGTCCAGGCCAGCTCGATCCTCAAGCGGATGCGGAAGAAGGATTTCGCGCGCGCCGTCAGCCGCGAGGTCATCGCCGAGTGCGAGCGGCTCGGCATCCCGCTCGACGAGTTCGTCCAACTCTCCCTGGCGGCCATGCAGGGGGTCGCGGGCGACCTCGGATTGTAGATTCCCGATTACCCATTGGGGAAGAAGCGATGAAGGCATTCCGAATCCTTGCGGGCATGTCCATCCTTCTGGCTGCCCAGGTGGCCAGCCTCGCCGGGCCGGCGGAGGACTACGTGGATGCCCAGCTCCGCGTGGTGAAGGGCCTGGAGGAGCAGGTAGAGGGCCTCGCCCGAATCGCCGATGAGGCGGCCCGACGCCTCCTCGCCGGCGGCAAGCTCTATCTCGCGGGCGAGAGGGGAATGGTCCTCGAGCTCCACGTGCGGGCCGGCGGTCTCTGCTCCACGCACGTGTATCAGCGGGCGAAGACACAGCTCGCCGCGAACGACGTCGTGTTGCTCAGCGACTATGGTGCGAGGCCCCATTCCGGCAACGCGAGGGTCGAGGAGCTGGAGTTGTCGGAGGAGCTTTGCAGATCGCCCGCCCTCGTTTTCGCTTTCGCCTTCGAGAGACACCCGATGCTCACGCAGTTGCCCCTCAAGGCGGTCCCCCTCAAGCTCTCTTACGACAGCCGCCTCGTGCAGGCGCCATCGGGCGAGCGATTCGTCCCGGCAGCGACGCCGGCCGTCGCCATCGGCCAGTGGGCGTTCGTGGCCGAGCTGATCGGGGCGTGCCGCCGGCAGGGCAAGCAGCTCGCCGTCTACCTGAGCATTCACCTCGATGAGGGGCGGAAGCGGTTCGAGCGGACGAAGGGGCTGGTGTTCGAGCCCGACCTCAAGCCCGAGCCGGCGCCGGCCGGCCAATTCGCCAAGGAGTTCCTCGGCCACGTGCGGAGCGCCCTGGAAGCTGTCCGCAAGGACGAGGCGCCGAAGATTCGCACTGCGGCCGAGTGGCTGCGCAAGGCCAAGGCGGAGGGCAAGAAGGTCGTGCGCCACCTCTATGGCCACATGCCCCCCGCCGAGGCCGGCCTGCTGGGCGACCCCGCCCAGCTCTTCACCGGCACGGTCACCGGCCCCGTTGCCGAGAAGGGCGTCGAGTGGATCCGCAGGAACCTCGGCCAGGGCGACGTGTACCTGCTCGTGGGCTACCAGCAGAACGAGGATGCAATGGCCGAGGCGGCGAACAAGCTGGGCGCCCGCAGCATCTTCCTCACCTCGCTCGCCCCGGGTGCGGAGCAGGCGAAGAACCCGCTGCACCTCTACGTGAACCCCCACTGGCCGCTGACCGACGCCTGCCTCGACCTCCCCGGCTACGATGTCAAGGCCTGTCCCCTCTCGGGCATCCTGGGCCTGACGGCCTACTACGCCATCTGCGCGGAGGCCATCGCCCCCAAGTGATTCCCTCGCTTGCGCGGGCCGCGGCGTTTCTGCTAGAATACCCAGCATAGCGTTGTGACGGGGCCGGCCGGGCCCCCCAATGCCGGCCACTCCGTGAGCGTGGGATGGCTACGCGTACTCCAGGACAGGAAGGGTGTGCTATGAGCATGACGTATCCTGCACAGCGGGTGGGGATTCTCGTGGATGTCCAGAACATGTTCTATTCGGCCTACGACTGTTTCCGGGGCCGGCTGAACTACAAGAAGCTGCTGGACACGGCCGTGGGGAATCGCCAGATGGTCCGCGCCATCGCCTACGCGATGCGCGACGGGAACAACCAGGCGTCCTTCTTCACGATGCTGCGCGAGGTGGGCTTCGAGCTGCGCACGAAGGAGCCACGAGTCCGCCCCGACGGCACGCGCAAGGGGGGCTGGGACATCGGGATCGCCGTCGAGGCCCTGATGCTGGCCCCGAAGCTGGACGTGCTGACCCTGGTGAGCGGCGACGGCGACTTCGTGGAGCTGGTCCACGCCTTGCGGGCGCTGGGCGTGAGAGTCGAGGTCTACGCCTTCGAGCGGAGCGTGGGCCGCGAGCTGCGCGAGGCGGCCGACCTCTTCACGCCCATCGGCGAGGAGATGATCTTCCGTGAGGCCCGCGCCGAGAGCGACGAGCCGCCGCCCGCCGAGGCCCCGCAGCCCTCCCGCCGCACCACGGCCCAGCGGCCCAGCAGCTTTGGCGCGGGCATCCTCGACGACGAGGAAGAGGACGCTTCCTGAGGGGCAACCCCTTTGATGGGGCCAATCGGGTCCCATAGGTCCTAAGGCGGCCTTGGGCCGCAACCAAAGGGGATGATTGGATAGGTGGATGAATGGATGATTGCCTGACATCCATCCACCCATCCACCCATCCATTCATCCATTCATCCCCGGCTGACATGCGCGCAGGACGCGCACGAGTCACGACGGAAGAGTCTATAGGTCCCATCGGCCTACAGCGCAGTCCGCGGCTCCCCCCTGCCCGACAGCAAGCGGTCCAGCCGCTCACGCTCCACGATGACGTGGAGTGTCCTGTTCTGGCTGTAGAGCACCTGGCCGGCCGCGGCGTCGCGCGGCTTGGTGACGTGTTTGCGGGGGCAGTACACCACGGGCCCCCCGCCTGCGCGGCGCAGCTCGCTGTAGTGCACCGCCAGCGTCGCGGCGTCGAGCAGGCGCTCCAGCGGCACCGTCTTCCCCCTCGGCACGCGCACCACCACGTGGGAGCCGGTATAGCCCTCCACGTGGAGCCACAGATCGCTGCCGCGCGCGATGCGAAAGGTCAGCTCGTCGTTCTCGCGGGCGGACCGTGCGACGAGGATGTCCATCCCATCGGCGGACAGGAATCGCAGCGGGCCTTGGGCTCGGACGGGGCGCTGCTTCGGCCGAGCCGCTCCCACGCGATGGCCAAGGCGCGCCGCCAGGGCCTCCAGTTCGCCCAGCGTTGCCGCCTCCTCTACGGCGATCGCACTGGCGTCGAGCGCATCGAGGCGCCGTCTCGCTGCGACCGCTCGCTCCGCCGCCTGGCGCCGCGCGTCCACGAGCTTCTTGTAGCGGCGGAAGTAGCGCTCCATGTTCTGGCGAGGCGAGAGGCCCGGCTGAAGCGCGATCTCGACCTCTGGCGCGTCGGCCTCGAACAGGTTGGGCAGGCTCACGCTCTCCGCTCGCGGCGCGATCTGGTTCAGGTGGGCCTTCAACAGCTCGCCACAGAGCCGCAGTTGCTCGGGGGCGAGCCGGCTCACCACGTCGCCCTCCAGGTTGGCGACGAGGCGCTCGGCCTTCTTGCGCGCGGCCCGAATGTGCGCCGCCAGGCTTGCTCGGAGCGTGCGAGTCCGCTCCGCCGCTTCGGCCGCGGCGTAGTGCTCCTCGATGGCCTCGCCTGGTGACCCAGCATCGGCGAACCGGTCCGAGCCGCTCGGCGCCCCGCCCGGCCGGCCCGCGGGCGGCGCGTAGGGCGAGCCGGGCGACAGGTCCCGCTCGCCCTTCCCGACAGGCCGCAGGGCCGCCACGATCCGACCCGCCGGCCCCACGTGGTACAGGTTGCTCGTCCGCCCCGTCAGCTCCGCGACGAGTCGGCCCGCGGGCGTCTCCACGCTGCCAAACACCAGCTCCACCACCCGGTCGGCGCCCAGGACGTTGATCTCGCGCAGCCACCCGCCCCGCAGCCCCTGGCGCACCGACCGCGCGAACGGCGGCACGTCTCCCGTCCCCGGCGGCCGCTCGGCCGTCAGGTGAAGGCGCGCGAACTGCGGGTTCGTCGCAATCAGCAGGTGCTGCTTCGCGCGATGGGCGTGGAAGGTGAGGATCAGGCTGGACGGGCCGCTTTGTGTCGCGTTGTCGAGCCGTCCGCCGACGACTCGCGGCCGAAGTTCCTCGACGACTCGCTGGATTTCCGCAAGGGAGAGGGACATGGCGTGCGGGCTACTTCTCTTCGCCCTTCTCGGCGCCTTTCTCTTTGGCCTCGTCGGCGCGGAGGATCTGGAGCATGTCGCCCTTCTCGAGCCGCTTCGCCGCCACGGTGCCGGGGGGCAGTTCGAGCGTGCTGCGCGCCTTCCGGCACGAGCTGTTGAGCGTGCCGGGTTTCACGTGCGTATCAATCCCCACCACGCAGTTCTCGCGGTCGAGGAACACGACATCGAGGGCAAACTTCATGCCGACCATGTGGATGGCGAAGCAGGGGGTGAGCAGCATCCCCTCGCCCGGCTGGATGCTGGAGCGGCCCAGGAAGCCTTTCCTGCGCTTCTCCCAGGTGTCGGCCACCACCAGATGGGAGGCCACCACGTTGCCCTTCGTCAGGTTGCGGCAGATCATCGGCGGGTCCTGCTTGTTGCTGGGGTCATTGGCGGCGGACGGCTCCCGCGCCTTCTCGCCTGCCGCGGACACCACGGCCAGCATGGCGGCCAGAAGGCCCTGCGTCAGACGTGTCCCTGGCACCACCATGTTCGCTCCTTCATCGAGACGCCGCCGCCTCGTTGCCTGTATTGTAGCAGGCGCCGTGCGACTTTCAAACGCGGCGCTCGCCGCAAACGCCGGGCCGTCTGCGCCAACCGCGGCCCCGGCAACAAACGCCCCGGCGCACCGCACACCCCCGACATTCTCACATTCTACAGAATGTTGGAATATCAGTTGGAGGCCGCCACACCTCAGCCCGGCAAGGCGCCAGGGAGGCACTCGGGTGCGCCGCGGGGACAATCGTGACATTCTCACATTCTACAGAATGTTGGAATGTCCGCTCGAGGCCGCCTCCGCTCAGACGAGCTAGGCGGCAGGGGCAGTTCCGGGGCGCCGTGCCGGCAGCAGCGACATTCTAACATTCTGTAGAATGTTGGAACATCGCTCCGGCGTCCGTTCGCCCAAGGCAGACCCGTCGCCGCCACCGACGCCGGCGGCGTCATCGCGTGGCTCATTCGGCGCAGCCGACACCGCCTTGACTCCGTCCGGTCGGCGCGCTAGAGTCGCCGCCAGTCCAGCCTGCGAGAATGAGTGGAAAGGGGTCCGACATGGAGCGACGAGCCTTCTTCGAACGCCTGGGCTCGACGGCGGCGGCCGTCGCCCTCGCCGACGCGTTGCGAGCAGCGGAGAGCGCACCATCCGCCAGGCCCAACATCGTCTTCGCCATCGCCGACGACTGGTCGTGGCCCCACGCCGGCGCCTATGGCGACAAGGTGGTCAAGACGCCGGCCTTCGACCGCATCGCGTCCAAGGGCGTGCTCTTCGAGCGGGCCTACGTCGCCGCCGCCTCCTGCACCCCGTCCCGCGGCGCCATCCTCACGGGCCAGTGGCCCCACCGCCTCGAGGCCGGCGGCAACCTCTGGAGCCATCTCGACCGGAAGTTCGCCTGCTACCCCGACCTCCTCGAGGCCGCCGGCTACCGCGTCGGCTGCACGCGCAAGGGCTGGGGGCCAGGGAGCACCGAGGGCACGGGCCGCACCCGCAACCCCGCCGGCCCCAACTTCAGGAGCTTCGGCGAATTCCTCAAGGGCCAGCCGAAGGACAAGCCCTTCTGCTACTGGTTCGGCAGCCACGAGCCCCACCGCGGCTACAAGCTCGGGTCGGGCAAGGCATCGGGGATGAATCTCGACGCCATCGCCGTCCCGCCCTTCCTGCCCGACGACCCAGCCGTCCGCTCCGACATCGCCGACTACTACGTTGAAGTCCAGATGTTCGACGGCCAGGTCGGCGAGATCCTGAAGGCCCTCGACGACGCCGGCCTTGCCGAAAACACCATCGTCGTGATGACGAGCGACAACGGCATGCCGTTCCCCCGCGCGAAGGCCAACTGCTACGAGTTCAGCACCCACATGCCCCTGGCCATCCGCTGGCCGGCGCGCGTCAAGGGCGGCCGCAAGGTCGAGGAGTTCGTGAGTTTCACCGATTTCGCGCCAACCTTCCTCGAGGCCGCTGGCCTCAAGCCCCTGCCCGAGATGACCGGCCGCAGCATGCTGCACCTGCTCACGGGCGATGCCCCGCCCGCCGACGCGCCGAAACGCGACCACGTGTTCGTCGAGCGCGAGCGCCACGCCGCCTGCCGAGCCGGCAACGCCAGCTACCCCATGCGCGCCATCCGCACGGCGGAGTTCCTCTACCTCCGCAACCTTGCGCCCGACCGCTGGCCCGCCGGCGACCCGCCCGGCTACGGCGACATTGATGGCGGGCCGTCCAAGAGCTATCTCCTCGAGCACAAGGACGACCCGAAGGTCGCCCGCCTCTTCGCCCTGGCGTGCGCCAAGCGCCCCGCCGAGGAGCTGTACGACCTCAAGAAGGACCCTGCCGAGTTGGACAACGTGGCTGACCGCCCCGAGTACGCGGAGGCGAAGAAGCGCCTCCGTACCCAGCTCGACCAGTGGATGGCCGCCACCGCCGACCCCCGAGCCAAGGGCGGTGGGGCCGAATTCGACTCCTACCCCTACGTCGGCGGCCGCCCGCCCCAACCGAAGGGGAAGGGAAAGGAGAAGCAATGAATGACAGGGGAACGAGTCGTCGCACCTTCCTCGGCCATGCCGCCTCCGGCGCCGCGTTCCTCGCCGTCGTCCGCCACGTGGTCGGCGGCGAGCCCCGCAAGCTCGCGCCCAGCGACAAGCTGAACGTCGCCGGCATCGGCGTCGGCGGAATGGGCGGCTCCAACATCAACGCCCTCAGGGACGAGAACATCGTGGCCCTCTGCGACGTACACCTCAAACACGCCGCAGGCACGCTCGGCCGCTACCCCAACGCCAAGACCTACACCGACTACCGCAAGATGCTCGACGCGCAACAGGAGATTGACGCCGTGGTCGTCGGCACCCCCGACCACACCCACGCCGTCATCACCATGGCCGCCATCAAGGCAGGCAAACACGTCTACACCCAGAAGCCCCTCACCCACGACGTCCACGAGTCCCGCGCCCTGGCCCTCGCCGCCCGCGAGGCCAAGGTGGCGACCGTCATGGGCATCCAGGGCCACTCGGGCGAAGGCGCCCGCCTCATCTGCGAGTGGATCGCCGACGGCGCCATCGGCGAGGTGCGCGAGGTGGATGCCTGGTGCAGCCTCTCCTACTACCCCTGGGGCCACGCGGGCTGGAGCACGAAATGGCCCAGCCGCCCCACCGATACCATGCCCGTGCCCGAGGGGCTCGACTGGGACCTCTGGATCGGCCCCGCCCCCATGCGCCCCTACCATCGCGCCTATCATCCGACCACCTGGCGTGCCTGGTGGGACTTCGGTTGCGGGATGATGGGCGACCGCGGCGCGCACACCCTCGACCCCGTCTACCGCGCCCTCAAGCTCACCGCGCCGACCAGCGTGGACGCGTCCTCGACCGGCCTGAACCCCCACACCCATCCCGTCGCGTCCATCGTCACCTACCAGTTCCCCGCGCGCGAGAAGCTCCCGCCCGTGAAGCTCACGTGGTACGACGGGTTGCGTGCCCCACGGCCCGAGGAACTCGAGCAGGGCCGCGTGATGGGCAACCCCGAGGGCGGCGCGCTCCTCAAGGGCACCAAGGGCAAGCTCATGGCCGGCGTCTACGGCGAAAGCCCACGCCTCATCCCCGAGACTCTCATGAAGGACTACAAGCGCCCCGCGAAGACCATCCACCGCGTCCAGGGAAGCCACGAGCAGGACTGGGCTCGCCACGCCAAGGCCGGCACCCAGCCGAGCGCCAGCTTTGCCTACTCGGGCCCGCTCATCGAGATGTGCCTGCTGGGCAACGTCGCCCGTAAGCTCGACACCCGCATCGAGTGGGACGCCGCGGCCCTCAAGGTCACCAACGCCCCCGAGGCGGAGAAGCTGATTCGCACCCCCTACCGCGAGGGGTGGAGCCTGTAACGCCAGAAGCAGGAGCAGCCAATGGCCGGCACCGTCGTCGCCACCCAGCTCTACGGCTGGACGCAGCCCGAGAACTTCCCGAACCGCCCGCCGCTTATCGAGCGGATTGACGAGGCGTTCGCCGCCATCAAGCGCGCGGGGATTGACAACGTGGAGGGCGACACGGCGTCGGCGGGCGACCCGCGCTTCGTCGCCGCCCTGGAGCGGCACAAGCTCGGCCTCCCCGCCTCCTACAGCGGCGGGGCGTTCCACGTCGAGGCCGAAGCCCCCAAGTCCATCGCCGCAATGGTCGCCAACGCCAAGGTGGCGAAGGTGCTGGGCGTCCGCGTCGTCAACTGCAACCCCGCCGGGAAGCCCGGCGGCGCCGAGAAGACCGATGAGGAGCTGACCGTCCAGGCGAAATGGCTCGACGCGTGCGGCGCCGAGCTGCGAGCACTCGGCATCCGCTTCGCACTCCACAACCACTCGCCCGAGATGCGCTCGGGGGCTCGCGAAGTCCACTCCTGGATGCGCGGCACGAAGCCCGGGAACGTCTGGTTCAACGCCGACGTCGAGTGGATTCGCCACGGCGGCGGCGACCCCGTGGCGATGCTCGAGGCCTACGGCGACCGCACCGCGTCGCTCCACGTCCGCGACGCGGTCGGCACCACCTGGGCTCAGGCCCTCGGCGAGGGCGACATTGATTTCCCCGCCATCGCCGCCGTCGTGAAGCGCAAGGGCTTCGCCGGCCCCATCTCCATCGAGCACGCCACCATGGCGGGCACGAAGATCACCCGCAGCTTCGAGGAGAATCATCGGATCAGCCGAGACTTTATCCGCCGCGTCTTTGGCGTGTGAGCACAGGCTGTGGGCGGGGCCTCTGTGCCCCGCGTGGATTCGAGGACGAGGACGATTCGCAGAGAGAGCCAGACCCCGACAACGCAGCGGTTTGCCGCGATCCAGGCCGACCCGTCCTGGTCATTCGCGGAGTGTTCGCCGCGCGAGACCGGCTACATCACCCACTGCTACCACCGGTATCCCGCGAAGTTCATCCCGCAGGTCGCGGCGCGGCTGATCCGCGAGCACTCGGGGCCGGGCGACGTGGTGCTCGACCCCTTCATGGGCTCGGGCACGACGCTGGTGGAGGCGATGATGGCGGGGCGGCGAGCCCGCGGCTGCGACCTGAATCCCGCCGCGCTCGTCGCCAGCCTGGCCAAGACGACCCCCATCCCCCCTGAGAGACTCCACGCCGCCCTCCGCGAGTTCCAGGGGCGCCTCGCCTGGCTCGACGAGGAGCGGCGCGGCCCCACCCTCTTCCCGCCGCCCGAGCCCGTGCTCCCCCCCAATCAGGAGCGGCTCGACTGGTGGTTCCCCCGCGAGCAGCAGCGGCGGCTCGGCACCATCCTGGCCATCATCGAGGCCGAGGCCGACCCGGCCATCCGCGGCTTCCTGCGTTGCGGTTTCTCCCACACGCTGAAGACCGCCTCGTACTGGCTGATGAAGAGCAGCAAGCCGACCCGCGACAAGAAGAAGGTCGCGGAGGGCGTCCCTGACCCTATCCGTCCGCTGTTACGACACTTATGGAAGATGCAGCGGGCCAACCTGGTCTTCTGGCACGCGCTCCCCGAGAAGTCCCGCCTCAAGCCACACTGGGCGGCCGACGTGCGGCAGGCCGACGCGCGCGCCCTCCCCTGGAAGCCCCGCTCGGCCCACCTCGTCGTCACAAGTCCTCCCTATGTAACGTCTTACGAATATGCTGGCCTCCACGAGTTGACCGCTCTGTGGCTTGGCGGCCTGCTTGTGGGCGGCGTGTCCACACGCCGCGATGGTTCGCGGGATGAGGACATCCCGCCTACACCCACCGCCCTGACGAAGGAAAGCTTCATCGGCTCTGCCGCCGCTCGCACACGCGCTGTAGGCGGGATGTCCTCATCCCGCGAACCACCCGAGGCGAAGAGCGAGTTGGGCCGACAGATTGTGGCCGAGCTTCGCCTCCGCAGCCAGAGCAAGGCCGAAGAGGTCCGCCAGTACTTCCTCGACATGCAGCACGCCTTCCGCGAGATGCGCCGCGTGCTCAAGCCGGGCGGGAGGGTCTGCAACGTCATCGGCAACACAGCGCTCGCGGGCGTCGCGGTCCTCAACGCCGAGGTCCACGCCGAAATCCTCGAGAGCCTTGGCTTTACGCTCGTGGATGTCGTCAAGCGGGTGATCCCGCTGAAGACCCTCCCCCAGGTCCGCGACCCTCGCAGCGGCAAGTTCACCTCCGACAAGGCGACCGCCACCCACGCCTACCCCGAGGAGTTCATCCTCATCGCCTCCAGGGCGTAGGTCAACTCCCTGGCCTCGGCTCGCCCGGGATGATCATGTAGTGGACCCACCGGCGCGCAACCTCTCAGCCAGAAGTATAGGACTTCAAAGACGTTATGGAAGCCATCGCTCCATGACTAGATGATCAAGTCCAGGGGGAGAGGAATTGTGGCTCATCCGGCTCAAGCGATCATCTGCCTGGCCTTTGCCCCCCCACCCCCAGATGCTCACCTGTGCGCAACCGGCGGCGAGCGCTTGGGGGGAGGCGTCAAGGTGCTCAAGATCCCCAAGCGCGCGCAATAGGGTCTGGGGATCTTGAAGTCAGGGCCGGCACGCTCCTCACCAGACCATAACGTCAGTGGCCACAGTCACATGTAGCGCCAATTCCGCCTTCTCAGGCCCGCTTCCCAGCCCCGCCAAGATCCCCACCTCGTCGCGCGGCATCCTCGCGCGTGCCCCCCTGCGGCGCCAGGCGCTCACTCGTGCGCGATACGGGCTGAGCGCCTGGGGGTTTGGCCCGGAGGATCGCTTGAGGCGGATGAGCCATTGATCATCTAGCGCGGATCATCTAGCGACACCGCCGCCGGTGAAGATGCTCCGCAGCCAGGCGACGATGGCCATCGGCTCGGAGACGCCGGTCGGCAGGAGGACATGGGCGGTGGTGTCGTCGAGGACGCGCACCTGGCGGCCAAGGGGGGCAAAGCGTTCGGCGAGCTTGGCGCGGTCGAGGTAGCGGACGAGGAGGTAGCCCTTGCGGCGGGCGACGGTGGTGATCTTGTAGGGCTCCAGGTGGATGCGTAACTCGTGGCGGGCCATGAGCTTGGCAACCGGCTCGGGCGGGGCGCCAAAGCGGTCGGCCATCTCCTCGCGCACGGCCGCCAACTCGTCCATCGCCGCCGCGCGGCTGAGCTTCCGGTAGACCTGCATCCGCTGAGCGTCGTCCACGACGTAATCGTCGGGCAGGAAGGCGTTGAGGTCAATATCAACGTCCACCTCGGTGCGTTCCTCGACGGGCTCGTTGCGGAGTTCCTTGACGGCGACCTCGAGGAGGCGGCAGTACAGCTCGTAGCCGACGGCGGCGATGTGCCCGCTTTGCTCGGTGCCGAGGATGTTGCCGGCGCCGCGTATCTCGAGGTCGCGCATGGCGATGCGGAAGCCGGCGCCCAGCTCATCGAACTCCTCGATGGCCTTGAGGCGGTGGAGGGCGGTCTGGGTGGGCACCCTGTCGGGCGACACGAGGAAGTAGGCGTAGGCGCGGTGCTTGTAGCGGCCGACGCGGCCGCGAAGCTGATGGAGGTCGGCCAGGCCGAACTGGTCGGCGTTGTGGACGAAGAGGGTGTTGGCCCTTGGGATGTCGAGGCCCGATTCGATGATGGTGGTGGAGACAAGCACGTCGGCCTCGCCGTTGACGAAGCGGGTCATGTGCTCTTCCAGCTCGTGCTCGTTCATCTGGCCGTGGCCGACGAGGAAGCGGGCCTCGGGGACCAGGGCGCGGAGGTGGTTCGCCACGGCGTCAATGCTTTGCACGCGGTTGTGGACGAAGAAGACCTGGCCGTCGCGTGCGAGCTCGTGGAGGATGGCGTCGCGGATGAGGTCCCTGCTGGGCCGACACACGCGGGTATGAATGGACAAGCGGTCCTGCGGCGGGGTGGTGAGCGACGAGATGTCGCGGATGCCGAGCATGGCCATGTGCAGCGTGCGCGGGATGGGGGTGGCGGTCATCGTCAGGATGTCCACCGTGGCGCGAAGCTGCTTGAGGCGCTCCTTGTGCTCGACGCCGAAGCGCTGCTCCTCGTCCACCACCACGAGGCCCAGGTCGCGGAAGTGCACGTCGCCCGACAGCAGGCGGTGGGTGCCGATCAGGATGTCCACCGAGCCTTCGGCGGCGCGGCGCAAGACGTCGCGTTGCTCGCCCGGGGTGCGGAAGCGGCTGAGGACCTCGACGATGACCGGGTAGTCGGCAAACCGCTCGCGGAACGTGCGGAAGTGTTGCTGGGCGAGCACGGTCGTGGGCACGAGCGCGGCCACCTGCTTGCCGGCGACGACGGCCTTGAAGGCGGCGCGCATGGCCAGCTCGGTCTTGCCGTAGCCCACGTCGCCGCAGAGCAAGCGGTCCATGGGCCGCGGCTTCTCCATGTCGCCCTTGACCTCATCGCTCGCCGTGAGCTGGTCGGCGGTCTCGGTGTAGGGGAAGGCGCGCTCGAACTCCTCGACCAGCGAGTCGTCGGGCGGATAGGCGATCCCGGGCATCCGCGAGCGGAGGGCCTGGACGCGGAGGAGGTCCTGCGCGAGGTCGCGGACGGCGGCCCTGGCGGCCCGCTTGCGCGTCTCCCAGTGGCTCGAGCCGATCTTCGAGAGCGTGGGCCGCAGGCGGAAGGAGCCGACGTACTTCTGAACGAGCTGGATTTTCGTCGCGGGGACGTAGAGGAGCACGTCGTCGGCGAACTCGAGGCTGAGGAAGTCCTCGAGCTCGCCGCGGCGGTTGAGGCGTTCCATGCCGCGGTAGCGCGCGATGCCGTGGCTCACGTGGACCACGTGGTCGCCGCGCTTGAGGTCGAGGAAGCTCTCGATGGGCGCCGTGGGCCGGCGGCCGGGGCGGCGGCGCTGGGCATAGCGCTTGAAAATCTCGTGGTGGCCCACGCACGCGAAGCGGAGGTCGCAGAACTCGAAGCCCGCCGACAGAAAGCCGTCGCGATACTCCAGCCGGTCGGCGAGGGCGAAATCGGCCTCGCGGAGCAGTTCCTGGAGCCGCTCGCGCTCGCCGACGTTCGCGCAGAAGACCACCACGGGGCCGTTGGCGCGGGCCAGGCGGTCCAGCTCCGTGCAGATGCCGGCGATCTGGCCGTCGAAGACCTGGGTGGAATGGACGTCGAACGCCTCCGCCCCCTCCTGCGCGCCGGTGTAGAGCGAGTGCGTGTGGAGCGTGGGGAAGCGCGACAGCGAGGCGAGGAGCGTGTCGAAGCCGATGAGCTGCTCTTTCTCGCCGAGTTGCTCGACCGCCTTGTCGGCGCGGTCCTGCACTTCGAGCGGCTCGTGCACGCACACCCAGGCGCCCCGCGGCAGGAAATCGGCGAGCGAGCGGGGCGCGGCCTCGGCGGCCTGCGCGACCTGGCGCCCCGTGAGGGCGACCACCTCGCAGCTCTCCAGGCGGGCGTCGGAGCGCTGGCTCTCGATGTCGAACGTGCGGATCGACTCCACCTCGTCGCCAAAGAACTCGACGCGGCACGGCTTGGACGTGGCGAGGGCGAAGACATCGAGGATTCCGCCCCGGACACTGAACTCGCCGGGAGCCTCGACCATGGGCACGCGCTCGAGGCCGCGCTCGACCAGCCACTCGGCGATGGCCTCGATGCGGTGTTGCTCGCCGGCACGGAGGGCCAGGGTGCTGGCCGCGACCGCCTCGGGCGCAGGCACGGGCTGCAAGAGGGCATGCACGGGCGCCACGGCGATCCGCGGCGCCGCGCCGGCGCCGCCGAACTGCCGCAGGAGCGCCAGCCGCTGGGAGTGGATGAGCCCGGGGAAGGGGGCCTCGCCCGGACCCGTCTCCCACGCAGGAAACAGGGCGGGCGCGGCATCGGCGAAGAGGCGCAGGTCCTCGGCGACCTCGTCGGCCGCCTCGACCGACGGAACGACGACAAGCAGGCACGAGGGCGCTCGACGGGCCAGGGCGGCCAGGAAGAACGCGACAGAGGATCCCCAGAGGCCACCGGCCGTTGCGCCCTTGCCGGCGGCCATTCGTTCGACGAGGCGCCGGAAGCGCTCGTCGCCTTCCAGGCGTGAGACGAGCGGCGTCAACTGGCTACGCGGGACCCACTCCTTCGCCCTCCCGCTGCGCGGGCAAGCAAAGCGGCGACTTCGTCACCGCACTCCATGCCACTCATTCAACAGCGTTTCGCCCGCAAATGCAAGGTGCCCGACGCCGCTATGAGCAACGTCGGGCACCTCATGCACGAGCCGTTCACGGGTCGGTGGCCAAGAGCGACTCGCACCTGATGTGATGTGCTCCGCCTGTGGGCGCGAAGCAAGGACGAGATTACTTCGTCACGTCCTTCGATGTGTCGGGCTTCGTCGCGGTGGCCGGCTTCGTCGCAGTGTCCGGCTTCACCGAGGTGTCCGGCTTCACGACCGTGCCGCTCGTCGGCTTGGGCTTGTCGGCCGGCGGCGGCGCCTCCTCACCGCAGCCGACCATCCCCATCGCCATGAGACCCGACGCCAAAGACGCCAGAAGCCACTTCCGAATCATGCGTCCTCCTTTGCCAATATTGGGGCGAACGCTCTGCCCCACGTGGCGATTCGGCAGCCGGCGTTCTGGCGTGCCGGCCTGCCACAGGCAGGGCGAATACATGCACCCGCCTTACGTAGTGCAAAAGATGCTAGCACTCGGGGCCGCCCGTGTCAAGCGCAATTTGCGAATTTCGCAGTCAAGCCCCACGTGGCCCGCAACTTGTGGCACGGAGTCTGACCTCCGTTCTTAGGTAGTTCTCAAGCGGCACGGGCTCTGGGGCCTCGCCAGAGCTTGTCGAAGCCCCAGAAGGCATCCCACTCGTCGCTGGCACACAGGCACCGGAGCTGGACCATGGCTTCGGCGTTGGCTTCGGTCCAGGCCATGGTCGCGGTGCGCTTCATGCGCAGGCCGACGATGTGGCGGCAGGCACTCTCGATGACGCCCGAGCCAATGGGATAGCCTAACCGGCGGTACCGGGCATAGTGCATCCGTCCTGCGTTATGGGCGAAGTAGGTCTGTGCGGCGTGGAGCACGCGGCGCGGGTCGTCCTCGGCACACTCGGGCGGGGGAGTGCCGACGCGGGGCACGTGGCGCGCCAACTCCTGCAGAAGGCGGCGGACCTTGCCGCCGTAGAGGTTCTTGATCCACTTCTGGGCCCAGCGTTTCGCGGCCCTCTCTTGCCCAGCGGCATTGTACAAGGCCCGGCCCACTTTCCACAGGCGGTCGGCCGCGTGGTAGAAGTCCACGATGGCGACGGCGTGGGGGGCCACCGTGGCCTGCTGGGCCCACACCCAGAGGGCTCCGTCGCCCAGCCACACGAGGGTTTCGGCACGGCTGGCCCCCGTGCGCTCGAGCAGTTGCCAGAGCAGCACCGGATAGTCCGTCTGGTAGTGGAGCGTGCCCGCATAGGCCACGGGACCCACCTTCTGGCCCTTCTCGTCGAAGGCGTACACGCCGATGAGCTTGGTGTCCCGCCAGCGCTCGGTCGTCTGCACGGTGGTCCCGTCCGTCGTCACGCACCGGCGCCGTCCGGGCACCGGCCGCGTGGCGGCGATTCGCTCGACGGTCGTCTCCGGGGCTCGAGGGGCCGCCTGGACCTTGGCCTTCGCCGCCGCGCCCCACGCGGCCACGGTCGTCTCCGCCTTCTGCACGGACACGTGGGCCCCCGTGAGCCGGTTCACCAGCTTCAGGGCCGGGCGGTACACGTCGCACGTCCCCGCCAAGGCGATCACCTCCTCCATTCCGCGACTGTAGGTTCCCCGCGTGAGCCCCAATCGTGCATCGAGAGGACACACGCCGGCCGGCGAGGCCCCCGTGCGGTGATACAGCGCCCGCTGCACCGTGATCGGCCCCACCAGGGTCTGGACCGTCTTGGGCACATACCGGTTGAACTTCCGCCGCACGCCCGCGGTGTCCTCGTGCCATTGCCCGCAGTGCCCGGTGCCCTGCGCGTCCACCTCGGCCTGAAGCAACTCGTTGGCCACCTGGCGCCCACAGTCCAGCGAACGATGCTCCGACGTGTAGAGGTCCCCGGCTCCCCCCTCGGCCGCAGGAGAGTCCAGAAACCCCTCGACAATGCGGACCACCTTCGCTATGATCTGCTCACGACGCCACGGCGACATTCGCATCGGCTATGCTCCTTTCCTGGCCTTCAGGAACCTTCAACACAACGGGAGCATAGCCGATTTCCTTTGTACAGAACAGTTCTAATTCCGACTGGCCGACAAGACTACCTAAGAACGAGAGTCCTACCCTGTGGCACGGGCAGCCTTGACACTTCCCGGCCCTGACCTGTATAATCCGAGTAGTGCGAGCGCATCGAACGGGGAGCGGGGCCCACTACCGCGGCAGCAGCCGTGTCGTCGTCATCATGATGAAGAAGCTCCTCATTGCCGTCGGGATCACCGCTGCCGCTGCCACGGCAGCGTGGCTCGCCGTCGCACGGGTCGTCCCCGCGCTCCTCGGTCGTGGCAGCGGGGACGGGGCGACGGCGGCCCGCGTCCTCGAGCGCGCCGCGTGGGAGCCGTATGGCTACCAGCTCCGCGAGGGACCCAGGTCGCGGAGCTACAACCTTCCGCTCGTCGTCAAGGTCGCTGCACAGGCGAAACCTAACGTCAGGCTGATCCTGGACTTACAAGACCGCTCGAACTACTACTTCGTCGAGCTCACGGAGGGCCACACGCGCATCGGCAGGGTCGAGAGCGGGCTGGAGGGCGACCTGGGCACACGAAGCGTCCAGGGCCTCGTCCCCGGCGCCAACCGGGTGATCCTCAAGCGGCGCCACGACATCATCGAGGTCGTGCTCAACGATGCCGTGGTGGCACGCGCCGACGACGAGTCGTTCCACGGCGGCAGCATCGGCGCCGGGGTGGTGGGCGATTCGGCGACACTGGAGGTCCGCCCTCCCCAGCCGTGCGACCCGATCTACTTCGCGGACGACTTCATGAAGACGGCGAGCGAGGGGGCCGCCTGGAAGCCGGTCAGCGGCTCGTGGGAGGTGGCGACGCTGCGCAACCCCAGCCTTTCGAGCAACGCCTTTCATTACATCGGCGGCGCGCCCGGCGGCAAGCCCCCCGGCATCGCGGTGCGCGGGGAATGGTTCTGGGACAACTATCGCTTCCGCGCGGCCATCGCCTCTCAAGGGGCCGCCGACGTCGGCGTGTGCTTCTACTACCGCGACCCCGACAACTATTACCTGTTCCGCTGGAACGGCGCGACCCAGCCCGACGGCGCCAAGGTCCGCAAGCAGCTCATCAAGCGCTGGCACGGCAAGGAGACCCTTCTGGCAGAGGTCCCCGGCGGCTACCAACCCGGCATCTGGTACGAGCTGGAGGTCGAGGTCGTCGAGGACCGCATTCGCGCGTTGATTGACGGCCAGGCGATCTTCGGCGCCTCGGACCCCTGCCTGTGCTTCGGCCAGATCGGCCTCTACTCCGCTGTGCCTCCCCCGGGCGAAGCGCACTTCGACGACATCCTCGTGCAGAGCGCCCGGGGGTTCGACGAGGACTTCTCGACAGTGGCCGCCGGCCGATGGCGCCCGCTGGGCGGCTCCTGGGAGCAGACCGTCGAGAAGGACAGGCCGGCCTGCCGCGTCTCGGCCGACGCCCCGGCAAAGGCCATCGCCGGCAGCTCGCGCTGGCGCGACTACACGCTCGCGGCACGCATCCGCCTGCCCGAGCAGACCGTGCCCGCCACCGAGGTGGGCCTGGTGAGCCACTACCTCGACGAGACGAACTACGCGCTCTTCGCCTGGCGGCCTGCCGCGGGGGCCGCCCGTCTCGAGATCCTCGTCGAAGGCAAGCGAACCGTCCAGGAGCACGCCATCGTGCACCGCGCGCCGCCGGGCACGCGGCACCTGCTCGCGGTCGAATGGAAAGGGGGCGTGGCGACGGCCAGCCTCGACGGCCAGCCGGTCGCCTCGGCCTGGGCGCCGGGTCTGCCCCGGGGCGCCGTGGGGCTCTACGCGGCGGAGGCCCAGGCCCTGAGCTTCGAACACGCTCGCGTGGACTTCCCTCTGCCCCCCGAGCCGGTGCTGACGACGCACGAGATCTTCTCGCGCGAGCTGACGATGGAGGTCTGGGCCGGCGCGGCCAACGACTGGGAGGCCGCCACCGAGACCCTCGACGGCGCATCCACGCAGCTCTTCTGGCACAGGGCGGACTTCCAGGGCGATGCCAGCATGCAGATCGAGGTCAAGGAGGTCGAGCTCAAGGCGGACGAGGCGCGCAACGTGCCGCCCGCCCGCCTGCGGCGGTCGTGCCGCATGGTGCTCTCCGCCGAATCCGGCAAGGGGGCACTCAGCGGCTACAACTTCCTCCTCGATTGGCCGGACGCGGCAACGGGCGGAACCGCCTGCAAGGCCACCATCACCCGCCAGGGCACCCGCGCGGCCGAGCGGCGCGTGGCCTTCAGCAGCCCCGTCTACCGCCTGCGCTTCGAGCGCCTGGGGAACCACATCATCGCGTCCGTCAACGACGAGCCGATCCTCGCGGCGAAGGACCCGCATCCCCTCCCAGGCTGTCGGGCCGCGTTTGCCGCCCTCAACTTCCCCATCCGAAGCCACAAGGCCCCCGCCAGCCCCGGCGGAGTGAGGGTCCACACCTTCGGCAGGCAGGACGTGGCGGTCTTCTCCGACACCTTGCGGGTCTACACCTTCAGCAAGGCGGCGAGCGACTGGCGGCCAGCCGCCGGCACCTGGGAGATCAGCAACCGCTGGGAGTGCGACCCGCGCTGGTCGTTCTTCTCGGGCGTGCCCGACGCCTCGTCCCTGGCCGCCATCTGGAACAAGTACGCCTTCGACGGCGACGTGAGCGTGGAGTTCGCCGTCGGCCCCAAGATGGAGACCGCCCGCGGCGGCACGGCCTACCGCTACACCCGCGACTTCAACGTGACCCTCTGTGCGGATGGCAAGGACCTGACGAGCGGCTACAGCTTCCTCTACGGCGGCTGGGACAACAAGGAGACGGCCATCACCCGGGGCAACTCGGTCGTCGCCCGGTGCGCCGCGGTCATCCCCCGTGCCTCCGGCATCCACCGCCGCTGGTTCTACCTCAAGGCCGAGAAGCTTGGCAGCACCCTGAACTTCTACGTGGACGGCTCCCGCGTGCTGACCTACACCGACCCCAATCCCCTCCCAGGCAACCGCATGGCCATCTGGACGTGGGGCAACGGCATCATGGTCTCCCGCGTCCGCATCAGCGCGTCGGCCATCAAGGCTGCCGAGCCGCCCGGCACCCCCCGCGGCCCTTGCCGCTCCCTCTACCGCCAGTGACTGGCGACCGTCCTACTGCGGCTCGCCGGGGGCGGCGGGCGGCTGGGCGTTCTTGTAGTGGCGGAGCAACTCCCCGGCAAGGACCTTCACCACGGCGGCCAGTGGCACGGCGAACACGACGCCGAGGAAGCCCATGAGGTGCCCGAAGACCATGATGGCCAGGAGCACGGCGACGGGGTGGACGCCCACTTTCGGCCCGATGATTTTGGGTATGAGGACCATCCCCGCAAAGGTTTCGCCAAACGCGAAGACCAGGGCGACCCCCAGGGGCTTGAGCAGGCCGACGTAGGGCACAAGCGAGAACAGCAGCGCGGGCAGCATCCCCACCACCAGGCCGAGATACGGCACCATGTCGGCCAGCCCCCCCGCCACGCCGATGAGGATCGCGAAGTCCACCCCACACAGCAGGAGTCCGACCGAGTAGATGCCGCAAAGGGCCAGACACACGACGAGCAGGCCGCGGTAGTAGGCGTGGACGTTGCGGTCGATTTCGCGGAGCACCCGGAGGATGCCTTCCTTGTTGCGCTCGGGGAGCAGTGCCTCGGCCCTGCGGCCCAGGTTGGGCAGGTCCACGAGCAGGTAGGCGGTGACGACGAAGAACAGGACGAACCGGAAGCTGGTGAGGATGATGCCCAACAGCACGCCAAACACTGCGCCGAACCCCTGGAGGACGGAGACCGAGATCTCGCGGAAGTTCTCCCGAATCGTCACGGGCAGGCGCTGAATCGTCTGCTCGATCTGCACGCGAATCTCGTTGGGAATGGTCTCGAAGGCGCCGCGGACGCGTAGAGCGAACGTCTTCCCCTCGGGCTCCGGGCACAGCGCGCGCTCGGCCCGCGGCACCACCCGCTCGACCGTGCGCACCAGGTAGGAGATGCCCAGGGTGATGCCCCCCACGAGCAGCACGGTGAGGGTGAGCATCAGCACGGCGACCACCACGGCACGCGGCAGCCGCAGCTTGACGTGGAAGAACTCGACGGCGGGGCTGACGATGTAGGCGGCCACAACAGCCAGGACGAATGGCGCGATCGTGCTCCGCACCTGGTAGATCAAGGACACCAGGAGGGCGACGCAAGCAGCCACCGCCAGGAACTTCACCCAGCGGCTGCGGAGGACCGACCCCACCGATTCGCGCCCCGGCGGCTCCGACATGTCCATCCCCTGATTCCTCGGCCGCGCGGCGCCGAGCGGCGCCCGCTACTTGACGTCGGGCCCCGGCCCGCCTTCGTCGTCCACCAGGAGCAGGAGTTCATCCGTCCTCACGCGGTCGCGCGGCTGGTTCCGCAGGACGAGCACGCGGGTCGTCCCCTTCCGCAACACCTCCAGGGTCGGCACCCGGATCTCCGTCTGGCACATCGGGCAGTGCAGCGTGTGCCCGGCGGCCCCCGCCTTCACGACCATGCGGTACCGGCAGGTGCACACCAGCACGTATCGCTCGGCCTCTCGGTACGACTCCTCGTCCACCTCCTGCCCCGCCGCAGGCACGACCAGTTGCTGGAGGCACACGGGGCAGCGGATCCGGAATCCGGCGAGGCGCTGCTCCGCAACCAGGTGCTGGCCGCACGAGCACTCGAACTTGAACCGATCGCCCATCGCGCGCCTCCTCTCCCCCCGCTCCGAGCATCTTACCCCGGCGTGCCCAACGTGTCAACCCGAGGCAGAAGGCAAAGGCGACTTGATCGGGGGCAGGCCGGAGCGTACCATGCCCCCGGTCAGCGCCACAACCCAGCAACGTGGGGAAAGGAGAAGGCGTCCGTGGCAAGAGACCGCGTGAACGTGGCCGTCGTCGGCCTGGGAATGGGCCGGCATCACCTGAAGGGCTACTACGACTACCCGCGCTCGCGGGCCGTGGCGATCTGCGACGTGGACGCCGCCCGCCTGGCCCAGTTCGCCGCCGAGTGCAAGATCCCTCCGGAGAACTGCTTCACGGACTACCGGAAGCTGATGGCCTCGGCCCGCAAGCTCGAGCTGGACGCCGTGAGCGTGGCGCTGCCCAACGCCCTTCACGCTCCGGTGACCATCGCCGGCCTGAACGCGGGGCTGCACGTCCTGTGCGAGAAGCCGATGGCGATGAACGTGCGCCAGGCCCGCGCGATGCTGGCCGCTGCAAAGAAGGCCCGCAGGAAGCTGATGATCAACTTCTCCTACCGCTTCATGCCGCAGACCCAATCGCTCAAGAGCGTCGTGGCGAGCGGGGCCATCGGCGAGGTGTACTACGGCCGCACGGCCTGGTATCGCCGCCGCGGCCTGCCTGGGTTCGGCGGCTGGTTCGGCCAGAAGAAGCTCTCGGGCGGCGGCCCAGTCATCGACCTGGGGGTCCACCGCATAGATATGGCCATGTGGCTCATGGGCAGCCCCAAGCCGGTGTCGGTCTCGGCCAGCACGTATAGCGTCATCGGCGCCCGCGTGGCCAAGGAGCAGCGGAAGACCTTCGACGTCGAGGACATCGGCGGCGCCTTCATCCGCTTCGACAACGGCGCCACGCTCCTGGCCGAGGCGAGCTGGGCCGGCTTCACGCAGAAGCGCGAGGAGATGATCACCCAGCTCCTCGGCACCAAGGGCGGCATCCTCCACTCCAACGTCAACGAGACCTACGAGTTCGAGGCCCGCGTGTTCACCGAGCACGACGGGGCGCTGTGGGAGACCAAGCTCCAGCAGGGCCTCGCCCCCTGCCCCACCGCGTACCAGGAGTTCGTCAACGCAATCATCGAGGGCCGCGAGACCATCGCCCCGGGCGAGCACGGCTTCGCCGTCCAGCAGATCCTCGACGCCATCTACCAGTCCGCCGCCACCGGCAGGGAAGTGCGAATCAAGGCGTGACCGTGGCCAAGACCCTCGTCGCAGTATCGGCCCATGCCGACGATGCCGAGCTGAACGCCGGCGGCACACTCGCCAAGTGGGCCGCTGCCGGCGGCGCCGTCCACGTCGTCATGGTCACCAACAACTGCTCCGGCTCGATGATCCCGCCCGGCGGCGATGAGCGCGCCGCCCGTCGCCTCCCGCCCGACGAGACCATGGCCATCCGCCGCCGCGAGCAGGAGGCCGCGGCGGCTCTCCTGGGCGCCAAGGTGCACTACCTCGACTACCCCCAACGCCACTACTGGGACGGCTCGCAGGCGATCACGATCAGCTACGGCGCAATCCCCCATCCAGTGCCCAATTCCGCCATTCCGCATTCCGCATCCCGCATTCGGCAGTTGCCGCCCCTGGTCATCGCCTTCCAGCAGCCCGAGCACGTGGCGCGCCTGGCGGACCTGTTGGCCAGCCTGCGACCCGATCTCGTCCTCACGCAAACGCCCATTGACCTCGACCCCGAGCACCACGCCGTGGCCTCGATGGCCTGGCAGGCGTTCCGGCTCGGCCTCCGCGCCCTCCGCGGGGCCACGCTGCGCTTCTGGACGCCCGGAAGCTCCTGCCAGGACGGCTTGCTCGACCCAGGCTACGACCACGTCGAGGACATCTCGGACCACTTCGAGGCGAAGCTGGCCCTCTGCCGCTGCCACGCCAGCCAGATGACGCGTCTCCGCCTGGACATGGTGGAGCGCAGGGCCGCACAGTGGGGCCAGCGACTCGGCGTCCGCTACGCCGAACCGTTCAGGACCGCGAACGCTTGACCATGCGCACATCCCTCTGCCGCCGCGTGCTCCTCCTCCTGCTTCTGGCGCTGCCGCCGGCCGACTTCGCGGCCGGCGAGCCGGCGCCGCTGCGCATCGTGCCCGTGCCCCGCGAGGTGGAGCGGGGCGCCGACCAGCCGCTGGGCGAGGTGCTCCTGGTTCTCCCGCCCGACCCTTCGGAGCTGACCACCGCGGCCGCGGAGGAAATCCGGCTGCGGCTCAGGGAACTGGACGCCCCGGCGCCGAAGACCGTGACCGCGGGCGCCGCGGAGGGCGAAAGCTGGCGCGGCTGCCGCATCGAGCTGGCCCTCGCCGCCGCAGGCGACGCCGCCCCAGTGCCCAAGGCCCCACAGGGCTACTGGCTCGACAGCACGGACGCCACGCGCGTCCGCCTCGTCGGCCGCGACGAGCCGGGGCTGTTCTGGTCCGCCGTGACCTGCCGCCGGCTGCTCCGCAAGGGCGACAACGGCCAGGCGATCCTCGCCTCCGCCCGCATCCGCGACTGGCCGGACTTCCCGCTCCGCGCCATGAGCCGTCTCGGCAGCTACCATCGCGAGCGCTCGGAGCATGGCCTCCTCGAGGCCATGAGGCGCAGCCGCGCCGAGCCGGGGCGCTACGCCGACGCCTACGTGTACGAGACCAAGCGGGTCCTCGATTTCCTGGCTCGCCTCAAGCTCAATCTCGTCTGGCTCCCCCTCACGGGCGTGCCCGTGGAGCTCGACGAGTTGGCCCGAGAGCTCGGCGGCGCGGACCGGGCCGAGACGTTTCTGGCCATGCTCCGCCGCGTCACCGACCACGCCCGCGCCCGCGGCATCACCGTCTGCGAGGTCGTCACCTGCCACGTCGCCACGTCGCCGGACGACGACGCCGACCCCGTGGCGTCGCGCTGCGTGTGCAACCGCGGCCAGAAGCGCTACTACTGCTGGAGCCTCGACGACTGGAGCCGCCGGCGCGCCGAACAGGCCGCCAGGCTCTTCGCCAGGGCCGGCTACCGACTCGTCGCGCTCCAGCTCCCCGACGGCGGCGGCCTGGCCAATCCCGGCCACTGGAACGACCGCTGCAAGAGCTGCCAGGCCCGCTGGGGCAACGACCGCGCCGCCGCCGATGCACACCTCGTCGCCCTCTGGCGCCAGGCATTCAGCAAGCACGCCCCCGACACGGCCCTGGCCGTCATCCAATACCCCGCCGACCCCAGCATTCTGCTTCAGCCCGACGACCCGAGCTACGAGCCCGCGTGCCGCTACTGGGCCGACCTGCACAAGCATCTGCCGAACGACCCCCCCCTCGCCGTGTGCGTGCGCGAGTGCGCGCGGCCCGCCGTCGCCGCCTTCTACAAGCTCTTCGACGCACGCCCCATCCTCGCCCAGTGGATGGCCGACTCCACGTCGGGCGACCACCACTGGTGCCCGCTCCTCACCAGCCGCGCGCGCTTCGCCAAGACCTTCCGCGAGCCAGGTCGCAGCGTGTGGGTGCTGGGGGCCTCGTCGTCCTGCGCGCCGGTCGCGGCTGCGGCGGCGGCCCAGTATCTCTGGAACGCCGAGTCCCCGGGCGCAGAGCCCTGGCAGGGCGACCTGGACATCGAGCGCGACGGGGCCGGCCCCGCCGCCTGGACGGAGACTCTGCTCCCCGCATTCGCGGCCGAGGCATTCGGCGACAAGGCGGCCCCCTGGCTCCTCGACGCCCTCCAGGGCTGCATCAGTCCCTCCTACTGCCTCCTGCCCGGCGACGTGGCGCGCATGGCCGAGACCCCGAACACCGCGGCCCGCATGCGCCAGCAGTACGAAGCCCTCCTGCGCGCCAGCGGCGGGATCGAGCGCGTGTGGCAGCGCTTCGAGGCCGGCGAACGCCACGTCGTCTTCGCCGACACCGCCCCGTACTTCTACGGGCTCGGCGAGCAGGTGGCGCGCTCGCGCGTCTGGGCCAGCACCCACTGGGCCAGCCTGCGCGTGGCCGAGGCCCTGCGCACCGGCGAGCCCAGGGCCGCCATCGCCACGGAGCTGGCCGACGCCATCCGCCGCGTGGCCGCCGATGCCGCACTCGCCGCCCGGATGGACGCGCGAGTCGCCGCCCGGCCCAGGGCCGGCAAGGCCGACTACAGCCGCTGGTTCGCCCGGCCGCTGCGGGCCCGCTACGACGACACGGCCTACGGCCATCTCACCGACCGGCTCCACCGGCTCCTGCGCCTGGTGAACGGTCGAATGGTCGAGCTCCGCCCGGCCCCCGACGACTCCCCGCACCCCTGCCCTCTCCTGCCGGACGACGGGCGCGACCTGGCCCTCCGCGGCAAGGGCGCGACCACGCTCAGCATCGTGCCCTACCCCACCCAGGGCAACAGCAGGACCGCGATCCAGATCGAGGGCCTCACGCAGCCCTGGCACGACGGCCTCTCCGTCGGCTTCCCGCCCGTGGACGTCGCCGAGCACGTGAAGGCAGGCGGCGTGCTCCGCTTCTGCCTCAACGGCGGCGGCGCCGGCAACCAGCAGCTCACCTTCTGGCTCTACGCCCGCACCGACGCCGGCGGCGCCACGCCGGCGGACGCCAAGGACTGGGCGTGGGTCTCCCTCACGGACTACGTGGAGGTGGACGACCTGGAGGCCACCTGGCAGCTCGTCACCATTCCCCTCGACCGCCTGCTGCCCAAGGGCTACACCAAGGTGGTCGGCTTCGGGATGAACAACTCGACCCACAACGAGGTCTGCGGCCCGCTCTGGCTCGACTCGATGTGCGTGACTGCGCGCGGCAGCCCCATCGAGGCCGACGTCCCGGTCCGGGAGCCGCCGGCGCAGCCGCCTGCCACCGAGGCGCGGGTGCTGGCCTACGGGCTTCAGCCCTCGACCTACGTCACGGCCAACGGCATGGCGAACCGCCTGATGCTCGCGCTCAAGGTCGTCGGCAACGGCTCGCTGAGCAACGTGCGGATCACCCTCCGGCTCCTCTCGCCCGACGGCGAGCTGCTCCACTCCGATCAGGCGGTCGCCGCCGAGCGCATCCGCACCCCGTGGTGGTCCACGTCGCTACGGTACGACCTCAAGTGCCTGGCCCCCAAGGCCAGCCTCGAGATGATTCTGACCAGTAGCGAGGTCAAGGGAACAGGATCCGTCGTCGTCAGATGGTAGGAGAACCTCCGTGTCGCCCAGGCAACTCGTCGGCTGTCTCGCCGCGTTCACCCTTGCGTCGGGCCAGGCGCGGCCCGCCGAGCCCGTCTTCCCCGCCGCCACATGGGCCAAGAAGGCCCCTGACGAGGTGGGCATGGATGCGGCGAAGCTCGATGCCTTCGCCAAAGCCGTCGGCGGGCGCGGCTGCGTGACCCGCCACGGCTACATGGTCTACACATGGGGCGACGCGACGAAGCGGGGCGATGTGGCTTCGGCCTGCAAGCCGTGGTTCAGCCACTTCCTCTTCAAGGCTCTCGAGGACGGCAAGATTAAGAGCCTGGACGACACGGTACGCCTGATCGAGCCACGCCTTGCCCACCTGAACCCGCACCTGAAGTACAAGGACAGCCTGATCGCCTGGCGCCACCTCGCCAACCAGACCTCCTGCTACGGCGTGATGGAGGAGCCGGGAACGGCCTTCGACTACAACGACTGGCAGATGGCCCTCTTCTGGGACATCCTGTTCCTCAAGGTCCACGGCGTCACGTATGAGACCGTGGACGAGAAGGTCGTCGGCCCGCTGCTCGCCGAGCCGATGCAGTGCGAGGACAAGCCGACGTTCATGGCCTTCGGCACGAAGAACCGCGCGGGCCGCGTCGCCGTCTCGCCCCGCGACTTCTGCCGCTTCGGCCTGCTCTATCTGCGGAAGGGCAAGTGGGGCGACAAGCAACTCCTCGCCGAGAAGCACGCGGCGATGGCCGTCGCCTCTCCCCTGCCCAACTCCATCCCGCGGACCCGAGGCCGCGCCGCCCAGATGCTCCCCGACCAGCGGACCCTGGGCTCGAGCAACGTCCCCGACAACCAATGCGACCACCTGGGCAGCTACAGTTGGCTCTGGTGGACCAATGGCGTAGACCGTGCCGGCATGCGCCACTGGCGCGACGCGCCGCCCGACGCCTACGGCGCCTTCGGCCACGGCGGCCCGCGCGCCATGGTCGTCATCCCCAGCCTCGACGTCGTCCTGAGCTGGAACGACGCGAGCATCAAGAGCCGCGACGCCGAAAACGAGGCGCTCCGCCTCCTCGTCGCATCCGTGAGGAGAGACCGATGACCGTGCGGTGGATCCTGGCCCTCTCAGTCCTGTCGTCCTTCTGCCTCGCGGGCGAGCCTTCGTGGAAGGCGGTTGGCTGGGGCGGGGGCGGCTTCTTCTGGTCGTGCGCCTTCCACCCGACCCGCGACGGCGTGATCTACCTGGGCGGCGACGTGGCCGGCGCGTACAAGACGGACGACAAGGGCAAGCACTGGCGCTTCATCAACCGCGGCCTCGCCGACTACGCGGTCTACGCACTGGCCGCCAGCAAGGCCAGCCCCGACACCCTTTACGCGGGAACGGTCGGCGGCCTGTGCAAGAGCACCGATGCCGGCGAGCACTGGGCGTTCCTCGAGGAGACGGCCCGGGGCAAGCTCGACCTGTCGGTCGAGCGCTCGGCCAGCGTGCGGCCCATCGCGGCCGATCCGGCGAACCCCGGCGTCGTGTACGCCGGCTCCCGACACGGGAAGCTCTACAAGTCGGAGGATGGCGGGCAAACGTGGCGGAAGCTTGACTACCTCCAGGCCTTCGCCGACCAGCCGCGGCCGACGGCTCCGCCGGCCTTCCAGGGCAAGGGCTGCCTGGCGCTCACCTTCGAGAGCGAGGCCGGCGACTGGGACAGGAACGGCCGGGCCGAGAAGGGCTTCTTCCCCAAGGCATTAGACGCCTCAGCCTACGCCCGAGTCACGGCGCGGTTCTTCGTCCCCGCCGGCGCGCCCAAGCTCCAGGCCCAGCTCGTAGTGCAAAGCGGCGCCAAGTGGCTCTGGCAGCAAGGCCCCTTCACGGACGCCAAGCCCGGGGAGTGGACCGAGGCGGCCCTCGACCTGGCCGGGCTCAATGACCTGGGCGACGTGCACTTCGTCTACTTCGTCGTCCGCTCGCCAGAGCGGGGCTACAAGGGCGAGGTCTACCTGGATGCAGTCACGCTCCATCCCGCAGCGGAGGGCGGGAAAGCCGTCGTCCTCGGCGACTGGGAGAAGCCAACCGACACCGAGGGCTGGGGCGCCAATCGGAAGATCAAGGACGCCCTGTTCGTCACCGAGGTCCGGCAGTCGGCGGACCTCGAGCGGAAGGAGAAAGGCGTCATCTCGTCCGTGGCCGTCGCGGAGAGCGACCCGAAGCTCCTGTTCGTCACGAGCACCGAGTTCGGCCTGCTGCGGAGCGAGGACGGCGGCGGCACATGGAAGCATCTGCCAACACCCAAGAGCGGGGCCTGCGTGGCCGTCGCGCCGAGCGACCCGAGCATCGTCTACGCCGCCTTTCGGCAGGAGGGCATTCGCCGCTCGACCGACAGGGGCGCCACGTGGAGCCTCGCCAACGACGGCATCAAGCAGGGCTGCTCCATCCGCGAGGTCGCGATTGACCCGCGCGATCCGAACACCGTGTACTGCATCGGCGCAGTCAACTGGGAGGGCTACTTCTACCGCTCGACCGACGGAGGGCGCTCCTGGGAGGAATCGCGGACACTGAAGCGCGACTTCGACTCCGACCCGACCTGCCCCGAGGACTACGGCGGCCGTGCCGCGGGAACGTGCCCCCTGAGCACGCCCGGCAACCTGGCCGTCAACCCCGCGCGCCCTACCGAGCTGTTCATCGCGGCCAACTGGCGCAACGCCTTCAGCCCCGACGGCGGCAGGACGTGGGAGCAACGCGACCGCGGCGCCGACATCACGTGCACGACCGACATCCGCTTCGTCGGCGGCAAGACCTACGTGACCGCGATGGACGAGGGGCTCCTGGTCAGCGAGGACGACGGCGCGACGTGGCGGATCCTCTGCCCGCTCAAATACTCCACCGCCCTCAGCGGCCACCAGTGGCGGGTGCATGTTTCGCCGAGCGCCGAGAGAATCGTCACCACCTGCTCGCTGTGGGAGAGGCCGTCGGACTGCGTTGTCGTGAGCGAGGACGGCGGCAAGTCGTTCACCACGCACGCCGAGGGGCTGCCCGCGCGCCGCCCCACGGCCAACACGATGTGGGGACAGGGCTACGCCCGCGCCCTCGCCGCCGACCCGAGCGACCCCAACGTGCTCTACCTGGGCATCGACGGCGACCCCACGCCCGGCCAGAACCCGGGCGGAGGCGTGTTCAAGTCCACAGATGGCGGCCGCACGTGGCAGCGGCTCGCCGCGCAGCCCGGCAGCCGGCGGATGTTCTACGGGCTGGCCGTGGACCCGACGGCCCCGAAGCGCCTCTATTGGGGCGCCTGCGGCGCCGGCGGCGGACTCTACCGCAGCGACGATGGCGGGGCGACCTGGAGCCGCGTGTTCGGGAACGAATCCTGGGTCTTCAACGTGGCCGTCTCGCCGACCGGCGTCGTCTACTGCCCCGGCGCGAACCTCTGGCGCAGCGACGACCACGGGGCGACCTGGAGGAAGCTCACGAGCTTCGAGGGCTCGACCGCCATCGTCGGCCTCGAGATCAACCCGAAGGACGAGAAGGTGATCTGGCTGTCGCGCGCGAGCTGGGGCACAGGAGCCGTCGGCTCGGTGCACGAGAGCGCCGACGGCGGCGCCACCTGGCGCGACATCACGACCGACCTGCCCTACGTCAAACCCACAGTCCTCCGCTTCAACCCCGCCACGGGACAGCTCTGGGCGGGAGGCGTGGGCCTGTTCAAAACGGCCCGCGCTACTGCCCCCAGACCTTCTTCAGCACCTTGAACATCTCGGGATCGTGCTCCTTGACCTCCGGGCGCACGAAGGGATAGAAGTCGTTCGTGCCGAAGTATGCCTCGGAAAGCTCGGCGAAGTACTCCTGGTCGTTGTTCAGCGCGTAGGCCCGCTTCTTCCCCCCCTGGTAGTAGAGCACGGATTCGTAGGACTTGCTCTCCACCGCTCGCTTGAACGCGGCCTTGATGTCGGGCTGGTCGTAGCCGAGCACCTGGTGGTGATAGGCGTGGGCCAGCTCGTGCAGGACCATGTTCGGCTGGCACTCGGCCCAGTTGAGGAAATTCGTGGGGCCGCCGATCTCGACGGACTTCTCCTTCTCGGGGTTGAAGCCGTGGCCTTCGAGCCACCCGCGCGACGGGTGATAGCAGGCGCACGTGACCTTCGGATTCTCCTCCACCCAGAAGCGCACCTTCCGCAGCTTCTCGACCGCGGGCGCGGGCACCACGCGGGTGATGTCGTAGAGCCTCGCGCCGAGGAGCTTCAGCGTCCTCTCGCCCAGTTCCTTCTTCTCGTCGAGGAGCTTCTTGTGGACGTGGACGGTCCAGCCCTCAATCGTCTGCACCGAGTAGTTGGCCGTCGGCTCGAAGGCGGGCTGGGCCGTCACAAGAACGCAGGCGGCGAGCAGAAGTGGGTTCATGGTCTCCGTTCCCCAAGAGGCGCCGCCTCCCCCATTCACCCTACCACAAGGCTCGTCTCGATTGCAATCGGGGCTTCGGGCCGCTAGAATCGGCTCATCCACAACCAAGGAGCCCACCCAATGGCAAAGCGCCGTCCTGACAAGCCGAATGTCATCGTCTTCTTCACCGACCAGCAGCGGTGGGACGGCTCGGGTCTCTTCGGCAACCCGCTCGACCTCACGCCGAACTACGACCGCGTGGCCGTGCAGGGCACGCACTGCCAGCTCGGCTTCACCTGCCAGCCCGTGTGCGGCCCGGCGCGCGGCGTGCTCCAGACGGGCCTCTATGCCACCGCGTGCGGGGTGTGGCGAAACGGCCTCGCCCTCCAGCCCGACGCCACGACGCTCGCCCACTGCTTCAACGACGCCGGCTACCACACCGCCTACATCGGGAAGTGGCACCTCGCCAGCAAGAACGTCGTGCCCGTCGAGGAGCAAGGCGGCTACCAGGATTGGCTCGGGGCCAACGTGCTCGAGTTCTGCTCCGAGCCGTACAACTGCGTGATGTACGACAAGCAGGGCCGCGAGGTGAAGCTGCCCGGCTACCGCGTGGACGCGCAGACCGATGCCGCCATTCGCTACATTGACGCCCACCAGGCCGAGCCGTTCTTCCTCTTCATCTCCTACCTCGAGCCGCACTTCCAGAACCACCTCGACGACTACCCCCCACCCGATGGCTATCGCGAGCGCTACACGGGCCGCTGGATTCCGCCCGACCTGGCGGCCCTCGGCGGCTCGACCCACGCCCACCTGGGCGGCTACTGGGGCATCATCAAGCGGCTCGACGAAGCCTTCGGCCGCCTGCTCGACGCCCTGAAGAGCCTGGGCCTCACCGAGGACACCATCGTGCTCTTCACCAGCGACCACGGCTGCCACTTCAAGACCCGCAACGCCGAGTACAAGCGCTCGTGCCACGAAAGCTCGATCCGAATCCCCATGGCCCTCACGGGGCCGGGCTTCTTCGGGGGCGGATGTCTGCGCCAGCTTGTCAGCCTGGTGGACATGCCGCCCACGCTCCTCGATGCCGCGGGCATCCCCGTGCCATCGGACATGCAGGGCCGCTCGATCCTGCCGCTCACCCGCGGCTCCACCCAGGGCTGGCCCGAGGAGGCCTTCGTCCAGATCAGCGAGGCCCAGGTCGGCCGCTGCGTCCGCACCCATCGCTGGAAGTACAGCGTCTCCGCCTCCGACCAGACCGGCTGGAAGGACTCCGCCTCCGACCGCTACGTCGAGGAGTTCCTCTACGACCTCGCCGCCGACCCTCACGAGCTGGACAACCGCGTGGGACTCGAGTCCCACCGCAAGGTGGCCGACGTGCTGCGCGAGCGGCTCACTCGGCGCATGGTCGAGGCCGGCGAGGCCGCCCCGATCATCGAGCCTGCGCCGCCGAGGAAGGGCGGGCAGAAACGTGTCGCATCTGAGGAGGAACTGATGTGACGAGCATGCGTTTCGTCGTCCTGGCCCTGGCGCTCGCCGTCGCGGCGGAGGCCGAGACCGTGAAGGTCATCGAGGACTTCGAGCAGCCCAAGGGCGAGGGCTGGGAGCAGGCGGCCGACGCCCCCGTCGGGAAGGGCGCGGGGGCAACGCCGAACGTCTTCACCAAGTGGGGCGGCCTCGGCCTCCGCGTCGAGGGCGTGCCCGACGACGCCGATGGCATCTCGTTCTGGATTCGCACCGACGACGGCCTCACCGCGGCCCTCACGCTCGGCCTCTACGAGTGGGACGAGAAGCAGGAGATGGAGGCCCTCGGCTGGCGGCTGTGGGCCACGCCCACCTGGCAGCACTACACCTTCCCCCTCGCCGGGGCCAAACACGTCTGGGCGCGGAAGGGCGACGGGAAGCTCGACCGCAGGGCGGTGCGGACCGTGCGGTTTCAGCGCCTGCTCTGGACCGGCGGCTTTGCCAGCGCCAGGGTCGTCTTCGACCAGGTCGAGTTCGTCAGGGGCGCGACGGGCACAGCCATCGAGCGCAAGCCGAGCGAGACCGCGATCGCGGTGAACGCGGGCCGCACGGTTGCCAGGACCAAGCGCTTCTGGCGCGCGATCTCGGTGGCCGACACGGTCGAGCAGAACACCCACTTCCAGGGCCCCGAGGGCGGGGCGATGCGCATCATCGGCGCCGACCGCACGTTCGACTACGCCCGCATCGCCTGGCACGTGAACCGCCACAGCAGCGCCTGGGTGAAGTACGACTACGGAAAGCCCCTCTACACCGAGGACGCGGCCGGCAAGCCGCTCTACGACTTCTCGGGCCAGGACGCCGTGATCGAGAACATCCGCAAGTGCAACCTCCACCCGATGGTGCTCCTGCACTGCATTCCCCGCGAGATCGCCGCCGAGCCGCCGGCCGACGAGCGACGGGGCACCGCCTCGCCCCCGGCCGACTACGCCAAGTGGCGCGCGCTCGTCAAGGCAGTCGTCCAGCACTATGTCGAGAAGTACAGCGCCGAGGAAGTCGCACAGTGGTACTGGGAGATCTGGAACGAGCCGGACCTCTGGTGGCACAACTGGAAGCTGAAGGGCAAGCACGCCGGCTACGACGAGTACTTCAGGCTCTACGACCACGCCGCCGCGGCCATCCGCGAGGCGCTGCCCGAAGGCAGGATCGGCGGGCCCGCGGTGGCGGGCTATCCGCGCGACTACCCCATGCAGCTCCTCCGCCATGCCGTCGAGGGGAAGAACGCCGTGACCGGCCAGGCGGGCGCGCCCCTCACCTTCCTCTCCCACCACGCCTACGACGGCGCCTTCGGCCAGATGATCAAGCTCGACGAGGCCAGGAGCATCCTGGCGAAGTACGCCAAGGAGAGGCCCTTCGAGGTCCAGGTCACCGAGTACGGCAACGCGATCTGGGGCCACGAGCACGCGGGACGCTACCAGGCCGCCTCACTGTGCCAGATGATTGACGCCTGCCTCTACGCCGCACGACAGGACGCCACCCGGGTGGACGGCCTCTACTGGTTCGGCGTCATGCGGTCGTTCGGCGGCGACTGCGACGCCTTCTTCACCGCGCCGCACGCCAAGGCGCGCCAGCAGATCACCACGCTCTTCCTCCACGTCAAGGGCACCGTGCTGGCGAAGCCGGTCTACAACGCCTACCGGATGCTGAACTACCTGGACACAAACTGCCTCGAGGTCTCGGGCGCGCACCTGGGCGAGGACGTGCACGCCATCGCAACGCTCTCGGACGACGCCCGGCGCCTGACGGCCCTCCTCTACCGCCACGACGCCGCCAACCCCACTACCAAGGGCGCGGCCCGGAAGGTCGAGCTGAGGATCGACAACCTCCCCTTCGACGGCAAGGCCGGCCTCCGCGAGTTCCGCATTGATTCCTCGCACAGCGACGTCTACGCCGCCTGGGAGGCCGAAGGCTCCCCTTCCCATGCCGCCATCACTGCCGACCAGGTCAAGCGCATCAAGGCCCACGACCCGCTCGAAACGGCCCGTCCCGAGCAGGCCGTCACCCTGACCAAGGGCGGGACGTGGAACACCAGCGTCGAGCTAGACCCGCACGCCATTGCCCTTCTTGTGCTCACGGCAGGCAAGTGACGGGAGCCGGGGCAGGAAACCGGGCTGGCCTGCCCTTGCAATCGCGTCGGGGGTGGGATAGAATACCAATGACGAGGCGGCGTGAGGCTATCGAACGCCGTCGGGGTCGCCGCTCCCGCGTCGCTGAGCGCGGGCGGTCCAGGCGCCTGGTCAGCCCTCCCGTCGCGGGCCGCCAGGCAGGCTCTATGCGAAAGGAGGTGATCTAGTGGACGACTGTAGATGTATGAGGTGGCCGTCGACCTGATAGGTCGACGGGCCTTTCAGGCCCGGCGGCCACTCGGTTCGTGGAGCCGGCGTCTGCTTCGGCAGGCGCCGGCTCCTTTTTGTTCGCGGCGCGCCGAAGAGCGCTTGCGGCCGCCACGCCCCCGGCGCTACTGTGTGGGCGCCAATGGATGCCAGGACCCGCGACCGCCTCACCCCGCGTTCGCTCGTGATCGGCACGGCACTCGTCGTGCTGATCAACATCGGCGCGCCGTATTCGCTCTACCAGCTCCACTCGTCGCAGTGGGCGATCAGCTATCTGCCGCTGAGCGTGGTTTTCTTCTTCTTCGTCCTCGTGCTGGCCAACCTCGGCGTTCGCCGCGCCCTGCCCGCCCTGGCCCTCTCCCGCACGGAACTGGTCGTCATCTTCATCATGGCCCTGGTCGGCGCGTCCATCCCCACCTGGGGCACGGCGTCGTACCTCGTCTCGCTCATCGCGGCGCCGTTCTCCCACCAGGCGACGCCCGAGAACCTGTGGGCCGACTACCTGCACCCGCACCTGCGCAACTGGCTCGTGCCGACGGATGACTCTGCCCTCCGCTGGTTCTACCTCGGCCTGCCGAAGGGCGAGAGCATCCCGTGGCACGCGTGGGCGGGGCCGCTGGCCTGGTGGATCGCCTTTCTCTTCGCCCTCTTCGTGCTGTGCCATTGTGTGGTCGTGGCGCTCCGCCGCCAGTGGGTGCAGCACGAGCGCCTCTCGTTCGCGCTCATGGAGGTGCCGCTCCACATGGTGGCGGAGCCCGAGCCGGGCCGCCACGTCCCGCCGTTCCTGCGTCGGGGGCTGTTCTGGCTCGGCTTCGGCCTGCCGATGTTCCTCGTGCTCTGGAACGCGGTGAGCTACTTCGACCCGCCCTTCCCCGCGATCCCGACGAACTGGGGCATGGCGTCGCTGGGGCCGGGCTTCCCGTCCTTCGCCCTCCACGTCAACTTCGCCCTCGTCGGCTTCACGTTCTTCATCCACCGCGAGGTGGCGTTCAGCATCTGGTTCTTCGTGATGCTCTCGATGATCGAGGAGGGGGTGCTGAATCGGCTGGGCTACACGATCGCCGACCGCGAGTGCTACACGCTGGGGATGCCGGCCCTCGGCTGGCAGAGCTTCGGCGCGATGTGCGTGATGGTCGCGACCATCGTGTGGATGGCGCGGCGCCACCTGGCCGCCATCGTGCGGGGCGCCTTCGCCCGCAGGCCCTCGCCCGAAGAGGCCGAGGAGATGATGTCGTACCGCGCCCTCGTCGTCTCCGCCCTTCTCTCGCTCGTGTTTATCGTGGTCTTCCTGCGGCGGTCGGGCCTCAGCTATCCCGTCGTCGCCGTCTTCTTCACCGTCGTGATGGTCCTCTACGTCGGCGTGACGCGGATCGTGATGGAGGGCGGGCTGCTGTTCATCCGTGGGCCGCTGATCGCCCAGACGTTCACCAACTTCGCCGTCGGCACGGAAGCCGTCGGCGCGGCGGGCGCCGCCTCGCTAGGGCTCCACTACTCGTGGGCGCACGAACTGAAGGGCTTCTTCATGACCGCCTCGGCACACGGGGCGAAGCTCTCCGACGCGGCCCCTCGACAGCGGCGGGCGATGACCTGGGTGATCCTCTACGCCGGCCTCCTCGCCCTTGTCGTCTCGACGCTGTTCACCGTCTGGATGGCCTATCGCTGGGGGGCCATTCAGTTCGAGGGCTGGATCTTCGGCCGCGGCTCGAGCATCGGCTACGACGAGGTGATCCGCCACATGCGCAACCCCCACGGCCCCGACACGGCGCGCCTCACCTGGATGGGCATCGGGGCCGGGGCGATGAGCGTGCTCACCCTCCTGCGCTACCGCTTCGCCTGGTGGCCGCTGCACCCCATTGGCCTGCCCGTCGCCATCTGCTCGTACCCCATCAACTACTTCGTCCTCTCCTTCTTCCTCGGCTGGGCGGCGAAGACGATTGTCCTGCGCGTCGGCGGGGGCCGCGCCTTCGACCGCGGCAAGTTCTTCTTCCTCGGCATCATCCTGGGCTTCTTCACCGCCTGCGGCATCTCGTTCCTCATAGACTTCCTCTGGTTCCCCGGCCAGGGCCATCCCCTCTACGGCTACTGAGTTGGACCGTCGCCCAGACCCCGGAGGCCAGTTCTACATTATATTCAACTGCTAAGTGTCTATTTCGCAGCAGGTTACAACTGGTCCAGAAAAAACTGCGTAGGAACGCGTCTGACGCATTCCGGAGGGCACATTGGGCTCCTGATACCTTTGGGCGACTTGGGCCGCCCGCCGGAGGACACAAGCGTAGCGCTGTGCTTGGCTTAGGGAGATCGCCTTCCCTCCCCCATTCCGCGCTCCGGAAGGCCCCAAATCGCCTCTGGCTGCGTCGCCTTTTCCAGACACCATGTTCCTCCCATCTGGCCGCCAACCGGGAGCGCTCACCGAGGCAATACCTCAGGAGGAATGGGCGGCATGTCACTATTGAAATCCCGGCCAGCAGCGCGTATCATAGCTCCCGTGGCCAAGTGACCCTGTACTCGTGGAGGGCCTATCGTGGCGAAGATCGAGCGAGGGCCGTGCGGCGAGACGTTCGCCGAGATGAAGGGGGTCTCCCTCTCACTACAGCGCACGACGATTCTGGACCACGTGGACCTCAAGGTCATGCGGGGCGAGCTCCTCGCCATCGTGGGCATCAACGGCGCCGGCAAGTCCAGCCTGCTCCGCTGCCTCGCGGGAATGTGGAAGCCGACCAAGGGCGAGATCACGGTTGACGGCCTTGACCGCCAGACGGACGACCTCGCCATCCGCCGCTTCACCGCCTACCTGCCGCCCGACCCCGCGCTGCACAGCTTGAGCATCCGCGAGAACATCCGCATCTTCGCCGAGGCTTACGGCATCGAGGAGGCCGAGTATCTGCGGCGAATGGACAGCCTGCTCCGCATGTTCGACCTCAAGGACAAGCAGGACAAGAATGCCTCGCTCCTCTCCCGTGGCGAGTTGAAGAAGGCGTGCCTCGCCGCCGTGCTGGTCACGGGCGCACGGTTCTACATCCTCGACGAGCCGTTCACGGGCGGCATTGACCCGCGCGGCTACGACTCCCTGCGTCGCGTGCTCAACCAGCTTGCGGCGAACCGTGACGTCACGGCGGTCTTCGCCACGCAGGTGCTCGAACTCGCGACGAGTCTCGCCGACCGCATCGCGGTGGTCAACTACGGCCGCGTCCTGGCCATCGGCACCGAGGCGGAACTTCGGGCGGCGTCGGGCCTCGGCCCCGAGGCCCCGTTCAGCGAAGTCTTCGCCCGCCTGGCCTCGAAGGACAGCACGGTGCCTATCGAGCAGTTCCTCGCCTCGCTGGGGACACGGGAATGAGCCAGCACTGGCCGCTCGGCAAGGGCCGCTACTTCGCGTCATTCGTCCATTCCTGCCTCGCGGCGAGTCTGGCGGCGTTCGGGCTTCTCCTCGCCACTGTCCTTGTCCTCGACGCGCTCAAGACGGAACACGACGTCGCGTCATCCTGTGCCTTCTGGGCCGCAGCGGCATTCGTGTTTGCTGGGATGCAGGGCGCTCTGATCCTGCTCTTCCGCCCGCCGGTTCTTGCGACACTCCTTCCCACGCCAGCCGACGAAGCCGCCATCTACAGCGCGCTCGACCCCCTTGAAAGCCTTCCGTACAGGGTGGTGCCGTATGTCCTGGGGGTCTTCGCCACGCTCGCGTTTCAGAGGCGCCCAACTCCCGCCTCGGTGGCGTGTGTCTTCACCGTATGCATGCTCTTCCGCCTCTTCCTGCCAATTCTCGCCGTCCTCGGAGTGCGGCTCAGGAAGCTGTTCGTTCCGTGGGGCCACTGGCTGCTGTGGGCCGCGGCGATCGGCACCATTGTGGGCTTGTGCTCGGAGTGGCCAGCGAGGAGCAATGCGATAGCGTTGTCCGTTGCCGCGCTGTGCTCGGGCTCGTTCTGGGTGAACCTCGCGGCTGGGGTCGCGTGCATCCCCCTTGCCTGGCCGGTTCGGTCGTGGGCTCGGCGCGCGATGCGCCGCCAACTGCGACGCGAGGAATTGCTCGAACTGGCCTATCCGCTCGTCGTGGAGAGGGCGGCCAAGCCGCGGAAGCTCCTGCTGGAGGCGATTGGCGGCGGCAAGCGCCTCCGGCGCTTCGCCTTCCTCGCCCAAGAGGCCACTGGGCTGTACCGCCCCAGGGACTGGGGCAAGGCAGCGGTCGTCTGGGTGACGGCGTTCGTGCCGATGCTCTTCATAGTCAGGCACGAGAGCGGCTCAGGGGTCCACTTGGCCGTGACGGTCGTCCCCCTGGCGGCTGTGTGGTTCTGGGGCTTCGTGCGGCTCATCCGCTTCGAAAGAACCTTCTGCCTCTGGCCCCTGGGAAGCTATGGTCTCCCGGTGGGCCACCTGGAGTTGTTCGCCGCGCGCGTCGTCATCCTCTCACTGGCGTACTGGGTCACGGGCGCCTTGGCCACGGGCGTGGTCGCCTTCGTTGCCGATCAGCCGACCGTCGCGTGGGGGGCAGTTCTCGCCGCGTCGGCGACGAATCTGGGCCAGGTGTGGCTGATCGCGCTGGCCTGGGCAGGATTTCTGTCCTTCTCGCTGGCATGGCGGCAGCAGCCCTCAGTCAGAGAGGTCGCCGCTTACGGCGCGGGCTCGGGCTCATTCTTTCTGCTGGCCTGGGTGGTCGTGCTCGGATGCCTGGGGGATCCGCTTGTGCGTGTCCCGTTCAGCGGCGCCGTGCCATGGCAACTCGTCCTGCATCGGGGCGTGGTCAGGACGGTGGACTTTGCCCGGCCGCTTCTCGCTGCTGGTGGCGCCGCGTCGGAGGCGCAGGACACGGTGCTCGCCTTCGTCGAGCGCAACTTCTGGCAGGTGGAGGCCGTCATCTGGGCGTTCCTGTTGCTCCTGGCGTGGTTCTGCTTGAGGGTGCTGGTGGCGAGGGAACGGGGCCGGGCCCACCCGAAGTACTGCGCGAGGCCCATAGCTTGGCAGCCCTCGTTCGGCCCGTTCGCCGGCGGCCGACGCAGGTAGGCAGGCGGCACGTCTCCGTTCTTGTCCGCAGACGTGCCTTGTGGTAAAATGCCGTCCTCAACGTTCCGAACATCCGATGTCGAGTAGAAGGAGATCCCGGGTGACTCGTCTCGCCCTCGCCGTGTTCGTTGCGTGTGTGCCGTTGGCGTCGTTCGGGGCCGAGGCCCCGAAGGAGAAGGCGCCCGCCAAGGCGGAAACACCCAAGGCCGAAGCGCCCAAAGAGGTGAAGCTGTCCCCCGGCACCTACGCCCACCTGAAGACGGCGAAGGGCGAAATCGTGTTCCGCCTGCTGGCCGACAAGGCGCCGAGGACGGCGGCGAACTTCGTGGAACTGGCCAAGGGCGAACGCCCCTGGAAGGCCGCCGACGGCCGCTGGGTCGCCAAGCCGTTCTACGATGGGCTGACCTTCCACCGCATCGAGAACGACACGCTGAAGCTGATCCAGGGCGGCTGCCCGAAAGGCGACGGCTCGGGCGGCCCAGGCTACAAGTTCGACGACGAGACGGATGAGAAGCTGAAGTTCGATAAGCCCGGCGTCGTGGCGATGGCAAACTCGGGCTCGGACACGAACGGCAGCCAGTTCTTCATCACGCTCGCGCCGGCGCCGTCGCTCGACGGGCGATTCACGATCTTCGGGGAGGTGGTGAAGGGCCTCGACGTGGCCGAGGCGATCAGCAAGATGCCGTCCACAGCCAAGGGCACGGGGGACAAGGCCATCCACATGGCCAGAGCCCCCGTCGCCATCCAAACGCTCACAATCGAGACTATCAAGGAGGAGCCGAAGCCGGCGGCGAAGTGAGCCGGCTCTTCACGCCCGGGGAGGGGGCGGCGGCGTGCTGTCGGGCTCGGCCGCGATATGGGTCGGAGCCGTCGGGGCGTCCGGGTAAGGCCGCAGGGGCTGCGCCGTGGCCACGCCGTGGGCGCAGAGCACCCCCAGCGCGAGGGCAACCACCTTCTCGCGCAGCGCCGGCGGGTAGACCGCCTCGGCCGCCGCGCCGTACTGCACGAGCCACCAGGCCACCTCGTCGAGGTTCCTCACCTGCGCGCGGTAGAAGAGCGTGCCGTCGCTGAACGTCTGCGCGGCCTGCCCGGGGTGGGGGACCCGCTCGCGGATGAGCCGCGCGACCGACGGGGCGAAGCGGATGCCGATCTCCTGCGGCTCGCCGCCGAACACGTACCACGAGCCCTCGAAGAATCCCTCGAGCGAGAAGTCCTTCGGCGCGGTGAAGTGGAGCGGGGTGTGCTCGACGGCGCTGATCCGCGACACGCGGAACTTCCGAATCTCGCGGTGCGTCACCGAGTAGGCCACAAGATACCACGCGTGCTTGCGGAAGGCCACACCGTAGGCGTCCACCTCGAGGCGGCGGAGGGCCTCGGTGCGGCGCCCCGAGTAGATGATGGCGATGCGCCGCCGCTGGGCCACCGCGTCGCGCACCTCGGCAAACACGGCGGGGTTCACGCCCGCCGTGGGCAGCGCGACGCTGGTGCGGGCCATGAGCCCCTCCGCGCTCGCGCGCAGCACCGGCGGCAGGCACGACAGCAGTTTGCTCCGCGCGCTCTGGAGCACCTCCCCCCTGTGCTCGGCCGGGAGAAACGCCTCGCCCGGGAACAGCAGGGCTGCCACTTCCTGCGGGGTCAGACGCACCGAGGGCAGGAAGAACGAGGGATCGATCCGATAGCCCGACTGCGAGCGCCGGATCGGCACCCCGGCGTCCTTCAGCGCCCGGATGTCGTTGAACACGCGTGTGCGGGACACCCCGAAGCGCTCGGCCAGCACCGGCGCGCTCCACCCCGGGCCCGCCTGGAGAAGCGACACCATCTCCAGCAGGCGCGATACCCGCAGCGTCTTCCCCATCCTCTGCCTGCCTCTCAGCGGACCTTCGCCGCCTTGCCCGTCTTCACCGACCGGGCCTCCGCCAGGCACACGGCGAGCGCGTTCCGGGCGTCGCCTGCCGTCACGACGTCCGACGCCTTCCCCTTCGCGATGCAACCCACGAAGTGCTTCAACTCGGCCACGTAGCCGTCGTCCTTCGGCAGCTTCGGTGTAACGCTCTTGCCTTTGAGCGTGTGAATCGTGAGGGGCTTGCCGCCCTTGAGGTCCATCTCGATCGTGGCCTTCTCGAGCACCACGCAGAAGCCGTGGGTGAAGCCGAAGCCCGGGGCGAGCGCCCACGTGCCCTCGGCGACCACGTGCGGCCCCCTCGGGTAGACGTAGTGCGTCACCACGGCGTCCACACCGCCCTTCGACACGGCGCCCACGACGCCCGACGAGCAGACCGCCGCGGGCACGCCGAAGACGTAGTTCACGTAGTCCGTGTCGTGAATGTGCAGGTCCACCAGGGCGCTGCCGCTGCGCTTGGCGTCGAGGAGCCAGTTGTCCCAGCTCCACGTGGGCGTGAGGCTCTTGCGCCAGAACGTCGCGCTCACCACCTTGCCGTATCGCTTGCTCGCGATGATCTGCTTGAGGACCTTGTAGTCGGGCCAGAAGCGGATGCAGTGGGCGATGAAGAGCTGGCGCTTCGCCGCCTTGGCCGCGGCGATCATGCGGTCGCACTCGGCCAGCGACAGCCCCATCGGCTTCTCGCAGATCACGTGCTTGCCGGCCTTGAGCGCGGCCACGGCGTACTTCGCGTGCGAGAACGTCGGCAGCGTGATGTCCACGACATCCACGTCGGGGTCCTTGAAGAGCTTGGAGGGCGGCGCATAGAGTCGGAGGCCCGACAGGTCCACCTGGGCCGCGCGCTTGTCCGCGATGTTCCCCCCGATCGTGCTCCAGTCGCCCGCCAGCTTCTTGGGGTCCAGGTCGGCCAGCGCCACGACCTTCGCGCGCGGGTTGGCCCTGTGGCAGTTGAAGTGCATCTTGCCCATGAACCCCACGCCCAGGATGCCCACCTTCACCATGAGGTCACTCCTTCACGCGAACACGACGGATGATAGGCGTCCCTGCTCTGTCTGCATTGTAGTCACTGGGAGCGGCCCGTCAACCGGAAAATGTGGCCGCCGAGCCATTTGCCCGGCGCCGCCGGGGTTGCGTTGGCCGATGGCGTGTGGTAGAATCCGCCGCCTGAGGGAGGCGCATCGAGGAGGCCGCGAATGGCGCGCAAGCAGGCCCGCAGAACGATGGGGATTCAGACCCCCTTGGGGGAGGACGTGCTGCTCCTGAGGGGCTTCACGGCGACGGAGCGCCTGGGCCGCCTGTTTGAGGTCCAGGCGGACCTGCTCAGCGAGAACCACACCATCAGCTTCGATGAGATCGTGGGGCAGAGGGTCACGCTGCGGCTCGACACCGGCGCGGAAGGCCCGCGCTACTTCAACGGCATCGTCAGCAGCTTCAGCCAGCGGGAGTCCATCGGGGCCCTCGCGCGGTACGGGGCCACGGTGGTCCCCTGGCTCTGGCTCCTCACCCTGACCTCCAATTGCCGCATCTTCCAGCACGCGACGGTTCCCGACATCCTCCTCGAAGTGCTCAGGGGGCACCTGTTCGCGGACGTGGACAACCGGCTGAGCGCCGACTACCGCGAGTGGGAGTATTGCGTCCAGTACCGCGAGACCGACTTCGCGTTCATCAGCCGCCTCATGGAGCAGGAAGGCATCTACTACTTCTTCGCGCATGAGAGCGACAGGCACGTGCTCGTGCTGGCGGACGACCAGACCGACGACCAGCCCTACCCCGGGTATGAACAGATCGCGTTCCGCCCGCCGAGCGAGGCGACCACCGACCAGGAGCGGATCCGCGAGTGGGGGACGGGCATGCGGGTGCGGCCCGGCGCCTACTCCGCAAACGACTTCGACTTCAAGAACCCCAAGAAGACCCTGTGCACGACCGCCCGGGTCGAGCATTCCCACCCCAACGCACAGTTCGAGGTCTACGACTACCCAGGCAAGTACGTCGAGTTCACCGAGGGCGAGCAGTGCAGCCGCGTGCGCATCGAGGAGCTTCAGGCGCCACACGAGCTGGCCTGGGGCCGCGCGGACGCCCGAGGCATCTGCGTCGGCTGCACCTTCGAGCTCACCGACTTCCCTCGCGCCGACCAGTGCAAGTCCTACCTCGTCACCGCCAGCAAGCTCACCGCCCTCTCCGACGAGTTTGCCTCTCGGACCCCTGAGAAGCCTCGAGGCCCCCTGTTCAACTGCACGTTCTCCTGCGTGGATGCCGACCAGCCGTTCCGCACGGAGCAGACAACGCCGAAGCCCATCGTGCAGGGGCCGCAGACGGCCATCGTCGTGGGGCCCAAGGACGAAGAGATCTACACGGACCAGCACGGCCGCGTGAAGGTGCAGTTCCACTGGGACCGCTACGGTGCCGCCGACGAGAACAGCTCGTGCTGGATCCGCGTCGCGCAGGCCTGGGCCGGCAAGCACTGGGGGGCGATCTTCCTCCCGCGCATCGGCCAGGAAGTCGTCGTGGATTTCCTCGAGGGCGACCCCGACCGGCCCATCATCACGGGACGCGTGTATAACGGCCTCGAAAAACCGCCCTACGAGCTGCCCGACGACAAGACCAAGTCCACCGTCAAGTCCAACTCCACCAAGGGCGGCGAGGGCTTCAACGAGGTCCGCTTCGAGGACAAGAAGGGCAAGGAGCAGCTCTTCCTCCACGCCCAGCGGAACCTGGACATCCGGGCCAAGAACGACGCCTTCGTGACCGTGGAGCGCGACCGCCACCTGGTGGTGCAGCAGAACGACCACGAGCGCGTCGAACACAGCCGCAACGAGAGCATCGGCAGCGACCACAAGGAGGAGATCGGCGGCAGCCACATGCTTCGCGTGGGCAAGGACCAGCAGATCCTCGTCAAGGGCGCCCATGCCATGCTCGTGCTCGGGGCGGTGGACGAGATTTTCGCCAGGGGCCACCAGGAGTTCACGTGCGGCGTCTACGGCCTGTCGGGGACCATCATTGACATCTCGGCGATGGCAAGCATCAAGCTCACCGTCGGCGGCAGCGTCCTCGAGGTGAACGGCGCCGGGGTGTTTGCCACGCCCCCCATCCAGACGGGTGCGGCGCCCGGCGCACCCGTCGGACCGTCCGTGCCGCCGCCGCTGGCCCCCGCCCGGGCCAAGGAGGCCGACACAGGCCAACCTGGCGAGGTAGACGAGTGGGAGAAGGAGCCGGTGCTGCCGAAGCCGTACAAGCCCGGCGAGGACAAGACGCACTGGATCGAGATCGAGCTGGTGGACGAAGATGGCAAGCCCGTGCCCGGCGAGGTGTACCGCGTCACGCTGCCCGACGGCTCGGTGGCCGAGGGAACGCTCGACAAGAACGGGCGGGCGAAGCTCAACGGCATTGACGAGGGCACATGCGTCGTCACCTTCCCCGAACTCGACACCGAGGCCTGGGAGCCCCTGGGGTGAGCGGGCGGCCGGCCCCGGCCGGCCCGGCCGCCGCCCCGATCCGCGGGAGCACAAGACATGGCCAAGATCATCGCATCGCAGGGCGACAGCATCCCGAGCCTCGCCAAGGAACACGGCTTCTTCGCCGACACGATCTGGAACCACGGCGAGAACGCCGACCTCAAGGCCCTGCGCAAGGACAGGAACGTCCTGGCGCCGGGCGACGAGGTGTACATCCCCGACAAGCGGCTGCGCGACGAGAGCCGCCCCACGGACGCGAAGCACCGCTTCAAGCGCAAGGGCGAGCCCCAGCGCCTCAAGATCAAGCTCCTGTGCTCCGGCCGCCCGCGGGCCAACGAGGACTACGTGCTCCGGTTCCCCGACCAGATCGTCCAGGGCAAGACCGACGCCGAGGGCAAGATCGAGCAACGCGTCCCCGGCGACGTGCACGAGGCCCTGCTGCTCCTGCGCGGCGGGAAGGAGCAATACTCCATCCGCATCGGCGAGCTGGACCCCGTGGACGCGGTCCGCGGCGTGCAGCAGCGCCTGAGCAACCTCGGCTTCCCGTGCGGCTCCGGGGCCGGCGAGATGGACGACGAGACGCGCGACGCGCTGAAGAAGTTTCAGGCCAAGAACGACCTCTCGGTCACCGGGGAAGCCGACGACGCGACCAAGGGCAAGCTCCGGGAGTTCTACCCTTGACCCGTTCCCGCTGACGACTCGGTTGGGGGACAGGCCATGTGCGGCTTGGTCAACGATGCGGTAGGTGCGGCGGGCGATGCCCTGGGCGTCGGCGGGGGCGAAGCGCCGCCCCCGAAGACCAAGGCCAGCCCCGTCCTCTACTACTCAGGCGCACGCCTCGACGGGGCGGACGGGGCCACCGGCCCCGCCGTGCGGCCCAACAACCCGAACACCCTCGACAACGGCCCGCCGGTGGAGTTCATCCACTTCGGCCGCGTCCACCCCGACGTCGGGCAGAACTTCCCCCACAACAGCCTGCCCGACGACCAGCGGGCGGACCTGGACGGCACCGGCGGCGCCCCTGCCGAGGGCGCGGTTCTCTCCCGGATCAGCAAGGCCATCATGTTCCGCGCCGGCGTCGAGCGCGAGGCCATTCTCCTCAACGCCTTCGTCACCTCTGCGAAGGCCGTCGTCGAGGAATACGAGAGCAACAAGGGCGGCCTCGGCGCCCTCCTGGGCGACGTGGGCGCCGCGGCGGGCACCGTCGGCCAGGCCGTCGGCGGCGACCTCGCGGGCGCGGCCGGCGACCTCCTGGGCGGCGGGGGCGGAGGCGGCGGCCCCGCGGCCCCGCTCGACGCCGTCCTGGCCGACATTTCGACGGCCGGCTCCCTGGCCAACAAGTCGCCCATCGCCTACAAGGACCTCCACAAGGCGGGCAAGGACCTCCGCCAGTACCGCTGCGACTACCGCGAGGTCGCCGCCAAGCTCGCCTCCGGCTACCTCAAGCCCGGCGACGCCGGCCCCCTCGCCAGCATCCCCGGCGTCGGCGGCGTCATGCAGCAGGTCACCGGCTACCTCTTCATGGCCTTCGACATCTACGCGGCCATGTACTTCCTCGTGCGCGAGAAGGCGGAGCCCGCCATCGCCAAGGCCTGCCACGACATGACCCTGCGCGCCATCGAGGGGCGCTTCACCCGCGTCTTCCCCGTCTGGTTCCGCCGCGCGTCCGACGACGCGGTGGCCGCCGAGCAGCCCGAGGAGGCCCCCGACAACGTCGTCGAGGAAGCCATCCAGAAGGTCAACAAGGCCATCCAGACGGTCCGGGACCGGATCGAAGAGGCCCGCCGAAAGGTCCAGGACCTCCTGGGAATCGAGACGGGCGAGCCGATGGCCGGAGAGGACGCTCTCGGCGAGGCATTCGGCGCCCTGGGCGAGGCACAGGAGGGGGTGCTCCAGGCGTTCCGGGTCGTCTCGGGCTGGTCCTCGCCGCCGGAGTTCCTGGAAGACGTCATGGGCGAGATCGCCTCGACCGGCGGCGGGATGCTCCAGGCCATCTACCGCACGATCCTCCTCGACAAGGGCCAGAAGCCGATCGACCAGGGCCTCATCGTGGCCGCCGGCAGGGTCTACCTGATCGAGAAGCTGGTCGGCCTCGTGGCCGAGCTCTCGGGCCTCAGCTTCCTCCAGCCCGACACCAAGCTCGTGGGCATCAGCGGCATCGGCGACGTCACGGGCAAGCAGGTCACCGACAAGATAGTCGGCCTCCTCGACTCCGCCATCGGCGAGAAGATCGAGTTCATCGTCGTCATCGCGGCCAAGGACCTGGCCGACAAGCTCGAATCGGCGCGGAAGGACGCCCTGAAGAACAAGTCCCTCACCATGGAAGTCTTCCTCGGCCGGCTGCCCTGGTTCTACACCCTCCTCTTCCGCAACACCTTCTTCCCCGTCTGGGACATCCTGGTGGAGGAAGTGTTCGGCCGGATCGGCGGGCCGTTGGCCGGGGCGCTCTCGCCCGTGAAGTCCATCTTCGGCTCCGTCAAGGGGGGCATCGAGAACGCCATTCAGTCGGCCGACGACGCGGTCATGGGCGCCATTGAGGATGGCGCCAACGCCGTCAAGGGCGCTGCGGAGGATGCCAAGAAGGCCATGGGCTCCGCCGGCGTCAGCTTGGATCTGCCCGACGCAGTCGAGGACCCAATGAAGGCCCTGGGCCTCGGCGGCGACGACGAAGGGGGTGGCCAGCAGGAGCAGCAGGCCCCGCCCTTCCCCGGCAGCCCGCGCCTCACGTCGGGAAAGGGGAACGACGTAGTGCTCGAAGACGTGAACGAGGTCGAGAGCACCCAAAAGGTCCAGCCCCAGCCGAAGGAAGATGACAAGGACTGGTGACCGCCGGCCGCTTCGAGGAGTCCTATGGCCAGCCAAGTCCGCGTCCGCGTCGCGCCCAGCCCGACCGGCGACCCCCACGTGGGCACCGCGTATATCGCCCTGTTCAACCGCTGTTTCGCGCGGCAACAGGGCGGCAAGTTCGTCCTGCGCATCGAGGACACCGACCGCGCGCGCTCGACGCCCGAATCCGAGCAGGCCATCTTCGCTGCACTGCGCTGGCTCGGCCTCGACTACGACGAAGGCCCCGACGTCGGCGGCCCTTTCGGCCCCTACCGCCAGTCGGAACGCAGCGGCATCTATCGCGAGCACGCCCAACTCCTGCTCAACAGCGGCGCCGCCTACCGCTGCTTCTGCACGGCCGAGCGGCTCGACGCCCTGCGCCAGGAGCAGCGCGCCCGCAAGCTCGACCCCCGCTACGACCGCCTCTGCCTCTCGCTGCCCGAGGGCGAGGCCGAGCGCCGAGCCGCCGCGGGCGAGCGCCACGTGGTCCGACTCAAGATCCCCGACGGCCAGACCGCCTACGACGACCGCCTCCGCGGCACCATCACCTTCCAGAACTCCACGATTGACGACCAGGTGCTCCTGAAGAGCGACGGCTTCCCCACCTATCACCTAGCCAACGTGGTGGATGACCATCTGATGCGCATCACCCACGTGTGCCGCGCCGAGGAATGGATCACCTCGACGCCCAAGCACGTGCTCCTCTACCAGGCGTTCGGCTGGGAGATGCCCGTCTTCATCCACATGCCGCTCCTGCGCAACGCCGACCGCAGCAAGATCTCGAAGCGCAAGAACCCGACGTCGCTCGACTGGTACCGGGCCGAGGGCTACCTGCCCGAGGCGCTCCTGAACTTCCTCGGCCTCATGGGCTTCTCGATGCCCGACGAGCGCGAGGTCTTCACAATGGCCGAGATGATCGAGGCATTCTCGTGGAACCGCGTGAAGACGGGCGGCCCGGTGTTCGACCTGGCGAAGCTCGAATGGCTCAACGGCGTCTACATCCGCAACCTGAGCGTGGACGCCTTGGCCGAGCGCCTGGCGGCGGTGAACGCCCGCGCCGCGGCCGCCGACCCCGCCTATCTTCGCGCCATCGTGCCGCTCATCCAAGAGCGCATCAAGAAGTTCACCGACTTCGACCCCTGGACAGATTTCTTCTTCGCCGAGCCACTCGCCTACGACCCGGCCCTCCTCGTGCCCAAGAAGGCGAGCCGCGAGGACGCCCTGGCCGTGCTCGACGCCGCTGCCGCGGCACTCGCCGAGCCGAGCGATTGGACGCCTTCGGCCCTCGAAGCCGTTGGCAAGGCGCTCTGCGAGAGCCGCAACTGGAAACTCGGCAATGCCTTCATGACCCTCCGCGTCGCCGTCACCGGCCGCACTGCCTCGCCGCCGCTGTTCGACTGCATGGCCGTCCTCGGCCGCCAGCGGAGCCTCGACCGCCTCCGCCGCGCCGCCGACCTGATGCGCCAGGCCTGAGCACACCCGTCCCCGCTTGCTTGGCCCCGCATTGCAGGGCCAGGACAGCACAGGCGGCTGTCCCGTCTTGGGCCGATTGAACCGCTGTCGTCCCCCTCTCGAAAGCCCTACCTCCTGCCGCGCCAACGACTAACGGCCACGCGGTGCCCTCGGTTGCGGTTTCTCTGCCCGCCAGCGGCATGTGACTTGCTCTCATTACCAATCGCACCGCGACGCCATCCGGCCAGAGTCACCGCTCGGTTAGGAGACAATGGCCATGCGTACGTGGAATCCCCTGCAAAGGCGCGGCTTCACTGCGATCGAGGTGTCCGCCGCGATGGGCGCTCTCGCCGTCTTGTTCACCCTGGGAGCATCGGTCTACAAGGGGGCTCGGCTGTCGGCCCGTGTGGCCACGGCCCAGAGCAACCTCAGACAGGTCGGAACCTACCTCGAGCTCTACTTCCGCAAGTTCGGCCAGTATCCCCCACAGGGCAGCGACCTCCTCGCGGCCCTCGGCGCCGTGGGCGCCGACAGCCGCGTCGTTGCCAACCCCCTTGTCGACGAGCAAAGGCCGGGCGACACCGTCAACGCCCTCTACCGCGCTCCGAGCCTCGAAGAGCTCGACAGCCCGAACACCTACCTCACCGCCATGGTGTCCGACAACGGCCACACCGCCGTCATCCTCTACACGGGCAGCCGCATTGACCGGTGCGACGACCTGGCCTTCGACCCCTCGAACCTCCCCGCTGTCCTGGCCATGCTGACCGATGCGCCGCCCCCAAGCGGCCAGGCCCCCGAACCCGAGCCAGAGCCAGACCCCGAGCCCCCGCCAGGCAACCGCGTCAGCGGCGAAGTCAACATCAACCCCAGCAACAACTCCGACTACGAGTTCGAGCTTCGCAAGCCCGATGGCTCCACCATCACCCGCGACGACCTGCACGCCTCGGGCGGCGATCTCGAGTACATCGGCCCCGCCACCTGGGTCCGCTTCCGCCCGAAGGGCAACGGCAACCAGAACAGCCTCACCCTCGACGACCAGCCCTATCCCGTCCAGAACGGCACCTGCTACACGATTGAGGTCCTCCAGGGTGGAGCCATGAGCGTCCACCTCTACAACGACCACCCGAACGGCAACGGCAAGTCTATGGGCAAGTGGTGGATCAGCATCACGGCAACCGGAGCGACCATCACCCCAGGTTGAGGAGGAGCATGCCCGTCGGCCAATGCGCCTGTGCCCGCAGACGATGCCGGGTGGCCTCCGCCCGGCATCGGCGCGCCCGGAGAGGGACGCCGCGTGGCTCCATGCGGCTCGACATTCTGCGTCATGCGCCCACCGCGCGGGGGAAGGCAACGGCGCGGATCAGCCAAAAACAACTTGATCCGTCAGGGCTTGATAGTATAATGTAGAGTTTCAGGAGATCGCGCGCGAATCGTGGCGACGCGATGCCCCAGAGTCCCTTTTCCGGAGACTGCGATTGACGACGATGTCAGTGAAGGAGTTCCTGGACGCGGGGGTGCACTACGGCCACCGCACGAGCCGCTGGCACCCGAGCATGGCGCCGTACATCTATGGGAAGCGTAAAGGCATCCATATCATAGACTTGCGGCAGACCGTGCGAGGGATAGCGAAGGCCCGGCGCTTCCTGAACCAACTGGCCAGCCAGGGGCAGCCCATCCTGTTCGTGGGCACGAAGCGCCAGGCGGCGGGGGTCGTCCGCGAGGAGGTGGGCGGCCGCGGCCTCCCCTTCGTGGCCGAGCGCTGGCTGGGCGGCACGCTGACCAACTTCCAGACGGTTCGCAAGAGCCTCGGCCGGCTCGAGGTGCTCGAGAACACCGAGAAGTCCGCGCAGTTCGCCGCCTACAAGAAGAAGATGGTGGCGATCCACATGCGCGAGAAGCGCAAGATCCTGCGGAACCTCGAGGGCGTCCGCGAGCTCACGCAGCTCCCCGCGGCACTCGTCGTCGTAGACCCCAAGCGCGACAAGATCGCGGTGAACGAGGCGGTCAAGCTGGGCATCGCCGTGATCGCACTCATTGACACCGATACCAACCCGAAGAACATGAGCATCTGCATCCCGTGCAACGACGACTCGATCCGCTCGGTCCAAGTCGTCCTGGGCTACCTGGTCGAGGCGGTGGTCGAGGGCGGGAACATGGCCGGCGCGGTGGCGACGGACAAGGCGTCGGGCACGCCCGGGCAAAGGCCCGAGCCCAGGCCCGCGCCCGCGCCGGCGCCGGCGGCCGAGCCGCCGCCCGCGGCCCCGGGCGGCGCTGGGCCCACGGCGGCTTCGTGAGTCTCTCTCTCGCGCCCCCCTCCCTCTTTGTAGCAAGGGAACGTTCATGGCCATCGGTGCTGAGGCGGTCAAGCAACTCCGCGACATCACGGGCATCGGCATGATGAAGTGCAAGGAGGCCCTCGAGGCGACCCAGGGCGACATCGAGAAAGCGGTCGAGCATCTCCGCAAGCAGGGCCTCAAGACCGCCGAGAAGCGCGCCGGCCGCGAAACCTCGGAAGGCGTCATCGCCTCCTACATCCACTCGAACAGCAAGATCGGCGTCCTGGTCGAGTTGAGGTGCGAGACCGATTTCGTGGCCCGCAACGACGGCTTCCGCCAGCTCGCGCGCGACCTGTGCATGCAGGTCGCCGCCACGCGGCCCGTCGCCGTCTCCAGGGACCAGGTGCCCGCCGACCTCGTGGAGAAGGAGCGGGAGATCTACCGCGAGCAGGTCAAGGACAAGCCGCCCCAGGCCATCGAGAAGATCGTGCAGGGCAAGCTCGACGCCTTCTTCAAGGAGCGCTGCCTCCTCGACCAGCCCTTCGTGAAGGACCCGAAGACCAGCGTGGCCGACCACATCAAGTCGCTCGTCGCCAAGCTGGGCGAGAACATCTCGGTCGGGCGCTTCGTCCGCTTCCAGATGGGAGAATAGCCGCGCATGCCCACCTCGCGCTACAAACGCGTGCTGCTGAAGATCAGCGGCGAGGGCTTCTGCAGGGAGGGGGCCGGCGGCATTGATCACGAGCTGCTCCTGTCCATCGCCCAGCAGTGCCGCGACGTGAATGCGCTCGGCGTGGAGCTGGGCGTGGTCGTGGGGGGCGGCAACTTCGTGCGCGGCCACGTCATGGCCCAGCGCGGGGTGGGCCGCGCCACGGCCGACTACATGGGCATGCTCGCCACGGTGATCAACGCCCTGGCGCTGATGGATGCCCTGGAGTCGCTGGGCGTGGTCACGCGGGTACAGACGGCGATTCACATGGCCGACGTGGCGGAACCGTATATCCGCCGGCGCGCGATCCGCCACCTGGAGAAGGGCCGCATCGTCATCCTCGCGGCCGGCACGGGCAACCCCCACTTCTCCACCGACACCGCGGCGGCCCTGCGCGCCACCGAGCTCGGAGCCGAGGTCCTCCTCAAGGCCACCAAGGTGGACGGAGTGTACTCCGCCGACCCCGTCTCCCACCCCGGCGCCCTGCTCTACGATGCCCTGAGCTACACGGACGTGATCCACGGGAACCTTCGCGTGATGGACGCGACGGCGATCACCATGTGCCGCGAGAACCTGATGCCGATCATCGTCTTCAACCTCCTGACGCCGGGAAACGTCCAACGCGTCATCTGTGGCGAGCCCCTTGGCACCCTCGTCGCCTCCGACGAAGCGGTTGCCGGGGGCCGATAGCCACCCCACGGAGGGCAACGCATGCCGTACGACGACATCTACCTGGATGCCAGCGACCGCATGGACAAGGCGGTCCAGCACCTCAAGGAGCAGCTCCGCACCGTGCGGAGCTCGCGGGCCACGCCCGGGCTCATCGAGAACGTCCGCGTGGACTACTACGGGGCGCCTACGCCGCTCAAGCAGATCGCCGGCATCGGCGCGCCCGACCCCCAGCTCCTCGTCATCAAGCCCTACGACCCCAACGCCCTCGAGGCCATCCAGAAGGCGATTCAGGCCAGCAGCCTGGGCCTCACCCCGGCCGTGGACGGCCGCCTCATCCGCCTCGTCGTCCCGCCCCTCAGCGAGGAACGCCGCCGGCAGATCGCCGGCCAACTCCGCAATATGGCCGAGGAGACCCGCGTCGCCATCCGGAACGTCCGACGCGACAGCCTCCGGGTCGCTGACCAGGAAAAGAAGGACGGGACGATTCCCGAGGACGACTTCTTCCGCCTCAAGGATGATATCCAGGAACTCACCAGCGACCACGAGAAGGCAACAGACGAGGCCCTGGAGCACAAGACGGCTGAGATCATGGAAGTGTGACCCCTCTCGCCGCGAACTGACGGTCGCCCCGGCGCGCTGACCAACCCAGGCCCTCGCGCGCCCGTTCCCCCCTGGGGCGCCCGGCGCCTTGTCCCCTGTGTGCCCAACACCCCTCCGGCCGGAGCGCACCCATTGCGCCCCGCCTGCCGCCACAACCCCGGCGCGGACTTCGGCCACTTTCCGCGGGCCGATCTGAAGGGCACTGTGTAGACCCCCCACAAAATGCATTGACGCGACCGAGAGCCTGCTGCCCAATGGAGGCGGAATTGCGACACGGCAGCAGGGGGGACAGCCGGGGGCAAGGACGCACGGCGTCAGGGCACCGCGCCGCGGTCGGAGAGGGACCCGGCGGACCGGACAGGCCGGGTCCCTCCCTTGCCAACCAAAGCCGGCTGCTGACAAGGGAAGGTACCCGCCGCGTCCGTCATCGCCCCGCGCGCTCACGGGGCGACGGCCGGCAATGGCGCGTGGCCCGCCTCGCGTTCCCGGGCCGCCGGAGGAGGAAGTGGGATGGAGTTCAGCGGTCATGGCTGCCACAGGAGTCCCCTCGCCGTCCTGCTCGGCGCGACGCGGCCCGCCCTCGCCATCGCGCTTGTGCTCCTGGCCACGCTGGCCCTGACCTCGGACCCCCCGCCCGACCCTGACCTCGACGTGGACTCGGACAACACCGACGCGTGGGGCTACCCGGACCGGAGCGACTACGAGGAGGCCATCGAAGCCGTCGTCGGCAATCCGCAGTACCCCGGCAGGTTCGTGCCGGTGAACGACGACGACGACGACGGCGACGGCATCCCCGACTTCGCCGACGGCTACAACTGGGATGGGGAGTGGGGCAACGACGACGATACGGACTCCTATTGCGATGACGACGTCGTGCCGATCGTGCTCGAGCTGCCCGAGCCCTTCGACCCATGGACGGCGAGGGTCGAAATCGTCTACGACGGCAGCCCGCCCGGGAGCCAGGTCTACCTGCCCGGCGTAGCCTGGGGGGTCGCGCGGTACGGCGACCCGCCCGTCTACGTGCCCGCGGAGGACTGGGGTGGCAGCCTGCGCATCTGGAGCGCGTGGTCCGGGTGCTCGCGCAACCCGGCCCACTACGGCAGCTACGGGGGGGGCGATTACGTCGGCCCGGCACCCTACGCGGCCTGGGAGCTCGGCTTCAGCGACGAGTGCCGCACGATCACCCTCTACGTCGAGGCCGCCAAGCCCAGCCTCTTCCTCGCCGACGCCGGCGTGTGGATGTTCGTGGACCCAGATGGAACGGCGGGCGACTACCCCTACGAGTGGCCCTACGCCGACATGGTGCGCCTCACCGCGGTGCGCATTGACCTCGACGTGGATTCCGACAACACCAACGGCCTCGACGACCCGGCCCGCACGGACTACGAGGACCAGACCGAGAACGTCGTCGGCAAGCCCGAGTATCCGGGCAAGTTCGTCCCGGTCAACGACGGCGACGACGATGGCGACGGGATTCCCGACTTCGCCGACGGCTTCAACCGCGACGCGGCGGACGGCACCGACGACGACCTGACGGGGGGCAAGCGCTTCGTCCGCCTGATGCTCGAGATCCCCCATCCCCTGTGGGACATCCCGGACGTCGCGCAGAACGGCGAGGTGACCTTCACCTACGACGCATCGGACCCGGCACAGGTCGCTCACGACGAGCAGACGGGCATCTTCACCCCCGCCCCGGGCACCCTGAGGCTCTGGCGGAAGGACGGCGGAGAGGCCCGCAGCAGCAACAGCGTGGCAGCCGCCGAGAGCCCCGGCGACTTCATCCCCAGCGGCTCCCCGGTCCGGCTCTCCGCCCTTGGCCTCACCGCGGCCAATCGAGTCGTCACCCTGTACGCAGAAGGAATCCGCCACGTCGCCGGCTCGGAGGCGGAGAGCGTCGCGGTGCGCTTCGACCCGGATGGCCAGCAAGGCCCGCTCCAGGCCATCTGCCGCGACGTCGTCCGCGTCCGCCCCGTCCGCATCGAGTTCGTGGTTCCCGATGCCTGCGAGTCCGGCACCGGCCTGCCGGCCGCCGGCGCCGCCGCCACGCCCACCAACTGGGTGCCGGTGAGCGACCCCAGGCCCGTCGTGGCCCTGGACGAGATCGGCGCGGGCAACGTCGGCATCTCGAATGGCACGGCCACCGTGACCGTGAGCGGCACCGTGCGCGACCCGATCGCCGACAACACCCCGCGCGGAGGCGTGTCGCAAGGCAGGGCGGACATCGAGTCGGTGCACGTCTACGTCAACGGGGTCGAGGCGTGCGACCCGGCAGGCGTGCAGTCGCAGGACGACGGCCAGCCCAGCCTCTTCCGGCAGCACCCCTACAGGGGGACCTTCGGCCCCGTCGCCATCAGCTTCCCCGCCTCGACAGGCACGCACACGATCACCGTCGAAACGTCCGCAAACGCCGCCGGCCGCACAGGCCGCGACAGCATCGAGGTGCGGCTCGACAGCAGGGAGGTGCCCGGGACAGCGTGCCTCGGTGGCGCGCTCACTCTCACAGCGAACCTCTACTTCCCGGCCGAGCCCGGCCCGGCCACGGCCGACGTCGTGCAATACTACTACGGCCAGCGCGAGCCGCAGGAGGGCGACCCCTTCCTCGCCGAGAACGCGGGCGAAGAGGCATCCCTGGAGTTCCACGGCCAGCTCGACGGCGTGCCCGTGCAGATCGCGGTCACGGACTTCGCCGGCCTCACCGAGCAGGCCGACACCCTCGATGCGGAGATCGCCTGCACGTGGCCCGACGGCGGGACGATGCGCCTTGCAGCCACCTTCACCGAGACGGGGCCCGCCACGCGGCTCTTCCGAGGCGCCCTGAGCCTCGAACCCTGCGACATCACCTCAGTCCAGAACCTCCACCTGCCCGCCGAGCCAGGCCCCGCAGCGGCCGACAGCATGCGGTTCTTCCTCGGCGACCGAGAGCCCGAGGACGCCGACCCCCTCCTCACCGAGGCACAGGGCGAGGAGAACTCCCTCGTCTTCCGGGGAACCGTGTGGGGCCTCCCCACCACCGTATCGGTCACCGAGTTCACCGGGCTGACGGGGAACGTGGACTCGCTGACGGCGGAGGTGCGCTACGACGCTGGCGACGGGAACGTGTGGACGCGGACCGCCCACTTCACCGAGACCGGCGCCACGACCAGCCTCTTCCGCGCGTCCACCGTCATCGAGCCAGGCCCTCCCGGCGGCGAGTTCGCCCTGACCACCCACTACCGCGTCGTCGTCCCCGCCAACCCCGACCCGAACCAGCCCGACACGCTGCGGTTCTACCTCGGCGACGCCGAGCCGCCCGACGGCGGCACAACCCTCACCGAGACCGAGGACGACTCGGGGCTCTTCGCGGCGACCCTCGAAAACGGCGCCGCCGTCCGCGTGCAAATCGTCCAGTTCAACGGCCTGTCGGACAACGTGGACCAGGCCACTCTCCGCCTCACCGTCGGCCACCCCGACCTGCCGACCTACTCGTTCGAGCGCACCTACACCGAGACGGGAGCCGCCACCAACACCTTCGACTACACCGAGCCGGGAGACGTCCCCCGCTCCACGCATCCCTGCGTCGAGGCCGTTCGCAACGTGGACGAGGCGAGCGAGAACCACTCGCAGCCGGTCACCTTGCGGATTCGCGGCCTGGCCGACGCCCAGTGCCTCACCGCGCGCATGCCCGGCGGCGCCGAGCTCCCGCTGGCCGATCCCTGCGACGGCGTGGCTGCCATCGCTTTCGGCTCCACACTGATCGTCGGAGTGGTCCTGCGGGGCGAGGGCGGCACGCAGTTCCTCTACTGGGACGCCGATCAGCAGGCCCTGGCCACGATCGCCTTCGGCGAGGGCGCCGAGCGGTGGAACGCCGAGCTGCTCCGCGGCGGCGCCTGCGTCGTCGCGGCCAGGAGCGCCCAGTTCTCCGAGCTCCGCTTCGTGGATGCGGATGGCGCGGAGACGACCTGCGTCGAGCCCGTCCCCGTCCAGATGCTCCTCGACACCCTCGGCGATCAGGAGGTCGTCCTCGAGGACCCGTGCTTCGCCAGGCTGCGCGTCCACGGCTTCAACAGCCGAACGGCGGCCACCCTCACCAGCGAGGAGCTGGCGAGCGACGGCTTCGAGCTCGTGATGGCCGACGGCTCGCCCTCGGTCGCCCGCCACGACTCGCTGCTCGACGAGGGCGACTACGCGGAGAGCGAGAAGCGCATCTGCCTCTACGAGCCCGACGCCGAACACCCCCAGCTCACCGACGCCCAGTGGCAGGCCCTCGCCGACCTCGGCATCCTCGCCGTCCACAACGCCGGCGCCGCCGGCAAGGCCGTCAACGGCGCCCAGGAGGTGCTCAAGGGCTTCCACGACCACCACCTCTTCAGTCAACTCAAGACGAACCCCCACTACTCGCGGTTCTGGACCGACGCCTTCGGTGGGGACTTCGACATTGATGACTTCACGGTCCCGGTGAAGCCAGAGAAGCACTGGGCAGATATGAACCAGATAACCAAACGGTGGACAACGTTCATCGACAAGCAACGAGAACTGATGAAGGCAGGCAAACCCATCAGGAAGGTGCAGGCACACGCCATTGATGAAATGCTGAACATTGCCGACGACCACGGGTACGACGTTTCCCAGGTCAGGCGATTCCACTCCAAGGCGCCCAGAGGGTCCTCACTGGCGAAGCTCTACCGCCACGCGCAGAAGGCCGGCAAGATTGACCTCAAGGCCAACGCCCGCTGGCGGCAGATCATAGGCCGAGCCGCGAAGCGACTCGGCAGGACCGCGATGCAGGTCCTCAAGTTCGCAGGCTATGCCCTCACCGCGTACTACGTCGTGAACTTCGCCGCCGACCCGGCAGGAGCGGCCGCCGCCGACCTCGGCATCTCCAGGGACACGTTCCTGGGCTGGATCGAGGGCCGCGTCTACGCTAGGATCGAGTTGTGGCCCAGCGCGGGAGCCGACGTGGACGCGATCGAACTGCTCGATGGATCCCTTCTCGTCTCTCGGGAATGGTACTCGGTTTCGAAGTACGACCCAAAGGACAAGAAGTTCCACCAATACAAGTACCTCGAGCTCACGAACATCGTCGTCCGAGGCATTCCCGGGACGGCTGACCTGACCTTTGACGACGGGTCTCAAAAGGGACTCACGCTGGAAGATGTGCGAAGCACAGTGCAATCGGAGCCCTAGCATGCCCACGATGAGCGCCCCGCGCAAGGCACGAGACACAAACGTGCCGACCGATTTCTCCTTCCTCGAGGAGAGCCTGGAGGAGCAGCGAATCTATCGTTTCACCATCCCAGGGTGCCTCGATCGGCTGAAGGACCCTGCCTTCCGCACCCGGATTGACGTCCTCAGGGAAGAGCCCGACAGAATGGACGTGCGCGGGACCCATGTCCTCTTCCCCGGCTGTCCCGACGGCGTTCGAGCGATCAACGACCGGCTCGGGGTGGATCTGCCACCCGAGGTGGACGACTTCTACACGCGCTGGAACGGTGGCTTACTGCTGCATCGCGAGCTGTACCGGATCCTCCCGGTGCAGGAGATCATCGCCACGGCTCTCGAGGTCCGGCGGATCCGAAGGGAGCCAAGAGACCGACGCAAACTGCCGTGGCACATGCTAAGGTTCTGCGAGGTCTGGAATGGCGACTACCTGGCCCTCAGGCGGCGGGCGCCGCACGACTGGGAGGTGATCTGGGCAGACATCGAGCAGACCGATGTGGATCTCCTGTTCCCTGCTGACCCCAAGGTGGATGCAAACGTGGTTTTGGACAGTTCGTTCCTGGCCTGGCTGAGGCGCATGGAGGAGACGGACGGCTGGCCTTGGGGCGGCAGGATCCGCGCCCCGCGCGACTGGCCCCCGGGCACCCGCATATGGTGAGCCCCGCCGCATGGCAAGGCAGTCGCGACGGATGTGTGGCTCGCCGGGCGAAAATCCCTCTTCCCGGCAGAGGCGAAATGTGCTATACTGGCGGCCAGTGGTGCCCGAGGGCGGAGGGGGGCGTAGCTCAGTGGTTAGAGCAACGGTTTTTTAAGCCGTGGGTCGGAGGTTCGAGTCCTCCCGCCCTCACCAGGACCCCATCGTCCAGCCAGGTCCAGGACACAGGCTTTTCAAGCCTGGAACACGGGTTCAAATCCCGTTGGGGTCGCCACCTCCCCGTGTGGAAGCCCCGGTGGGGGCATCCCCTCCACTTGACACGCCGATGCTCGTGGGCTATCCTGCAAGCGGACGGCCGGCGGAAGGGCACGGGCCGTCGCCTGCGTTCGGATCATGACACGGAGAGGAGCGTCCCGCCAGGCGGGACGCTGGCTGCCCAAGCCTCTGCGCGAACACTTCGCTGGGGGCACCAGCAGCCACGGGGGTGCCAGATGCGGCGGGGCAATTGCGGCATCCCCCCACCTACGCCAGGGGTGGTGGGTGAGAGCGGCCCGCACGGGCGGGATTCCAGCGCGCATCTGCCGCCGCGGGGGCGGATGCTGCGGTCGTTCGTTCCCGTGGGCTCCCCAGCCATCAGCGCCTGCCATCCGCCTTCCGCGTCCCCGCCGCTCAGGGAGCGCCGCCCGCCGGTCCAATGCCGGCCGAGCCGTTCACTTCTCCCACATCAGGTCCCCATCTCCACGAGCAAGGCTCGTGCATCGCTTCGGCCAGCCAGCGTCGGCCTCGGGACGCATTGAGGGGCGGGACGCATGAGCGTAGGGCACCCTGCTATGAGGAAGTCTGGCATTCCGGCCATAGGCGATGCCCCATGGGGGACACACGTCTGCCTCTTCTACCACACCAAGGACGATCTGCTCGATATACTCGTGCCATACTTCAAGGCCGGGCTGGAAAACAACGAGTTTTGCATGTGGGTCACGTCGGAGCCTCTGAGCGCTGAGGAGGCAAGGGGGGCCTTGGGGAGCGCGGTCAGCGATCTCGATGGATACGTCCAAAAGGGCCAGATAGAAATCCTGGACTACACTCACTGGTACACGCGGTCCGGCCGGTTCGATGCCGACGAAGTGCTGCGCGGCTGGGCCGAGAAAGAGCAGCAAGCCCTGGAACGTGGGTTCGACGGCCTGCGCTTCACCGGAAACACCTTCTGGCTGGAGAAGAAGGACTGGGGACGCTTTGCTGAGTATGAGGCAAAGGTGGACAGCGTCATCAACGCGCATCGGATGATGGCCGTCTGCACCTACTCCCTTGAGAGATGCGGGGCCGCCGAGATCATGGATGTGATGAGCAACCATGAGTCCGCCCTCGTCCGGCGACAGGGCCGGTGGGACATCGTCAAGAGCGCCCGGCGCAGCGAAGCGGTTGAGGGGCTGCGGGAGAGCGAGGAACGCTTCCGCACGGTGTTCGACGCGGGGCCCGTGGGCATGTGCCTCACGACCCCCAGCGGCCACTTCCTCCGCGTCAACCAGGCATTCGCCGACTTCCTCGGATACGACCCGGCCGAACTCCGCGGCATGCACTTCCTCGACATCACGCACCCCGACGACCGCCCGGCGAGCGACGAACGGGTCCGCCGCACCCTGGGCGGCGCCACTCAACGCTTCTCGCTCGAGAAGCGCTACCTGCGCAAGGACGGGCAAGTCGTGTGGGGCATCGTGAGCGCCCACCTGCTCCGCGACGACCAGGAGCGGCCCCTGTTCTTCATCACCCACCTCCAGGACATCACGGCCCGCAAGCGGGCCGAGGAGGAGCTGCGGCAACTGCCCGCCCGCCTGCTGAACGCCCAGGAGGAGGAGCGGCGACGGATCGCGAAGGAGCTGCACGATTCGACGGCCCAGGAGCTGGCCGCCGCCATCATGGGCATGGGCACACTCCAGCGCCAGCTCGCCGGCGTCGAAGGCCCGGCGCAGGAGACGTTGGCCGACGCGTTGGCCCTGCTGGAGAAGAGCGCGCGCGATGTGCGCACTCTCTCCCACCTCCTCCACCCGCCGATGATGGATGAGCTGAGCGTCGCCGATGCCCTCCGCCACTACGTGGCAGGGTTCAGCCAGCGGAGCGGCATCAAGGTAGCCGTAGAACTGCCGCAAGGGCAGCTACCCCTTGCCGAGGAGGCCCGCGTTGCCCTCCTCCGCATCGTGCAGGAGGCCCTCAGCAACATCCACCGCCACTCCGCCAGCGCGACGGCCAGGGTCCGCTTGGCTCGCAAGGGCGCGGAAGCCGTGTTGGAGATCGCCGACGACGGGTGCGGCATCCCCGCCCCCGGCGGCACGGGGCCGCAGGCCCTCCTCGGCGTGGGGCTCGCCAGCATGCGCGAGCGAGCACGCGCCTTGGGCGGGCGCGTGGAGGTCCAGACAGGGCCGGCCGGCACCCTGATCCGCGCCGTCGTGCCTCTCGCGGAGGAGCAAGACGCGTGAGCCCCCTTCAGATTCTCATCGCCGACGATCACGAGCTGGTGCGCCAGGGGCTCCGCAAAGTGCTTGAGGCCCGCCCCGACTGGGCCATCTGCGGCGAGGCCCGCACCGGCCGCCAGGCCATCGAAATGGCCGCCCAGCAGCGCCCCGACATCGTGGTGATGGACATCGGCATGCCCGAGCTGAACGGGTTGGACGCGACACGGGAGATCCTGAAGGCGCGACCGCAGTGCGAGGTGCTCGTCCTGACGATGGAGGACAGCGAGTGCGTGATCCGCGATGTCCTCGCCGCCGGAGCCCACGGCTACCTGTTGAAAACCGACACGTCGCAGCTCCTGGTCTCGGCCATCGAGACCCTGGCCACGCACAAGCCCTTCTTTACCGGCTGCGTGGCCGGGATAATGCTCCAGGGCTTCCTCAGCCCCACGCTGGCCGCCGCGGCGGGCGTGGGCGCCCCGCGCCTCAGCCCGCGCGAGCGACAGGTCGTGCAGCTCCTCGCCGAGGGCAGGGCCAACAAGGGGGTGGCCCGCAGCCTCCACATCAGCGTCAAGACCGTCGAGGCCCACCGCTCCAACGTCATGCACAAGCTCGGCCTCCACTCCATCGCCGACCTCGTCCGCTACGCCATCCGCAACCGCATCATCCAGGCTTGAGCCGCCGATCGAATCATCAAGGGCGTGTTGCCCAAATGGGATTGTTCGCCCTCCACGGCGCCACAACGACTGGTTCATGCCAGGCATTCGTGCCGGGGTCATTCTGAGCGAAGTGGCACGGAGCGAAGAATCTCTACCGGCCTGGGAAGTGGAACGTGCCTTCGGAGATGGGCTTGCACCCCTGGGCCCGGAGAGATGCTTCGCTTCGCTCAGCATGACCCCGGTAGGGGCTGGCCTCGGCGCGTCGGGGCCGCTCCGGCAGCGTTCGGCGCGTGAGACGGTTCGGGCAACACGCCCTCAATGTCCAAGTAAGGCCGTCAAGGTCGTGGCCGCTCCCTTACTTGGTCATTGGTCATTGGGCATTGGGTATTCGATATTGGGCTTCCGATGTCACCGAGCGCTCGCCCCGCCCACGGGCTCCCCCTCCTCCTCCGCCGCCAGCTTGCGGGCCTTGTAGTAGAGGGTCTTGTAGTCCACGTTCAGGATCCGTGCGGCCTGGCTGCGGTTGCCGCCCGTGTGCGCCAGCACGCAGGTGATCACCTGGCGCTCGACCTGGCGAACGGTCTCGCGCGCAATGTCCTTGAGCGACCACTGGCCCTCAAGGACGCGCTCGAGCTCGGGGTCGGGCGCGACCGCTGCGGGCGCTGGGCGCGGCGCCGGGGCGCCGTTGCTCCCGGCCGCGCACAGGGCCTCGGCCCCGATGGTCCCGTTGCTCAGGAGGACGGCGCGCTTGATGACGTTGCGCAGCTCGCGGACGTTGCCGGACCACTCATAGGCGAGCAGCGCCTCGGTGGCCTCCGGGCTGAAGCCCCGCACGTCGCGGCGAAGCTCGGCGTTGGCCATGTCGAGGAAGCGCTGGGCGAGGAAGGGGATGTCGTCCCGCCGCTGGCGCAGGGGCGGGATCTCGATGACGAATTCGTTGAGGCGGTGGAACAGGTCGCGGCGGAAGCTGCCCTGCTCGACGAGTTGCGGGAGGTTCCGGTTGCTGGCCGCGACGACGCGGATGTCCACGTCAATCGGCTCTTTGCCGCCGACTCGGTAGAAGCGCCGCTCTTCCAGGGCGCACAGGAGCTTGCGCATCATGGCCTCGGACAGGTTGCCAATCTCATCGAGGAAGAGCGTGCCGCCGTGGGCCATCTCGAAGTAGCCCTGGTTGCGCGCGACGGCGCCCGTGAACGCCCCGCGCTCGTGGCCGAACAGCTCGCTCTCGATCAGCGTGTCGGGGATCGCCCCGCAGTCCACCCGCACCAGGCGCCTGGCGGCCCGCGGGCTCGCGGCGTGGATGGCCCGGGCCACCAGGCTCTTCCCGGCGCCCGTCTCCCCGTGCAGGATCACCGTGAGGTCCGTCGCGGCCACCTGTTCCACCAGCTCGCACACGCGGGCGATGGCGTCGCTGGGGCCCATCAGGTCGCGCAGCGACCCCGTGGCCTTGGCCCCCTCCTGCTCGCCCGCCAGGTCCTGCCGCTGGGCCAGGGCATCATCGAGGGCCCGCCCAAGCTCGGCCAAGCCCACGGGCTTGGCGAGGACGGTTTCCGCGCCCAGCTTCATCGCCCGCACGGCGGTCTCCACCGTGGCATAGCCAGACATCAGGACCACGGCGATCCGCCGGTCGATCTCCTTGATGCGGGCGAGGACGTCCAGGCCGTTCATCCCCGGCATGCGCAGGTCGAGGATCACCAGGTCGGGAAGCTGCTCCCCCACCAGGCGGATGGCCTCCGCCCCGTCCGCCGCCACACGTGCCCGGTAGCCCTCCGCCTCCAGGTACCCCGTCATCATCGTCCGAATCGCCGGCTCGTCGTCAACGACGAGCACTTCCCTCTGGTCTGCAACCCTTGCCATCCCCGCTCCCCTCAGGAAAGATGGTGAGGGAGAATCTCCCTGGTGCAGCGTATCTGAAGGGGACGACGAACTGAATTGGGAATTTCCCCGGTATCACGGCGGCACGATACCGATTGTGGGTAAGGTGTTATACCTATGTGGAAAAGCTGTGGGTTTGCGGGGTACTCCGTGCGCCGAGGCAGGGAAGGCAAGGCCACAGTTCCCCGGCGGCTCCGCGGGAGCTTTGCCCGACGAATTCCTGGGCAGCGGGTCGCGCGGCGGAGCCACTCAGACCGTGGAGCGGGCGCCAAGGCGGTCGAGGGCCCGCTCGAACGTCTCCTCGTGGCCGGAGTAGGAGCACGACTCGCCCTCGTGGGCGAAGCGGTCCTTGAGGTCGCGGAACTCCTGGAAGAAGGGGTTGCTCAGAGCCGCGGCGAGGGAGACGTCCTGGAGGCAGTCGGCGGCGAGGCGGGCCGCCGGGCAGGGCTCGAGGTAGCCGTCGGGCGAGATGTGGGCGATGCCGTTGCCGCCCGCCTGGCAGCCTCCGAAGCGCAACTCGTCGGCGGGGAAGCCGATGATCGGGATGGAGAATGCCGCCCGGCACCGCGCCAGGCCCGCCTCGATCTGCTCGGCGAGCGGCGGCGTGGTGGGAGGGCTGGGAATCTGCTCGAGGAAGAAGCCGCTGCGGCAGCCGCGGGCGACCAGCGTGCCCACGAAGTCGGGCGTGGCCGCGGCCGCCACGTTGTCGCCCGACATGGTGACCGAGAAGCCGAAGGGGATGCGGCGCTCGCGGAGCGTGTCCATCGCCGCCATAGAAACATCGTAGCTCCCCTCCCCGCGCCGCGCGTCGTTCCACTCGCGCGGGCCGTCCACGCTCACGACCCAGAGCATGTTCGGCGTGGCCAGGCCATCGTCGAGGAACGGGCGGACGAGTGCGCCGTTCGTGAAGACGATGAACGGCACGTCGGGCATCTCGCCGGGGATCTGAAAGAAGTCGCGGTGCAGGAGGGGCTCGCCGCCCGACACCACGGCAATGGCCACGCCCAGCTCGCGGGCCTCGCCCAGGATGCGGCGCGCGAGCGGCAGGGCCATGTGCTCCTTCGCGTAGCGCTGGGTGTAGCAGTGCCGGCAGCGCAAGTTGCACCGCCCCGTGACCGCCAGGAACAGCACGGAGGGCACGTGGAGCCCGCGTTCCGCGCGTGCCGCGGCCCGCAGCCGCTCGCACCGCGCCATCCGCGAGAGCCATCGCGGCACGAGCTTCAGCACGTCGGCCCGCACGGGCGGGCCGTTGAGCAGCCCGCGCCCGAGCTGCTGCGCGACGTATTCGCTGAACGTCCTCGGGGCCTTGAGCGCGCCCCAAATGCCCTTGAGCATGTCGAGCATGGCGGTTCACCCTTTCAACTGGTGAAGGGACGAGGAGGTGTGTGAGCGAGAGGATGGGCCACGGGGAGGATTCTACTCGCCGCGGCGGGGCCGCCGCCCAAGAGGCCCCGCGTTGGTCTTCAGACATTGTACACTACGTCTATGCACAAAGCCAAGTATTTTTTGCGGCCACCAGGCCACCAAGAATGCCAACTCTAGGGAGGGGGGAGTTGGCATCCTTGGTGGCACTCTTGGCCCATTGATGGAGGGAGGATGGCGCCGCCCACCGTATCGCCTGTCGCCAGCGAGCGTAAGTGTTTGCGGCTAATAGGCTTTCGGAGATTCGCCGGACGGCTCGGCGGGGAGTGGCTTGGGCGCCCAGGTGTCGTCCTCTGTGATGTCAATCGTCCACAGCCCGAGGACGAAGTCCAGCAGCTCGGCCACGTTGATACCGATCTCGAGGGAGAGCCCGGCCGTTCCCGCCATGCCAATCCAGAACCTGTCCGCGAGCTTCCCCCACTTGGGCGGCTCCAGGTCGCTGGCGTAGCGCCGCCTCGTGATGGAGGGTCCCAGCGTGCTCACGCGGTTGCCGGCGGCATCGCTGCCCTCCTCGTTGGCGACGAGGGGGAAGCCAGCCTCGTAGCCGACGTCGCCGATATAGATGTCGCCGCCGCGGGGCTTCTCCCAGCCGCGGTCGCCGTAGCGGCCGCGCCAGCCCCAGCGCTCGCGGCCCGCGACGCCCATTCCCACGACGATCCAGTCCGTGAACTTCACCCGCGAATACGTCATCAGGCCGTAGCCGATGGTGAAGCGGAAGCAGTCGGCGAGGTCCGCCCCCCGCTGCTCCAGGTAGTCCCTGGGCGGCTGCGCGCAGCCCGCCCCGACGGCACACGCCACGCCCACGAGCGCCACCCACCCTGTCCGCCTCACGTGGCTCACGCCTCGTCTCCTCGAGCGGCCTCCCGCCATCCAGTATCGCCATCGGAGGCCGTCGCGTCAAGGCGACTTGCGCGCGCCGGGCGCCACCTTGACGCGCAGGCCCCGCGCAGCGACCACCGCAGCCAGCGCAGCGAGCGGCTCGGCGAGCGGCGCCTCGATGCCCTCCAGCCCGTACTCCCGCTCGAGGCGGCGATACTTCGCCTCGGCGAAGCGGTGGTACGGCAGAAGCTCCACGTACTCCAGCCGCGGGAAGCCGCGCACGAAGTCCACAATAGCCGCCACATTCGCCTCGTCGTCCGTGTAGCCGGGGATGATGGGCACGCGGACAACGATGGGCGGCTCCGCCTCGGCGAGGCGGCGGGCATTCGCCAGGATCAGCTCGTTGCCCGCGCCGGTGGCGGCTCGGTGGCGCTCGGCGTCCATCAACTTCAGGTCGAGCAACACGAGATCGGTGTGCGGCAACGCCTTCTCAAACGCGGCCCAGGGCACGCTCGCCGCCGTGTCGAGCGCCGTGTGGACCCCCTGCGCCTTGCATCGAATGAGAACCTCGGCACAGAAGTCGGCCTGGAGCAGCGGCTCGCCGCCCGAGAGCGTCACGCCACCGCCCGAGTTGTCGTAGAACGGCTTGTCCTTGAGCACCTCGGCCACGACCTCCTCGGCGGCCACGTCGCGCCCCTCCATCACGATGGCCTCGGCGTAGCAGGCATCGGCGCACTTCCCGCACACCCGGCACAGGGTCCTCTGGTATCGCCGCTCCCACCCATCTTGTGGGCGGGGCGTCTCTGCCCCGCGTCCCTCTTCTGCGCGGGGCACAGAGGCCCCGCCCACAGGCACCAGGCGGAGCGCCCCCGTCTCGCACGCCTCGAAGCAGTGGCCGCAGCGGATGCACTTGTTCGGGAAGAACGCCAGCTCGGGCGCGAGGGCGATGGACTCCGGGTTGTGGCACCACACGCAGGCCAGCGAGCAGCCCTTCAGAAACACGGTGGTGCGGATGCCGGGCCCGTCGTGGATCGAGAAGCGCTGGATGTTGAAGACGCGACCCGTCATGCTTCCCATCCCTTCGCGCGCGAGACGGCCTCGCACCACCGCGCATAGAGCCGCTCTGCCCTGCCTCGCTCCATGCGCGGAGTGAACACACGGTCCACTTGGCGGGTGGTGAGGAACTCCTCCTGGCTCCAGAGGCCCAGGGTCATTCCCGCGGCCGCTGCGGCGCCCAGCGCGGTCGTCTCGGCCACGGCACTCCTTTCCACGGGAATGCCGAGAATGTCGGCCTGGAACTGCATGAGCCAGTCGTTGGCTGTCGCGCCCCCATCCGCCTGAAGGGCTCGGATTTCCGCCCTGACCTCAGGCGGCAGGGCTTCGACAACGTCGCCCGTCTGATAGGCCATGGCTTCGAGCGCGGCCCGAACCAGGTGCTCGCGCCGCGTGGACCGCGTGAGGCCGAGGAAGGTGCCGCGGGCCGAGCTGTCCCAGTGCGGCGCGCCCAGGCCGACGAGCGCGGGGACGAAGTAGACGCCCTCGTTGTCGGGGAGCGATTGCGCAAGGGCCTCGCTCTCCTGGGCGCTCTTGATGATCCGCAGCCCGTCGCGCAGCCACTGGATGGCCGCGCCGCCGACGAAGACGCTGCCCTCCAACGCGTATTGGAGCGGCTGCCCCTCCTTCTGCCACGCCACCGTGGTGAGCAACTTGTCCGAGAGGGCCAGGCGGGTGCCCGTGTTCACGAGCAGGAAGAGGCCGGTGCCATAGGTGTTCTTGAGGTTCTGCGGCGAGAAGCCGCCCTGGCCGAAGAGCGCCGCCTGCTGGTCGCCCAGGTCGGCCGCGATGGGCACCTCGCGGCCGAGAATCTCCTTCTGCGTGCTGCCGAAGACGGAGAGCGATGGCTTGACATCGGGCAGCGCGACGCCCTTGGCCCCAAAGAGATCCACGAGCCGCTCATCCCAGCTCCCCTCGACGATGTTGAAGAGCAGCGTGCGCGAGGCATTCGACGGATCGGTCGCGTGGACCCGCCGGCCCGTGAGGTTCCAGATGGCCCAGGTGTCCACCGGAGGCGGCCTTGCTCGGCATGGGCGCGCGCCTCGGGCACGTTCTCAAGCACCCAGGCGATCTTCGTGGCGGAGAAGTAGGCGTCAACGACGAGACCCGTCTTGCGGTGGACCTCGTCGGCATGCTTCGCTTTCAGCTCGGAGCAATGCTCCGCCGTGCGGCGGCACTGCCACACGATCGCGTTGTGCACGGGGCGGCCCGTCTCGCTGTCCCACAGCACCGTCGTCTCGCGCTGGTTGGTGACGGCGACCGCGGCAATGTCGGCCACGTTCACCTCGCGCGACACGCGGCGGATGCACGTCAGCAGACTGTCCCATATCTCGAACGGGTCGTGCTCCACCCACCCGGGCCGGGGGAAGTGCTGCGTGAACTCGGCATATGCCTGCGCCACGGGGCGGAAGCTGGCGTCGAAGGCGATCGCCCGATTGCCCGTGGTGCCGAGGTCAAGAGCCAAGACCAACTTCCCCATCAGCTCGTCCTCGTCGTCCTCGTCGTCGAGCCATCGCGGGGCAGAGACGCCCCGCCTACGGTCCCGCCGTCGGGTGCATGCCGTTCTCGTCCACGCGGGTCAGGCTCGGCTGGCCGTCTTTGATCACGGCGCGGTAGACGCTCCCGCAGGCTCGTGCCTCGACCGTCACGGCTCCGAGGCCGGGAATCGTCGCCGAGACCTGGCGGTCGTCGCCGCCCGCGGCCCAGGCGGTGACGAGCCACTCGTCGCGCTCGCGGTGCTTGCGGGCCACGACGCGGGCGGCCGGGTCGCCCGTCGGGAACTCGTAGGCCGGCAGGTCTTTCGACCAGCGATGCTTGTCAGGGCCGGCGAGCAGATCGCCTTTCCGGAGGAACTCCTCGAGGTGGGAGAAGAGGGCGTGGACGTGGCCAAGAGCCGTCATCTGGGCGAGCCAGTGCGGCGGCTCGGGCTGGACATCGCCGTCGAAGCCGCCCTTGGGATAGGCGAAGTAGCCCGCGCAGCCGCCGAGCATCCCCGCCGTGTAGTAGCACTTCAGGTAGCCCGTGTAGCGCGCCAGGTCGCCGAATGCCTTCTCGCCCATCTTCTCGCGCGTCCAGCCGCCATTGAGCCAGTTGTACGAGAGCGCATCGCCCTGGGCAAGATGCTGGGCGGTCGCGTTGAGGGCCTGGGTGAGCATGTCGTTGTCACCCGTCCAGCCCGAGTTGAAGTGGACGTAGTAGATGGAGCTGCCGGGCAGGTCGCACACGCGTCGCATCGGCGGGTAGTCCCAGGCCCAGGCCTTCCAGCCGCCGTGGCGGCCGCGGTGGGGGCAGCCCTCGACGTAGTAGTAGCCGTAGAGCAGGCGGTCGGGGCACGCGGCCCGGATGGCCTCCGTGATGATCATCTCCTGGTGGGCCTTCCGCTCGGTGATGTAGTCGAACCAATCCCGCTCGCCCTTGGCCTTCATCACCTTGGGGTCCTGCTGCCAGACCTTCGCGCAGTGGCCGGAGACGCTGAGGGCGTATTCGCCGCCGTTCAGGATGATGGCGATGGGGGCCTTCTCGAGCACCTTCTTGAGCGGCTCGGCGGCCGCGGCAGCGGCCCTCTGGAAGACCGCGTCGGGCGCCTCGGGGCTCCAGGTCTTCGGCTCGATGGCCTTGCCCTCCGCGTCCTGGCACCAGGTCTCCGGCGGCAGGGCCGCGACGAACTTCCTGTCGCAGCAGGCGCGGTGCGCGAGCACCGAGAGAGGGTAGCGTTTCGGGTCGGAGGCCGTCAGGGAGCAGAGCCTCGCAGGCAGGCTCTTCGGGTCGTCGAGTTGCGGGACCACGCTCGCGTTGACCTCGCCCATCTCGAGCGCGTAGCCCCAGTGCTCGGTCAACTCGAGCTGGATGTCGTACGACAGCCGCCAGCCCCAGCGCGTCAGCAGCGGCAGCGTGTGGCCCACACGGAAACGCGGCCCCGTTGTTGCCCGCAGGTGGTCGAGCGGCGTGGCAGCGGAGGCGAGCGGGCTGACGCAGATGACAAGCAGCATGCCAGAGAACAACCTGCCCATTGGATGCCCCTTCGGGTGAGTCCCAGGGTGAGCTCCGCCATCATTGTGCCTGACCCACGAAGCAAAATCAACCCCCCTCGCGCATCGGCAGCGTCGAGACCGCAAGGAGGCGATGCGAGCCGCGAGAAGGAATTGCATAGTTGTTCAAGTATGCAATTCCTCCGCTACGCGCCGCCGGCCGATAGACCGGGAGTGGAAGGAGAGTTGCATACTTGAACAACTATGCAATCCCTTTGCGGCGCAGGGCAGACCCACCCAACGACATCCCGACCCGTCTCTCTGGCCTCCGCGGGGCTCTTGACCCCAATGCCCACCTGTGCTATACAAGCAGTTGCGGGCCGGTCACACCAGACTCCGGAGGCACGACTATGCGGCGCGTTCATCTTGCCGTCCTTCTCAGCGTTCTTTCACTCCTGGCCTCGGCAGCCGAGCAGCGGAACCCAGCGTGGCCCCCGAAGGGCACGCCGCTTCGCGTGCCCGTGACCCGCGACACGTGGGTCTCGTCGTGCTCGGGCGAGACCCAGGGCAACAACGGCGGCGCCAACACGCTGAAGACCAAGGCCTACCAGGAGTTCTTCCTGGTGGACATTGACCCCGCGCCGCTCAAGGGCCGGGTCATCGCGGGCGCCGTGCTGCACCTGCACTGCTCGTCGAAGGACATTCAGAAGCGTCTCAGCGTCTCCTCGCTCGCCTCCGAATGGGTCGAGGGCACGGGCACCGGCTACGCGAAGCAGCCGGGCAGTTCCTGCTTCGAGGAGGCCGAGTTGGGCAAGCGGCCCTGGGCCTATCCCGGCAGCGACATCACCGCCGTGATGATGGGCGAAGGGAACACGCTGTGGGCCACGTGGGATTCCACGCCGCCCGACGCCAAGGGCTGGCAGACGGTGGCCGTCGAGCCGCGCGTCATCGCTGCGCGTGTGGCTGGCCTCTCCCACGGCTTCGTGGTCTTCGACGATACGGGGAGCGAGTGGACTCGCAGCGGCGAATCGGTGCGGCGACACATCTTCCCCAACCGCTTCGTCCACAGCCGCAACGCGGGCGCCAAAACCGCCCCCTACTTCACCATCTACCTCGGCGACGAGGACAAGCAGCCGCCCGCCGCCCCGGCCGACATCCGCCGGGAGCAAGCCACCCTCCCCGCCGGCGAGGCCATCGTGTCGTGGGCCTCGCCCGCCGATGCGCTCGGGTTCAAAGTCGGCGTAGTCCACCTCGGCGCCGTCGCCCGTGACGATGGGGTGAAGGACATTCCCGTTCCCCGCTATCTCATTCCCATGGCCATGCCAGGCCAGCGGGTCCAGATGCACCTGCGCGACATGGGCTTCGAGGGCAGCGAGGCGCTCACCGTCTTCGTGTCCGCCGTGGATGCCGCGGGCAATGCCGGCCCGGCCGCAACAACGGGGGTCAAACTCTCCGCCACGCCGACCACGGTCGAGATCGCCGGCTCGCCTGCCCTCGGGTTCACCGAAGCCGGCCCGTTGCCCAAGCTCGGAGCCACCGGAATCGCCGTGATTGACCCACTTGATAAGGTGAACCCCGCCTCTGGCGCCTTGATTCCATCGCACGACGCCGCCTATCTCGCCGCCAATCACCTCTGGTCGGCGAAGGACAAGCGGGTGCGCCTCTATGCCGCCAAGAACGAGTTCGTGGCCTTCCAGGTCGTGCTCAAGGGCGCGGCGGCCGAAGTGACGCCCTCCATCAAACTTCCCGAGCCACTCAAGGCCAGCCTCCTCGAATTCCGGAACGTCAAGTCCAAGAGCGGCATGCTGCCCGACCCGCTCGTCCCGATCAAGGGCTCCGTGACCTGGCAACAGGCAGGCGCCGCGCTCCTCGCCGACCTCTACGTGCCCCACGAGACGCCCGCAGGGAAGCACCAGGGCACGCTCACCCTGGCAGCGGGCGGCGAGACGCTCTCGATCGCCATCGAGCTAAACGTGTGGGACTTCGGCCTGCCCGACTTCCTGTCGTTCATCCCCGAGATGAACAGCTACGGCCTGCCCTCCCCCGAGGCGGGCTACTATCGCGTCGGCCACGCCCATCGCACGTGCGTCAACGCCCTCCCCTACAGCCAGGGCGGCAGCGTGCGCGCCGCGCCGAAGTGGGATGGCGCGAAGCTCGATTGGGCCGCGTGGGACAAGCGTTTCGGCCCGTTGCTCGACGGCTCAGCCTTCGCCGACCTGCCCCGCCGCGCCGTGCCGCTCGACTCCCTCTACCTGCCGCTCCACGAGAACTGGCCGTGCGACATCTTCAAGGCCTACAACGGCTCGTACTGGGCCGACCGCGCCTTCCCGCCCGAGTACCGCGAGACGTTTGTGAAAGTCTCCCGCCTCTTCGCCGAGCACTTCGCCGCGAAGGGCTGGAACGACACCTTCCTTCAGTTCTACCTGAACAACAAGAGCAACTTCAAGGAGCGCGGCTGGTCGCGCGGCGCGTCGCCCTGGATCCTCGACGAGCCGGCGAGCTTCCAGGACTACTGGGCTCTCCGCTGGTTCGCCGCCGCGTTCCACGAGGGGGCGGCCGCTGCTCGCGGCAAGGCCAAGGTCGGCTACCGCATTGACATCTCGCGCCCCGAGTGGGAGCGCGACTGCCTGGAGCCGCTCAACGACTTCTACGTGTGCAGCGGCGTCTTCCGCAAGTACCGCCGCATGATTCTCGACCGCCAGCGCCGCAACGGCATGATCATCTTCGAGTACGGCTCGTCGAACCCCATCGAGGCGCCGAACGTCCAGCCCGCGGGCTGGTGCGTGAGTGCGTGGTGCCTCGGCGCCGACGGCGTGCTGCCCTGGCAGACCATCGGCAACGACGGCTCGTGGGCCAACGCCGACGAGTGCTCGGTCTTCTACCCCGGCAGCAAGGTCGGCAGCGGCGAGCCAATCCCCAGCGTGCGCCTCAAGGCATATCGGCGCGGCCAGCAGGACGTCGAGTACCTGACGCTGCTCACCCAGCTTCTCGGCGCGCCCCGCTGGGCCGTGGGCCAGGCCGTGCAGGACCAGCTCCGCCTCGTCGCCACCGCGCGCAAGGCGGCGGATGCCGGCGGCATCGAGGACGCCGGCCGCATCACCCTCGACCGCCTGTCGCCCGTCGCCCTCTGGGAACTGCGCACGCAGGTCGGCGGCACCCTGTCGAAGGCCAAGCCCGCGTGGAAGCGTCGGCTCGTGGACCTCCGCACGCCCGCGCGCGACGTGAGCAAGCTCGCGACGTTCCTGCCCGAGCCGCGCCCGCCCGTCGCCGAGAAGGGCTTCGGCGCCGAGGCCGAGCAGGGCGACGCCATCATCATCCAGGGCAAGCCCGCGGTCACCGACGCCCTCATTCACTTCGAGGAGCCAACGAGGGCCTTCGGCGGCGAGGCCCGCAGCAACGCCCTCCGCCGCACCGAACGCTCCAACGCCTTCCTGGCAAAGTTCGACCTCGCGGGCAAGCTGCCGCAGGGCACCAAGGTCGCCTCCGCCCGGCTCACCTTCTGCGTCTGGGACCCCAGCAGCAAGGGCAAGACCCGCGTCGCCGCCTTCCGCATCACGTCGGACTGGGATGAGCGCGCCGTCACCTGGAAGCAGGCCGCCGCGGGCAAGACCTGGGCCGACGAGGCAGGCTTCGAGGTCGGCAAGGACACGCCCAAGGACCCCGAGGGCGACGTCATCGTCCCACCCGAGGAGGGCGCCGACACGGCCAACCCGCCGCTCGAGTACTCGATTGACGTCACGAAGTCCGTCAAGGCCTGGCTCGCCGGCGACGCCAGGAACCTCGGCCTGGCCATCGTCCCCATCATTGACCGCTCGGTGGACGACGGGCAGTACACCCGCATCCAGGTCCTCGCCTCCGAGTACAACCAGAAGGAGTTCACCCCCAAGCTCACCATCCGATTGGTCAAGTAGCCGCCTGACGCGACAATCACCAGGCACGCTTCGGCTCGCAGGCAGCCAGAAACGAGGGACTGAACGGTGGACACGGACGACGAATGCCCCGATCGGACGAAGCCGGGGCTCCAGTTCGCCGGTCTCGTTGCGTCCTCTCTCGCCGTGGTGCTGGCCGGGGCGCAATCTGCACCGGCGGGCGTGGACCTCTCGAAGCTCAAGGCCATTGTCCTCGGCCCCGCTCCGGACAAGCACGAGCAGCAGGCCGCCGGGGAACTCGCCCGATACCTCAAGCGGATGTATGACGTGACGCTGCCGGTCGAGGCCCGCGAGGGCATCGGCCCGGACACCACGGATGTCATTCTGCTCGGCAGGAAGGCGGTGGTGGCAGCCGGGGCTATCGCCGCCGGCGAGCTCGAGAGAGTGCGATGGGATGGGTATGTGATCAAGGCGAAGGATGGCCGAATCGCCCTGGCGGGAGGCCGCGGCATCGCAACGCTGTTTGCCGTAGCGGGCCTGCTGGAGCACCTGGGTGCGGAGTTCTACGGCTCCACCGAGGTCGTGCCCAGGCGCGAAGACAAGACGATCGCCGACTTCGCCCTCTCGGACAAGCCGGCCTTCGAGTTCCGCGCGGCGTCCACAGGCGACTGGCGGCTGAAGACGACCCGCGCGGGCGACTACGCCAACGTCGCGCCCGTCGCCGGCAAGGAGCTCTGGCCGAACGACTACGGCTGGCACGAGCACATCGCCGGGTACCTCGTGCCCAAGACCCTCTACTACGACGAGCATCCCGAGTACTTCGCCATGCTGGCCGACGGGAAGCGGATCGCCAAGGATAAGTTCGACATCTGGCGAACCCCGCTGTGCCTGTCGAATCCCGACGTCACGCGGATCTCCATCGAGCGGATGCGCGCGTGGATCAAGGACCAGCCGGAGTGCCGCTTCTTCAGCCTCACCTACGGCGACACGCTCACCCACTGCCAGTGCCCGGAGTGCAAGAAGCTCGACCCCGTCCCCGGCCAGCACGCCGACCGCCTGCTCCACTGGGTCAACGGGGTCGCCAAGGCAATCGGGAAGGAGTTCCCGGACAAGGTGTTCATCACCTACGCCTACGTGAACACCGACGACGCGCCCCGGCGGCAGAAGCCGGAGCCCAACGTCCTGGTGCTCTACGCCCCCTGGTATGGCCGCGGCACGAACTGCCGCGTGCACCCCTACTCGACCTGCTGGCAATCGGTCGTCGCGGCGGGGCAGATGGAGGACTGGATGAAGTGGTCGCCCGAGAGCATGGGCGTCTACGACTACGGGTTCGGGTTGGCCCAGCTCCGCGCCTTCGAGTACAAGATCAAGGACTGGGCCAAGCACGGCCTTCGCGCCTTCTACCAGTGCGGCTGGGGCACCTCGCTGCGGGCGCTTCAGAACTACGTGATCCCCAAGCTGCTGTGGGACCCGGCGCTGGACGCGAAGGAGCTGGAGAGGAAGTTCTGCGATGCCTACTACGGCCCGGCCGGGAAGCACGTGGCCGCGTACATTGACCTGTGGTACCACGAGTGGGTCGAGACCGGGTCGCACCAGATTCGCGGGCAGAAGGGCTATCCCGCCCGAGCCAAGGCGCTGCTCGACGCGGCGCGCAAGGCGGTGGCGGGGACGGCCTGGGAGAAGCGCCTGGACGAGAAGTCGGGGCTGCCCGCCTGGGACGCCAGCAACGTGAGCAGCCAGGCCGCCTACAAGCCGCAGGGCGAGGGAGAGGACTGGGGCAAGGACGCCAGGCCGATCGAGCCTGAGCCTGGCTTCCAGGGCTATGACCGGGAGCACCTGTGGCTCAGCGAGCCGCATCTCGGGCGCAAGGACTTCAAGAACGACGCGAAGCTCACGCGCATTGATGCGATTTGCGCGCCCGGGGCAGAGGCGGCCGGGCGGAAGCTCCAGGGCTACATCAAGGCGATCTACGGCATCGAGGTCCCGCTCAAGCAGATGGCGGTCGGCAAGGACACGCGCGGCATCATCGCCGTCGGCCGGCTGGCGGCGCTGGCGTCCGGGCTCGTGGAGGACGCGGACTTCAAGCTTGCCGGGCCCGAGGGCATGGTCGTGCGTGCGCGCAACGGCCTGATCGCCATATCGGCGACGAGCGACGAGCGGATCGAGACGGCTCTGGACGGCTTCCTGTTCGTCATCCGCTCACGCCACGGCGGCGTCGGGGCGGACCGGGCCCTGCCGAAGTCGCCCGTGCCGATCATCCGGGCGCTGACCCTGATTGACTGGCCGCCGTTCGGGGCCGCGGGTCTCGGCAAGACCCGGTAGGCTCGGCCACCTTTGGGTCAGGAGGAAGCGAACCACCCCACTGCGTGACTCCCGCTTGCATCACCACACTGCCTGAGGGCCACCAAGATGGCGAAATGCAGGAGACGAGTCCCTTGCTCTGTCCTTGGCGCTCTCGCGACAACGGCGGCGCTGATGCTCTCGCCGTCCGCTCTGGCGGAATCCACGATCACCATCGAGCCCGGCAAGACGTATCAGACCATCACCGGCTGGGAGGCCACGGCGTGGCTGGGACAGTGGGGGAAGGATAGCCCGTACAAGAGCTATCGGGATGAGCTGATCGACAAGGCGGTGAACGAACTGGGCCTCACGCGCCTTCGCGTGTCTGTGCGAAGCGGGTTCGAGCGCCCGGAGGATGACTTCGCCCTCTATCAGAGCGGGGCGATTGACGCCCGCACCTGGGGCAGCCGCCGGTATCAGCCGATCAACGACAACGACGACCCGCACGTGGCTGACCCCAAGGGGTTCCACTGGAGCGAGCTGGACCTCGCCATCGAGGAGATCGTGCTCCCGATGCGCAAGCGCCTGGCCGCCAACGGCGAGCGCCTTTACTTCAACCTCCTCTACATCGACTTCGGGGTCAGCCCCTTCGAGCATGGGCACAATCCCGAGGAATATGCCGAGTTCATGTCGGTCGCGTTCCAGCACATGCACGCGAAGTACGGCTTCGTGCCCGACTCCATTGAGGTCAAGCTGGAGCCGGACAAGCAGAGCGACAACTGGACCCCCGCTCACATGGCCAACGCCATCGTTGCGGCGGGCGACCGGCTGGCGAAGGAGAAGTTCCGGCCCGACTTCATCGCGCCGTCAACGATGAGGGCCGGCGCCACGGTGAACTGGGTCAAGAAGATGATGAAGGCCAATCCGCGGGTCACCGAATACCTGACCGAGCTCTGCTACCATCGGTACGGCAACCCCACCGAGCAGTCCCTCCCGGGCATCCTCGAACTGGCTCAGGCGCACAAGCTCAGGACTTCGATGGGCGAGTGGCTGAAGCCGGACTACGTCATCCTGCCCTACCAGGCTTTGTACAACGATCTGACGCAGTGCAACGGCTCCTCCTGGGAGCAGTACACCCTGGGCACACCCAATGCGAAGGACGGCGGCGGCTATTTCACCGGCAGCCGCACCGACCCGAAGAAGCTGGAGCTGACCAAGAGCGCCAGACTGCTCCAGCAGTACTTCAAGTACATCCGCCCAGGTGCGGTGCGGATCGGCGCGGCGTCGAGCGATCCGGGCCTGGAGGCGGTGGCCTTCATCAACAAAGGCGACAGACACGTGGTCGTGGTCAAGGCCGCAGCGGGGGCGACGTTTCGCGTCCGAGGGCTGCCGGCGGCGCGCTACCGCCTCGTCTACACGACCAGTTCGCAATACGCCGTGCGCCTGCCGGACGTGCCCCTTGGCGATGGCGAGTTGCTCGCCGCTTCTATTCCCGCCAAGGGCGTGGTGACGATCTACGATGAGACAAGCCAGCGGAAAGGGAGCAAGTGAACAGACGGCAAGTGATGCGGCGATTCGGGGCTGGACGCGCTGTCCCCCGTGACCACCAAACGCCGCTCAGACAGACGACCGTTTCGGATGGCGTGATTAGGAGCATCACATGAGACCAGGGAAGGCAGTGGGGTTGGCGTGTGTCCTGTGGTCCCTGGCCGCAAGTGCGGCGGCGGAGACCGGTGTCGAGGAGTTCCAGCTCGAGGAAAGAACGGGCGCGCCGAAGGCCTCGGAGGACTGGACGCACGTGTCCGAAACGTCCGCGGTGGTCTACTGGCAGACGGACGTGCCCGCCGACAGCTACGTGGAGTTCGGCGAAACGGAGCGGTACGGCTCGAAGACGGAACCGCGCGGCAAGTCGGCTGTCTCGGGCAAGCCCTTCTTCACTCACTTCCATCGCTTGACTGGCCTCGCGACCGGCAAGACGTACCATTACCGCACGGTCTCGACCTCGACGGGCGGCCACGCCACGCGGAGCGAGGACAGGACTCTGACGACACGGAAGCTCGAGGGCGCCATCCGCCTCCCCGGCGACCTGAACGACCCGCCCTACGTGTTGGACAAGGAGGGCGCGACGTACCTGCTGACGCGCGACGTGGCCGCGCCCGGGCTGGCCATAGACATCCCGGCCGGCGGGATCACCCTCGATCTGGACGGCCACACCGTCGTCTACAACGAGGAGAAGAAGACCGACTTCGACATGACGAGCTTCAACGCCCACATCCGACAAGGCGCCTTCGGCATCCGCATCCGAGGGCCGAAGACCAAGGTGACCGTCCTGAATGGCACCATCCGCCAGGGCAAGGCCGCGCAGGAGGCCCACTCCACCACGATCGGCTTCAATCCGGTCTACTGTAGCGGCACGCCCGGCCTCGAGCTGGCCGGCCTGACGTGCGAGTACTCCGGGCGCCAGGTCACGGGCGTCAAGCTGCATTGGGGCGGGCAGAAGGCGCACGTCCACCACAACGTCATCCACGACCTCGGGAAGCTGATCGCCGACCGCCATCAGACCGTCTCCGCGCTGAAGGGCATTGAGGCCGCGTCCAGCGTCCACCACAACCTCGTCCAGCGCTCGCGCCAGTGCGGAATCATGTCGGGTGCTGAGCCCCGGGGAACCGAGGTCCATCACAACGAGGTCCACATTGACAGCTACTCCATCAACTCGTTCGCCCTTGGGCTCAAGCACCACAGCAAGGCGCACCACAACCGTATCTTCGGCTGCGGGTCCAACTGCGTCGCCTTCGGCACCACCGGCGGCTGCGACGGCGTCGAGGTCTTCGAGAACTACGTCCGGCTCTACGGCCGCGACATCGCCGACCGCAAGGAGGACCTCAACACGAAGGAAATGGAATCCACCGACGTCAGCGTCATGAGCGGCCCCCGCGTCACCTGGGGATGCAAGAGCGTGGACTACCACGACAACGTCATCCTCGTCACCGGCTCCGACGGCAGCATGATCCGCGGCACGTTCCTGTTCACCGAGGCGAACTCGCCCGGGGTCAGGTTCCACAACAACGTCGTCGCGGCCATCGCACTGGACGAGAAGACGACCCGCTCCGGCGCCATCGCCATGGTCGGCAAGGGCAAGCCCGACGCGGCGCCCATGCTCTTCGAGAACAACCTGATCATCAGCAACTTCGCGAACGTCAACGGCGGCGACTCCTATGGCGTGGGCAACAACTGCCGCTTCGTCGGCAACACCTTCCGCAGGGTGGGCGACCGCAAGGACTACTTCACGATCCGACACCTCAGGAGCTACCCCAGCACCGGCCACGTCTTCGTCAACTCGAAGTTCGAGGCCGGCGCGGGCTACGACGCCGTCTCGATCCGCGACTGCGACCAGTTCGCCGTCGGCTGGACCCTGACGGTCAAGACCGCCCCCGGCGCAACCGTCACCATCAAGGACAGGGACGGGAAGGAAGTCTTCTCCGGCAAGGCATCGGCGGAGGGCACAGCGGCAGCCGAGGTCATCGAGTACAGCCGATCGGGCAGCAGGAAGACGCCGTTCACCCCCCATTCCGTCGTCGTGAGGAGCGGGACGGCCGAGAAGAGCGCGACTGTCACCGTGGACTCCCCAAAGGAGATCGAGGTGACATTCTGAGCCGGCTTCGCCGTGATCGCATGCGTGCCGCTCAGCGGATGCCGCGCATGCGGCGCCAGACACACGATGAGGCCGTGAGCGCTGCGGGCAAGAGGGGCTGCGGCTGGCGATGACACCTCGAGGAGAGGTCTGCTGGACGGGCGCGAGCCTGGCACCGCTCGTTGGGTTTCGGCGAGAGAGACGCGGTCGCGGCCTCGCGGCGACGGGGTGGCCATCTTGACGGGGCGTGGAGGGGGGGATGTGAGACAGGTGCCATCGCCGCATGTGCTGATGGCCAGAGACGTTACGAGCTGCGTTCGCGCCGGACCGGGGCGGCTTCAAGATGGCCAAGTCCTATTGCGCGCGCGTGGCCACCTTGACCACCTTGACGCCCCCCCCCGTCCCCCTCGCGCACCCCGTCGCGCCTGGGTGGCCACCTTGGGGCGGCACGCGGGGGAAGGGACCCAAGGGACCAAAGGGTCCCTTCGGCCCCTTGCCTGGCTGGTGCGCTCAGCGGCCGGTCAGGAGCTCGGAGATGTGGCAGACGCGGATGGGGAGCTTGCGCAGGCGGATGCCGTAGGCAAGGTGGATGATGCAGGCGGGGCAGGAGGTGACGAGGACACTCGCCCGCGTCTTCACGACGTTGTCAATCTTGCGGTCGAGCACCTGGCGGGCGAGGTCGTAGTGGCCGAGGGCGTAGGAGCCGGCGCCGCCGCAACACCAGTCGGCCTCGGGCAGCTCGCGATATTCGACGCCGGGGAGCGATTTCAGGATGTCGCGCGGCTCCTTGACGAGTTTCTGGCCGCGCGAGGCGTGGCAGGGGTCGTGGTAGGTCACGATGACCGGTGACGCGTGACGCGTGACGCGTGACGAAGAGCAAGAGGAAGCCAGGAATTCGACGAGGTCGCGGGTGCGGGAGGCGAGCTTTTCAGCCTCCTGGCGGAGCGGATCGGCCTCGGGGAAGAGGGTGGGGTATTTCTTGAGGAACGCGGCGCAGGACGAGCAGTCGGTGACGATGAGGTCGAACGGCGCGGAGGCGAGGAGCTTGAGGTTCTTCCGGGCAAGCTTGAGGGCGGCGGGGCGGTCGCCGTAGGTCTCGGCGGGCAGGCCGCAGCAGCAGTTGGGCAGGACGGTGACGGACTTCGCCCTCGCCTTCAACAGTTCGAGCGTGGCCTCGGCGGCGTCGGGGGTCATGATGTCCATGCCGCAGCCGACGAAGTAGGCGACGTGGAGCTTCTCGCCCTGGCCCTCGAAGTGGCCGGGCGTGATCTTGTCGCGGAATGCCTTGGCGGGGAAGCGCTCGACGATCTCCTCGGCGCGAGGGAAGTCGCGGCCGAAGATGCGGAGCAGCCCCAGGGCCTTCGCGACGGAGGAGAGCTTCATCTTCTTGCCGAAGGCGGCGGCGCGGGCAGCGAGGCGGAGACGGCCAGGGTACGGCAGCAGGCGATGGAAGAGGAGCCGGTGCAGGCTGCTGCGGCCGACCTTCTGGAGGAATTGCCCGCGGGCCGCGGTGATGAGGTCGGCCGTGGGCACCGCGGGGAAGCAGTGCGACGTGCAGGCCCCGCACAGCAGGCAGGCGAAGAGCGGCTCCTTGAGGTCGGGCGACCACTCGACGCGGCCCTCGACGATGGCGCGCAGAAGCGCGAGGCGGCCGCGGGCCACGCCGGCCTCGTGCCCGGTCGCGCGGAAGATCGGGCAGGCCGTCTGGCAGAAGCCGCAACGGTTGCAGCGCACGATCTGGTCGTAGTGGTCGGCGATGTCCATCAGTTCGGCAGATCCCCAGGGGGATGAATGGATGGGTGGATGAGTGGATGGATGTAAGGAAGCAAAGAGTCATCCAACCATCCAATCATCCATTCATCCTCTGATTCAGTTGCTCGAGGCCACGAGGTCCTCAACGAACCTGCGAGCCTTCTTGGCTTCCTCAAGCAGCGCCGGCAGGTCGCCGGGCGCGAGGGTCTCGATGACGAGCGGGCCGCCCGCGAAGCCGCCCTTCTTGAGCGCGCCCAGCACGGCCTTGAAGTCCACCTGCCCGGTGCCCGGCGTGACGGCGACGTTTTTCGGGTGCTTGTAGTCCTTCACGCACATCCCGGTCACCAGGCCGTCCACGGTGGCGGCGTCCTTCGCGGGGTCGAGTTCGCCGTTGGAGTAGTAGTAGATGTTGCCGGGGTCGTACCAGAGGCGGAGGCTCTTGTGGCCGACGCCCTCGATGCACTTGCGGCATTGGGGACCGGTCGCGTTGAGGCCGCCGTGGGGCTTGAGCACGATCTCGATGCCCTTCTCGGCGGCGTAGGGGCAGGCCTCGGCGACCGTCTTGTAGTAGGCGTCGTTGCGTTTCGGGTCGCCCGTGCCGCCGGCCATCAAGGCCTTGGAGCCGGCGGCGACACAGCAGTCAATGAGCTTCTTGAGCGCAGCAACACCCTGTTCGCCAAGCGGAAATCCGCCGCCGTAGACGCAGGGGACGCTGAGGCCGCGCTTCTTCACCTCTTCACCGACCTGCTGCGCTTCCTCGAGGGTCGTGGCGGTGGAGATGACGAGGTTGCCCTTGCCCTTGGTGGTCATGAGGCCGGCGTGCTTGAAGCCGGCTTCGGCAATGGCGTCGAGGGCGACGCGATACTCGTGCTTGTCCCACGGCCGCGTCCAGCAGCCGATCTGCCAGGCGGCCGGCGGCTCGGCTTCGGCGGCCCGCCCAGTTCGTGACGCGGCAAGGCCAACGAGGCCAGTCGCGATGAAGCCGCGTCGTGAGGTCGTCGCGTTCGCCATCGGGTCACCTCCTCCCCGGCAGGCGGCCGGGGGCAAAGACGCCATGAGGGTCGAGAGCGGCCTTGAGTCGGTGCATCGCCTTCCAGTCGGGGCGCTCGGGGGCGAACACGTCGTGCCGCTGCTTGAACTCGGCGGACGCCTTCTCGGCGACAACGTGGCCCCCCGCCTCCGCTGCGAGGGAGCACAGCGCGGCCCACTGTTCGTCGGATAGCAGTGCAAGCCCGAGCGAGGCTCGGCCACAGCCGAAGTCCAGCAGCACCTGGCCCGAGGGCAAGGCCACTGAGACGACTGCTGCGACGGCGTCCAGCGGCACATCCACCCGCAGCACGAATGCGGCATCGTGGAGCGCTCGATACGTTCCTGCGTGGAAGCCTTCGAGGACGGGGTAGTCGAGTGTCTCCGCATCGCCAAGGCCGGCCTCCCCGACAAGCGACGCGCAGCCGTCGAGCTGGGCGCGCACGGTCACGTCGAAGCCCTCGAAGCCGACGCTGAGCGTCCAACGCGACGGGTCGGGTCTCGGAACGGCGGTAACAAACGCGGGGCAGAGCTTGGAACTGAGGAGAGCTCTTGCAGCGGCGGAGCACTGTGCGACGGTGCCCGAGGCGCGGAGTACGCGGCAGATCTCGGGGACGGCGGAGACGCGGAAGGTCAGCTCGGTGAGCAGGCCGAGTGTCCCAGCCGAGCCGGCGAGAAGGCGCGTGATGTCGTAGCCCGCGACGTTCTTGATGACGCGGCCCCCGGCCTTGATGTGCCGCCCGGTGCCCGAGACGAAGCGCAGGCCGAGCAGCGAGTCGCGGGGCGCGCCGTAGCCGAGGCGCTCGGGGCCACAGGCGCCGAGGGCCACCATCCCGCCGAGGGTGCAGCCTTCGGCCAGCGGCGGGCGAAAGGGCAGCCACTGGCGGTGGGGAGCCAGGAATCCCTGCGCCGCGGCGAGAGTCATCCCGGCGCCGAAGGTCACGGTCTGGTTGTCGGCGTCGTGCTCAACCACGCTGGAGAGCTTGTCGGTGTGCAGGGGGACGACGCGCCGTTCGGAGTGGTTCCCAAAGTCGGCGCGCCGCCCGCCACCCATGGGCAGGAGGGCTTGGCGAGCCGCGATGGCGGCAAGCACTGCATCGCAGGCTTCGGCGGGCGAGGTCGGGGCCAGGGAATCGGTGAGTGCGGAGTGCGGAATGCGGAGTGGGGAGTGTGGAGGAACTGCAACGGTCGGAATTGCCTTGCCCGGGTTCATCAGTTGGGCGGGGTCGAAGGCCCGCTTGACGGCGAGCTGGAAGGCGAGGTCGTGGTTGGAGAAGATGAGGCGCATGCCGTCGAGCTTCTCGACGCCCACGCCGTGCTCGCCGGTGATGGTGCCGCCGAGGTCCACGCAGGCCTGCATCACCTCGCGGCCCGCCTCGTGGACGCGATGGGTCTGCTCGGCGACGCGGTTGTCGAAGAAGAGCAGCGGGTGGAGATTGCCGTCGCCGGCGTGAAGCACGTTGCCACTGGGGAAATCGAATTTCTTCGCGATCTCGGCCATTCGCTCGAGCGCCTCGGGCAAGCGGTTCCGCGGCACGGTGCAGTCGGCGACCCAGAAGCTGGGCGCGATGCGCGCGAGCGCGCCGAAGGCGCCGCGGCGGCCGGCCCAGAGCTGGTCGCGCTCGGCGGCGTCCCTCGCCCGTCGGATGTTGCGGCAGGCGTTGGCCGTGCACAGCTCCTCGATGCGCTGCGCCTGGGCGTCGAGGCCGGCAGCCGGCCCCTCGACCTCGATGATCAGCACGGCCGCCGCATCGTCGGGATAGCCTGCGGGATAGCTCGCCTCGACGGCGCGGATGACCGGGTTGTCCATCATCTCCAGCGTGGCCGGCACGATGCCGTGGGCGATGATGGCGGAGACGGAGCGCGCGGCGGCCTGCACGCTGTCGTAGATGGCGAGCAGCGTGATGACCGTCTCGGGCAGGGGCAGGATGCGCAGCGTCATTTCGGTGGCGATGCCCAGCGTGCCCTCGGAGCCGACGAGCAGCCCCCGAAGGTCGTAGCCGGGCGGGTCGAGGGCGCCGCTGCCGGTGCGCGCGACCTCGCCGCTGGGCAGCACGACCTCCAGGCCCAGCACGTGGTTGGTCATCACGCCGTACTTCACGCAATGGGGGCCGCCCGAGTTCTCGGCGACGTTGCCGCCGAGGGTCGCCGCCTTCTGGCTCGCAGGGTCGGGCGCGAAGAAGAAGCCCAAGGGGGCCAGGGCGGCCTGAAGCTCGAGATTCGTCACGCCGGGCTGCGCGATGGCCAGCCGACGCTCGGGCTCGATGGACAGGATGCGGTTCATCCGCGTGAGGCACACAACCACACCGCCACGCGGGGCGATGCTGCCGCCCGACAGGTTGGTGCCGAAGCCGCGCGGAATGCAGGGCACGCACGCCGCGCTGGTCGCCCGCACGACGGCGGCAACCTCCTCCGTCGAGGCGGGAAGCACGATGGCGTCGGGGATGCCAATGGCCAGCGAGGCGTCGTAGGAGTAGACCTCGACATCCGTGGGGCCGGCGTGAACGCTTGCGGCCCCCACGATTCGCCGCAGCTCGCTGAGCAGCCCGGATGCGATCATGTCTCGGCGTAGACCGCCGCGGCGGCCTCCAGCCCCCCGGAGTTCACCTTCACGCCTTCGGCCTTGAGGATGGTCTCGAGTGCGGCGAGGAAAAGCGTGACATTTCGTCGGCAGGCGGCGTGGCCCATCAGCCCGACCCGCCAGACCTTGCCAGCCAGCGGGCCGAGGCCGGCGCCGATCTCGATCCCGAAGTCGTTGAGCAGCGCGGCCCGCACCCGCTTGTCGTCGGCGCCCTCGGGGATGCAGACGGCGTTGAGCATCGGCAGCCGCTCGGCCTCGGGCACGAGCATCGAGAGTCCCATCGCCTCGAGGCCTGCGACCAGGGCGCGATGATTCAGGAGGTGCCTGGCCCAGCGGGCATCCAGCCCCTCCTCGACAATAATGCGGAGGGCCTCGCGGAGGGCGTAGATCATGTTGATGGGCGCCGTGTGGTGATACTTGCGGGCGCCGCCCCAGTACTGCCGCACCATCCCCATGTCGAGATACCAGCTCACCACGCGCGTCTTGCGGCTCTCCAGCGCCTCGAGCGCCTCGACACTGAACGAGACCGGGGCGAGGCCCGGCGGGCACGACAGGCACTTCTGCGTGCCGCTGTACACCGCGTCAATGCCCACGGCATCCACGCCCACCGGCATGCCGCCGAGCGAGGTCACGGTGTCCACCAGGAAGAGGGCGCCCGCATCGGCCGCGATGCACGCGATGTCGTTCAGCGGCGTGCAGGCGCCGGTGGACGTCTCGGCGTGAACGACGGCCACGAGCTTGGGCTTGCGCCCCTCGATGGCCTTCTCGACGGCCTCGGGCGCCACCGCCCTGCCCCACTCGGCCTCCACCTTGATGAGCTTGCCGCCGAGGCGATCCACGATGTCGGCCATTCGCGTGCCGAACACGCCGTTGATGCACACTACGACCTCGTCGCCCGGCTCCACCAGGTTGACGAAGCACGTCTCCATCCCCGCGCTGCCGGTGCCCGAGACGGGAATGGTGAACTCGTTCGCCGTCTGGAACACGTAGCGGAGCAGCTCCTGCGTCTCATCCATCAGGGCCAGGAACTTCGGGTCGAGGTGGCCGACGGTCGGCGCGGCCATGGCCTGAAGCACGCGGGGCGGCACATCGCTCGGCCCCGGCCCCATCAGCACACGCTGGCCGGGATCAACGTCACGAAACGCCTTGGCATCGATCATCCATCAGTCTCCGACGGGTTGCAGTACAAGCGCGGACCGAAGCATTATAGTGGGTCGCTGCCGGCCAGACAACCGGGCGTTGAAAATCGCAGGCGGAATGGTAGGATGGACGGCGGCGGAAGGGGGGAATGGGCAACATGGATAGGGGGCTCGATATGGCAAGGGCTGGCGCTCTGCTGCTCGGGGTCGTCCTCGCCGTCGGTCTCGTCGGCGCCGCCACGGGCGGCGAGCGCGAGATCCGCATCACGGGAATGGTCGGGAACCTGCCCGTGGACCTGCTCATCGGCGGCGCGCCGCCCGCGGCCGCTCCTCGCAAGCGGCCGCCCATGCCCGCGATCACCCAGCCCGTGCTGTTCAACACGCCCGAGGCCGACCGCATCATGGAGGCCCTCCAGATCTTCCCGCCCGACAACCCGTGGAACGAGGACATCTCGGGGCGGCCGGTCCACCCCAACTCGAAGAACATCATCGCCTCGTGCAACGCCGAGCGGTGGGTGTGGTTCAACCTCGACATGGGCTACGTCATCGTCCCGCCGAATCAGAAGAAGCTGCCGGTCAAGATCACGGCGTACCCGGGCGAGTCCGACAAGGGGCCGTTCCCCATTCCCGACAACGCGCCCATCGAGGGCTGGCCCGTCTACGGCGGCGAACTCGAAAAGCTCCAGCGCGAGGGACGCGGCGACCGGCACGTGCTCGTCGTGGACCCCGTGAACGGGATGCTCTACGAGTTCTACGCAGGGCGGAGGACCGATGCCGGCTGGGAGGCGGCACAGTCGTCGGTCTTCGACCTCAAGTCGAACAAAATGCGTCCCGCGGGTTGGACCTCCTCCGACGCGGCCGGCCTGCCCGTCTTCCCCGCCGCCATCCGCTTCGAGGAGTGCGAGCGCGGCATGGTCGAGCACGCCATGCGCGTGACCTTCCGCCGCACGCGCCGCGAGTACGTCTACCCCGCCACCCACGTCGCCAGCCGCCACACCAGCCCCAACGTCCCGCGAATGGGCGAGCGGCTCCGCCTGCGCAAGGACTTCGATACCTCGGGCTTCTCCAAGCACCCCAAGGCCATCCTCGAAGGCCTGAAGAAATACGGAATGTACTGTGCGGACAACGGGATGGACTGGCTGATCTCGATCACGCCCGACAGCCGGCTGAAGAACCTGGAGGAGCTGAAGCGGGTGAAAGGCAAGGACTTCGAGGTGATCGTGCCCACCGGCCCCAACGAAGGGCCGCGGGCGAAGTGAGTCAGGCGATGCGGCGGCCCATCCAGGCGAGCAGCCCCAGCAGGAGCAGGGCCGGAATCGTGCCCGTCGCGATTCCCCACGACACCGTGGTCGCATCGGCCACGGCGCCGACGAGCCACGGCATCACGATGCCGCCGAAGTTGCCCAGCGCGGCCAGGAGAGCGAACATCGAGGCCCCCCCCGTGGGGAACCTGTCCGCCGCCACGGCGAGCATGCTGGGCCACAGGCAGCTCACGGCCAGCCCCATCGCCGCACAGGCGGCAAGCGCCACCGGCGGCCACGGGGCGAACGAGCCGACGACGTAGAGGCACGCCGCCGAGGCGCAGCACGCGAGCATCAGCCGCACGGCCCGCACCCGACGCCCGAGCAAGCCCCCCGCCATGCGCCCCGCGGCCATCGCCACCGAGAAGACCACCAGCGCCATCCCACCCGCCCACTTGCTGTAGCCCAGCCCCTTCTCGGCGTACGCGGGCAGCCACTGGGCCATCGCCAGCTCCGTCGCACCGACCAGGAAGATCGCGGCGAGCGCGGCCAGGAAGTACGGCTCGCGGCACAGCCGCCTCAGACGCTTCCTCTCGTGCCCCTCCGCCACGAGGGCCGGCACGCGCATCCCCAGGAACCCCAGGGCGACGAGGAGGGAGAGCGGCAGCATCGCCACGGGAATCGAGCGCCAGGCCACGCCGCAGCGCAGGGCGAGCGACGTCGCCAGCACGGTGGCCACCGCGCCGATCGAGTAGAACGAGTGCAGCCAGTTCATCGCCGAGGCGCGGTGGTCGGGCTGAAGGGCGGCGACGATGGGGCTGAGCACCATGTCCAGCACCCCGGCCCCGAAGCCCATCACGAAAGCGGCCAGGAGCACGGCGCCGTAGGTTTCCGCGTAGCCGAGCACGCCCAGCCCGACGCCCACGCACAGGCTGCCCGCGACGGCGAACGGCTTCGCCCCCATGCGGTCGGCCAGCGGCCCCGTGAGCACGATGCCCAGCACCAGCCCGACGAAGATGGCCGAGCCGATGCGGCCGAGCTGCTCATTCGTCAGCCCTGCCTCGCCGCCGACGGCGTGGCTCAGGGTGGTCAGCAGCACGGGGGGCAGGTTCACGGCAACGGCCAGGCACACCATGCCCGCGTAGTTCACGGTGAGAGCATAAGCGAGCGGCTGTTTCGGGTTGTTGGTCACGGCGTCTCGCAGTCCTTTCTCGTCACACGGACCTACACGGACAAACACGGACGGGTAGGCTCTCACTCAGGGCGCACCGTCCGTGTCTGTCCGTGTAGGTCCGTGCTGTATCTTCACTTCCCCGGCAGCGTCAGGCGCTGCGTCGTGCCTGGGGGAACCGTCACCTCGATGTCCACCACGAACTTGCCTGGGATCGCCTTCGCGCTCCACACCCTCGCCTTGATCTCCCCATCGGTCGGGTTGTGCACCTCGATCCCCGCCTCCGTCGCCGTCCAGAGCGTCCAGGCGAGCTGCAGATCCTCGTCCGAGGCCATCAACGTGTTGCCGACGTAGAACGGCGTGTCCTTCGTGTTGGGCAGCGCAGCGCCCCCAAAGCCAAGAAGGATGCCGATGTGCGCGAGAAACGGCGGCCCCGAGGTGGTCCCTGGCAGGGGGTCCTGCTTCACAAGGCCGCTCCAGAACGAGTAGGCGAGGCCATCAGGTGTCCAGAGCGCTGCCGGCCACTGTTCGCTGAGTTCGCTGACGGAAAGGGGCAGGAACTTCATCTCGCCCCCCGCCTTCAGAGTCCCCGCAACACCGTAGCCGTCGGCGCTCAACCTGACAAGGCCCAAGATGTCCTCCTGGTGGCCCTGCCTGAGCTCGATTGACCACGGCGTGGGGCCTTCAGCGCCGAGGGAGGAGCGCCAGTTCCACGGGACATACATGTAGGTCGTCCGCCAACTTGTCCCAGCCGGGATCTCTTTCCCCGGCTCCGCTCGCCAACCCATTTCGCCCTTGCCTGTGACGGCGAGCGGCTCCAGAAGCATGAAGTCGCCGACCGAAGCCCCTGCAGGCAGATCAAGGATCGTGTCGGCCTTGCCGTCCAGCTTCCCCTCCACCGCCTGCCCGTCCTTGACGAAACGGTACGGCGTGCCGGCCGCCACGTTGTTGATCCCAGGGAATAGCCGGTTGGCAGGTGTGGTGGGGACCTTCGAGATGAGTTCCGCCCTGACACCGGTCAGGAAGGCCATCGGACCCGGGTTCATCCCCTCGGGGCTGCCGATGCCGGTGACGATGTCATGCCACTTGAGGACCGGCGCCATGGCTTCATAGGTGTGGCTCGGCTGACTGTTCTCAATCCGCCAGGCATCCATGCCGTAGGCGATGGGGCGCAAGTAGCGGCGCGCCACGAGATAGCCAGTGCTGGTCACGGCATTGCTCGCGAAGGGTAAGCTCATGATGGTGGCGAGGGGGTTCTTGCCGCCGAACTCCTCGGTTTCGGTGGGAGTGGGGAAGCGGGGGCGGATGTACCAGATGCCGTGGCGGCCGCTCGGCCAGATGCCGGTGTAGCTGCCCGCGGCGCCAAACCAGTTCTGGCGGTCGGCACACCGGGTGAAGTAGCCTCGCGGCACGGTGCGAAGGTGCGGCGAGATGGCGCGGCGGCCCTTGCTGTCGGTGACGACGAGCATGAAGTGACGCTGGTGGCCGTGGTCGCCGTCCACAAGCTCCGAGAAGCTGGGCTTGTTGGGCAGCCAGCGCCGGGCGATGCGCAACATGCTGCGGTCGTAGAGCACGGCCTCCTTGATCGTGGCGTCGGGCGAGGAGGCGCCGACGATGGCCCGCCAGTGGTCGCGGTTGCAGGCGGGGCTGCCGATGTCCTTGTTGAAGATGGCGAACTTGTCTATGATCGGCCCCTCGGTGATGAAGTAGCGCTGCGGGTTCTCGAAGAAGTGGGCCAGGCCGTAGCGGAAGTAGCGGATGGCGTCGAGGGCGTCCTGCGACGGGACGACCTGCTGGAAGCCCGTGGCCGCGGCCTTCGCCACCTGCCGCGGGTCGGTCAGCTCGTGGACGACGATGGGGATGGGGTTGCTGGCATTGAAGAGCTGCCACTGATAGGCGGCGAAGGCGTCGTCGGCGAGGCCGTAGCCGCCCTTCCCGTCGTCGGCGTAGGTGTAGACGCTCACGCCCTGGAAGTGGCGGCACAGCTCGGTGGGCAGCCCCTTGTTGTTGCCGAGGCGATGGACGACCGCGATGTGCCCCGAGAAGCCGAGCGAGAGGCGCGAGGTCTGCTGAAGCCCCTTGCCGTCGGGCGTCAGAATGCCCTTCGGCGGGAAGTTCGTGTTGCCGAGGATGAGATAGCGGTTGCCGTAGTCGTCCGCGATGTCCATTCCCTGAAGACAGGCGAAGTCCTTGGAGCTGTTCCGCTCGCAGTCGGCGATGATCTTCGGCCAGTCCTCGGCCCGCAGTTTCTCGAAGCGTTCGGCGAAGACGACGGCTCGATAGCCCGCCGCCTTGGCCGCCCTGGCCCACTGGGCGATGGAGCCGCGGCCGTCCGAGTAGCGGGTTCGGGGGCCGATGAGGAGCTTGTTCATCTGCTGCGGCCCGGTGACCATCGGGTCGGGGATTTCGTCGTAGAAGGGCGAACCGCGCCAGTAGTGGATGTTGGGCGAGTGGTGCGCCCAGGTCGGCGGCAGCTCGGCCTTCTTCCAGTCCACCACGGCGAAGTCAGGGATCGGATCGGCGGGGAGGCTGCGGGGCTTGAGCTTCGTTTCCCACGCCTCTGGCTTGCCGCCGAGACCTGCCTTGGCGCTGGCCTCCGCCGTCCAGCGGAGCAGATTGTCGAACAGGATGCCCCAGTCGCTAGGCGACTTACCGTCGCCGCGCTCGAAGGCGATGCCCCGGAGCGGGCCGGTCGAGTTCTCGCCGACCTCCGTGCGCTTCTCGTCGAAGGCGTAGGCGAGCAGGTAGTAGGCGCCGAGGCCGACGACGGCGACCCGCCCCTTGCCAGCCTCGCGCGCGGCGGCGAGGACGGGCGCGCGGCCCGAATCGCCGTCCACCCACTTGTAGCCGTCGCCCAGCCGCACGCACTTGCTCGTCTTCTCGCCCCAGGCGAGCGGCTTCCACGCGCGGTCTTTCGGCAGGAGCGGAGTGGTCGAGTAGGCGTCGTCCCACCGCATGCACACGCCGGGATAGGCGAGGGCGCGGACGCCTTCGGTCAGGGGGCTTCGGGCAATGCTGCGGGTCCAGGAGTAGACGTAGGCCGCGTGGCCGGCCTTGTGGCCAGGAATGGCGTTCGCATCGTCACGGACGGTTTCCCAGCCGATCTCCATCTCCCACGGGGCGAGGGCGGCATTGAGCGTGGCGGCGACCTGGCTGCCCGCCTCGGACATCAGCGGCACGACGACCAGCCCTCCGCCCTCCCCCACGTATTGCTGAAGCAGCTTGACATTCTTGGCCACGTTCAGCAGCACCACGCCGCCTGGGGCATAGTAGGAGCCGCCATTGAAGTCCGAAAGGCCCGCGAGGACGACGACGTTGAACTGGCGCAGGTAGTCGAGGGTCAGCGGCTCCTTGTCGCTCACCGTGCGGTGCAGGTAGCCGCGCTCGTCGAGCTTCTTGGCCACGGCGGGGTCGAGGGGCAATTGCCCCGCCCCGCCCGGCCCCATCGCGAAGAGCACGCTGATCGGCGCGCCCGCCTTGCCGCCGGACTTCGGGTCGGGCAAGTCGGCGGCCCACACTAGGAGAGCGGGAAGCATGAGGGAGATTGCGAGAAGCCATCGGTTGGTCATGGCACATCCTCTCTTCGGCCATTGCGACTTGACGCGCGGGCACGCGCCCAGTAATGTATCGCTCTAAGCACTTGGCTTCAACCGCGAAACCAGGAGCACGGAGAGAATGCGGAAGCTGGTCAAGCTGGGTGGCTGCACGGTGGAGGTGCTGACGAAGGGCAAGGCATTCCTCGGCCTCGGCAGGATTCGTATCGGGAAGACCGGTGTGCGGTCGGGACGCCTTCCCCTGCGGCCCTATGCCCAGACGTTCACCGGCCTGGAGCTTGCGGGCCTCGCCCTTCTGGGCATCGAGGAGCGAAAGAGCAGCGTCCGCATCAGGCTGGAGGCCCGCTTCCGCCCGCTGCCGGTGAAGCTGATGCGCGACCACAGCTTCGACCCCATCCACGACACGGGCGACTGGGATGCGGAGCCCCTGGCCGGCACGGGCCGCCTCGACATCGTGCTCAGGCCGGCCCGCGACGGCTTCGGCGGGGTGGAGTTCGGCGGCTTCTCGTACCACTACGAGTACAAGAGCAAGAGCGTGCCGCTGTTCTACCTGCTCGATATGTCGAGCTGGGAGCTGGACGGCGACATCGTGGGGGCGACGGCCGTCTCGCAATCGTCGTGCTCCGCGCCCACGGCGACCTTTGCGTCGAACACGAAGTGGACGACCGAGGGCATCATTCACTGGGAAGATGCGGCCTCCATCGCCAACCCCGTGATGACCCACAACCTGCCTCGCTGGGCGTCGCACCAGGCGTTCGACTTCCAGTGCAAGGGCAGCAAGACCCTCGTCGGCGTCTTCGAGCGGGTCGCTCTCATCCGCAGCATCCTGATGCGCGAGCCGGGCAAGCCGGAGCTGAAGACCTTCGACAAGCACCTCTTCGACCAGGGCCTCGCCGTCAAGACGCCGGCCAAGAGCATCCTCCTCAACACCGAGCCGAAGACGGAGACCGACCAGCGGAACGTGTGGACGTGGGTGTTCGACGCCGTGGCCGACCGCACGCGGGCCGAGTTCGGCCTCGCCGAGGAGCCGCTCGTGCCCCGCCTGTGCCAGAACTACTGGCACAACTTCACGGTTGACACCTATCGCCGCGACCTGCTGCCCGCGGCCATCGCCCTGGGCTTCAAGGCGCTGTTCGTGGACAACCTGAACAAGTCGGCGATGACCGAGCGCTGCCCGCACCCCGACTTTCAGTGGAACATGTGCTGCGGCCACGAATACGAGGTGGCCCCGCGCCTCGGCGGCCCGGCCGCACTCAAGCGCCTGGTGGACGACTGCCGCGAGCACGGCATTCGCATCTACGCCTGGACCAACAACGACCAGGCCCTCTCCAGCCCGGTCAACGCCGCCGAGCGCGACGACAAGGGCTGGTTCGTGCGCATGGAGGACACGCGCCTGAAGTACGGCGGCGCCTACGGCGCCGTCTTCAGCATCATGGACATGGGCGTCGAGGCCGCCCGCCGCTACTGGGTGGACTGCCTGAAGAAGATCAAGGCGGAGACCGGCCTCGACGGCTACCTCTACGACAGCTTCTACAACCTCGGCTTCATGCCCGTCAACTACCGCACCGGCAGGCCGAGCACCCAGTGGCGCGGCCTGCTCGCGGCGTTCACGGAGCTTCAGGACGCCGGCGTCCATTTCCTGATCGAGAGCTTCGGCCCCTTCGGCAGCCCGCAGCACGGCTGCCCCGCGGCGTATGCCGAGCCGCAGAACCTCTTCGCCTGCTACAAGGTCACGGGCGGCTTCGGCTACACCACGATTCCGACCACCGACCCCATCCAGATCGAGCAGTCGGTCGGCACGCTCTACCGCTTCTTCGCCCACATGGCGTCGCCCAGCTTCGGCCTGTTCCACAACGGCGTGCGGATTGACCGCATCTGGACCGAGCGGCACAAGCGCGTGCTCGCCGACTACAATGAGAACCGTGTCCGCATGCACAAGCGCTTCCTCCAGGACGACGGCCTCGGCGTCCTCTGGCACGACGCCGAGGGCAAGCGGGCTACGCTGTGGAACTTCGCCGAGCGCGCGATCGCCTTGCCGGGCCGCGTGCGCGACCTCACGGCGGGCGAGGACCTGCCCGCCGCCGCGGCCTGCCGCCTCCAGCCGTGGCACACGTATGCGATCACGGGCATGGGCCAACTGCCAACCGTGGCATCGGTGAGGTCATGAGGGAAGAAGACGAGCTTGGCACGTGTTGACTGCCGAGCCCATTCGTGCTATTCGTTAGGGTGGAAGGGAGTCGGCAGATGACGACACGCGCGTTGCTGAGGCGAGTCACTGCGGACCCGAATGTCTGCGGAGGCAAGGCGTGCATCCGCGGGACGCGGATCTTCGTCGAGATCATTCTGGACAGCCTCGCGGCAGGAATGACGCCCGAAGAGATCATTGACCACTACCCCGAGTTGGCCATCGAGGACATCCGGGCGGCAGTGGCCTACGCGGCTGAGCTTTCAAGGGAGAGCGTGTGGAAGGCCGCCGTCGCCACATGAGAATCAAGCTCGTCGAGAATCTGTCGCGCCACCTGAAGTCCCGCCTCGCCGCTCTTCGGCACGATGTCGCCACGGTCGCCGACGAGGAGCTTCTCGGCGAACCCGACGTCCGCATCGCCGCCGCGGCCCGGCGGGAGCGCCGGATGGTGCTGACCCTCGACGTGGAGTTTGGCAACCTGCGGAAGTACCCGCCCGGCACCCATCCAGGAGTCATCCTCTTCCGCCCCAGACACTATGAAGCCCTGGGAGTTGCCCGCTTTGTGGAGCACTTTGTTCGCGAGGCGGACCTTGCTCTGTTCGCTGGCTGTCTGGTTGTGGTCGAGCCCACCCGCGTGAGAGTGCGGCGCCCCCAGGGAAGGCCCAGAGGAGCGCCGCCAGAGTGAACCATCCAGCCTCTGTCCCGTTGCGGTATGTGGACACGGCCCAGGCCCTCCACGAGTTGGTTGCTCGGCTACACGGGGCCGGCCGCATCGCGCTCGACACCGAGGCCGACAGCCTGCACAGCTACTACGAGAAGGTCTGCCTCATCCAGCTCGCCACCGAGGACGACATCTGCCTCGTCGACCCGCTGGCGGGCCTCGACCTGTCCGGCCTCCTGGAGGTGCTCGCCCGCACGCCCCTCCTCTTCCACGGCGCCGACTACGATCTGCGGATGCTGCGGGCCTCGCTGGGCTTCCGGCCACGCGGCGAGGTCCACGACACGCTCATCGCCGCCCAGGTCATCGGCTTCGAGGAGGTCGGCCTCGCCACCCTCGCCCAGCGCTTCTGCGGCGTCACGCTCACGAAATCGAGCAGGAAGGCGGACTGGTCGCGGCGCCCCCTCACGCCCGCGCAGTTGGCCTACGCAGCGGACGACGTGCGCTATCTCGCGCCCATCGCCGACGCGCTGCTCGAGGAGGTCCGCCGCCTCGGACGCTATCACTGGTACCGCGAGTCGTGCGAGCGCATGGTCGAGGCCACGGCGCGGGACCGCGCCCGCGACCCCGAGGACGCCTGGCGCATCAAGGGCCTCAAGGGCCTGGGCCGCCAGCAGCTCGCCTTCGTGCGCGAGCTGTGGCGCTGGCGCGAGAGCGAGGCCCAGCGCACCGACCGGCCGCCGTTCATGGTCCTGGGCAATGCCCAGCTACGCGACCTCGCCGTCTGGGCCACCGCCCACCCGACGGCCTCCTTGTCCCACGGGCCGAAGCTGCCGCGCAACTGCCGGGGCCGCCGGCTTCGCGCCCTCGAGCGGGCGCTCGAGCACGCGCGTCGGCTCCCACAGTCCGAATGGCCGAGGACGCGCCCCGCGCCGCGGCCAAACCGGCGGCCCGGCGGCTCGAAACAGGCGGTGAACACGCTGATGGCCGAATGCGCCCGCATCGCAGCCGACCTCGGCCTGTCGCCGCCGCTGCTCGCGTCGCGGGCCGCGCTCGAGGCCATCGTCGCCCGCAGGCCGCGCTCGGCCAGCGACATCCTCGCGTGCAGCGCCATGCTGCCCTGGCAGGTGGAGCTGCTCGCCCCGACCATCCTCAAGGTCCTCGCCACGGGGACCGCAAAGGAGTAGGCGATGTCCCAGCCCGACCCCTCCCCCGCGTCGCCCACCCCGCAGGAACTCAAGTCGGCGCTCAAAGCCTTCCGCAAGCGCCTGAAGTTCATGCGCCTCGACGACGAATCCAAACTCGGCGGCCACGGCGCGATGACCGGCGGCAAGCGCTCGGGCGTCGTCGGCATCGCACCGCCCGGGGAGTTCCCCAAGGCCGTCTGGGACGAGTTGGCGAAGCAAGGACAGCTCAAGTACCTCGGCCACGGCCTCTACGAACTGCGGCAGCCGTGACGCCGCGGCGGGCGCCTCTACCTTCGCTACGACAGCAATCTCTACTGCTTCGACGTGAAGGGCAACTGATCCAGGCGACCGCTCGTGCCGCCCCCTCGCGCTACATGACTAGGCGATCAATCTCCCCGCGTCTGGATCTGATCATGTAGTGGGCCGGCTCGTCATTGTCCTAACAGCTTGCGCGCCAAGCGCTTGCGTCGAGCGGACAGGCGCGCACCTGCCCGCGCTACATGATCAGTTGGCCTGGCGCCCGTGCCCCGCCCGGCGGCCCGCCGCCCCTGTCGGCCCGCCCACGCCACGCGACAGGGCGCCAATCGGCCCCCCGTCCGAGTGGCGGCGGAGCAGAGAAAGGGGTACAGTGCTTGTCTGACCGGAGAAACGCATTGTGTGGGTAAGGACCCACACCAACACTCCGACGAGGGCCAACATGCAAACCCACCTTAGTCGTCGCAGATTCCTCCAAACCTCGACAGCCGGGGCCGCCGGCCTGGTCATCCTCAGCGACAGCCGCTCGGCCGCCGCTGCTGCCGCCAACGAGAAGCTCAACATCGCCGGCATCGGCGTCGGCGGGCAGGGCGCAGGCGACGTCGGCGCCGCCGGCAGCGGCAACAACATCGTCGCGCTCTGCGACGTTGACGCTCGGAGGGCCGCCGGCACCTTCAAGCGGTTCCCCGCCGCCAAGCAGTACCAAGACTTCCGCAAGATGCTGGACGAGATGCATGCGCAGATCGACGCCGTCGTGGTGGCCACGCCGGACCACACGCACGCCGTGGCCGCAGTGGCGGCCATGAAGCTGGGCAAGCACATCTACTGCGAGAAGCCCCTCACCCGCACCGTCTACGAGTCCCACCTCATGCGCCAGACGGCCGCCAAGCACAAGGTCGTCACGCAAATGGGCAACCAGGGATCGGCCAGCGAGGCACTGCGGCGAGCGGTAGAACTGGCCTGGGCAGGCACCTGCGGCGAGCTGCGCGAATGCCACGTGTGGCTCGCCAACGGCGACGGCCCGCAAGAGCGGCCCAAGGACACGCCGCCGGTGCCGGCGGGGCTGGACTGGGACCTGTGGCTCGGCCCGGCGCCCCATCGCCCCTATCACCCGTGTTACCTGCCCGGCTCGTGGCGCAGGTGGCGGGCCTTTGGCAGTGGCGGCGGGGGCGACATGGGCTGCCACACCATCAACATGGCGTTCCGGGCATTGCGCCTCGACCTGCTATGGAACCCCGACCCCGCGGAGAAGCCCGAGAAGCCGCCGGTGATTCGCGTCGAGGCCGAAGCCTCGGAGATTCATCCCGAGACCTATCCGCGCACGATCAAGGCGCAGTTCGACATCCCCGCGCGCGGCAAGCTGCCGCCGCTGAAGCTCCACTGGTACAACGGCGGGCTGAAGCCGCCCAAGGAAGTCCTGCGCGGCTACACCATGACCCAGTGGGGCTGCCTGGTCGGCGGCGACAAAGCGGCCATCCTCTCGAGCTGCCCGTGGAACACACGCTTCCTGATGCTGCCCGAGGCGGAGTTCAAGGATTTCAAAGGCCCGGAGAAGACCATTCCGCGCTCGCCCGGCCATCACGCCGAATGGATCCGCGCCTGCAAGGGCGGCCCCAAGGCATTCTCCAACTTCGACATCGGCGCCCCCATGAACGAGATCGTCCACTTAGTCCACGTGGCCACGCTGGCCGGGAAGCCCATCGAGTACGACCCGCAGGGCTGCAAGATCCTCAATGCCCCGGAGGCGAACCCGCTGCTCCACCGCGACTACCGCGCGGGCTGGACGCTGTAGCCTCGACTCGCCGTTTGGCGATTCAAGCCCTTCCGGCTCAGAGTCGTACGGGGTTCTCCGTTTCCCGACTCGAGACTCGCCGATTCTCCGCATTCCGGCTCAGAGTCGCCCAGACTCGCCAGACTCGACCACCTTTGCGCGCGGGGGGGCAAGCGCGTTGTTATACGTCCTACCTTGCGTCTTACCTCTTACCTCCGCCCTGTGTCTTACGTGCGCTCTTCCATTTTACCCCCAACACCCAACACCGATCACCTAGCTTCCCCCTGCCCTCGAGCGTCCCCGCGGCCCCGTCCTCGACTGCCTCCAGGCTGCCGGCGCCGGCCCCGAATTCCTGGCCGCCTGTCAGTGTGCTTGGTTGGCTTGGTTGGGGTCAGACCTCAATTTTCTACTTTTCTGGTCGCGGCATCCCCCGAATCCTGGGTGTCGGGCGTCTTGTGCCAGAGCTCGGAGAAAGGTCCGCTCTCCACGCGCTGGCGGATGTGGGCGATCAGGTCGGCAGGACTCATGCCCCTGGTTTGGCGATAGAAGCGGCGCTGCAAACGGCGCTTCATCGCCATGCAGTCGAACTTCTCCTTCTCAGCCATCTTGTGCCTCCAGGGCATTGACCACGTCGCCCAGTGTCTCGTCAAAGAGGCTTCCAAGCGCCGATGCGTCCAGGTACGCGGTCATAAGCTTCATCTGCCGCATCCCCGCCACAGCCGACCCACCCCGATTCATCGTACTCCCGCCAGCACGGTCTGTCAGACGGTCACTTCTGCCATTGTGCCATATTCAGGCAGCCTGTCAAGGGCATTCGCTCTTGCGTGGCACCACGCCATTGAGTATCCTTCTGGGACACAGCTACTACAGGCCGCAGCGACTCAAACGTGAGCCTCCCAACGGGGTGTTCCCGCCCTCACCGACCCTTCGGCTTCGCTCAGGGCAGGCTCTTGTGTCGGTGGGGGCAAGCGTCGGTTGACTTCGCGGAGCAGGAGCGCGATGATGGCGGGTGAAGGAGACATACGATGAAGCTTGAACTCGACCTGCCTCCAGAAGCATTCTCCGCTCTCCGCGTGAACCCCGAGAGGTTCCTTCAAGAGATGCGGTTGGCCGCGGCAGTCAAGTGGTATGAGACCCATCGCATCTCGCAGTCCAAGGCCGCTGAGATCGCCGGCGTCAGCCGACACGAGTTCCTCGAGGCCCTCGCGCGCTTCGGAGTCTCACCCTTCCAGACCACGGTCGAGGAACTTACGGACGAGGTCGCCCGTGGCTAGCGTCTGGGTCATCAACGCAGCCCCACTGATCTTCCTGGGGAAGATCGGGCATCTGGAGCTCCCCAGCCGGCTTGGGTTCGGCCTGATCGTGCCGGAGGGCGCAGCATGGGAGGTGCAGCAGGGGCCTGAATGGGACCCTGCTCGCCAATGGGTGCAAGGCCCCGCCCGCCGGCTCATCCATAAGGTGGGCGCCATCGCGCCCACCATTGCCGCGTGGGACCTCGGCCTGGGCGAGAGCCAGGTGCTTCAGTTGTGTCTCGGCGAACCCGAGCGCGAGGCGGTCCTGGATGATCGAGCTGCCCGCGACTGCGCCACCTCGCTGGGATTGCCCTTCCGCGGCACAATCGCCGTGCTCACCCTCGCCAAACAGGAGGGACTCGTCGCGGCTGTACGACCGCTGATCGATGAGCTGGTGGCGAAGGGGTTCCGCATCGCCAAGCCAATTCTGGACCGGGCGCTCGAATTGGCGGGGGAGTAGTGCACCCCGCAGCGCTTTGAGCGAGCCGCGTCAACTGTGGAAAGGATAGAGCATGCTTCACGCTTCATCGAAATGCGCGGCTCCGTCCCGTCGGCGTTTTCTCGAGGGCGCGGCGGTGGGGATTGCCGCGCCGTACTTCGTGCACGCCTCCGTGCTGGGGGCCGAGGGCAGGGCGCCAGCCAGCGACCGGCTCCGCACGGGCCACATCGGCGTGGGCGGCCAGGGCAGCGGCCACTTCGGCGGATGCGTCGGCAACGGCGCCCTCCAGGTCATGGCCGCCTGCGACCCCTACAAGTCAAAGCGCGAAACCCGGCAGAAGCAGGCGAACGACCGCTATGCCGACGCCATTGGCAAGGGCACCTTCAAGGGCTGCGACGCCTACGCCGACTTCCGCGAGCTTGTGACCCGCGACGACATTGACGCCGTGTTCATCGCCTCGCCCGAGTTCTGGCACGCGCTCCACGCCGTCTGGGCGATGCGCCACGGCAAGGACGTCTACTGCGAGAAGGCCATGACCCTCACGCTCTACGAGAGCCAGGCCGTGCGCGACACGGTGCGGCGGCACGGTCGTGTCTACCAGCTCGGCACGCAGCAGCGGTCCGACCGCAATTTCCGCTTCGCCGCCGAGCTGGCGCTCAACGGCTACCTTGGCAAGGTCCACACCGTCAAGGTCGCCGTGCCAGGCGGCTCGGGCGGCCTGCCCATCGCAGTACCCAAACCCGCCCCGCCAGACATTGACTATGAGATGTGGGTGGGGCCGGCCCCCTGGAAGCCCTACACGGACACCCACTGTAGCTTCAACTGGTACTTCATCTACGACTATTGCATCGGCTGGATCGGCTCATGGGGCGTCCACCACATTGATTCCGCCCTCTGGGGCGCCCCGGCCTTCCACACCGGCAAGGTCGAAATCGAGGGCACCGCACGCTTCCCCAAGCAAGGAATGGGCAACTGCTCCTATTCCTGGCGCGTCAACCTGCTCGCCGAGAACGGCCAGCGGATGTTCTTCACCGACGACGGCGGCCAGCCCCACGGCGTCCGCTTCGAGGGCGACCAGGGCTGGGTGCACGTCGTCCGCGGCGGCATCAAGGCCGAGCCCGAATCCCTCCTGCGGCTCGCCCTCAAGCCAAGCGACATCCATCTCTATCAGTCCCACAGCCATCACGGCAACTTCTTCGAGTGCATTCGCACCCGCCGCGACCCGGTGTCCGACGTGGATGCCGGCCTGCGCGCCACGGTGACGACGATCATCGCGGACGTGGCGACTCGCGTCGGGCGCAAGGTCGTCTTCGACTGGACCGCCGAGCGCTTCATCGCCGATGACGTGGCGAACAGCTACCTGCGCCGCCCGATGCGCAGCCCATGGACCCTTTAGAGAGCGCTGGAGGCAATGCCATGAATCTTCCGCGTCCCTTCCGTCCCTTAGGTCCCTTGGGTCCCTTCCTCCTCGCCTGCGCCCTGCTCACGCGGGCGGCCGAGCCGCCCCTTACCCCCGACCAAGCCTTCGAGCAGGTGAAAGCGTACGACTACGGCCAACCCGACAGAGCGCTGCACTTCCTGGAACTGGAGATCGTGCGCGCCGCCACCGACGCGCCGAAGAAGGCGCAGATGGCCGAGCGCCTCGGCGCGATCCTGGCCGACGCCAAGGCCACGCACGCCGCCAGGGTCTGGTGCTGCCAGCAACTGCTCCTCGTCGGCACCGAGGCCCAGGTGCCCCTCCTCGTGAAGACGCTCGACGACGAGAAGACCGCCGAGATCGCCCGCTTCACGCTCCAGGGAATCCGGGGCGAGGCGTCGCTCGCCGCGCTGCGGACCTGTCTCGCGAAGTTCCAGGGTATGCCGCTCGTGGGCGCCGTCAACTCCCTTGGCATTCGCCGCGACGCGAAGTCAGTCGTGGCCATCGCCAAGCTGCTCACCAACTCGGACCCGCTTCTGGCAGCCGCCGCGGCCGAAGCCCTGGGCAAGATCGGCAACGCCGAGGCGGCCACGGCCCTTGCGAAGGCGGAACTGCCCGCCAGGCAGATGGGCGCGCTCCACGACGCCCAGCTCCGCTGCGCCCAGCTCCTTGCCGCCGGCGGCGACGCGGCGAACGCCGAGAAGCTCTACGAGCAGGTCTGGGCGTCGAGCCGCCCCGTCGCCTGGCGCCTCGCGGGCCTCGCGGGCCTGACCAAGGTGAGCAAGGAGAAGGCCACGCCCCTCGTCCTCGACGCTCTCGGCTCCGAGGACCCGCTCATCCAGGCATCCGCCGTGCAATTGACGAAGCAACTCCCCGGCGAGAAGGTCACGGCGGCACTCGTCCAGCGCCTCGAGAAGCTCGACGCGAGCGGCCAGGCGCTCCTGCTCGACGTGCTGGCCGAGCGAGGCGACCGCTCCGCTGCCCCCGGCGTAGCAAAGCGGATGGAGGCCAAGGACGACGCGGTCCGGGCGGCCGCAGTGCGCGCGATGGGCAACCTGGGCGACTCGGCTCTCATCCACCGGCTCGGGGCACTGGCAGCGACCGAGAGGGGGCTGGTGCAACAGGCCGCGCGGGCGGCTCTCGCCGCGCTCTCTTCAAAGGATGCCGACGACCGCCTCCTCGCGGCAGCCGCCGAGGGCGAGGCCGCGATTCGCGTGGAACTGCTCCGCGCCATCGCCGCGCGACGCATTGCCAGCGCCACGCCGATGCTCCTGAAGTCCGCAGCGGACCCCGACGACGCGATTCGGAGGGCCGCATTCGACGCGTTGGCCGTCGTTGGCGCGCCAGAGTGCTATCCGAAGCTCATCGGGCTCCTGGCCGCGGCGCAGGGCGACACGCAGGCCCCCGAGAAGGCCGTCCTCGCCGTCGGGGCTCGACTCGCGAACCCCGCCGACCGCGCCGCGCCCCTCATTGCCGCGCTCAAGACGGCCTCAGCCCAAGCCAAAGCGTCACTTCTGCGCGTGCTCGGGGCCACCGGCGGCGCCGACGCGCTCCAGGCCGTCCGCGCCTGCCTCTCAGATGCCGATGCCGCGGTCCGCGACGCAGCCCTTCGCTCGCTGGCGAGTTGGCCCGATGCGGCACCGGCCGGCGACTTACTCAAGCTGGCGAGGGACTCCGAGAGCCCCGTCCACCGCGTCCTTGCGCTTCGTGGCTATCTCCACCTCGCCAGCGAGGAAAAGGACGAGGCGGCCCGCCTGAAGATGCTCGAACAGATCCGCCCGATCGCTACGACCACCGAATCCAAGAAGCTGCTGCTCGGCGCACTGGGCGAAGCGCCCGACGCGGGCGCGCTCCAGGTCGCGGCCTCGTTCCTCGACGACGCAGAGGTCCGAGCCGAGGCCGCGGCCGCCGCGCTCCGAATCGGCCAGGCCATCGTCGGCAGCGACCGGCAGGCGGTCGTCGCCGCAATGACGATGCTGGTCGAGAAGTGCAAGGATGAGGCGGTCGTGAAGCAGGCCGAGGCCCTCCACGCTCAGGCCCTCAAGCCGCCTCGGGCCGGCGGCGCCGGCAGCGTGCCCGACTACGACAAGAAGCGCAGCGACGGCATGAAGGCCGACGTGGCGAAACGCGCGCCCAAGGGCTTCCAGGTCGTCGCCTACCTCAACTGCGGCCCCGATGCCACCGACGGCGAGAAGGGCAAGCCCACCCTCCGCGTCGGCGACGCCCAGGCATACCGCTGGGCGGGGGCCGACATCCGCTACGGAACCATCTTCTACACCGGCGACGTCGTCACCTTCGAGGCGAGCAGCCTCAACCCCAAGAAGGCCTACCAGCTCGGCTTCTCGTGGTGGGACTGCGATCACGACACCCGCGCCCAGTCGGTCTGGGCCGCGACGGCCAAGGGCGAGAAGAACACGAAGCTCGTGGACAAGACGAAGCTCCCCTCGGGCCAGAAGGGCGAGAAGCCGGCCGAGAAGGTCGTGCCCATTCCCCAGGAACTCACCACCACGGGCGGCGTCCGCATCACCTTCCGCAACGAGGCCCAGCCCAACTGCGTCGTCAGCGAGGTCTGGCTCCTCGAGAGCGAGGCCGAAGGCCCCAAGGGCGAAGCCGGCGCCCCTGGGCCGCAGAAGGCCAATCCCGACGCGAAGAAGGTGCTCATCGTCACGGGCGTGGACAGCGCGCACAACTGGAAGGCCACGATGCGCCCCCTCGCCGACCTCCTCGAGAAGGACCCGCGCCTCGCCTGCCGCATCGTCGAGGACCCCAACTTCCTCGCCTCCGACGAGATCAACAACTACGATGTCGTCGTCATCCACTTTCAGAACCCCAAGCCACTGGAGAAGGGCGTCGAGGGCGGCAAGAACCTGCTCAAGTTCGTCGAGGGCGGCAAGGGAGTGGTCATCGTCCACTTCGGCTGCGGCGCGCTCCGCGAGTGGCCCGACTTCGTGAAGGTCGCGGGCCGCGTGTGGGACCCCAAGATGCGCGCCCACGACCCGCGTGGCCCATTCAAGGTGAACATCACCGACGTCAAGCACCCCATCACCGAGGGGATGACGACGTTCGACACCAACGACGAACTGTACACCTGCCTGGCCGGCGACAGCCCGGTTGAGGTCCTCGCCGTTGCCACGTCGAAGGTGGACAAGAAGGACTACCCGATGGCCCTGGTGGCGAACGTCGGCAAGGGCCGCTCGTTCCATTGCGCGTTGGGCCACGACCCCAAGGCGCTCAGCTTCCCTGGCGTCGCCGAGCTCTACCGCCGCGGCGCCGCCTGGGCCGCGGGCCTGCCGCCGGTGCCCCCAACCAAGTAGTGTTCGGAAGGAGAGAGAGCATGAAGATCGGCTTTCACACGGATGCGTTCAACTCGTCGTACTGGAGCTTCGAGAAATGCCTCCAGTGGGCGCAGAAGAACAAGGTGCACTACATCGAGTGCGGGCTGATTGACGGGGTGAGCTGGATCCACGGCCTCGGCTATCAGCCCCACGTGGCACTCTACGAGGACCCCGTGCTGCTGCGCCGCAAGATGGAGAAGTACGGCGTCAAGTTCTCCCAGGTGGACGCGGCCTACCCGCTCTCGGGCAAGGACGGCCCGCTCCGCGGCGTGCCCTACGTGATGAAGTCCATCGCCTGGGCCAACCTGGCCGGCTCCCCGTGCGTGGATACGACCGACGGGATGCACGCGCCCGAGGGGCTGAGCGACGCCGAGGCGCTCGACCTGATGAAGCGCGAGTACGAGCAGATCGTCGAGGTGGCCGAGGCCCACAAGATCATCGTCAACGTCGAGCCCCACGGCTACTTCACCACCAAGCCGCAGATGATGGAGAAGATGCTGGCCTTCGTGGACAGCCCCTGGCTGCGGATGAACATGGACACGGGGAACACCTACATCGCCGGGCAGGACCCCGTGGCGTTCCTCAAGCGGTTCCTCAAGAAGGTCAGCCACGTGCACGTGAAGGACGTGAGCGAATCGCTCGCCAAGGTCGCCCGCGGCGGGATGACGGGCATCGCGGTGAGCGCCTGCGCCATCGGCGACGGGGTGAACGCCGACAACATTCGCAAATGCCTGCTCCTGCTCAAGGAGGCCGGCTACGCCGGCGTGCTCTCGATGGAGTGCGAGGGCGCAGGCGGCCCGATGATCGAGAAGTCGCTCAAGTGGCTCCGCGAAACTTCTGAAATCGGGATCCCTATTGAGGAGTAGCTACCCGATGGCTCGACTTCCCATCTGGGCTGTGTCGTTGGCGCTTGCCGTCCTGGTCGCACTCCCGGCCAACGCGGAGGACAGGAAGAAGATCGTATTCATCGCGGGGCCGGGCAGCCACGGGTTCGCCCACCACGCCTACCACGCGGGGTTCCTGCTGTTCGGCAAGCTGCTGAACGAGAATGCGCCGAACGTGGAGGCGGTGGTGCTTCAGGGCTGGCCGAAGGACGCGTCGGTCCTCGACGACGCGGCGGCCATCGTGCTGGGCAGCGACGGAGGAGCGCTCATCCACCAGAACCTCGCGACGCTCGACAAGCTGGTCAAGAAAGGCGTCGGCCTTGCCTGCATCCACTACACCCTGGACCTCCCGAAGGGCAGCAAGCCGGCACAACTCCTGCTCGACGCCATCGGCGGCTACTACGAGCAACACTGGTCGGTGAACCCCACATGGGAGGCCGACTTCAAGGAGTTCCCGAAGCACCCCATCGCCAACGGCGTGAAGCCGTTCAAGATCAGCGACGAGTGGTACTTCCACATGCGGTTCGTGGAGGGGTTGAAAGGCGTCACGCCCATCCTGACGGCCATCCCACCCGACGGCACGAAGAAGGGCGGCGACGGCGCCCACAGCGGCAACCCGACGGTCCGCTCCCGCCTCGGCCTGCCCGAGCACGTGGGCTGGGCCTACGAGCGGCCGGGCGGCGGCCGTGGCTTCGGCTGCACCGCCGGCCACGTCCACTGGAACTGGGGGCACGACCAGCTCCGCAAGGTGCTGCTCAACGCCTTCGTGTGGGTCGCCGGCGCCGAGGTGCCGCCCGACGGCGTGCCCTCGAGGACGCCCACCGCCGAGGAGCTTGCCGAGGATCAGCACGCGCCCAAGCCCAAGGACTGGAAGCCCGACAAGGTTCAGCAGCAGATTGACCGGTGGAACAAGCCGTCGCCCTGACGGGCCTACGCGGCGGGCGCGGCGTGGATCTCGGCGACGACGCCGAGGTGGTCGGACACACGGTCGGCCACAACCGCGTAGCGGCCGAAGTTCAGCCCAGGCGAGACGAGTATCCAGTCGAGCCGGAGCCGCGGACGGAGGGAGGGAAAAGTAGCGAGGACCTCGGACTCCGGCTCGCAGGGCCGGACGCCGAGCGTGTCAATCAGCAGGTGGATCGCGTCGTTCCGCCGCCGCCACCAGCAATTCAGATCTCCCAGGATCACCAGCGGGTTCCTGCGGCTGGCCAACTCCCCTGCCATCTCCTGGATCTGCTTCCGGCGAACCGACTTGAGCAGGAAGTCCAGGTGGACGGACACGACGTCCACGACGCCGGCCGGCGCCCCCAGCAACGGCAGGGTGGCAGCAACGAAGCCTTTGCGACCGCGGAGAAACGGGCGCTGGAAGGCATAGGAAGTCGGGTTGGCAAGCGGGACCTGCGACAGAAGCGCCGTGCCGATGGAGACGCGTCGCCTGCCGAGGCGTCGCGCGTGGTGCTCGCCCCAGAAATGGTGCTCGTAGCCGCTCAGCTCGGCCAGATGCTCCACGTGGTGGAACTGGCCGCTCCAGAACGACGGGCCGTCGGCCTCCTGGAGCGCGATCACGTGGGGGGCCTCGCGGCGGAGGACGGCCGCGACCTGGGTGAGGTTCTCGCGGAAGCGGTGGGAGCGGACGAAGATCTGTTGAGGGGAAAGCCTCCGCCCGTGGGCGACGTTCAGGCTCATCACCCGCAGAGCGGGAGTGCCAGGGACTACGAGAGCAACAGCTCGGTGGCTCATTCGGTCAGCAACACCTTATCATAGCGTCTCCTATAGACTACCATCCTGGCCGCGGGATTTCAAGGGCTAAGTTCAGCTTTCACGACTCGCTGGTTGCCCGCGTCGGCCACCACGGCTCGGGTGCCCCGGAGAGCGACGAGCGTGGGGCCGCGGAGCCGCGCCGGCCCGCCCCCCGCGGCGTCGGTCGCTCCGAGCTGGCCAACGAGCCGCCGCTGAGGCCAGTCGAACCAGAGCACGCGGTGGCGGTCCGTGTCGCTCACAAGCATCGAAGCGCCGTCCACGGCGAGGCGCAGGCTCTTGCCGAAACGCTCGGCGTGCCCGGCGCCCCAGTGGTCGAGCTGCCAGGCGACACGATAGGCGTCGCCCCGGCGTTCGAGGGCCACGATGCGGCCTTCGTCGGCCACGAGCAGCGTGCCATCGGCGAGGGCCGCGATGTCCGTGGGCGCTTTGGGCGCTTCCCCCTCGATGCGGAGCGCCTGCCACTTGTCCTTGTTCGGGTGCAGGCTCGACAGCCAGAGCTCGGTGCTCCAGAGCTGTCGCGTCTTGGCGTCGGTGGCGAAGAGCGTGCCGTTGGGCCTCCCTGGCTCGACTCGGGCACAGAGGCCGACGGGCCGCTGGAAGGGCAGCGCCCCCTCCACGCGGCGGGCCTCGTTGCGCTCGCCCACCCGAGGATGGAAGAGGGCGGGAACCGGCGTTCTCCCCCTGTAGCTGGCCAGGCGGTACTGGGCGGCGAGGGCGAGGGCCTGCCCGCCGCGAAAGACCAGTGGCGTCACGGCGATGTGAAGCTCCGCCTTGCGGGCCGGGGCGTCGGCCGGGTCCTCCCAGCGCCACCAGAGCTGGCTCCGCGCCGTGCCCACGGTCACCCACCCGTCCTCGGAGAGGCCAAGGCTGGCGATGGTGGGCAGGCAGCCGATTCGGCGGACGAAGCGGAGCGTCTGGCCAGTGCGATCCCACACGGCGAAATGGAAGGCATCGGGGACCGGCGTGGCGATGACAAGCGGGTCGAGCGTGCGGGTGCCCGCCTCGCCATCGAGGATCCCCAGGACCTGGGTCGGATAGTCGAGCTCGTGGTGCCACTCGACGATGCGGCCTGGCGCCCCGCGGCCCTCCATGTCCAGCCGGGCGAGAAAGCCGTACCAGGCCGCGTCCCACAACGCCCCGCCGGCCAGCGAGATGACGCCGCGGAACTGAGTGGGCGTGGCCGGCGTCTTCGGGCACGCGGCGGGGAAGGCGTCGGAGACCTTCTCCCCGTTCGGCCGCACAGCCGTGATGGCACACACACTGGAGTGCGTTTCTCCGCCGACGAAGAGGCCGAAGTTCCCGCCGATGTAAATCACCTCGCGTTGGACGTCCACGGCCACGCCCGCGGGCGAGGAGCCTTTGAGCGCGAATGCCTGGCGGCACTCGCCCGTCGCGGGGTCGAGCAGGGACACGCCGATGGCGTCCTCCGCGCTCTCCTTCGGCTCCAGGGCAAGCACGAGACGCTTCCCGAGGGGCTGCGGGGACAGGCAATACCCCACGTGCTGCCGCTTCCGCTCGGGCAGGCTGCCGGGCACGCGCCCCACTGCCGCGTTGCGCTTCATGGCAACGTGGCACAGCGCCACCTGCCCCTTTGCGTCGCGTGCGAGGAAGTACAACGTCCCGTCCAGGACGGCGAACGTGCGGCTGTCCACCATCGCCGCGGCGGGGGCCAGGGGGAACGACTCGATGAGGTGGCCGTCGAGGCCGACGCGGTTGATGCTGTCCCCACCGCTGAGCCAGAGCGTCCAGTCGCCGTCGAGCGCGGCGCCCGAGGCGCAATGCTCGAGCGGCTCGCCCCCGACACGCAGCAGCCCCTCCCCTGCCACGCCGCTGTTGCCGAGGACGCCGACCGCGCGGATCGTGCCGCCCAGAGCCTGGCGACAAAGCAGCGAAGCCCCGTCGAGGGCGAGGACGACGACGAGGACGAGGACGATTTTCCGCACTGCCGATTACCTCCTGCCGACTGCCGACTACTTCGGCTCGATGATTGCCTCGCGCGTCACATCCACGGTCAGCTTTCCTTCAGCGACGCGAGACGTGGTCAGGACGAGCTTCGACGGGCCGAAGCCGTGGAACACGCGGAGCTTGGTGGAGCGCTCGATGGGCTGCCCGTCGAGGCTTCGCACGGTGAAGAGCGCCGTGGGAGCGTAGGCCGTGCCCTGGTACGCCGAGGCGTGGAATGCCAGAAACGTCGGCGCCCGAACAATGAAGCCGCTCCTGGGCGGAAGGACCGCCCCCGCGTGCTCGACCCCATCGCGGCCCAGGTTCACCGCCACCTCGACCGCGCCGTCGCCGAAAACCGAGAGCACGAGGCCATCGGCTCGCCGCTCGTAGCGCGTGATGGGCAGGAAGAAGGCCAGCTCACTGGTCGGGCTGGTGAACTCGTAGATGTTCTTCACCGCGGCGTCGAGCGGGTGCATCCCCTCGGCCCAACCGTTGTCGGCGCGGGCGAAGAGGTTGGTGGCCACATCTCTGCCCGCCGGCAGTTCCACCATAGTTGTCTTCGCCTCGCCGATCTTTTCGGCGAAGTCGTAGAGGGTCTTGTCGCCGACGACGACCCGCGGCTCGCCCCAGGCGGCCCAATCGAAGTTCGAGTTGCCGTGCGGGTCCGTGACAAGCGCTATGGCCACCTTCCTGCCACGGAACGGGGCGAGGTCCACCCGCGCCGCGGACCACTGGGCCACGCCCCAGAGGCGCTCGAAGACCGCCTTGCCGTCCACCTCGACGCGGAACCGGACACCATCGGTCACCTCGATGCCGTCCCTGAGGCCGACGGCGAAGGTGAGCGCGAGGCCCTCGGCATCGGGGAGCTGCACCGGGTACTCGCCGCGCGTAGCGCCCCGGAGGCCCTGCCAGGGCGGGTGGGCGAAGACGGCGCTCCGCTCGACCCCGCCGCAGGACACCTTGGTGGCGGCGAACGCTGCCCCGCTGCCGAGTGGCAGCACGCGCCGCGGCGACGCACCCGGCTGGGCAGGCAACGCCATCTGCTCCTTCCACCAGTGGCGCCCTGGCGGGCGGAACAGCGGCGTGCGCGCGAGCGAGAGCAGCTCGAGGTAGTGCTCGGGCGCGGCGCAGTCGCGGCCCCACTGGTGGCGGCGCTCGGCCAGGCTGATCGTCATCCCCTGGTGCCAGAAGGTGGCCGCGGCGTCGTGGTAGACGAGGTCGAAGAGCGGGATCGGCTCGCCGATGCGCGGGTAGAAGTCGCGCGAGAGGATGCCCTCGTGGTAGTCGCCGACGGGCACGGCCCACTCCTGGCCGTCCTCGGAGCCCCAGAGGCCGGCCAGCGACTTGACCGCGCGGATCAGGTCGCGGTAGACCTCGATACACTCGGCGTGGCTGAGGGGCAGTTCGCGGCGGCCGGTCGCGTAGAGGCCCACCGCCATCGTCTGGTCAGTGAAATAGGCGTCGGGCTGGCAGACGGTGCGGATCAGTTCGAGGTTGCGGCGGGCGTACTTCGCCTGGGCTTTGGGGTGGAGGATGTATTGCGGCCCGCCGGCCCACGAGTTGTGCTCGCCGATGGCCTCGGCGGGATTCGCGGAGGGCTGGGCCTTGAACATCATGTCGTAGTTGTCGTGGAGGCCGAAGAGGAAGCCGCAGCCCTGCGTGAACTTCGCCACGCGACCGAGGCCGGCGGGGCCGCCGAGGTCGTCGTCGGGCGGCCAGATGTCGGGATGCGAGAAGTCGTAGCCGCCCTTGATCCAGCCGGCGAGCACGACCAGCCCGCGGCGGAAGCCGAGGTCGTCGTGGAGGTGCCGCACTTCGTCGAGCGCATCGTCGAAGGTACGGTGGACCTTGAACTGGTCCTTCGTCGGGTCCTTCGAGAAGCGGCAGTTGGCCTTGTAGCCGCTCTTCATCCAGAGCTTGATGTCGAAGGCGCCCGCCATCTTCGCCAGGGCGGGGTCGCTCTTCACCCGTTCGGCGAAGGGCACGAGGAGGCCCTTCTCGCGGGCCAGCTCGCGGTAGTGGGTGACCACAGTGAAGTAGTCGCCCTTGCCACAGACGCGGAGACGGAGTTGGGGCGTGCCCGAGAAGCCCAACGCCGTGCGCAGCGGCAGCTTGTCGCCAGGCTCCAGCGTCGCCAGGTCCACGCAGCCGCCCACGTCGCTCCACGAGAGGAGCAGCGCGGCCTCGCCCCGCACGAGGCCGAGCATCTGCATCGTCAGGTGCGAGCGGCCCTGGTGCGAGAGGAAGCGATGCTTGGCCTTCTGGCCGGCGCGCAGGAGCCAACCCTCCCCCTGCGGCACGACGAAGCAGCCCGGCTCGTCGGCGGCGAGCCACAGGCCCTCCCGCAGCACGGGTTGGCCACGCCCCTCGACGCTCAACTCCAGGTCGCGGCCTGAGGGCAGGGCATGGAAGACGAGCACGGCTGCCTGCTCCTTGAACCGGATGCGGAGCGACTGGCCTTTGGCCTCGACGGACGCCGGCTCGCCCATCGGCCGCCCACCGGCGAAGAGTTCGCCTGTCGCCTTGTCGCGCACGTACCACGCGCCGCTCCGGCGGCAGGCGACCAACTCGAAGTGCTCGGCATCCAGGCGCACGGGGTCGGCCACCGATGCCTGAACGAGCGCGCGGCTCTGCATTGTCGCAGCCATTGCTGCCCCCCACGAAGCGGCGAGAAGATATGCCAGCAGAAGCCTGTTCATCGCCCTCTACTCCACTCGGAGGATGCCCCACTTGTCGGGCGCAAGGCGCGCCTCGCTGGGGATGTCGTTGACGATCGCCGTGTCCTTGTTCGCGTGATAGGCGCGCAGCACGTTGCGGCTGCCGCCGGGGTCGGAGAAGATGACGCCCACGTCGCCCCGCGTCGCGAGCCCGGGCTTCGGGGCGAAGCCAATCTCCCTGAGCGGCACCGCGGCCGAGAGCCTGTAGCCCTTTGCTGTCCGCTGGACCACCACCTGTGCGGAGTCGAGCATCATCACGCGCTCAAAGGCCAGCGAGCCAGTCGGTGAACTGAACGTCTTCGGCCTCTTCTCGCCCCCGCGCACTTCGGCCTCGTAAAGCACGCACACGGGCTTGTCGTCGAGCACGCTGAAGAGGAGCCGCACGTCGCCGCGGGCGGGCTGCGTCCGCTTCGCGTCGGCCTCGGGGTCGCAGGCGAGCATCACGTCGCAGGCATCGCCGGTCTTGAACAGCAGAGCGAAGTCCTTGCCGCTGTTCCTCATGGGGGACTCGTCCTGTACGTCGAAGTCCACCGTGAGGTACTTGTCGTTGTAGCCAAGAAGCACCTTGGCCGCTCGGCCGGCGCCGGCATCCAAGGTGGACCCCTGATGGTAGATGCTCGGAACGGCAGGATCGTCGTAGCGCATCTCGTTGGGCATGTGCAGCAGTCGGATCGGAGCAATGGTGGTTGCGGCGCCCTGTTGCCGTGAAGCCACCTCCACGGCTTTCCCGTGGTCGCCCTCGGAGAGCGCGAGGCGGGCCTCGGCCGTGCGTATCGTGTCGAGGCCAGTCACCTCCCAGATGCGGGCGTCGGTGTCGCCGGCGATGAGATAGACCTTGCCGTCGTCGTGGTTGCGGTAGAACCAACCCGAAAAATTCTCGGGCCACACGGTGGTCGAGTCGGCCTTCGGGCCGTAGCGGTTGTCCTTGCACAGCGAAGCGACCCACAGGCCGTCGCTCGACAGGAGGTTGAACTGGCCGAAGTAGCCGTTGACGCCGATGAGGCCCAGCCGGTCGCTCAGCTTCACCTTGCCGATGAACTTCATCGCGCCGACGACGTCGCCCGGCCTGGCGAGCGGAGCTTCGAGGCCGAAGCCGAGCCACACGTTGCGGTAGGCCCACTGCCGCTTGCCGTCGAGGGTGTAGCGTGAGATGGCGCTCCAGCGGGTGCCCTTGCCCGTCTGAACGTTGCCACCGCTTTGCTCGAGGAGGTAGACCGAATCGCCGTCGGGCATCACGTAGTGCACCTGGTCGCCGAGTGCCTTGAAGAGCGGCTTCTGCTCGACGGGCTTGGGGTAGACGGGGGCGCCGCTGGGGAGCCAGTCGGTCGGGCTCACGTGGAAGACCTCGTTGCCCCAGTTGTTCCAGAAGCTCAGGTCGTCGTCCACCCACGGCCCCCAGTAGTTCCGCAGCGCCGTGGCCACGGGCTGGATGAGCAGCTCGTCCTCCTGGATGAACGTGTCGCCGTTGCGGTCGAGCCACCAGAGGGTCTTGGTGCCCGAGAGGTCGAGCTTCTTGAGGAACCAGTCGGGCAGGTGGAACTTCAGGTGGCCGCCGTCAATGATGGCAGCGAGCGGCTCAGCCACGAGGTCGTCGCGGAGCCGGTAGACGACCACACCGCCGCGGCCGGTGTGCACGACGTAGGTGCGGCCGCGCAGGTGGCGGAACTTGAGGGCGCGGCCCATGTAGCCGCCGTCGTGGTCGAACTGGAGGCCGTTGAGGTTGGGCCGCGTGAGGGTCGCTACCGTGCGGTGCCTGCCCGTCGCGTAGTCCACCTCGAAGAGCGTGTCGTGCGCGTTCACCCACGACGGCTTCTGCTCGTCGGCGATGCCCTCGATGGCGTAGGCGCCGCCGCCGAGCAGGTCGGCCAAGAGCTTGCCGTCGCGCGACCACACGCTCACCCGCTTCGGCGTGCTGTCGTATTCCGTCGCCCACACTTTGCCCGATGCGTCCACAGTGATGCCGGCGGGCATCAGCATCCCCGCGGGGTCGTACCGCCCGACCCACGGGCGGCCGCCCGCCTTGCCGATGGCGCCGAGCGGCTTCCCCGCCGCGTCGAAGACCTTCACCTGCATCGCCGTGCCGCAGTCGGTGACGTAGATGCGCCCCTCCCCATCCACGGCCATTGCCCACGGCGCGGACAGCCCTTCGGACACGAACGCCGCCGACTGGTCGGAGGCGGGGTCGAGCTCCACGATCCGCTTCTCGCTCGCAGCCAGCACCTTGCCGTCCTGGGCCACCGCGAGGCCGACGGGGCTGGGCACGGCGTATTCCTTCAGCCTCCTGCCCGTCCGCCAGTCGAAGGCGACGACCTTGTTCTCCAGGTAGAGCGAGGCATAGAGCACGTCGCCCGCGACCGCGATGCCCGCCAGGTTCAGCCCCAGGTCCTGCGGCCCGACGTCGCCGCTGCGGACGTTCTCCCAGAACGGCTTTCGCTCGCGTTTCAGCTCCGCCTTCCATTGGCTGACGACGAGGGTTCGCTTGCCAAAGGGGAAGTTGACGGGGCGGCCCGACTTCGCCTCCCAAAGCACGATGCCGGCGGTGAAGGAACTGGGATTCGTCTCCCCCCACTTCTGGCCGTCCTGCGCGACGAAGAGCCGCTCGCCATCGGTCGCCATGCCCGTCACCAGAATCCCGAGGTCGAGCACCTGGTGCTGGCCCCAGAGCTTCTGCACCTTGCCATCGGGCGTGAAGTCCTTCTTCAAGGCGACGACGGCCCAGCCCGCCTCGCTGATGGTCCAGCCGAGGTAGACCCGCTCCGCGTCGCACGCGGCGGCGATGGGCGGCCCGTGGTCGCCGCCCCAGCTTCCCGTGCCGTCGTCGGTGCGCCAGGGCGGGTTGCCCGCGTTGTGAAGCGATGTGACCCACCGCTGCCCGATGCCGCGATGCGAGAGCACCTTCAGCGTGTAGTCGCCCGCCGGCAGCGGCCGGCCATCGTCGTCCAAGCCGTCCCACTTCAGCTCGCGGGGCGCGCCGCTGGAGACGGGGAGGGTCCGCACGAGCCGGCCCGTCGCATCGCAGATGGCGGCGCTCACCGACTTCGCCTGGGCGTCGGCGACGGGGAGGGCGACGGTGAGGGGCGTGAGGGCCTCCTGCACAGTGACCGGCCGCTCGGCCTTGGGCAGGTTCCCGCGCGGCGAGAAGACGGCCTGGCCCCACATCGCGGCGCCTTGGAACGAGAAGCCCACCTCGCGGATCACGTCGTTGAATGAGCAGACCTGTTTCCAGCCCGTGCCATCGCCCCAGAGCGGCTGGACCACAAGGGCCACCTTGTCCTCCGCCTTCGGCGGGCCGTCGGCCGCGTTGAGCAGCTTCCATGGCACGCGGGCCTCGAGCGCGTAGCCTTTGCCGTCGGCGTCCTTGCGGAAGGCCACGCCCGCCTCGGCGCCGACGAGCAGCTTCGTCCCGTGGTAGTCCATGCCGTATTGCAGTTGCAGGACCGGCTCCTGGCGGTCGGTGTAGTGCCAGAGGGTGAGGTGGCAGATGCGGTCGCTGTTGGAATCGCGGAGCGGATAGGCGGCCTTCGGGTCGCTGCACAGCCGCACCTGGAGAGCATCGCCGTCCCAGCCCTTGTTCGGCTCCACCTTGGGGTCGTGGCGGTTCACGAGCGGCGTGTCGTCGGCGACGCGGGCCGCGATGTAGAGCGCCTCCCTGTCGAACATGAAGGCCAGGGTCGCCGTGAACTTCGGCCGCAGCGATTCGTCGAAGGCGCATTCGATGGAGCCGCTGAGGTCCCACTCCTTCAGATCGCCATCCACGGCCACGGTCCCCGGAACGGGCACGATGACCACCTTGTCGTGCCGCTGGGGCTGGGCCGCGGCGAGGCCGGCCCACGCGGCCAGCACAGCAAGGAGCAGTTGATTCCGCATTTGCCTGAGTTCTCCGATCTGCTAGACTGAGACGCAATTCCCCGTCGCCCAGGATAGGGAAGTTGCCCCTTCGCGTCAATCGCTCATCGAGCGCCTCAGGAGACCACGATGCGCCCGGTCATCCCCCTCACCCTGCTGCTTGCCGCTGGAGCCGCCATGGCCGCCGACTATCGCGTGCCGCTGATGGAGAAGCCGCCGACGCTTGACGGGAAGGTCGAGCCCGCCGAGTGGGCGCGAGCCGTCGGCTTCGATGGCTTCGCCTTCAACGGCACCCTTGATCGCCGCCGCATCCGCGCCTGGGTCGGCGCGACGAAGACGCATCTCTACTTCGCCCTGGTATCGCAACTGCCCGACGAGGGGCAACTCGTCGCCGCTGTGAACAAGGACACCGTGAAGCTCGTCTTCGACGATTCCGTCGAGGTCTGGATTGACCCGACGCCCGGCTCGGAGCACGGCCAGCGATTCCAGATGCTCGCGAACGCCGCGGGCCGCCTGGCCTACAAGCACCACGGCCGCGGCAACGTGGCCGAAGACCCAACGTGGCAGGGGAACTGGAAGGTCGCCAACGGCTTCCACGGCGGGCACTGGCACTGCGAGGTCGAAGTCCCCATCGGAAACCTGCGGGAGGCTACGCAGGGGCAGTGGGGCATCAACCTCTGCCGCAACTGGAAGAATCCCTGGGCCTTCTCCTCGACGGGCGGCGGCGCCTATGCGCCGAGCGGCCGCTTCACCTTCGCCCCCGACGCCCTCGCCATCGCCCACGAGAGCCGCGCCGACGCCTTCGTCGGCGACATCCACCACGCCCTCGTCCTCAGCAACCCCACGGCCACGGCCGTGACCATCAAGGCCGCCCTCTCGCTCAAGCGCGATGTCATGCCGGAGTTGATCAACTCCGAAATGCTCACCCTCGCCCCCGGCGAGAGGAAGGAAGTGGCCATCAAGGCCAAGGACGACTCGACCCGCAAGTTCCACCTCGGCCTCTCCGTGACCTCGGCGGATGGCAAGGTGACCCTCTACCAGCGCTCGGTCGCCTGGCAGAAGGGCGAGCCGTGGCGCTGGACGACCAGGAAGAAGGAAGTGCTGCCCATTGACTTCCAGTTCGCCTACTACCCCTACAAGAACGCCATGCGGGTGTTGGCAGACGTGTCGAACCTGCCGCAGGACGCGAAGCTGGAGAAGCTCACCTGCGCCATCCGCCCAAAGGGGCGGCGGCGGGCCGTCAAGTCCGTCACGTTCGACGCCTTCAAGGATGGCCGTCAGGAGCTTCAGTTCGCCCTCCCCCACCTCGACGGCCAGTACGAGATCGCCCTGACTGCCCAGGGCCAGAACGTGCCGAAGGGCGAATTGGTGAAGGAATTCGAGCGCACCCTCTACGAATGGGAGCACAAGGGCCTCGGCACCAGCACCAAGGTCTATCCGCCTTTCACCCCCATCCAGGTCGAGGGCAAGAAGGTCTCCACCGTCCTCCGCGAGCACACGATGAACGACTTTGGCCTGTGGGACCAGGTCGTCGCCGCAGGCAAGCCGCTTCTCGCCGCGCCCATGCGCCTCGTCGCCGAGGGCGCCGCCTTCGAGCCGGATGCTCTGAGGTTCCGCGAAGCGCTCCCACATGGAGTCGTCGCCGAGACCAGGGGCAAATCGATCCCCTGGGAGCTCCGCTCCACCTGGGACTACGACGGGATGATGCGGGTTGACCTCAAGCTGCCCGCCATGTACAGCCAGGGTCTGGGCGCGCTTCGCCTGGAAATCCCTCTCAATGACCAGATGATGCCGATGATTCACGCAATGGGCGACGGCATCCGCAACACCATCTACGCCCGCGTGCCGAAGGGCGAGGGGGTGGTGTGGGACAGCAGCAAGGTGCAGGTTAACGACTTCCCGAAGGGCTTCTGCTCGTACATCTATCTCGGAAGCCCGGTGCGCGGGCTCTCGTGGTTCTGCGAGAACGACAAGGGCTGGGCGTGGGATCCCGCCAAGCCCAATCTCGACCTCGTGCGGAAGGGCGACCAGCTCATCCTGCGGGTCCACTTCATCAACAAGCCGACGACGATCAAGGAAGGGATGACCATCACTTTCGGCCTCCAGGCGGCGCCCGTGAAGCCGCGAATCGGCAACTGGCGCTATGCATGGCACCGCGAGAACTACACGCTCCTCGGCACCGACATTAATTGGCTGGCACTCGGCGACTGCGGCTCGGTCTATCCCGCAGGCAAGGACATGCTGTTCTGGGAAGCCATCGCCCGCGGGAACAAGGAGAAGCTCAGCGACGACGAGGTCAACAAGGTCATCGAGCACGGCAGAAAGTACTTCGAGCCGTACGGCGAGGAGAAGGTGAAGAGCGCCATCGCACACGTCCGCCACAACCTCCGCTCGCGCTACGGCAAGAAGATGGTCTTCTACTACAACCGCGCGAGCTACCAGCTCGCCGATGAGTTCCAGACGTTCCAGGACGAGTGGGGCCTCTCCGACTTCCGCACCGTGGGCAAGGGCAAGGGCATCGGCGAGATCAAGATCGTCCCGTCCGACAGCTATATTGACCACGCCCTCTGGTGGTACGGCAAGAGCTTCGACATCGGCGGCAACCAAGGGGTCTACTGGGACAACTATTTCTTCGTCGGCTCCTACAATACCGCGATGACCAGCGCCTGCAAGGGGGCCGACGGCTCGACGATGCCATCGAACGGCCTCTGGGGCCTCCGCGAGTTGGTCAAGCGGTCGTTCGTCTACATGAACGAGCGGGGCATGCGGCCTATCACCATGCCCCACATGACCTCGACCAACATCCTCCCCCTCTACTCCTTCGCCACGGTGCAGTACGACTGGGAGTGGAAGTATTCGGAGGGCGACGTGCAGTATCGCTTCCCCCGCGAGTACATCCTGCTCGTCTCGACGGGCGAGCTGGCGGGCGTGTGGCCCGTGCTCCTCGGCGACCACGGCAAGCTGGCCAACGACCCCTGGACGCAACGCACCTTCGCCGCCGTCTGCCTCGTCCACGAGCTGGACGGCTGGGGCGGCGGGAAGGCCTGGAGTTCCCTTTTCAAACACGTCCACCGCCTCGTCGAGACGCCGGGCATCGAGGTCTATCGCTACTGGGACGACCGCCCCCAGCCCATCGTGGCCGACAGCCCCGATCTGCCGACCATCGCCTACTCGCTCAAGGGCAAGGAGGCGGTCTTCGCCGTCGTCAGCTACGCCGAGAAGGATACCGACGCGACGATCACCATTGACCCCAAGCCGCTCGGCTTCGAGGGCGGCTACAAGCTCCTCGATGCGGAGACCGACAAGGAGGTGCCCGTCGAGGGCAACAAGCTGAGGCTGACGATCAAGAAGCACGATGTCCGCGAGTTCAGGATGCTGTCGCGATGAGACGATCTGGTGGGCTGATGGCCTGTGCGCTCCTCGTGCTGCTCGCCACCGCGTGCCGTCCGCCTGTGCCCCCCGTCACTGCCCCATCGCACCGCGAGCTGACGCCCTTCCTGGGCGTGCCTCCCGCGCTGGAGGACAGGCTGATCTACTACCACGGCTTCGAGCAGATCGGCGGGAGGCCAGAGGTCAACGCGGCGGATGCGGCGCAGGTGGGCAACGTCAACTCGGTTCCCGAGGGGATGCGCGGGCGAGGCGCGCTGACGGGCAAGAGCGGGGCGCTCCAGTTGCGCAGCCCCGAGCTCTCGCCCCACAAGCCGCTCACGGTGATGTTCTGGTGGGCGCTGGCCGAGGATGCGAAGATTGACAGCGGCTTCGGCCTGGCGCACCTCCAGGGGCGGGGCATCATCTCGCACTTCTCACGGGGCAAGGGCGACTGGTGTGCGCTCCAGCGCAACGCCGCCATCCTCCAGGTCTACTACTTCCCCGGCATCCAAAACGTCAATGGCATCTATGACGCGGATTGGGCCGAGCACATCGAGCTGAGGACGGGCGTGTGGCACCACACCGCCCTCGTCATCCAGGGGGCCTCGCTCGTCGAGGTCTACACCGATGGCCGGCTCGCCTGGTCGGTACGGACGGATGGCCGACCCTTCAACGAGGAAGACAGGCTGAGCGATCTCACGATCGGCACCCGCGGCAGCCCTGGCGTGGCGATTGACGAGGTGCTCATCCTCCGCCGCGCCCTGACGGCCGGCGAGATCGCCGGCTACGTCGCCGCCATCCGCCAGATGCGACAGGTCGGCTACCCAGAGCATTGACTCCCCGCATGCGGGCCGGTATACTCTTGCGGGCCGGGACAAGTCCCCGTGGCCGCCAGGCCCCCACACATCGTCCCCAAGGCAAGGAGCGAGGCATCCGATGGAATTCGAGGCACTGAAGAACTCAGGGATCACGAACCTGCTGTCGTCGTTCGGCCGGAGCATCTGGCTGCCGCAAGGCATCTTCTACTGGACGGGTCGCGCGAAGAAGGAGGCGACGATCAATGCGACGATCGGGAGCGCCCAGGGGCCCGAGAGCGAGATCGTGGAGGGTGCGCCGGAGAAGGCCGTGACCTTCTACATCCCCTCGGTCCAGCGCTACTTCGCGGGCCTCCAGAGCGAGGAGACGGTGCCCTACGCCCCCATGCTCGGCCTGCCCGATCTGCGAAGCGCCTGGCGCGCCTGGATCCTGCGCAAGGTGGGCGACCTGCGCGACCGCGTGGAGCCGTGCCTCACCCTCCCCGCCGTCACGCCGGGCGTCACGGGCGGCATCTTCATGGCCGCCAAGCTGCTGGTGGACAAGGAGGAAGTCGTCGTCTCCCCCGACCGGCTGTGGGAGAACTACAGCAACGTGGTGGAGCGGCACATCGGCGGGCGGATCGAGACGTTTCCCTTCTTCGACGGCGGCCGCTTCAACCTCAAGGGCATGCAGCGCAAGCTCCTCGACACCCTCGCGGCGCAGCCCAAAGCCGTCCTGATGCTCAACTTCCCGAACAACCCGGTCGGCTTCAACCCGCCGCAGGACCTCGTGCAGCCCATCGTGGACACCCTGGTGGAGGTCGTGGAGCAGGCGGGCAAGCCGATCGTCGTGCTGTGCGACGACGCCTACGAGGGCTACGTCTACGACCCGACCGCCCTCCAGCGCTCGATCTTCGGGAACCTGTGCGACGCCCATCGCCGCATCCTGCCCATCAAGCTCGACGGCATCTCGAAGGAGTTCCTCTTCTACGGCGGGCGCCTCGGCTTCCTCACCTTCGGCCTCCCCTCGGCCCTCGACGTGGACCGCAAGGCCCTCCAGGAGGAGCTGGACAACAAGCTCGGCGGCATCATCCGCAGCACCGTGTCGAACTGTACCCGCCCGGTCCAGTCGGCCATCGTGAAGGCCCTGGGCCAGATGGACACGATTCTGGCCGAGCGGCAGCGGGCGGTGGACGTGCTCGGCCGGCGCGCCCGTCTCCTCCAGGCGGAGCTCGCGAAGGTGGACCTGCCCCAGCTCAAGCCGCTGCCCTTCAACGCCGGCTTCTTCTGCTTCTGCGACGTCGAGGGCGTGCCGGCCAACAAGCTCGCCGAGCACCTCATCTCGAAGTACAAAGTCGGCGTCGTGCCCAACGAGGCAGGCAAGATCAACGGCATCCGCATCGCCTTCTGCTCCGTGCCCGAGAAGGACATCCCGACGCTGGTGAACAGCGTCGTCAGCGCGATCAAGGACCTGGCGGAATAGCCCATCGCCCGCCCGATGCGTGGCTTCTTGGCCCCCACCGACCTTGTGTCGGTGGAGCCGGGGATTGCCGACTACACGCGGCGGCCCCCCCCTTACCCCCCTCCCTCTCAGGGAGGGGGTGGGGGGAGGGTCGCACCACGTGGACACCCTCACCCTGCCCTCTCCCTGAGAGGGAGAGGGGTGGGGCGGGCAGGCTCGGTAGTGGCCAATCCTTCGCCCCACCGAGACAAGCTCGGCGGGGGCGTGGAGAAGAGGAGATGGCTCTATGCCCACCAAGTATCGCCTCGCCGTGGTCGGCACCGGCGGCATCTCGCGGTATCACATGGGCGGCTGGATCAAGAGCGGCCTGGGACAGCTCGTGGCCGCCTGCGACATCCAGCCCGCCAACCTCGAAGGCTTCTGCAAGGAGTTCGGCGTGCCCGCCGAGCACGCCTACGCCGACGCGCGCCAGATGCTCCGCCGCGAGAAGCCCGAGTGCGTGAGCATCTGCGCCTGGGCGCAGCACCACGCGGCCCTCGTCGTCGCCGCGTGCAAGGCGGGCGTGAAGGGCATCCTGTGCGAGAAGCCGATGACCTACAGCATCGCCGAGGCCGACGCGATGCGCAAGGCCGCCGAGAAGAGCGGCGCGAAGCTGATGATCACCCACCAGCGCCGCTACAGCCGCCGGCTCACCCGAGCCAGACAGCTCATCGCGCGGGGCGCCATCGGCGACGTGCACACCCTCGTCGCCCGCGGCGGGGGCGGCCTGACCAACACGCACAGCCACTACGTGGACATGATGCGCTACGTTCTCGGCGACCGGGATGGCGAGTGGGTGCTCGCCCAGGTCGAGCGCTCGACCAATCGCTGGGAACGCTGCCACCCGGTCGAGGACCGCCTCGCCGCCCTCATCGGCTTCGAGGGCGGCGCCCGCGGCCTCGTTGATTCCGACACCCCGCTCGACGGCGCGGCCAAGGGCGGCATGTGGCTCTACGGCACGAAGGGCGCGATTGACCTCTTCGGCGGGCCGCTGCTGATGAATGCCTCGACGGGCGGCAAGTGGAAGCCCATCGAGGTCAAGCGCGAGATTGACCTGCCGGTCGAATACGTCAGGGGCCTGGTGCGGTGGATGAATGGCGGCCCCGAGCCGCCCATCTCGATTGGCAAGGCCTGGGGCACGCACGAGATTCTCATGGGCATCTACGAATCCGCCCGCACGCGCACCCTCGTCCGCCTCCCCGTCCGCAACCGCCGGCGGATTCTGCAGCAGATGATTGACGAAGGCGTGCTGCCGCTGAAGAAGAGGAAGCCCTACGATATTCGCACACCGGCAGCACTGAAGGCGGGGTATCGGTGAGGTGGGGCCGGCAAGTGGGACATATGGGACCTATGGGACACATGGGACAAGTGGGCTAGCCAGGTCCCATGGGTCCCATATGTCCCATCGGTCCCATCCCTGCTCCCCATTTCACCACGCCGGCTTGCGGTCCCCGCCCTCGACCGGGGGGCCGATGCGGCACGCCACGTCGGGCGCTTTCACCAGATGGGACAGTTCGATGGGCAAGCCGGCCTCGTCGGCGGCCGCCTCGGTCTCCGTGATCGTGGCGCCGTTGTAGCTGTCGAACCAGACGACGCGGTAGCGGCCAGGGCGAAGGCCGGGGAGGCAAATGCGGAAGCGCTCGAGGAGCCGGGGCGGCTCCTGCTTCACGAGGCGACGGTGCCAGGTGTTGCGGCGGTCCTGGAACCAGAGGAGCGCTTGGGAGGCGGTGCGGAGGCCGACGATGCGGAGATTCGACCGGTCGTCGTCGCGCACGGGTTGCCACGGCTCGCCCGCCCAGTCCACCCCCGCCAGGAAGCGGCCCAGAGCCCGGTAGTGGTAGTAGAGGTCCTTGGGCTCCACGTAGTTGTCCCACCACCAGAGCATGGGGGCGCCGGCGGCGCCGCTGAGGCACGAGGCCCACAGCGCGTTGTGCAGGTGGATGCCCGTGCGGTCGAGCGCGTTGAGCCGGTTCTCGCCGCCGCTGGGGTGGTAGCCGAACTCGGCGATGAGGAAGGGCTTGCGGAACTGCACGAAGTCCTGCGCCTGGTCGAGCACCATGGCCGCCGCGTCGTACTGCTTCGGCGTCGGCTCCCAGCCCTCGTGGATGTAGGAGTGGAGCTGCACGAAGTCGAGGGCCGGCATGGCCCAGAACTCGGGCCAGTCGGTGTAGGCGGCCAGGGTGTTCGTCACCAGGTGGCCGTAGGGGTCGAGGCGGCGCAGCTCGGCCGCCATCGCGGCGGTCCAGTCGAGCATGTACGGCTCCTTGCGGGAGCGGACGTTGCCCTTCTCGCTCGGCGCGTAGTCCATCTCGTTCCAGAACTCCCAGGCCATGACCTGCGGGGCGTGAGCCCAACGGGCGGTGATGTAGCGCAGGCGTCGGCGGTAGTGGGCCTGGGCGGCGGGGCTGGTGAAGAAGTCGGCCGGCGTGTCGCACATGCCGCCGTTGGCGCGCCAGTAGGGGCTGTGGCGGCGCTGGGCGAAGTCGTAGAAGTTGTCGAAGCAGAGCTTGAAGTGGATCCCGTAGGTGCGGGCGAAGGCGATGATGTGGTCGAGGCGCCAGGCGTTGTCGAGGCGATAGTCGTCGAGCTTGCTGCCCTCCAGCTCCAGGCTCCACGAGCACATCCAGATGCGGGTGAAGTTCTCGTTGGCCGCGGCCATCTTGCGGAAGTAGTCGTCGTAGTCGTAGGTCTTGAGCTGCGAGTCGGCCCAGCACACGTTGTGGCCGATGGGGAAGTACGGCCGCCGCGTCGAGAACTCGAAGTACCGCGGATTGCGCGGGCTGACGCGAATGAAGCCGGGGCTCTTCGAGGCGACGGCGCGGAAGCTGGTCTCCTCGCCGGCGGCTTCGCCGCCGCGCGTGCGCACGCGCGCCCGGCACCGGTGCAGGCCGGGCACGAGCGGCGCGTAGCGGACCTTCCACACGGCCTCGCCGCGCGGGACGAGCTGCTCCTTGCCGTCCTTCAGGGCGCGGTCGAAGTCCTGGTAGAGGAAGCCGTGGACCGTGCGGAGCCGCCCGGTGGGGTCGGCCACGTCGGCCGACAGGTCAATGTCATCTGGGTCGAAGGGGTTGGCGAACTCGGCGTCGAGGCGGACTGTGAGCTCGAAGGGCTCGAAGGTGCCCACCTCGGCCGCCGAGGGGCGGACCTCGAGGATCCGCGGCCGGCTCGGTTGCCCGGCGAGT
>Ga0307379_10000114_pt1 | contig 137112 bp, 112 predicted proteins | sample UN2MG_FD_202237 | JGI IMG/M metagenome (GOLD analysis project Ga0307379, IMG submission 202237) | Soil microbial communities from Risofladan, Vaasa, Finland - UN-2 | ecosystem: Environmental > Terrestrial > Soil > Coastal area > Acid sulfate soil | place: Finland: Risofladan, Vaasa... | reverse complement strand
CCCTCACAGCAGCGGGCATATAATCTGATAAAGCAGATATCACTGTAGACAGAAAGGCGCAGTACGATGATGCACGAACATGATAGAATCAAAGGTGTTTTGCACTCGTTTTTATAGGGAACTTCGGATTAGAAATACAGGACGAACCTGGTGTCGAACTCGGTCTGGCGCTCAATGGGCGCCAGCGGGTGAAACACGAACTGCGCATAGAGGCTGGCCTCGAAGGCTATGTGGCTGCTTACGAACACAGTTGCCCCGCAACCTACACCGGTTGCGGCGGCGTTCTTGTCGGGCAGGTAGTAGTATCCAAGTCGGACGGCCAAAAAGGGAGCCACCGGCCAGCTACGAAACGGTACCAGGCGAACGAAGCCCCACGAGCGGCTCTCGGTTGCGGTGCCCGGCGGCATGATGAACTGCTGCTCGTAGCCGACCTCGAGACCATTCAGCAGAAACAGGCCGGCCGAGCCTCCGAAACGATAGACGCCGGTTTCGATGGCGCTGATCCCGTCCCAACTCAGACTCCCGTTGAACTCTCCGCTCGTAAAATGTTCGACTTGCTCGGTTGCCCCTGCGAAGGCAACATGTGCGAAGGCGCACACACTGACGCACAGGGAGCACACCAGCGCCGGTAAAAACCCTTTATTATTCATTCCAGGAACCATGCTGACGGGATATTTAGCAAGAAACATGCCAGGTTGGCGCTGTCCGCTCGCTCGATTAACGGTCCTTCGAATGTTTATTCGTTCTCTTTGGCCAGCCTGTCGACAACCGCCACGTACTCGTCCATGGCCACTTCATGGGTCATGCCCTTTCTGGTCGCCCAGGCGTCGTACTTGGCCCGGCCCTTGAGATCAAACACTCCCGGGCGCTTGCCGCCGGCATCACCGTTGGTTGCCTGCTTGTACAGGCCATAGAGTTCAAGCAATACGTTAGGCGGCTGATCGGGAAGCGTCTTGACCCCCGACAGCGCCGCTTCGAATTCCTTCTGTCCCACGCAGTCCTCCTTTTCAGAAAGCAAGCTGGATCTGGGTTCGCAGCCGAATGTCGCTGCGGGTGCCGTCGGCCTGTTCTGTAACCAGCAGGCCGGCATCGACCTGCCATTTCAAGGTGCGGCCCATCAGGTACCAGTTGAAGCCCAGGTTGACCTCGTGCTCGCGAATCAATTTGCCGACAAGCGCGAAACGTCTGCCGAGTTCGTCGATTTCGGCAGGATCGCTCGCGGACTGAACCTCGGCGGCGGCATAGGCGCGGGTGTCATCCCTGAGCCCTTCGAAATAATCGATCAGCGTGTAGCGCAAGCCGATCTCGTAAGATTCGAAAAAGAGGTAGCTGGCCTGCAGAACTGAGCCCAGAAATGCCGGGGCATAGCGCACAGAGTCCATGACGTGATCGCCGAACCCGGCCATCAACACGGCCCAGGCCGCAAACCCGTGGGCCTTGAAGACCGCCTCCGGGGCCAGCCTCAGGCGCATGTCCTCTCGCGGAGTGGGATCGAGATCCCAGGCGGCGCTCATGCCCAGCGAAAACCTTGCCGGCCCGCCTTCGAAGTCTGTCGGCCGGCGTGTGTCGATGCCGGCCGCATTCCAAGCCAGGTGCGCCGCGATCTCGCTGTGCATCTCGGAAAACAGGCGCCCATCGGGGTTGACCAGCGACGACGGGCTGGAGATCGGCTCGGCGTAAGCCAGCGATAGGCCGATACCGTTGGCGGCCCGGGCGTTGACCCCGGTGAAGAAACCGAGCTGGTACTCGAACACGCCCGGGTGCCCGACGCCGTTGTGCACCATCAGCCCAACCTGGCGCTCGGCTCCGAAGTAGCGAGTCGGGCCTGACCAGTCCGGCAACGGGAGGTCCTTGAACGAGTCCTGCCGGTAACGGGTAAAGGGAATCTTCATTTGCCCGACCCGCAGGCTGTATGTCGGGTGAAAGCGGTAGTCGAGCCACAGGTCCATCAACTCAAGAGCACCGGGCGCAAGATTCAGGTGCAGCAGGTAACTCAGGTCGGAAGTCAGGATGTTCCCCATGATAACCGGCCGCAGCCTGCGAAACGAAATGCGGTTCTGGGTGTAGTGATCCCCGCCAGGCTGGCCCTCAATGTAGGCGTACTCCCAGCGCAGTTGCAAAACCAGGTGAAACGAGATCGAGCTGTCGCCGTCGTCCGATACGACGACCAGTTCTGGTTGACCGGCCTGCGCGGGGCTAACCGGCAGCAACGTTGAGACGCACACAACGACCGCCAGGATACAAGCGGGGGATTTCACGCGCTCTCGCCCCCGCTCCCATCTTCGTCCTGGCCGTGCCAGGTGCGGCGCACGAAGATGCCGCGCCGCTCCAGCTCGGCGATCAAATTCGGTGGCGGTACGGCTCTCTCGGGAGGCATGGCTCCTCTCTTGGTAATCGTGCCGTCTGCGATCATCTGGGCGATTATCGAGACCGGAAACGCCGTCGTGCGCATCATGGCCGTCAAGCCTGTCTCCTCGTCACGCATGTCCATCATTTCGTGGACCAGCCTGCCCGGGCGTCCGTCGCGCATGCCGCTGGCTTCGATCCTGAGTACAACCAGATCGGCCTCGTCGCGGCGAGCCAGCCGGTCGCAAAACAACTTCTTCAACAAGGCGCGCGGAGCTATCCTCAAGTCTTCGATCTCGACAGTCTCGGTGTCGAACAAACCCAGCGCTTCAATTGCCCGCAGCAAGTCGTAGTGCCCCGGGTAACGCACCGTCTTGTAGTCGAGATTGCGAATGCGACCGGCGTACGTCCAGGGCAGCGTCGAGCTTCCGCCGGAGGTAAAGGCCGCTTCGCATTCGCCTGCCGGATCGGGAAAGGAGATCTGTTCGTCTCCGGTCAGCGCCAGTAGCTCCGTCCTGTTCCAGTCGCGCAACACTGCCTCGCTGCCGGTGTACTCGTTAATCAGCCCCTCAAACGAAAACACCAGAAAGTAGTTCCAGGGCGGCCGGGGATCTACCGGCAACCCGCCGACCCTGATCTTGACATCGCTGACTTCGTCGAGTTCGGCCACGGCGTCGGCCACCAGAACATTTGCCAGGCCGGGGGCCAGCCCGCAGTCGGGAACGATGGTAATACCCTTCTCGGCGGCCTCGGCATGTAGCCTGAGCTCGGAAAGAACCGTCTCGATGTTGCCGCCCATGTCCACGAAACTCACCCCGGCCGTGACCGCTGCCCGGGCTGCCCCAAGGTTGAAACGGTACGGCAAGGCGCTGATGGCGACATCGCAGCCTGCGATGATATCGACCAGAGACTCGCTGTTTTCGCAGTCTATAGCCTGTGTCTCGACCTTGTCGGAGACCAGGCGGCGCGAGGCCCGCTCGACGATCTCCGGCTGGCGATCAACCAGCATGACCCGCTCGGTGGCTGGATTTCTGAGCAGATCATAGGCGCAGGCCACTCCCTGCATTCCGGCTCCCAGAACAATAAATCGCACCAGATCCTCCTTCAGGCCGTGTGTCCAGGCGCACTTTATACATCCAGCGGGCCTGCCTAGGCAAATGGAAAATATTGTGTTACCATCCGTGCCGCAAAGGAGATTGACCATGCGCTATTTTCGAATGCCTGTTTTCATGATGCTGGGCCTGCTCGCGAGCTGCAGTGGCGGCAGCGGTCATAAAGATTTCAACATGGTGGTCTTCCACACCAACGATCGCCACTCGCACTTTCTTGGATTGCCCAACGGCGACTACGATCCGGCAAACACCGGCGACGGCACGGTCGGCGGGGCCGCCCGCTGGATGAAGATCGTCGAGGACGAGCGCGCCGCCAATCCCGAGGTGCTCTTGCTCGACGCCGGCGACTTCACCATGGGCACCATGCTGGTGGCTGCCGATGACAACACGGCCGATATAAACTTTCTCAAGCAGGCGGGCTACGCGGCCGCCGACCTCGGCAACCACGAGTTCGACTGGGGCGAGGCCCGCCTGGCCGAGATGATCAATGCAGCCGGCCAGCCGACCGTGCCTTTATTGGCTTCGAACATTCACTTCAATCCCGATGACACGGCGGACGACAGCCTCGAGGCCCTCTACGGCCAGCAAGGCCAGGCGGGCAAGTCGATCTTCCCGTATATCACGCTGACTACCCCGGGCGGCACCAAGGTCGGCATCTTCGGCCTGCTGGGACTGGAGGCAGCCAGTGTATCGAACGCCCGCGCGGCCACTTTTTCGCGCGACATGGACGAGATGGCCCAGACGGCTCAGCAGGTCATCGACACGCTGCGCAACGAGCAGAAAGTAGACCTGGTCATCTGCCTGGCCCACCTGGGGATAATCATGGACGGGCAAACTCCTTCGTTCGAAACCATCGAACTGGCCCGGAAGACCGAGGGCATCGATCTGATTCTGAGCGGGCACGTCCACACCGCCGTCGATCATCTCTTGTCCATAAAGAGCGAGGCGGGAGACGGCTCGTGGACGACCTATACCATGGAGGCCGGCTGCTACGGGCGTTTTCTGGGGCGCTACGAACTCGTCCGTAAAGGCGGCCAGCGCAGCTTCACAGGAACGCTGATGGCAATCGACGATTCGTTGCCCGTCTCCCAGGACACCACCGACTACATCAACGGCCTGATCGCCGACATCGTCTCCAGCTTCCTGCCAAGCTACCCGATCTTGCCTGATGCGGGCGCGTTCCTGTCCGGAGAATTCGGACAGGTGCTTACCCACTCCAGTTTCAGCTTGCCCCGGGTGGATTTCGAAAACGGCAACCTGGGCTACCTGGTGGCCGACGCCATGCGCGAGGCTACGGGCGCCGAGATGGCCTTCGCCAGCAACGGGGGCGACCTACGTGATTCCTTGCCGGTCACACAGGGCAACCAGATAAACCTCCAGGATGCCTTCATCGTAACCCCTTTGGGAACCGGGCCCGACAAGCGCCTGGGTTACCCGCTTACCAAGTTTCGCCTCAAACTCAAGGAGATTCTCTTGCTGATGGAGGCGACCATCTGCGATATGGGTCAAACCAGCAACGACTACATGATCGATCTGTCCGGCCTGCGAGCGGTCTACGACTCCAACCTCGGCGGAACCTACAACTGCGTCTCGAAGCTGACCCAGTACCAGAACATCGACGAGTCCGACGCAGGCACATTGCTCTTCGACAAGGCCGACGGAGGATTCAAGGTGGACCAGGACACTCTAGTCGAGGTCTGCACATCGAGTTACATCGCCTCCATGATGACCAACTTCAACGTCTATCCCAAGGATGAAAACGGCCAGAACATGACCGTCGAGGACGCCATCGTCAAAGACGCCCAGGGACACGAGGTCAAGCTGTGGTACTCGGTGGCCAAGAAGCTCACCGAAAACGACCCCATCCCCGATCTGTACAATGACGCCTATCCCCCCAACCCCATAGGCCCCTACTGGCGCCGCGCCTGGGATCTGAAAACGCACCCCTGCAACAACGACCACCCCTATTGCCACTAGATCATTATAGTGCCGAGTTCTGCTTTATTATTACTCGGATGTATAATACGGCTTTTACGTGAATCCGGCGATGTCCGCGAGCGAAAAAGCACGAAGGGAGGGAGTTTTCAAACATGATCTTTTATCCAAATCAAATGTTCCGTGGCATGGCGCTGTTTCTGTGTCTGGCAACCTGCGGATGTTCATCGATCATGTGGCGGGCTCAATTTATCAAACCCGAAGCCTACAGACAAATTGATGCCGAAGTGCCGTTTCTGAAGTGCCATACCCCGGGCGGCGACGTATTTGTTTTGGCCAATTGGAAATTTATCCAGGACAAAAAGGTATTGGTCGGTAACGGTTTTCACTACGATGTCGATCGCAATTTTGTTGCCATGGGGATTCTTGAAGTTCCCTTTTCTGATATCGCCCTGATCGAAACCAACCAGCCCGAGTCGGTAACGACCAAGGGGCACTTCATAGTAATGGGTGTTTTAACCGGTGTGTCATTGGTGGCCTCTGTTTTATGCCTGTCGAATCCCAAGGCTTGCTTTGGCTCTTGCCCAACGTTCTATGCCAATGACGGCACAAAACTGGCCCTGCAAGCCGAAGGTTTCTCGAGTTCGGTTGCCCGAGTACTCGAAAAAACAGACATTGATGCAATGTTCACTGTAAGGCCCAAGAGTAGACGCTTCGAGTTGTTGATGACCAACGATGCTCTCGAAACACACATGGTAAGATCAGTCTCTGTATTGGCCATTCCTCGTCCGGTCGGCGGAAGAGTATTCTCAAGCGCTGGCAGGTTCTACCCGGCTACTGCAATCAACAGTCCCCTGACCTGTTCATCCGAATTGGGTGACTGCCTCGAACTTGTCAGCCGAGTGGATGATCAAGAATACATCTCGCCGGCTGACGAACACAATTTAGCGACCAGAGAACAAATCGAACTCAGCTTTCCACACGTCGACGGTCCGTTGGGCTTGGCGATTGCCGGTCGCAACAGCTTGCTGAACACCTTTCTGTTCTATCAGACTCTGGCCTACATGGGCATGTCGGCTGGTGATTGGTTCATGAAGCTCGAACGTGGCGGCCCCAAGGCGATTGGAATGCTCGGCGAAATCGACCGCCTGCTCGGCAATATCGATGTTTCGCTGCTGACCAAAGACGGCACCTGGCAAGCAGCCGGCTCGTTTGCCGAAACCGGTCCGATCGCCCGCGAGGTTCAACTTGTCCGGCTGCCTGGCGACCTTCCCGCCGGACCGGTCCGCATTCGACTCAAACTGACCAAAGGAAACTGGAAACTCGATTACCTGGCCATCGCCCGCCTTGGCCCCCCCCGAGAGCCGATTGCCCTGCCGGTAACAAAAGTCGAAAAGAAGAAAGCCGAAGATACGGCCGCCTTGGCCAGCTTGTTGGGGCCAGACAGCTACCTGATGACCTATCCCGGTGATGCCTACAATTTGTTTTTCGACTTGCCCGATGGTGACTACGAGCTTTTCCTGCAGTCGCGCGGCTTCTACTACGAGTGGATTCGTAAACAATGGTTAGCCGAAGAGAACCACGATGAAGTCGCCCGGATTCTGCTCGAGCCGGCTGAAGCATTTAAGCGTCTGGCCCCGGCTTATAAGAAAATCGAGCCGAGCATGGAGGAAGTGTTCTGGAAAAGCCGGTTTGGGAGGTAACCATGAGAAGATACCTGCCTGTCTTGATATTCTTTGCGGCAATTACTGCCGGCCCGGCCTGTGCAACGATCGGGGTAGATCGATCCAAGAGCATGGGCAAGCCGGTCACGGGCATACCGATCAACAAGGTTCCGGTTAAAGGTTACCCGGTGATTGTCAAGTTGAAATCTTCAGATTCCGGGCACGGCAAGTATTCGGGCGAGCTTCTGGCGGTCGACAAAGAATCTGTCTGGATCATGCATGCCGGACGTTCGGCAGACCACGCCCAACCGTTCCCGATTGCAAGATCGAAGATCAAGAAAGTCGAAATTCTCGATCTCTATTCTTCAGGCGAGGGAGGTCTGGGAGCCTGGATAACCCTGGGAACCCTGTCGACAGCATCTCACGGTTACTTTGCAATTTTTTCAGCCCCGATCTGGCTGTTAGTCGGCATTCCCACTACGGTTGCGGCGGCCTACGCCAATAACATGGTAGCCAAACCTGAGGATTTCCATATGTTGTACCAGTGGGCCTGCTATCCGCAAGGCATGCCTGTTGCCGTTTCGCAACCTGGCATCAAGAAAACTGTTGATGGTCAAGCTGTCGAAAAAAAGGAGGGATCTGCAAAAGATTCAGAACTCAAACCGTCTGCAGAATCAAGTGAAGAAACCGGCACAATTTCAGATACCGAAGCTCAAAAGAAAAAACCTCTCGATATTCAAAACGTCGGTGCGTTCACTCTAGGCGGTATTCAAACACTTTGGGCCATGGGCTGTACTTCGGCTTCTGCCGGCCAAAACCCATCCTTGACCCGACTGGCGGCTGACATGCGCGCCCGCGATGCGCTGGTCAAATTGATTGCCAATGAGACACATACGACCATAAGTCACGAATCCGACGACACGAATCTCGAAGGCATCCGAATCATCGATCGCTGGGTTGATTCTAAGACTGGCGAACATTGCTCGGTTGCGGTCATCCCCCTGGATAAAAGCGGGCTAGCTGAAGAACAAGCCGAACACCTGTTCAAGCGGTTGATCGAAGAACTACCACCTTCGCCGCAACCAGGCGACCAGACGGCAGGAGAGTAGTGTCGCGCTAGAAACACCCTTTCGTGAAGACCGTTTGCTGGAATCTGAAGATGCACCCCTACTGCCTATAAGTGGTTTTCCTGCGCCTGGTCAGCGCCAGGCCCAAAATGAACAGTAAAAAGAGCGCCCCTGCGCTGCCGGTATTTCCTCCGCTCGAGCAACCGCAGCCGCCGCCTCCGTCCCCGGCACTTACGGTGAACTCCCAGTAGTCGCTCCAGGGACCCGAGGCTGCATGCGAATCCACGGCCTTGGCGCGCCACTGGTAGGTGATGCCGTCTGCCAGGGTGGCGTTGAGGTTGGTGTAGGTCATGTCGCCCTGCCCCTCGATGATGTTGTCGAGCTTCACACTGGGTTGACTTGAGCCTTTCTCGTAGACCTCGAAGGAGTAGGTCACCTTGTCGCCGTCGGGATCGACGACATTCTGGATGGTCAGTTCTGGACTGAGCGTGACAATCAGCGCCTGGTGCGGCGGGCTTATCAGCAGCGGCGCCGGCGGGGGTTGGTTGCCTCCGCTGGTGATGTTCAGAGAGACCGGAACAGTGACCGGGCTGTTGGCGGCTTCGGCCGAGCTTATAACCACGCTGCCGTTGTGCAATCCCTCGCTGAGGCCCGCGATGTCCACCGAAACCGCAACAGCTGCGGGAGCGGAGCCGGAAGCCGGGCTGCAGGAAAGCCAGCTGTCCGCACACGAGACCGAGAAACTCATCGCTCCCGGCCCTGCGTTGGATACCTGCAGGTTCTGGGCCGCGGGGTTCGTACCTCCCGGTTGGGCCTCGAAAGACAGGCTTGCCGGTGTGACGTCCAGTGCGGCCTCATCTACCAGAGTCCAGGCAACATGCAGTGTCTGAGGAGAGTTACCGGCATCGGGAGCCATGACGCTGATGTCCGCCTCGTGCAGCCCGGCCTCGAGCGAGGCCGGGTCGAGTGTGACGGTCACCCTTCCGGGATGCCCGTTGATCGCGGTGCCGCCGGTGGGATTCAGCGTGATCCACGGACTGAACTCGTTGGCGCTCCAAGTCATCGTGCCCGGTTGGGCATTCTTGACCTTGAGCTCAAGCTCGACCGTGCCGCCGGCCAGGGGATCCTGCCTGACGATCTCTTGCGGTTCGAGCGCCAGCACCGGTGGTACCGTGATGTTGAACGACAGGTCTACCTGGAACGGCGCCGCCCCGGCCGCCGTCAGGATGATGGTGCCGGTGTGATACCCGGCGGAGAGATCGGTCGTGTTGGGCCTTACCGAGATCGTCGACGGCGCCGCGCCCGATGCCGCCGAAAGCGTGAACCAGCCGCCGGTGGTGGCGGCACTCCAGTTGAGGCTGCCGCTGCCCGAGGCGTTGGTGATGTTGAGGTTCTGGCCGGCAGGCAGCCCGGCGCCTTTCTCGCTCTCGAAGACCAGTCCGGTCGGGATGACACTGAAAACAGGAGGCTTGCCTGCCACGTTGAACGAGACAGGCACGTCCACCGTGTCCACACCGGCAACCGTAACCGTAAGCGTACCGCTATGGACGCCGCCGGAGACACCTGTCGGGTCGGCCCAGACGCGGATGACAGCCGGCGTGGTTCCGCTGGTTACAGATGTGGCGATCCAATTTGAGTTCTTTGAAACCGTGAAGTTGAGCGCGTTGGTTGTCGTGCTGCCGATCGTCAGGTTTGACCACTCGGAAATCTCGCCGTCCTCGACGGCCGCAAAGCTCAGTGAGGCCGGGTTGACCACCAGGCCGTCGGTGTCGGAGCCCAGGATGACATCTCCGAAATACTCGGTGCTATCCAGGGTTCCGATGGCATAGGGCCACATGGCCTTGGGATCGAATTGAGTGTCTGACACGTAATCCTCATAGTAGAGGAACATGCCGATCGGATCTCCCATGGCTCTCGACAAGTGCCCGCTGTTCAGTGAAAGGCTAACTTCGAAGACCCGGTGGCCGGCTGACATTCCCCAGGCGCTGGTCATGCCCGGCACCGGGCTCTCGGCAGTGTCAGACGATTGAACACCCGAGCCATTGTTCCAGAAGGCCCAGAAGCCCGTGCTGCCGTCGCCAAAGGGGACAAACAGCCCTTCGTCTCCGGCGGCAGTCGGCCACTGCTCATCGGCGTTGCCGTCGATGTAGATCCTGACGTAGTCGGAGTCGTCGGCGTCGGTGTCCGAGGGGATATCGAAGGCCATGTAGAGTTTGTCGCCGTCATGCAGCACCTTGACAGTGTTGTCGAGATCGTCCCACGATCCGAGTTGGATAATCGACGCCCCGGTGTATTCGCCGGCCCCGATCGTGCCGTCCACAACCGGGGCACTGCCCGTCAAGTAGGGCGCCACCGCGGAGGGAATGGTCACGACGTAGAGCGCCGCCGTCTGATCGAAAGGAGAGTTGTCCGCGCCCGGGGCAGTGAAGGTCAGCGTCGCCTCGTAGTAGTTGGCGGCAAGGCCGGTCGCATCGACCGACAAGACGACATCCGAAGGAGCCGTGCCGGAGGACGGCGAGACTGTCAGCCACGGCTGATCGGACGTCACCGACCAGTTGAGCGCCCCCCCGCCGGTGTTGCTCAGGGTGATGGTCTGGTCGTTTGGATTCGCGCCGTTTTCAATGGCCACGAACCAGATGTCGGTCTCGGACAAGTTGATCTGCGGGGTTGTGCTGGAGGAGCTCAGGTGAATCGAAACCTCGGGATCGCCGAACAGGGTCGACTCGTAGTAGACCCAGCGAAAATAGGGGTTCGAGGCGTTGCCGGACAGAAGCTCGCGGCCGTGGGACTGCAACTCACCCAGGCGGGTCATGCCGTCGCGGAAGGCGCCGTCCCAGAACGTGCGGTTGAAGTAGTTCGACACCGTGCCCCATCCGTAGCGAGTGTTCATCACCGCCGCGAAGGCTCCGTGCGCCCCGAGCACCACATGCTCGGCGAAAGAATCCTGCCAGACGACTTGGTTGTTCTCCTGAGGGTCGAGCCGGTTGTCGAAAGCCCCGCAGTAACAACCCTGGCTGTACTCGAAGAAGGGTTTGCTGTTGCTGATGCCCCCGTCGAGTTGATCGGAGGTCAGGCGCAGGTTGTAGTAGGTATAGGAGTGGCCCAGGTGGTTGATGATGTGGTTGTTGCCGTTGAGCACCGCCAGGATGTCGTTGGTGTCCCAGCATGGGCTGGGTTGGTAATCGCAGTTGGGGCCGCTCTGGTCCTTGTCGTATAGCCCGGAGACTTCGAAGAAAGAACTTTCCGAAAATCCCTTGGTGTCGATCCCGTCGGCTGTTGACGAACTGGCCACCTGTAGCAGGTAATCCTTGCCAAATGAAGGCTGGGCTTCCCAAAGCCATTCGCCCACCATGTAGACGTTCTTCAGCCAGGTTCCGTTGTCGGCCTGGTAGGCCAGCGTCTTGCTCACGAAGTTTGTAACCTCGGTGCAGTTGTCAACCGGGGCCCGGCCCACCCATACTTCGGACAGCAGATCGGCGTTATCCGTTGTTTCTCCATAGCGGTTGTCGCCGTCGGAGTTGAAGTTTCCGTCGAGGCAAGCGTAGTAGACATCGGAGGGCAGGTTGAGGTCCTCGGTGCCGGAGCCATCGCTTACGTACATGCCGCGAACCGGGACAATGGTCGCCTCAGTTTCACCAGGTCCCGGATCGTGGATCTCGAGATCGTCGTCGCCGGCCAGCAGCACGAAGTCGGTGTCGTGGTTGTCGTACATGTCCTTGATGAAGTTGCGCACCTTCTCGGCGTCGTCTTGCCCGCTGTAGCCGGTTCGAATGTCTTCCATGGTCTTGATTAGTGTGCTCAACCCGCGGGCGTTCTTGTCGGCGGCCAGTGCCTGCAGGTTTTTCGCGCCGCCGCAGCCGGCCAAGGCCTGGTTGGTAACGATCACGTAGCGATAGTCATCTGCGCGCGTCTGCGCTGGGTGTCTCTGGTAGGCCGCAAGCGCGTCGGGATTGGAAAGCAGGCCGGCGACGTCCTCGAAGTCGCGCTCGAAGCCGCGGTAACGGGCCACTGGACGCGCGTCCTGAGTCTTGTCATCCGAGGTCGTGATGGTCACGCTGATCCACGGATACCATCCCAGGCGGCCCGAGGCCGGCTGGTAGACAATCGGTGTCACCACCACCGGCTGGATGACGAAGCCGCGCTTGAGTTGCGTGTCGGGCGCGGTCTCGATCGTGTCTGGATAGACATCGTCGCTGGTGTAGATGTCGGCATTGGGCTGTGTGAAAATCGCAGGTCCCGAGTAACTTATAGGCAGCGGCTTCTGGACTGGAAACAGCGTGTAATCTCCTGGAATCTCGATCAACTCGGAAGGCTGCACATCGATCACTTCCACTCGCTGGCCGGGAGGCAGCAGAATCTGCAAAGTCCCAGACGGCAAGTCGGGCGCGCCAGGCAGGCCGGCGCCCAAGAAACCCGTACACCTGACATGGGTGAAGCCGGCATTGTCCTCCCAGATGTCCGGCTTGGGAACTGCCAGTTCGACCTTGACCACATCGGCGAAACTCGTAGCGCCCCAGAACACAGTGAAAAGCAAAGCGATAATTGTGTTGGCCGGCTTTCCCATTCTTCCTCCTGAAAGAGTTCCTATCGAGATACGGATTAAAACAGCCATTTCGCACAAGCCTGGTGCCGTAAAGCAACATATCACATCATCTACGGGCTTCAATATCTGTGACACCGGACACAATTGATCTCCAGCGGAACGCCTGTTAAGCTCCGCTTCGAACAAGGAGAATGAAATGCACGAAAAGAAAATGAAGACAGGCGTCATGGGCATCTCGCCGGCCTTTAGCGAGCGCGAGCACATCGAGATCTACGGCTCGCCCATCGAACACTACGACATGATCCTCTTCTCGGGCCTGGGCCTGATGGAGCGCGACATCGGTCAAAAGAAGGACGCCGAAGAAGAGTCTAGGTAATTTCGGTTATATACCGCTTAGGTCGATCTCGGAAAACAGCTTCTGGATCTCGGGATCGTCCAGCACTCGGTTCAGACCTGGATTGGCCAGCAGCGCGGCCAGGTCGTTACGCCGTGAGGCGGCCAAGAGGGCCTTGTCATTGGCCAGTGCCTTTATCTTGGGATTCTCGAGCAAGCGCTTGACCTTGGGATCGCGCATTATCTTTTCACGGAATTTCGGATCGCTGGCCGCCTTGCCGATCGCGGCCACGTTGCCCACGGCTGGCAGGTGCAACCCTGTGAGAATGTTGTGCTCGCGGGCCATGCCGGCCATGAACGAATGCGAAAGCATTTTCCCAGCCTTGCCCGAGGCGCGAGTCAGCGGCTTCTCGGCAAGCACAGCTACGCACAGCACCAGGTATAACATTACGAAGGTCTTGGCCCCGCCCAAGGCCAGGCCGGCCCAGCCGTCCCAGCGCCTGCGACCGGTGGCCGTCTCGGGATCGCGCTTCCTGCGCCGACTGCGCAGGATGCTCCAGCCAACGACCGAAAAGATCATATACAGTAGAATAAAAGCCAGACCCGACCCCAGAACCCGTCCGATCAAGTGTGGAACTTCCATCCAAATCGCCAACACTCCGCCTAGAGGCCTGCCAAGGACGCCGGCCAGCAAGTAAGCCCCGACCAGCGCGGCAAGGCGAATCATTTGCCTGGCGAACCCGGAAAAGTAGCCGATCAGCGCGAAGATCACAACACACGACAGAAAAGCCAGATCGAGCGTCATGTGCGCAGCTCCCGTGTGCCGTCATCGACACGAATCAGCAAGGCGCGCTGAAGCAGTGTTTTCAGCATTATTTGATCTTGTAATCGGTTTTGATGTTGTTTCTGGCCTCTTCTGCCTTTTGCTTGAACATCTCATTATCCGACTCGTAGGCCATGGCCATCTTGAAGGTGCGCTCGGCAGCCACGAAGTCCATGCGTTTCATCTCGGCCATCCCCTGGCGGTACAACTGACGGCCCTTCTCCGTCTTGCCGGTTTGCTCGACCTTGGCCTTCTTCTGCAGTTGCTCGGATTGCTCGGTATAACGCAGCTTGGCTCGCGTGGATTCTGTCAATTGCTGGTCATAGTGCGAGCGCTTCTGGGCATCGCGCAGCGTGACATAGGCCTCGGTGACACGCTTGGATATCCTATAGATGCCCGCCTTTACCTCGCTCTCTTCAAGGTGAAAATAACGATCCGGGTGAAACAGCCTTGTCTGCCTGTGGTAAGCCTCGCGAATCTGCCCCATGGATGCATGCGGATCCACCTGTAAGACCTGGTAGTAGTCGATTCTGTCGAGCGCCTCTACCCAGGCTCTGATCTGCTCGCCAAACTTGGAATCCATTATCTCAACCTGCCCCGGGTTCTCAGCAGCAAGGCTGAAGGTCAGGCCAACTCCGCTGACTGGACCTTGTTCATACTCTGTTGAATCTCGTCTTGACTGAGACCGCTCGACAGGCTAACGGTGGTCGAGGCACTCTGGCCGGACTCGGGATCGCGCGCGGAAACGTTGACGATGCCGTCGGAGTCGATCTCGAAAGTCACCTCGATCTGCACCTCACCGCGTCGCGCCACCCGGAACCCGGAGAACTCGAATTCGCCCAGCATTTCATTCTCTTCCTGTCGGTTGGACTCACCCTGGAAGATGCGGATCTTGACTCTCTCCTGGTTATCCCGCGAGGTGGTGAAAGTTCTGGTGCGATCGATGGGCACCGGCGTGTTGCGGGCGATGATCTGCTCGGTGTAGCCGCTAACCGTTCCCAGGCGCAGCGTCAGCGGAGTGACATCCAGCAAAAAGGCAGTGGAAGAGCTGTCCACCAGCGCGTTGCCCTGGATAGCCGCGCCCATGGCCACGACCTCGTCGGGGTCGATGCCGGCAAGCGGCTCTTTGCCGAAGTAGTGTCTGACCGAGTCGCGAATCAGCGGCAGGCGTGTGGGACCACCAACCAGGATAACGCCGTCGACGTCGTGAACCGTCATGCCGGCCGACTGGAAAGCCTCGTCGCACACCTTGAAGGAGCGCTGCACCAGGTCCATCGAGAGTTTGACGAACGTCTCCGAATCGATGACCGTGCTGAAGTCGTAGACCGTGCCGTCTTCGGTCGTCAGCACCTCGGGCACGTGAACCTTGACCTTCTTCTTCTCGCTGAAAGCCTTTTTGGTCTCCTCGGAGACTTCACGCAGGCGTTGCAGCGCAACGACGTCCTTGCGCAGGTTGACGCCGTTTTCCTTCTGGAAGAGATCGGCGAAATAGTCCATCAAAAGCATGTCGATGTCGTCGCCTCCCAGGTAAGTGTCGCCGGCGGTCGCCAGCACTTCGAAGGTGTCGTTGCTGATGTCCAGGATGGAGATGTCAAACGTTCCGCCGCCCAGATCATAGACGGCCACGCGCTCATTGAGCTGTTTGCCGAAACCATATGCCAGCGCGGCGGCGGTCGGCTCGTTTATTATACGCAGAACTTCCAGTCCGGCGATCTTGCCGGCATCGGTGGTGGCCTGGCGCTGGTTGTCGTTGAAATAGGCCGGCACCGTGATGACCGCCTTTGTAACCGTTTGGCCAAGGTAGGACTCGGCGATCTCCTTCATTTCTTTGAGCACCAGGGCCGAGACCTGCGGCAGGCTGAGCACCTCGCCGAGCACCTTGACCCTGACGCTGTGGTTGGGACCCTCGACTATCTCGTATGAGCAGACTGCCTGGGCCTTCTTGACCTCGGGCGAGAAAACGTAACGCCCGATCAGCCGTTTGGCCGAGTAGATCGTCTGCCGGGGATAGGTCAGCAGGCGCTTCTTGGCGTCGTTGCCCACCTGGATACGGCCATCGTTGAGAAAAGACACCACCGAGGCCTGTGTGCGCTCGCCCCAGTCGTTGGCGATAACCGTGGGTTGCCCGTCCTCCATTATAGCAACGCAGGAGTAGGAAGTTCCCAGGTCGATTCCGATCACGATCTCGTTGGTGGTCATCCCGCCTTGCACTCCCGTTTTTATTTGCCAGTACGCCGGGGAGTTTATGGGCATCTCAGGGTCCGTGTCAACAGCCAACCCTCAATACCGTCCCCCCGTCCTGGCCGTCAAGCGCAAGGACCACTGCATGGGTGTGCTGGACGCCATCTTCAACTGCTGACCTGCCCGGGCCTGTTGAGAAATTACTCGCCTTCTCTCGGGCGCGGGCCTGCGGCCGGCATCAGCCTCGAGTAGGCGTCGTACTTGGTCTGGATCTCGCTCACGTACTGGACAGGTTCGGAGCCGCGGCAATAGCCGTAGCGCGCCTGGCGGTGGTAGTCGGGTTTTTGCAGCAGCAACATGGCCCGCTCTACATTGTCGAACCACTTGTCCGCGTCGTACGAGAGCCTCCAGGCCAGGCGGCGGGCGTCTCTGACATGACCCAGGCCGGCATTGTAGGACGCCAGCGCAAAGCGGATCCGCTGGCGCATGGGAACCGACGGCTCGAACTTCGTAATCAGCCATGCCAGATAGGTCACCCCGGCGTGAATGTTGGTATCGGGATCCCACAGGTTTGTAAAACCCATTTCGCGCGCTGTCTGCGGCATCACCTGCAGCAGACCGCGCGCCCCCGACCAGCTCGTCGCCCTGGGATCGAAACGGGATTCCTTGTACATCTGCGCCAGTATCAGGCGCCAGTCGATGGCATACTCGCGCCCGTACTTTCTAGCCAGGTCGTCGTAGGGAGATATGACCCCGGTGGTGTCCAGCGCCTCGCGGCGTACCTCGGATATTCGCTTGCGCCCCGTAAAGTACCTCCCGATCAGCCCGTTGAAGAAGGCACCCCGGCAGTCCTGGCGAATGAAGACGTTGAGCCGTCCGAGCAGCCCGGGCGACTCGCGCCTGACCGCAAAAACCAGCGGCATGTTGCGCGCCAGAACCAGCGTTCCCTGTACGTCGTTCCTGAAGTTCAACTCGCTGCCCAGCAGCACCGAGTTGGCCACTGTCAGGGGGATCTGCTTCCTGCCCACTCTGTCGATCAGATCCTCGGTCCCGAGATCCTCGGGGGACTCGACGATCCGCAAACCAGGAACGACCAGAGCCACAATCTGCAGCTTGCGAAAGTACTGCGAAGAACGGCGCACGTGCACGTTGCGGTACATGAGCTGCACCAGCTCCTTGATGGGCCCCTCTCCTTTCGGCTGCACGAGCACCTGATCGGAGGAGTGGAATGGCATCGAGTAGGAAATCTGCCCGAGGTAAGGATCGGCTTTCGACGGTGAGACAACCGCCACGTCGGCCCGGTTCTCAACCAGCAGGCGGGTGACATCTTTGGGATGCTCTGGAATGACAATCTCCAGGCGTACCGCCAGGCGGCGGCTGAGAAGCTCGGCCAGTTCGAACTGGAATCCCACTTCCTGTCCACGATAGATGTAGTAGGCCACCGAGTTGTTCAGCATTGCTACCCGCAGCACCTTGTGCTGATGTATCTCCGGCAAGTCACCCCCGAACTGCCGGCGGAGATGTGTCGTCAAAGCGTATTGGTAGAGGAAGCCGTTTACCGCATCGAGCAGCTCCGGCGCGCTACTTTTCACCGCCCAGGCCAGCGGCACCCTGTCCTCCAGTACGAAACCTTCTTCGACATCGTCACGATAGGCCAGGTACTCGGCAACCTGATCCGACCTGGCGATCGTCAACTGGTAGCGCCCCGAACCCACGCCGTCGAGAATGTCCCCGGTATCCAGGTCGCCGCTCAGCCTGACCAGATCCAGTTTCTGACCCAGGATCTTCTCGATGCGCGAGACGGTTGCCGTCGTGCCAGGGGCATCCGCCATGAAGATCTTGTGACGCGGGAGCAGATCAAGGCGGCGTGGGGCGCTGCCGTCGCCGCGGCGCATGACCAACACCTGCTTCACGTGCACCAGGGGCGCCGTGAACGTGACGCCTGTGACATCATCCGCCGGGCGCTTGAAGGTTCCGACGATCTCGCCGCGTCCCTGACGAAGAGCTGTAAAGAGTTCTGCCGGGTGGTCGACTCTAACGAAGCGCGCTTCCAAGCCCAGGCTCTCGGCCAGGGCGCTCGCCCGGCGAAGGCTTTCTACCAATTCGCCCCCCTGGCGCGGAAGCTGCGCCCCGGGTTCCCGCACATACAGAAAACGCAGCACGCCGCTTGTGCGAACTTGCTCCAGATCCGCCGTGGGAGCCGGTTCTTCCCCGGCGGCGGGATAGTAGACCAGCTGCGGCTCGGACGACTGCGGTTCGGGTGCCGTATCCCGGGCCGTACTCGTTTGCTGCCGGCTGTGATCTGGCTTTTGATCGCAAGCCGGCATTGCGCAAAGCAGCGCCGCCATTGCAATGATGAAAAATCTCATTCCGGCCTTACGCCTTGCCCTTCTTCACTAGCTTCGCCCAACTGTCACGCAGCGGCACGATGCGATTGAAGACTGGCCTGTCGGTCCGGGAGTCCTTCGGGTCGAGTATGAAATATCCCTGCCGCTCGAACTGACAGCGGCTGGCCGGCTGTGCGGCTGCCAGGCTGGGCTCGACGCGGCAATCGTTAAGCACCTCGAGCGAGGCGGGGTTGAGATCGTCAAAAAAGCTGGATCCCTTGTCGGCGCCCGGGCGCTCGGTCAAAAAGAGCCGATCGTAAAGCCGCACCTCGGCCGGAATAGCGTGCTCGGCCGAGACCCAGTGGATGGTTCCCTTCACCTTGCGCCCGTCCGACGAGTCTCCACCCCGGGTGGCCGGATCATAGCTGCAATGCAACTCGGTCACCTCACCGGTTTGCTCGTCGGTAACCACGCTCTCGCACTTGATGAAGTAGGCCCAGCGCAGGCGCACCTCGCGGCCCGGCGCCAGCCTGAAGAACTTGCGCGGCGGGTCCTCCATGAAGTCGGCGCGTTCGATGAAAATCTCACGCGAGAATGGAATCTTGCGCGAACCCATCTTGTCGGGATCGTCAGGCAGGTTGGGAGCCTCGAACTGTTCGACCTTGCCTACGGGGTAGTTGTCGATCACTACTTTCAACGGGCGCAGGACGCACATACGCCGAGGGGCGCTGAAATTGAGATCGTCGCGGATACTGTACTCCAGCAGGGCCACGTCGACCACGCTGTCCCGCTTGGCCACCCCGATGCGCTCGCAGAACTTACGGATCGACTCGGGAGTGTAGCCCCGGCGGCGCAGCCCCGACAGGCTGGGCATGCGTGGGTCGTCCCAGCCGGAGACTTTTCCGCTTTCAACGAGCTGCAACAACTTGCGCTTGCTCAACACCGTGAAGCTGAGATTCAGGCGCGCAAACTCGATCTGTCGCGGTTTTCCGGGAGGCTCCACCGCATCGACTATCCAGTCGTAAAGCTCGCGGTTGTTCTCGAACTCCAGCGTGCACAGCGAATGGGTGACATCCTCGATGGCGTCCGACAGGCAGTGGGCGAAGTCGTACATCGGGTAGATGCACCAGGCTTCCCCGGTGCGCTGGTGCGCCTCACGGCGGATACGATACAATGTCGGATCGCGCATGACGATGTTCGGCGAGGCCATGTCTATCTTGGCCCGCAGCACCCGCGAGCCTTCCTCGAACTCGCCGGCCCTCATGCGCCTGAACAGATCGAGGTTTTCTTCGAGACCGCGCTCACGGAAAGGGCTGTTGCGGCCGGGCTCCTTCAGCGTGCCTCGGAAATCGCGAATCTCTTCGGCGCTCAGATCGCAGACATAGGCCAGGCCCTTATTGATCAGCCTCTCGGCAAATTCGAAGAGCTTCTCGAAATAATCCGAGGCGTAGTACTCGCGATCTTCCCAGTCGAAGCCCAGCCAGCGTACGTCTTCTCTTATCGAATCCGTGTACTCGACGTCCTCTTTGGTCGGGTTGGTGTCGTCGAAGCGCAGGTTGCACCTGCCGCCGAACTCGGCCGCCACGCCGAAGTTGAGGCAGATAGACTTGGCGTGGCCGATATGTAAATAGCCGTTGGGTTCGGGCGGAAAACGGGTCTGAACCCGCCCAGCGTGCTTGCCGCTTTCGATGTCCTGGCTAACGATGGCGCGGATGAAGTCCGTGCCCGGTTGTACTGCGCTGTCTGCCATGAATCCGCCATCTCCTCCCGCCGGTCCGCTTCGAGTCACGCAGCAATATTGTCCACCTATCGACCCCTTGTCAATCGTGGCATATCGACGCCTGTCAGGCAGACGCTTACATCCCACAATTTGTTGCCAAGCTGCGGATCGCGCTTGTCGATGCGCGGACTGCGCCTCTTGTGATACTTGAAGTATCCTCCGCTAACGTCGACAAGCTCGGGCGCGGCTGCCAGGAAGAGCGCCGTTTTCGCCGCCCGCCCGGGACTCGGGAAAAAACGGCGGATCAGCAACCCGACCAGGCCGACCAACCGGCCCTCGTTGTTCATGGCGATGTTCGAGGCCACGGGTCCGGGATCGACCGCGTTCACCGTTACACACTCGCCACGCAGGCGCCTAGACATTTCAAGTGTGAGATAGACCAGGGCCAGTTTCGAGCGACTGTAGGCCTTCCACCAGGAATAGCCGCGGCTCAACGCGAGACTGTCGAGATCGAGCGACACAATTTTGTGCATGTCGGAAGCTACGTTTACAATCCTGGCAGGTGCGCTGGAGCGCAGGCGCTCAAGCAGCAGAAGACTGAGCTGAAAAGCTGCCAGGTAGTTGACGGCGAAAGTTTCTTCAACGCCATCGATCGTCAGTCGCCTTTCCCGGTTTACTATCCCGGCGTTGTTGACAAGTACCTGCAGCGGCTTGTCCCATGAGATGAACTCTGCAGCCGCCCGTTCTATCTCGCGCCGCGAGGCAAGGTCGCACACCAGAATGCGAGGCCGCGGGCCGCCGTCACGCTCGATCTGCCGCTGCGCGTCCAGGCAGCGCTCAGCATCTCGACCCAGCAGGACTACTTCGGCTCCCAGTCCGGCTAACCCTCGGGCCAGCGCCCGGCCGTGCCCGCTGGTGGCGCCGGTAACCAGACAGACCTTGCCGTCCAGGCGCGTCAAGCCGTTCACGATGCCCTCCCAACGCCCGCGTTCTCTTCCTGTGGAATTGAAAATCGGAGCCGATAGTCTGCAAAGGCCGACTCGACGTCTGACTGCTCCAGGCCGAAATCGGCCAGGCGATAAAGGTGCCGTCCGAGCTTGTGTTGCGGGTTGTGTAGCAGATAACTCCGCATGCGCTCCGCGGCGCCTGTAGAAAGCTCGATCCCCAGCCAGTCGTAAATACGCCGAGCGGTTCCGAGCGCGTCAGCGGTGAGATCGTAGTACGAAACGTCCAGAAAAGCCTCCTCGCCGCGGGCGATCCTTTCGGCCATCGAGCGTGCGATCATCCTTTTGGCCTTGGCGAACCAGTGCCTGCCGATGTCCTCGGGATCCACCTGGTCGCTGAACACGCCGCGGCTGTGCGCCATCATCGAGCAGAACGAAGCCATGGTTCGCAGCGGATCGCGATGAATCTGGATCACGCGCGCGCCGGGAAAGACCTCGAACAAAGAACCTAGCTGCTCGAGGTGCTGGGGTGTCTTCAGAAGCCAGCGCCCGCCGGGCCGCCGATGCTGCAGATAGGAAAGGATCTTGGAGTAGTAACGGTAGGCGGCGGTGTGATCTTGGCGCTCGAGCCAGGTCGAGAAGCCGGGAACCCGCCAGAGCGCCTCGGGAACCGTGCCGTGAAGATCATAGTCGAACAGCAGGCAGTCCTCCTCGGGCTCCCGTGCGGCAACCGGATGAATAGCCGTAAAATCAGGGGCCAGGTAGCTCAAAATAAATTGAGCGGCCCCGGCCGCCCGTGGACGGTGATCGCCGCCGCCCAGAAGACCTCCCGCCAACGGCGCCGGGTTGACAGCCTCCCACGACTCCAGGTGCCGCCAGCCCGGGTCGCGGGCCAGCAGGCGATGCAGAAGGGTTGTTCCCGTGCGTTGCAGCCCGACGATGAAAACCGGATCACCTGTTTCAAGACAGACATTCCGGCCCCTTCCAAATGCATCCGTAAGGCGCAGACGATTCGCCAGGATGCGCAGCAGGTTCTGCCTGGCCATCAGGCGACCCAGGGGATGCAGCCGGGCCTGATCCTCGATCGCCCGCGTCAAGATTTGCAGACGTTCGAAAAATCCCCGATCGCCGAAATCGCGCAGGCCGGTTTTTCTTTTGGCTGCCGCCAGCAGGGATTCGGCATCGAGCCCGGCTCTGAGGCCGATCTCGCCCGCCAGGCAGCCCAACCCGTTAACCAGCCGCACCGGCAACGGCCGATAGGGCCGGCTGTAGTCGGTCGAAGTGGTTCTCACCGCTCGAGCTCCGCGGCAAGATTGGAAAGTTTGACCACCCGGGTTGTGGGCTGCGGATGAGCCTTGGCCCGCACCCAGCGAAAGCACATTGTGCCGCAAAGGTGGCCGGTGGTGTCCAGCCAGTTGTCGACACCGGGGTTTTCCAAGGTCACGATGATGCGCACAGATCCATCCGGCCGGTATTTGGCCGTGCGCTTGTTGACGGAGATCGGGTAATAGCGGTAATCGAGCGACTCCATCCAGTGGTTGTTGAGTTGAAAATTCCAGTAGTCGCACTCCGGCGGAGTGGCCTCGACCAGCAACGCTTCGTCCGCCTGCAGCTCCCAGTAGCCATGATAGTAGCAGATGTTGGGATCGCCGTGGGCGGCCAGCGCTATGTCTTGCCCGAACTCGGGCAGTTGGTTGACCTTCTTCTTGAAATCCCCGGCCCAGCCGGAAAACATCGCCGCCGCTCCCATGACCAGCCTGCCGGCCATACCCAGGCCCGCCTCGAGGCTCTCGGGCGTGAGGGGGCCGGGCTTGCCGTCCCCGTCGACACGCTCTATGCGCAAATCGGCGACGGTTTCGTTCTGGCGGTCAAGGAGCATCTGGCGAACGATCACAGAAGAGCTGTCGGGCGCAAGCGGCAGCCAGTTGCCCTGGTGCCTTTCACGGCTAACGGCTATCTCGAAGCCGCCATCCGACGCTATCTCCAGATCGCGGCCCTCGAGGTAGCCGGTCTTGCCCGAGCGCCCGCCGCCGCCATACTGCCCGGCATAGGTGCCCAGACCGAGATAGTGCACCGTCCCGCGCCGGCCGGTGATACGGTACTCGTGCCGGCCGCTGATCGAGGCCCACTGGTAGAAGAAATCGGGGTTATCGGCCCCCATCTTGGCGGTCTCGTGCACCGGGCGAAACAGGACCGGCGCCAGCGGATCGGCGTACTCGACGAATGCCTTCAGAGCCGCGCGGGTAATGCGACTGAGGTAACGAAATCCTTCCGCGCGGTTGAGGGGGTCTCCGGGCGCCCTCTCGTCGAGGATCGTCTTCCCGGCCGCCTTGATGGTGTCACAAAACTCATCCCAGGCCTCCCCGCTCATCAGGCGCAGGCGTGCTTCATCAGTGCTCAATTGGCAGGCTCCTTTCCGTCCGTCTCAATTCGCCGCAGGCGGCGGATAACGCCGTTTCTAACAAACGCAGCCCGAAAAAACAACTGCAGTTTCCAACTCGTACAGATCCGGGATAGCTGGCTTAAAAGTTGCAGATCCTAAGAAATAAATGTATCGAGATAGCCTAATCAACCGGGTTGGGAGCGAACCATGAAAAACGTCGTAATAACGGTCATCGTACTGGGGGGAATCGGCTACGGCATATACCACTTCACCAGACCGAAGCCGGCCTTTGACGTCGACAGGTTGGAGAAAATCTCGGAAGCACTCGGCGAAAAGGCCAAGCTGCTCGGCAAGATGGTAGACAGCAAGGATTTACCCGACTGGGCGGCGGCCATGGACGAGTACATGAAGGGCGTGGGCGACATCCTCGATCTGCATACCGGCGACTGCGCCGAGACGGTGCAGGCGCTTGAAAAACACCAAGCCGATTTCAAGGGCAGGCTGCTTCAGGGCGACATGGGCGATCAGATGGTGTTCATGCAGAAAATAAAGGAAATGCCGCGCGAGCAACAGCAGGAGCTGGCCGCCAAGCTGATAGTCATGCTGCACGGCCACTACCAGGCTCTCTTGCCGATGATAAAGGACTTCAGCTACGACTGCCTCAAGGAATCCGCCATTCTCTACAAGGTCTTGCGCTAGGAGAACAAAAATGCCGGAGGGCGGACTCGAACCGCCGACACGGGGCTTATGAGACCCCTGCTCTAGCAGTCTAAGCGCCTTGAATGCTCAAGGAAATAATGCCCGCGGCTTCTGAATTGTGGCGGTTTTGTACCCGGTCTTGATCGTCGGCCGGCACCATGGCGAGGGCCGCCGGGCCTGTCTCCCGGTCGGGTTCCAGGTAGCGGGCGGCCTGCTCGACGGCGCCCATGAGCATCTGCGGGCTCAGGTGCGCGTATCGTTGTGTCATGGCCAACATCCGGTGCCCGAGCAACTCACCTACGGCCTGTAAGGGCACCCCTCGCATGGCCAGGGCCGAAGCGAAGCAATGCCGCAGGTCGTGAAAGCGGAAGTCTCGAATCTTCGCCCGCCGGCAGGCCGCGTTGAATGCCGTCTTGATGTCGCCCGGGTGTGAGCCGTCCGGCTTGTGGAAAACGAGGGGCGAGCCGTTGACGTTCCCTTTCTGCTGCGCTCGCAAGAGCACCCGGGCCTCTGCATTCAGCGGTATGGTTCGGGGCCGTCCGTTTTTTGTGCGCGTGCCCGGTAGGTTGATCGCCCCCCGGGCCAGGTCTGCCTCTTCCCATTGTAGGCCGAGCAACTCGCTCCGTCTGCAACCCGTGAGCAGGGCCAGGTGGACGATCGGCCGAATGTGATCGGCGCAGGCATCGAGCAGGCGCTCGATCTCTACCGGCTTCAAGTAACGCACGCGGCCCTCGGGCTCCCGTGACATCTTGATCTTGCCCTTCAAGGGATTCTCACCGAGCACCCCCAGGTCGGCGGCCAGGTTCAACAGACGCCGCAGGCAAGCAAGCTCGCGGTTGACAGTGGAAGACCCTGCCGGCGTGTTGTTGAAGACAAGGGCGCCGGATAGGCGAGCCGTCCGGTAGCGTTCCACGTCGGCCAGCGTGATCCTTTCCAGGTTCTTGTTGTTGAAGTGCGCCCCCAGGTTGGCCAGCAAGCGCACATCGCGCCGCCAGCTTCGCTTGTGTTGCTTCGACCATGCTATGAATCTCGGGCCGAAGTCGGCAAGCGTCAGCTTGCATCGTTGCTTCACATTCAGGAAACGGTTTTCGTCAAGCTCGCTCAGGCGCTTCCGGAGGCACTTTGTCGCGATCCGTTTATCCTTGGAAGCGCGCTCCCGGTAACGCTTGCCCCCGTGGTGATACTCGATCCACCATGTGTTGCCCCTGATAAAAGTCCGCGCCATGACTTACCCCCGATCTTTCGTTGCAGTGTCGATCCCGTCCCGCGTGCCGCGAGTGTAGGCCTGCCGCGAGGCCTTGGCCGCCAGTGCAAGGATCCGCTCGGCGTGCTTGGCCAGCACCCGCTTGATCGTTGTGAGCGTCTCGACCGCGCCGGGCGACGCGTCTTCACCATTCCGCTTTTTCATGACTTCGCCTCCGATTCTACCGTTGCGGTCTGACATTCCTGGCCAACCATCCAGGGGCTCGTAAGCCAGGCGCTCGCCTCGCCCCGGTGAAGCCAGTAGCGCCCCCCGTCGGCTCTCAGGGGCAACCCAACAGCCCGCAGGTCGGCCAACAGGTTTGACGTTGCCCGTTCGCTCGTATCGAGCCCCTGGGCCAGGTCGGCAAGCAGCAGGTGTGAGCCGCAGAGCAGGCGGACAGCGTTGACGGCCAGGGCGATCGTGTCGGCCCGTTTCATTCGTCCGCCTTTTCGCTGGCTGGCAGATCGAGCCGTGCCCGGATATCAGACACCTGCTCGATTTCCCGCGCGCCCTCGCCGGTCAAACAAAAGCCGCTCTTGTCGCATGCCCAGATCGGGTAACCTGTGTGCGTGGCCAGATCCTCGGGCACCTGTTCGGCGTGCGGCAGCGCCGTCATGTCGATCGTGTGAATCCGAATCTCTTCGGGCAAGGTGGCCTCGATGCGATCCAACTCGGCGCGCAGTTGGCCAACGTCGAGCCCGTCCCATGTGCCCAGGGCCAAGCCGCTGTAGCCCGTGATAGCGTCCGGGTCCGGGACGTCGGGCAACGAATACCCGCCCCGGGCCAGTTCTGCGCGTTCGTCTTCGCTTGCCTCGACGATCAACAACTTGGCTTCCCGCGCATCGCCTGGGCCAACCGGGGCGCCGTGGACAAGCAGGACGGGTTGTCTGTAACTCGCCGCCGGGTGATTCGTCGTGATCTCCGCTTCCACCACAACACCATCTGCTTTGATCCTCATGCCGCTACCCTCCAAGAAACAGAATCCCCGGCCGACCGTTGCAATCCTTCGTTGATAGGCGAAGTAGAGCAGTGGGGCCAGCCGGGGAACCGTTTCTTTTCAGGTTTGACAAACAGCATTCTCTACCTCGCCTATCGCCTACAGGATCGCCCAGGCGCCCGCAAAGGTCAAGGGTTTCTTCCGGCGCTGGCCTCCGCTCTTTTGAGTATTGCTTCAAGGGCCAGCAGATCCTCTGTGCTCAGGCCGCTCAAGTCTACACCGCGATCCGCAGCAGAGGCCTCAACCCTCATCTGCGTCGGGGCGTCCAGGCCGAGCAGCTTTGCCCGGCGGGTCGATACTCGCAAGGCAACCTCGATCGCCCTTGGTTCGCCCGTCCCGATCTTTTTCTGTAGTGCCGCAAGATAGCTATCAAGTCGGGCCAGTTCCAGGATGCGCAATTCCTCGGCAGGTTCGGCAACGGTAGCTCTCAGGGCGCGTTGAACACAATCTGCGGCGCCGCTCGGCCCGGCAAAGCCCAGGGCATCGGCTATCTGTTGCAGGGTGTGTCCGTCCCGGCGCAGTTCAAGTGCCTGGGCCTGCTTTTCGGCCGATGCGATCGCGGTTCGAGAAGTAGGGCTCCGTCGCCCACGCCGGGCGCTATATTTTCCAGCTCGTTTGATTGCAGCTTTCTTGGCAGGCTTTTTCATTGCCCCACACCCCGTCTTCGCCTGTGATTGCCTTGCGCCCGATGCGCAGATGCGACAGGGCGGTTTTTCCAGGCCGGGCAACTCTCACGCCTGCAATCGCTTGGTAGGTAGGGCAGCCGACAGGACAAGCACATTGCCCTGGCCTCGGCGGGCGCCAGGTACGTCGGGCGCCTATGGGCATCCAGCCGGGCGATCATTCGGTTCTCAGCCATCATCGGATTCATGGGTTCCCTTCTTTCCTTCAACAGTTCGTTGGCATTCTTGAGCAACTCGCGGGTGTCCACAACGATCACGGGCTGGACGTTGGCCAGGTCGCCCGGGTTCGGCAGGGCTGGCAAGGTGGCCAGGGGGGGCGCCGTGCTCATGCCCGGCCCCCGGTGCTACCTGTTGCCTGTTTCGTGTTACCACCCGATAGGGCAACAGGGGCTTGGTACTTGATACACCAATCGTCAATGGGAGTCATCGCACCACCTCGGAGCCCGGAAAGAACATCTTCGCGGCATGGGTCGCTCGAAGTAGACCGGGATGCTGCACTACCCGCTCCAGCTCGGCCACGGTGAACCTGGGCAGGTTCTCCGCGTCCGGGGGCACCCGGCAGTCGCCATCAAGCACCCAGAGCACCCGGGCGCCGCCCAGCGCCCTACAGCGAACAACAACCCAGCCCTGGGCCGATAGCAGCCGATCGGCCTCAAAGGCGTTCCAGGCATCCCGGTCAAGTAGGCAGGCGATGATCTCGGGCTTATGCTGGCGCAGTTCCGCGCGATCCTCGGGTTGGAGGGTGTCCGGGGGTGCGGTGAGTCGCAGACGATCCTCGACCGCTTCGAGACGGGCGCCCTTGGCTTCGAGCAGGGCGATGATTTCAACCGGTGCGTTCATACTTCATAGACCTCCATGGGCTTGATCCCGAACAGATCGGGCTGTTCTTTCTCTGCCCCCCTGTTTCTATCCGCAACACCGCAACAAGGGGGTGAATCTTTTGAATTATCAATAGGTTGTCCTGTTGCGGATAACGCAACAGAGCACCCCTCTGTTGCGGATAGGTTTTCGAGATTCCCTTGTGATTCCGGGGATGTTGCGGTGTTGCGGATAGGACCGGGGGGTGTCGGGAGATATCGGCTCCAAGCATCCGCGAAGGCGGTCTTTTCGTAGCCTTTTGGGGTTCCCTGGCCGACCCGGATCGACTTGGAGTGAATGTCAAACGGTGCGAGCAAGTGGGCGACGCCCCGGGATGTGATCAGCTTCTTATTTTTGCCCCACTCATTCCACGGCCGCTCTTCGAGTGAGACCAGGTACTCGACCAGCCCACTACTGGCCACCCGATCGACACCAGCCGCCTTGAAAAATGCCCGGGTGTCCGCCAGAAGTTCGAGTGAGACTGAATCATCCTCCGCGCCAGCAGCCAAAGCAACGGCCGCCGCCCGTGCGAGGGCCGGCCAGCGCCCCCCGGCCAGGTCAGCCACTAATACCAGGGGTTCCCAATTATCCCGGGTCCGATCGGAGCCGAGGGCGGGCATTGAGGGCTCTGTGTCGAAGTCTGCGTTACGTTGATCCACCGCCCACCGCGCGGCCTTTCGTTGCAGCTCCGTGAGTCGGGGGGCCAGCTTCCGGGGGCGCACATGGTCGACTGCCTCCCCCGATCCCTTGCGGCGCAAACGTAGAATGATCGAGCGGTCAATGACTGTTGCTGGTAGCTTTCCCCCGGGGCCATCTATCAGTGCTAGAAGTTTCGGACACCAGGTGGAGAATCGAGCAGGTTCGTGATCGTCGCCTGTGCAGCGAATAACAAAGGCAGCCGTCCGGGTGTGCCCGCTGTTGATCACCCCTCGCATTTCCTCGCTCGCTTCACGACCCGCCAAGAAAGTTTCGGCCTCGTCGAGCAGTAAGGTTGGCCTATACTTCTCGACGGTGCGAAATAAAGCCGCAGGTGTGATGCTCGACGCAGGCAGTGCCCGCGAAACCATGCCGGCCACCAGCTCAAGCAGGGTCGTTTTCCCGCATCGCGGACGGGGCGACGTAAAGACCAGCAGAGGTGCCGTACCGAAAGAATCAAAGCACCACGTCCAGAGCGCCCATAACGCCGCCGCCCGCGCCTCGTGCTCGCCGAGCACGACATACCGGTGGATCACGCTCTCGAAGGCGTCCAACAAATCGGCGCCGCTAACTGGTTCCGGCCAGGGCTCCGGCTCAGCCAGTTGCAACTCATGGCCGGCGTCGGCGACAACCCGGGCGACCTTGGCGGATTTCTCAGCCGCAAGCTCCCTGGTGTGACTGTCGGCGAGGCGTAGCAACTCGGCTTTTACTACCTCACCCTGATCGCCAGCATCGAGCGCGGGCCAGCATTCTACAAGAGCGGCAAGAAACTGCTCGCGGGCTTTCGCAGAGCAGGGATCCAGCCGGTCGCTGTGAACCACCTGGTCGTTAAGTCTGGCGGATATGATCGCCCGTTGACCCTCACGTTGAGACTCGATGATCAACCCGCTGGTGTTCTCAGTAGTGCTCATGTTGTCAACCTCGCCTGTATACGTAGTGATCGTATGGGCGATCCAGCGGGGCGCCCCCTCGACAAGATCGAGCAGGTCGGGCAACGTTCCGCCACCTTCGAGAAACTCGGACACGTCCTTTGCGCCGGGCAACTCGATCACGCGGATGTCATCAATAACGGGCGCCAGGGCCGCCGCTACTTGTTCTGCATGTGCCCGGCCGGGTTCGTCGCTGTCGGGAATGATCACGATCCGGGCCGCGCCCCGGAAGTGCTCGGAATACTCCGGGCGCCACTTACCGGCGCCGCCCGGGTTGCAGGTTGCTATCAGGTCGAGCCGTTCGAGAGACTCAACGTCTCGTTCGCCTTCGACAACAAACACGCCGCCCCCCGCCTGGGCCGTCTTGAGCAGCGCCGGCAGGTGATAGAGCACCTTCCGCGTGTCCCGTGTATTCCACACCCGCTTGCCGTCCGGCCCGGGCCTGCTTTGTCGAAAGTCTTTTGGCTCGAATCGCGAGACACTGAAAAGCTCGGCGCCTTTTTCGTCGTGGTAGACGTAGCTCTTGACGATCTTGCCGCGCCGCTTGTGCTTGCCCCCGTTGCCGTTGCCACCTGAAAGGTCGGCCATGCGCAGGCCGAGTGCCTCGACAACGGCGGGTGTCGAGCAGCCGGCGTGACAAGTGAGCAGCACCCTGCCGCCGTCGCCGGTAGAGATTGACAGCGAGGGGCTCTCGTCCGCATGCCCCGGGCAGAGACTTTCCCATTGGTTCGATCCGGTCTGGCGTACTTTGCGAAGCAGCGGCAGTACGCGATCAATCGGTTGCATTCTTGCCCCCATATTTCCATCCGAGATACGCTGCGGACATCGCCAGGTCGAGAAAGCCGCACCGGCGTAGAAGTGCGGCCAGGTGGTAAAAAGTTCTCATGAAACACCCCGATCCACGTCAAGCGCGAGTTCAAGCAGTGTGCCGGCGGCCCGAACGGCCGCTGCTCGCCGTTGTTCTCCGACGGAAACCAAGCCGGCGGCGAGGGCGGCGAGTAGTCCCGGTGCTCGGGCCAGGTCGCCAAGCGCCGCTGCCGGGGCCGTGCATGCAGGTCTGCGACGCTGCGCGATCCACGATTCAAGATCACGCTCATCCACTTTCAGCCTTGATCCAATTTTGCGGATCATCGCTGCGAAAGATCGGCCGTCGGAGTGCAAGTCTGGATCGTTGATCGAAGCGCGATAGATCCAAGACCGGGCAGTCTTCACCGCAATACCGGCGCGGCCACAGACCTCCGAGAATGAGAGAAAACGGGAAGCCAACATGTCGTCGTCCTTAAGGCGCCCGGCTCCCCTGCCGGCCGGGCTGTGTCGCAGGAAGGCCAGCAGGGGAGAGGACGCATTAGAATCGGTTGATGCGACACGGCCCTACTATCCAGGACTGACTAGACACTTCAGGGGGGGTGTTCTGGTATTTTCGGGATTGGTTCGGCTCAGGTGCGGCTTTTTCGGTAGCAGTCACAAAGCCGGCTGTAAGCGGCAGCAACCTCTCGGGCAGGTAGCTTTTCGATCCTCATTCTTATCCTCGCAGGTGTCGAATCCTTACTACCGATTCTCTGCTCAGGAAACATCTCATTCAGGTAAAGATGTGTCAGCAATTCAATGGGTGATACGTCCCCCTTCTTCGGCCGGCCGCAGCGGCCAACGTGCTTTTTCATGACAGCCAGGGCAAGCAACGTTCCCTTCTCATGTCCGTACTTGTTCCGAAGCTCCGGCGTGCCTGGCCCGAGCACGTAGTCGAGAAAGTCCGGGTCACATCTCCAATAGTACCTCAGCGGCTCCAGTGGCCGATCAAACACACCCTCGATATGCTCCGGTGCATCAAGCCCGATGCGCCAGAGAAATTGCCCCACCTTGTCAAAATGTGCATCCCGCATGCACCTCCGCAGGGCCGAGCGAAGCACGGTCTTTCCACCGAAAGGCACAACCTTCCCCGTGCTGTCGATTCTCCGCCCTCGCAAGCGCCTGCTTTTCTTGTATAGCCGATCAAGATCATCCAGCCGGGCAGCGTCGCCGATGATGTAACAGTCTTCAAGTATTCGCCGAACCTGGGTAGTGCCTGGTGTCTTCACATGCGGCGGCTGTTTTTGTGATTCACGATGCGCAACTTCGGCAGCCACCAATGAGTAGGTTCTGGACACTTTCTTCTTCAGCGGCATCTTTTTCCATCGCGCATAGGCGGCCCGACGATAGGGTTCGCTCTCGAATAGAAAGCGATAAACCCTTGCAACCTTGCTATACCAGTAAGGCAAGTGCAGGCGTAAGGCTACGAGTATCCTGTCGTAGGTGTCACGGTTCTCAAGAGGCAGCGTACGAGTGCGCGGGCCGTGGTGAGGGTGTCGTTTTCTGGCGCCGGGCGCCGGAGCTTCGGGCGGCGCGTCTTCGGGCGGGGGCTTTTGCTTATAGATCGATAGCCCTTCGTCTCTTATTTCACGGTCTGTGATCTCATTTTGCGTGGTTCGAGGACGGGTTCGGTGAGCTGGCATGCCGTTCCCCTAACGGCCCCGGTTGGAAAACGTGGGGCGCTCCCGCCGGGGGAGCGGGGTTTCGGTCGGCCGGACCTAGCCCCACGCCTTCATCATGCCGTGCTGGACGGCGTAAGTCAAGACCCCCAGTGGCCAGGTTGCGCCTGCCAACTGGTGCATGCCCTGGCATGGCTTAGATGCTTCGGTGCGATCCTGGGGCTTCCCTGCAAGCCGTTTCCATGCCTGGGAGCGCGGCGCTCGCAAAAACGGGGCGCGGCGCTCTGTGCTCGACCTGGTGCTCGCCGGCGACTCGGACAGGAGCGTGGCCCTGTTCTGCATCCGGCTCGAAGGCGTATCGCCCCTGCCGGCCCGTAACTATGCGGCCAACGTGCGGCTTATATCCAAGAGCTTCGGCTTGCTCTCGGTCGATTGCCGTTGTGGTTGCTCCCGTGTCGATTAGCCCGACTCCGGTGATAGGCTTTGTCGATGTGAGACTGTCTCTTGCCGGAAAGATTCGTACTTTGGTGAACGGTCCGAGCTGCTGTAATTTCGATGGTCCTAGAGTGACTTCAAGGGTCGGCAATTATTAGCTCAGACCGAGGAAGAAAGCCGGTGCCTGGAAAATGGTGTCGTGTTCAACAATATGCCGAACGAGAATCGTGGTGGAATTCGCAAGCTCTGAACCCTTCTCGAAAGCTTCCGGGAAAGTGTCAAAGACTCCGAGTAGACGGTTACCCTGAACGGCGGCCCACTTCTCAGGTTGGGTTCTGAGCAACTCGGCTTTGTTCGCCTCGAACCAGACCAGCTCTTCTTCGAGGATTCCATCGTCGGTGGTTGACATTAATACTCCTGAGTATAAAGACGACGTTGATCAATGTACGCATATTGCTAACCAGTATTATCGCACCAGGTCAAGGAATTTTTCAAGCCCCTTGTCACTGCAACTATTCTTGGCAATGAGGGGCCTGGGGTTTTGTACCCGGTTTTGTACCCGGTCGGGGCCAGTAACGGGGTTACTTTGGCCTACTTTGCGTTACCGTGCTTGATCTTCCGATATGGAACACGATCGCGCAAAGGCAAGCCCCGCAAGGGGTTACGGGGCCTGTTGTTTTTTGGAAAATGCCGGAGGGCAGACTCGAACTGCCGACACGGGGCTTATGAGACCCCTGCTCTGGCCACCTGAGCTACTCCGGCAAAGGCGCAACGTAATTACAGTAGGCCACGAAGGCTGTCAAGAAAGAGTTTCCTCCATCGCGGCTCCTCCATATCTAAAAGTTGACCCGCGTTGGACTCAGCAACTTCTTCGCAAGTTGCGGAGAAGTTGCGCAGTAAGAGTCTAAGAACATTCCCAGATGCAGCTATGGGCCTGACAGGTCCAGCGGCCTTCGCAGTCATCTGCCGCGAGGGGCTGGTTGCGGCAGTCATCCGCTTGCTGGCAGTGGCCGAGCGCTATGCATGTGCCCGGGCACTGGCAGCCGGGGCAGTCGGGGCAGTAGTCGCGATTGAGACAGTAGAGATCCCGGCCTTGACATTCCACTTTATCCCAGCCGTTGTCACAGGCTTGGCCCTCGCCCGGCAGGCAGGCTCCCCGGTGCCAGTAGCTCTGGCCGTGGCAGTCTGCGTAACACACGTCGATGTAGCTTTGGAAATCCTCGGTACAGACCGGAATGGGGGGCCGATCCAGTTCGCTGCAGTAGTCACAATTTGCATCGCAGTCGCCCGAATAGGAAACCTGGTGGCCCGAGCAGACGGCCTCGGCCGCCCCGCACCAGTAGGTCTCTCCGTTCGAGGCGCATACCGGATCGGGATCGAGGCAGGCCGCCTGACACTCGCAGCGCCCGCGATAGCTGTAGTCGAGCCCCAGGCAGCGCGCGTGGCACTCGTTGGGCAGGCTGATGTTCTGGCCGCGGTATGCGGCGCAGACGGGATCCCAGTTGAAAGGACAGTCGCAATCCTGGCTGAGAATCTCGCAGCGGCCCGCAACGCAGATCCCGGGGCGGTTGGTGCAGGCTTCGGTCAGGTAGGGGCCGGGAGCGCAGGCGCCCATGGCCGCGCAGTCGCTTTCGAGCCTTTCCAGATAGTCCTGTTCGAAAAAGCGGTTGACCGCGCCCTCCAGATAGCCCGCAAGGCAGTCGCAACTCGGACAGCCGATCGGCACGTGGACGCAGTCGCTGCCTGTCAGGCATTTTTCCCAGTCGTTCGGCGAATACTCCATCTCGCAGCTTCCTGATACGCACACGGCCGAGACCTGCGGCGGCACCGCGCACTCCTCGCCTGTGCAGATGGCGTCGCCGCACTCGGGACGTGTGCTCCACTCCTGGAGGCTCACGGCCAGCACGGCCAGGAAATCGGCCCTGGTCGAGCCGCAGCAGCAGTCGCGCGAGACGAGAGTGCAGTCTGTATCGGATACGCAACCTTCGCTGCAGGGCAGGGTCACTAGGCTATCGGCGTCGCAGCGGCCGGAGATACATGTCGGCATCGGGCCGCACTTGTCGAGCGGGTTGCAGTCGGCATCCTGGCTGCAGCGCCGGCCGGGCTCTTGCTGCTGGTATGCAACACAGCCGCCCGCCAAAAACGTCAACGCGACAACACCAGAGGCGTATTTCACCAATCGCCGCATAGCCACTCGCAAGCGTGATTCTGACAGGCCCATGATCCTACGCACTCGATGTGATCAAGCGGCTGGCGTTCACAGTGGGCCGCCTCCAGGCAGTGCCCCAGGGCGATGCACTCCCCGGCCGCGTCGGGAAAATCGTCTACCATCAGACAGAAAAGATCGTCCGAGCCGCAGCGCAGCCCGGTCGCTCCAGCGCACATGCTTCCCTCGCCCGGCAGGCACTGACCCTGGTGCCACCAGTCGCGACCTTGGCAGTCGACGAAGCAGACGTCTTCCACATCGCAGAAGTCCCGGTCACAGGCCGGGATCGACGGTCTGCCGAGCATGGTGCATGTCTCGCACTCCGGGCTGCACCCGCCGGGATAGAAGACCTGCTGGCCGTTGCACTCCGCCTCCGCTTCTCCGCAGTAGTAGCTGGCGCCGTTGGTGGCGCATACTCCGCGCATGCACGGGCCGCCGTCGCAATCCATCTGGCACTCGCAACGACCGTGGTAGCTCCAGTCGAGATTGATGCATTCCGCCTCACAGGGGCTGCCCAGAGTCGTCCAGACCGCGCCGCCTTCCAGGCAGACAGGGTCCCAGTCATCGCCACAGCCGCACTTTTCAGAAAGAGTCTTGCAGTGCCCGCCGTCGCACACCGCCGACCCGTCAGTGCAAGCGTTGTGTTGCTCGCACTTGATGTCGATCAGCGCGCATGTGGCGTTCAGATCGTCGAGGTAGGCCTGCCGGGAATCGAGGTTGACCGCCGCCTCACCGCCGCCCAGCTCGCAGCCGCAGCAATCGGCCGGTACCTTGACGCATTCGGAATCAATTTTGCATGTGGTCGTGTCACTGCAAGTGTACTCGCAGCGGCCGCTCTTGCACTCGAAAGCGCCCTGGCAATCGTCGTGGGGCAGCCCCTGGCAGTCGGCCAGCGTGTTGCACTCCGCCTGTGAACCGCTGCCGTACAGAGAGCACCCGCCGACGAGTGCGAATAGTGCCAGGTAACAGACAGAGACTGTCCCATTCATGACCACCTCCGATAATGTACAGTCTGAATTACGCAACTATTATGCCATGTTCAGCAATATTCCAACAGCACGAAATACGAGACGTTTTCACGGGCCGCGCTCGTGCGCGACTCAGAATTCTGATAGCGCAACCTCAGAAAAAATAGCCACTTGCACGAATCATCGGGTCCGACTAGTATTCATGGTGGCCATCCGATCCCGGGGGAACACAGGGAGGTGCTTGTTGGACGCCATGAAAAAATACTGGATGCTCGAAGCAGCGCTTGTCGCAACTATTTTTATACTTGCCGGCTGCAACGGCAATTCAAGTTCCACTGACGGCGGCCATTGCGATAACGCCTGTAAATACTACAGCGATTGCCCGGCAGACCAGGACTGTATTGACGGCTGCTGCAAACGCAGCAAGCCGTGCGCCAACGACTTCACCTGCCAGCCCGGCGGCCTGTGCGTCGACGGCCGCTGCGTCACGTTGTGCGGCAACGACACAGACTGCCCGGACGAAGCCAGTTGCGTCTTCGGCTTCTGCACGATCTATCCGACGGATGTTCTTGCCGCGCTGAGCTCGCCGGCTCCCGACGAGTCACAGACCGAGAAGAAGCCTCTGCGTGTGGGCATAGGCGACGTGGCCCTTAACTTCCCGGTCGGCGTCAGCATGTGGGGTTTCGGCGCCCGGCTCGGGCCGCGCACACCCTACCGCGACACGCTGGGCGGTTCGGTTTCCATGTGGGATCGGCCGAGGGCCAAGGCCTTCGTCTTCGACAACGGCAAAAAGCGCATCATTCTCGTCCGGGCGCCGATGGGTTGCTCGACCGACTTCATGGCCACCATGGTTGCCTGGCGTGTGTTCCAGGCCACCGGCGAGAACTACATCAACCGCCTGGTATTCTCCGCTCCGCACAGCCACTCCGAGCCGGCTCGCTTCTGGAACATTTTCGTCAAAGGGGCCAGCCTGGGAGTGTTGGGAACGGGCGATTTCTCTTTCGAGATTTTCTACCGTATCTCGACCGACCTGACCGAGGCCGTCCTGCAGGCTTTAGACAACCTCGAGCCGGCGCGCTTCGGTTACGCCATAAACGAGCACATGGATCCGGAAGGCAAGGTTCACCACTACCGCCGTGGCGAGTATCCCGGCATCGACATGGACGACACGCTGGTGGTCATGCGCATCGACGACGCCGACGGCAACCCGCGCGCGGCTCTTATCAACATGGCGCTGCACGGCACGCACCTCGATGGCACCGCCGTCAGCATGGACGCCCCCGGCGGAGTCGAGTTGATCGCCCAGCAGAGGCTCCAGCAGCAAAGCGGCCTGCCGGTCAAGGCCGCCTTCCTGTCGCGCTGCTCAGGCGACGTATCCCCGGCCGGCGACGGTTCCGGGCTCGACGACTGGCGCAAAGTACAAGAGGTCGGCGTGCAGGCCTGGCCCAAGATCAAAGAACTCTTCGACTCGCTCGACGGCAAGACCGCCTCGGACGTCGAGATGGACATCGCCAACCGGCGGGTGGCCGTCAACCGCGAGACCTTGGGCTATGGGCCCGACGAATTTTACGACATCATAGGGGACAACCCCTGCAGCACGGACAAGGACTGCGGGTCCGGTTACGAGTGCATCAACGAGATGTGCGGGACGAAGTACTACTTCGGCGCCTTCCAGTGTGTCTCGGGAAGTGACGAAGATCCCGCCACCTTGCACGAAGACGGTCACCTGGGATGCATCTTCTCGGCGGAGACATTGGCCAAGGGACGCCCCATTCCCCAGTTCAGCAAGGCCCGCATGAGCGTGCTGCGTATCGGCGATCTGGGCCTGATAACCGTGCCCGGAGAGCCTCTCAGCCAGTATGGCCGCGGCCTTGTCGATCACATGAAAGCCGCCGGTTTCAAAGACGCCACCATCCTCGGCTACAGCCAGGATCACCACCTGTACGTCATGCTCGCCGACAACTGGATGCAGGGCGGCTACGAGCCCTCAATGGGTATCTGGGGATGGAAAGAAGGCGACTATTTCTTCGACAAGACCAACGAAATGACCGATCTCTTCGCCTCGAGCGGCGGCTACCTGGACGTGGCCGGTATGAAACCCACTTTCTTCGAGTTCCCCTGCCTGACAGACTCCGACTGCGATCCCGATCCGCAGGGCAACCCGATGCAGTGCGGCGCGGACGGCTTCTGCATCGTCTCGGTCAGCGCCACTTCCGATCCCGGCACGATCCTGTCAGACGTAGCGGCAACGGTCGAGCGCATCTCGATGGCCAGGCTGGTATGGAGCGGAGGCCACCCGGGAGTCGATCTGCCCCGCATGACCCTCGAACGCGACGACGGCGGCAGTTGGGTCGGGGCAACCAACACCGCGGGCGTGGTCTACTCGGATGACTGCCACGACACCATGACTTTCTACCTCGGCGACTACAAGAACGATCACAGCTGGGAACTCGACTGGGAAGCCGGCGCCGATTTTCCCGCGGGACGCTATCGTATCCACATTGAAGGCCACTACTTCGACGGCAGCGGAACGCAAAGCTACCAGGTGAACTCGCAGGCCTTCGATTTCGTTCCCTGCTCACGTATGCTGGTATTCGGCCTTGAACTAACGTCGGACAACGTCTCCGGCTGGGTGTCCTATCCGCCCGGACCGACCAACAACGACGGTCTATCAGATTTCTCGAGCCTGCAGCCTGCAGGCTTCCTGCGCCACAGCGGCCTGGTGCCGCCGATCATGCCCTGGCCTGCGGCCGCCGACGGCAGCGTCAAGGTTGACATCACCATCCAGCCGCCGAGCGGCGATCCCGTGCAACTCGACGAGGTTCCGGTGAACCTGTCGGGCAGCGCCGACTATGTCTATGTCAGCTCACGCAACCAGGGCGCGGATAGCACTGCAACACAAAACTTGCAAAGCTCGGGATTCACGGTAAGTCACGGAGCCTATAGGGGTGCAGGAAGCTACAGCCTGACCATGACCGCCACCGACGCGCAGGGTAACAGCGGAACACAAACAACGACCATAGACTTGCAGTAAACCCAGAAAATACTTTCAGATCCAGCCATAAGCGTTCGCAATACAAGCATTTATTTGCGACATTTTCTTGACAGCGATTCGTCTTGTGTTACCATGGCCGCACCTTTTCAAAGGATCTCATGGCCCACAGAGCCGGCAATATTTTCCTATCGACCAAGGGACACAAGGAGCGAGCGTGTCGTCTATTTGAAGAGGAGGACCTGCGGCCCGAGGAGCGGGCCTACGTTTCGCTGCTCAACCTCGGCCTGTTGAAAGGCCTGCAAACGAGTTCATGCCGATCTCTGCTCAGCGCCCTGCCCCGAGCCGGTCGGCGCGATGATCCGACGCAGCGAGATGTGCGCCGTGAAGAGGAAGGGCACTCCCCAGAGGACCTGCTGACCTAACTGCATGGCGTGAACGATTATGGCAAAGGCCATGCCCGAAGTTCCCAAGAGCGCCTTACTGATAAACAGGCTCAGGCCCAGCTTTGTGAAATAGTGGAAGTTGCCGATCATGCCCGGCCCCGCGGGAATCATCAATCCGACACACAGGATGCTCAGGACGGTGAAGGCCTCGATCAACCCGAGATGTCCCAGTTCCTCGAAGGCGCCGAACATGTACCACAACCCCGCCCCGGCCATGCCCCAGTAGAGAACGGTCATGGCGAGAAAAACCGCGGCCAAGCGCATGTTTGGCAGCGCCTGCAACCCATCGATAAACGAGCGCAGGATTGATTCCAGGCGCCCGGACAACCTGCCGGGCAGCAGCCTCAGCGGCCAGCGCCGGAACCAGGCAATCGTCTTCTCGCGCCGGCGATGCGCAACAACCAGAAAAACAAGAATCAACAAAAAGACCACCAGGATCGCCCAGGCCCAGGTATGGATCTCGAACGGCACTTGTAACCTGTCACCCAGGAAGAAAAGGATGCTCGTCAGCAGCAAGGCCATGGCCAGGCTGTCTACCACCCGCTCGACCACGACGGTGGCCAGCGCGGCGCTTACGCGAATCCCGCCCGGCCGGGCTATCAGGATCGGCCGGGCGAACTCTCCCAGCCTGAGCGGCAGCAAAATCAAGGCCATTATGCCAACCGAGCCGACACTCATCAACCTGCCGAACCCAACCCGGCCGAGAGGTTTCAAGAGGATCCCCCAGCGCAGGATGCGCACGAACTGGACGGCCGAAAGGATGACCAGGTATCCCAGCAGGCGCATGCCATCCACCTGGGAAAACACACGCTGCAGATCATCCCAGTTCACTCCCCGGGCGGCCATCCAGATGAAGAAAGCGCCGATGACCAGCGACGCGACCAGTTTAATCCAGAAGCTCTTCACTTAATGTTGCTCCAGCGGTTGAACCAACCCGGCGATTTCGGCAGGTGTCGTCCGTAGCATGCGATCCGCTCCTTCGCGACCGACGAGATCCTCCAGGACATGCAGGCCCTCGGCAATAGCCTGCGATCTGTCCGCCGAGTGTAGGTCGGTCGTGGCGGCGTCCACCAGGCCCTTCTCAACGAGAGCCACCGCCGTCTTGCGCGCCTGCTTGCTCCATTCTCCCGCCAGGCCGCTCAGGTTCACGAGCAGGTAGCAGCCCCTCTGCCTCAAGACATTCACTGCCGCGGGATCGGCCTGCACCTCGGGATAGCGCTCGACATGGGCGATGACCGGCTTTTTATTCTTGACCTCGGCAAGAAACAGCAGGTCTTCGAAGCGGGCTGGAAGCCCTGACAGCGGAAACTCCATCAGGAAGGTGTCTCCCCGCGGAAAGCAAAGCGGTCCCGATTCATGGATCAGTTGCGGCACGACGTCGCTGTAATGTTCGGCCGCCAGGCGCAGTTTCAAGGGGCATCCCTCACTACTCATCTTCTCTATCAAGGCCAGGCCCCGTTCGACAAATGCCTTCATGTCCACTTGCGCCGATCCCCACGGTACGTGAGGTGTCGCGAATACTTGCCGAAAACCGAGCCGCGCAAGCTCTGCGGCCATGCGTAAAGAGCCAATCAAATCGGCGGGGCCGTCGTCCAGACCGGGAAGAATGTGACAGTGGATATCTATCATTGGTCGCGGAAAACACGCTGTTCCAGGCTGTTGGCAATGTCCTTATGCTGTCCCTCCGGCGCCGCGATAAGGATCCGATCGATCTTCTCCCCATCGAGAAAGTTGGACAGATCGACCTTCTTGCCGTCCATGTCCCTGATGCTTCCGCCGGCCGCTTCCAGGATCACCTGGCCCGCGGCCACGTCCCAGGCATGCACGTTGCCCAGCACAGCTCCCACGGCCGCACCCCGGGCCACGTAGGCGATGTGGGCCACCGATGAGCCCAGCGATCTCACCTTACCCGGAAAGTGAGTCGCAAAGTCCGTGTGGAAGCGGCTATACGTCAGCAAGAGTGATTCATCGTCCACTGCTTCGTCTCGCACCTCTATCGAGCGGTCGTTCAACATGGCTTGCCCGCCCCTGCAGGCTGCATACAGTTCTCCCGTCACCGGCAGGTGGAAGACACCGATCACCGGGCGCGGACCGTCGAACAGGCTGATGGAGACACCCCATATCGGCATTCCGGCGCAGAAAGAAGCAGTGCCGTCCACCGGATCCACGACCCACAGAGGCTCTTGCAGGTCGCGGTCCTCGGGCAAGGCGTTGGCCTCCTCTCCCAGGAACTTATGGGCGGGGTAGCACTCCCCCACTTCCTTGCGGATGTACTCCTGGACCAACAGGTCGGCCTCGGTGACAAGATCGTGATCGTATCGCAGGGTTGGATTGGCGCGCCCGTAGTAGGACAGAGCCAGCGCTCCGCTGGCCTGCGCCAGGCCCTTTGAAAAAGTCAGCATCGCGCTTAGTTCTTTCTTGCTCAGGCACGAGCGGTATGGCTTGAGCGCTGCCTTCTTGATGCGCTTTTTGGCAGTCACACGGTCTCCTCTCCACCAGATAACGACTGGCAGCAATGTACTAGCGTATATGCCCCACAATGTCGGGAAGATCAACCCACACTTCCGGCAGTCGATATTTTGCTTGACCCGCATGAAACAATCTGTTTTCGTCCTTCAGTGAAGGGTAATACTGGCGTTTTTCCATCACCTGATTGGGAGGAAACTATGAAGAAGCTCGTATTGTTACTGGTTGCCGTTGCCTTCACCTTCTCGCTGGGCTGCTCCAAGAGCTCGAGTGATCCACTCGAGGCCATGATAGCCCATACCACGTCCATGCTCAAGATCATCAAGGACAACAAGGCCGATTGCAACAAGGTCGTCTCCGAACTCGAGGCCTACACCAAGTCTCACCAGAAAGAGTTCGCCGAGATCAAGACGCAGGGCGAGGAGATGGAGAAGAAGATGTCGGACGAGGATAAGAAGAAGTACGCCGAGAAGGCCATGAAGAAGATGGGCGGCCTGATCAAGGACAGCATGGCGACGATCATGGAAATCAACCAGAAGTGCCCCGACCAGGCCGCCAAGATCGGCGAGGCCATGCGGGCCATCAAGTAACCCAGACAACACTCCGGAAAAATGAGCGCTCCGGGGATATCTCCGGGGCGCTTTTTGCGGTATTCTGCATGACAGGAGGTCGGCCTTGAGGCGCGAGCAAAGACGGGCTCATATTCTTGCCTGCGCCCTCGAGGTGTTTTCCGAGAAGGGCTACCACGCCTCGACCGTGTCAGACATCATCAAGAAGGCCGGCGTGGCCCGCGGCACTTTCTACTTGTACTTCAGCTCCAAGCGCAGCATTTTCGACGAGTTGCTGGATGATCTTTTCGCGCTGCTCAACAGCAACGTCAAGAGAATCGATCCCAGCCGTGGCCCCGCAGGCGTCATGGCCCAGATGGAGGCCAACGTCGACGCCATCATCGGCGCGATGCTCGGCAACCGCCCCATGTTGCGTATCCTGATGGCCGAGGCCGGTGGGATCGACCCGGGCTTCGACAAGAAACTCGTCGAGTTCTACGATCGTCTGGTAGAATTGACGACCAGTTCGCTATTGCTGGGCATGGAGATGAAGGTCGTTCGCCCCGTGAATACCAAGGTGGTCAGCCTGTGCATTATCGGCTCAATCAAGGAGGTACTCTACCAGATTGCCACGGGACACAAGATGCCGAAGCGCAATATCCTGGTAAAGGAGATCCTCGATTATGGTATTCGGGGACTGCTCGAACCGGACGTCGCCAATAAACTCGGGTTCCTGTCCTCACCAGGCAAGCACTCGGCACGTTGAACGGCCGACTCAGAAACCGTCGTCATTCGTCCAATCGACCTGCTCGCCGGCGGGGGCCTTTTCTTCCTTGGCGGCTTTCTTGGCTTTGATCGCCTTATCGGTGGTTTTCTTGGCGGTTCCAAAGATCTCGGCTGATGTAATCAGCTCGGCGAAGTCGATCTCGGCAATGTAGGCATCGTCGTTCTTCTCGCCCAGCAGTACCGAGGTGATCTTCAACTCGAGGCTCAGAACGCTTTTCTTCCACAGCTTGAAATAGCACATCAGCGGCTTGTTCGAGAAATTCAGTTCGATCTGGTCCCCGTAAAGACCCAGTCCCAGGTCGGTATCGAGGTCGACGTTGCTGGCGGTGTCGAAGCGGTCGGCGGAAGTCTCAACCGTAACCGCGGCCCGGTGAACCCGGTTATTGTCCCGCCAGAAGCGCCTGCCCTCGTAGTTGCCGTGCAAGACACCGATCAGGCCCAGGTTTACCGGCTTCTTGAACTCGATGGTCACGGACTCGTCCACGCCGGTTCCGTCGGCGCCCTCGGCCCAGGCCGTCTTTAGATCGCGGTCGAAAACGTTCCCCGGGCGAATCGAGTCTTTCTTGAGCGTCGAGGATGCCGAAATCTTCACCCCGGCAAAGGGGCTACCGTCCTCGTCGCGGAAGAAGAAGTCCTTGCCTTTCACCATGGTCTTCTTGACGACTTTGTCCTCGTGCATGGTCGCCTGGACCAGATCAAAAGACAAGGTAGAGCCGCTGATCGCCACCTGTTTCGGATAGGCATTCTCGAAAACAGCGTGCCAAGCCACGGCGAAATCTCCGCCCGCGGCGGACAGGACCATGACCCCGCCGGGTTGGTTGACCGCGTCACCGGGCTCCCGGTAACAGACAACGGTTTCGGGAGATCCATCGCCGTTTATATCCCCCTCGACGACGCTGGTAACGATGTGCTGAAAGGTAATCGCGCGGAAATATTGGCTGCGCTTGTAGGAATCCTGGGCCAGGGCCACAGAGCCCGAAAGCAACATTAAAACCAGTACCTGGACAAATACCTTACCCACTTTCCAGATTCTCCCTGGCAAACGATGCTATTTCACATCACCAGGGCTGTCAACATTGTTGTTTGCACTATCGAAGGACCTACTAAATTCCCAGCAATTCCTTTACACAGTTGATTACCTGGGGCGCCTGGATGGGCTTGGTGATATAGGCATTGGCCCCCAGGCTCAATGCTCGTTGCCGGTCCTCGGCCGCTCCCTCGGTCGTGATGATGACAATCGGAACACCGTTGTATTTCTCGTCGTTGCGGACCATGCTGACCAGCTTCAGCCCGTCCATAACCGGCATGTTGATGTCGGTGATGATCATGTCGAAGTGCTCGGAAGACAGCTTCTTCAGACCATCGACGCCGTCGTCGGCCTCGACGACCTGAAGTATTTTTATCCTGCGCAGGGCAAAGCAGATAAGCTGTCGCATCGTCGGCGAATCTTCAACCACCAGAACGCGTAAGGAATCAGGCATCGTCAATTCTCCCTGGGAGTGTAGCCGTTCAACCAGGCAGTCAGCTGTCCAACATCCGGGCAACGCTCAACGCGTCATGCGCCGTGCCGTTCATGTCAGTTCGCAGGCGCGCCGAGTACAGGGCTGTGGCGGCATGCTGGCCCAGTAAATTGAAAAGCTCACGGTCCAGCTCCGTGATACACGGTTTGTGCGCCAAAAATGCAAAAATGGCGACCATGCCGAAAAGCTTGCCCTCCACCACGAGAGGAATGCATACCTTGGGATCCTGCACGGAAGCACGGGTAAGATCATCTCCCGAAATATAAAGAGACTTCTCCTGGGCGACCCTGCCTACCGTGCCTTTCCCAATGGTCAAGTCAGGCAACTCGGCCCGCTCGTGCCCCTCGGCCCGTACCGCTACCAGCTTGTTGCCCTCTCGGAAGTACAGGCAGAAATCGAGCGCCCCCACCAGGTTGATGATGATCTCGCATGTGATCCGTACAACTTCCTGCAGATCGAGCGTCGAGTGCAACTGGTAACTGGCAATGTACAGGTTGGCCAGCCGATTGTTCTCCTCCTCGATCTCCTTGTAGCGTTCCTGATAATCCTGGTTCTCGACCTCGACCGCCCTGAAGCGCTCCAGGATGTGGCCGCGTTCCTCGTCTAAGGCATTAATCTGTTCGACAAGATCCCTGTAGCTGTCGTACTTGACCTTGTTTTTCACCAGGGCGCGGTTCTCCTCCTCGAGGCGGATCAGGCGAACCCTGAGCCGTTCGTTCTCCTGTAACAACTCCTCGGTGAACTGGACTCCACGCTTGAACACCTGCAAGAAATCCTTCCCGTCGGTCGGCTTACCTGATGAGTATAAATTATCACTGTCGGTCATGATGGGTAACCTTTGTTCCTCCCTGGAATTTTGTGCCACAACATAACATGTAAGGGTCGGTCATTCAATCATCAACCAGCTTACCGCAAGTTGTTTCCGTGAAGCTCGCGATTTCTTTAGCCACCCGATCCAGGCGGATTACTACGTCGACGCACCCACAGTCAATGGCTTCCTTGGGCATACCGAAGATAACGGCCGTCTCCTCAGACTCGGCCACCGTCCTGCCTCCGGCCTTCTTGATTGCCTGCATCCCGATTTTACCGTCGGAACCCATGCCGGTCAAAAGGACGCCAAGCGTCCTGGACTTCATCGATTCAGCCGCCGACTCAAACAAGACGTCGATTGACGGTGTGTACTTGGCGCCCTGTCCGGGAGCGGACAAGACGATTCGCAGGATTTTACCATCTCGTCTGACCGCCATGTTCTGCCCGCCGGGAGAAATGTACACATGTCCAGGCTCGATTCGTTCGCCGTCATGGGCCTCGCATACATCCAGCCCGGTATAGCGGTTGAGCCTGTCGGCAAAGGCTGCTGTGAAGTTCTCGGGCATGTGCTGGGCAATCAAGACGGCGGCGGGTAACTGAAGCGACAGTTCCTGGAGCAACCCCTGCAGTGCCGGCGGCCCGCCGGTCGAGGCGCCGATGACGATCATGGCCATGTGCGGAAAGTCTTCTCCGGGGAGCTTTTCTGTCAGCGCGCCCGCATCCGCGCGGGGCTCGGCGGCCACGTCGGCGGCCACTTCCCGAGCCTGCGGCGATTTCAGAAGACGAACCAGTTTTATCTTCTCGACCAACTCGTCGCGAATCTTGTGAAGCTCGGGTGAAAGATAGCGAGTTGGTTTGGCAATGAAATCCAGGGCCCCCAGTTCCAACGCCTTGAAAACGTTTTGCTTGCGACTGTAAGAACTGATGACTATCACCGGGGTCGCCAGCCGGCTCATCAGAATCCTCAGAAAGGTGAAGCCATCCATCTTCGGCATCTCGAGATCGAGCGTGATGATATCCGGCCTGAGGCTCAGGGCTTCCTTGAGGCCCTCCTCGCCGTTGGCCGCCAGGCCGACCACTTCGATCTCCGTGTCGGACTCCATCATTTCGATGATGGCCTGGCGGTTGTAAGCCGAGTCATCGATCACCAGCACCCTGATCCGATTTCTCTTCGTTTCTCTCATCTTTTCGCCCGCTCTCCAGACACCGGCACATCCGGTTTTCGATATACCATGTCGTTTTTCAGGTGCACCAGTTCAAAATCCGTGCTGACGTTCATCAGTGACTCCGAATGACCCAGCAGCAGATATCCCCCGTCTACCAACTTTTTGAAAAACGTTTTCACGACACGCAGTCTGGCTTGTTTATCAAAATATATCAACACGTTACGACAGAATATGACATCGACCTGGCCGATCAGTTCGAGCATCTCGTCATCCAGCAGGTTCAACTGCCCGAAGCTCACCAGGCGGCGCACATCGTCTCTAATCGCGTAACCGTCCCCCTGTGGCCGAAAATACTTCTCGAGATAGTACTTGTCGATTACCCGGAAGGAAGATCTGCCGTACACCCCTCGCCTGGCCGTCTGAATCACCTTGCGGGAAATGTCATTGGCGAAGATCTCGATGTCCCAGTTCACGAGCGCAGGATCCTCACGGATCAACATGCCTATTGTATAGGCTTCCTCTCCTGTCGAGCAGCCGGCAGACCAGAACCTCAGGCGTTTATGTTTGGCGCGGAGCTTGGTCAACTGCGGTAAAATCTCATCCGAGAAGGCCTTCAACTGGTAGTCCTCCCGAAAAAAATATGTTTCGTTGGTAGTCAGCAGTTCGACAATCTGCTCGAGTTCCTTGCTCCGGTCGCTGCTGTAGCGCAAGAAACGATAGTAGTCGCCGAAAGTGCGCAGATCATGTTCCCTGAGCCGGTTTCCCAGGCGGCGCTCCATCAGGTATTGAGATTCATTCTGGAAGAAGATCCCGCAGTACTCGTAGACGAGATCCCTGAGAAGCCTGAACTCCTCGGCGGTCATGGCAATTTGTTTACGCACGAGGGGCTTTCAGCACGCGCTCTATCGCCTCGCGGACGAGATCGTCTTTTTCGTCGCGCATCCGGTCGTACAAGGCCGACACGGCCTCCTGATCCCCCAAGATGCCGATTTTCTTGGTAGCCGCAACTCTCACGTCCCAGTGCTCGTCGGCCAAGGCCCTGATGAGCACAGGCCTGGCAACATCAATCGGCCAATGATGACACCCCTCCAGGACTTCCTTGACCACTTCGCTGTCCGGATGCCGACTGGCTTCCTCCAGCCAATCGGGAGTCTGCCGGCCGCCAAGCTCGTTAAGCGCGCGGACAGCTTCCATCGCCACCAACCCGTTCGGGTCGCTGACAAAACCTTTTATGGCCCCGACCATGGAAACGTCACCGCTCTTGCCCAGCGAGGCAAGTGCCTCGCGCACTACCCACGGCTCAGGATCGGCCAGGGCGATTTGCAAAACAGTGCGTGCAACCGGGTCGTCCCGTATACCTAGAGCCCGGGCCGCGGCCGTCCGAACCCTGGGCGATTCATCGGTCAAGGCAAACCTGAGTCTCTCCAGTGCGCTCTCTTCTCCGATGCGCCCCAGCGAATCCAGCGCCACGCTCCTGATCTGCTCATCCTGGTCCTGCAGCAGGTGGTTGATTTCGTCCATGTCGGTCTTGCGAGCCACCCCGCAAAAAATCTCCGCCGACGGTCTCCTGAGCGAGGTATTATCTTCCTGCAGCAAGGGCCTGATCTCCCCGACGACCTCGTCGTGGAACCTGGTGCCAAGCGTGATCAGCGCAGCTATCACTCCCCCGGGGTGAAACTCGAAGTTGCGTTTGAGGTAACTCACCAGCGTGGGCACGACGGAGGCGTTACCGACCTTGGCAAGCGCATGCTGAGCCGCCTCGGCCACCTCGGGTTCATCGGACAGGCTCAGATCGATGATCATCGCAACGCTCGACGGTTTGGCAAAATGACCCAGCAGGCTCATAATAAGCGTTTTCTCCACCCGTCCGACCTGGTCGATCAGGTTCTCCAGCCCAGGGGCCGCCTTGGGCCCGATCAGCAGGATTGCCTCGTAAACCAGATCCACAAGCGACTCGTCGTCGGCCGCCCGGATCAGATCGTCGACGACGTCCTCACGTCCGCTCCAGCCGAAGATCAAGACGGCCGCCTCGCGGTCATCCGAAGAAGAGCTGGTAAGCAACGAACGCAGGTGTGAAACCATGCCGTCAGAGGCAGCCCTGGCCACCGCAACCTGAATCTCGATACGCCTGTGCTTGTCGGATAGAAGGTACTGCTCGGCCAGGGAGTGGGCGGCGGATGCTCTTTCGACTCGCCCCCTGGCCAGCAATCCCTCCATCAGAATCGGCAGGACTTCTTCGTCCGCTAACCTTCCCATCAGCCGGAAAAGGCCGGGACGCAGCGGTCCGACAGCGGCCAACTCTTTCAGTAGTTCCCAGGGGACCTCCGTGTTCAGACGGTCGAGCGCGTCAAGACATGACAGTTGCACCAGCAGGCCGTCGGAGCGCAATAGCTCGACCAGGCGCCCCGCCACTTCGCGGTCACCGAGCATACCAAGGGCCTCGGCCGCAGCGGACCTGACGTTCTCGTCGGTATCGCTCAACCTGTCCGCCAAGTGGCCGACCGCTCTCCGATCGCCGATGTCACCCAGGATGTCGGAGGCCAGCTTCCTCTCGTCCTTGTTCCCGTCATGCAGCAGCGTCAAGAGGCTATCCACCGCCGGCGAGCCGATTCCTGTCAGCACTTCATTGGCGGAATTTCGCAGGCCGGCATTGTCGTCATCACCAAGAGCCAAGACCAATTTTGCGATCAAAGCCGGATCCGGCCCGATACGGGACATGCCTTCCGCGGCGCACTTGCGCACCCTCCAGCTCTCGTCTCCCAGCACCAGCATGATCTGATCGAGCGCTAGTGGATTGTCAGACCTACTACGTTCGTCGAAATCCTGGCCCAGCTTCAGCGTGGCGCGGTAGCGAATTTCTTCGACCGAGCTTGAAAGCGCCGCCAAGACGCGCTGCCTTTCCTCTTCGTTCATGCGTTGTCTTCTCCCGGCTTTTGGGGATCATCCCGGCACGCGTAGGACTGCAAGTGGCTCGAAAGCTCGCCCAGACTCACCCCAATGCGATCGACCGTCTCCTCGCAGTCGCCGATCTGGACCCGTTCCAACTCGATCACATCCCTGGCGTTTTCGGCAACCATGGCCACGTGGTTCACTCCGTTCGACTGTTCGTTCATCGCCCTGCCGATGAACGAGACCATCTCGGAGATCTTCTCCATGTTCCCGGAAACACCGGTCGCGGCCTGAACCTGTTCGTTGGCGCTGCGATATACGAACCTGGCGTCATCGCGCATCTGCTCCGAGGCTCTCTGGATCCTTTTGCCGCCCTCGGACTGTTCGGCGACCGCTCTCTTGATCTCGCGAACCATGTTGGAAATATCGGACATCGACTTGGTGATCATGCGCGTGATATCGGAATGCTTCGTTGTCGTCTTTGCGATATCGTTTGACATCTGGCTGACCAGCTTGACCATCGTCAGAATCTGTTTCAGGGCCTCCCCGGCGTTGTTGGCCAGTTCGACTCCGCGACGGACGCTGCCTGAGCCGCGCTGGATGGCGTCGATGGCCATCCGCGATTCGGACTGCACGCTGCGAATCAAGCCGGCGATTTCCTTGGTTGATGTTGATGTCCGGTCTGCAAGATCCTTGATCTCGTCGGCCACTACCGCAAAACCTTTTCCATGCTCGCCGGCCGCGGCTGCGATGATGGCGGCGTTGAGTGCCAACAGGTTGGTCTGTTCGGCCACGTCGCCGATCACGGTCAGGATCTTGCCGACGGCTTCCATGCGGTTTCCCAGGCGATTGATCACCTCATGGGCCTCGTCGGTGATCTGCTGGATCTCGTTAATACCCTCAATGGTTTGACTGACGGACGAAGCGCCCCGGGTCGCCAGTTCCGAGACTTCCTCGGACACCTTGTGAGTCTGGTTCGTGGTCTCTTCCACCTGCCTGATCGATCCGTCGATCATGGCGATGGAAGACACCGTCTCCGCAGCCGTCTTGGCCAGGACATCCACGTTGTCGACGACTTCATTCATCGAGACGGCGATCTCCGTCATGGCCGAGGTGGTGTCTTCGACCATTGTCTGCAGGTTTTCGGCCGCTTGGGCCACTTCACGCACGCTCTGGTCGATCTCGAACATCGAGGAACTGCAATCGGACGAGGTCTCGCGCAGGGAATTCATCTGTTCGGAAATACTCTTGATGGCCGATCGCATCTCGATTACGGATGTGGCCGTCTGGTCGGCCACCTCGACACGGCGATCGAAGGCGTTGCGCAGGTCGATCATTCGCATGGAAAGATCGCGCCGCTTTTTATCGAGTGAACCCGCATGGTCAATCGAAGTGGACAACATGTTCCCAAACAACTGCGCAAAGGCAGCCACGGCGGCGTTCATCTCGTCCATTTCTCCGCCCAGCGGCTTGCCTGAGACAGCTTGCAGTTCGCCCGCCGCCAGTCGTTTGTAACGAAGGGCCAGTTCAGGCAAGTAAGCCAGGTTTCCGCGGCCCACGGCCCAGGCCAACAAAATGCAGGCCAAGATCAGCACGCCTCCGCCCAGCCATCCATCCCAGCCCAGCGGCTCGATCTCGTTATAGACCAGCGACATCGGCGCCACCCAGGCCAGGACGCGATCCTTGGATATACGCTTCGTGAAATACAAAAAGGGCGCGCGGGCTTTCAACCAGCTATCCCAGCCACCCGTGACTATTCTCTTGAGCCAGGTCCGATCGACTTGCAGCACCGGCGGCATCAAGAGAATCTCGCCGCGCCCGTCAAGCACGGCCAGATTCCTGCTGATCCGGCCGGCCGGGTCGGCCTCCCTGATGACCTCTCCCGTAACCATTTTCTTATTGCCGCTAAGCGCCTTTACGATCTTCGGGGTCACCAGCTTGAACTCGGTTTGCCTCTCCGCCATGACCTTTCCGGCCACACGCACGCGCAGCCGGCTGAACCAGACCAGAGATACCAGCCCCACTGCAATGACGATTATCACGACCGTGGCCGCAAAAACGGAGCGCGACATGCTTCGAGAACCTGGGCCCCCGGCGGGCAACCCGTCGCCGATCGACTCCAGCGCCTGCCTGGCTCCGACCAATCCCCTGGTCTCGACATAGGCACTCAAGAGGACATTGGCCGCCGCCCCGCTGCCGATGGCCGCGATCAATTCGATGGACTGCCAGGCGGTGATACCCATGAGATATTCCATCAGCATCCAGGCGACCAGCAGGCCGACTCCCCAGAGTGCCAACGCAAAAAGAGACTCCCTGCGCCTGAACGAAGACATGGACGCATGTGCTTCTTCGACCGCATGCAACGAGGGTTGGCCGCCATCTGCAACCTTCTGGAGCAACGCGTTAACGGGTCGCAACAGCCACAGGCTGAAATACTGGTGAAGCCAGAACATGGGCGGCAACATGACAGCGGCGAAGATCACAATGGCCGTCAAATGCCGGTTCAGGTCGCCCATTGTCAGCAGGCCCAGAAGGACCAAGGCAAAACATATGCTGGTCGAGAGCAACTGCGCTTTTCTCAGGTCACGAACAATATCCTTCGGAGTATTCATGTCGGTCTACACCTCATCCTTGCCGCAGAGATGATCACTCATCCTCTGAATCTCCCGCTCCGCTTCCATTCGCGGCAGCCGGCCGCAGCAGCGCCGGGCTGAGAACTTTCTTCAAATCGACCAGCAAAAGCAAGCGGCCCTGAAATTCGCACACTCCGACGAACAGACCTGGCTCCTTGTCGCCGAACAGTTGCGGTGACGGCTTGATCAGGCTGCGCGGCACGCGCACCACCTCGAGAACCTCGTCGACGACAATCCCGACGATCTTCCCGGCCACGACCACGATGATGTACTTGGGTTGCGGCGACCGCTTTTCCTCGGGAATCGCGAAACACTTGCGTATGTCGACAATCGGAATTATCACTCCGCGCAGGTTAATCACCCCGTCGATCAACGCCGTCTCGCTGGGAACCGGAGTGATCTTGATCGGGTTTATTATCTCCTTGATGCGCATGATGTCGATCACGTACTCCTCGTTGCCAACCCGAAAGGCCGCCAACTGGACAATGCGTGCTTCTTCGTGTTCAGCGGATCTTTTGCTCATTCTATCAACCCAGCCACGGTCGCCTTGATGTACCTCTCGATCTGCACTACCGATTCAAGATCGAGAAGGGTGTACATCTCGCCGTCGTGTCGTCCGACCCCGGCAATGTGCTCCGCTTCGGCGCGGTCGAAAACCCCCGGTGTCTGTTCAATGTCATCGACCCTGAGCCTGATCACCTGGCGCACCTCGTCAACCAGCAAACCGGCCAGGCTATCCGAAATCTCGGTTATCAGGATACGCGACTTGCGCGTCTGGCGCTCAGCCGCCAGGTTGAGCCGCCTGCGCAGATCGACTACCGGCACGATCGTGCCCCGCAGGGAGAGTACACCGAGGACCACGGCCTCGGTGCGCGGAACCTCGGTAATCAGCGGCGGCTTGATGATCTCCTTGATGTGCAGGATGTTCACCGCATACAACTCGTCGGACAGGGCGAAGCTCAGGTACTCTTGCACTCCCTCGGCCCTGAGGCGGGTGTCGATCTGATCGCGATACAGATCCAGCGACATAGAGCTGACGTAACCGCGCTCTTTATCGGAAGCGAAGAACTCGGTCATCGCCCGGTCGCGCAGTTGCCCATCCTCGGTGTCCGCAGCGGCGTCCACGGCGTTGTCCACGGCGGTGTCCACTGTGCCCGTAGCTTCCAGGTCGGCGGCCGCCGCTGTTTTCTTAACTTTGCCCGGCGATCGAGTTCGCCGGGGCCCGGGCGTTGCTTCTTTCGTTTTGTCTTTCTTGCTCCTCGGCAATTGAGGCTCTCCTTGTCGGCTCACTCCCGCGAGAGCGATTCCTCGATCAGCGCACCCACATCCAGCACCAGAATGGTCTGCTGGCTGGCCAGGTTGGTGGCACCGGCAATGCCGGATATCTTCGCCAGCGACTTGCCCAGCGACTTGATCACGATGTCCTGCTGGCCAATCAGCCCGTCAACGACAATCCCGAGCCGGTTCTGCGCCAATCCGACAACGACCACGTAAAGTGTGACGCCTTCAAGGCTGTCCGTGACGCTATCCGTGTCGTCCAACTCGAAGAGATCGGACAGGCGCAATAATGGCAGTGTCGCCCCCCGCATCTCGATCACCTCGCGGCGCTCGATTGTCTTGATCCGGCCCGGGTCGACGTTGATTATCTCCAACACCGAGTTCAGCGGGATGGCATAGATACGCTCGCCGACCCTGATTATCAAGGCGCGGATAATCGCCAGCGTGATCGGCAAGGTGATGGTGAACTTGGCGCCGCGCCCCGGCTCGGATTCAATGTTGATCATACCGCTCAGGGCGGCGATGTTGGTTTTGACCACGTCGAGCCCGACCCCGCGGCCGGATATCTCACTGACCTTTTCGCTGGTGGAAAATCCAGGCAAGAAGAGCAGGTTCATGACGTCCCGGTAGGTCATGTCCGCCAGGTAGTCTTCTCTTACCAGGCCCTTTTTCAGGGCAACTTTCTTTATCCTGTCGAGATCGAGCCCCTGCCCGTCGTCTTCTATCTCAATAACGACGTGATTGCCCTTTTGATAGGCCGCCATCTTGATGACACCGGTCTCCGGTTTGGAAGCCCTGACCCGTTCGGCCTTGGTTTCGATGCCATGATCTATGGCGTTGCGCAGGATGTGCATCAGCGGATCGGCCAGGTCTTCGACGATCAGCTTGTCGAGCTCCGTGTCGGCGCCGCTGATCCGCAGATCGACGTCCTTGCCGGAGTTGCGCGAGATCTTACGGACCATGCGTGAGAGCTTCTCGAAGTTCTGGCCCAGAGAAACCATCCTGACTTCCATGATGCCGGCTTGCAATTCGTCCAGCTTGCGTTCGAAGTTTCTCGATTCCTTGAAGAGATCCACCGCCAACCCGGTGAAACCGTGCTCTGCCTTGAGTTGCTCCGAGATGGATCGTACGGCCGTGCGCACGAGAACCAATTCGCCGACTATGTTCATCAGGCTGTCGAGTTTGGCGATATCGACACGCACCGTTTTACTGATGCTGCGCAGCGTTCCCGTCTCGACGTCACCAGGTGATGAGGAAGCAGGGGAATCTGCGTCGCTCTGGCCGGTGTCGTCTTCGCCTTCCTCTTCTTCCTCCTGCTTTGGCTCCGCCCCGGCCGCTTGATCTCCAGAGTCGCCGGACCGCACGGGCGCGCTTTGTTCCGCCCTGGCCGGAGGCTGCCTGCGTCGCTCGATTTGAAAAACGGTTATGTCCTCCGCGGCAACCGCGTCATGGACCTTTGCCAAGGGCAGTTCCGTGCCGAAGATCAAGTCGAAATCGATGCCTTGCTCGCTGGTGCTCTCGGAGCTCGGCAAGGTGGTGACAACTTCGCCCATGCCTTTCAGCTCGGCGGTCAGCCTGGCCAGGCTCTCGTCAAAATCAATCAGGTTGAACGAAGCGTGCACCATGAACAGGTTGACACCCTGCCTGATGTTATCGATCAGGCGGTACTCCTCGTACTCGGTCAATACACCGACAACAGCCGGATCGATCTTGATGGTATCCAGCGGGTTTTCTTTCTCGGAGCTTGCCGATTGCTTGGCGGCCGCGTCTAGTTGCTTCTGCATGGCCGTTATAACCTTCTTGGGAACCTTGAGACCTCCGCTGGCCTCCGCAATCAGGCGATTGAACACTTCGACAGATTCGAAGAGGGTGTCGATTACGCTTGCCTTGGATTCGACTTTGCCCATGCGCAAATCGTCCAGAAGGTTCTCGAGAATATGCGCAATGTCCGCCATCTTCTTGATGCCGAACATCCCCGAAAGGCCCTTCAGCGAATGGGCCGAGCGGAAAATGTTGTTGATCAGGTCGGGATCTTTCTTGTTGCGCTTGGTGTTGTCGTCCATCTGCAGGATGTCCCGGTTGAAGCTCTCGACGATCTCCTGCGCCTCGGACAGGAAATCGTTCAACGCCTTGGCACTTGGCTTGTCGCGATCTTCCACCATTACGAGCTTGCCCGACCGGGATCCTTCAGGAACCGTTCGACGCAATCTCGCAGGTCGGACGGCGAAAACGGTTTCACCAGGTAACTGTTTGCGCCCAGGGCCAGTCCGCGCTCGCGGTCACGCTGGCTTGATTCGGTCGAGACGATGACCAGGGGACATTCACGGTAACGGTCGTTCTCCCTGATGAAGTGAACCAGCTCCAACCCGTTGATATCTGGCATATTGATGTCGGTGATGATCAGATCGAATTGTCGCCGGGGCAACTCCTTCAAGGCCTCGAAACCCGAGGACACCTCTGTCGCCCGTACTCCTTCGATCTCCTCGACGGTGGAGGCGATGAACGAGCGCATCGCAGAACTATCCTCCACCACCAGCACCTCAAAAGTCACGCCCAACCTCCCGGTGGCTGTCACACCTCACGGTACGGGCGTAAGCGCCCGGTTTTGGTAAGTGTTTCACGCAGGCGCGGTCAAAGTCAAGGAAATGCGGCCGGCTCAGATCGAATCCAGGTTGGCCTTGAGAACATCGTACATACCGCCCGGGTAGAAAAATAAAAACACCGAGTCTCCGAACGAGAGCACGTCGCCGTCGAACAACACCAGCGCCTTGCCGACCACCAGGCGCGTGCGATTCACCCTGGTGCCGTTCATCGAGGCCAGGTCCTGAAGCAAAATTGTGTTGTCCGGATCGGACAATTGGAACACGGCGTGGCGTGATGAGACGGTCTCGTCGGGAATCACCAGGTCGTTGTCGTCCGAGCGCCCCAGCCTCACCTGCCCCGGCGGGCCGAGGACACGTTTCTTGATTTCCATGACCGGCAGCTTGTTGGCCCGCCGAATCAAGTCTCTGGTGAGCGGAGCCTCCTTATTAATGCCGGTCAAGCGTGTCTGTCCCCAGTTGAAAGAAAGCCCGGCCCGCAGATGCTCATAGATCAGAAGCGGCGCCGCCAGTCGCCCGCAGAAATCGTCCCGCTCCATTTCGATACAGGCACGAATATAGTCTTGAACGTATTTCAGATCCATCAGCAGGCTCCCCTACTCTTTCTCCATGCTACCCAGCTTGCGGTAGATAGTGCGCGTGGCCACTCCCAGAAGTTTGGCGGCCAGATTCTTGTCCCCGCCGGTGGCCTTGAGTGTCTCTTTCAGCAAGGCTATCTCGGCCTCCTCGAGGGGTGTACCCACCTGGATGAAAATGCCGCGTCCGTCCAGGGCATGCCCGGAACTCGTCCGGGACAGACCCGCCAGCGTATCCGGCAGGTCGTCGAGGTCGATCACGTCGTCGGTCGAGAGCACCACGGCCCGCTCGATGACGTTTTCCAGCTCGCGTACGTTACCCGGCCAAGTGTGTCTCGCAAGCGCGTCCATTACCCGGGCGGTGACCGCATGCAGATCCTTCTCGTTCTTGGCGGCATAGCGGCGCAGGAAAAAATTGGCCAGTAACGGAATATCGCCCATCCTCTCACGCAAGGGAGGAGCGTGGACATGGATCACATCGAGACGGTAGAAAAGATCCTCCCTGAAACGACCCTCACGGACCGCCTGCTCCAGATCCTTGTTGGTCGCCGCCACCAGACGCAGGTCGGCCTTGATCGTCTCGTTGGACCCGAGGCGCTCGAACTCCCCATCCTGGAGCACACGCAACAACTTGATCTGTGTCGCGCCGCTCAGCTCGCCGACCTCGTCGAGGAACAGGGTCCCTTTGTCCGCGGCCTCGAACCTCCCCGCCCGCCGGCGGTCGGCGCCGGTGAAAGCACCCCGCTCGTAACCGAACAGCTCGCTCTCCAGGATGCCCTCGGGCAGGGCGGCGCAGTTGACCGTCACGAAGTTCTCGTCGGCCCTCGGACTGGCCCGGTGGATGGCCCTGGCCAAGAGCTCCTTGCCTGTTCCGCTCTCGCCCGTCAGCAAGACCGTGGCCGATGAAGGCCCGGCCTGCTGGATCGTCTTGATGGTCTCGACGATGGCCGAGCTCTGACCGATGATGTCGTGCGGCCTGAGCGAATCGAGTTGGCGGCGCAGTGAGCGGTTCTCTAAAAGCAGCTTCTGCTTTTCCAGCGCCTGCCTGACGACCTTGGTGATGAAGACTTTCTTGAGCGGCTTGGTGATGAAATCGTAGGCGCCTTCTTTCATGGCCTCGACCGCGACCTCGATGGTTCCGAAGGCCGTCATCACGACCACCTCGGTCTCCGGCGAGACGGTCCGGCAGGTTCTGAGCAGTTCGCTGCCGTTCATCTCGGGCATGACCAGGTCGGTCAACATGACGTGAACGTGGTGCTGGCGCAGAAGCTCCAGGGCCTGCTTGCCGGACGAGGCGCCCAGTGTGTGATAACCTTCTTTCTTGAATATCCTGGTCAGGCTCTCGAGATGGGCTTGCTCGTCGTCCACCAGCAGCACGGTCTTTTGAGACTCATCGGTCATCCAGGCTCCAACGAATTGACAACGATCACCAAGAGCCTAGCACCGCCGGTTTTACCGCACAAGGTGTCAATTGACATATATCGGGTGGAAACAGTAAGTTTCAGGTAAAGCCGCTGACTTGGGAAAGTTTGGGGTTCGGGAGAGAGAACATGCCGCTTGAATTGGAGAGCTTGGAAAAGACAGTCACCGCCCTCGACCTGGTTTGGCAAAAAAGCAATGACTCGGAATTCATGAGCGGGTTGGATGCGATCGCCGGGAACGCCATCAAGTCAGGCGTAATTCAACATTTCGAGTTCACCTATGAGCTGTGCTGGAAGTTCATCAAGCGCTGGCTCGAGTCGAACATCAGCGCCGCCGCGGCCGACGGCGTGACCCGGCGCGAACTGTTCCGCAGGGCCGCGGAAAATCTGCTGATCGACGACGTGGAGCAGTGGATGCGCTATCACGATGCCAGAAACAAGACCTCGCACACCTATCAACCGGAAATCGCAGAAAGCGTTTACGGGACGGCAGGCGACTTCGTCAAAGACGCCAAGAAGTTACTCGAAGCGCTGAAAGCCCGGAATGATTGATGCAATCCCGCGGCACCTCGAAACCATCAAGCGCATTCTGCGCGAGCACGTACCGGAGTGCGAAGTCCGCGTTTTTGGTTCGCGCGTGACACGGAAGGCCAAGAAGTATTCCGATCTGGACCTGGCCGTCGTCGGGGATGGCACCCTGGATTCAGACACGCTGCGCCTGCTGAAGGAAGCCTTCGAGGAATCCGATCTGCCCTTCCGTGTCGATGTGCTCGACTGGCACGGCATCTCCTCAAGTTTTCGGAAAGTGATCGAAAAGAAGTTTGAAGTTATTCAGAAGAACAGTTGATACAAACCAACCACGATGCACAGATACCAAAAGCCCCCGCCCCGAAGGGGCGGGGGAACACATGAGCAGTATGCTTGCCGTCGCCCCGAAGGGGCGCGGGAACACCCTCAAAAGGCGAGGGCTGCTTACGCTGAAGCCTGGGGCTTTAGCCCCAGGATCAAACGCCGTATGTTTTGCGCCCTGAAGGGGCGGCTAGTCTCATCTGCTTTCAGCCGACTGAACCGCTGGAATGCCTTACTTGATGACGCTTTGCGCCCAGGCTGCCGCCTGGGAGGTCAGTCGGCAGGGGCCGTTGCGGGCTGCTGCCAGGGCGTCTTTTACCGAGGGATCGCCTATTACCCCGAGAGCCCAGGCCGCGGCGGCCTGGACCCGGCAATCGGCGTCGCTCTGCATGGCTTGCTGCAGGTTGCCCAGCAGACCCTGGGACCCCCGGAAACTCTCTTGGCCCAGGGCCCAGGCGGCTTCCAGGCGCACCATGGGATCTTGGTCTTTCAGGACGGAAATAACCACCTGGGCGTCGGCGTCCGGCAGCTGCGACAAGGCTCGCACCGCCGCGGCGCGCACCTCGGCGCTTTCGTCCGCGCGGGCCGCCTGTGAAAGCGCAGCGGCGGCGCCCGGCCTGAAGAGATCGCCGAGCGCTTGGGCCGCCATGGAACGCACGCCCTCGTCGGCATCGTTGGCCAGGGCCGTCGCCAAAACCGATATTCCCCCCTGGTCACGCAGCTCGCCGACCGCCAACGCTGCCGAGCGACGGGAAACCGGTTCGGCTTGCGGGTCGGCAAGGACGGCGCCGGCTGCTCCCAGGCCCGCAGGGGCGCTGCCCATTTTTCTAAGCAGCCAACCCGCCATGCGGGCCACGTCAGGCTCGGAGTGAGAAAGCAGCGGCAAGAGCAGGTCCACGGCCTGGGGCGGCCGGTAGGTCGCCAGCTGCTCCATGGCGGCTATCAGCGTCCCCGGGCCATAACGATCCGCGTCGAGCCGCGCCAGGGGATCGTCGGCCCGCGCCGTGGACACAATCGTGCACAGAATAGCCAGCACGGCCATCAGCCTATGACCGAAAGAATTCATGGCGTCGCCCCCCGCCCCAGGAATGGCGCCCCTGCGTCTATCCACTCGACGATCAGCCATCTTTCTTCGTCGCTCAACACACCGCTGAATCCGGGTTGGTCTTCTGGATGTGTCTGCCCCTCGCCCAGCGCCCAGGCAGCCCAGCCGGGCTGGCCGGCACAATCGAAACGGCACGGAACCCCCAGACGCTCGATCAACCTGCTCTGGCGCGCCGAGCCCGGCACAACGTAGGGGCTGCGCGACTCCAGGATCCTGCCTCCCGCGTCCCTGCGCGTATCTACCATGGTCAGGCTGCGGTAGGCGTTGCTGGTACGGCCCGCGGGCGTGGCGCTCAGATCGAGTCCCTGCAGGGCGCCGGCCAGGTTGACATAGTTTCCCGCGGCCGTCACGGAGTCGTGGCAACCCGCGGTGGCGCAAGAGCGGTTAAGAATTGGCTGTATGTCGCGGGCAAAATCGATCGAGCGTTCGGTCGACCTGTCCGCAAAGTCGATAGGATCTGCCGCATGGGCCAGGCTGTGCTCGACTTCCCCGCTGGCCGCGGCCCCGGCATGACAACCGCTGCAACTGCGACTGGCACAGGCCGGGCCTCCCCTCCAGAGCGGATCGCTGCCGAGCGCTGCTCCGTAATGATCGAGCAACTGAATCCTTATGGGCACTCCGGCCGGGGCCCTGACGTTGAATGAAGAATCCGGGTACAACGGGGCTTCGAAGACCCCGCCCGAGCCGCACAGCGCCCCGACATCGCGGCCGCCGATCTCCATCATCCAGGGCGCGATTTCTCCGGACAACCCTTCCAGCAACCTGAGCCTGGCGGCCCCGTCAACAGGCCCGTTCTCATCCCGGGCGAACCCCTCGAAGACTACGCCTCCCTCCTGGCAAGCGCCGGGGGGCGCCGGAGGAGCCAGGCCTTCGTCCAACAGAGCGTGTTCCATGACGGGACGCGGAAACAGGTCAGCGGCGTTTGACCTGCCGTACAACGGCAACCTGCCGCCATCTTGCGGATCGAGAATGGCGACCGAGTAGCGGGGCACCAGGCCGCGATCGCCGTCCTCTGTATTGGTGCAACCCTGGGGCGTTGTGGCAATGGATGCGAGGAAACGCCCGTCGGACAGGGGATATGGATCGCGCACCCGACCGAGCGGAGAGCAACCGTCGCCGGCTGGAATGTTGGCAACGCTCGTCACCCATTCGCCCGCATCGTCACGCTGGCAAAGCGTCCCCGCGCCCCAGGTTCCAAAGGGCGGTGTGCAGGCGGCAAATTGTCTTGCCTGGGCATCCTGACGGGGAGTCAGGGGAACGGCGGACAACTCGCCGCCATCCGGCACGATCCCGGCGCTGCCCGAGGGATCGGCAACCAGGGGTACAAAGACCGCTTGACTCTCCCGCCTGGTCCAGCGCACCAGGCGTATGCGCCCGTCGGATAGGCTGCCGGCCCCGAGGTCGTGACCCGGCCCGTAGTCGAGCCGTACAAGATCGGCTGTGTCCGGAGCGACCGCGTAAAGCGTCCGAGATCGGCCGCGGCCCTCGAAATCGACCTGCCCGCGGGGATCCTCCCGCAGGAAGGCTATCCGCCCGTCCGCCAGGTGAAATGGCCCGGTGTCGTCGGCAGGACCGAAGGTCAGCCTGGTGCAGGCGGGACCGACATCTCCCTTATCGGTGAAGCATTGATCGCCTCGCTTGGCCGCCGCGAAATCAAGCCTATAGATGTGAAAGCGATCGTGCGGGTCGGTACGGATCGCGGCCAGTGCTGATTTTCCGTCGGGTGAAACGTCGACCCCGGCGACGTCTCCAGCCGCAAGCCCGGAAAGGTTTGTAAGCTTACCCCCGGGCGCGGCCGGCGACAACATGACCAGGTTGCCGCCCGGGCGAAATCCGTCTCCGGCCACCAGGCTACCGGCGTGGCGAGGCGGCGTCCGGTTTACAAAAACCAGATCCGAAAAACCAAGATCTTCATTCAGGCCGGCAGGGACTCCCTGCTGGCAGGCTGCAGCGCTGACGGCCATGAGCACGATCGGCCACAGGCGCAAGAAAATACGATCAATGTCTGAGCGATTCAGCACGCGTCTTTCTGCAGGACCGGTAACGCCCCCCCCGGGTCGGGGCGACCACTCCCTTCTCCTTGATAAAACGGGCCACCACCTCGCGGATCAATGTACGCGTATTGTGAACGTTGATCCCTTTTGCGAAGACATAGTAACCGTCTCCGCCGTTGATGACGAAGTCATTCGTGGCCACGGTATACAGCTTGCCCGCTTGCAGCGGCTTCCCGTCCTCGGTCTCGATCGACAGGCAGCGTTTTCCGGCCGGCGCCGCGGCGTCGAACTCGACCCGCAAACCGGAGATCTCCATCACGCCGTAGGGGCCGGACAACCCGTGCTCGATGATCTCGGTAATCTGCCTTCCGGTCAAGGAGACTAAAACGATGTCGTTGTCGAACGGCACCACCTCGTAGATGCGCCCGTAGGTAATGTCGCCCCGCAGGATGCTGGTTCGCAAACCACCCGAGTTGAACATGGCGATGTCTATGGCCTTGTCGGTCGCCCGCATGGCGTCGGTGACGAGGTTTCCCACCGGCGAGTCGAGCGGGGTCTGGTTGTCCAAGGTCGAAATCGCGCGTCCCAGCTTGATGTGCCCTAGCCTCTCTATACTGCGCTTGAACTCGACCAGCTTGGCGGCGAAGTTCGCAAGCGGCTCTATTTTGCGCCCGGCGTAAACGGGTGGGGGCCCTTTTTTGCTACTGCGGGCGAACGGCACGTTGTCTTGCAGGCGCAGGCCGTCTTTCATCAGGCGGCCGCTCCGGCCGTCCACAAGCAGTTCGACGCGGGCGAACTCCTCCCCGCGGGGCCTGGTCTGCACCACGGGAATGCCATTGATTCGTCCCGTGAAGGTCGCGTGCTCGTGCCCGCTGACGATCAGATCGACTTCTCCCGGCGCGAGTTGCCGGGCCAGATCGGCTATCTGGCCGTGAACCTCGCCGCTTCGAGGATCACGGCGCACCCCAGCGTGAGCCAATACGATCACCAGCCCGGCCCCCTTGGCGCGTACCTCGGGCAGAATGCCGCGCAGCGTTTCCAGCAGGGGGCGAAACTCGAGACCCTTGACATTGAGTGGATTCGTGACCAGCGGAGTCTCGGTAAGGATCAGTCCGATTACCGCGATCTTTATCCCCTTGCGCGTGATTATCGTGTAGGGCTGAAGATTGGTCCAACTCACCGGTCGGCCGCTTGTGCGATCATACATGTTGGCGCATAGCCAGGGAAACTTCGATTCCTCGATGCGCTGCTTGATCACACCCAGGGGATCATCGTTTGGGCCGGAGGGGGTGCAATGATAGCCAAGCGGTCCGAAGTCGAAATCATGGTTGCCGACCTCGACGGCGTCGTAACCCAGCAGGTTATAGAACTCCACCACGGCGGCGCCCTCGCTGGCTGCCGAAAGCAGCGTGCCCTGGTAGAGATCGCCGGCGTCGAGCAGCACGACTCCTCCAGGGTTTTGCGCCCGCACCGCCTGAATGTAAGCGGCCATGATGTCTATTCCGCCGAGCCAATGTTCTCCCCTTGCGCGATCTACCCTGGCCTCCAACGCCCCATGAAAATCGGACGTCCCGATGACAGTCAGCTTGACAGGAGAGGCCTGCTCAGCGCCCGTTGTGATCCCGGCCGGAGGAGTGCGGCAGGCGAACAGAAAGATCGAAAAACATGAAATCGCGACAACTCGCCTCATGGGCGACAATCTCCATCCCGAGCGCCCCCTTCTTCGACTACAAAGGCTACAGCACCAATCCTTTAGTGTCTATAATTCATTTGCAGTCGTACAGTTCGCCGGCCTTGACCCAGACGCGGGTTCCGACGCTGCGCGGCTCTTCGTCCGAGCGTTTTACCGTTACCAGGTAACGCTTCCCTTTTCTTTCGAAGATCTCTCCCTGGTACTGACATTCATAGTCACAGTCCCACTTCACGCAATCTCGCTGCTGCCAGCCCTTCTCGACTCGCACGAGACGCGCCTGTTTCCGTGCACTGTGCTGCGCCGACTTCAAGGCGCCGTCTTGCTCGTGCTTTTTTCGCAAGACCTTTCCATCGCGGTAGCGCACGCTGCAGGTTCCTCCGGCACAGCGCAGATCGACTACCATTTTCGACATGCGACCGAAGCGCACCTGTCGACCCGCACCGGCCAAGAAGGCGGCAGACTCTTTAGCACCGTGAGCCTTCTGGTAGCGACGATCGAAAAACTTGTAGACGGCGGCCGTATTCGATCCCGCGTAGGCCTCACAGATATCGACGCCGCCCAGGCGATCGTCTACGAATCTGCCGACTACCTCGTATCCGCCGTGCGGACCGTCTTCGTCGAACAGGCGGCAGGGATCATCAGCATCCAGCGAACAGCGGCAATCGGCTCCGGCATCGTGTCCCGCGGCCCAGGCCTTGGCGAAGGCGCCGCTGCCGACCCAGTCCTTGCGGGCGTGCCCCCATGCCAGCTTTTTTATCGCTTCGTCCCAGTGGATGAAGAAAGCCAATCCGCTGAGCGCCTTTCTCTCCCGGCGGTCTTCCCGGGCCTCGAGTAACTCGTTCTCGATCCCCTCCAGGCGCTGGCGGGCGGACATGGTAGACATGCCTGCGGGCAGGAAACGGTCGCAACGCGCAAGCGTCTTTTTAACCCCGGCTAGAGTTTTCAGGTCGGGCACTTTCACCCGGGAGAGGACCTCCAGGCACTGCCGGCCAAGGGCAGCCTCGACTCCCCCGCGCTCTGAAAAAGAAGGAAAGCGTTTACCTAAAAGCTCGACCTCGGATGCGAAGTCGTCGAGCTGCTCGATGTTTTCAGCCCTTCGGGCCTGAAGGTAGTCAATCCAGCGCGATAAAAAACGCAGTTCCAACTCGGGGTAGAAATCGGAACCGGGGAAATCCTTCAGGAAAAATATAAAATCCTGCTTCAGCTCGGGGAAAGAGGCCTTGGCCGCATCCAGCTTGTTGAGCCGATCGCGCCAGGAAAGCTCCAGATCGCGGCGTAAAAAAGCCGTCATATCCGGCAAGGCGCACAGGCAAATCTTGGTAAGGCGTGCCAGCATCTGCCGGATACGCCCATGGTTGTCCGCTGTCACCGAGACGGTGTGCAGCCAGCGCAACGCGGACAAGGTAACGATCTTTTCAAGCCCGCTGAACTTTTCGTGCCGCGGGTTGTGTGCTGAAAAAGTGCACAAGGCCCCGATAGACTCGGACAGCATCTTGAAATAGCGCTGGGGGTCTGCCAGGCTCGTCTCCTGCTGAACCTTTAGAAAGGCGTCCAGCAACCCGGCCCAGCGATCGGCGACTTTCTCCTCCAGTGATAAAAGTCGCGCCTTATCCGGTTTCAGCGCCCGGTAGCCGATAAGATATTCGGCAACCTTTGCTGCCCCGTCGAGCGAGTTCACGGGTAGAGTTTCCAGATCCGCGCCCAGGTCGGCGACGTCCGCGTCCGATAAACTGACCACCAGGCCGCCGTGGGCGTCCCACAAGACTGCCCGAACTATCTTGCCCTTTTCCCTGCCCTGGCCGGGGATCTTCTCCGCGTGACCGCGGACGTGGAAGTCATCGAGCTTGCCGCCTGTGGCAAGCGACTCGGCCTTGCGAAAGTCGAAGCCGAGTTCGGTGAGTTTCTTCTCCAGGACGCCCACAAGTTTCCGGCGCAGGTAGCTCTTGGCGGATTCCTCGCTTTTCAGCAAAAGATTCTTCTCATCCACTCGCGATTCGAAGATGCGCGCTTTGATAGTCTCGACAGGCGCGGCATGCGCCACGGGCGTCTTTTCTGCAGCAATGCCCGGGGCCGGATTCGCCGGGCCGCAGGCGGAACACAGGACACATCCCAGGCTCGCAGACAGCAGGATCGCGTATCGTCGCTTCTCTTTCATCTCGACCTCCCCTCGCAAGAGGAAGGTATCAGCCGGCGGCCCATCAGGACAAGTGCGATCTAAAAAACACGGCTTGACAGTCTGACACCTCTCACCCATTAATCCACACACCGAGGTTATCTCATGCATACAGTGGCGGTGGCAAAAACAGACGTCGGCAATAAGAGAACCAACAACGAGGACGCCTTCCTGGCCGATGCCGACCTGGGCCTATACGTGGTCGCCGACGGCATGGGCGGGCATGCTGCCGGCGAGGTCGCCAGCCGGGAAGCCATACAGACTATACGTGACAACCTCCTGGCGAGTTCCTCATACCTGGAGGATTTCAAACGCGACCCGGGCAACGAGTCGGCCGACGAATTGCGCGGCGTGATCGATCGCGCGGTTCGCGCAGCCGCCTACCGGGTCTTCGGCCTCAGCCAAATCGACCCCGACCGCAAGGGCATGGGAACCACTCTCTCCATGCTTCTGGTAACACCGGCGGCGGCTTTCCTGGCGCATGTCGGCGACAGCCGCATCTACATGCTGCGCTCCGGCAAGGTCAAGATGGTCACCAGCGATCACACCTATGTGGCGGCCATGATGGAAGCGGGCAAGATGACCGCCGAGGAGGCGGCCCGCTCGCGCTATTCCAACCTGCTGGTCAGGGCCGTTGGATCGCATGACTACGTCGATGTCGACACACGCATCCTGCGCTACCGTGTCGGCGACGTTTTCTTGCTGTGCTCCGACGGCCTTTCGGGCTACCTGAAGGAAGCCGAGATTCCTCGCCGGGTCAAGGTGGACGACCTGCCCGGCTCGATCGAGCGTCTGATCAAGCTGGCCCTCGACCGGGGCGGCAAAGACAACATCACCGCCATCCTGGTGCGCATCGATCCCTGAAAGATATTCTCAGGCAGGGTCTATTCTCTCCACCCACCCGAAGTCGTCTTCACGGCGGCCATACTGCAAATCGAGCAGGAAGTCGTAAAGCTTGCGCGAAAGTTCGCCCGTCCTGCCGTCGGCGACCTGGTAGTTCGTTCCCTGGTAGTGAAACTTTGCGACGGGGGCGATGATAGCGGCGGTGCCCGCGCCGAAGACCTCGCGCAGCGAACCGTCCTGCTGAGCCGCGATGACCTCGTCGATCGAGAACATGCGTTCGCTCAGCTTGACTCCCCATTCCGCCAACAGTTTGATGACCGAGTCGCGCGTGATTCCCGGCAGGATGCTGCCGGTCAGCGGACTGGTCAGCACCTCGTCGTTGAATCTGAAAAAGATGTTCATCGTGCCGACCTCTTCGACGAACTTGCGCTCCTTGGCATCGAGCCACAACACCTGGCTGAACCCTTTTTCCTGAGCCTCCTTCTGGGCATACAGGCTGGCCGCATAGTTGCCGCCGGTCTTTGCCTCACCAACGCCGCCCTTTACGGCGCGGACGAATTTATCGGCCACATAAATGCTGATCGGGTTGAAACCCTCGGCATAGTAGGCGCCCACCGGGCCACAAATAATATAGAACAGGTAGCGATCGGACGGCCGGACACCCAGGAAAGGATCGACGGCGATGACGTTGGGCCTGATATATAGCGAACATCCAGGGCCGGTGGGGATCCAGTCCCTATCCAGAAGCACCAGTTTTTTCAAAGCCGCAGAAACCAGCTCCAGATCCAGTTGCGGAATTACCATTCGCTTGCAAGATCTGTTGAAGCGCGCGAGGTTGTCCCGGTGCCTGAACAGGTAGACACCGCCGTCCTCGCCGCGGTAGGCCTTGAGACCTTCGAATACCTCCTGACCGTAATGCAGCACCATTGAGGCCGGATCGAGCTGCAGCGGCCGGTGCGGCTCTATCCTGGGGCTGTGCCAGCCCTTCCCCGATTCGTAATCCATGCAGAACATATGGTCAGAAAAGTGCTTCCCGAAACCCAGCTTGGAGTCGTCGGTCGGGATCTTCTTTTTCTTTCCAGCGGCCACTTTGCGGATCTCTGTCTCCATTATGCGTTCCTTTCTTGAACCAGGTTCTTAGAAGCGAATTCTCTTCATGGTTGTTTCGCCCGGAATAATTTGTACGACAATTTCTTTATCGATGCCCTTCTTGGTATTGACCGCGCGCAGGGTGCATTTGCCCGCCGGCAACTCGATGTCAACCAGGGGTGTCACTCCCAGCTTGCGCTCCTTGTAGTAGACGATCGTCCAGGGAACAGTTGCCAGCCGAAGCCGGCCGGGCGCCCGGGATGTCTCGTGCGTGGCGGTCCCGGCGCTCTTTTTCCTGCGCGCCCGGACTTTTTTTGTTTTATGCCCCTGTCGTTTGGCGTGCCCCACTGAACCGGCCATGCCTTCATCGGCGCCGATCGGCCCAACCACCATGACCGCGCCCGCATCGTCCGGAGGGGACTGTCGCATGGCGAGTCCCGCATCGTCGGCCCTTGACGCCAGGGCGCCGTCCGCGGCCGATTCGGGCCCAGAGCCGGTCTGCCACAATAAAAACAGGGCCAGCGCAACGGCGATTACCAGGAGTATCGCTCCCGAGGCCGGTAACAAACGTGATTTTCCGGTCGTTCGCTCGTTCGCTCCTGCTTTCTGCGAGGCCGGTGCAGCACCACTTGCGCTCTCCTGGTCGAACACGGGCGTGTAACGCGAGATCGATGGTTCGGTGTCGTCGGCGTCGATCTTGCGGCCGGGCTGCGACAGCCTCAGGTCGCCGAAGAGAGTCTTTTCGAGGCTCGAGCCGCGATCTTGCGCTTCCTTGATCAACTTGCGCTTGTGCAACATGCGCTCGTAGAAGATCGACTGCATGAACTCGCCCAGGGCCACGGTATCCGAGGGATCGCGATTGCGCTTGAGCACGAAGGACAGTTCCATGCGCATCTCGCCGGCCGTCTGGTAGCGCAGCTCGCGCGAACGTTGCAAGGCCTTCAGGCATACGGCGTCGAGTTCGGCCGGCACGGAGGAGACGACCGTCGACGGCGGCGGAGTGTCTTGCTCGGTGATGGCCTGCAGGATCTCGAGTTCGCTGGCCTGGCGAAAGAGTTTGCGTCCGGTGAGCATCTCCCACAACACCACACCGGCCGAGTAAACGTCCGAACGGGCGTCGAGCGACAGGTTCTTGATCTGCTCGGGCGACATGTAGCCGTACTTGCCCTTGAGCATGCCGGTAGAGGTATGCGAGAAGCGGTTAGTGGCCTTGGCAATCCCGAAGTCGACAAGCTTAACCCCTCCCGAGTAAAGCACGAAGATGTTCTGCGGGTTGACGTCCCGGTGCACGACCTGCATTGCCTCGCCGTCCGGGCCCACCATGGTGTGGGCGTAGTGCAGACCCTCGCAGACCTGCAGGGCGATGCCGGCGGCCAGAGCCGGCGACAAGGTGGTCTTGCTCTTGTAGATCTTGCGCATCAGTTTCGCCAGGCTCTCACCCTCGAGGTACTCCATGGCGATATAGTACTGCTCGTCCACGTGCCCCAGGTCGTAGATCTGCACGATGTTCTGGTGACTGAGCTTGGCCGCGATGCGCGCCTCGTCGAAGAACATCTTGACGAACAGGTCCTCGCGGGCCAGGTGCGGCAGGATACGCTTGATAACCAGAAGCTTTTCGAAGCCGGCGATGCCCGTCTGCCGGGCGACATAGATCTCGGCCATACCCCCCGTGGCCAGGTGGGCAACCAGCTCATACTTGCCGAATTTATAAGAAGCTCCGCCAGCACTCATGACGTGACAAAGCTATTGCAGCCCCCCCCCCCAAGTCAACCCGTCCCCCTTTACTCGCCGCACCAGGGGTAGACGTCGGTGTCGTCGATTACGATCGACCCCGAGCCGGCCGTAAGATCCAACTCTCCATCGAAGATCACGCCTGAACTATCTGCATCGTCTGTTACCTGGCGCACCAGTTGCAAGCGGATCACGCCTGTCGAAATTCCTGCGGCCTCGATCGAGAAATCGAAAACGCACATGCACGAGCAGCGCGCGCCGCCGGCCTGGCTCTCGGGAGCGTCACGTTCGGTAACCAGGTAGAAGTCTTCCTGTTCCTCGATCTTCACGCTGTGATCGCCGCAACAGTTCAAAAGTACGCGCGTGTTGGCAAGCCTGAGAGTCGCGCTGCCCTGATCGTATTGCCACAAGAGCATCTCCGCCTGGCAGTAGGCCGGATCGACATCGAACAACGCATCGCCCTGCTTGGCAAAGCCGCCGCAATCCGAAACTTCGCTGGTCTGGCTGGTTATGGAGCCGGGGCCGCTGTTGTATCCGCCGCAGCCGGCCACAAGCACCGCACTAAGCATCACCGCCAGGGTTACCATTGATCTTTTCATCTTGCACCTCCCATCGGTTCATGGTTCATCTCATACAACTTATACCGGCTTTCATTTCGACTTACACATCAGCCTGAAAAAATGGGAACCGACAAACTGCGAATTACAACGATCCGCAGACGAGCCGCTTGACCCCGATTGTCCTGGAGCATAGGTTATGTGCGGAGGATGACGGCATGAATCGTAAGTTTGGAATGCGCCACGGTGTCGCTCTCCTCGCACTATTGCTGATGGGGGCCTTGGCGATGGGATGCGAGGCGACGCGCCAGCGGCGGCAGCAGGAACGTGAGTTCAAGGCTCAGATCGAGACCTACAACAAGCAGGTCAAGAATCCTCTCGACAAAGTCGTGTGCAAGAAGATCGCACTGACCGGCAGCCGCATTCCGAAGCGGGTATGCAAGACGCGTGGGGAGTGGGCCAAGATCCGCAGCGAGGGCCAACGGGCCATCGAAAAGTTACGGCCGGCGGACCGGAAGTCAGACTGATCCTGCTCAGGCCGGCTCGGTCGAATTTTTTACGGTTCGACGCACCAGGGATCGACACTGGCGTCATCTATGACAACCTGGCCCGAGCCGGCCCCGAGATCGAGGTCGCCCTCCCAGACGTCTCCAGACCAACCTGGATCGTCGGTCACCACCCGGACGATCTTTGCCTGAATTACATCCGCGGCGATTCCCTCCACCTCGATTGAGAAGTCGAAGACGCACATGCAGCTACAGCGACCCCAGCCGTCCTCGGGCGCGTCCGTCTCTGTAAAAAGGTAGACGCCGTCCCTTAGCTCAACGCTCATGCCGTGATCGCCGCAACAGTTGAGCAAGACGCGCGCATCGCCGAGTTTCAGAGTCTGGCCGGCCTGGTCATAGCGCCAGTGCAGAACCTCGGCCGCGCAGTACGGCAGTGGATCGCCAAAGAGGCTGCCCCCGTTGGACTCGAATCCCCCGCAGGCGCTGACGTTGTCGTCCTGCACCAGGGCATTGTCAATGCAGTGCCCGTCCACGGCGCAGCTCATGTCCGCGGGACAATCGCCGCACTGCAAGGTATGCCCGCAGCCGTCATTCAATGCCCCGCACAGGTAACCCTTCTCCTGGCAAGTCACCGGCTGGCAATCGGCGTCGCAATGGCCGTCCGGCCGGCAGGTCTCGCTCGCCGGACAACCGCCGCAGTCGACCTCGGCGCCACAGCCGTCGGCCCAGCTTCCACACTCCATGCCCAGTTCGCTGCATGACTGCGGCTGGCACACATACCTGCCGCTGAAATCCCCGCAGCCCGCGAGAAAAATAATCAGGCAAGACGACACCAGCGTCTGTCTCGGGTTCTTGAACATTGCACCCTCCCTCCAGTATCAGAACATGTACCCCAGCCCGAGCACTCCCTTGAGCAGCAAGTGCTCGGACATGCTTCCGTCCATCCTGAAAAACGTGCCGCCCGCCTCCCAGAACACCTGTAGAGTCAGGCCCGCAACCAGCGGCAGGTCAATGCCCCCCACGGCCCCGCAGCTAAAGATTGTCCCGCTGAATCTGTCGCCGTTGGGCAGGCGCTGGGCGCCGTAGCTGACCCCGAGGTTCACTCCTGCGAAGAGATCCAGCACCGAGTACTCGAAGCGCCAGGTGACGTAATTTTCGAAGGCGTACATGCGCAGTCGAAACCGCAATCTGTCCTGGTCGACGTCGGCCTGTCCGTAGACGAAGTGCGGAAAAAGCGACAGCGGACCAAGATCGGCGCGCACTCCCACGACGCCCTGGTGGACGACGCCAAAGTTGTTGAGAGCCCCGCTCGCCAGTCCGTACTGTACAAACATGCCCAGGCCCCCGCGGCCCGGCGCGCCCGATTTCAACGAGGCCAGCAGCGAACCCTGCTCGACCATGGCCCCGGGATCGACACTAGCCGCCACCCCGGGCGCGATCTCGATCTCCTGTGAGAAGAGTCGTCCGTGCCGCCGCTGGGCAACCTCGTATATCCCGGGAGCAAGAGCCAGCACACTGCGGCTGCCGTAACTCTTTGACACCTCGGCCACCACGATCTCGCCTGCCTTCCGAACCACGAGGAACCCGCCCTTTACGCCTGACCCGAAGACGAGTCTCGCACGAGCCCTGTCAAGGTCAGTCAACACGACCTGGCCGTGCCCGGCGATCTGGTAGTCATAGGTCGGGTGTTGCGAGCCGGCCAGCGTCCGGGCGGTCTCTGTCACCGTTTTGTCGTAGGCATACTGGTACACCTCTGCCAGCGTGACCTTGCCGTCCTGGTTGCCGTCCGCCGCGCCCCTCAGCCCGGACAACAGGTAGTGAGTGTAAAAAGAACCGCGCAGATCGACCGACTCCTGTGAGTTTTCGCCCGACGAACTGGAAGTGATGATCGCGGTTCCGTTGGCATCCAGGTGATCGGTCAGCACCAGGTCGAAGACCGGCCCGGGCCGGCCTCCCTTGACCGATGTCAGGCGGCCGCTCTGGCACGAGTCGACAAAGGTGATCTTTACCTTGGCGCTGGAACTTTCGATCATCTGGCGCAGTTCCGCGTAGGGCAGCAGTTGCGAACCGAACTCGAGGTTGACACCATCCGAATGACCCGAGAAATAGACCAGCAACATGGCGCGGGGCACTTTCGCCGGAACCAGTTTCTCGATCTTGGCATTTATCCCAGCCAGTGCCGCGCGGAAACTATCGGCTCCGGCTCCGGTCAAGAGCACCAGGTTGTCGTGTTGAACCCCGCCCAGATCTTCGAGCATTGTCGCAAATTGTTTGGCGTCGCTCTGGGCATAGCGCAGCGATCTTTCTCGCTCGCGGCCGCGATTGTTGCCGGCCACCAGCGCGAAACGGGCAACGTCCGCGCTCGCCGCGACGGGCAGAAGCCAGGCAATCAGCACCAGCAGAGCAGAGACCCGCGGCTTCATCGCCCGTCTCCCCGGCGGAACAACAGGCTGGTTTGATCGAGATCCACAGGCAGTTTGCTCAGGTTCTCGATAACTGCGCCGTGCTCGAAACTTTTAGATACAGCCGCGCGAACCTGTTCGAAGTCGATTGTACGCTGCGCGAAAAAGGCGAAAATACGCTCATCGGCGCGGCTTTCGTCCATGACGATGCTGCCCGGCAGTTCCTGCTCGCCGCCCGCAACACGGACTGCTGCGTAAGGCTGCAGGCTGCCATCGGCGTCCAGCGCGACGACCAGCACGAATCCCGGCTCAGCAGTAGAGACTCTGAAACGAATGTGATCTGCGGGCAGCAGCCGCTCGCCCTCGTTCATCTGAAACACCCGCCCGGCACGCAGGCAGAAGACCTGCAACCCGACGCTGCCCTTGATGCCGCTATAGCCGTCGACCCCCGGCGCGCCCGCCGTCTTCCACAAGACGACCGCCAGAAGCACGATCACAATACCAAAGGCCGCAACAGCGGCCAGGCGCGGAGACAGCAACCATCCAAAGCGGGCGACACTCGCGCCGCCCGAGCTGCCGGCCAGCCTGTCGCTAACGAGGCTTGCGCTGGCGGGATAGATCTCCCGCTCGAACACTTGCCGGGCACCTTCGTGTTCACGCAGGCGGGCGCGACAGTCTGCGCAACTTTCGAGATGGCGCCCGAGCGGGTGATCCGCCGGGCAGCCGGTGAGCCAATAGGCGTCCAGTTCGTACTCCGAGGGGCAATCTGCCGCCCGGTCGCCTTTGAACTCAAAACTCACGCCTGCTTCTCCCCTCGCCGCGCCTCGCGCGCCGTACGCCCGAACAGCAGGAGCTTCTTGCCGACCGTCCTGCGGCTCAGGCCCAGCACGCCGGAGATCTCTTCTTGTGTCATCCCGTCCAGGTGGGACATGACCGCGATCTGCCGGGTCTTCTCATCGACCAGCCCGCATAAGGCCAGAACCTGTTGTCGTGCCGACAGGCGCGCCTCGGGCCCGGAGCCCGAGGCACGCGCGCCAAGCTCGTCCGGAGCGCGGAACTCGAGCCGCCTTCCGTCCCGGATCAGGTTCAGGCAGTAGTTGGTCGAGACCCGGTAGAGCCAGGGCAGACACTCCCGGTCCATGACCAGTTTTCCGGCGTTACGCAGCATGCGCACGAATACCTCCTGCGTGGCGTCCCGAGCCTGCTCGGGGTCGGCCAGCAGCCGCAGACACCGCCTGTAGATCAATGGACCCAGCCGGTGGTACAGCTCGCTGATATCTTCCCGGTCCATTCGATTCTGTTGATTATTACCCGCCGGGGAGAAAAAGTGGGAAGGAATAATTCAAAATGTGAACGGCGAGTTCCGGGGGCGTGATAAGTCACGCCCCTACACTCCCGAGAACTGAATCTTCCCGAAGCGCAGGGAAGGTGTGCGCCAACTCGAGTACGGGTGGGGATCGCCGCCTAGTTCGGCCAGCTTCTTCCAAAACTTGAGGTGGTTGCCGGCCATGTTCATCTCCGCCACCGGCCGGACGATCTTCCCGTTCTCGATCCACTGGCCCCGGATTCCGATGGAGAAGTCTCCGGTGGCCGAGTTGGAGTTTCCTCCGGAGAACCCGGTAACCAGGATGCCTTTACCCATGACTTTCAAGAGTCCCGCCAGGTCCTTGTTGCCGGTGGAGAACACCAGGTTGGACTGCCCGCCAGTGGTGGGCTCCATACCCAGCTTGCTGGCATAATATGTGTCCAGGTAGAAGGTGCGCAGCACGCCCTTTTCGAAGACGGGCATCTTCTTCAACGACATACCCTCCTCGTCGTAGGTCCGCGAGCCCAGGCCCTCGACGATGAACGGATCATCGGTGATGGTGAGTATCTTGCCCAGGACTTCCTGGCCCAGCTTGTCGGCCAGAAACGACCGCTTCTGCTGAATGGCGCTTCCGCTCAGGGGACTGAGCAATCCCCCTAGCAGCTGACCGGCCACCCGGTTCTCGATGACGCATGTATACTGGCCGCTCTTCTCCGGCTTGGCCCCAACGTCCAGAAACGCCCGCCGGGTGGCCTCACCGCCGATGGTCTCCACGCCGGGCAGCTTGCCCCTGTGCCGGGTGACGGCGTAATGCCATCCTTCCGGCTTGCGACCGCCTTCGTCCTTCACCGACGTTTCCGTGAAGAGGACGAACGTGGAGGACTGCCGGGATCCCTCCATACCGTTGGAGGTGACTTTGGCGTTTTCCGAAACCGTGTCGGAGCAGCTGGAAGTAACCGATATGATCTGATCGGCCTTGGGCCCGGAGCGCGCGGCTGCTTCGAGGTCGCTGGCCGTCTTGCGGCGGTCGACGGCGGTCACCGCTGCGGAGCCTTTCTCGTCGAAGATCTTCAGATCGCCACCGAAGCGATCCTTGAAGCGCCCGGGATCGGGCAGCTTGCGGTGCTGGTCCTTGGCCAGCACCCGGGTCATGGCCACGGTCTCTTTCAGGAAGCTATCGATAGCCTCCGGACGCAGATCGCTGGAGGAGTTGGAGGAGTAGCGCCCGTCCACGTACAGGGTAATGCCAATGGACATGCTGGTGGACTCGCGCAGCCGGTCCAGCTTGCCGTCGCGCCATTCCACCTCCGAGTTACGGCTGCGTCCCAGGGAAGTCCGGACACCCTGGGCGCCTAGCTTCTGGGCCTTTACGACCACTTCCCTGGCCTGTTCTAGAAGTGTCTTGCTCATGACCGCCTCCCGCCGATGGACATGCCACCGGCCTTGACCGTGGGCAGTCCGAACCCCACCGGCACACGCTGGCCGTCCTTGCCGCACCAGCCGCTCCCGGAGAACATCTGCATGTCGTCCCCGACCATTTTCACGGCCTCGAGCACTTTGGGCCCGCTGCCGATGATGTTGGCGTCCTTGACCACGTGAGTGAGCTTGCCGTCCTCGATCATTCGCCCGTGCTTGAGAAAGAAGGTGAAGTCGCCGGCGCCGATCTGCACCTGTCCGTTTGAGAAGACCTCGGCGTACAAGCCCTTTTTGACGGATTTGATGATCTCCTCGGGCTTGTGGGGACCGTTGATCATGTATGTGTTGCGCATGCGTGGCACCGGGGGATAGCGGAAGGACTGCCGGCGCCCCGATCCGGTGCTCTTGGTCCTGTAGTGGTTGGCGGAAATGCGGTCGTGCATGTAGGAGCGCAGGATGCCGTTCTCCACCAGGACGGTGCGCTGGCCTTCCATGCCCTCGTCGTCGATGTTGATGGAGCCGCGCAGCCTCTCGTTTGTCGCGTCGTCGAAGATGGTGACGAAATCGGGGGCGATCTTCTTGCCGATCCGGTTGGCGTAGATTGAGATACCCTTGCGGTTGAAGTCGGCCTCGAAGCCGTGGCCCATGGCCTCGTGCAGGAGAATCCCGGTCACTCCGGGCGCCAGGACCACCGGCAGCTCTCCCACCGGCGGCTCCACCGCGTCGAAGAGCATGGTGGTGTAGTCGGCCGCCTCTTGGGCCACCCGATCGACCAGCGGGTCGGAGAAGAAGCGCAGATCGTCGCGGGACGAGCCGGTCTGGTAACCCACCTCGGTCTTGCCTTTATCCTGGGCCACGCAGTTGGCCACCAACAGGGCCATGGGCTGGTCGTCCTCGACCAGCAGGCCCTCCGAGTTGGCCACCAGGATGCGCGAGGTGGTGTCCGACAGGTAGATAGTCACCTTGATGATGCGCTTGTCGCGCCCGCGGGCCTTCTGATTAGTGCGCTTGATGATCGGCAGCTTCTTATCGATGCCCACGTCGGTCCAGGGCACCTCGATGGTATAGTGGTTCTCGACCTTGACTGCCGCCAGCGGTTGCTGCTTGGCCGCGGCACTGGAGTCGGCTACGGCGGCGGCGGTTGCGGCCGCGGCCAAAAGCGCCTGCTCGGTGAGATCCTCGCAGTAGGCGAATCCGGTGGCGTCGCCCTTGAGTACCCGGATACCCGCGCCCAGATCAACGGTGGTGTAGGCGCGGTTCACCTCTCCGTCCTCCATGCCCACCCAGTGCTCGATCTTGTGCTGCAGGAAAACATCCGAGAAGTCGCCCCCCCGTGAGAGCCCCTTCTCCAGGGTGCGGCGGATCAGGCCGGTGTCCACGCCGAACTGATCGAAGTAGGTGCCGTGAGCGCCGACCTGCATATCGGGCTTGATCGCCTGGGTAGTGCATCCCGACATCAGAGCCGGCACCGAGACCACCGCCGCGCCCGTGCCCACTACCTTCAGGAAATCGCGACGGTTCATGCCCTTGTTCATGCGAACCTCCCTTCCCCCGAACAATTGAGGATAGTCGCAGCATTCCTGAGCGTCAAGAGCTACCCGTATACTCCGTCCCCATTAGTTCCCATTAGTTCCCGCCCTTTAGTTCTGCCGGGTTTCCCACCAGTTTGTCGTGTGATAGACTGGCCGGCGGAGGCGCTGGATGCAGCCATGGGAAGAGCTAGCCCGGTCGACCACGCCAGACGGGACCGACATGACTCTCTGCCGGCGCGGCCGGGAGTACTTTATCCTGACCGACGGCAGGGATCTGATGACCAGCCGGCAGCACGGCTCAGAGGAGGCCCTGGCCCGCCTGGGCTGCGAGCGGGCGGTGCGGCTGGAAGAGCCCTGTGTCCTGGTGGGCGGATTGGGGATGGGCTTTACCTTGAGGGCCACGCTCGATGTCTTGCCGGCTTCAGCAACGGTGGTGGTCAGTGAACTCCTGCCGGTCGTGGTGGAGTGGAACCGCGGTCCGCTGGGACCGCTGGCCGAGAAGCCCTTGGATGATCCCCGGGTGAAGCTCGAGCTAGGCGACCTGGCCGACTGTTTGCGCCGAAGTCCCGGCCGCTTCGACGCCTTGCTGCTGGACGTAGACAACGGCCCGCGCGCCTGCGCCCAGGCAGGAAACGCCAGGCTCTACGACAACGAAGGGGTCGAGACCGCCCGCTCGGCCCTTAAACCCTGTGGGATCTTGGCCGTCTGGTCGGCCTGGGACGATGCCAAGTTCGAGCGGCGCCTGCGCCATTTCGGCTTCGAGGCCGAGTCGCGCCGGGTCCGAGCCCGCCTGAAGAAGGGCGGCGCCCGCCATACCCTGTTCCTGGGTCGGCTGCCCTGCGCATAGGTTCAAACCTACTCCGTCCCCATTAGTTCAACGAGGGAGAGAAACACAATGAAGATGTTCGCTGCAATAATTGCCGCCATGTGGATGCTCGCGACACCTCTGAGCCCGGCAAATGCATGTATAGTGCACCAGGCAAAAATGGAGGAAGCCGTCGAGTACGCCAGAGGGCTGGTGATCGCGCGCGTGGAATCTGTACGCGAGATTGCCGGGCCTGGTCGCTTTTCGGCAAAAACAATCGAGGTAACCGTTCTGGTCGAAAAGATAATCGGCGGGGGACTGAAAATCGGCAAATTGGAACTGCTTTACAGCCGCCCGCATGCTCACCGGCGCGGGAACATGACCATCTGCCCGCTGCTTCTGGGCTCGGGCCTGGAGTACAAGCTGAAGCCATCCGAGAGATACCTGATGCTGCTGGATCAAAAGAGGCTTGTGCGGGCTGAACCTCCGATACAAGAGGAGCCTTTGACAAAAGCCTTCAAAGAAAGAGGCGGCAAAGCCTTGTCGGATGTGCAGAGACAACACAACAAAACAAAGCCGAAGTTGGTTTCGCGCGCCATGGTAGTCATGAGAGTCAAGTTGATCAAGGCACAAGGCGGCAGCAAATACCACTGGGACCTGGTTAAACCGATCGAGGTATACAAGAACGAGAGCAAGCGGTCTTTTGATAAGCAATTCACTGTAGCCCACTATGGTTGGGAAAAAGGCATTCCCGAAGGTGTCTCTACCATATACCTCGAGCCGTATGGCGAGCCGAAGACCAATCACTGGAAGCTACTAGAAGGCAAGGCAGAAACCGGCGTGAGTCATTCGGAAGCAAATACTCCAAACCTACTCCGTCCCCATTAGTTCCCCATTAGTTCACGGAACCCAGCGGCCCTTAAGGTCGAAAGACAGTTGCAGGTGATGCTTGATGGACAGCATGTAGATGTCATCGCTGCGCACGGCATATAGCAGCAGGTAATCGCCGGTGATGTACTCGCGAAGTTCGACACTCTTCCCCATGCGTTTGGCGAGATTTTCGTGGAGAAGCAGTCCCTCCGCCGATCGAGACCTTCTTGCAAGGAAATCCGCCCCCAGTCCAGGGAACCTTCGCAGGTTGGGAAATATTGTATCGAACAACTCTTCCAGCAAAGACAAGAAAGCCCGGCGGGCATCACGTTCTGCCAGAAAACGTTCAATCTCCTCCAGGTTCGCTTCGAAGTTCCGGGTCAGGCGAATGTTGCAGCGGCCGCTCATGAATGTGTTTTAGCGCTTGCCGGTCTTTTTCTTGTACTTGGCGCGGAGTTCGGACACTTTCAACGTTCTGCCCTCTTCCACGTCGTCCCAGGCGCGGCTGGCTTCATCGAGCAAGGCCAGGTGGATGTGCTCGCGCTCCATGCGGTGGTAGTAGTCCAAGCGCCTGGCGTCGATCAACGCCACGTAGCTCTCACCGTTGCGGGTGATTATCTTCTCGCGGCCCTCGCGAACCTGCTCGGCAAGCTTCGTCAGACGGGCACGAACCTTGTTCAACGGCACGATATCCGCGGATGTTAGTGCCATGACCATATCTCCATAATTGTTAATCTACTCTATAACGTATACGTTAATACATTTCGGCTACCGCTGCAATGGGAAAATGAGTTCCCCCATTAGTTCCCCATTAGTTCTCGATGGATATCTTGTCCAAGAGTACGAAAGTTCCGGTGCCGTGGGCCACCAGGTTGCCTTGCGCGTCCCGGCAAGACATCTGCACCACGTCCTGGCGCTTGCCGCGTTTCAGGATCTCGCCGCGGGCGGTCAGCTCGGTCTTGGCCGCCGGCCTGAGCAGGTGGAAAGACATCTCCGTAGTGGCCATCCAGCCGTCGCCGTCATGGACCAGCGCGGAAGTGAACCAGCCGGCGTTGTCGAGCATGGTGGCGATGATCCCGCCGTGGATGCCGTCCAGGGCGTGATCGAGAGCGGGGTTGTACGGCAAGGTCAGCACAGCCCGGTCCTGCTCGTCGAAGGACAGCCGCATGCCGAAGGTCTTGGCGATACGGGCGACGTCATTGAAAAGGTGCAGCAAGCTTTGCTTGCGTGTCTTCGCCATAGCGGTCATACCTACTCCGTCCCCCTTAAAGAATAAAGAGTACGCCGGCTTCGAGGCCGTTGAAGGGGCCGGTCAGGTTCATCGAGAAAACACCGAAGAAGGCTGAGAACACCAGGTCTACGTTCAGGTAGATGTGCAGCCAGTCGGTCAGGTAGATCTCCCCGCCGAAGTGGGCCGGGACCCCGGCAAAGACGTAAGTCTGCGTCGATGACGACGACGTGTAAGGAAAGATCAAGGCGCCGACTTCTCCGTAGAAGCAGCCCTGAGGGATCTTCATGCCGATCATGAACGAGGGCCAGACGGCCAAACCCTCGGGCAGGTGCTTTACGGCCCCGTTGACCGAACTGTAGAGGATTCCGTAGGCGCGCAGCTTGAAGGCGTAGGCCCACATGCCGTGGCCGTAGATGCGTACTTTGGCTCCGCCGCCCACCAGGAACGTGTTTCCCAGATCGGTGTACGGAAAAAACGTCTCGGCCAGCAGATCGAGCCTGTCGAGTACGCCGGCGTGCAGGCCGGCGTTGAAATAGGCGAGCCCTCCAGAGGCGCGCAGGGCGAACTTTCCGGCCGGCAACGTGTGGGTGCCGAGCGCCATCGGCCTGCTGTACAAGGCTTCGTCTTCCTTGTCGTTCCTCTCATCAAGCTCTTCCCAGCCGCTCTCGCCCTCCCACTCGTCATCGTCATCCGCCGCTGCCGGCATGGCCACCAACACCGTAAGAATCATGCCCAACCAGACCGTCGCTCTCACGCCCGTCTCCCCTATCGAGAATTCGCTACCGGTATTAATGCGTCATTCAGTCCGTGATCGCAAGTCCGGCCGAGTCTGAAATGGCCCGGATGCGGGGGGCGTACATGGCACTCGCCTTGTGGGGCAAGATGCGGAAAGTGCCGGGTATCTCGGCCCGCAGGCGGTAGCTCAGCACCTGGCTTCCCTGGGGCAGGCTCGAAAGGAAGTGCACAACTTTCTGATCGCGCAATTCGCGGTAGATCCAGGCACCGTGTTCGTAGCTGCAGCCGCTCTTGAGCTCGACGGGCTCGAAGCCCGCCGGCTTGAAGTCCTCGAAGACAAGGTAGCTGTAGTCGTTCTTGCTGCCGACTTCGATGCGCACCTCGATCAATTCGCCGCTTTTCACGCTTGCGCCGTCGGCCAGCGGCTCACGCTCGTAGCGCCGCACTTTTATTTTCTTGCCGGCCTGTTTGCGCGTTTGCACAACCGGCCGCAGGCGCGAGTAGCTGCGCTTGACCGAAATCTCGTAGCCGGACCCCGTTATGCGCTTTTCCTTGGTGTAGAACTCCAAAAAGGCCGTTGCATACACCACTCCGCGCCCGGCCAGTTGCACCTCGACCTCGACGTCGCCCGAGCTAAGCTTCGTATCGGGAATCACGACTGTGCCGTCTATGCCCAGCACGCTCTTCTTCGTTACGCGAAAAGATCGCACTTTTTTTCCGTTTACGAGCACGCTGATAGTGGCATTCGGGTTCAACTCGCCGCGGGCGCGCATGTAGTCGGTCAAGGCCAGGACGGCCATGGCCGTGTCCTTGGTGCTGTACCAGCGGTTGCCCGAGCGGTTCAGGGTAAGCCACTTGGCCAGTCGATCGACGTTGGGATTCTTGGGATCGACTTTCAAAAAAGCCCTCAGCGCCCAACCGGTCGTCTCGACCCGGTTGAACCACCACAGCCACCAACGCGTGGGAGGCGGCTTGAAGGTCGCGGTTTGGTTTTGCTCGTCGACCCAGGCCAGATCGGACAGGTTCTCGGTAACCCGGCGGGCGCGGCTCTTCTGATCGTCGTCCCACAGAGCAAGCGCCAACAGGCTTTTTCCGTAGGGAGACAGCTTGCCGCGCCGCCCGTAGGCGCGACCCAGCAACTTGGACATCGGCCGCCCCTCGAGACCGACCGCATAGGCGATGAAGACGCCCAGGTGGTTGGCCCTCCATTCGTCGATCCTGGCATGCAGGCAGTCAACCGCCCTTCTCAGCACATCCGGGCCCGCGCTATAACCCGCGATCTTGGCCTCGTGCAGGCCGAGAATCGCATAGGCGGTCATGTAAGGATCCGAGTCGAAGCCGCCGAACCAGCCGAAGCCGCCGTCCGGGTTCTGCATCGATGCGATCCGGCGCAGGTTGGCGCGGATGATGCGTTCGAGCTCCGCCGAACTACGCACCGCCGCGTACCAGGGCAGCTTGCCCAGGTGCTTTCTGATACTCGCCTTTCCGCGCACCGGCTTGAGTTGCTCTAAAGAGACGCCGGCGCTTTTGAGAGTATGCGCCACAACGGCCGCAGGCACGAAGCGCGAGAGTGTCTGCTCGATGCAGCCGTATGGATAGCGAATAAGGTAAGGCAAGGCGCGCAGCAGCACGCCGGCCATGCTGGGGGCGGCCTCGATCGTCAGCCGTGCGCTGCCCGGCCGCCGCTCGGCGGGAAGCTTCAATGATAAATTCAGCTTGCCGGGAGTCTTGCGGCTGTCCGCCGCGGTCAGCATCTTCTCGGAACCCCATTCCATGACGGGTAGCGTCTTCTTGAGAGCGTCGCTTTCTCGTGTGCTGCGCGCGGTCAGCTTCACTTCGGCCTTACCGGGCTGGTTGGCGCTGGCCGCAAAATCGTGGCGTATATCCGAGTGCGGCGGGATGCGCAGGTACAACTCCGGTTTGGAGTCGAGCGACAAGCCGCTCAGATCGATCCGCAACTGGACATCCAGCGGATGGTCGTAGCCGTTATGGACGACGGCGGCGAGTTTGATCTTGTCGCCCTCGACCGCGAAACGCGGGGTCTCGATGCGGGCCACCAGCTTCTTGGTGGTTATCACCTGCGCCGTGGCCATGCCCACCTTGCGCCCGGCGTCGACGACAAAGAGCCGGCCCTGCCAGGTGGTGACCGAGTCGGGGTAGTCGATCTTGACCGTCGCCCGGCCGTTTTTGTCGGTGCGGACGCCGGGGAGCCACAGGGCGGTGTCGGCGAAGAACTCGCGCAGTGCAACCGGCGAAAAAGAAGCGCCCTGTCCTGCCACATCCCGCCCGTCGAACTCCAGGCGCGCAAACCTGTTGCCTATCGACCCTGCGCCTCTCGAAAGCGCCCCCGTGACCACCGGCCCCGAGGCGGATGCCCGCGAACTCAACGATACGGAGTAGTCGCCCACACCGAATTCCCGTCCCATTCCGCCGCCCCCGCGACCGTAGCCTATCGTGCCCCCGGCCGAGCCGCTCGGCAGCGAGACCATGCCGGTATCACCGAGCGCCCCGTAATAAACAGACCCGTAGAATGCGCCCGAACCGGCGTAAGGCAGCCCTCCTCGTTTGAACTTCGGGCGCCGCGGCTCCCAGGCGACCAGCATCTGCCATACCTTCCGCGAGTCGTCCACCCACAGCCCCAGGTAACGCCGCTTGCCGTAGTAATAGCCGCGTATGTCCCCGGTCGTGTCGCCCTGGATGTAAAGCACCGAGGCGTCGAAGACCGACAGGCAAAACTGTCCCTCGACCGGCTTGCCCTGGTGATCGGTCACCATGACATCGAACTTGCCACGGCTTCCGGGCCGCTTCTCGGCCTGGTCGGGAGTCAGGCTGACGTTCAGGATCTCCTCGCCGGGCGGAATGAAGATCTCGCGCTGGGCCATCTGCACTTTTCCGTTTTCGATCATCACTACCCGCACGAAGAAGTTCGGCGCCCGGGTTTCGTCGGCGGGAATCTCGACGACTGTACCCGTGCCCGTAAGCCGCATCACCTTTTCGGTGAAGATCTCATCGCCGCCCTCCTCCGAGTACCAGATCACGGCGCCGGGATGCGGAGTGCCGAGCAGCAGTCGAATCGTCTCGCCGCGCAGGTAGGTTCGCTTTTGGGTCTCGAGCTTGATCTTCGAAAAATGGAAGCGGCCGGGATCAAAGTCGTCTTTGGCGACGTAGAGAATGTGCTCGTGTTCGACTTGCGTCCCTGTATCCCTGCTTGCGCGCAAGACGAACTTGTACTGCCCCGCCACAAGCGCTTTCCAGCCGATGAAGGCGCGCCCCTCGGCATCGGTTGCGAATTTTCCGCCGTCTATCTTCTCGGCCTTCTCCTTCTCGCCTACCGGGTAGCTCAGGCGGAAGATAGTGTAGCTTCCATCGGCCCTGACCGGCTTGTCCTGGGGCGTCAGCGCCTCGACCTCCATCTCGACCCGGTCTCCCGGCGAGTAAAAGCCTTGCTGGGTTCGGGTGAAGATATGGAAGGCATCCCTGGTAACCTTGACCTCGCCCATGCCCTGAATGGTGCGCCGGCTGAGATCGGTCACCTGGGCCTGGATTGTGTAGAGGTAGTCGATCTTTGAGTCTTTCTCCGCCGGCGGCAGCTCGAGTTTCAAAAGGCCCTGCTCGTCGGTGGTCCCCTCGCTTTCACGCACCAGTTCCTGGCTTGAGCCCTGCGCGAAGGGTTTTTCGTAGACGATGCCGTAGCCCTTGCCGTAGAGCCAGTCGTAGCGCGAAGGCGGATAGTGCACGTGCCAGTAGGGCTGGCGGTAGATCTGATAGCGCACCCGGCCGCCTCCCACCGGCGCACCGAAATAGTATCGCGCCGCGATCTCGGCCTTGACGGCCGTACCCGGCCGCGCATCGGGCATGGCCGGGGTGACGGTCACCTTGAACTCGGGTTTCTTGTACTCCTCGACGCGGAAATTGCTGCCGGACGACTGGGCAGTTGTGTATCCCTTCTCGACCCAGGCGCTCAGGCGATAGACCCCCAGCGGCGTCTCCTTCTCCAACTCGACCTCGCCCCCCAGGCCGCCGAAATCGTCTGTCTTCGAAGTGCGATCGTAAAGCGTCTGGCCGCGCGGATCGAACAGCCGCACGCGCACGCGTTTTCCCGGAAGGTTCTCGTTCTTGCCCTGGTGATAACCGCGGGCGAAGACCTTGAACTTGACCTTGTCGCCGGGCCGGTAGACCGGCCGGTCGCTGATGGTGAAAAGACGGCTCTGATCGTAGTCGTTGCCTGCACCGCGGCTATTGCAATAACGCTGGCCGGTAAAGGCGTAACGCTTTTCGCATTGGGCGAAGGCCTCTACGCTGCTCGAACTGGAATAGCGATAACGGATCATCTCGTGGGTGACGCGGCCGTCCGAGTCAGAGCGGTATCTCTTGACCCGCACGTGCTCGGCGCCGTTCATCCAGTAGACTTCCTTGACTGTCAGCGCGACCCCGTGCAGCGGGTTGCCGTCTGTTCCGGTTATCCAGTAGTGGGCCTTGCCGCGATCCTGCTTGGCGGTGATCATCAGGTCGCTAACGACCACCAGCGCCACTCGCTCTTCCACGCCGCCCTTGGCGAGCACCAAATAGGCGCCGATTTCGTCAAGAGGAAAGGCGCTCTTTCCCTGCGTCCGGCGGTGGTCGCCCTTGTCGTTGAGCTCAATCTTCCAGCTTGCCACCTTCTTGCCGAACCACTTGCGGGCCGCCTTGGTGCCGCCGAAGTTGCTCACAAAGTCGGCGAATCGGGCGCTTCTACTTGTCAGCCTGTCTTCGCGCAGCATGACCTTTTCGAGATCCACCCGGTAGGCTTCGAAGGTAATCGTGGAGACATTGCGGGCTATGATCGGGATCTCTTTCTTTTCCCCGGGCAGGTAGGTCGTCTGGTTGGTTTGCGAAAACCAGGCCCTGCGCAGATCGTAGAGGCTGGCTTTGGCGTCGCCTGTGTACTTCGACTTCGGAAACTTGTCGATCAGGCGCCGGTATTCCTTCTCGGCCTCGATAAAACGCCAGCGGCCTTCGAGGATGCGCGCCCGGGTTCCGACGGCGCGATCGGTCTTGGGATCAGTTGGGTAGTCGGCAAGCAGCTTGTCGACTATATCCAGCGGATCTAGGCGCGCGCCCGGATTGTATATTTCTGGCACACACAGCGGATCGCCGTTCTCGCGCCCGGCCGCGCATTTTTTCTGCTTCTCGGAGGTCGCCTTCTGCCAGGAGACCGGCGGAGACTCGGGAAAGGCCATCAAGAAGGCAGCCTTCTGGTAGCGCGCCTCCGCCACCAGCCGGCCCAGGCGCTTTTTCGCGGCCAGGCGCTCGGCCTCCTCGAACAGGAATATGGCCTTGCTGCGCCCCGGCCAGCCGAAATCGTAGGCCGCGCCCGGGGCGGGCGGCGCGATGTCCGTCTCCGGCGTGCCCCCGTCCCAGAGTTGGCCGACAGTCTTCAAAGCGGCCGCAAGAGCCAGATCGCACTCGACCGCCTCGGAGACGAGATCGACATCCGGGCGCGCACCGGCCTTCTCGGGCGTGCTTTTATAAAGCACCAGGTAGGCCAACCTGGCTGTCTCCAACTCGCGCACGGAGCGCTTGCGGTTGTAGTAGTAAAGCGAGATCTGCTGCCCCTCGCGGTGCTCGCGGTTATAGTAGATCTTGTTGCCGCGCCTGAAACCCCATTGCTGCATCCGGCCGTAGAGATCGGCAAGTGCGAGACGGCCGCGGGCCTCGAACAGCAATCCCGGGCGCGAGGCCAGAAAGTCGCCGAGTAGTTTGACGGCCTCGTCGAAAGAAGACAGCTTGAAAAGCGCCCGGGCCCGCTGGAATGTGGCCCGGGGCACGTCGATGTGCCGCGGAGACTCCTTGATGAAGAGGGCATAGGCCTGCTCGGCCCGGCGAAAGTTCTGCTTTTTGTACTCCGACTCGGCCTGTTGATACGAGGCACTGGGATTCTGAATTTCCCAGGGGCCCTTGTAGAGAACCGGACTTGGGGGCGGCGCCTCGTCGATCAGATCATCGGCCCCGTCCGAGGCATAGCCCCAGCGAGAATATCCCAACCAGGCCAGGCTCGACAGCGCGGCCAAGACGATTGAAAATCTTACAAGAATGCCGCGTTTTTTCATGTCTCTCTCCTATAGCGTACCAGGCTGGATACGTGCGAGCCTACGCCAGGGTTTCAAGCTTTTGTAATCAAATGAGACGGAAAGGTTCCCGATACTAGTGGACGCCGTAGCTGGCGCCGGTCGAGCGGAGCTTGTAGACCGGCTTGTGTTTGGCGCTGTCGGTACCGGTTTTCTTGCTCCGGGTGTCGATCGTGTAGCCGCCTCCCTCGAGACGGCCGCTGGCGGTGGGGGTTGAGGGGACCTCGCCGCGCAGAGTGTAGGTCTCGTTGTTGGTGTTGGTGCCGGAAAGCTCTGTCTGCCCGTCCGGGTAGGTCGTCGACGAAATGTGACCGCACATCCAATAGCCCGAGCGTGATTCCAGGTCGGTATCGAATGTGCTGAAATCGTCACTCTTCATCAAATCTGATTCCGGGCAGGCGACCTGGCATTCGCCACCGCCGAAGTGCTCGCCGCAGCCGCACAGCAGTCGGCCGAAATCGGTCGTGATGTCGGTACACTGGCCCTTGACCGGATCCTCGTGATAGCCCGGGCAGCTCCCGCGAGTCTTGAGGCACAAGGGACACGATTCTTCGAGTTCGGCACATTCGTTCACACACCCGCGAATGAAGTTCTCCGTACAGTCATACTCGGGAGTGCTCTCGTCGCAGCTGTTGGCATCGTAGTGCAGGTAGTCCTGCACCGCCCAGCGCACGTCGCCGTTTTCGAGCGTGTCGACCTGGGCGCCCGGCAAAGGTATACAACTCATCTGCGGGTCGGACGGGTTCATCGAGTCGGTTACGGGAAGCGGCCCGGCGCTGCCGGCGGCCGTGCAAGTGTTCAACTGATATCCCTCGGACGCGATATCGCTCTTTGTCACTTCGTTGGGTTGATCGGGAGCCGCGCTGACCTTGAGACACTTGAACTGACTGTGGTGGTTCATGCCGTGCCAGCCGATCGAAAGGTCGCCGGTGTCCCACGGGAACTGACCGAAGTCCATGCCCTGCTTGCTCTGCGCGCCGTCATAGGCGGAATCCCGCTTTCGAATGCAGGCTCGCCAGTGTGAACCCTTGCCGGGATCTCCCTCGTCCTGCACGAGCGCCAGGTCGAGACCCGACGGGGCACCCGCGGCCCGCGACTTCTCCCGGATGTGGTATTCACCGGCCGCCTGGCATAAACCCGCGAACACGTCGCACACCTGTCCTCCGGGGCAATCATCCGGCACCGCGCAGCTCGACGTCGTGGCCGCTCCGGGTTCGTACCAGCCCCGGTGCAGCTCGATGAAGTAGGAGTAGTCGAGAAACGCCTGGTAGGCCGGGTTCATGCCGCCTGGGGCGCTCATGGTGTGCCATTCATTTACGTCGGCCAGGCCGTTCTCATTGTAGTCGGCGGACGCCGCCACGCAGGCCTTGGTCAGACTGTTGATCTCGTTTGCCTGCGGCGGGCGCCCCTCAGAGAAGACCGGAGAGTTGGGGTCGTCTTCAATCTCGGCCTGGTCATCGTTGCGCTTGCTCTCGTACAGCCCGGCCGGCTGAGCGAGTTGTACGCTCATGGTTTCGCCGCCCTCGTTGTGCAGCACGAAGGCCGAAATACTACGCAGGTTGCAGCGGGCATTCGAGCTTATCACCGCATCGTCGTGATCGATGGACGTCTGCGCCCCGATACGCACCCAGCCATCGCCGTCCGCGTCACAAGTCTCGACCCCGATCGGGGCCAACGACCAGTAGAATCCCGGGCGGGTCTTACAGATACAATCACCATTGCGGGTCAGGCTGTCCAGGAAGGGGCCGTCCTCGCCCCCGGCCGCGTCGTCGCACAACGGGCAAAGAACGCAGGCGCCATCCTGGTTGACCAATCCCTGCTCTCCGTTGGGACCGCTGCAATCCGTGGAACAGAATGCGTCCCGCCCGGGACCTTCCACGCACATCTCGCCGGGGCCACATTCGATGCCGTCGCATTTGATAGGATCCCGACAGCGGCCGGTCTCCTGGTCGAGCAGTTGACTGGCCTGCAGACATTCCCCGCACTCTGCCTCGCCCGGTGTGTCTTCCACGCACTTGCGACCCACGTCGGTACACTCTTGCAGAATGCTGTCTCCGGCATCCGGTTCGCAGCTTTTGGTTTCTACGTCGCAGGTTTGTGTGCCGGCGTTCCAGCTGAAGCCGTCCTCGCAATCGGCGAGGCAACTGGCATCGCTTCCGGCCGATGCCTCCCGGCACAACTGGTGATCCGCGCATCCCGCCTCGGCACAGGTGACGGCTGCCCTGCATTTATCCGTGTCCGAGTCGCACACCTGGCCATCGGGACAATCGGCCGACGTCATGCAGCCGCCGCCTCCCGAACTGGAACAAGCCGAGACGCCCATCCAAAACCAGGCAGCCAGAAAAATCGTAATTGTCATCGAGACCGTTTTCATCGTATCCGCTCCCGCACCTGCTACATCTCGGTAAAATCGGTGTAGTAGACATACAACCTTACATCGTCCAGCGATTGCAGGTTGACGTCCTGGTTGACCCTCTCGTCGCGCTGGTTGATGGTCAGCTCCCAGTTACTGTTCACCAGCGGCATGTCCCGCATGCGCTTGTTCCTGTAGACGTCGCCCTCGAAGACATTGCCCGAGAAGGCGCGTTGCTCACCGACGATGGCGTTCAATACCGCGACCCGCTCTGGAAAGCTGTAGAAAGATTTCTTCCCGTCGACGCCCTGAACGGTCCCGGTGCCCCGCTGGCCGAGGTAGACCCGGGCAACGCTGTCACCGAGATCGCCGCCGAGCAGTTGGGCCTCGATATAATGAACCTTGTGGTTGCGGGTCAACGGGCTGAGATCGTCCAGGCGTGTGGCAAAAGGTATGGTAATGTACCCGCGTGAGTCCAGCAAGGCAGAGTCCGAGATGCGGTCACGCATGATCTGGGTACGTCGCCCGTCGGTCAGCGGCAGGTTGTTCTCGTCGAAGCGCTCGATGTCGAACACCTCGTTCTTGAGCGAGATGACCGCGACCCTCAAATCGGGATTGCCGTAGTGCTCCTCGAAGGAAATGTATTCGCCCTCCAGTTGGTCCAGGTATGCCTCCAGGGTGATATCGCCGTGGGCAACCATGCGCACCAGGAACAGGTCCTCGAGCGGGGCGTAACTCTGGCTGGTGTAGTACTCGTAGACGCGCGTCGCCCGGTAGGCATACTTTAGCGCCTCATCGAAGGTGCGGTCGGCAGTCAGGATGGCGTCGTTCTTGTAGATACGGAAGTTGGGATCGTTGCGAGCGGCCGCCACATTTATGGCCAGTTGCTCGGTTTCCGACTGTTCGTTTATCAGGCGCTTTGCCTTGTTGGCCAGCCTGACGACCTTGGCCGAGGCCAGCTGCAGCCTTTGTATGGCCTTGAGCAACTCGATGTGCAGCGAGCCCAGGTTCAGCATAAAGGTGCGCACCTTGGCGTCCGAATCGACCCGGGCGTAGTCGCATTCCCGGGTGATCTGCCACTTTGACATTGCCTGCTCCTCTTCGTCGATCTGGTGCTCTTCATACTCGAGTTTGGAGTCGAGACCGATGAAGATACCCTCCCAAGCGGCGTAGCCGGCGCTCAGTATGGCCAGGTTGGCGGTGGAGATGGCACACTCGCCGTTCAACGGGCTGCACTTGGCCATGTCCGCAATGTGCTCGGCATGGTCCATGATGCGCATGGTCGCATCCCGGGCTACGCGGCACCTCCTGATAGTGTCTTTGTGCTTGATGATCTCTTCGGCGGTGTCGAAGACGTACTCGGCCGTGTCCTCGATCAGATCGCACATGTTCTCTACCCGCTCCTGTTCTATCTTGATCTCGGAGATCTGGTCGTCGAGATCCATACGGGCGCGCTTGACTCCCAGGAAGGCCAGGTCGGCCTCAGCCATGGCCTCGTGGATCAGGCCGTTGCCGACCAGCCCGCAAGGGTCGCCGGGAAAGAAACGCAACTTGTCGTGCATGGCGGCATACTTGGGGATGCCAGCATAGATGCGTCCGTCGTCACCCTCGAAGGTGCCGCACAGGTCGCCAAGCTGGCCCTCGTAATTGTTGCGGATGCTGACCAACTCGCTCTGGAACGCCTCTGCATCGGTATCGAAGCTGCGGCTGGTTTCCAACGCAATCTCTTCCTTGGTGCGTGCGCTGGCCAGCTTGTCTTTGCCCAGGTCGAGCGCCTTCTCGAAGGCGTTGGTGTCCAGCGGGTCCATTGCCGGAAAAGGCACGTAGTCGGGCGCGTAGCCGAAAAACGACTGGTTGTCCGAGATCGATTCGTAGACATTGCGCATCTTGCGCAATGCCGAGCGGTAGCCTCGCTGGGCCAGTTCGACCAGATGGCTGATCTGCGGCCAGTCTGCCAGCTCGACCACTCGCCGCATCTTGAGCATCATCCTGGAAAGGACGACCGACTCGAGATAGGCCGCGGTGTAGGCACTGGCCACTACCCGGCGGGCGAGATCGGGACGGTTGAACTGCTGGTAACGATTTGCTATTTCGCTCCAGGCACGCGATTTCTGGGTCGAGGCGCGGATCAACCGATCGAAGTAGGCCGTAACGGTTTCCTGGGTGACGAAAGAGGAATCCACGGTGGCGGTCGAGAGAGTCTTCCAGATCAGCGGGCTCAGGCTGTAGAAACGATCGAGAGCCAGTTGGTAGTACTGGGTCGCCTGGTAGAGAGAGTACATCTCGAAGCCGGCGCCCCCGGAGAGATTGATCCCCTCGGGCGGTTCGAAGAGGCTGCCCTCGAACGAGCGCACTCCAGAGCCGGCCAGGTCGAAGCGCGAGGCGAAGGAGTCAGTGTAGGCTTCGTCGCCCAGCATGATCAGCAACTCGGCGTTGAGGCGCTCGAAACCTTCGTAGACTATGGACACGTCGAGTTGGTTGCCGGCCGCATCCTTATCAATCGTCTGGTAGGCAAAGCTGGTCTTCAGAAAGTCGAGCACGTCCTGTTTGACATCAGCGGACATGTCCGCGTCGTGCTCCGTGTAAAGGTAGGTCAGACAGTCAATGCGCTCGGCCAGCTCCTCGATGCCCTGAGGATCGTAGCAGTACGGAATGGCATCCGACCGGGGCTGGCAAATGGTCGGGGTAAAACCTACGTTCTTGCCCGTCCGCGAGCGAAAGCGGGTCTTGTAACGGAAGACATCCTGCACCGCGCTGTAGGCGTTGACGAAGGCGACACCCGAAATGTCGGCCTTCTTGAAGAAATCCTTGCCCGACCTGAGATCGTCGCGATCCATGTCGCAGTAGACGCTTCCCGCGTCTTGGCACTTCCAGACCGGGTCTTGCCGGATGTAGTAGTCGGGCTGGGGGCCCCCGTCATCGTAGTCGCCCGACTCATTCATCCATTGATTTAAGGTCGACCAGCAGTCACCCCGCGTCATGACGTCCACCCGTACCGAGTGGTGGAAGGAGTCGTGCGCGTCATAGTAGCCGTCCTCGCCCTCGTCGATCTCGACATCGTAATCGATCTCGTTCGCCTTGAACCCGTTGTCGCAGGAGAGCGCGGCGATCATCCCGTCGTCCGCGGGCGCGCCGGCCGCCATCGGGGTGAGAGTAAAGTAGACTACCCGACTGTCCTCGGGACAGGGAACCTGGTAGTCGTTATCAGACGTCTCAACCAGGCCGTCAATCAGGCCGGTGTCTTCGCAGTACCAATGGACCTTCTCGTCGTCGCCGGCGGCAATTACATCGGCCGTCCCGACATCGGGACCGCCCTCGATCAGCGTCTTCGAAAGATCGTCGCTGTCGAGCGGGTCGTCGGGATCGTAGGCATCGCCGGTGGCATCCTTTATCCTGTCCAGGAGCCGCTGACTACAGACGATACCGAGCAGATCGTCATCGAAGGTCCGGTCTTCCGCAACCGAGTTTCCCGCGAAGTCTTCATCCGCCAGCTTGGCCGTGGTGCGGCTCAGGTGCAATATGCCGTATGCCGAGAAACCTTCGTTGTCGTCGGGCCCCATGAACGACTCGAAGTTTTCCTTGAAGATGATATATAGCTCATCGCCGTTGACCAGCGCCCCCGACACCAGGATGACATTGCGCAACCTGGTGCGCCCGTCGGGAATGGGGTTGGAGGCGGCGTAGCTTTGATTCTGCATGACCTTGGCGTTGTCGCCGCCCGGATCTCCGAAGGGCAACATCGTGTCGCGGCATTCGAAACGATACAGCTGGCCGTTTACCTCGGCGGTGCCCTTTTCGAAGCCCGGCACCAGCCAGGGCGTCTTGTATACGTCGTAGGTCGCACCGGCATAGTCGCTGCAAGAACCGCTGTCGGCCGGATCGGCCATCTGGAAGCGCCCGCCGGCCAGCACCTGGGCTCCGAAGCCCGTCAGCGGACAGATGACCACGCCCTTGGCGTTGGCAGTGCACTGGGCCGGGTCGCCCTCGAACTGTAAAGTGACCTCGGGATCTCCAGCGTAGTGCAGCGTCTGGTCGGTGACTACCTTGCCTTTCAAGACGGCGGGCCCGCCGTCTTGCTTCAGGTTCATGGCGATGGGAAACTCGACTGCGCCTGCAGGAATGGGCTTGTCTTTCAGATCCTGTGTATAGACCGCGTAGCCGTCGACGTTGTTGTACGGGAAGCAGGCGTTCTCGGCCAGCGAGCAATTGCCATACTCGTTCACCCAGGGAAGCTTCCAGGTCTCGTCGATGGTTGCATTCAAGGCCGCCTGGAACTCGCCCAGACCGCGCTGGCCACTGGTGAACTCGTCCCAGAAGACCAGAAAGGCATTCTCCAGGCCTGAGGTGTCGCCGTTCGCCAGCCACTGCTCGATTCCCTTGTCGCGGAAGGAAGCAAAGTAGAACATGTTACCGTTCCACTGTCCCTCGGGGCGTGCCCGGTAGGTCAGCAGCAGCTCGCGATTGCCCATCTGCTTGTTTTCGATCCGCAGCACGCCTTCCCAGCGATTTGCCAAATCGGTTTCCTCGACGCTGCCGGCCTCGGCCAGAAAGATCTGCACTTCGGAGAAGGGTTCGACGTGAACGCTGAACTCGGCGTCCTTGGTGGGCGAGCCGGCTTTGCCGACCTCGATCCAGTAGAGAGGGGTGCCGTCGTCGGCGCTAACAGTAACGCTGCCGTCGGCGCCGTAGCCCGTGTGGCTGAACTTGCGGATCACGAAGTCCTGCGGGGCGGGGTGCTCGTTTGACAGGAAGAAGGATCCGTCGGGCTTGATGTTGGAGAACTCGAGCACCGAGGTGCTGGTGGTGAAAGTGCCCTCGACCTGGCTGAATCCGCCCTCCGATGTCCGGCGGGCCGGCATGCAGAAACCGTTCTCTCCGTCCTCGGGCAGGCACACCCGGTCGGACCCCGCGCAGGGACTGGAAACCGTGTTGCAGGGCAACCGGCAAACGTGCCGGTGGCAGAGGCGGCCGTCATTACAGTCGTCGTCGGTTGTGCAGTTGGAATAGCAGGCGCTCTGGATGCAGGTCTGGAAATCGGGGCAGTCGGAGTCGTTTTCGCAGCCGGCGGTCTGGGCTTGGGTCAAGGACGAGGTTCCGGCGCCGGTCGAGACGCTTCCCGGCGGCTGGCAGGAGCCGTTCATGCACACGTTTCCTCCGATGCAACCCTCCATCAATCCCTCGGACGAGCAGGGCAAATAGGTGCCGCCGTCCTTGAGCAGACCCGACCGGCAGGGTGAGTAGCACACCGGGTCGGGCGGCGGTTGCTGGTCTGAGACGCATAACCCGTCGACGCAGACCATGCCCGCCGTGGTACAGGATCCGTCATCGAGACATTCGCAGCCCTGGGTGCCCGGGTCGCACTTCCGGCCGCCCGATCCGGAGCAGCCGATCAGCAAGGAGGAAGATAGAAACAATGAGACTATCAAACGCTTTTTCATATCAAGAATCCTTATGGGAAGAGGCTCACGGGAAGAAGTAGCCGGGAATACAGCAGAAGTAGTTGTGCACATCGGTGGACGCCACTCGATCGACCGTGTTGTCATCTCCGTTGAAAGACGCAATACCCTGCCAGACAGAGTCCACGTAGCTAGTATAGGAATATCCGGACGTCACGATTTTGTCGGTGTTGGCAGCCCCATCCGTCTCTTGTGTACAAGTCGAGGTTGAGGGCTGGAGCGTGTCGCACAACAAGAGTACGTCGAGCGAACAAACCACGGCATAGCGAACATGGCATCTGTCGGACGCCGTATCGAAACTCCCCCTCCCGGCCGTGTTGTCGATGCACCAGGTTCCGAGCCGGGTCATGTTGTCCGGACATTTCCAGCGCAGCGTTCCGTCCACCGTGGCGTTTCCAAACCCGTCGACCCGGATGCCAAGCCCCTTGTTGAGAAGGCGGAGCTCGGGAGCATCGGTGTCGTAGGTGATACTTGCCACCTGATTGGCGTCTTGTTTGTCATACAGGCTGAGGCCGCCTGCGGCCTCGTCGCCTATCGGAAACTCCAGCGTCGACTCGGGTACGAGCTGTCCGATCTGACCCGGGCTCTGGCCGTCCTCGCCGCTGCCCACCAGCACGGCCGCCGAACTGGCGTCCAGGTCGGCCCCACCGACGCCCAGGTGGCCGGATACCGAGAAGTCGTTGCCGAATGTGGTGCCCAGCGCGTAAGGCGCCGGCAAGATCTGCTGGCGACCGTCAAGCGTGACCTCTTCGGCGCCGTCTATGACGGTGACTTCGAGATAAACCGGGCCCTGGGAAAAGGCCCCTCGCGGAAAAGGGGTAAGCGTTACGGAGAATCGACCCGAGTGAATGGGCACGTCGACCAGCGTGAATTCGCTGCCGATCAGGTTGCCGTCCGCGGGGGCGTCAAACAGCCCGAACCTGAAGGTGCGCGTGCCGTTCATAGGGGCACCGTCCTTCTCGAGAAAGCCGCCATAGGCGATCGCTCCCTGCGGCCCCCCACCGACCTGGGCCGAGGCAGCCGTAGACAAGACGCAGAAAGCGAGGAAAGCGGGAAATAAGAAGATCACGCGCGTAGGGTTCATTGTTTTTCCTCCATGAAGCAATTGTTACAGAGTAACTGTCAGGGCGGAGACTAACCTACTTGGATAAGAAAGTACAGGCAAAGGGGGCGCACGGGCGGTCTCAACTCTTTACCCGGGAAGAAATCAGCTAGCGCCGTGCAGCCTTTCGGCGACATCGGAAAGACCCGCGGCTTCGAGCACGGCGCGGGTGGGCCGGCCTTGCTGGTCGAGACCGCGGGCGGCGTAGTAGTCGCGGCGCAGCCTCTCGGAGTCGGGCACCGAACCGGCCGCGCCGCCGTCGGGAAGCGGTATCAGGACCTTCTTGGGCAGGCGATCGTCGGCGGCCGTTATACCCATCAGGTTGATTAGCGCCCTCTTTATCAGCCAGGTTCTGGCGCCGATCTTCAGGTAGTCGTCCATTGTCAGATCCAGGCCGCAGAAAGCATTGAGCGCCGCCAGCGGATCTCCCGAGGCCATGGTCCACATGTCGAAGGTACACAGCAGAAGCGAATTGCACTGCACGCCGAAATCCTCGGCCCGCTTGACCACCTCGCCCTTGCCCTCGTCGCTCTGGCCGTCGTAGTTATCCGAGAAGCCCATGTCGGTCCAGTCGACCATGCCCTGCTCGATGGGATGCATCAGGTGGGCGTTGTGACAGGCGCCGCGGTTGGACATCATGTAGGCCAGCCCCAGCCCGTGCCAGCCGCGCGGGTCGTGCATCGGCAGCTCGAGCCCCTTGATCTCGGCGGTCAGATCGGCGGCCCCTTTGCCTATCCTGCGCGCGGCCTCGCGGCTGCCCTCTGCCAGGATGTCTCCGATGCCTTCGCGCTTGGCTATCTTGTGAACCAGCTCGAGGATCGCACCTGCGTTGCCCCAGCGAAGATCCAACCCGTCCAAATCTTCGCGCGAGAGGATGCCCTCGTTGTAGCAGTCCATGGCGAAGGCCACGGTCGACCCGCCGCTTATCGTATCCATGGCGTAACGGTTACACCACTCGTTGATCTTCAGGATCGACGCGGCATCCGAGTTTTGGCACAACGATCCGAAGGCCGCGGCCGTCTCGTATTCGGGGCCGGGGCCCTGCTCCATCTTGTATTCGCCCTCCTCGTTCTTCATCACCCGCTTGGAGGCTATCGGACAATTGCTGCAGGCTCCGGGTTTCACCAAGAACTTGTCGGTCATGGCCGGGCCGCCGATCTCGGCCGAGATCTCGAGCGCCTCGCCGACGCGGTAGTTTTTTATCGGCACGTCGCCGGTCATCATGCCCAGGTCCATTGACGAGTTGGTGCCCATCTCCGTAAGGCTCTGCGCCGGAACCGACTCGCGGATGCGGGCGAAGATTCTCTTACGCAATTCGGCAAGCGCTTTTTCGTCATGCGCCTCAATCTTGCCGCTGCCGCGGCAGGCTATCGCCTTGAGCTTTTTTACGCCCATCACGGCGCCCATCCCGGTGCGCCCGGCGAAGTCGTGCTTGTCGTGGCAGACGGCGGCGAACTTGACCAGGTTCTCCCCGGCCTGCCCGATGCACAAGACGCGCGCGGCCTTGCCCTGTCCGAAGAACCCACGCAGCTCGTCCACCGTCTGGTAGGCGTCCTTGCCCCACAAACCCGCGGCATCGACCAACTCGACTCGCTGATCGTCGATTGCCAATGTCAGCGGGACGTCGGACGCCCCGCGCACGATGACGCCGTCGTAGCCGGCCGCCTTCAGTTCGGGAGCAAAGCTGCCGCCGCAGGTCGACTCGCCCCAGATGCCGGTCAGCGGAGACTTTCCGCAGATTGCGAAACGAGATGCGCCGGGGATCTTCGAGCCGCCCAACAGGCCACACATGATATAAAGCGGGTTTTCCGCAGAGAGAGGTTCGAGATTGACGTCCTCCTGATCGAAAAACAGCCGGGCCGCCAGCCCCGCGCCGCCCAGGTAATCCCGCCACAGCTTTTCATCGATCTTGATGCGTTCGATCTTGCGCGTTCCCAGGTCGACTTCCAGCGCCACTCCGGTGATACCATGCATGCCGTTCCTCCCGCGTATATGTTCACCTGAAGGCCCGATGCTATCCAACTCCTGCACTTGAATGCAAGCCATGATCTTTTTTGCAGCTTGTCTCAGCCCTCGCGTGATAAGCTGCTTATCTCTCGACAAACTCCAAGGAGGCCCGCAATGCCGGAACGGATGGTGAAGCAGTTCATGGAAATGGTGCGTATCGACTCCGAGTCGGGCAACGAGGCGCGTATGATGGACTACCTGCTCGGGGAACTCAAGGGCCTCGGAGGCGAAGTCGCGCTCGACGACTACGGCAACTTGCTTGCGAAATTCCCCGAAAAGGGCTGCAGCGGCAAGCAGCCCGTCCTGCTCTCGTGCCACGCTGACACCGTCAAGCCGGGCGTGGGAATCGAACCCGTGCTCGAAGACGGCGTGATCCGCTCCGCCGGCGATACGATCCTGGGGGCCGACGACAAGGCGGGAATCGCCGAGGTGCTCGAGGCGATCCGCATCGCCGAGGTGCACCCGCCTTTGGAGTTCGCGGTCTCGCGCCAGGAGGAAGTCGGCCTGCTGGGAGTCAAGAAGATGGACTTCTCTCGGATCGAGGCCAAGCGCGGCTTTCTGATGGACAACGACAGTCTTGACACCATCGTCGTCGGCGGACCGTCTTATTTCGCTATCGACGTTGTGGTAAGCGGCAAGTCGGCCCACGCCGGCATGGAGCCGGAAAAGGGAATCAACGCCATCCAGGCGGCCGCCAAGGCCATCGCCGCGCTCGAACTCGGCCGGCTCGACATCGGAATGACGGCCAACGTGGGCGTGATCGAGGGCGGCTTGATCCGCAACGGCGTGCCCGACAAGACAAGTTTCTTGGCCGAGTGCCGTAGTGCCGATCACGACAAGGGTGTCGAGTTGGCGGGCAAAATGGAGCGCATCATTCGCGAACAGGTCGAATCCACGGGCGCCAAGGTAAGCATCAAGATCGACAACCTGTGCCGCGCGGTGACCATTGCCGACGACGCGCCCAGCGTTATAATAGCCCAGGCGGCTTACAGGAAAGTGGGCATTGAGTCCAAGCCGATCCTGATCACCGGCTTCACCGACGCCTCGATCTACAACAACCAGGGCATCGAGATGGCCGTGGTCGGCGTCGGCGCCAAAAACGAGCACTCCACCGACGAGAGTATCTCTGTTACCGACATGCAAAAGGCCCTGCAGGCCCTGGTTGAAATGCTGCGCCTGAGCGCCGAATAGACCGATCGGGGGATTTGCATGATCAAGACCAAGACATTGACTAGTTGTTTCCTGGTTCTCATCGCGGCGCTCGCCTTGGAGGGGTGCGGTTCCAGTTCGGCCACAGGAGACGGTGGCAGCGACGGTGACGCCGGGACATCGTGCAGCGTCGACACGGATTGCCCGGGGACCCTGTTCTGTGTAGACGGCCGGTGCGTCTCTTGTCGCACCCGATCCGACTGCTCTGTCAACGAAATCTGCCAGGCCGGAAGATGCGTCAAGGAGTGCCCCATTGACGACCGTTGCGAGGCGGGCGGGGCCTGCTGTCCCGGTGATTACCAGTGCGTCGATCGTGTCTGCCGGCCGCCTTGCGACGGGATACGTTGTGGTCACCGCAGTCAGCTTTGCTGCACGACGAGCCAGGTGTGCGAGGACGAGAGATGCGTGATCGACTGCGGGGCCGAGCGGCGCTGCGGCCGCAACCTTGACCTTTGCTGCCAGCCGGATGAGATTTGCTACGGGTTCTCCTGCACCAGTCCCGAGGGGACCTGCCAAACCCAGAGCGACTGTCCCCCCGATCAGGTGTGCGAGGTGGACCTGGGGGTGTGCCTGGATCGCGAGGTCGTGGGCGATTGCATCTACCGTCCTCCGGTGGGCGTTTTCGACCCGCAGCAAGAATGGGAGTGGGTCGCAAGCGCGGTCGAGCCGGATTTCAACCAGATCATGATGGCCCCAGCCGTGGCCAACCTGACAGACGACAACGCCGACGGTTCGGTGGATCAGAAGGACATCCCTGACGTGGTCTTCATCAACTTCAACTCCGCCGGCGCCTATACCGGGCGGGGTGTGCTGCGAGTGGTCAGCGGGGACGGCTCCGGCGAGCATCTCAACCTGAGCGACTACAACGTGCACCCTGGAAGCTGCCCGGCGCTTGGCGACCTCGATGCTGACGGGATTCCTGAGATCGTGGTGGACAAGCAACTGGCGGCAGACAAGTCCATCACCGGCACCTACGCCTTCCACGCCGACGGGTCGTTGTACTGGTTGGCGGATGGGACCGGCTGCTCGACCGGCGGGCCGGCCATCGCCGATCTGAACGGCGACGGTGTACCTGAGGTAATCACACAAGACACCATTCTTACTCATGACGGCGCCGTGCTGTGCCGCTTTCCCGCGGGTTCCCGGGTGCCCGTGGCCGCGGATATCGATCTGGATGGAGACACACAGGAGGTGCTCAGCGGCCGGGGCGCCTATCGTGCCGTCGCCGACCCAAACGGCGACTGCGAGATGATCTGGGAACTTGCGGCCGGCGGTTATCCGGCCGTTGCGAATTTCGACGCCGATCCCTACCCCGAGATCGTCATGCCGGTGAACGGCCAACTGGTGCTTCTGAACCATGACGGCACGGAAGCCTGGTCGGTCCCGATCCCCCTCGACATGCCGCGCATCAATGACATTTACGGCATCGATGACTGTAGCGCGAGTACCAGCAAGGCCTGCCTGCCGGGAGGCGGCCCTCCCACCATCGCCGACTTCGACGGCGACGGGCAACCCGAGATCGGGCTTGCGGCTCGCTGGTACTACCTGGTGTACGAATCGGACGGCAGCATACTCTGGGCCCACAAGACGCAGGATTATTCATCGGCGGTGACCGGCTCTTCGGTCTTCGACTTCGAGGCGGATGGAAGGGCCGAGGTGGTCTACAACGATGAGCTCTTCTTGCGGGTATACAAGGGCGCCGGCGGTGCCGGCGACGCCGATGGGGATGGCTTCACAGACGCCGATATAATGATCGAGATCCCGAATCCTTCCGGAACGCTGCTCGAATATCCCCTGGTGGTGGACGTGGATGCGGACGGGCGAGCCGAGATCGTCCTGGCCGCCAACAACTATGCATTCTCGGGCTTTACGGGCCTGCGGGTCTTCGGCGATGCCTTGGACAACTGGGTAGGCACCCGCCGCATCTGGAACCAGCACAGTTACCACGTGACGAACATCTGCGACGGGGTAGACCCGGCCTGCGGATCGGCGGACAACCGCTGCGGCGCCGTGCCGAAGTCGGAACGACGCAACTGGGATCTGGACTGGTTGAACAACTACCGGCAGAACGTACAGGGAGAAGGCGTGTTCTGGGCCCCCGACCTGGTGGTGATCAACTTGACTGTGGTCTGCGAACTGGACATGTCCATCTACGTGACTTTCGATGTCATGAACCAGGGCAGCCGGCTGGCGCCCATGGGTGTGGCCGCGAGCGTGTATGCAGGCCAGACGCTGATCGAGACGGTGCACACAACACGGCGCCTGCTGCCCGGCCAACTCGAGCACTTCAACCTGACCTGGCCCCTGCCCGGAGATCTGCAGCAAAACAGCTTCGACCTGCACGTCGGGGCCGACGACCTTGGTGACGGAAGCGGCGAGTTTCACGAGTGCGAAAACGGGGGAGAGGACAACAATACGACAACCATCCAGGGCGTTTACTGCGGTGTCGAAACCTGAAGCCCTATCCGCGTTTGCGTGAGAGCAGAAGCAAAAGCACCAACATACCGAGTCCGCCCGGGACACTCGGTGTGGCCGCGCAAGCGCAGCCGCCGCCCTCGATTTGGCTGCCTTCGACGATAGTGCAGCGATCACGGCTGTCTAGCGGGCAAGGATCGTCAAAATCACATACTCCGTCCCCGTCTAAATCTGAACAGGGCTGGCATTCGTCGGCCGGATCGCGGGGGCAAACGTCGAGGGTATCGCACACTCCGTCCCCATCGTGGTCGTCGCAGGGGATGCAGGTGTTGTCGGCATCGTCCGGGCAGGGATCGACGCAGGTGGGCAGGCCGTCACCGTCGAAGTCGGACTTGTTTGCACAGGCAGAGCAGTCGTTGGACGGGTCGCCTGGGCAAGGATCGATTTCGTCGCAGATGGAGTCCTTGTCGATGTCGAGACAGGCGACGCACTCATCGGCCGGATCGTCCGGGCAGGCGTCGGCCACGTCGCAGACGCCGTCTCTGTCTGCGTCCGGGCAACCATCGCACAGGTTGCCGGCGTCGTCCGGGCAGATATCGAACGAGTCGCAGATTCCGTCCCCGTCGGCATCCGCGCATGCCAGACACCCGTCATCGGGATCCTGCGGGCAGGGATCCTGTGCATCACATGCTCCGTCGCCGTCGTAGTCGACTATGACATTCTTGCAGCCTATCTTTGCCAGACACTCGTCCCGGGTGCACTCGTCGCCGTCGTCACAGGCCGTGTCGTTTGGCAGAGCGACACACTCACCCGCAACCCGATCGCAACCGTCGTCGGTGCAGGCAACTCCATCGTCGCAGTCGGAATCCTGCAGGCACTCGACACAGGCTTTTAGTTGCTCGTCACAGCGGCCGCCAGCCTGGCAGGGGTTGCCGGCCGGCACACAGCCTGAATGGATATTGCAGCGCCCCGGCCCGTTGCAGAAGACGCCGTCGTCGGGGCAACTGGAATCGTCGGGAGTAAAAACGCAGCTTCCCGCCAGGCAACTGTCGTCGCTGCAATCGACCCCGTCGTCGCAGACATGCCCGCACGAGCCGCAGTTATCGGCGTCGACGTTGTTATCCTGGATGGGATTGGCGACCAGCGGACAGTTGTCGACGTCGTCGTTCACGCCGTCGCCGTCGGTGTCGGGATTCAGCGGGTCGGTCTCGTCGGCGTCCATCAGGCCGTTGTGATCGACGTCTTCCTGTCCGTCCGCCAGGTTGTCCGAATCGCAGTCGGGATCAGTGGGATCGGTCGTCGTGGCCGGGTCTTGATCGGGCACAAAGACCGCCGGGTCGGTCCCGGAAAGCGGGCCGGCCCCGTCCGGGTCGGCCACAGGGGAGGTCAATCCGCTTTCGGTGCCGTCGAGGATCCCGTCGCCGTCGCTGTCGGCTTCGAGCGGGTCGGTCACGTATCCGTCCGCTCCGGCAATCGTCTCTTCGCCGTCGGCGATCCCGTCGTCGTCGCTGTCGGCGTCGTCGGGATCGGTGCCCAGCGCGTCCTCCTGCGAATTCGATAGCCCGTCACCGTCGGCATCGTCGTCTCCGACCTCGACAATCACCAGGTTCGACGAGCGAGGCAAGGTGGTATCGGATGTTATACCGGCCAGGTTGCTGATGGTTGTGCCGTCGGGAACACCTGCATCCAGAGACACCCTGAACGACATAACATAGGCCGCGCCGGCCGTCAGATCGGCGAAGATGCACGAGACGCCGCCCGGAGTAGTCGCATCGAAGTCGCACTCGTCGTCGCCCGCGCCGTCGCTCATCGGCTGCGGGCCCGTGCCCAGGTCGAGTGTCAAAGAGCCCGGAACATAGGTGGTCTGCGCTGGCAGCGAATCCGTGACCTGGGCATTGACGGCGTCGATGGAGCTTTCATTGGTGATGGCCAGGCTGAAAATAATTTGATCGAGCGGCAAGACCCACTGCGGCGCGGCCCGCTTGAAGAGCGCCAAAATCGGGTAGTCAACCCGGGTGGCGACGGTGTTGGAGTCGACCCGCGGCAGGTTGTCGGAAAACCCGCCGGCCGTATTTTCGATAATTGTGCCCTCGGGCAAGGCGCGCACCCGCGCCTGGAAGCTCAAGCTGGCCGAGTCCTGGGCGTCGAGATCGCCAATGCTCCAGTTGATGGTTCTGGTGGACAGGTCGTAGCCGCCGGACCCGGAGGCCGAGACAAAATCCAACCCCTCGTGCAAGGCGTCCCTGACGACGACGTTCTCGGCCAGCTCGCCCGCCGAGCTCGAGCTATTGACGACGTCGATGGTGTAGCTGAGCACGTCTCCGGTGGTGGCTTGTGTCAGGTCGACCTGCTTGGTAAGCGCCAGGTTGGTCTTGGTCACCCGGAAGCCGTCGCGCGGCTCGAGTGCGCGGCCAAGGTAGAATCCGCGCGCCAGGGCCTCGAACAGGCAGGCGCCGTCCGGATCCGACGCCTCCCAGCGGACGCTGAAAGAAACACTCAGCTCCTGGCCCGAGTCCATGCCGGCGTTGAGATCCCAGGACAGGGTGCGGGTCACGCCATCGCTGCTGTCGGTCGGGTTTTGAGCCTGTGTCGAAGAATCGGGAAAGGTGACGTTGGCCGAGTCTGCGACGTAGGCGACGGCGTCCGGCATCTCGAGTGTGAGATCGACGCCGCCGAGGCCGTTGAAATTGCCGCTCCTGACCGTTATTGTGACTCCGACGTCGCCGCCGGCCGCGGGCACGCTGGTGGCGGACGGCGTTCCGTCGGCGCTCAGGACAGGATCGAGAAACTCGTAAACCTGAGCGTCACGACCAAGGACAATGTACTCCTGAAAACCGGCCGGCAGGCTCTGAGCCCCGGCCGGCTGCGCCAGGATGGCGGCCGATGCAAGAGCAAACAAAATGGCATGCCGAATGCGCTTGATCCTCAATGTACCTCTCTTGTCAATGACGTATATAGATACTAACACGTCATCCCCTCGGCGACCAGTTCTGAACTTGACCGGCGGCCGTCAAATACATACCTTGGCAGCATGATCGATCATCCCAGTTCGGCTGAGTCCGGCGATCTCGGACCGCCAAGCGCCGAAAAGCATCGACGCCCCGGCCGCCGCGGGCTGGTGATCGACGGGGTGCTTTTGCTTTGCGTTCTGCTATGCGGATGGATTCTTCTCGAGCCCGGCGTCTTCTCGGTCGACGAGAGCCACTACCTGCTGACCACAGACGCCTTCGCCCAGAGGGGCTCGTTTCAGATCGAAAACGGCTTCGAGCGTTACCGGGCGCGCGAACTGCTGTTCTTCTACACAGTGGTTCCCGACGACATCGAGCATCTTGGAAGCGTGTCTACGGTCCCGCCCTATCATGCGATCCTGGCGGCACCGTTTCTCTTGCTCTTCGGGCTTTCCGGCATGTTCTGGCTGAACCTGCTCGCCTTCGCGGCGACCTGTATAGCAGTCCGGCGCCTGGCCGAACGGCTTGCGCCCCATGGCCCGTTTGCCATGGTTGTCGCCGCTGTTTTCGCACTGGGCTCCTGCGGCCTGGAGTACGCGCTGGGCATCTGGCCGCACGCGCTATCGCAGGCCCTGGTCGCATGGGCCGTGCTGATCTTTCTGCATGCCGCCGAGTCGAGCGGCAGGCGCGCCTGGATATTTTCCTGCCTGGCCGGGCTGCTGCTATCCGTGGCAACCGGTGTGCGACTGCAGAACATCGTCTGGCTGCCGGTATTCCTGGTCATGAGCCGCTTGGCGCTCGGCTGCTCGTGGCCGCTGCTCGTCTCGCACCTGGCCGGCTGGATCCTGCCGCTGGCGGGTTACTCGCTAATAAATCTCGCCCGCCTGGGCACGCTCAACCCGTTCACCTACGGGACGCATGCTGCGCTGGGCGGCTCGCTGCCCGTCCGCTTTTTCAGCTGGGTGGGATGCCATCCCTGGGTCTTGGCGATCGCCGCCGTCGCGGCCGCGGCGGTTTTTTTACTCTGGCGCAGGCTGCGCTGGAGGGGGCTGCTGCCGGGGCTCGTCTTGGCCGTCGCCGGGGCGCTTGCGGTATCTCCAGAACTGAGGGCCATCTCGGCACATTGGCTTTCGATGGCCGGGTTTCATCTTATTGACAGCGCTTTCCTGCCGGCCAAGACGGTCTCGATGGGTTCGGTCGGCAACCAGCTCGGCCAGGTGCTCTACGGGGGCGTTCTGAAGAAGGGTCTTTTGGAGGTTGCGCCCATACTGGTTCTTTCGTTGCTTATCTTGCTTGCCAAAAAGATACGTCCGGCCACACCAAGTGAGCTGGGTTTCATCGCCGGCACGGGCCTGCTCGGTGCGGCGGTTCTGCCGCTGATTCTGAGCGCGGGCGGTCTGTGCTTCAACCCGCGATACCTGCTCGAGATCGTCCCCGCGCTGCTGGTCGCCTCGCTGTATTTCGGCCTCGGGCTTTCGCCCTCATGGGCCGCACTTGCCGCCGGCGCCGGGCTGGGCGCTGGCCTCGCGCTTCCAAGCGTCTTGCATCCCGGAAGCGTCGGCGATCCATCAAGCAGCCTGCTGTCCGTTCTGGCCCCGCTGGGAGTTTCCGTTTGCCTGCTCGCTGCGACCGCGCTCGCCCTGTGGAAGAAGGATCTGGCACACGGCGCGATTCGCCGGGCGGCTGCCGTTGTGCTGGGCGCCGCCTTGGCCTACGGAACCATGATCCAGCTAGGCGTTGATCTGAAGCGTTCGCTGAGCATACGCCATTACGCCGGCCGCATGCTCGAAGAAGGCCGGAAGGTACTTCCGGACAACGCAGCGCTTCTGGCCTGGGAAGCGCGCAAGGACGTCTTCTCTCCTTTGAAACTCGATCGAGACATTCTGATAGCGGGAGTCGCCCGGGGGGACGAGAACGTCCCCGACTTGATCCGGCGCTTGATTGCGGATCGCCGGGTCTATGTATTGAAGTCGGGAATACCAGCCGACGTCTGGGCCAAGTGGTCGGCGCCCTACCAGTTGCGGGAACATGAGCGCCACGGCCTTGTGTTCGTGGAGCTTATTGTAAACAAATGAAACTCGCAGCAACATCAATTAGACGGGGACGGAGTGAGGTCGGGGGACGGGGCGCCGGCCTTGGCACGCGGCAACTCGACCTGCATCGGTGTGCTTATAAAGATCGGCCTGATCGCTAACTCAGCGAATACCAGGCGCGCGTAGAGGCGTGAAGCCAGCTTGGGCCCTAAATCGCGACTCAGGATGGCCCACTGCAGCTCGTGCCAGAGGGGCAAAAGCCGCATCGGATTGGCGGGCAGCTTGTGTGGGCCGCACAGCTCGGGCAGAGGTTTTTCGAGCTTGGGGCAGTAGGCCCGGCGGCAGCTCTCGGCGATGATCGCGGCACGCCTATCGGGTGGCACGGCCGCGATCTCTCCGAAAGCCTTGCGGCAAACCGTCTCCACGTAAAGATCCTTGCAGGCGCCGGCCAAGACCGTGAACTTCGAGGCTGGGCCCATACCGCGAGCCGCCTGCTTCAATCCATTCAGGCATTTTTGAACCGCTTCGCCGGCATGCGGGTTGCGCGGCCGCTGACGACAGGCTGAAAACGGCACGAGCAGGCAGGCCGACAGTACCAGGCAGGTTGTCCTATTCATGGCACGATTCCCACGCAGGTGACTCCCGCAATCACAGCCCGGTTGTTGCTCTCGAGGCACTCGGTGCGCTGGCTGTCATAATCGGCCAGCACCGTGACGTCGTGCGGGTCGTCCACCGGGGCAGTCGCGCCGGGCCAGACGCAGCTAATCTCCTCGCAATCGCCGGGAAACAAGTCCTTGCTGGTAGTTGCCGAGCAGATCAATGTCCCCCCTTGGTCAGGGTCGCCGTCGAAGAAACCCACACCGGCGCCGGTGGCGAAGGGATTGGTGCCCCGATTGCAAACCCGAACCGACATAGTCAGGTTGCCGTCGCCGTCGCACTGAACCTGGAAAGCCCCCTGCCCGGCGGTCATGTCGGGAGAGTGGTGCGGGTTCAGATCGCCCTGGATGTTTTGGCGAAAGTTGTTCAAGCCGGACACCCTCCAGTTGAGTTGCGCCGTTGAAGTCCGCGGAATGGTCCCGTCCTCATTGACGTTGGTCACGGCGTAGGCGTGCTGATTCCAGATCGTCCGCGAGCCCACCCAGCGATCGAGACTGTCGCGGTAGACGCGCACCCCGTTTATGCTTCCCAGCCACTCGGCGCGGCAGGTGTTGCCGCTGCCCGCGGTGCCGGCAGGCGGCGGAGCGCAGACAAAGCCGCCGCCCGGGCACTCGGCGTCCTGGGCGCAGCGGCAGTAGCCCTGGTCGCATGTCTGGCTCATGCAGTCATCCGGGCCCTTGCAGGGCAACCCGACGAACAACGGGTCCATCGGATTACCGTGCGGGCTGGTCTCGTAGGCCGTACCGCCCATGTCCTGGGGCGAGGTTCCGCAGCTCTGGTTCGAGGGCACGACCAGCTCGGCCGAGAAATCTCCGTCCACGTCGGCCACGATTGGGTTTTCGTTCCAGGTGCAGGACGAGCGCCATTGCGAGTAAAGCACCGTCCCGTCGGTACCGCGGTAGACGCGCACGAAGCACTCGTCGGCATAGACCGCCTCGACTACTCCGTCCCCCTCGAAATCGAACAGGGATGAGCCGGTTATGTTCGAGGAGTGGTCCTGCGAGGGTTGGCTCCAGAGGATGCCGTCCGTCTTTAAAGTCGGGCAGCTGGCGACGTCCGGAGCGCCGGTGCAATCGGGGTCGAAGATGGTCATCGAGTCGGAGGCGGCCGCGGCCAACTCGGCCCGTCCGTCGCCGTCGAAATCTCCTATGGTCGGCGGGCCGCCTCCGGAGGAGGCCGGAAGCGATACAGGGCCGAAGACGGTTCGTCCGGCCAGCGTGTCGATGCGAGCTTGCCCGCCGGCAACCACCGCCACCTCGGCGATGCCGTCGAGAGTCGTGCGATCGTCGGCGCCCGCGTCTGCCGTGTAGCTGCCGAAATCGGCCACGGCGGTGTAGCCCGAGCCCGTGGCCGCGCTCCACTCGGCCTGCCAGGCATGGGCCGCCGGGTCGAACTCCCAGACGGCGTCGCCCCCGGCCATCTCCACCTTGCCGTCGCCGTCAAGATCGGCCACGACCGGGAATCCAATTCTGAAAAGCGCACCCAGCCCGAGCGTGTTGTCGATCAGCAATCCGTTCGAATCGTAGACCAGCCCGCCGCTTAGCACCTCGGGCAGGCCGTCGTCGTCGAGGTCGGAAAGCGAGGGACCGCCCCAGCCGGTGGAGCCCTCGCTGAAGACCACCGGGGCGCCGTTGCCGTCGTGACCCGTCCAGAGCGTGTCCCATGATTGCGTTGCGGCATTGTACTTGTAGGCGATCACACCGCCCGTATTCAGGTGGGCGACGATTTCCGGGCGACCGTCCGGGTCGCCGTCCAGGTCTCCGATGGCCACCGGGTTACAGCCGTTGAGGTATGGCCCGAGTGAAAACTGGTTCTGGCAAGTGGCCCCGTCGATGATGCGCATTACGCCGTCCTGGTCGGTCATGACGCCCGAGTCGCCGTCCGGGGCGTCGTAAGAGTTGAAGACGATCGAGGGCCGCACCACGGCGGGATCGCCGTCGAAGTCGAAGTCGGCAACCGTCGGCGTCCCGAGCACCTGGATGTGGCCGGGAAACTCTCCCGGCTCGGGCGCGGTCCACTCGCACTGCAGTGCCGGCTGGAATAGCCCGGCGATGATAAGCCGCGAGCAGTCAGGGTTGGTGTCGCCGCGGGGACCCTCGCCGTAGGGTATGCAATTACCCTGGTTGCAGTAACTGTCTTCCTGGCAGTCGCCGTCTTCGGCGCACTCGCCGTTGTCGGTAACGCAGGAATCAACCAGGCAGATTTCACCCTCGGCGCAACAAACTGCTCCGCAGGTAATTCCGCTATCGCTTTCATGATCGCAGTCGTTGTCCAGCCCGTCGCAAAGCTCGGCCGCCCCGGGATGAACTTCCTTGTCGGAGTCATCGCAGTCGCCGCCCTTGTCGCAGTTTGTCCCGTATCCGTCGCCGTCGAGATCGATGCAGCCCGCCGGGACGCAGCTTCCGTTCTGGCAAACCTCGCCGACGGGGCAATCTCCGTCCCGCAGGCAAGGAACGACGCAGGCGCCGTCACGGCACTCTTGGCCGGCCGAGCAGTCTCCGTCCCCCTCGCACTCCGCGCGGCAGGCGCCGCTCCTGCACACCTGTCCCGCGGCGCAGTCGGCATCGGAGTTGCAAAGTCGAGGCCCGCTGGTCTTGTCGTTTGAACAACCACCCGCAAGCAACGACGCGGCCATAATCATCAAGCCAAACCATCTCATCGGGTAATCCTCCTTCTGAATGAACACTTCCAGTATGCAACCGTGGACGCCGGGCGCGCAAGTGGTGTGAACAAATGGGGACGGAGTGACTTAACAAATGAACAAATGGGGACGGAGTGACTTCAAGAGTGCCGGTCTATTTCGTTACCTATGTATACGGTCTGGACCGCGTGTGTCCGGATTTCGGACACCTTGCCCTGTTTTCATACAGCGCAATATTTTTCCGCCTCTTACAATGCCCCGTTTTCAATGCGTTCTCAGATTATTGCTTCGGCGGGCACGATCTTTGCTTTGTTTGGCGCTGTCATGTCAAGACCGGCTCGAAAAGACATCCTCGGCGACGGCCCGGCAATCGTGCATCTAACCGCCAGGGCCCACAACCGCGACTTCCTTCTGGCCGACCCAGTGGTCAAGACCACTCTCTACCTGCTTCTCTTCATCTACAAGACCGTCTACGGCATCCTGGTCTACGACTACGCTTTCATGGATTCGCACATCCACCTTATCTTGTACGTCCCCAGTACCGAGGCACTCTCAAGGTTCATGCAGCAGGTCTTCAGCCAACTGGCCCGTCTTGTCAACAAGCGCCTCAATCGTTGCGGTCAGGTGCTGATGGACCGCGCCCATACCCCGGTCATCCAGGACGGCCGGCATTTCATCAACACTATGCGCTATATCGATCTCAACCCCGTCCGAGCGGGAATGGTCGCCAAAGCCAAGGACTATGCCTGGAGTTCTTACCGCTACTATGCATACGGGGAACACGATGACTTGATCGATCCCGCGCCGGAATACCTGGGCTTGTCGAAGGTGGCCGCGATTCGACGCAAGACCTACCAGGAACTGGTGACGAATCTCCTGGCGCGCGGCGAGTGCCGATTGCCTGAGATGACGACCTGGTACTACATCGGCGACCCGGCCTGGGTGATCGGAAAAATGAAGCGAGCCGGATTCATCAAACCGCGCAAGCCTCCGAGCCTCTTCGGCGGCTGAACACCCTTGAACACCACCGGAGCGTAAGGACACGGAGCAGGTTCAGGGCTCGTTCCTTGCTTCGCAACCTTTTTTCCGGCGGTGAACGATTCCGATTAGCAGAATAAACCAGCCTAACCCTGCCGTGGACCCGGTTGCACTGCAGCCGCAACCTCCCTCGATGCGCCCGCTCGTGTCCGCCGGTGTGATTCCGTCATCATGAACGCCGTCGGCGGCCTCGCCGTTTCCGTCGGCGCCCGCGTCCGCGTCCCCACCACCGTCATCCCCGCCCGCATCCACTCCGTCCCCGTTTCCGCCGTCCGGACTGGTGCCCGCCCCAACGATGACCGTGTGCCCGTCGCTGCGCTCGTCCTCGAAGAAAAGCACCCCGTGCTCGTCGCTTGTGGAGGTGAAAGTGGCGTCGCCCACCTTGACGTCGTAGGCGCTCGCGGCTGCCAGGTCGCCCACCACAACGTGCACCGGGCGCCCGGCGTCGAACTCGTAGCTCAGCCCGTCGATCGGACCGCTGGTGCCGAACCACACCACCCAGTCGCCCGCGAACACTCCGCTCGCGCCGGACGATTGAAGCAGCTCGGCCGGTTCCATCGCGGCGACATCCTGGTCGACAAGCTGAAAGGCGTGTAAGAAATTGTCGAAAGATGCGGGCGCAGCCGGAGATATCTCCAGGCGGTGCGTGCCGGCGAACTCGACTCCGTCGGCCGGCGGATAATTAACGCCGTCGATCTCCCATTCATATCCGCTGCCGCCTAGCTGGACGACCTCGGCCCCCTGCGGTAGCAAGGTCTTGACGAACAGGCGTCCCTGGCCGTCGTCGACGCGCCAAGCACCGCCGTCGTCGACGAATTCAGCCTGGCCATGCAACAGGAAACGCTTCTTGAAGGATGCATCCCGGCTCTCAATACGATCGAAGACGACGAACCGGTCGGGGCGCAACCAGACGAACTCGCGGGTCACCCGCGATACTTTATCTGGATTATATGAGTTGGTCAGATCGGCCGAGATGAAGTCGAAGTAGGGATCCGCGCGCGTGCTCAGGACCATCCGACAGGTATCACAGTCCGGATCCTCGATCGGAGAGTTGTAGTAGTCGGTGTTGCAGCCCAGGCTCTGTCCCCCGTCGTTGTGATCGGTATTCGAGAAAATCTCGCCGGGCATGCTAACCGTCAAGGTGTTGTGGGCGATGGTGCGCCGTGCATAGTTGTAGTGATGCGCCGAGCCCCAGTGATCGTAGTAACCCGAGTCAACCGCCAGGTATCCCTTGCGCCAAACCGAGAAATGACCGTTGTCGGCCTGCTGGTGGCCGCCGCGGAAACGGGCGCAGGCGAACATGGCCAGCGCATCCGTAAGCTGGTTGCCTTCGCGCATGATGACCTCGCCAAGGTCTGCGAAATGTGACGACATGCGGCCCGCCGGCAACGTCCGAGTCGTGGCGCCCTGTTGATACCAGAGCACGTCGTTCATCAAGGCTACCTTGTAGTACGACTCGGCGTAGCCACCGCTGTCGTAGTAGGCGCCAATCCGGTCGTCCAGCAGGTACTGGGCGTACTCGGCCTCGGGGTAGCCGAGACGGGCGAGGTTGCTGTGTAACCCGGTCAAGTAATCCCTGACGCCCTTGCCCTCCGACTGGCTGCCGTCCAAGGCCTGCGACCAGCGGTCTTTGCCCTGGTCGGCCCAGTGGATCAGCGTGCCGTCCCTGGGGACGGTGCTGGCCAGGTACCAAAAAGGCAGGCTGCGCCAGAAAGACGAATCCTGGAAGAAGTCGAGCCCCGTGGCCGTGCGCAGGCCGTCCATGTCCACCAGCATGGGGTAGCCCATCTCACCGTCGAAATAACCCAGGCTCTCGTGCCAGCCTCCCATCTCACCCGCCACGCTGTTGAGAGCCGGGTGCTCGTGGTTGAACAGAAAATCGAACCCAGCGGCCAGGTAACGCTCGGCATCCGCGTCGCGCAGCCCCTCGCCGTGGAGCACAAGGCCCAGAAGCAGCACCGGCGCGCGCCCCAGGTAAAAGTGGTTATTGAAATCGCTGTGCTTATACATTTCGAGCAGGTAGTCTGCAAACACGCAGCTACCGTCGGCGATCGACTGCAAATCGGCCGGGTGATTCTTGAGATCCTCGAAGGTCCAGTCAAGGGCCAGCATCCAGCTCAGGCCGATCCAGCCCAGGCCCAGGTCTTGCACCTGATCGCGCAGGTCAACCCAGTGCTGGCGGTCGTTGGCGGCCAGCTTGAGCAGTAGTTCGCGGGCCCGGTCGGCATGTGCCGTCTGACTCCCAAGTAGGTACTGGAAAGCCATCACCTTGGCAACCCGGGCCGCCTGGGAGTCGTCGTAGTCAGTAAGCGGGTTGCTAAGATGCGCGGAGTTCGCGAACATCGCATTCATGTCGCACTGGTGCGAAAGCGCCCCCTGACAACGCGCGCCCAGCGCAGAAACATCCTCCACCAACAGGCGCGGGTGAGAGGCGGGAATCTCCCGAGTCAGCGAGAGATCCACCTGGGTGACCACGTCCCCGGCGGCCAGCGTCAGGCGCCAAGAAAGGTACTGCATGTCGCGTAACTCCAGCGGTACCGCCCCGTCCGAGACGACCCAGCCGCCCCAGGCGCCCGGATGTCCCCGTCGTTGCCCGTCGTCCTCGGCCCCACGCAGCTCGATTTGCATGCTGCTGCCCTGCACGGCGATCGTCGTCCAGCCGGGATCGGCGTTCATGCCGTTCAAGGCCTTCGAAGTCACCAGGCCCGGCCCCGCCAAGCTGCCGTTGATTACCCGCGGCACTTCGATCCAGTTGCCCTGGGAATCGTGGTAATCCCACTCACCGAGAGAAAGCACCGCGCCCCCCTCTATACTCCCGATCAAGTCGTCGTAGACGAGGTAGTCATGGAAGACAAAGCCGGCGGGAGCCGCGGACAGTCGCGGCGCGCGGGGTAAAGACAACAGCGCCGCGGCGACGACGACGACCAGGCAAGAATATCTGTCTCGCATGAGTTCCTACTCCGTCCCCAATAGTTTCGTTTATTTTCTTTTGGTTGAGCCAATCTGATTCAGTAACTGCACCACCGCCTGCCTCACCCTGGCCGGGCTCATCAGGGGCTCGCTGGCGTCCGCATCATGATCGCCCGGCGGGTTACCGGGCGATATCTGCAACACGGGCATGCCGCTGCTGCGGGAGAGATCCTGCGCCAGCAGGCTCAGACGATAGAGTACATTGTCATCCTGCGATACGTGCATCACCAGGCCGCCTACCATTCCGGATCCCAGCGGGTGCCACAGGGGACGGAGTGAAGGGCGGGCCGGCAGTAGCATCCAATCGAGCATGAAGTTCTCGCTCAGGTGCAGGCTGCCCAGGCGTCCGAAGCCGCGCCTGAGAGCCTCGATTTGCCCCTGCAGTTCCATTCCCGGCAGCTTGTGGATGCCGCCGACAAACTCCCGCAGCAGATCCTCGACCGGACATATGATGCACAGCTTGGCCCGCGTGACGCGATCTTTGGGTTGTCCTGCGGCGGCGACCTTGACCTTCAGCTCGTAGAGCAGGTCGTGCTGCAAAAGTGGCTCATTATCGGCGACTTCGGTGCACTCCGTCCCCGTTGGTGGTGGTGCGGCTTCGGCGATGCGCAAGACGCCTTTCTCGATCAGGGTCTGGATCGCGCGGCAGGCCTCGTAGTCGCTGACCCGGGCGTGATCTACCAGACTGCCTACGCTGTCGTAGAACTCGAGCAGGTTCATTATCTCTTGGGTAACCGGGTGCAGTCCCTCGTAGCGCTGCTTGAACTCGGGAACCGGAACCAGGCGCACGTTGTCGGCCGGCAATTCGGACCGCAAACGATTCAGCTCGTCGGCCTGGCGGGCGCCCTCGAGAAGCAGGATGTCCGTGCTGCGCCGGATGTTGATCTCCGGTGCGATCCTTTCGGGGGTGAAGGCGAAGGTTCCCGTCTGCCACACGAGCAGCCGGAAAAGCGCCTTCTCCCCTCCGTGGCGCCCGCAACCGGCATAGACCACGCTTCCGTCACGCACGTAAATTTGCGCCTCCTGGTCTTCCGCTGAGAGCTCGAGCAGGCCGGTCTTGCGATTGAGGTTGAAGATTTGCACAAGATCCACCAGCGAGATCTGCCCCAGGCTGCCTTCGATCTCGCGGCCCTCCTCGCGCACCTCTTCGGCAGTGGCCATCTTGCGGAATGTGGCCGCCACCACCGAAAGGAATTCGTCGTTGTTGAACGGCTTGCGGATGAAGGCCTCGCGGTAGCCCCAGCCGACGCTGTCGTCGGCGTGTTTACCGATCATGACTACCACCGGGATGTGCTCGGTGCGCGGGTTGCTGCGCAGGATCTGCACGAACTTCTTGGCCGCTATCAGCGGGCAGTCTTCGTCGAAGAGGATCAACTCGGGGTGTACCAGGATGGCCTTCTCGAGTGCCTTGCTGCCGTCGAGGGCGGCGCGCACGTCGTAACCTTCATCGTGCAAGGCGTTGCCCAGGCTGCGCAGCACCTCGCGATCGGGATCGGCTATCAGAATCACCTTTTGCGGCTTTTTATTCGCCAACGAGTGCGCTCCGTTATCAGTATTGCCGTTGGAAGTTGTAGTAATCCTGCAGCGAGGCGATCAGGTTTTCGACCAGGAACTGGTCGTGCGTGTGAAAGCCGTACAACTCGCCTGGGCCGGACACGTCCCCGGACACGGCGCCGAGGAAGGCATAGGCCAGCCTCTCGGACAGCACCAGCATGATGCGATAGCGATCAATGCTGTCATCGGTCAGAAAGACCCTCGTCAGCGAGGGGTGATCGGAGGCCATGGTTCCCTCCCCGCGCCTGCCCAGGACGAACAGCCTGGCCCGCTTGGCCTGCGAGAGAACCTTCTCCATCGGCCGCGGTTCGGCGTCGATCACCCCGCCGGCGTCGAAGAGTATTGCCCGCCGATCGGGATTGTCCACGGCCTGAATGGCCACCTCTTCCTGAATACCCGCAAACACCTGTCTGTCGAAGACGCCGTGGGCGCTGGTGCCGTCCACGTCCTCGGCCAGCCGGAATTCCGAGCTGGCGGACTCGAGAGTGCCGAGATAGTCTTCGGGACGTCCCACCAGCACCTCGACCATCTCCCAGAAGTTTTTATCCGAAAGGTGCAGGCGAAAGTACAGGCTCGATCGCACCCGGTCCATTTTCTCGCGGCAGACCCCCAGCAAGTCGTCGAAGTCGGTCCCGTCGAGCGGAAAGGTCGCCGAGCCCAGCGTGACGCCGACAGGATAGTCGCGGCTTATCTTGCTGATGAAAGGATCCGTCCAGAAGGCCTCACGGCTGCGGCGGATGAACATCTGCGCCCCGAGTGCGTCCGTTTCGGGAAGCAGGACGTAGTACTCGTAGTCGGAAACCTTGGCCAGTATGTCGGAGTCGCGCACTACCCGCGAGATGCTCTCGGCCAGCTTGCGCGACAGGCGCCCGCATATCTCGGCCTTGAAATGCTCGCGCAGAAAATCGAAGCGATCGATCACAACGGCCACCAGCGAAAACGAGCGCCCGTAGCGCCGGGCCTTGTAGATTTCCTTGCCGGCGTAGTCGATGAAGTAGGTCAGGTTGTAGGCGGTCGAACCCTGGTCTTTGAGCCCCATGCGCTCGAGGGCCTGGAAGCGGCGCGAGTTTTTCAAGCCGATGGCGGCGAACTCGGCCATGGTGCTGGTGATGTTGCGGTCGCGCTCGCTGAAGTCTTCCCTGAGCTTGTCCAGTAGAACCAGCAGGCCGACGGGCACCTGGTCCACCACCAGGGGAATGAAGAGAGCCTCTTTGCCGGGCCGCCGGCCGGGCAACCCGAGCACCAGGGCGGGATTGGCGAAAAAAGGTTGCCCCGCGCGAAAAGTGGCCAGCAAGGACTCCTCGCCGATCGACACGGAGGCCGGAAAATCGTCCAGCGTCACCAGGCCCCGGTAACCCGCCAGGTTGAACTTCTCGACCCCGCCCTCGGAGCGCTCTTCGGGGGAGGTCAGCCACAGCAGCCCTCCCTGCGCGCCGGTGGCCTGGATCATGTGACGCATGATCATCTCGCACAGGTTCTCGAAATCGAGCGTCGAGAGTATCTCCAAACAGCGCTTGTAGACCGTCTGGGCCTGCAGGTACTGCAGGCTCTCGTCCAGCAGCTTGTTCTGGCGGTCGAGCAGGCGCCGCCGCTCGAGCAGGCGATCGAGCGTCAAGAGCAGTTCATCGCGATCGACGGGCTTGACCAGGTATTCGAAGACGCCCATGCGCATCGATTGCACCGCCAGGCGCACGTCGTCCCGCTGGGTGATGACAATAACGTCCACCCAGGGATAGCTGGCGCGAATCTTTTCGGTCAGCACCAGGCCGTCCATGCCGCTCATCAGCAGGTCGGTTATGACGATGTCGAATCTCTCGCGGTGCAGAAGCGACATGGCCTGCTCGCCGCTGCGCGCGGTCTTGACCCGGTAGCGCCGCCCCTCGAGAATGTCGCTGAAAAGCTTGAGGTAGAAATCCTCGTCATCGACGAGTAAGACGCCTACTTCGTTCATTGTTCTCTGGCCGGCAGAGCGGGCAATTCGCCCGTGAACACTTGGGTGGCCGGGCCGCGCATCCAGACGGTGGAGAGATTTTCGGCGATGGTGATAAACAGGCTGCCGCCCGGTAAATTGACCGCTATTTCGCGGTCGAAATCAACTTTGCCTGCCAGGGCCGCGGCGGCCGCCGACGAGCAGGCGCCCGTTCCGCAGGCCTTGGTGATGCCGCAGCCGCGTTCCCAGACAACCAGGTCGATCTCGGTGCGGGTCTTGACCTCGGCCAGGTCGACGTTGACGCGCCGGGGAAACAGGGGATGGGTCTCCAACAGCGCGCCGCGCTTGCGCGCCAGGGAAAGGTCGGCCTTCTCGAAAAGGACCAGGTGCGGGGTGCCGACCGAGACGGCCGTGACGTTGAAGCTCAGATCGCCAAGCTCGATGTCCTGTTGGATGCAGCGCCCCTCGCCCTGCATGGGGATCTCGGAGCGATCGAGGATCACCGGGCCCATGTTGACGTTGACCGTCTCGACCTCGCCCCCGGCGCCGAGGCGCACCTCGCAGGACAGCACGCCTCCTCCGGTTTCGATGGTAACCGGAGATTCTTCCCAGCGCCCCGCATCGAAGAGATATTTCACGAAGCAGCGAATGCCGTTGCCGCACATTTCGGGCTCGGAGCCGTCGGCGTTGTAGACGTGCATGCGAAAATCGCCCGATTCGGACGGCAGGACGGTCAGGATGCCGTCCGCTCCGATGCCGATGTTGCGATCGCACAGCAACCTGGCCTGTCCAGATTCGACCAGCAGGCCGCCGCGCATGGCGTCGATAATGACGAAATCGTTGCCCAACCCGTGGTACTTGCAAAATGGAATCATCACCTTGCCTTCCGTCAGCGCCCAAATTAGCGCCCTAGCGCCTATCCTGTCAATAGGTTTCGGTTTTTTTGTACTCCGTCCCCGTTTATCCCGTTGATCGGCGTCGCCTGGTGATGTATGTTCGGGTGTCACTATTCAGGAGAGGCTGTCATGCGATGTGTGAAAATTGTTACTCCGTCCCTGTTCCTGCTCCTGTTCCTGCTGTTCCTGTTTCTGCTTGGGATGCTTGCGGGGTGTCCTTCGCATACTTTGCTGTCTTTGAAAGATCAGCAGAGGATCATAAAGACCCGGAGTGGGAATAGCTATTTCTTGAGGTATTCTTGCTTCGTGGGGCCGTTTTTCATCTACGACGATCGTCTTTTGATCTCGGAGAGGGCCTTCGACGAACGGGTGCTGATCGAAAGCGTCGGCGGCGATCCGATCCTGTCGGCCGAGCCCACGGCGTTGCTGCCGCTGGGTACCCGGGTGACTGTCCGCGAGATCGAATTTCCCACGGGCTCGGCCATGGCCGACCGCAAGCTGAAATCGCCCCGGCACTTCACCTGGGTGACTCTCGACCGGGCCGGGGTGCACGAGACTAAACCTTTGGTGCTGGTACTGACCAACGAGATGCGCAAGCCCGCCGATTTCGACAAGGCGCTCGAGGGCTTTTTGGTAAAAACCGACCCGCGCCTGGAGTTCGCACAGCTTGCGCCCGAGATTATCAAGGCCATCGACACCAAGCGGGTGGTCCGTGGCATGCGCGCCGGCGCCCTGCTGCGCTCGCGCGCACACCCGGACAAGATCAGCCGCAAGATGGAAGGCAAGGTCAGGCTCGAGCTATGGCACTACGCCAAGGACCGCCTGGTCGAGCTGCGCGACGATACGGTCGAATCCGCGCGCGGATTTCCCGAGCTGAAATTGCGGGCGCTTGGAGAACTGAGCAGCGCCTCGACAGAAGAGAAGTGATGTTATAGTATTACGGGCACTGATTGTTTGTGGGAGGTTTAAAATGCTCAAGAGGATCTTGGGTCTTTCAATACTGTCTGTGGTACTGGCTTCATGCGGCCCACAGGATCCCGGCACGGGCGGGAAGATCGCCTTCACGTTCGCCCAAAAGGCCATAGACGGACCGTGCCCCGAGCAGGCCGTGGAAAGCCCGGCCCCTCCGTCCCTCGATCGCCTGGAAATCGAGATCCATCGCGCTGACGGCACGCTGCACTACAGTAAGAGCGTAAGCACAGAAGCCGGCAAGGCGCCCCGGGCCGGCGGCATCCCCGAGGGCGACGACCTGGAGCTTACGGTTATCGGCTACAGCGGCGGGACGGCCGGCTACAGCGGATCGGCCTCGGGTATCGATATCCAGGCCGGTAAAAACACCACCGCCAGCGTTTTCATGACCGCCATCGGCGACATGGCCTGCGCTAACCGACCGCTCAGTTCGCCGCGGGCTTTCTTGGCCTCGGCGGCAATGGGTACCACCAGGGGAAACGGACGCTTCGTCCTGGCCGGCGGAGTCACGGGCGCCGTGGCCGACGGCTGCGGCCCCGGCTGCGAGCTGATGCCGGCCACGGCCTCGGTCGACATCTTCGACCCCGGTACGGGCAGCATCTACCCCACCCGACCGATGAACACCCCGCGCGCCTTGGCCAGCGCAACGACGCTCGCCGACGGCCGGGTGCTCGTGGCCGGCGGCGCCCGCAGGCTTCGGCGCGACCCGGCGGCCGGCCTTCCTGTCTCGGCCGATCCCGAGGATCTGCCGGCCTCTTTCGAGATCTACCTGCCCGATAAAAAATTGTGGATCGAAAAGCCAATGCCCGAGGGGATGATCTTCCACAGCGCCAGCCTGCTGCCCGACGGCCGCGTGCTGTTGGCGGGCGGCGGCACGGACCTGACCGGCGACCTGGCTTCCGACCGCGCCTACCTGTTCGACCCCGCCGGCGAGTCGGTCGGCGAGGTCTACAAGGTATCCGCCATCATGAGCGTGCCGCGCCTGGGTCAGGCGGCGGTACTCACTCCCGGCGGCAAGGTCTTGCTCATCGGCGGCGCGGTCTACCCCACCGCCGCCGAGATCGAGGAGTTTACCCCGGACGAAAGCGGCGGAGTCTTCTCGGTAAAGAGCCTGACCGGCTCGAAGGGCAACCTGTTCTTCGCGGCCGCCTCGATCATTCCGCTCAGGCCCGACGAGGTGCTGGTGGCCGGGGGCAGCTTCTTCGACGGCGTCTCCGGCCTGAACCCGCCTTCCAACGGGAACGTGCGCATCCTGAGCCAGATCTCCTCGACCGAGATCCAGTCGGCCGACGGCCCGCCGATGTCCGACGGGCGCCTGATGTGCCGCTTGGTGGCCACGGCCGACGGAAAACTGGTGATGGCCGGCGGCTTCGGCGACCTGGCGCTCAACCCGCTGCAGTCGATAGACGCCTTCGACCCCCAGGGCGAGCTTGCCGGCATAGTCCCGCTCAGCGTCGCCCGCGGCGGGGCGGCGGTGCTGGGAGTCACCGGCGGCCGCGCGCTTCTGGCCGGCGGGCTGGGCCCCGATGGACTGCTCGGCTCGGCGGAACTTTTCACCCCGGCCTACGGCCCCTGAGCACAGGCCCTGAGCACAGGAAGGAAGCCATGCGCAAGGCAATAAAAATATCCGCGCTTCTTACGGGAATGCTGCTTTTGGCCCTGCCCGCGCGCCCGGCCCGGGCCCAGGCGCTGGCCAGCTTCGCCTTCGGGCGCGGCAAGGCCGCCGCCGGGCAGGCCATCGACGTCCAGCGCTCGCTGCGCGAATTGGTGGACAACACCGGCTCGTACAAGGGCGTGGATCTGCAGGCCCTGTTGGGCGCGGGAAGCGCCGCCGCGGCCAGGCTGGAATCGATTGACGAAGGCAAGCGCCTTCTAACCAACGGCAAGGGCGCCTACGAGCAACTCGATCTCGAGCTGGCCCAGAAGAGTTTTATGACGGCGCTTCGCAAGTTCGAATACGGTTACGGCTTTATGGACAAGCCGGGCCCGTTGCTCGAGTGCCTGATGTACCTGGGCGCCACCTGGGTGCTGGTCGGCGAGCCCGACCGGGCGATTAGCGTGTTCCAGCGGGCCTACGACCTGCCGGGGCGCAAGGTGCTCGACCCCAATCTTTTCCCGCCCAACATCCAGGAGATCTTCAAGTCGGCCGCCAAGCAGGCCGCTTCCGGCACCATGGGGAAAGTGACCTTGCTGTCCGTGCCCCAGAACGCGGAGATCTACGTCGACGGTGAATACCGCGGCGGCTCGCCGCTGAAGGCAGTCGATCTTCGGGCAGGCGCGCACATGGTAAAGGCGGTCAAGGACGGTTACCTCCCCTGGGGAGGGCACATCAAGGCAGTGGCCGGAAAGAAGCGCACCCTGAGGCTCAAGCTGCAGCCGAGCGTGCGTCACAAGACCTTCGCCCAGCGCTTCATGCGCCTGGTGGCCGAGATAATGAAAGGCGACCCGGCCGAGGCCTCATCGGAAATGGCCGGTTTCTTAAAGACCGAGCGCCTGGCGCTGGTGGCGCTTTCAGGCTCGCCTGCCGCGATGACCTTCAAAGGCTACCTGTGCGACACCAGCGGCGCCAAGCTTCAATCGGCGCACCTGGAAAAGATGCTGGACACGACTTCGCCGGGCTACCCCGACGAGCTGAAGTCGTTTCTGCAAAGTCTGCTGGCCGCAAGGCCGGGGGCCGAGCCTGAGCCCGTAGCCGAAGGCGCCGAAGGCGCCGAAGAAGAAGGAGCCGCGGCGGCCGCGGCTTTACTGGCCGGCGGCGGGAAGGAAGGCGCCGCGGAAGGCGGCGCCGAAGGTTTCGGCATTGACCTGAGCGAGGGCAAGCCCGCGGTCGAGGAGAAAGTGGAGCATCCTCCGGAGGAGGAGACCGAAAAGGCAATCGCCGCAACCGAGACGCCGGAGAAGACCGCCGAGAAGACAATAGAAGAGACCAAGCCCCAGGAGAAAAAAGAGGCCGTGCAGCTAGCCGCGGTCTGGTACAAGCAGTGGTGGTTCTGGACGGCGGTAGGAGCGGTAGTAGCCGGCGCGGCCGCCACCGGGACATATTTTCTGGTGTCCGGTGGAGACTCGAGCACCGGCGGCCTGGTGCTGGATATGCACTAGATACCCTTCAGAAAATCCTTGACCTGAACCGCGACATACCCTAGCATCCGTGTTTCGAATCTAAACACCCTGTTATCTCGGTGAGTTGAGAGAGACGGGGTGCGACTCGATCAACTTGGGTAGTGGTAACCAAAAACATACCTTGTACCGCCGGTCATCGGTCCCGATGTAACCGAGGGGGCCGGAGGCTTATCTAAATCTGGTGGACCCGGAGGCTATCTAGTGATCCTGGAAGACCAATCCACACTTTCGGTTCTTGAAAGTCTCTCGGGCGGGCCCGATCTGCACCAGCGCAAGATCGCAGAATGCACCGGCCTGAACCTGGCCAAGGTCAACTTCGTGCTCAGGAAGCTGGTGGACAAGGGCATGGTCAAGTTGCAGCGTGTACGCGACAACCCGCAAAAGCGCAGGTATCTTTACCTGCTGACGCCCGCCGGTGTGGCCGAGAAGAGCCGGCTGACCTACCATTTCATCAAGCGCAGCATGCGCAGCTTTCAGGAAGCCGAGAGAAAAGTGGCCGACGCCATCGAATCGATGGCCGCCCAGGGTGTCACCAGAGTAGTCCTGTGGGGAAACACCGAGATCACCGACATGTGCCTGAGACTTTTCGCAACCATGAACGGAGGCATCCAGGTGCTGGGAGTAGTTGACTCTAGCGGCGCCCACCCGCTTTCGGTGCATCCCGAGCGGGTAGGCGTCATGGACGCCGAGGCGATCTTCGTCTGCGACGATAGGGCCCACGATTTTCCCAGCAACATCCCCGTCTGGAGAATAGAATAGCGAGGTAACAATTGTCAGCCGATAAACAATACGCAGTCAGCCCTTCAGGCAAGAAGTATCCCCTGCCCGCCCCGGAAGACTACCCGGCCGAGTTCGAGAAGATGAAGCGCCTGGCCGAGCAGGCCCGGGCCGAGGGCCGCGAGATAGTAGTAGTAATGGGCCTGGGCTTCGTAGGCGCCGTGATGGCCGCCATCGTTGCCGACAGCACCGACGAAAACGGCAAGCCCGGAAAGCTGGTCATAGGCTGCCAGCGTCCCAGCACGCGCAGCTACTGGAAGATACCGCTGTTTGTAGAGGGCCGCTCGCCGGTAAAGGCGGAAGACCCCGAGGTGGACAAGCTGATCTCGCGCTGTGTTAAAGACAAGAAGACGCTGACGGCCACCTACAACAACGACTGTCTGAAACTTGCCGACTGCGTGGTAGTGGACGTCCAGTGCGACTACACCAAGCACGAGGTAGGCAACATGAGAACCGGCCAGGCCGAGATGGTCGCGCTGGAGGCCACGCTGCGCACGATAGGCGAGAAGATAAGACCCGAGTGCCTGGTATTGATAGAAACGACGGTGGCCCCGGGCACGACCGAGATAGTGGCCTGGCCGCTTTTGAAAAAGGCCTTCGCCAAGAGGGGCATAGAAAAAGAGCCGCTCTTGGCCCACAGTTTCGAGCGGGTCATGCCCGGCAAGGACTATGTAAAAAGCATCAGGGATTTTTGGCGGGTATGTTCGGGCTGCAACACCGAAGCCAGGGAGCGGGTCGAGAAGTTTTTACACGAAGTAATAAACACAAAAGACTTTCCGCTGACGGTAATGGACCGTCCCATAGAATCCGAGACCACCAAGATAGTAGAGAACTCCTACCGGGCGGCGATCTTGGCCTTCATGAACGAGTGGAGCGTCTTCGCCGAGCGCAACGGCGTCGATATAATAAAAGTAATAAACGCGATAAAGATGCGCCCGACGCATTCGAACATGTTGTTCCCCGGCCCCGGTGTGGGCGGCTATTGCCTGCCCAAGGACGGGGGCCTGGGCTACTGGGCCTACGAGCACCTGTTGGGCTTTCAGGACGGCGACAGCGTCTTCAAGATAACGCCCACGGCCATAGACATAAACGACACCCGCGCCCTGCACGTGGCCGAGCTGGTCAGAGACGCCTTGCGCAACATGGGCCGCTACATAGCCGGCGCGGACGTGCTGATCTGCGGCGCGAGTTACAGGCAGGACGTGGGAGACACCAGGTACTCGGGCTCGGAGATGGTTGTGCGCAAGCTTGCCGAGATGGGCGCCGAGATGAGGGTCCACGACCCCTACGTAGATCACTGGTACGAACTGGAGAAGCAAGAAACTTATCCCGCCAGCGGGCGTTCCTGGAGCCGCTTTTTCCGCAACCAGGAGAGCCTGAGTGAAATAGAGGTACAAAAGGATCTATCAAAAGCGCTCGAAGGCGCCGAGGCGCTGATCTTGGCCGTCCCCCACAAGCAGTATCTGGATATAGATCCCAACGACGTGATCGCCTGGGCCGGCGCTCCGCTTGCGATAATAGACTGCTACGGCATCCTGAGCGACGAGAAGATAAACCGCTACTTCGAGTTGGGCTGCGAGGTCAAGGGCCTCGGCCGCGGGCACTTAGCGCGCATGAAAAAAGCGGTATTGAGGAGAAAGTAAAAAACCATGACGAAAGAAAAAGCCACGAACATAGTCTGGCACGAGGGGCTGATCAGCCGCGGGGAGAGATGGGAAAGTCTAGCCTGCCGCGGCTGCACGCTATGGTTCACCGGCCTGTCCGCCGCGGGAAAGAGCACCATAGCCTCCGCCCTGGAGCAGGTACTGGTAAAAAGCGGCGCACACGCCTTCCGCCTGGACGGCGACAACGTCCGCCACGGCCTGAACAACAACCTGGGCTTTTCCAGAGAGGACCGCGACGAGAACATCCGCCGCATAGGCGAGGTAGCCAAGCTGTTCGCAGAGAGCGGAGCAGTGGCGCTAACCGCCTTCATAAGCCCCTACATAGTCGACCGCGACCGGGCCCGAAAGTTGCACGAGCAAGACGGGCTAGGCTTCTTCGAGGTATTCGTGGACACGCCGCTTTCTGTTTGCGAGCAGCGCGACCCGAAGGGCCAGTACAAGATGGCCCGGGCCGGCCAGATCAAGGGTTTCACCGGGATAGACGACCCCTACGAATCCCCCCCGAAGCCCGAGCTGGTGCTAAAGGCGGCCGACATGGACGTGGGCGCCTGCGTGGAAAAGTGCATGGAAATGCTTGCGAAAGCGGGAATCCTGAAAGACTGATGTGTACCGACCGTTAGACGTACGTGAGGAAGAATGGGGTACTTTGCCGAACAAGGGGTACTTAATGGGGTACTTTCTCTGAGCCGATGAAAACCCTGGAAAAATTTCTGCTTGGAGTCGATCTCGTGCCGGGGGCCACGGCCTGGTACCTGAGCGATCTGGGACGCTCCCTGGGCAGGCAGGAGCTCTTCACCCGCCAGTTCCCACAGCGCCTGGAGAAGCTGCGCGAGCACGCCATGGTGGAGAGCGCCGTGTCCTCCAACCGCATCGAAGGCGTTGAGGTGGACGCTTCCCGGGTGGGCACCCTGGTGTTTGGCCAGGCGGCCGTCACGGATCGCAATGAAGAGGAACTGAGGGGATATCGCAGGGCCTTGGAGTGGATCCACGCCGAGCACGAGAACATCCCCTTCGATAAGGACACGATCTTGCGGCTCCATGGGCTCTGCCGCGGCGAGATCTGGGACGCGGGGCAATACAAGAGACGGGATGGCGACATCATCGAGCGCTATCCGGATGGTCGATCCCGTGTGAGATTTCGAACTGTTCCGGCCGCCGAGACTTCCGCGCGCATGGGAGAGTTGTTTGATCTGGGCCTGCGCTGCTTGCGGGAAGAAGGTCTTCCCGCCTTGATGGTCATAGCCGCCATCAATCTGGACTTCCTCTGCATTCATCCCTTCCGGGACGGAAACGGCCGGGTCTCGCGCTTGCTCTTTTTGCTCCAATGCCATCACGCGGGCTTTGCAGTGGGGCGCTACATCAGCCTGGAGCGCAAGATAGAGCAGGAAAAAGAACGCTACTACGAAGTGCTGGAGCAAAGCTCCCAGGGCTGGCACGAGGGCAAGCACGATCCCTGGCCGGCCATCAACTTTTTCCTCTCCATCGTCAAGGACGCCTACCGCGAATTTGAGCAGCGCCTGGGCGAGACGCCCACCCCCCACGGCGCCAAGACGCAAGCTGTCTTGGAGGCCATCGGGCGAAAATCCGCGCCCTTTTCCCTGGCGGAATTGCGAAGGGATTGTCCGGGGGTAAGCCATGACCTGATCCGCAAGGTCCTCAAGCAGCAAAAAGAACAAGGCAAGCTGCGCTGCGAAGGCCGGGGCCGCGGCGCCACATGGAAGAAGACATGAATCTTAGAAGCGCGGCAAACCGCGGCATGCGCCCCAAAATAAACACAAATGGTGACACGGTTGGATATTAGTCGTCTTCACAGGCATTCTACGCGTTTACCGGGACATGATTATCGATCGGTCGGCGCCTATTTCATTACGTTGTGCACCTGGCAACGTGAATGTTTTTTCGGCGATATCGTTGACGGCAAAATGGTTTTGTCGCCAATGGGAAAAATATTAGACCATGAATGGCCTCGTACCTGCCGGATACGACCGGGCGTAACTCTGGACGAATATGTAATAATGCCCGATCATTTCCACGCCATATTATCAATAACCGTGACGAATCCCATCGTGACGAATCCCGTAGGGGCGCATGCCGCGGTGTTTGCGGTACCTGGTTCGCAATGGTACATGCGCCCCAAAATGCGCGCCGACGAACGGGATTCCACCATGGCCCCCATTATAGGGCGCACGCTTTCGTGATATAATTACCCGGAGAAAGAGGAGTAACCCCATGGTGAGATCGAACCAAGGAATGAAGATAAGCGAGATCAAGGTGGCCATCCTCGAGTTGCCGGAGCGGCAGAAGCAGGGACTGATGCGCTGGATTGCCGACATGGAGGAGAAGGAGTGGGATGACCAAATTCGCGATGACGCCGCCGGGGGAAAGCTGAAGAAGCTTCTGGAAGAAGTGGACGCCGACATCGAGGCAGGCAGGCTGCTGCGCGGGCCATGATCTCACGGGCCAACCGGAACTTCTGGCTTTGTATAAAGAGACTGCCGGAAAACATCCAACGCCGGGCAGTCGAGAAGTTCGCTCCCACCAGGACTACGATCGGATGCTTCGCCAGTTATGAAACAAGAACGGGATGCCTCATTGGCCGACAACCGATGTGTGGCACCAAAGCACTTCGCTGGTACGGCAGAAATCGCCGCAGCCTTAGACGAAACATGAGTCAAGTGCAGCCATAACGATTAAGGCAGGTTTGGTCAGACCTGATGAGAAGATGGGTGCCTCTCGTAAGTATGCCCGTTACTTGCCGTTTTGGGCATGACTCTTATTTAAAGGACGACGCCATGGAGGCACTGGTGGATATAATAAAGCCAATGAATATCAATGGGATGCTTATTTAATCGTATCCCGGAAAAATGCTTGGCCCCCGCAGAAGGGAAGAACCGAGATGGCCTTAAACCCTCGTTCTAAAATCTACGTAGCGGGTCACTTGGGCCTGGTCGGCTCTGCGATCATGCGCCGCCTGCAATCCGCGGCACCATTGCAAACCAGGTACCGCACCCTCAAAAACCGAGGGCCGCTGAGAAGCGCGGCAAACCGCGGGCTTTACGAACCTGTGTCACAGGACGATCGACGAACTGGATCTGACCAAGCCCGATCCGGTGGATGCCTTCTTCGCCGCCGAGAAGCCCGAGTATGTCTTCCTAGCCGCGGCCAAGGTAGGCGGCATCAAGGCCAACGACGACTATCCGGCCGATTTCGTCCGCATCAACACGCTGATCCAGGCTAACATTCTTGACGCGGCCCAGCGTTTCGGCGCAAAGAAGCTTTTGTTTTTAGGAAGCTCCTGCATCTACCCCAAGCACTGCCCACAGCCGATGAAGGAAGAGCACCTGTTGACCGGCAAGCTCGAGCCGACCAACGACGCCTATGCCATAGCCAAGATATCCGGCATCATCATGTGCAAGAGCTACAACCGCCAGCACGGCACCAATTTCATCGCGGCCATGCCGACCAACCTGTACGGCCCCGGCGACAACTTCGACCTGGACACCAGCCACGTGCTGCCCGCGCTGATTCGAAAGTTCCACGAGGCACAGGAACGTGGCGATCCCACTGTCTCGGTATGGGGCACGGGCAGCCCGCGCAGGGAGTTTCTGTACGTGGACGACCTGGCAGACGCCCTGGTTTTCCTGATGGAGCATTTCGACGCCGACCCGAAAAACCCCGACGACGTATTCGTGAACGTGGGTGTCGGCGAGGACTTGAGCATCAAGGAGCTGGCCGAGTTGATCGGTGAAGTGGTCGGCTACAAGGGCAAGATAAAATGGGACAGCTCGATGCCCGACGGCACCCCGCAAAAGCTGCTAGATGTCAGCCGGATGACGAAAATGGGTTGGAAGGCGCAGACCTCGCTGAAACAAGGCGTGCATGCCGCCTACAATTGGTACATGGCAAACGCGCCGCAAGACGCAAGCAGTAAAGGGTAACAAATGCCAAAAGAATTCGCCCCGGACGACCCCGGCCTGCCGCCCAAGAACGGGCGCGCACGCAAGCTAGCCTTGATCACGGGCATTACCGGCCAGGACGGCTCGTACCTTGCCGAACTGCTTCTCAAGAAAAACTACGAGGTCCACGGAATTATCAGCCGCTCCTCGAGCTTCAACACGCAGCGCATCGACCATCTCTACCAGGATCCGCACGTAAACAACCGCGTATTCTTCCTGCACTACGGCGACCTGACCGACGGCTCGAACATCTCGAGGCTGGTAGAGAAGCTGGATCCGGACGAAATCTACAACCTCGGCGCCCAGAGCCACGTAAAGGTTTCCTTCGAGGTTCCCGAGTACACGGCCGAGGCCGACGCGCTGGGCACAATAAGGCTGCTGGATGCCATCAAGGACGCCCGTATAAACACCCGCTTCTTATCCCCTTCGGGGACGGCTGGTGGCCCAATCAACGACGTCATGACGCCGCCAGGCTCGACCTCCGAGCTATTCGGCAAGGTGCAGGAGGTACCGCAGACCGAGGTGTACGAACTGCTCGGCGATCCGGGCAAGGCGAAAGCCATGTTCGGCTGACAGACGACAAAACCCTTGACCACGACGCCAACACAACCTAGCATCCGTGTTTCGAATCTAAACACCCTGTTATCTCGGTGTGTTAAGAGAGACGGGGTGCGACTTGAGCAACTTGGGTAGTGGTAACAAAACATACCTTGTACTGCCGGTCATCGAGGGTGATGTAACCGAGAGGGCCGGAGGCTTATCCAAATCTAGTGGACCCGGAGGCTTATCCAAATCTAGTGGACCCGGAGGCTTATCCAAATCCAAATCAGGCTCCCCAGCCGGGCCTTCGAGGTCTACCTGCCCGAGTACAGGACGCTGTCGAGGCGCAATGATCGCTGGCACCCACATGGCCGGCACCCACATGGCCGCTGTTTGCTCGTCGAGCCACTGCGCAAGGCCGGCTTCGAGGCTTCGCACTGGATGGAAATAGGCGATCAGCGCGCTCCCATGGACAACCCCCCGATAAATATTGTAACATTGAGTAACGGAGAAACCGATGAATGAAAGAATCATCATCGATCCTGCAATACAGCACGGCAAACCGGTGATCCGAGGCACGCGGGTAACGGTATCGCGGATTGTAGGCGGACTTGCCGGCGGCATGACCATGACGGAAATAGCCCGCGAGTACGACGTCACCAGAGAGGACATCCTGGCTGCATTGGGTTACGCCAACGAATTGATCGAAGCAGAGGTCTTTCATTCCCTGCCGCCTCAGGCGGAAGAAGGCGATGCGATTTCTGGTAGATGAGGACCTGCCGAGATCGCTGGCAGACCTGATTCGAAGCCAGGGTCACGAAGCAATCGATGTCCGCGATACCGAGCTTCGCGGGGCAACGGACGAGACTATCGCGGCGTATGCTCGAGACAGCGGGCTCTGTATCGTGACGGGGGATCTTGGTTTCGCCGATGTAAGAAATTACCCGCCTTCGAAATACAATGGCCTGATTGTCCTGAGACTTCCGAGAACCGCAACAGCCGGCCAGATCTTGAAATTGATGGAGGGTTTTTTCGAGAGCAAGGAAATTACGGACGTGCTGTCCGGAAAACTTGCAATAGTGGAGTTTGGACGCGTAAGGATTCGCGAACGCTGATTAGCGCCAAAATACGCGCCGACGGACATGATTCCCCCATGAACAACCGCCGATGGATGTAATATTAACGCAGCTAAAAGCTCCCGAGTCGGAGAGCGGGGGCCGACCAATTGTTGGAAGACTGGACCGAATCATTGCAATACAGCATGGCAAACCGGGGAGATGTGAAATGAAAAGAGAGTTGGCCAAGAAAGGGCGCGGGCGGCGGAGAGCAAAGCCGCAATTCATAGTCGATGACAAGGGAAGCCGCGTCAGTGTGCTGATCGACATTGCGGAGTACAAGCGCATGCTGGAAGCCGAAGAGGAACTTTCGGCCATTCGCGCCTATGACGAAGCAAAAGCGTCGGGAGAACGACCCGTCCCTTTCGAGGAGGCGGCCGAGCGCCTGGAACATGATGGATGAAGACTTATTCCCTGCTCATTCTTCCGCGAGCGGAGAAAGAGATGAAGGCGCTGCCTCGCAAGGAATATTCGCGGGTGAAAAATGCCATTCTGGCTTTGGCGGGAAATCCCAGAAGTAAGAAAAGCAAGAAGCTCACGGGCCGCAACGGCTGGCGAGTTCGAACGGGCAGTTACCGGATCCTTTATGAAATAAATGACCAGGACCGTCAGGTGATCGTGCTTCACGTGGGACACAGGAAAGACATATACCGGTAAACTGCGATCACCGATTTCGCCTTTCATTCGATCGCCGTGATCATGACGCGCCTCGAGAAACAAAAAGCGTTGCTGGCATTCGTACAGGATGTTTTCGTCGGAGCCGGAGTAGAACTGGTAAGACTCGTCGCCGACGACACCGAGGAAGTAGTGCAAGTGATTGACGAGTTCGGACTGGACTTCGACGACGCATACCAGTACCTGGCGGCGCAGAGGAACGGCCTGGCAATAGTAAGCTTCGATGCCGACTTTGACCGCACCAAGCTCGGCAGGCTGCTACCCGCAGATGCGCTGGCCAAGGCGGGCAAATAGCGCCCCAAAACGGACACCGGCGAACGTGATTCCCCCATGAACAACCGCCGATGGATGTAACATTAATGCAGCTAAAAGCTCCCGAGTCGGAGAGCGGGGCCGACCGATTGTTGGAAGACTGGACCGAATCTTTCCTAACCGAGCAATGCAGTCAGCCGCCCGATATCTGTCCCGTCTGCGGCCACCAGATAAAAGAGGCCCCGGTATACTGCCGCTACTGCGGCGCGGGTCATCATCCCGAGTGTTGGAAGCTGATGGACGGCTGTCGAAAGTGCAGTGAAATACGCGATGCAGAATAGAAATAGTTGTAAGCGTTCAGTACGTAAAAAACAATCATCAAGGTATAACCCTGGTCACCCCGGCATGGTTCAAGCCGGGGTCCATGATTTGGTACAAGTGGTGCAAATGGTGAAAATGGTTGGATCCCGGCTTAAAGCATACCGGGATGACGATACGTCGTTTACAAATAGTTCAGATCTCAGGAACAGCGTGTCCCTGATCGAGCAGTTCCCGATTGAGAAAGCGGCCCTTGTCGAAGACGGATTCCTTGTCATGCCCGACCGGATCGTAGAAGACGTCCGCGATGTAGCGGGAGCGGCTATCGGTCTTGTAGGTCATCAGGACGACGAAATCGACGGCAGACAGCGTCTCGACAACGAAGCGCCAGGCGTCACGACCGGCTTTACTGTTCATCCCGGGCGCCTCGACGCCGCGCAGGCGGATGCGCCTGGCCTCCCAGAAGTTGAAACCAAGATCGATGCGAACATCGAGCGTGTCGCCGCTGACTATTTTATCGACCAGGCCGACGTAGGTATGCATCCCCGCACCATTGCGAACCAGGTGCCGCAAAAACCGCGGACAAGGCCTCAAAAGCCCGGCGGTAATCTTGGCTCCGGCACCGCCGGCATTTCTGGCGTACAGTCCGCCTCGAACGGCGCGTTTGAGTTCCTTGCGCGACCAGCCCTGCTCGACGGCAAGCCCGATGTAGAAAAGCCGCTCGTCTCTGTCTTTTACAGGCAAGAGTGCAACATGAGATCCCCAGGCAAGGCGGGCCGCGTCGGGTTTTTGGGGCAAGCCGGCCGGGTAGGCGCGGTAGAAGCGGAGCGAGTGGTAGAGCAGCGAGGCACTAACGCCGAGTTCGCCGGCCAGTTTGGAAATAAAAGCGCTAGTGTTCCTATTTTCGCCCAACGCTCGCACGCGAGCAAGCCGCTGTCCGACTTTCCAGTAGGTGCGGTTGACGATCTCGCTGACAGAGCGTCCGGCTTGCAACCTGCCTTTTTCCAACAGGGCCGCGATTTCGTCCCGCAGGCTGCGGTACTCTCGCTGGATTGCTTTCGATGACGTCACAAGAGGCAGAATACAGCATTGCGGATCTCATCGACAAGTTATTAACCTTGTCACCCCGGCGAGCTTTAAGCCGGGGTCCATGATTTGCATGACCAAAGAGGCAAAATGAAACCCGATTCAAAAATCTACGTAGCGGGCCACATGGGTCTGGTGGGCTCTGCGATCATGCGCCGCTTGAAGTCCGCGGGCTTTATGAATCTATGTCACAAGACGATCGACGAGTTGGATCTGACTAAGCCCGATCCGGTAGATTCCTTCTTCGCCGCCGAGAAGCCAGAGTATGTCTTTTTGGCCGCGGCCAAGGTGGGCGGCATCAAGGCCAACGACGACTACCCTGCCGATTTCGTCCGAATCAATACGCTGATCCAGGCGAACGTGTTGGAATCGGCCCGGCGCCACGGCGTTACGAAGCTTTTATTCCTGGGAAGCTCGTGCATCTACCCCAAGCACTGCCCGCAGCCGATGAAGGAAGAGCACCTGTTGACCGGCAAGCTCGAGCCAACCAACGACGCCTACGCCATAGCCAAGATATCCGGCATCATCATGTGCAAGAGCTACAACCGCCAGCACGACACAAACTTCATCGCGGCCATGCCTACCAACCTGTACGGCCCCGGCGACAACTTCAACCTGGACACCAGCCACGTATTGCCCGCGCTGATACGCAAGTTTCATGAAGCAAAGGAACGGGACGATCCTGCTGTCACGGTATGGGGCACGGGCAGCCCGCGCAGGGAGTTTTTGTACGTGGACGACCTGGCCGACGCCCTGGTTTTTCTGATGGAGAATTTCAATGCCGACCCGAAGAACCCCGACGACGTATTCGTGAACGTGGGTGTCGGCGAGGACTTGAGCATCAAGGAGCTGGCCGAGTTGATCGGTGAAGTGGTCGGCTACAAGGGCAAGATAAAATGGGACAGCTCGATGCCCGACGGCACCCCGCAAAAGCTGCTAGATGTCAGCCGGATGACGAAAATGGGTTGGAAGGCGAAAACGCCGCTGAAAGAAGGCGTGCATGCCGCCTACAATTGGTACCTGGAAAACGCGTAGCACGCCGCACGCAGCACACAGCACTCTGCACGCCGCACGCCGCAATACAAAGAAAGGCTTGAAAAAACAATGTCAGGAAGACCAAAGGAACTTATTCCTGAAAAGCGAATATTAAGAACTATCATGGTCATTCGTGGCGAGAAGGTCATTTTGGATTCCGATCTTGCTGAGCTATATAGTGTTGAAACGAGACGCCTCAACGAACAAGTCCGGAGAAACATTGATAAATTTCCGGAAGATTTCATGTTCCAATTGACCAAAAAGGAGTTCGAATACTTGAAATCGCAAATTGCGACATCAAGTTCCGGCTGGGGCGGTCGGCGTAAACTGCCTTTGGTTTTTACGGAGCATGGCGCCTTGCTGTGCAATCCGAAGTGTATGGCACCATGGGTGGAGCAGTAAATGGCACTGATTCGCAGAGCATGTTACAATTGTGCATATTTTTCCTGAAAGGAAAGGCTGATGAGCACGGAAGCCGACAACCTGGATCATTTGTTGAGTCAGCTGCCGGCGCACATCCGCGGGCAGGTAAAGGACTTCGTGGAGTTTCTGCTGTCGAGGAAGAAACCTTCCAAAGGCACCGGGCTCAAGCAGGACTGGGCCGGTGCGTTAAAGGATTACCGCGACAAGTACACCTCGCTTTCCTTGCAAGCGAAAGCATCCGAGTGGCGAGGAGATTGACGATATGTTCCTGGTGGACACGAACGTCTGGCTGGAACGTCTGCTGGACCAGGACCGTTCGGAAGAAGTCGGGCGGTTCCTGGAACGCTGCCCGGCAGAGCAACTGGCGATCACCGATTTCGCCTTTCATTCGATCGCCGTGATCATGACGCGCCTAGAGAAACAAGAAGCGTTGCTGGCATTCGTACAGGATGTTTTCGTCGGAGGAGGAGTAGGACTGGTAAGACTTGTTGCCGATGACACCGCGGAAATAGTGCAGGTGATTGACGAGTTCGGGCTGGATTTCGACGACGCATACCAGTACGTGTCGGCACAGAGGAACGGCCTGGCAATAGTAAGCTTCGATGCCGACTTCGACCGCACGAAGCTCGGCAGGCTACTGCCCGCAGATGCGCTGGCCAGGCCGGGCAAATAGACTTCGGGGAACAGAGAAGTCATCTATTTATCAAGATGTTGCGGATCAGCTGGCACCTTTCTAGTAAGAGCAGAGAGTACAAGGGCAATCGATGTCCAGGGAATCCGGAGTGTATGGCACCATGGGTGGCGTGCCGGCCGGACGGCACTCCGCAAAGCCGCCCGGCGGCGGATAAACCGCCGCCCTACGATAGTCGCTCACGCGCCAGCATTTCTTTCAAATGGACGCCGACGAAAATGATCCCTATGGTTAACATGGAGCCGGGAGGCCGCCATATTAACGGCAGGCGTTAACATGGCCCGGGCCCGGTTCCATGATTCACTATTGTACTTGATTTTAGAACGATTGTTCCTGTATTAAGAACTTATGGACGCCACTGCCTCGGTTCTCTTCAGAAAGACGCGCCAGGCCGTGCTGGCTTTGCTATTCGAGCAGCCCGCCCGGCGGTTCTACCTGCGGGAGTTCGCCCGCTTGACCGGGATCAGTCCGGGCGCTCTGCAGAGCGAACTGAGCGCGCTCGGCCGCGCGGACCTTGTCGAGCGCAGCCGGGACGGCAACCGGGTAACCTACCGAGCCAACGCCGCCCACCCGGTGTTCGGCGAGCTTCAGGCAATCGTGCACAAGACCTGTGGCCTGCCGGGGCTGCTGCGCCAGGCGCTCGAGCCGCTGGCCAGCCAGATTGACTTCGTCGCGGTGTACGGTTCGGTGGCCAAGGGAGTCGATCACGCCCGCTCGGACGTGGACTTGCTGATAGTGGGCAGCGTCGGTCTCGACCGGGCGACCGCGGCGGTGGCCCCGCTGGAGGAGAGGATAGACCGGGAGGTAAGCCTGCGAGTGTTTTCCCTGGCCGAGTTCCGCAGGCGGCGCAAGCGGGGCGACGTTTTTCTGGACAGGCTGATGAGCGGACCATTGACGATCATACTCGGGGAGCCACCTAGTGCTTGAGAACCTCGATACAACCATCGGTTATCCTCGAGAAAAACTCAGGTTGTTGGATAATTTCCGACGGATGCGTTCGGCCGGGCTGTACGACGGCTCGTTCGAGCCGTCCACCGCCGAGGTACAAGCTCTGCTCGATGCAGTGACGGAGTTGAAGGCGCACCTTGACGAATGGCTGGCGAATAATTACCCGGAGTTATCCGAGAAACCTACTTAGTATCAATCGAGCCAAACAATGAACAAACCAAGCGCCCCGAAATTCGCGACGACGAACGTGATTCCACCCGATGAACAGAGAATAAACAAATGAACACCGATTCAAAAATCTACGTAGCGGGTCACTTGGGCCTGGTCGGCTCTGCGATCATGCGCCGCCTGCAATCCGCGGGCTTTGAGAACCTGTGTCACAGGACGATCGACGAACTGGATCTGACCAAGCCCGATCCGGTGGATGCCTTCTTCGCCGCCGAGAAGCCCGACTATGTTTTTCTGGCCGCGGCCAAGGTGGGCGGCATCAAGGCCAACGACGACTATCCGGCCGATTTCGTCCGCATCAACACGCTGATCCAGGCGAACATTCTTGATGCGGCCCAGCGCCACGGCGTTACGAAGCTTTTGTTTTTAGGAAGCTCATGCATCTACCCCAAGCACTGCCCGCAGCCGATGAAGGAAGAGCACCTGTTGACCGGCAAGCTCGAGCCCACCAACGACGCCTATGCCATAGCCAAGATATCCGGCATCATCATGTGCAAGAGCTACAACCGCCAGCACGGCACGAATTTCATAGCGGCCATGCCGACCAACCTGTACGGCCCCGGCGACAACTTCGACCTGGACACCAGCCACGTGCTACCCGCGCTGATTCGCAAGTTCCACGAAGCGAAGATTCTCATGCAGCAAAAACCCCTCCCCCCGCAGAGCGGAAAACAAAGCCAAGCGGTTCGCGGGGGGGAGGTTGGGAGGGGGGCACCCGGAGTGACATTGTGGGGCACCGGAGAGCCTCGCCGGGAATTCCTCTACGTGGACGACCTGGCCCCGCAAAATGCGCGGGATACCCGAGGGCACGGCTGAGATGCTCCGCAAGCTTAATCAAGGGCAGCGCAACAGCGATACATGTCCCAAAATAATTTCATGTTCCGCGTCAATAAGAGGGCTAGCCGACGCCCTGGTTTTCCTGATGGAGAATTTCGACGCCGACCCGAAAAACCCCGACGACGTATTCGTGAACGTGGGTGTCGGCGAGGACCTGAGCATCAAGGAGTTGGCCGAGTTGATCGGCGAGGTGGTCGGCTACCGGGGCAAGATAAGATGGGACAGCTCGATGCCCGACGGCACCCCGCAGAAGCTACTCGATGTGAGCCAGATGAAGAAAATGGGTTGGAAGGCGTACCATAAAACCCAAATGTGAGGTTTCTAATGGGCGAGGAAACACGTAACAAAATAAGATCGGTGTTGTCTTGGGTAATAAATAACCTACTTGCACCAACAACAGTTGGTCTCGTAATTCTTGGAATTGGTCACTGTTGGGTAAGTGCTCAGAGATCCCCTCATATGATACTTTAGGTTTTCTTTCTAAGGCATTAATTTGATCCAGGTATTGAAGGCACCCGTTTTTGAAACTTGTTTCTTGGCGTCGAATGACAATAATTGGTTCCAAAGGAGGGAGCCAATGAAGGCCAAACGACGCGCGATAAGGATAAAGGACGTTCATGCATTTTTGATTGATTTGT